>OGDF01000011.1_pt1 | contig 230956 bp, 215 predicted proteins | sample 1570141 | NCBI WGS metagenome assembly OGDF01 (sample SAMEA4370581, study PRJEB24528) | human gut metagenome | reverse complement strand
TAAAATCTAGTCGTGACTATCCTCCGAAACAGTCCGGTGGACTGTTTCGGAAGCATTCTACACAGCTAAATTATAGTTTACCCAACAGAAAACGGGCAAGCTCACCGCCTGCCCGTCTTTTTATATCCATATCCAAGAATATCAAACCACAGAATTCATCATACATATTCGTAGGAATAACTGAACGGATTGACCGCAGTACCATTCACACGCGTCTCAAAATGCAGGTGATTTCCGGTCGACCAGCCTGTAGTGCCGACATATCCGATAACGTCGCCCTTATTGACCTGCTGACCTACAGTAACTGTGACCGCACTGCAATGCGCGTAAACCGTGGAAAGTCCACCGCCGTGGTCGATTATGATGTAGTTTCCGAAGCCGCCGTGCCAGCCGCTGTCGCCGTATGCCGTTATCACAGTACCACCCTGCGCCGCGTAGATATTCTTACCGCCGATTCCTGCATTGCCGACGTCGATACCATAGTGATTTCCGCCGCGCCAGCTATCGTAGCCGAAGTATGTAGTTATCATCTGGAGGTTGCTGTCAAGCGGCCATCTGAAGCCGTCTGAGCTGTACACAGTGCCGCCGGTGTTCTGCGCCTGCTTTGCACGTATCAGCTCCTCGATCGCGGAGTTGATCTCCTCGACCTCGTCGTTGGAAGCGTTGATCTGACCGCGTATATTGTTCACCTGATTCTGGAGGTCCTGATTGTCGCTCGCAAGGTCGTAAAGGTCGCTGGTGCGCTGGTCTACTATCTGCTGCACCTCGGATTTCTTGCCCTCAAGAGCGGTGAGTTCTCCCTCAAGCTCGCTCTTTTTGTCGATAAGCTCCGACTTATCCGTGTTGAGCTGGTCAATATCCGCTTCAAGCCCCGAAATAAGGTCCTGCTGCTCGTGGATATCGTCCAGCAGTCCGTTCATGAAATCCATGTTCTGCTCGGAGATATTCTGAACAACGTCAACATATGTAAAGAAGTTGTACCAGTCGTCCGAACCCTCAAGTATAGGAAGCGTATCCGATGTGTTATTCATGTAAAGAGCGCGTATCAGCTTCGAGAATTTCTTCAGATTCTCGTCGTTCTGGGCTTCAAGCTCGGATATCTTGATTTCCGTCTGGCTTATTTCTTCCTGCTTGGATTCGATGTCCTGCTCGGTAAGGTATATCTCGTTTTCCTTTTCCGCGATCTTTTCCTGCTGCGTGGTTATAAGCTGACCGTAGGTCTTTACCTCGTCGTTGATACCATTGATCTGCTCCTGCAAAAGCCCCATCTTCTGCTCGTTTTCCGCAACGTCGCTTTTCAGGCTGCCTATCTGCTGCTCGCGGGCTTCGTTGTCTTTTTTGATCTGCTCCGCTTTCTGCTCAAGCTGCGCTATTTCCTGGTCGTAGTCCTTCGTATCCGCAAAAGTCGTGCCGCCCATGACCGGTACGGCCGCCGCTGCAAACGCAGTCACCGCTGCACACAGACTGCGCAGTATTCCTTTCCTGATATTATTTTTCCCCATGGTATTCCCTCTCTGTAACATGCCTTGGCTGCCAAAAACTTAAATGTACAGCCGCCGCTGTCCGCATGGCTGTACATTAGTAATTATACACCATTTTGTCGGGATATGTCAAGCCCCGTTTTGTGGAAATTGACGCGGCATCTTCCGTAAATACAGACGGAAAACTGCCGCGCCGGCGCATATTACATATTTTTGTGCACTCCGCACTTCACTTCGATAGCGCTGCCTTCGCCCGCTTTCCCTTTGTGGACGTATATCTGGCTTTCCCTGAAATACTGCTTGATGCCGTCGATATGCGTTACCAGACCTATCATGCGCCTGCCCGCGCTGATACCCTGAATAACATTGAGAGCCATCTCAAATGTACTGCTGTCAAGGGAACTGAATCCCTCGTCCACAAACAGCATATCAGACTGCTTGTTTCCTCCCCTTTGCAGCGTGTAATCCGAAAGCCCTATCGCCAGTGCAAAGGAAGCCATGAATCTCTCTCCGCCGGACAGCGTGGAAACGTCCCGGCGCCTGGTGCGGCTGGAATTGTTGTCTATCATGTTGATGTCAAGACCTTCGGAAGCGTTGCCCCGGACGTTCTGCGTGCGCAGCTCGAATTCATAGCGGCCGCCGCTCATCACCTTCAGGCGGTCGTTTGCGCGCTGCAATACGCCCTTGAACATTCTCATCTGGATAAACGTTTCAAAGGCTATACGCTCCGCGCCCTTGCCGCATATCGCCCTTTCAAGCTTCTCAAGCACGGCGTATGTGCGAAGGCTCTCACCGCTGGCACTGATGATATTGGAAAGCTCACGGGCTGCGGAGGCGTAGCGGTCAAGTTCAGTGCCAAGCTTCATAAGGCGCTGCTTGCGCTCCTCAAGCTCGGCGCTCAGAACTTTCTCCGCTTCGTCGAATTCCTCCGTGCTGCGCGGAGTCCTGTCCTCCGGGAGCCGCTGCTCGCATTCGTCAAGGCGCGCCCTCGCAGCAGACACGCTCTTGTCGTGCTCGGATATCTCGGCGCGCAGCGACTGCAATGTGCTTATCCGGACGTAATTTGCAGCAAGCTCCTGCTCGTCTGCAAAGCCGCAGCGGGAAATCTGCATGCAAAGTGTTTCCTCTGCCTCGGAAAATTCCTTCTGCGTGCGCTTGAGGTCGCCCTCCAGCGTACTTCTCAATGAAGCTGAGGAAGCCGCATTCCTGCTCGCTGCGGCAAGTTTATCCGCAGCAGACTTCATCATGCTGTCTATCTCGCTGCCGCGGGCTATCTTGTCCGCTTTATCTCTGCGCAGCCTGTCCATATCGCGCCCTTCAAGTCCGGCGCGCTTTTCGTTCAGAGTGGCTTCCTCGGCGGCGTGGCGGCTCTGTAATGCGGAAGCCTCGTTTTTCAGCTTCTCCTGCCGCTCTGCGAGGGAATCCTGAATCTCTTTCTGCGCGCTGAGCTGCTTTTCAAGCGATTCTATCCTTAACTGCGCCCATTGGCACCCCTCAAGCCTTATGGAAGCCTCGTCAAGCTGCTTCCCTACTGCTTCGGTTTTCTCACTTACTGCTTCTGCGGCTCCGTTTTCCGGAAACTCCGCGACCATCAGCGACAGATAATCCCTTGATACATTAGCGCGATGAGCGGTAAGGCTGCCCTCCCTTTCGGCGAGGTCACGCTCCGCATCGGATTTCGCCCTTGCCGCTTTTGCAGAGTCCGCCTCAGCCTTATCGAGCTGCTGCTGAGATGGTATCTCGTCCGTCCACGCCGCCGGGAACGGGTGCTCCGTAGAGCCGCACACCGGGCACTTCGCGCCTTTTTCGAGTTTCTTCGCTAGCCGTGCGGCTTCCCCGGCGTAGTATTTCGCCTGAAGCCCGGAGAATTCCAGCGCGGCATTGTCAGCGGCTTCTGACTTCCTGGCAAGAACAGTGCGTGCAGTATCTGCGGCCTTTTGAAGCTTCGAAAGCTCCTCAATTTCCTCGGAAAGCTGGCGCAGCCGCTCGAACAGACTGGATTTTGCATTCAGCTCCGCTTCCTCGGCGTCAGCCCGGGAAGCCTCCTGTTTTGTATCCTCAAGCAGCCCGGACAGCTCCTCCTGCTGCTTCTGGCAATGCTCCTGCCTGGCCTGATTGCTGGTCATTTCCTCCTGAATCGAGGATATCTCCTGCTCGGTCGCACGCATTTTCTTCTCGGCTTCGTCCGCTTCGCCGCTCTTTTTCAGCAGGTCGTCAAGCCTTGAAATGTCAGCGGTTAACTGCTCGCGCTCCGGGGCAAGCGAATTCGCCTGCTCCTGCCGCGCTTCGGCGGCGGCAAGTTCTTCGGCCGCCTGTTTCTCCTCGGCGACCGCAGCGGCAAACCTGCTCCGAATCCCGGTCAGGCTGTTGGAGAGCTTATTGCGCGCTTCCAGCGCCGGAGCCGCTTCCGCCGCAAGCTCATACCGTTTAAGCTGCTCCCGTTTTCCGTCGAATTCCTCACGCCTGCTGTCGAGCTGCTCCATTTTCGCTTTTGCCTCTTCCCAGGCTGACAGCGCTTTATTCACCGACTCCGCTGCGGATCTCATCGCGCTGTTCTGCCGCAGCTTTTCGTTGGTGGAATTGAACTCCTCCTCGGCGGTATTTTTTCTTTCAGCGCAGGAACTCTCAAGTTCATCGATACGCGCGGCGTATTCATCGCAGTCGCACAGCGGATACTTTTCCCCCACTGTTTCAAAAGTGCGGTTCATAAGCGCGCTGCACGCGTCGGAAGCGCGGTCTGCCTGCTTTCCGGCGGTTTTCAGCCAGGACTGCACTACGTCCGCGTAGCTTTCGTAAAGCTCCGTGCCGAATATATTACGGAGCGTTTCACGGCGCTCCGCCGAATTCTGGTTGAGGAACTTGTCGAACTCCCCCTGTGGAAGTATCGACACGCGGATAAAGGACTCGCGGTCGAATCCGGTGAGCATCTCTACCCTGCTGTTGACTTCCCTTGCTCCCTTTGTGACGGTCTTATCGGAGAGGTCGGTCAGATTTACGCTGTCCTTCGTCATAGCCGCCGGCTTGTCGCCAACCGCCCGGAGCGCCCTGGTGTCGCGGTGCACGAGATAGTCCCTGCCGTCGACTCCGGTGAACAGCAGCTCCACATAGCTTTTGTCGCCCTTCACCGAATCCTGGTTGCGGAGGGTGTCGTTTTTCCTGAGGCTGCCGCTCGGCTCGCCGTAGAGCGCGTAGCACACCGCGTCGAATATGGTGGTTTTTCCCGCGCCGGTGTCGCCGCTGACAAGGAACACCTTTCCGGTAAACTGCTCAAAATCCACGACCGTTTCCTTGATGTACGGCCCGAATCTCACCATTTTAAGCGTTTTGATCGTCATGGCTGACCTCCTGTTCCGATGTTACCAGCGCGGGTATCACGTTCATAAGCTGTTTTTCACTGCCGGTCGCGCACGCCTCCTCGGTGAGCCTGAAAATATGCTCCGCGTTCGCGAGAAGCTCCTCGTCGATATCCTCTTTAGTGACTTCCTTGTAGAATGCAGTGAAATCTTCGGCGAAATCACGCTTTTCCTCCTCCGCGATATCTACGCTGCTTTCCTCCCTGTCGCTCTTGAAATACAGCCTTACAAGGTTCGGGAACTTGTCCCGGATACGTGCGCCGATGTTCTCCTCGCCCTCTATGCCGCTGACCGTGATGTAGCAGTAATCCTCCGATGCGGGGTACTTTTCGGAGAGTATGCTGTTCAGCGCGTCGTCTATGGTGACGAACTCGTGAAGCGGCTGTATCTTCACGCTCTGCACGCTGACGCTCTTGTCGTCTATGTCAATTATATCAACGAATTTATCCGGAGCCTTCGCCTCGGAAGCCGAATAGCACACCGGCGAACCGCAGTAGCGCACGTTTTCCGCGACATTCTGCGGGGTGTGGATATGCCCGAGCGCCGTATAAGCGAATCCGCTGAACGCGTCAGCGTCCACGGTGGCCTGCTTTCCTATCACCCGGTCATGCTCCGCGACCGCCTGATGAGCCACCAGAAGGCATCTGCGCTTACCCGGAAGCCCCGCCTTTTCGAACACCTTTTTTATCGCGTCGGTCATGGTCAGAAGCTCCTCGCCGTACGCTGCGTTTACGTCGGAGAGTGTGACGTTAGGCAGCAGCGCGATGTCGATATCGCCGAATTTTTCAACGCGCAGCGGCTCCTCTGCGGAGAATGGGCGGTTTATAAAGATGTCCAGCCTGGACATGAGCTTCTCGTTTGCGGCAAGGCGCAGCGGATCGTCGTGATTCCCGCTGCACACGAACACCTTCATGCCAAGATCGACTGCGGCGGTCAGCAGCCTGCCGTATATTTCCTCGGCGTACGCCGATGGCTGAGCCTTGTCGAAAACGTCTCCTGCGATGATCAGTCCGTCTATCCTGCCCTGCGCAGAGACCTCCCTGTAAATGCGCCCGAGTATCTCAGAGAACAGCGCATGTTCGATGTCCGCCGTGATGTCGGTGTCATAGAGTGAAGTTCCTAAATGCAGGTCGGAAATGTGCATTAATCTCATGTTTTGCTCCTTCTGAAAAGACCCCCGCTTATGCGCGGGGGTCTTGCTTTTACTTGCAGCTCTTTGCAGCGTTTACAAGCGCCTTGATGTACTCGGGATACTCCCATGTGAGGGTGTTTCTGTGGAGCTGACCGAATGTCTCGTTTCCGCTTCCGTATGCGTTGTTGTCCCACAGGAATACCGGTATTCCGTTATCGCCGAACACAACTGGGAAGTACTTAGCCCACGCGATGCGGGAAGAAAGATTATTCTTGTTGACCGTTCCGCACTCGCCGATGATGGCTCCGACTCCCTTGCTGATGAAGCGGTCGTAAAGCGTGTCGGAAAGCCAGATAAGCTCGCCGGTGCTGTCGTTAGCTGACGGGTCGAACACCTTTGTGCCGTTCTCGTTCATCGCGAAATTATAGGGGGAATACGCATGTATAGACACGATAAGGCTGTCGTCATCGGGAACGGTGAATCCTTCAAGCGCGGAAGCGCTCGCCGCATAGGTCGGTATCATCAGCGCGCGGTACTTGTTGTTGCCGCCGGTGGAACGCACTGCCTTCACGAAATCAGCGTTCAGCTTGTTGACTACGCTTCTGCCTTCGGAGTTGCCGCCGTTCCATTCAAAGTTAGTGTTCCGCCAGCGCGGCTCGTTCATACCCTCGAAAATAAGGCGTCTGCCGTAGTCCTTGAATTCGTTCGCTATCTGCTTCCAGAGGTTCTTGAGCTTCTTGGACGCCTCCTTGTAGGAATCCTCGTAGGGGTCGTTCCAGTTTTCGTGATGTACGTTCAGAATAACGTACATACCCTCGTTGTACGCATAGTCAACAACTTCGTGAACACGCTCAAACCAGGCGTCGTCAACGTTTAGGTCGGAATCGGAGTGGTTGAACCAGGTAGTCGGAATACGTACGGCGTCGAAGCCCGCTTCACGTACCGCGTCGATAAGCTCCTTCGTGACTACGGGATTGCCCCAGCTTGTTTCGCTGTTGTAGCCGTTTCCGGTGGCGTCAAGGGAGTTTCCGAGGTTCCAGCCGATGGTTATCGACTTGCAGAGCGCTATCGGGTCTACCGGGGCGGTCAGCTCCTCGCTGTCGGCAAATGCGGTATCGCCGGGCTGCTGAACCAGTCCGTTCAGATTATCCAGGGCGGTGCCCGGGTTTGTTCCTAAGAGTGTGAGTGCGGTGATAGCCGCAGCTATCTTTGTAAATAATCCTGTCATTGCTGTGCCTTTCTTTTATTCTGTTGGTGCTTTTTATGCCGCTTCGTCCGCCGTTTCCGGAGCTTCACCGGAAGCGCCCTTCATCATTCCCTCAAGGAGCGCGGGGTACTTGACCTCGTTCAAGCTGCGGTCGAACAGACCGAAGGTCTCGCCGCTGAGGAATGCGCCGTTATCCCACCAGAAGCAGGGAATGCCGATCTCCTTGAACTTGCTGAAATAGTACTGCGCCCACTGTGCGCGGTAGTCCTCGTTGTCGCGGTTCATAGCGCCGCATTCGCCGATGATGACTGCCTGCCCCTTGCTGATGAACAGTCTGTCGAGCACCTCGGCGAGGGTGTCGATATCACGGGTGCAGTTGACCTTGGAGGCTATCCACTTGTCCGTGCCGGGCTGTGCAAGCGCAAAGCTGTAGGGTATATACGCGTGAACTGAAACGATGAGCCTGTCGTCGTCCGGAAGCTCCAGCGCGGCAAGCGCCGGCTCGGTGGAGTTCGCAGCATAGGGGCACACCATCAGGAAACGGTACTGATTGTTTCCGCCGGTGGCTCTCACCGCGTCAACGAACGCCTTGTTCAGGTGGTTTACTACGGTTCTGCCCTCGTCGTTGCCGCCGTTCCACTCGTAGTCGGTGTTCTTCCAGCGCGGTTCGTTCATTCCCTCGAAAATGAGGTGCTGGTCGTAATCCTTGAAATTTTCCGCGATCTGAGTCCAGCAGCTCGACAGCTTCGCGGATATCTCCTCTTCCTTGTCGGCGTATGGCTGGTACCACTCCTCGTGGTGCATGTTCAGGATAACGTACATATCCAGGTCGTATGCGTAATCAACTATCTGCTGAACGCGGCTCATCCAGTCGGCGCTTATCGTGCCGTCGTCGCCTATCTGGCGCTCCCACGTGGTGGGTACGCGTATCGCGTTGAATCCCGCGTCCTTCACTGCCTGTATGAGTTCCGGAGTTACCGCGGGATTGCCCCAGCTCGTTTCCTGCGTAAGCCCGGAACCGCCTGTGGCGTCAAGGGTATTGCCCAGGTTCCAGCCTATCTTGATATCGGAAGTGAGCTGCATTGCGGTCAGTTCGGTGTCGAACTCCCTTGCGGAGCCGCCGTCCGAAACGGTTCCGTCAGTATTTCCGGTATCGCCGGTATTCCCGGAGTTTTCCGCGGATCTGGAGCAGCCTGCCCCGGTCACGCATAATGCAGCAGCCATTAAAGCGGCGGCTAGTTTCTTGAAATTCATAGTTTTCTCCTTGCAGCGGGCTTGCGCCCTTTTCCTAAATGTACAATCATATTATATAATATTTTGTTAAAATCGTCAAGTGGATTAGTGTATTTTAATAGGAAACCTCTAAAAACCGGTGTGAAAAGCAAAAATGGGCAGGGTGTGCCAGATTCTAGGAAAGCCGACGAAGTAAGGCTGTATGCCTTACGAGGAGGCGCAACACGACGTTGCAGAGCGAAGATGGCGCGCACTGCCCATTTTCGCTCACATGAGGTTTTTAGAGGTGACCGTAATGTAAAACGCTGAATACTTTATCCTGATACGCTTCTTCATTTTCCATACAGTTAAATCGCCCGGAGCGCTGCTCCGGGCGATTTAATGATTATTATCAGAAGTTTCCGCCGTTCCAGCCCCAGCAGTCGGTAGGGGCGTACTTAACGTATATTTTATCCGCGGGAACTCCCAGAACATCTGTGTAGATACGGCATATCTCGGCGGTCATTTTGTCGCAGGAGGCCGGGGAAGCTGGTCCGTAAAGGCTGACGTCAACGAACGCTATCTTCTCGGACTTCTCACCGCGGAAGTACAGCGAGCACTCCTGCTCAAAGCCCAGCATGAGCCAGCTCTCGGTTTTTCCGAGTATGGAAACCGCAGAGCCGAGGGCGGTCTTGAGTTCTGTCTCCTGCTCGGAGGTTATCTTCTGAGAATACTTTGTGTTGATAAACGGCATGTCGTTATCTCCTTTCTTATGGCAGGATATCCCCGGCGCAGGTCTGCACCTCGCGGAATTCCTGCAGATCTATGCAGTATCCGGGATCCTTTTTCTCCAGCGCTTTTCTGATGGAAACGGCATTCTGCCACTCCACGCCGGATATCTCTTCCTCCTCGAAATGTATCGAGGTATCAGCCAGCGCGCCTTTATACAGAAACACCCATTTCAGTTCATTGTTTAAAAAGCGCTTCCCGTGGAATATGTTGTCCTCGCTGACCTTCCTGCGGAATAAAAGCACAAATTCCGACGGCCTTGCACGTATGCCAAGCTCTTCGCGGAGTTCCCGTATCGCGGCGGATATCGCGTCCTCTCCGGCGTCGATGTGCCCGGTGGAGGCAGCGTCCCAGCAGCCCGGGAAGGAATCCTTGTCGTCGGCGCGCTTTTGCAGCAGGAACTCCATTCCGGAGATACGCCGCCGCGCTATCCAGATGTGGACGCTCGCGTGCCAGTCGCCGTCGCGGTGAATGTCGCCGCGACGCTTAGTGGTCTCGGTACGCTCTCCGCTGTCGTTCAGTACATCGAAAAGCTCGTCGTCAGAATACATATGCTTACCTCCATTCCGTATGGTATGACAAGTCAGTCCAGCTTCCAGTCTATCGGCTTCATGCCGCGGCTGACAAGAAACTCGTTGGTTTTTGAAAAGTGCCTGCACCCGAAAAAACCGTTATAAGCAGAAAGCGGGCTCGGGTGAGCGCATTGCAGCACCAGGTGAGCCGGATTTGTTATGAGCCGCGCTTTGGAACGCGCATTACCTCCCCACAGCAGGAACACCATAGGCTGCTGACGTTCGTTGAGGAGCTGTATTATACGGTCAGTGAACTGCTCCCAGCCCATACCCTTGTGGCTGTTGGGCTGTCCCTCGCGGACGGTCAACACCGTGTTCAGAAGCAGCACGCCGTTATCCGCCCAGGAGGTCAGCTCGCCGTGCTGGGGCGGATCGATACCAAGGTCGGACTTTATTTCCTTGAATATGTTCTGCAATGACGGAGGCGGCGGAGTTCCCCTTTTTACTGAGAAGCACATACCGTGCGCCTGCCCGGGGCCGTGGTAGGGATCCTGACCGAGTATAACAGCCCTTACGTCGCTGTAGGAAGTATGCCGCAGAGCATTGAAAATATCCTCCATCGGCGGGTAAATGCGGCGCGTGGTGTATTCGCTTATCAGAAACTGCCGCAGCTTCAGGTAGTAGTCCTTCTGTATCTCGTCGGCAAGCAGGGCGTCCCATTCGTTTCCTATGTGCATCATGGCTTATTTCTTCTTTTTGTGGGAATCCTTATGCGGCTTCTTGGTGCGCTTGGGCTTCACAGAGAATCCGAAGGTGCCTATCTTCTTTCCGAGGGCGAAATAGGTTCCGTGGGCGTATGCCATCAGACCCGCCTTTTCAATGTGCAGCTTGCCCTTCTCGTCGATGAGGTCCTTTGCGATATTCACGGAGGTTATCTCCGCGATGAACATATCATGCGAGCCCTGAGGCAGGATCTCAGTCACCTTGCACTCGATGGAGATAGGAGCCTGAGCGATCTGCGGCGCGGAGACCGTGTTGCTTTCCTGCGGGTAGAGCTTCATCTTTCCGAGCTTATCCTCGTTCTTTCCGGACTTTATGCCGCAGTAGTCAAGGGAGCGCACAAGCGTGGACGGCATCATGTTGATGACGAACTCGCCGCTTTCCTTGATGATATTATAGGAATTTCTCTCCGGTCTTACTGAAATGTAGGTCTTAGCCGGGTCAGAGCAGATTATACCTGTCCACGCGATCGTGAGAGCTGTGGGCTTCTCCATCGTTCCGCAGGATACCAATACAGCCGGAACCGGTGCAAGCAGGGTTCCTGGCTTCCATTGTACTTTTTCCATTGCATTGCTTTCCTTTCTGTGTGATACATATTACTGCATTTTAATTATACCACATTGTTCCGCATTATGCAACATTAATTTATCTGAAAATGTGGATCGGACTGAAAAAAAGGGGCTGTTTAAGCCCCTTTTTTTAATCGTCATATCCGTCAAGGAAACTGTGGATCACTCCGTCCTTCTTGTAGGAAATGATCTTGTTCAGCTTTACATTCTCAACGCTGCGGAAGATATTCATAACAACCTGCGGATTTCCCTCGTTAAGGTGGGCGATGAGCTGCTTTATCTCCTGGCGCTTGGAACGCGCGGCGCCGTCAGGATTGCAGGTCGTGCAGGTATCCGTGAACCGGCACGCGCACTGAATGAAATGCAGATCGTTGTACTTTGCCCAGTGCTTTATTTCGTCCTCGCGTATGAAGTACATCGGGCGGATAAGCTGCATTCCCGGGAAATTTGCACTGTGGAGCTTCGGCATCATGGTCTCCACCTGACCGCCGTAGATCATGCTCATGAGTATGGTCTCGATAACGTCGTCAAAGTGATGACCCAGCGCTATCTTATTGCAGCCGAGTTCCTTCGCCTTGTTGTAGAGGTGTCCGCGGCGCATTCTCGCGCAGAGGTAGCAGGGATTATTCTCCACATTATACACGGAATCGAAAATGTTCGTTTCAAACACTGTTATCGGAATGTTCATCATTCTTGCGTTTGCCTCGATTATTGCGCGGTTCTCGCTGCTGTAGCCGGGATCCATGACCAGGAACACAAGCTCGAAATCAAATTTGCGGTGGCGCTTTATCTCCTGGAACAGCTTCGCCATCAGCATGGAATCCTTGCCGCCGGAAATGCACACGGCTACCTTGTCACCAGGCTTGAGCAGCTCGTACTCGTTGAGAGCCTTTGCAAACTTGCTGAAAATACTGCGGTGGAACTTCTTGGTCAGGCTGCGTTCAATCTCCGCAGCGCGGTCGGAGCTGCTCTGGAGCGCGATCTTATGACCCAGCCAGCGCACATAGCCTCCGACGAGGTTAACAGCGTCGCGGCCCTCGGCACGGAGCCTTTCCGCGATCTCCTCGCTGATAATGCCGCTGCGGCAGCAGATAATCAGGGTCTTTCCGTCGGGCAGTGGACATTCAGCGGTTCCAAGATCGTCGGGCTGGACGTTAACGGAACCGTCGATATGCCCCAGCGCAAACGCGGAGCTGTCGCGGATGTCATATATAATGTATTGTTCCGGGGAGAGTTCCCGGAGTTCTTCAACGGTTATTTCCTCTTTCATATTAAACCTCGGCTTTCAGTATCCATAATAAGATTTATTATAACATCTTTGATTTATCTTGTCAATAACTGCGGATAAACTAGAATTTAGCGGCAAGCGTTCCGCTTATTGCAACCCCTAATCGGGAGTCAAGGGGGACGCGTCCCCCTTGCGAGTCGAGGGCAGCGCCCTCGTCGCCGCCAGGCGAAACACTCCGCACGAAGTGCGGTACTCTGCGTGCCGGTGCGCAGTCAAAACGTTCAAAAGCGCTAAAGGGGTGTGGGGGAAAACAAGAGTTTTCCCCCACAAGCAACACATCGTCTTTATTGAGCCTTTCCTCCGAAACAGTCCGGTGGACTGTTTCGGAAGCACACTACACAGCTAAATTATAGTTTTCTCTCACAAGCAGCGTTTCGCCTCTAAACAACAATTTGTCATTCGCAAAATAGTCGATACAATCCAACTTTATCTCGTAAAAACAGTACTGCGATACCTGAAGTATATAAAATTAAACACAGATACCACAGCAAGAAACGCAACATATAAAATAACGTCCCATTCCGCCGATCCCATAACACTGCACCAGCGCGATATGTAAACTACCTCAGCCAGAAACCCAGCAAGCGGTATCGCAAAGCAAAGCCACAGCGACCGCCTTCTGAGCTCCGAAATGCTTATCCAGAGGAACACCTTGGCTCCCGCAGAAATCGTCAGGAATATCCCCATTACCGTATCCATCGTGAACACCTGCGGAAATACCTCGTAGACCCACGACGCGGCTCCGCCATATCGAAGCCCGCTGAAGAACAGCACCGCGCGTATCGCGTCCATCGCAGCCCATGCAAACAGCAGAAAATACATGTTGATCTTCAGCCATTTGATAGTGCAGAACCGCCCGTTAACTCCGATTATATGACCCATGCGGCTTATTTCAGGCCAGCTCGTTCCGTTCATGTACTCGTCCTCGTAATCCGGGACAAATGTAGTCTGAGTGCGGTTATGCTCCGGTATCAGATCTATCTGCGGATTCTCCTGGCGGTTCACGTTATAAAGCGGCGGCGGAGCTTCCCTTCCTGTCTGCTCGAACGGTTCGCTGTACCCCGGGAGAGTCTCGGCTGGTTCATCGGTTTTGCCAGGGTCTGTGATCTGCGAGGATTCCGCCGGCTGGTTTCCGGTGGAGGCTCCGCAGTAGGTGCAGAATGCAGTGAAGTCGCCTATCTCCCTGCCGCAGTTGTGACATTTCATGGTGTATCCCCCTTTTCCATACAATTACCCTGTATTATTATAGCATACGAATTTAAATTAGGCAAGTATATTCGGCTTTTTTCTTGCAATGTAACCGATTACTCTTGACATCTCAGCGAATTTTCTGTATAATTAAAATAGCGGGCTTTATGTCCGGTATTTTTTGTTTTCAAGGAGAAATTACAATGAAAAAATTTCTTTCGATTTTTACGGCGGCTTCAATGCTGCTTGCTATGACCGCATGCAGCTCCCCCGCTGACTCCTCGGCTTCCGACAGCTCTTCTGCGGCTGACAGCTCCGCTTCTGCGGCGCAGACTGCGGAAAGTTCACAGCCCGTTCAGCAGGAAAGCTCCGAAGCAGATGAAAGCTCTGCGGCTTCCACGGTGGAAGCAGACGACGCCCGCACCGACTACGAGAAGATGGTAGACCGCTCGCTGCTTTCCGTTGGCGACATGACCAGAATGGCCGACGTGTTCCAGAAAGCCCAGAACGGCGAGGACATCACCGTCGCTTACATAGGCGGCTCCATAACCGAGGGCTACAACGCGGGAACCACGGAGTTCTACGCAAAGACCTGCACCGACCTGCTTCAGGGCTACTTCCCGGATATCACTGTTACAGGCGTTAACGCAGGCATCAGCGGAACTCCCTCGCTGCTGGGCAACCTTCGCCTCGAGCGCGACGTGCTTTCCGCTGACCCGGACATCGTTTTCGTGGAGTTCGCGGTAAACGACGGGCAGGAGGCTGACTACAAGAACGCATACGAGAGCCTTGTGCGCACCCTGCTCACCCAGGAGAAGGACATCGCGGTAGTTCTGCTGTTCACCGTACTCGACAGCGGATATACGTGCCAGGAACACATGTCGAAAATAGGCGCGAACTATGACCTGCCGATGATAAGCGTCCACGACAGCGTTTACGAGGAGATAGAAGCCGGAAGAATGACATGGCAGGATTACTCCAACGACCAGTCTCACCCGAACGCTTACGGTCACAAGTGCATCACCGACTTCGTTGACAACTACTATCAGAAGGTTCTCCCCGTTGTTGCCGAGAATGTCGGCGAGGTCAGCAAGGAGCTTCCCGACCCGGTATTCAGCGCAAAGTATATGAACATGCACTACATGGACAGCGCAACTATGGACGGCGTGGAACTTGACGGATTCGAGCAGTACGACACCCACGGCAGCTTCCACAACGGCTGGATGTACCGCGGCACCGACGGCGGCTCGATGAAGTTCACCGTTGACTGCAGCGTGCTCGAGATGGTGTTCAAGGCAAACAACAGCGACAAGTACGGCACAGCCGATATCTACGTTGACGGCGAAAAGGTAAAGTCCGTGGTTTCTAATATGTCCGACGGCTGGAACAACCCCGTTACCGCTTATCTCATCGACAACGATTCCTCTGCGGAGCATACCGTTGAGATTCGCATGGAGGGCGGCGTTACACAGGCGTTCTTCGTGATGGCATTCGGTTACTGCGACTGAGCCGAAATCTGAATATCAAAACCTCCCATGGTTTTCACCGCGGGAGGTTTTTTGCAGTTACATGCAGTAAATCAGGTGTTAATCTTTTCTCAGGGCAGAACGCTGCCGGAAAGGAGGGACATATAATGGACAGCAGCATTATCACAGCGATGATCTCGCTGATAGGGACGCTCGGCGGCTCCCTGGGCGGCATACTGGTCAGCTCAAAGCTGACGGCATATCGCCTGGAGCAGCTTGAAGCCCGGGTAGCCGAGCACAACAACTTTGCAAGAAGAATGCCGGTGATAGAGGAACAGATAAAGGTAATAAATCATCGGCTCGCTGACATTGAAGAGGAGGAAAAGCACCATGAAAATTGACTGGAAACGCAAGCTCACAAGCCGCAAGCTCTGGATAGCTGCCGCAGGATTCGTTGCGGGACTTATCGCAGCCTTCGGAGGAAGCTCAGAAACGGCTGAGACCGTATCCGGCTGCATTCTGAGCGGTGCCGCAGTCGTAGGGTACGTTATCGGAGAAGGCCTTGCCGACAGCGGCAGGGGAAACGGAGGCGGCGATGGCGATAACTTTTGAAGCCTACGCCCGCAGCAGCGGAGCATTCAAGACCCCGCGCCCCATGCCGCAGGGAAGCCCAGTAGGAATCATAATCCACTCCACCGGCGCGGACAATCCTAACCTGAAACGCTACGTGAATGCGCCGGAGATATGCGGCGTGAATCCATACAAGAACTACTTCGACCGCCCGGACAGCAATGTCTGCCCGCACGCAGTCATAGGGAAGGATAAAAACGGAGATGTCAGGGCGGCTAAGCTGCTACCCTGGAACGTCTGCTGCTGGGGCTGCGGAAATGGCTCCAAAGGAAGCTACAACTACGCTCCGGCGTATATCCAGATAGAAATAGCGGAGGACGCGCTGAACGACCGCGCCTACTTCGAGGAGGCCTTCGGGCTTGCCGTACAGCTCTGTCAGCGCCTCATGAAGAACTACCCATCGATACTCCCCGAAAACGTGATAAGCCACAAGGAAGCTCATGCACGCGGGTACGCTTCCAACCACGGCGACCCCGAGCACTGGCTCGCCAGGTTCGGCAAGGACATGAATTGGTTCAGAAGCAGGCTTGAAAGCTCCCGGGTCAGGGTGAACGCTGAAAAAGTAGTGCCGCGTGAGTCTGCGGCAGAAGTTATATCTCAGCTAAAGGCGCTTGGATTCGCTGCTGCTGTTGAAGAACTGTAAATTAAAATGGGCTGTATCTGATATACAGCCCATTTCATTTATGAAATCTCTATTTTGAATCGCCGGGGCTTTTCTGAACCATTATCCTTACCGCGCCAGAGGGATTCCTGACCGCCTCAAACAGGTGCTCCGGATACACAGGCATATCCGGTTCGGAATCCGTATCCAGCCACACCAGGCTTATATCCGGGCTGTCGCAGTGAACCGCTCCGTAGTCTATTTTCGCGATGTCAAACGGCTTTATCAGGTACAGGTACTCCAGCTCATGATAAAACACACCGTCAACCGTGAAAAACTTTTCGGCTATGGAGTACAGCCGGGCAACCTCGGCTTCAACGCCAAGCTCCTCGCGTATCTCGCGCAGGATCGCTTCCTCGGTGGTCTCGCCAAGTTTCACTCTGCCGCCGGTCACCCAGTAAAAGCTGTGGCTGCCGTCCTTTGAAACAAGAACGCGCTTACCGTCTGTTATTACAGCGCCGACCCGCAGGTTGAACTTCCCCTCCGGCGTTTTGAATGTGCAGTCCATACGCCCTCCTCACCGGTACTCCGCAAGAATGATGCCCCTCGGAGCCACGCTCACCGCGCCGTCGGCAATGAACAGCGGACGAGTTCCGGCGGTGATATGGTCCGCGTATACCATCATGCGCCTTCCGTTTTCGTACTTCAGCGGGTGAGCCGCCGGATTCACTATCAGCAGCAGACCGCCAAAATCCGCAGCGACCGCGCCGCCCTCCAGCGTTTCAAAGCGTATCTTGCGAATGCTCTCCGCGTCCCTCATGCGGAACTGCGGGAAAAACTTCCTCACCGCTATCAGGCCGCGGTAATACTCCATCACGCTGCGGCGCAGTGTGACGTCGTTCCACTTTATGGAGTTCACGCTGTCCGGAGAATTATAGCTGTCGTGGACAAAGCTGCCGTCCGGAGCGGTCTTGCTGCGCAGTATTTCCTGCCCAGCCTGAATGAACGGAACTCCCTGCGACAGGAATACTATCGCCGCCGCCAGCTTATCCGCCGCAATTATTTCCGCGCCGGAAGCCTCCGGCATGGAGCTTCTCAGCTTATCATATAGCGTAAGGTTGTCGTGAGCCTCAACGTAATTCACCGACTGCTGCGGCTTATCCGTCCAGCATTCAGCTGAAGCCCTGCCGACGTCCTCGCGCCAGACACCGCCGGACATCACCGACTTTATAAGCTCCGCGCGCTCGGCGGCTTTGCCGTTGACGTAGCCGCAGTCGGCGTCGTAGAAAACAGAGCCTTTCACGCCGTCGCGCAGGTCGTCGGAGAACATCGCGAAATCCGGAAGTTCCCGGGCGTTCTTCTTCATTGCGCGAAGCTCCTCGGGAAGCGGGCAGGAGCCTCCCGTCCAGCCCTCGCCGTAGAGTATCACGGAGGGGTTCTCCGCACGGAGCTCCGCTGCGGCGCGGTTCAGCGCTGCGATATCCAGAAGCCCCATCAGGTCGAACCGGAAGCCGTCAATGTGGTACTCCCGCGCCCAGTAAAGAAGGCTGTCTGCGATGAAACGGCCCGCCATCGCACGCTCGCTCGCGAATTCATTTCCGCATGCGGAGCCGTTCGACAGGCTGCCGTCCGCGTTGTGGCGGTAATAGTACCCGGGGTACGTCTTGTTGAACGGAGAATCCTCCGTAGCGTAAGTGTGGTTGTAAACCACGTCCATTATAATGCCTATGCCCCGCTCATGCGCCGCCTGGATAAGCTGCTTGAACTCCCTTACCCTTACCTCGCCGTGGTGGGGATCGGTGGAATAGCTGCCCTCGGGAATATTGTAGTTCAGCGGGTCGTAGCCCCAGTTGAAGCCCGCGTCAGGGTCGCTTTCGTCCACCGACTGATAGTCGGACACCGGCAGCAGGTGGATATGAGTTACCCCCAGCTTCTTTATGTAGTCAAGACCGATAGTCTCTCCGAATCCGTTGACCGCCTTCTCGCAGAACGCCCCGAACTTCCCGCGCAGCGTGAAGTTCCCGCTCTCGTCGGAGGAAAAATCCCGGACGTGCAGTTCGTATATCACCGCGTCGGTGTAGTCGCCGAGGGAGACCTGCCTGTCACGCTCCCAGCCCTCCGGGTCGGTGGTACGGAGATCAAGAACCATTCCGCGCCTGCCGTTTACACCTGCGCTTCTCGCGTATATGTCGATAGTTTCAGCGGTGTTTCCATTCCTGGTGAACGCATATGTGTAGTACACCCCGCTGAGATCGCCGGAAACCTCCGCCTTCCACACACCGTTCTCGCTGTGCATTTCTTCGGTGCGGAACGGCTCCGGCTCGGAGTCGTCATGGTACAGCCGGAGTTCCGCGCCCTCGGTCTCCGGCGACCACACCGCGAACCTGGTCGCTTCGGGAGACCAGACCGCGCCAAGCTCGCCGTCGTATGCGTATTCCCTGTCGATATTATCAAAGCTGTTCATACTTTCACTCCAAATCATTTCAAGAATACTATGCTGTGCGGCGGAATCTCCAGCTCTCCGGAAAGCGAAGGCTCATCTCCGGACGATACCGCCAGGTATCCGCGTATATTCCTGCTGTCAAGTTCCAGAGCCGCGTCAGAAAGCGACGCCGCTTCATCGGAGAGATTGTAGACTATCAGAATACTGCTGCCGTTCCAGGTTCGTCTGACCGCCGCTATATCGCCGCCGGAGTTCCCGGAAAGCTCCAGGACCTCGGTAGTACCCCTTGCTATCTCCGGATTTTCATTGCGGATACGCAGTGCGCGCTTGTAATAATTCAGTATCGAATCCGGGTCGGAAAGCTGCTTTTCCACGCTCTCGAAACGGTTTTCCTGCCGCTCCATATCCGGAGGTCCGTAGGTCAGCCCGGAACCGTTGTCGTCCCATATCATCGGAGCGCGCTTGTTCTCGTCCCGCCCGCTGCCGGAAAGCCCGATCTCGTCGCCGTAATACACGAACGGCGAGCCGCTCATCGTCAGCAGCAGCCCGGCGGCTTCCTTTATCCTCGCCGGGTCGTAGCGCAGTATGCCTGCGGCGCGGTCGGTGTCGTGGTTGCCGATGAACGGCGCGTCGATACCGCGTTCGCTGTAACCCGAGATAGTCTGCTCTACCGTAGCCATAGCCTGCGCGAACGACTCCGCAGAGTTCGCCTTTCCGCTGAGGTTCACGGTCTTTGCTATCTTGCCGTCAGACTCCGCCATCGTGAAGCCGAAAACGCTGTCTATCGAGGAGGCGTAGTACTTCGTGTAGGTGGTGAAGCTCTCCCACACCTCGCCGACGATGTAGCAGCCGGGATTTATACTGTGACAGTAATCGCAGAACCAGTTCAGAACCTCAACGTTCTTGTCGGGATTTCCGGTGAAGTACTCCTTTACGGCGTCCAGCCGGAACCCGCCTATTCCCTTATCCAGCCAGAATTTCGCTATCTGCTCGAATTCCTCCCGGACGTCCGGGTTGTCGAGCTGAAGCTCCGGCATGTTTTCGGAGAACACCGCCTGGTACCACTTAGTTCCCGTTTGATACCACGCGGCGCTCCCGGCAGGTTTTTCATCCTCGAAATAATAATAGCCAACGTACTTGTTGTGGACCGGGCAGAGCGTTTCAGAAAGGCAGTCTTCCTCCGCGGGTGCGCCGCACGGCTCCTGACGAAGGCTCTGCGAAGCCGATTCGAACCAAGGGTGATAACGCGAGCTGTGGTTCATCACAAGGTCAATGAGCAGGCTTATGCCTCGCTTTTCGCACTCTGCGGAGAGGTTTTCGAAATCCTCCATCGTGCCGAACTGCGGGTCTATGCTGTAGTAGTCCTCCACGCTGTACTTATGATAGGAGCGCGAGGGCATTATCGGCGTGAGCCAGATCCCGTTGAAGCCCATGTCCTGGATATAATCCAGCTTTGAAGTGATACCGTTCAGATCGCCGATACCATCGCCGTTGCTGTCGCAGAACGAACCCACGAATATCTGATAGTAGTTCCGGAAATTGTCGTCGATGATGTTCAGTTCCTGCTCGTATTTATAACTGTTCAAACTTGTCATGTCTGATGTTTCCGGCGAACTGCACCCGGAAACCAGCACAGCCGCCGCAGTAAAAACTGTAGCGGCTGTGCGTTTAATGGTGGTTATCCATGAAGATGTCATTATTTCTCCTTCGGAAGCTCCCGGGAGCATATCTCCCTGACGGACTCGCGCTCGATAAGCTCCGGGCGCAGCATTACGGACTTGATATGTATTCCGTTTTTCATCTGCTGAAGCATGAAGAACGTCGTCTTTCCGATGTGTATGCGGTTCTGGCTGAGCGTAGTTATCGGGGGCTGCGAATACTCGGACGGCGGAAGGTTGTCGTAGCCGGTAACGCTGATGTCCTCCGGAACGCTGTACCCGGCGCGTATAAGCTCCTTTACCGCCGTGCAGGCGAGAAGGTCGCTTATGCAGACCACCGCGGTGACTCCGGTCTCGGCGATCTCCAGGATACGTTTTTTCGTGCCCTTCGCCGAGAAACAGCCGTACTTCACAGCAGCGGGATCCTCCACCAGACCAAGCTCTGCGAGGGCGTCAGAGTACGCCTGCTTGCGCTCGATGGTGACGATACTGTCAGGCTCGCCGCCGAGGAACCCTATCCGGTCATGCCCCTTCGACCAGAGGTAGCGCACCGCCTGGCGGATACCCTCTGCGCTGTCGCAGCCGACCCTGGCCACAAGCGGGGAATCAACGTAATTATCCAGCACAACCATCGGGATATTGAAGCTCTTGATGTGCTCAACGAACACCGGGTGCGGCTTGAATCCGAGGAACACGCTGCCCTCGTAATTACCGCCGGACATGATGGAATAGTAGCTGCCGGTTTTCAGCTCCTCGTCGTTTATCGCAACGATGTTCACGCCTATTCCCTGCTCAGCCGCCGCAGCCTGTATTCCCAGGATTATCTCATATCCGAACTGATCTACCTTGTCGTAGTGTATGCTTCCATAGATGAACACGATGAGATTGCGGGAATACGCCGTGCGTCCGGTCTTTACCTGGTAGCCCATTTCGCTTGCGCAGCCAAGAATGCGCTCCCGGGTCTTTTCGCTGATGTCGGTGGCTCCCGAAAGAGCCTTCGATACCGTGCTTTTCGCCATTCCCAGACGGTCGGCTATATCCTGGATAGTTACGTTCTTTCCTGCCATGCGTTTTTTCTCCTTAACCCTTTACTGCGCCGCCCGTTACGCCTCCTACGTAATACTTCTGCATTACGATGAACAGCGCGCCTATCGGGATAGATACCAGTACTGCTCCTGCCGCGAACTGGGTGTAATATGCGCCGATGAACTCACGCTCCAGCATTTTGAACATACCCAGCGCAACGGTGTAGCTGTCGTAGTTCGCTCCGCAGATCATGCTCGGGAAGATGTAGTCTACCCAGGGAGCCATGAACGTCGTCAGAACGGTGTACACGATTATCGGCTTTGAAAGCGGTATGGTTATCTTGAAGAACACCTGGGATCTCGTCGCGCCGTCAAGGTAGGCGGATTCGTCCAGGGATTTCGGTATCGTATCGAAGAAGCCCTTCGCGATATAGTATGTCAGTCCCGAACCGGAAATGTACACCAGCGTGAGGCATACCAGCGGATTCTCAGTGAGACCCAGACCCTTTAAGATGTAGTAGATAGCTACCATCGACATAAATCCGGGGAACATTCCGAGGATAAGCGCAACGTTCATCATCGGCTTTCTCATCTTGAAGCGCAGACGGCTGAGCGCGTAGGACACCGCCAGCACGATGAACGTTGAACCGATGCAGGATACCACAGCCACAATAAACGTGTTGAGGAACCACTGCGAGAACTTGAACTGCTGGTCTTCAAACAGCAGGCGCATATAGTTGTCAAGGGTGAAGCCCTTCGGCCAGAAGTAGCTGGTGTAGGAGCCAGGCTCCGCACGGAACGATGTCAGGATAATCCACATCAGCGGAAGAATCCACATGATACCGAGTACCAGAAGCACTATCTGGATAACGACATTGATCGTTTTCTGCTGCCTTGAATAGGAGCGGGAATAGTATCTGTCCTCTTTCATTACTGGAACGCCTCCTCATTCTTGTAAGATGCCGATCTGCGGAACGTGATGAGCGACAGAAGCGAGCAGATGATGAATACCAGAATGCCGATCGTCGCAGCGTAGCTGTAGTCGCGGGAGTTGACGGTCAGCTTGTACAGCCAGGTCACCAGCAGGTCGGTCTTGCCCGCCTGGTAGTAATCCAGCGTTGCCGGAGTTCCTCCTGTAAGGAAGTAGATGACGTTAAAGTTGTTGATGTTGCCGACGAGCTGTGTGATGAGGTACGGAGTGGTAACAAACAGCACATACGGCATTGTGATCTTGGTGAACATAACGAACGGAGACGCGCCGTCTATTCTTGCGGCTTCGTAGAGATCCTCCGGAATGTTCATCAGGATACCGGAAACTATCAGCATCGTGTACGGAATACCTATCCACAGGTCAACTATAATGACCGTCACGCGCGCCCATGTCGGGTCGGTGAAGAACGGGAGCGGCGAGCTTATCCAGCCAAGCTCCTGGAGCAGGACGTTCATGGGACCCGCCTCTGCGAGGACGTTCTTCATTACCAGCAGCGAAACGAACTGCGGAACTGCGATAGCGAGAACGAAAAGTGTGCGGTAGAATGCCTTGAAGCGAATGCCCTTCTTATTGATAAGCATTGCAAGAATGACTCCGAGCAGGTAGTTAAGGAAGGTCGCAAATACCGCCCAGACCAGCGTCCACGCGAGGACCGGCCAGAATGTATGTCCGATGGTGGAATCGCTTCCGAGAATGACCTTGAAGTTGTCAAGACCTATCCAGGTAAAGAGGTTTGCCGGAACCTGGTGATCCTTGTCGTAGTTGGTGAACGCGAGGGAGATCATGTATACCAGCGGAACTATCGTGAAAACGACAACGCCGGTAACAGGGATAAACAGCAGCGTCTTGTGGAAATGCTCGTCAAGCAGGGACTTGATGTCGTCAACGAAGCCCGGGAGCTTCTTGCCTGCTTTTTTCAGGCGTTCCGCGATGTCGGCGGAGTGAATGTTCTGAACCCACAGGAAAAGGAACACCACCGTAATGAACAGCGCGAAGATACCGTAGAGAAGTATCAGCATGGAGTTGTCGCCGTCCTGAAGCACGTCGATGCCGAGGGATTCGTCAAAGTGCCAGCCGCGCTGAACTGTTCCGAGGTTCCGAAGCCCTGCGAGGAACCCGAATCCGGTGTCTATCATGAAGCCGAAGTAAGCGACCTCAGCCGCGAGGTACATCAGACCTTTTATGATCTGTCCGCGGAACAGGCTGCCCGCGCCCATCACGATGTACGACAGCTTGGTAAGGATACCGCCGTGTACGAACGTCCGACCCAGCCACGCGAAGCCTCTGCCGAACTTTTTAAAGAACTTAGCGAGCGCGCCTGGGATACTCATGAAGAAATGAGCAATGCCCATGCCAAGCGCCTTGAAGAATTCCGCCACGCGGAACGATACCTTTTTGTACCATGGGAGTACGAAGTAATCAATTCTTGTCATTGCAATTACCTCCTGAATGATATCGGCGCTTTGTACAGTTTCAGTGCGGCTTTTTCAGCCTTTCATCAGGAGATATACACTTTATTATATCACCATAACAGCCGACTATCAATATGAGATCAAAGCGGCATTGAAACTGCATAAAGCAGATATTTTCCATTTCTGCGGGCGGCTTTGGGAGATCCGCCCGCATTATGGAAAGGGGAGAAACCTATTTATTTAGGATTGGATATCTTGGTTACGCGGACACTGTCAGCCGAGGGTAGCCAGAACGGAGTTAACGTAAGCGTCGAGCTTCTCCTGGAGGTTATCCTTGGTGCAGGTGCCTGCGATTATCTCCTGACCGAAAGCCTCGGCAGGAGTCCAGTAGTTCTGGCACTGGCTGATGGAGGTCTGTACTGTTGCGTACTGAGCCTGCAGTGCAAGAGCGCCGATTGCGATGTTGGAGTTCATAGTCTCGGTATCGTTTGCGAGTTCAACGTTTGTGGGAGCGAAGGAGCGCTTCTCAAATCTCAGCTTCTGGTTATCCTTGTTGGTGAGCCATTCAGCGAGAGCCATTGCATCGAGCGGATTCTTTGTCTCGGAGTTAACGCCCATGATCTTGAAGTTTGCCATACTGCCCATCTGAACGGTTTCGCCGTTGGAGAGTGTAAATTCAGGAAGTTTTGTAGCTGCATAGTTGTCACCCAGAGAAGCCTGTATCTCCGCAGCGTTCCATGTACCGGAAACAGCAGCTGCGAGGGTTCCGTCCGCGAAGCCTGCCTTTACGAGCGAATCATCAAAATTAGAGCCGTACTTGGGGTTGTTCACAAGATCAATGAGGTACTCGCCGACCATATAGCCGCGCTCGTTGTTGAAATCGCACTGTGTGGGATCGGTTCCATCTTCGCCGAACAGCTTGCAGCCTGCGCCGAAGAAGAATCCAGACTGATACCAGCCGTCATCTGTATTGAAAGCAAAGTTTGTGGAAACGCCCTCTATATCCTTGCTCATGATACCCTCGATGGACTTTACATCGTCCTCGCTGAGCTTGGACTTGTCATAATACATGAAGTAGGTATCGGAAACGTAAGGATAGCCGTAAAGCTCATCGTTGTTGGAAGCCGCTGATATTGACGCTTCTGTGTTTTCAGCTATTATCTGTTCCTTATTCTTGGTGACTCTGTAGAGCGCTCCTGCATCAACCAGGATCGCAGTCTGATCGGAAGCGAATGCGAATACGTCTGCGGCTGCGGAGATATCCTTCAGCACTTCCTTCTGCGCGTCAGCCTCGCTGACAACGCCATAGGTAAATGTGTACTTCTTATCGGGATTTGCGGCTGCAAATGCGTCGCACATCTGCTTTAACATCTCCTGATCCTCCTGGGATCCCCATACAGTGAGGCTCACCTCTCCGGAACCGGTTCCGTTATTCTCTGCGCCGCCGTTGTCCGCTGCGGAGCTGCTGTCCGCTGCGGAGCTGCTGTCCGCGCTGCTTCCTGCGGAAGAGCCTCCGTTGCTGCTGGAGCAGCCTGCGAACATTACGCCTGCCATTGCTGTGGCTGTGATGGCTGTCATGATCTTTCTGATCTTCATAATAAATTCCTCCTGAACTTTTCGTTCGTATTGCTCATTTCGAAACTTGCATTTTGTTTCGAAATAAAGTTTCTGAAATATTCACTCGCAGCATCTGCATGACTGCGAGTGAACACTACGGCGTGTTTCGAAATCATTTTGTTTGATTCGAAATCTTGATTTAATTATAACAGAAAAAAATGTTTTGTCAAGCGATTCTGCACAAAAAAACCTCACAATTGCCAAAACTATTGTAAATTCGGCACGATAAACAAATCGCACCATGGCGTATTTGTGAATTATGGCAACGTTTCCGGTGAAACGCGCGTTACACCGCATTGTATTACAAGGAAACCTTTCCGATGTGCCAGATATCGTTCGCATATTCGGCGATGGTGCGGTCTGAGCTGAACTTTCCTGCGCTGCATATGTTCAGCCAGCACTTCTTTGCGAAGGCAAGGCTGTCGCGGTAATCGCGGTTGGCAGCGAGCTTCGCGTCAACGTAGCTCCTGAGGTCGCCGAGCAGGTAGTAGTGATCCGGAACATGCCAGCTTGCGCCCTCCATAAGCGCGTAATACAGTTCGCGGAACGCTCCGGTGCCGCCGTCGGAAACGGTACCATCGATAAGAGAGCTTACAACGCGCTTGATCTTCGGGTCAGATTCGGCGATATCACGGGGAATGTAGCTCGGCATAATGCGCTCGAGCTCCTCGACGGTAGCGCCGAAGATATACTCGTTTTCTGCGCCGGCTTCCTCTGCTATCTCGACGTTTGCGCCGTCAAGCGTGCCGAGAGTTACTGCACCGTTGAGCATGAATTTCATGTTGCCGGTACCGGAAGCCTCGGTTCCCGCCGTGGATATCTGCTCGGAAATATCAGCCGCAGCGACCAGCTTCTCCGCATAGGATACGCGGTAGTTGCTTACGAATACGACGTTCAGCAGATCCTTTGTCGCCGGGTCGGAATTGACCAGCTTTGCGACCTCGTTAATGTACTTGATGATGCCCTTCGCGCGGTAATATCCCGGCGCGGACTTTGCGCCGAAGATGAACGTAGTCGGTGTGAAATCCTTTAAATTGCCGTCCTTGATCTCATAGTAGAGGTAGAGTATTGAGAACGCGTTGAGAAGCTGGCGCTTGTACTCGTGCAGACGCTTTATCTGGATATCGAAGATGTGACCGGGGTCAGTCTTCACGCCGTCCGACTTCTCGATAAACTCCGCAAGCTGCTGCTTCTTGGTTTTCTTTATTTCCATGAAGCGGCGGAGCACGCTCTCATCATCGGCGTACTTCTTCAGCTCCTTGAGCCTGTCGAGGTCGGTCGCCCAGCCCTCGTCACCCAGCAGTTCAGTGATGAGCGCGGAAAGCTCGCGGTTGCAGAGAGCCAGCCAGCGGCGCTGCGTGATACCGTTGGTCTTGTTCTGGAAGCGCTCCGGATACAGCTCGTACCACTCCTTGAGCACAGTCGTGCGAAGAAGGTCGGTGTGGATAGCCGCAACGCCGTTGACATAAGACGAACCAAACACCGCGATATTCGCCATGTGAACGGTTCCGTTCTTTATCAGGCGCATAACGGCGCGCTTTTCCTGCGGAACTCCGCGGCGGTGCATTTCGGATTCGAACGCCTCGCTGAGCATGATAATTACATTGTACACCTCGGGGAGTATTTTCTCGATGAGGCGGCTGTCCCACTTCTCAAGAGCTTCCTGCATGATGGTGTGGTTGGTGTAATTGAACACGCGCTGCGCCGCGCTGAAAGCCTTGTCGAAGCTCCAACCCTCGTCGCGCATTACAATGCGGATAAACTCCGGAAGCGCAATAACGGGGTGGGTGTCGTTCATCTGAATGCAGTTGTAGTCCGCGAAATTGTCCATCGTCCCGAACTGTTTCTTGTGCTTTCTGACGAGGTCGGCGACTGCTGCTGCGGAGAAGAAATACTCCTGCTTTAAGCGGAGCAGCTTTCCGGCCTCAGTCTCGTCGTTCGGATAGAGCACGCGGGAGATGTCCTCGGCTGCGCGCTTCTTCTCGCCGGCTTCGGTGTACCTGCTCTGATTGAACAGGTCGAAATCGAACTCGTCGTCGGTCTCAGCCTGCCAGAGGCGCAGCGTGCCGACATTCTCAGTGCCGTAGCCGATGACCGGATAGTCATACGGAACTGCGTTCACATCGCCGTCAGCAAAGTGGACGACAACTTTCTCCTGCTCACGCCGAATGCTCCACGGGTCGCCCTGGCGCTGCCAGTTGTCGGCGGTCTCCGTCTGGAAGCCATTCTTGATACCCTGCTTGAACAGTCCGTACTTGTAGCGTATTCCGTAGCCGTCAAGCGGAAGGCCGAGCGCCGCAGCGCTGTCCAGGAAGCACGCTGCAAGTCTGCCCAGACCGCCGTTGCCGAGCGCCGCGTCCTCTATCTCCTCGAACTCGTTTATATCCGCGCCGAGCTCCTTCAGACCCTCGGCTGTGCTGTCCAGCAGATCGAGGCACAGCAGGTTATTGTACACCGCTCTGCCTACCAGGAACTCCATTGAAAGATAGCTTGCCTTGCGTGCCTTGTCATGAGCCGCGCGGCTCTTCTCCCACGCCGGGGACAGCTCCTCCATAACAAGCCCGGAAACCGCGCAGTGGAGCTGCTCAGGAGTAAGCTCCTTCGGCTGTGCGTGGTACTCCTTCTCGCAGCGGGCGGTCAGTTTTTCCTTGAAATTCTCGATTTTCATGTGGTGGCTCCTTTCGTTACTTCTTATTCTTACGCTTTATGGGCGGTTTTCTGTTGGTTATTTCGGTCAGGCGCTTCAGGTACTCGGCGTTTTCGTCGGTGAAGTCCTCACTGAGAGTCCTCCAGCGCCAGTTATTGCCCACCGTGGAGGGAACATTGATGCGCGCTTCCGTTCCGAATCCCTGAAGCTCCTGGATAGTCGTCATGGCGATGTCCGCGGTGCTCTTCCATGCGATGTCGATGAACGCACGGGGAAGCTCCGCCGCCTTTCTGATCCCGAGGTACTCCTTTACGAAGCGCTTTGTATTGCGGTCAAGGTCGTTGAACCAGCCCGCCGCAGTGTCGCTGTCATGGGTGGAGGTGTACACCGCGCAGTTCTGCGATTTGTAGTTCTGCGGGAGGTACTCGCTGTCGCCGGAAGGGTCGAACGCGAACTGGAGCACCTTCATTCCCGGGTACGCCGCCTGTCTGAGCAGCTTGCGCACCGGCGGAGTGATGATACCGAGATCCTCCGCGATAATGCCGCCGTTTCCGGTCTCCTGCTTTATCACGCGGAACAGGTCGTACTTCGGACCTTCGCACCACTTGCCGCCGTGGGCGGTCTTGCTTCCGAACGGTATTGCATAGTAGCTGTTGAAGCCGATGAAGTGGTCGATGCGCACGATGTCGTATATCTTCTTTGCAAAGCCTATTCTGCCGACCCACCAGCGGTAATTGTCCTGCTTCATTCTGTCCCAGTCGTAGATAGGATTGCCCCAGAGCTGGCCGTCGGCGGAAAAAGCGTCCGGCGGGAAGCCTGCTGCCACAGTCGGGACTCTGTCGCTGTCAAGCTGGAACAGCTCCGGCTGACACCAGACGTCCGCGCTGTCAAGGGCGCAGTATATCGGGATATCGCCGATTATCTCAATGCCGTTGTCGTTGGCGTATTTCTTGAGCTTATGCCACTGCTGGAAGAACTTGAACTGCAGGAAGATGTAGAAATCCATCTCGGCTTCGCATTTCTTCTCCGCGGACTTCACCGCAGACGGCTCGCGAAGGCGAAGGGGCTTTTCCCACTCGCTCCACGCCTTCCCGCCGTGGGCGTCCTTGAGAGCCATGAACAGCGCGTAATCGTGAAGCCACTTGTTATCATCCAGGAACGCGCGGTATTCTCCGGAAACGTTACCATTCTTCTGCGAAGAAAAGCGCCTGTAAGCGTGCTTCATCACCTTGTAGAACTGCTCGTACATCGTGGCGTAATCAATGTAGCGCGGATCCTCGCACCACTTGATGTTCTCGTACTCGCTCTTTTTTAGCAGACCTTCCTCGGCAAGCACGTCAAGGCTGATGAAATAAGGGTTCCCGGCGTATATTGAGAAGCTCTGGTACGGGGAATCGCCGTAGCTGGTCTGGGAAAGCGGCAGTATCTGCCATATGCTCTGCCCGGATTTTTTAAGGTAATCTACAAAATCGTACGCCTCCCTGCCCATGGAGCCTATGCCGTAATCATTCGGCAGAGACGCTATGTGCAGGAGTATCCCGCTTTTTCTCATTCGTTTACCTCCGTTCGTTTCATGCAGACGGAATCCCCCGCCTTATACTGTGCACGAAGCGTCACGTGACTTGCTTCGGCGCTGTTTTCGATCATGTTCACCAGCATTCTCACCGAAAGGCTCGATATCTGGTGTATCGGCTGTGAAAAAGTAGCAATTCTCGGGTTAGTGAAATCCGCGATATCAATGCCATCGAAGCCGACGACTGAAATATCCTGCGGCACCCGCTTCCCCATATCAAGGAACGCCCTGACAGCTCCGACAGCGATAATATCGGACATCGCGAACACAGCAGACATATCCTTGCAGCGATGAAACAGCGCAATAGCCGCCTCGTAAGCCGAGGAGAACGTATAACTGCACTGTTCGCACACCGGAGTCTCCGCTCCGTGCTCCGCGCATGTCCGGGCGAATCCGGAATAGCGCAGACCCGATGGACCGGAATCCAGATCGCCGCCTAGGATCCCTATGCTTCGGTGTCCCAGACGGAAAAGTTCCTCAGCGGCCATCCTACCGCCGTCAACGTCATCAACGCTCACTGATGAGAGATTAGCAAAGCCAAGCTCCTTCGCGCTTGCGGTGCTGAGCACGCAGGGAACGCTTATACCGGCGAAACTCCTGCGGAAATTCCTGATATCGCCGCCCAGGAAGATAATCCCGGCGGGCTTCTGCTCAACGCAGAGCTGCGCGGCGGTCTGAACCTCGTCCTCCTGCTCGTCGATGTAGTTGACTACAAGCTGTAGTCCCGCACTTTCCGCTGCGGTCTGTATCTGTTCGATAAGCGGCGAGAAAAACAGGTTGCTGCTTCCGTTGACAATGAGCAGCACCGAATTCGGAGCGGTCTGGCGCATTCTCCGCGCGTTCCCGTTCGGGGTGTAGTTGTACTTCTGTATCACCTCGTTGATGCGCGCGCGGGTCGCATCGCTTATCTCGCTGCTGCCATTGAGCGCCCTTGATACTGTGCTGACTCCACAGCCTGCAAGCCTTGCTATGTCCTTTATCGTCATGCTGTCACCCCGTTCTACGATTTGCCGAAAACGTTTCCGACGATTCTGATTTTAACATATAATTTCAGATTTTTCAAGCCCTTCTGCGAAATTCCCTTTATTGCACAAAGTTTCGCTGCGTGTTTCGGAAACCCTCACAATACGCCTTAGGAGCTGTTTTTTCTCTATGGCGGTTCAGGACAGCAACAACGCGGCTGGCGCACGGAATCAATTCCGAAGCATGGCCACGCTGTCATCGGGCGCAAAAAATCGGGTCTGCACCAGCAAACCCGATCCCGTATTTATTTGATTATCCCGTTGATCCCCCTGGCAATGCGCTGCGGGACCTTACTGAAATGCCCGCCGGATTCGTGAACAAAAACCGTCTGCGTGACCTCCGGGGAACGCTCCGCCAGCCGTTTTACTTCCATAGTAGTCTGCTCGACCTGAGCCATCAGCGGATCGGGGGAGTTCTTCTCCTTTCCACCCAGGCTGAGGAATATCCTGCCCCTGAGCGGGTGCAGCCGCTGGAACTCAAGCCAGCCCGGAAACCATGTCGACCCTGAGCAGCTTGCGGCGCCGCAGAGCCGCGGTTCGTCCCAGAGCGCGTCCGCGTAAAGCGCGAACAGACCTCCCAGTGAATAGCCGCAGAGGTACACGCTGCCGAACCTACCGAAGCGCTTTTCAAGCTCCGCCGTGAAATCCGGCAGGAACGCAAGCAGGCGTTCAGCACCGCCGCTGAAGCGCCGCCCGCCGGAGCTTGCCTCCCACGGGGAATAGTCCCTGTCCCAATCTATTTCGCCAAATTCCGCGAGAACACAGCGGCAGTCCGGAACAAGCCCGCAGACCTCGCGGAAAAGCTGCTCGTCAAATCCGCTGAACAGCATCACCAGTACGTCCCCGCTGCCCTCCGCGCGGCAGGAGAAGCCGTCAAGCACGAATTCCGTCATGTTCTGTGGACGTACATTCTCGACGGCTCATCGCCGCCTTCCTGAGTCACCGGGCAGAGGTACTCCCAGCCGTAGCGCTCATAGAACGAATCGTGGCTTGTCAGGAGGTACAGCGCGTCTATCCCACCGGATTTCATATCGTCGGCAACGAACCCGAGCAGCCTCCCCGCCAGACCCTGACAGCGGAAATCAGGCTCTGTGAATACTGCGCACACGTTCGGCGTGAGGTCGGTGCGGTCGTGAAAATCGTTGGCGATAACGCCTATTCCCGCCGCGATACGGTCTCCGTAAAGCGCGAGGTACCACTGCGGAACCGCGCCTTTTCCGGACAGCGCTTCCTCCATGCTCCCGAGATACGCCTCATACGGAATTCCCCATTTTTCGTGGAACCACTCCGCTGCGGCAGTTTTCAGCTCCGGGCGCTCCGTGATGCGGATAATGTCGAAATTCATACCAGTATTCCTTCAAGGTGGTCAAGCTCGTGCTGGATTATCTCTGCGGTTATTCCATCGTACTTCCTGCGGCATTTGTTCATACGGAGATCCTGGAACTCCACCTCGATCGCCGCATGGCGCGTGACGTCCTGAGCGCCCTCGTGGCACAGACAGCCCTCCTTGATGGTGTAGGTCTCGGGGCTTGCCCATTTAACTTCCGGGTTCAGCATAACAACGTATTTGCTGCCGTCCTGGAATACGATAATACGCTTGAGAACTCCTATCATATTCGCCGCCATGCCTACGCATTCTTCAGCGTGGGCGGCTATGGTCTCTACCATATCCTGCGCCGTTGGAAGGTCGCTGCGGTCAGCCGGCGCGGATCTCTGGCTGAGCAGGAACTTATCCTTTACTATCGGACGTACCATATCATGTCCACCTTTCCTTGAGTTCAAATCTTATGCTCTGGGTTTTAAGCCCGCTTCCGCCGAAATACAGGCGTATCGGCATGAAGTTTGACAGGCATTTCACGTCCTTTGTCTGGGAAACCGGAGCTCCGCCGGTTCCGTTGAACGTGAACATACCGCAGGGGCTTCCCAGCGCGAATATGGACACGGAAGTCTGCGCAAGCTCGGAAAGAGTGCTGGACGCTGTCAGCGTTACCTTATACACGCCCGGTTTAGAGACATTCAGACCGAACGCGTAGCTGCTGCCCTTTTCAGTGGTGATCCCAGTGAGATCAAGGGTGAGATCCTCGTCGATATCGTGGAACTCGATATCCGTGGAATCAACGTCGCCTGCGTCAGCAGGACGGTTGATTATCTCGGTCTCGTCGTCGCAGCCCATTACGCGCTTCATCGCGTGGGTAGTCGTCAGGAAGCGCAGAATGTTCATCGCATTGCGCTGTAATTCCCCGCGGGCGAGTTCGCCGGATTTCAGGCTGTCAAGGGTGTTGTCATTGCATGCGGCTCCGTCCGCAGTTACCATGTACACGTCGTTCTGAGCCATCGCCATTGCCGCAAAATCCGACTTGTCAGGAGCCTTGCCGCGGCGGTTGATGTTAGCCCACCAGTCGGTCATTGTGAAGCCGTCGAAGCCCCAGTCATCGCGCAGTATTCCGGTCACGAGGCCGTAGTTTCCGGCGGTCCACACGCCGTTCACCTGACCGTAGGTCGTCATGACGGACTTCGCGCCGCCCTTCTTTACCGCATTTTCGAATCCGCGCAGGTATATCTCACGGAGCGCACGCTCGGAAATAACGCTGTCGAGGAAGTGACGGCGGGTCTCGCGGTTGTTGCCGCAGAAGTGCTTGATCGTGCCCTCAGCTCCGGTGGAGTGCAGACCCGCAAGCTCTGCGGAAGCCATCTCGCCGGTGAGGTACGGGTCCTCGGAGAAGTACTCGAAGTTCCTGCCATTGAGCGGGTGGCGGTGGATATTCATGCCCGGGCCAAGCAGGCAGTCCACCTGATTTGTGTGCATTTCAAGCCCCATGAATGTAAACAGCTCCGTCATGAGCGGGCGGTCAAACGTGGAGGCAAGCAGCGTTCCGTTAGGCAGGCTGAACGCCTTCGTGCCGCAGTCGAGACGCATTCCGGAAGGACCGTCGTCGCAGCATGCGCAGGGGATACCCAGCGCGGTCAGCGTATCGGAAACGCCGCCGAATGCCGCCGCTGTTCCCGCAGTGACCTTCGGGGAGCCCATGCCCTCGCCGCGTATAATGCAGGAGAGGTCGTAATCAGTGAGCTGAGCGGTGAATTCCTCAAGCGTGTTCTTTCCGTTCACTACGTCGGCAAGGCGTATTCCCCTGTCGCCGGTCTGGGGAATCTCGGCGGGGAGCTTCGCGTGGTCGTGCGGGAATGCTTCCCCGGTGAGCGGAACATCTTCAAATTCCGGCTTTCCGCCGGAGTTCACCATGCGTTTGAATGCGGTAAGCGGCCCCAGCGCGGACTTGCACTGCCTTACGACGGTTTCAGGAAGCGTCAGGCTGTACGCCTCGGAAGCGCTGCGGACGTCGGCGCCCGCGTAGAAAACATAGTCGCCCTGTTCGAGTATCCACGCGGATTTGTGCCCGGTAACTCCGGAATCATCGTAGGAAGCGACGCTCTCAAGCGGTATCTCAAAGCTGAGGGTCTGGCTCTCGCCGGGCTGGAGAGTGCGCGTCTTATCGAAGCCGCAGAGCACCCTTGCGGGCTTTCCGAGCTTCCCCTGCGGCGCGGAGCAGTATATCTGCACGACTTCCCTGCCGGGGGTGCTTCCGGTGTTCTTTACGTTCACGCTTCCGGTGACCTTATCGCCGTCAAGTTTGAAATCGGAAGCAGTGATGTCAAAACTTGTGTATGACATTCCGAATCCGAACGGGAAGCGCACCCTGTCCTTCGCGAATGTCTCGAAATAGCGGTAGCCTACGTAGATATCCTCGCCGTAGCAGTCCATATCGCCGCTTCCGAAGAACTTATCCGAGGGGTAGTCGGAAATTTCGTATGCGATGGTGTCCGGGAGCTTTCCGCTCGGGGAAACCTCGCCGGTAAGAACCGCCGCAGTTCCGGCGCCGCCGACCATTCCGCCCTGCCATACGTACATTACCGCGGAAACCGGATACCTGTCCATGAAGCTCATGTCGATAAGCCCGCCCGTGTTCAGCAGGACAACTGTCTTGTCGAACGCGGAGGTCACGCGCCGGAGCATGTCCTCCTCCAGGTCGGAGAGCAGGAACGCGCCTTTTTCAAGCTTGTTGTCCATCTCCTCGCCGGCGGTGCGCCCGATGATGACTATTGCAGCGTCGGCACGGGAAGCCGCGCCACCCACCAGTTCGTCGGTAAGTGGCATCTCCTTCTGAGACCACGGCTCGCCGCCCCAGCCCTCGCCGTAATCAAAGGGGTTCTGTTCGTCCCATTCGCGGTAGGCGTTCAGAAGCTGCTCGTCAAGCTTGTAGCCCGCGTCGAGCAGTCCGTCGGTTATCCCGATAACCTTTGAAACGTTCACCATGCCGCCGCTGCCGGTTCCGCTCTTGTAGTAATGGAGCTGTATCCTGCCGAATACCGCCGCAGTCCCGCCCTGCTTCAGAGGCAAAGCTCCGTCGTTCTTCAGCATCACAATGCCGCCGGAGACCGCTCTGGCGGACGTTTCAAGGTACTTATCCCAATCGAGTGTTCTTTTCATATTGCTTGCCGCTCCTTTAAATATCATCTGCCGTCGAAAATCCCGCCAAGCGCACCTAGCTTGCCCTTGAGCTCGTCGACGTTCACCTTAGCCTTAACGCCGTCGACTATCTGCTTTATAACGTCGTCGGGAAGGTCTACGCCGAGGATACCCTCAACGGTCTTTATCGGGTCCTTCTGGAACTTTGAAGCGATGTCCGGATCGCTCTTCACCTTGTTTACTATTTCGTCGATCTTTGCCTTGATATCCATTTCGATTACCTCGTTTTCGTCATTACTGCCGCTGTGCGGTGTTGATTTCAGTATAGCATAACTTCGGCAAAATATCAAGAGGTATGCTTTAATGAAACGCCGCAGGATTTTTTGGGGAAAATCACTTGCAATTGTGCGCATATCTTGTTATAATAAGAATAATAGTACTTTTCAGAAAAGAGGAATGACTTTGGATATTTTGGACATGATAGCGGCCGCTCCGCGGGTATTTATGTCGATAACCATACCGGACGTTATAGATATAATCCTGCTGACCCTGCTGCTCATCGCGGTCATAAGGTTCATGAGCGAGACCCGCGCCACTCAGCTGCTTAAAGGTATCGGACTGATAGCGCTGCTTTATCTGCTGGTATGGCTGGGTCAGCTCAAGGTCATGACCTACCTGTTTCAGAACTTCTTCCTGCAATGGGGTCTGGTCGCGATAGTCGTGGTATTCCAGCCGGAGATACGCCGCCTGCTTGAGAAGGTCGGAACAACCGCAAAGGTCAGGATACCGTTCCTTGCGTACTTCGAGAAGGCTGACGCGCAGAAGGTCATTGAGCGCGACACGGCTATAACCGCGATCTCCGACGCATGCGAAAGGCTCAGCCGCACCAAGACAGGCGCGCTCATAGTTATCGAGCGCCAGACGAAGCTCCAGAATATAATCGAAAAATCCACGATCGTTGACGCAAAGCCCTCCCCGGAGCTTTTCTGCAACCTGTTCTTCAACAAATCTCCGCTCCACGACGGAGCAATAATAATCCGGAACAACAGGATATACGCGGCTGGGTGCTTCCTGCCGCTGCCGGAGCAGCAGGGCCGCGAGTACATCGACCCGGAGCTTGGCTCACGTCACCGCGCGGCGATAGGAATGTCAGAGAACTCCGACGCGGTGGTCATCATCGTATCCGAGGAAACCGGAGTTGTTTCCGTGGCAAAATCGGGACAGATAATCCGTTCGATCAACGAATACAACCCCAAGGAATGGCTGCTGAAGATCCTGCGCGACGAAATGCCGCTCCCCGCGCCGTCAAAGTCAAAGGGCAGGAAGAAAAAGCAGTCCGACAGCAATGAAAACGAGGTGGAAGAATGAGCAGCTTAAACGACAGCAACGATACTCAGGAGGAGCTTTCCGCTGAGAAAAAGAAAAAATTCCATCTGGTAGGGCTTCTGAAGGGGCTTGCGAAATTCTTCTTCGGAAACGTCTGGATAGTGCTTATAAGCGTTATTCTGGCATTTGTCGCATGGTTCGCTATCTCCGTAAACGAGTTCCCCGAGATAGACAAGAGCCTCATCGGGATACCTATAGAAGCCGAACCCACTGACTTCATGAAGTCGAACAATCTCCAGATAATCGGCGACTACACCGGCACCACGGATATCCGCATAAGCGGCAAGCGCTACGATATATCCGACCTGAAAGCCGAGGACTTCACAGCCGCGCTCGACCTCACGAACGTCCGCCGCGCAGGCACCTACGACCTTTCAGTAACGATAGCCTGTAAGAATGACAAGGTGGAATACAGCCTTGTCGAAAACACACAGATGGCGGTAACGATAACCGTCGACGAGATAGCTGCACGGGAGTTCCCGATAACCGCAAGCGCGCCTGACATCAGCCTGCCGGAGGGCTACTACGTGGACGAGATAACCTCCAACCCGCCGACAGTCACAATAACCGGCTCGGTTTCCGTGCTCGATGAGATAAACCGCGTTGAGGCGAACGCTTCCTATGACGGCTCCACGCTTGAAAGCCACGAGGTCAAGACTGATCTCACCATCTACAAGAACAACGGTTCGCGCCTTGACAACTCCACCGTTAAACTCAGCACCGACAATGTTCTTGTGAACATTCCGATACTGATACAGAAGGAGCTTCCGCTGAAATTCCGGTTCACCGGCGTTCCGCAGAACTTCGACATTGATACTCTGAAATACACCATGCAGCCTCAGTCCATCATGGTAGCGGCTCCGGACGGAAGCATAAACAACCTCAGCGAGCTTGAGCTTGAGGATCCGATAAACCTCACGGACATCAGGATCAATCAGACCGTTTCCACCGTTCCGATAAAGCTCCCCGAGGGCTACAAGAACCTCTCAGGAATAAACAGCGTCCGCATTACATGGGATATCGCTGATTACAGCAAGCTGGACTTCCCGGTAAGCAACATCACCATCGTGAACGAACCGGACAACATGGACGTAAGCGTAATAACAAGAGAGCTGACCCTTACGGTTATCGGTCCCTCCGAGGATATCAGCGCGCTGTCCTCCGCTGACTTCTACGTTACCGCAAACCTGCTGTCAACGTCGCTGCACGACGGTTCGCAGGACGTTCCGGTATCCATCATAATCAGCGGTTCCAGCGGAAAGACCTGCTGGGCTGTCGGAAGCTACAAGATAACCGTCAGCGCAGTCACCACATCAGTTAACGAGGAATAAATGGCAATAATCATCTCACAGATAAAGACCACCCTTGACGAGCCAAAGGACAATGCCGTCGCAAAGGCATTGTCCCTGCTGCGCCTGAGCCGCGCCGAGACCGCCTCCGCGAAGCTCTACAAATCCTCCGTGGACGCACGGCGGGATATCTGCTTCGTGAACTCGGTTTACATCGCGGTGAAAGACCCCGCAAAGGAACGCAGACTCGCAGAAAAGCACCAGAACGTCCGGCTGTACGAGCCGGGGGCGCTGTCGTTCACCCGGGGAAAGGAGCGGCTTCGTGGAGACGTCTATGTTGCGGGCTTCGGCCCCGCGGGAATGTTCTGTGCGCTGACCCTGTGCGAATTCGGCTACAGGCCGGTCGTGCTGGAACGCGGCGCGGATATGGACAGCCGTATCCGGGCGGTGGAGGGCTTCTGGGCAGGCGGAGCGCTCGACCCGTCCACCAACGTGCAGTTCGGCGAGGGCGGCGCGGGAACGTTTTCCGACGGAAAGCTCACCACCCGTATCGGGGACCCGCTCTGCTCACGGGTGCTGGAACGCCTCGTGGAATTCGGCGCGCCGGAGGACATACTGACCCAGGCGAAGCCGCACATCGGCACGGATAAGCTCCGCAGAGTTGTAAAGAACCTGCGCAGCCGCGTACTGGAGCTGGGCGGCGAGGTGCGTTTCCTCTCGCCGCTTGAAAGCCTGGAGCTGCATTCGGGCAGAGTGGACAGCATACGCGTCAACGGCGCGGATATCCCCTGCGGAGCGCTGGCTCTGGCGGTGGGGCATTCGGCGCACGATACGTTCAGAATGCTGCACGGAAAGGGCGTAACGCTCGTTCCCAAACCATTTTCGGTGGGCGCGCGTATCGAGCATCTGCAGGCGGACATCGACCGTGCGCTTTACGGAAAATACGCCGGGCACCCTGCACTCCCGCCCGGGGAATATCAGCTCTCCTACCACGATAATGGCCGCGGAGTTTATACGTTCTGCATGTGCCCCGGCGGCTACGTCGTGGCTTCGGCGAGCGAGCCGGGCACGGTAGTCACCAACGGCATGAGCTACTTCGACCGCGCGGGTAAAAACGCCAACAGCGCCGTGCTGGTCTCCGTGGCTCCGGAGGATTTCGGCGGAGGTCCGCTTGGCGGCGCGGAGTTCATTCACCGGCTGGAGGAAAAAGCGTACCAGCTCGGGCGCGGCGGAAAGGCTCCGGCGGCGCTCACCCGGGAGTTCGTTTCCGGCGGAAACAGCTTCACGCTCGGCAGAGTCGACCCGACTTACTCCCTCGGCGTAGAGCCTGCGGATTTGAACGAGCTGTTCCCGGAGTACGTCAGCCAGCCGATGAAAAACGGGCTGAGATACTTCGACCGGCGCATACCCGGATTCTCCGACAGCGACAGCGTGCTGACCGCGATAGAGACGCGCAGCAGCTCCCCGGTAAGGCTTCCGAGGAACGAAGCCGGATCAGCGGAATGCGCGGACAATCTGTTCCCGTGCGGCGAGGGCTGCGGCTACGCCGGAGGTATCATGTCAGCGGCGGTGGACGGAATAAAGACCGCCGTGCGGATAATGGAAAGATTCGCTCCGGCGCAGGCTGAATAATTCCCGCAGATAAACGTAAAATAACCCCCGAAAGGTCGTTTCGGGGGTGTTTTTATGGGCGGATATATCATAGTGGCGGGCGGAGAAACGCTCCCGGAAGGATTCCAGGGCGTTCAGGCTTCCCGGGCGGAACTTATCGACTGCGCCAAGTGCGCCGTTATAGTGTGCGACGGCGCCGAGGTCCCGCGCGTAGTCCGGGCGGCGGGAGTTATGATAAACGGCGACAGCGCCGCAGTACCTTCGGAGCGCGTCAGCGGAGTGCAGCTTATAACCTGCGGGCGCGGCGTGAAAAACACGGTCAGCGTCACCTCCGACGACGGAGAAACTCTGACCCTCGCGCTCAACCGCGCCGTAGAAACGCTGTCCGGCGTTTGTGAGCCTATGGAGCTTCCGGTGCGGCGGCGCGGCAGGTCGGATTTCATGTGCATGGCTGAATTCGCCGCCGCGATACTTCTGGACGAAATCGGGCAGTGATACAATACAGGGTGCGGATATTCCGCACCCTGTGTTTTATTCGTTTTCCCTGAGCTCGTCAAGCTCCCCGCGTATCGGAACAAACATGAACTTCTTGTTCTCAGCCTGCGCCTCAAGCTCGGAGTGCGCCCCCATGCTGAGCCACACCAGTGCAACCTCCCCGTGGAAGTACTCTGCGGCGGTCTCCGCCGCAAATATGTTGTCCTCGGTGAGACGGCAAGTTATGAACAGCACTGCGGCTGTTCCGCTGCGGCATGCCGCGCGGAGCGTTTCAGCGACGTCCTGTACCTCAAGACGCGCCGGAAATACCGACATCATATCATAGAAACTCTCGAAATCTCCCATATTGCGTATAACGCGCCGGAATTCCGGCTGGCATGCGCCGAAATCCACAAGAGCGCCGTCTCCGGACTTCACCGCCGCCATAGCAAACGCAATAGCCGCCTCGATCACTGCGTCCGCCTGCTTCATCACGGCTCCCGGGGTCGCGCCGTCAAAGCTGTAGTCGCATACTACCGCGGTCTTGTGCTCGGTCGCTTCGTCGTACTGCTTTATCATCAGGTCGTCGAGCTTGGCGGTGAGCTTCCAGTGCACAAGCTGCATTATATCGCCCGGACGGTATTCGCGAACGTGCGAAAAGTCCTCGCGCTCGCCCTGAAGCAGCGGAGCGGGGTTCGAGCTGTTCTCGCTGTGAGCCTCCGCCGGGAGTTCTCCGATATCCACCCTTCTCGGCAGGAATATCAGCGTTTCTTCGCTGGATATCTTCCTTGAGATACATATTATCCTGAGCGGGTCGAAAACCGATATCCGGCTTATCTCTGCGGCGTACGAGCCGCGATAGCGGTGCATTCCGGAAACTGAAATGCGGCACTTCCCGAACGGCGGGACCGCCGCATACACGCGCTTCGCGCAGAACAGACCGGTGTCGCGGTCAGGGAGATTGCACTGCAGCTCCACCGGAGCCAGCGGAAGAATGAAACGGCTGCGGACGTACAGCCATATCTCGATGTCCGTTTCCTTGGGGTGAACCTCGCGCTGCTCGATGAATCCCGCCTCGGCGGTGCGGCTCGCGATGAACGCCGCCAGAGCTGCCAGCAAGGGATAAACCGCGGCAGCAATGAGCAGCACCGACGAAATGCGGCTCTGATAAGCTATCGAGAACACCAGGAACGCCAGCGCCATTAAAATATACAGTATCCTGTTTCTTCGCATGTGAGTTCCTCGTTAAAGGCTGCGCCTTACGGGAGGGGTAACGGCGGAAACCGCGTCCTGAAGCACTGTTGTGACGTCCATGCGGCGCATTTTCATTTCCTGCCTGAGAACTATCCTGTGGCTGAAAACCGGGATCATCAGCCTTACGATATCCTCCGGCACCACGTAATCCCTGCCGTCAAGGTATGCATACGCACGGCTCGCCTGCATTATCGCGAGGGAGGCTCTCGGGCTTACGCCCAGCTCCACGCCGCCGTGCGCCCTTGTCGCAGCGGAAAGCTCCGCGACATAGCGACACAGGCTCTCCGCAAAATTCACCTGCTGAACCTCCGCGATGCACGCAGAAAGCTGCTCGGCGGTCATTACGGGTCTGACCTCGTTCGCCGGATTCTCACCGAGGCGGTCGAGCAGGATACCTGTCTCCTCCTCCACGGTGGGGTAGCCCATGCTTATCTTGATCATAAAGCGGTCAAGCTGAGCCTCCGGCAGCGGGAATGTCCCGACATACCCCTGGGAATTCTGCGTTGCAATAACGATGAACGGCTCCGGAAGCTGGTGTACCACGCCGTCGACGGTGACGCGCTTCTCCTCCATCGCTTCCAGCAGCGCCGACTGTGTTTTCGGCGAGGTGCGGTTTATCTCATCGGCAAGTAGTATATTCGTCATAACGAGACCCGAGCGGTACTCGAAACGGTTCTCCTCGCGGTTGAACATCGTGAATCCGGTGATGTCGGAAGCCATCACGTCCGGCGTAAACTGCGCCCTGCGGAATGAAAGTCCAGTTGCCTTCCCCAGAGCCATCGCAAGGGTGGTCTTTCCAACGCCCGGGACGTCCTCTATCAGGACATGCCCCTGCGCCAGCAGAGCCGTGAGAATAAGCTGCACAGCCTCGCCCTTTCCCTTTATTACTTTGGATATCTCTCCGGACAGCTTCTGCATGAGCTGCTGATTTTCGTTTGTATAAGCCATTTATAGCTCCTTGATCTTTATTTGACCATTCTCTCCCCGCTTCCCGTATCAGAGCGCTAATACATCATCTGAAACGTTACGCTCATTGGAAGCAATGCCATGCGCGGAGTGTTTCCGCTGCACTACACCATACACCTGCAGTTTCAGGACGGGCTGCTTCTGCGCAGATATCGTAATTACAGCGGTAAGCGCTGATATTGCGCGTTTTTTTATCCGTACCTGTCCTAAAGTGTATCAAATTTATTATAGCACAGTTTTTATTCTAATTCAACTACTTTTCCCGGATTTTGTGTAAAAACTATATCATTCGTTTTCACTTGTTCCCCGGATCAGCCTTGCCATCGGGGTGGTGTAGAAATAATTCTCCCGGAACATCTCCTCCGGAGAGGCCTCGTTGAGTATTTCGCCGTTGAAGAGCATTCCGCACATATCGGCGCAGTCGGCGGCAAGCTCGGTATCGTGGGTAACAAGAAGCACCGCGCAGCCGTCCGCCGCGATATCCCGAAGCAGCCGCGACAGCTCCTGCTTGGAAGCCGCGTCCATGCCCTTGGTCGGCTCGTCCAGAAGCAGCAGCTCCGGTTTCCCAGACAGCAGCTTCGCCAGAGCCAGCCGCTGGCGCTCGCCGCCGGAAAGATCCAGCGGATCCCGCCCGGAAAGCTCCGCCAGCCCGAAACGCTCCAGGTATTCCGCCGGAGCCTCCTGACCTGCGGTATCCTGCGTAAACAGCATGCAGGGATTCTGCGGAAGGTACGCCGGAACGAGCCCGCGCCGCAGCTTTACCCTTCCGGAAGTCTGCCGGAGCATTCCGCAGATCACCTTGAGCAGCGTAGATTTACCGCTGCCGTTGCCGCCGATGACCGCGTATATCTCCCCCGGGAATATCCGCAGCGACGCTCCCCGCAGCACTTCCGGAGCGTTCCTGCCCCAGCCTGCGCACAGTTCCTTAACTGAAACAAGCGGCTCCCCGGAGGGCGCATACTGCTTCCCGGCTTTCTGCGCGTGCTCCGTGAGATACTCACGGCAGACTGCGCTGCTCCTGCCCTCGCGGACGGATACCGGTGAAGCTCCCCTGCCGCCCGCCGCCCGGAATACCCGCTGCGAAGCGGTGAGCGCCTTCTCCATCGGGTGACCAGCGGGAAGGCTGTCAGCGAGAAGCGCCGGAGCGCAGTCCGCTATGATCCTTCCCCCGTCCATTACAACTGCCCTGTCGGATATCGGGAGAAGCTCCTCAAGGCGGTGCTCGGCGGCTATGACGGTCACGCCGAAATCGCGGTTCAGCCTGCGCACGGCGTCGATGAAGTTCTGTGCGGCTATCGGGTCGAGCTGAGACGTTGGCTCGTCCAGAAGCAGCAGCTCCGGGTGGAGCACCGCCGCCGAAGCCAGGCAGAGGAGCTGCTTCTGACCGCCGGAAAGCGCGTCGGTCGGCTTGTCGAAAAGCTCCTCAAGTCCGAAGTACCCCGCCATTTCGCCGACCCTGCGGCGTATTTCGTTCCGCTCCATTCCCACGCTCTCGCAGGAAAACGCCAGTTCGTGCCACACCTTGTCGGTGACGGTCTGAGCCTCGGGATCCTGCATTACAAATCCGATTTTCGCGGCGGCGTCCCGGTCCGGCTCGCTGGTCAGCTTTCTGCCGAGGAACCTCACGTCTCCGGAAAGCTCCCCGCGCGGAAAAAGCCCCGGCTTCATCAGCCGAAGCAGCGTTGATTTCCCACAGCCGGAAAGTCCGCACAGCGTGACGAACTCCCCGGGCTTCACCGAAAGGCTGACCCCGCGCAGCGCCGCAGAGCCGTCAGGATAGCTGAATTTAAGGTCGTTTATCTGTATCATATCCACCATTCCGGGGTAAGCTCCCCGAGCGTCTTTATTTTGCCGGCGCTGTAGTCCATCATTATTTCTATGTTCCTGTAGTCCTCCGGCATAAGCTGAGTCATCAGCTCCCGGCAGGAGCCACAGGGAGCGCCGCTGTTTCCGTCCGGCATTATCGCTATGACCTTGCTTATCCGGTGTTCGCCGTTGGTTATCATATTGAATATCGCGTTGCGCTCAGCGCAGATACCAAGCGTGCACGCCGTATCAACGCAGACTCCGGTGTATATCTTCCCGGAATCCGAAAGCACAGCCGCGGCAACTCCCCCGGCCTCGACGTATTCTGATATCCGGCGGCCGCACCGGACTGCCCTTGCCGCGTTATAAAGTTCTTCCCATATCTTATCCATTGTTATTCACCTTTGAAGGATCGCCGTAATTATTCCGGACATTCCAGGCTATATTTCTGTATATTATCACTGCGGAGGGCAGCAGGCACAGCGCCGCAAACGCGCAGTACATCGCGATATCTGCCGCTCCGCACGGAATATCCGAAAGCGCGGGATAAAAGTAGTATTCCCCGGCGCCGGCGACTCTGAGGGCAAGCGAAATTCCGGCGGCGGCAAGCACTGCCGCCATGGAAACCGCAGTGTATTCCGTGAATCGGTAAATAGAGAAGCTGGTGCGCGGAGAAGTCCCGTATCCCCGCGCTTTCATTGACAGCGCGGAATCCATCGCGCGTTCCGCAGAATATCCCACGGAGGCAGAAAACGCACGCAGCCGTCCGCGAAGGGTCTGCGCGTTCTGAACTGCGGCGAACTCCCGGGAGGTGCGAATAAACATCGGCAGGAACCGTATAGCGCAGGACAGCACCAGCCCAGCGGCAGGAAATATCCTGCCTAAGAGCCAGATGTACTTATCGCTTGTGACGAACCGCACAGCGCAGGCTCCCCACAGGCAGACCGCCGCCAGCATTCCCCCGACGAACGCCCCGTAGCAGAGCGCCTCCAGCGTGAACGCCCGGTCGCCGACGAAAAACAGCGCGGTCTCTCCATTGTGGACGAACAGGAAGTTCGCCAGCGCCCCGGTGACAGCGACCGCTCCGAACCAGCCCGCCCCCTTCAGACCGCCGGAAAGCGCCGCAAGCAGCACCGAACCGCCCAGCGAGATCAGTACAGTCACAGGTTCCCGGGCGAATGCGGTAAATCCGAGCACCGCCAGAAGGTACAAAAAGCACACCGCCGGGTGCATTTTTTCGAGCGTCCTCAAAGCTTTTTCTCCCGTCTGAGCCAGTTTATAAGTCCCTCGCAGCCCTCGCATACGTCGCGGTAGGTGGTCTCGAACTCGCCGGTGTACCACGGGTCGGCGATGTCGCTCCCTGCCCTGCGGTCGGCGAAATCGAGCAGGCGGCGTATCTTCCCGGAGTATTTCTCCCCGGCTATGCGGGTCATGCTGCGGATATTCGCGCCGTCCATGCCGACCAGCAGGTCGTATTCCTCCGCGTCGGAGCGGGTCATCTGCCGGGCGCGCTTGGCTGAGAAGTCTATCCCGAGCCTCCGCAGTATCGAGGCTGTGCCGTAATGTACGGGGTTTCCTATCTCCTCGGTGGAGGTCGCTGCGGACGCTGCGGTCACTCCGGTGATTCCGCGCTTTTTCAGCATGTCGAGAAATATGAATTCCGCCATCGGTGAACGGCATATGTTGCCGTGGCAGACGAATAGTATCTTGTACATCTGTGTTGTTCCTTTCAGAAGGCTTTGTATTGCGTTATTTTGCCGCATTTTGCGTACCGGCAGATTTTACGGATTTGCGGTTGATTTCACAGAAACACGGCAAATCGGGGCAAATTGCGGACGCGTGTAGTAGTCAGATAGTAGTAAAAATCAGCGGTTTTACTACTAAGGATTTTGCGCGGGGAAAATCAACGCTTTTATTATATCATATCCGCAATGATATGATATAATTTGCCGATATGCACGGAGTTCACCGTAGGTGAACGTATGTGCAAGGCATTTTGATCTATAATAAACGCTTTGCGTTTATTATAGCATATTTTATTGGTTTTGCATAGTACCCATGTTTAACAACGATTCTGCTGATTTCCGGCACAGAATACGATTGTATGAAATTCGCACCGATAGGTTTGTTGAATCACACTAATTTTCTGAAATCGTGTTTTTTCGCGCCACATTATGTCAGAACACGCCATGTCGCTTGACAAACCTGGCATCTGGGTGTATACATAGACCAAAAATTGCTTTTTGGAATGTTATTCCATAGGCAGCGCATGAATAATGGAGGTAATTTATGATTAGGAAGAAAACACGGCTGATGACTTCAGCCGCGGCATTACTTGCAGTGCTGGCTGCATTGCTTGTGGCAATACCGCTGATGTCAACAAAGTCAGCGGCAGAAACGTATTCGAATTTGTGACAGGTGTTGACGTCTCGGGCAATCTGACAAAAGTGTCGAAGCCCTATACAGCTATCAGCACTTACGAGGAATTCCAGAAAATCAACAAAAGCGATGAAAGCCTTGCAGGAAACTATGTCCTTGAGAATGATATCACTCTTCCGAGCGACTGGGATTCTATTGGCTCCGGAAAGCCGTTCACCGGCTGATTTGAGGGCAAAGGGCATACCATAACTATCGGCGCGGACACTGCCGGCACAAACACGAATCTTGTTCCGTTCTTCAAAAATAGCGGAGTTATTCATGATTTGAATGTGACTGGAACAGTCAGCGTTAAAACATACTTTGGCTCCGTTGTTTCTTCTAACGGCAGCGGCGGATATGTCATAGACTGCTCATCTAAGGCAGATATCACCGTCACCGGAAAAGGAATGGTCGGCGGTATTGTAGGCGTTAACGAGGGTACTGTCTACAGGTGCCGGTTCACCGGAACGCTTGCCACTGAAACAATGAATGGAGTAAGTTATTATGGCGGAATTATCGGCAGTAATTTAGGTACTGTTGACAGCTGCGCAAACTACGGTTCTATCAGGGGCTGCGTTAATGTCGGCGGTATTGCGGGACAAAATTACGAAAACGGTACAGTAAAGGACTGCCTTAATGCGGGCGATATTTCAGCCAATGCGGAAGACGCAGGCGGCATAACCGGACGCAATTTCGGAACGATAAGCAGCAGCTTTACATCGGGCAATGTAACTCTGGCGGCATATTCCAACAGCACCGGGTACGGCGGCATATGCGCGTACAATAGTGGTGCTATTACCGGAACCTATTATGACCGAGGACAGTTCCCCGGAGATGGAATAGGAGATGGAGATAAAGTTGATTATACCTGCGAGGTATATCCGTGGGAAATTAACGGTGTGGAAATTGACGGCTGGGGTTCCGCACAGGTGACAAATGATTCCGGAGATACATCAAAGAAGCGCACAACCGAGTATTCTCTCCCTTATCCGAACGGCGCTTCTACTGCCAATAAAACAAGCAGCTTGTTCCGGTTTGAAACCAAAGACGGCTCTGCGTGGAAATCATACACACCAATAACAAACGCCGATGAACTGAAAGCCATATCAAACAACCTTGACGGAAGCTATGTTCTCGAAAACGACATTACCCTTTCTGGCGACTGGGTAACAACAAAGGAACCCACTTACACCTCCACAGGCGTTAAAACGAGAACCTGCTCCATATGCGGTGCGGCCGAGGAAGATACGATTCCGAAGAAGTCCGGCAGCTCCTCTGGTGGTTCTTCCGGCGGCGGAAGCTCCAGACCCTCTGGTGGAAGCTCCAACACATCAGACAGCAAGCCGTCAATAAACGGTAAGCAGAAGAGCTGGTCCGACATTTCGTCAGACATTGCGAAGCTCCCGGCAGGAGGTTCGGCAACAATCAACACGAATGGTGAAACTAATGTTCCGGCTGACGTTATCAAGTCGATAAAGGACAGCAAGACAAAGGTAGAACTGATAATCGACAGCACCAGAAGCTGGATAATCGACGGCCTGAGGATAAGCAAGGTTTCTGCGGCCGATCTTTCGACGCTCCCCGGAAATGCCGACAGAAGCACGCTCCGCGGTACTTCCGGCGCTGACCTGAAAATCACAGGAACAAGGGTTCCGGCAGACTTAAAACTGAAATTCCGCAAGGAATTTGCTAGTCAATTCGCAAACTTCTACAAGCTGACCGATGGAAAGCTTGTATTCCAGAACTGCGTAAAGGTCGATGAAAACGGCGCTGCGATAATTCCCGGTGCTGATACTAATGGCGAGTATATCGTTATGGTATGCGAGTTCTCCGACAGACTCGGCGACATGAACAATGACGGCGTTCTGAACGCGCTTGACGATTCTGCGATACTCAAGTCAATAATCGGAGCGGCGAACGGCGCAAATCCGCAGATGGCTGACTTCAACGGCGACGGAAAAGTCAATGCGTTTGACGCTTCAGCTATACTGAAGTGGATAATTGCGGCATAATCAAACCCATAACTATTTTATCCCGTCACTCTGAACATCTCCGGTGTGAAACAGAATGTACACTGCTTACAGTCGTGGCAGAAGAAGTACGGATTACACGATAGAACAGCTGAAAACAATGATCTGGTGCGATTACATGAGCTATTGGAATAACCGCCGGATATGCTCGTCCATTGGCGGAATGCCTCCGGCTGAGAAGCGCCGCAGATATTACTCTGATAAGACAGGCAAATCAGCCGCCGCAATGGAATAAAGATCCACTCCGTTACGCTTCGTGGATATTTATTCCATTGCACTGTTGTTCAAAATCGTTGAGTAAAATGTGTAAAGCTACATTGACAATATCAGATTTCCGGATTTGCATAGTACAATAGCGTAAACAGGAACTTTTTTCAGAAACGATATTGACTTGTGAGCCGATGTGGAATATAATATTATCAGGTGCTCAGTGCACATTATTACAAAGTGAGGAATCAACAATGATCTACGAAAGTATTCAGAAGCTCATTAAATATGCAGAAAGAAACGGACTCATAACCGCAGACGACGAGTATGTAGTGCGCAATCAGCTCATGGAGATACTCCAGCTCAGCGACTGGGAGGAAAACAACGCCGACGACAGAAATGCGTCCGTAGAGGCTCTGTTGGAGCCGATCATTTCCTACGCCGTCGAAAAGGGACTGATCCAGGACACCGCAGTTTACAGAGATCTTTTCGATACAAAGATCATGGGAGTGTTCACGCCGTTCCCGCACGAGGTCAACGCAGAGTTCCAGCGCCGCCTGGCGGTAAGCCCGAAGGAGGCTACCGACTGGTACTTCGAATTCAGCAAGAAGCTGAACTACGTCCGCGCTGAGCGTATCGCCAGGGACATGAAGTGGACGTACGATTCCGAATATGGCGTGCTCGACATCACTATCAACCGCTCCAAGCCTGAGAAGGATCCCCGGGACATCGCCGCCGCCAAGACCCAGAAGGCTTCCAAGTACCCCAAGTGCCAGCTCTGTGCTGAGAATATGGGCTTCGCAGGCCATCTGACCCACCCGGCGCGCCAGAACCTCCGCCCCGTAAAGGTCGAGATGAACGGCTCCGAGTGGTTCCTCCAGTATTCCCCCTATGGATATTACAACGAGCACTGCATAGTATTCAATAAGAACCACGTCCCCATGGTGATCGACGACAGCGTTTTCGACAAGCTGTTTGATTTCATAGAGCAGTTCCCGCATTATATGCTGGGCTCCAACGCCGACCTTCCGATCGTCGGCGGTTCAATACTCACCCATGAGCATTTCCAGGGCGGACGCTACACCTTCCCGATGGCGAGGGCTTCTGCTGAAAAGCCGTTCCTGCTGAGCAATCACCCTGATGTCAGCGCTGGCATCGTCAAGTGGCCGATGTCCGTTATCAGGCTGTCGTCCTATAATCGTGCGTCGCTTTCCGCGGCGTGCGCAGAGGTGCTTAAAAAGTGGAGAGCCTACACCGACGAGCAGGCCGGTATCTTCGCGCAGACTGACGGAGTTCCCCACAACACGATAACTCCTATCGCGAGAATGAACGGCTCCCAGTATGAATGCGACCTCGTTCTCCGCAACAACATAACCTCCGAGGATCGCCCGCTCGGTATTTTCCACCCGGCTCCTGCGCTCCACCACATCAAGAAGGAAAACATCGGACTTATCGAGGTAATGGGTCTGGCGGTGCTTCCCGCAAGACTTGCGACCGAGCTTTCCATACTCAGGGACGCTATGCTCTCCGGCGCGGATATCGCGGCTGACGAGCGCATCGCCTCCCACGCCGACTGGGCGAAGGAGGTCCTCGCGGCGCACCCCGAATTCAACGCCGACAACGCAATGGACATCATTCACGCCGAGGTCGGAAAGGTATTCGGCCAGGTCCTTGAGGACGCAGGTGTGTTCAAACGCACCGAAAGCGGCAAGGAAGCATTTAAGCGCTTTGTTTCCACGCTCTGATAAATATTGCAGGACTCCCCCCGGCACGGCTGAGGGGAGTTTTTTTATTTCAGCGCTTTTCCCCCGGCTCAGGCGGGAGAAATCCGTACAGCTCCGCGTAGCTGTCGAGTTCCTCGCCGTCCTCGGGCATTGAGGGTATAAGCCCGGTGCAGTCCCCGGCGCTGCCGGAGTTCATGAGCGGGTCCTGAAGCTGCTGCGCCTGCTCCGGGTCGGTCTCGGGAGGATAGGGATAGTTTTCCACATTAACACTTCCTTTCGCTGATATTATCTGCTTTTCTGAACGAAAAATTAACGGAAAATGCTGCAAAGGACATCTTCAGCATGTTTTATTTAAAGTTTTCAGTTGACAAATCCGCAGGGATATTGTATAATATAAGATGAGTTTTTATATTCAGCAATGAACTTTTTTTACAGAAGGGAATATACAATAAAATGGGTTTATTCAAATCACTGTTCGGCACCTATTCAACAAAAGAGCTGAAGAGGATCGAGCCGATAAAGAACGCGGTACTGGCGCTTGAGGACAAGTACGCCAAGATGAGCGAGCAGGAGCTGAAGTCCCAGACCGGGATTTTAAAGGACAGGCTCGCAGCCGGCGAGACCCTCGACGATATCCTGCCGGACGCTTTCGCGGTCTGCCGCGAGGCTTCCACAAGAGTTATCGGCATACGCCACTACCCCGTACAGATCATAGGCGGTATCGTGCTCCATCAGGGACGTATCGCCGAGATGAAGACCGGTGAAGGTAAGACCTTCGTTGCCGCTCTGCCGTCCTACCTAAACGGTCTGACAGGCAAGGGCGTTCACATCGTTACCGTCAACGACTACCTCGCAAAGCGCGACAGCGAGCTGATGGCAAAGGTACACAGATACCTCGGTCTTACCGTCGGACTTATCGCCCACGATATGGACAACGACGAGCGCCGCGCCGCTTACGCATGCGATATCACATATGCGACCAACAACGAGCTGGGCTTCGACTACCTGCGTGACAACATGTGCATGTACAAGAAGGACAAGGTACAGCGCGAACCTAACTTCGCCATCGTCGACGAGGTGGACTCCATACTCATTGACGAGGCGAGAACTCCTCTGATAATTTCCGGCCGCGGCGACAAGTCCACAGACCTCTACGAAAAGGCTGACAAATTCGCCAAGACCCTCACCATGAACAAGGTAGCAGAGCTTGACGACAAGGAGGACTACGAAGCAAAGTTCGACGGCGATTACCTTATCGACGAGAAGGCAAAGACCTGCAACCTGCTTCCCAACGGCGTTGCAAAGGCTGAGAAGTACTTCGGCGTTGAGAACCTGATGGATCCTGAGAACACCACTCTGCTCCACCACATCAACCAGGCTATCCGTGCAAATGGTATCATGAAGCTTGATATCGACTATGTTATCAAGGACGGCGAGATCGTTATCGTTGACGAATTCACCGGCCGTCTGATGTTCGGACGCCGCTACAACGACGGTCTGCACCAGGCTATCGAGGCGAAGGAAGGCGTAAAGGTAAACCGCGAGAGCAAGACCCTCGCCACCATCACATTCCAGAACTTCTTCCGCCTGTACGACAAGCTGTCCGGTATGACCGGTACAGCTATGACCGAGGAATCCGAGTTCCGCCAGATCTACAGTCTGGACGTTATTGAGATCCCGACCAACAAGCCGGTTATCCGTATCGACAACCATGATCAGATCTACAAGAACGAGCGCGGAAAGTTCAAGGCGGTCTGCGACCAGGTAGAAGCATGCCACAAGAAGGGGCAGCCGGTGCTGGTAGGTACTGTCACGATCGAGAAGTCCGAGCTGGTTTCCAAGCTGCTCAAGGCGCGCGGTATCAAGCACCAGGTGCTCAACGCAAAGAACCACGAGCGCGAGGCTGAGATAGTTGCTCAGGCAGGCAAGAAGGGCGCCGTTACCATCGCCACCAACATGGCTGGCCGCGGTACGGATATAAAGCTCGGCGGTAACGCAGAGTACCTCGCTATTCACGAAATGAGAAAGCTCGAATATTCCGAGGAGCTTATCCAGGAAGCTACCGGCTATGCCGAGACCGATAACGAGGAGATCCTCGAAGCAAGAGCAAAGTATCAGGAGCTGAACAAGAAGTTCGAGGCTCAGATCAAGCCCGAGGCCGAGGAAGTACGCGCAGCAGGCGGTCTGTTCATCATCGGCACCGAGCGCCACGAGTCACGCCGTATCGACAATCAGCTCCGCGGCCGTGCAGGTCGTCAGGGCGACCCTGGCGAGAGCCGTTTCTACATCTCCCTTGAGGACGACCTCATGAGACTGTTCGGCGGCGACAGAGTTCAGAAGTTCATGGAGACCATGAATTTCGACGAGGATCAGCCTATCGAGGCTTCGTTCCTTTCCAGCGCTATCGAGTCCGCGCAGAAGAAGATAGAGGGCAGAAACTTCTCCATCAGAAAGAACGTCCTCGACTTCGACGACGTTATGTCCCAGCAGCGTATGACTATCTATTCTCAGCGCAACAAGGTGCTTAACGGCGAGGATATCAGCAAGAACATCATCGACATGATGAACACCTCCATCGACGAGGCTGTCAACATGTACTGCTCTGATACAGTCGCTGAGAACTGGAACCTCGACGGTCTGCGTTCTCACTTCCTGAACCTGTACGTTATGGACACCGACCTCCACTACACCACTGAGGAGCTCAACGAGCTTGACAAGAAGGATATCTCCAACTTCCTCAAGGAAAGAGGAATGCTCATCTACAAGACCCGCGAGGCTGACATGGGCGCAGAAACAATGCGCGAGGTAGAGCGCGTATGCCTGCTCAAGACCGTTGACCGCCACTGGATGGATCACATCGACGCGATGGAGGAACTCAAGCGCGGTATTTACCTCAGAAGCTACGGTCAGAAGGATCCTGTAGTAGAGTACCGTTTCGAGGGCTTCGCGATGTTCGACGAGATGATTGCGGCGATCCGCGAGGAGACTGTAAGAATGGTGCTGACCGTTCCGGTAAGAGTACAGCGCCCTCCGCAGCGCGAGCAGGTGATGAAGCCTGACGCTCCGAACGCCGGCGCACAGACTCCCTACAAGAACAAGGGCGAGAAGATCGGCAGAAACGATCCCTGCCCCTGCGGAAGCGGCAAGAAGTACAAGAACTGCTGCGGCAAGGACGAATAAAAATAAAGCGATAAGCGCCTATCTGCGTCGTCACGATGACATGGGCAGGCTTTAAGCCTAGCCCATGTCATCGTTCCTAGCATCTAGGCACTTCTCGCTTTAATTTCGGGTGTCTGAATTTTAAGGCAATTTACGGCACCATAATTCAAAAACGAGCGGAGCGCACCTTAAATTTGCACTCTGCTTGACATAGTATAGGAATTTGATGGGTAGAACATTAAATCAAGACAAGAGGTACAAGAGCATGAAAAGAGAAGAATTTGTACAGGAACTGACCGGACACATAATCCCGTTCTGGAACAAGCTCCGCGATGATGAGAACGGCGGTTTCACCGGATTCATGGACAGCGCGCTTAATGTCGACAAGAAGGGCGAAAAGGGCGTTATCCTGCACTCCCGCATTCTGTGGTTCTATTCCAACGCGTATATGGAGCTGAAGGATCCCGCGCTGCTGGACATGGCAAAGCACGCGTATGAGTTCCTGACCGAAAAGTGCGTCGACAAGGAATACGGCGGCGTTTACTGGAGCATGAACTACGACGGCACCGTAAAGGACGATTTCAAGCACAGCTACTGCCAGGCGTTCTTTATCTATGCGCTTTCCAGCTACTACCGCGCAAGCGGCGACAAGAACGCGCTGAAGCTCGCATACGAGATAATGGATCTTGTCGAGAAGTACGCTACAGACGACGTTGCTTACCTCGAAACAATGGCGCGCGACTGGAAGAGCGAGCTCCAGAACGACGAGCTTTCCGAGAACGGTCTGATGGCTGACAAGACCATGAACACCACCCTCCACCTGATGGAAGCTTACACCGAGCTGTACCTCGCAGACCACAGCCCGAAGGTTCTCGACCGCCTCAAGTTCCAGCTGGACCTTACATACGACAAGATCTACGACAAGGAAGGTCATAAGCTCCTGGTATTCTTCGACAGAAACATGGACGTTATCGGCGATATCCACTCCTACGGCCACGACATCGAGGCTACCTGGCTCATCGACCGCGCATGCGAAGTTATCGGCGACCCGGCTATAACCGCGAAGTTCGCTGAAATGAACAAGGCTATCGTTAAGAACATCGCTGATATCGCATACGATAAGGCCTCCGGCTCCCTGCTCAACGAGCGCGACAAGGACAAGATCAACACCTGGCGTATCTGGTGGGTACAGGCGGAAACCGTTATCGGCTTCATGAACGCTTACCAGAAGCACTACGGCGGCAAGGAGTATTTCGAGATCTCCTCCAGCGTGTGGAAGTTCATTCAGGAGCACATCATCGACAAGCGCCCCGGCGGCGAGTGGCATTCCCAGATAGACGACAACTGGAAGCCCGCTGATTTCAAGCCGATGGTCGATCCGTGGAAGTGCCCCTATCACAACGGCAGAATGTGCATGGAAATGATGCGCAGACTCGCTGAAAATGCTTAAAATGCAGAGAGCGTAAACGGCTGACAACCTGACGAACTGATTACCTGAGAGGTTCCATATGAAAAAGACTGCTGCGGCACTGCTTGCTGCAATAACACTGTTAACAGGCTGCTCCCGCGGAGACGCCAGCGGCGAGATACAGCTACCGATATACGGAGCTTCGGCGGTACAGTATGAAATAGCCGAAGCCAAATACATGGATCTGTCCGAAACGCAGAGCATCGGCGTTACTATCGGATATCCGTATGCCGTTTATCTTACCTACCCCGGAGACGCGCTGGTGAAGTCGTTCAACGCGCTCAAGGGCAGAACAGTGACAAAGGGCGAGGTACTGGCGGAGCTTGATTCCTCCGACCTAGACTACGATATCAGCAATCAGCAGACTATAGTCAATGCGGCATACCAGTCATCGCTGTCGGGGAGCCGCGCTGATCAGCTCCAGTACGAGATAGAGCAGCTAAAGCTGGACAAAATGCTCGAGGAAAAGGAATCCTACACGATAAAGGCTCCATTTGACGGGATAATCACCCTTACAAAGGCGGTCACTGAAGGCTCCACGGTGACTGAAGGCGCGGTCTGCTGCGCAGTTTCCGAGATCAGCAAGACCGAAGTCTATCTCGACGGCGGCGGAGCTTCTCAGTTCCGGTTCGGGCAGAAGGTTCAGGTCAGGATAGACACCACTATGTATGACGCAACGGTCGTTCAGGCTCCCGACGCCGCACCGTCCGAGGCCTCCGGAAGCGCTGCCAAGCGTACGGTTTTCCAGCTTGACAACAACGCAATGGAGCAGGTCCTGACCGACTCGGCTATGGCTGTTTCGGCGGGATGGGCTACGGTGTTCGTAACTTCCGAACGAAAGAACGTGCTTGCTGTTCCGGATTCAGCGGTCAAATCCTCGGGTACCGAGAATTATGTCACGCTGGTGGACGGCGAGGAACGTTTCAAGCTGAAAGTTACTATAGGCGCAAGCCTTGGCGGCTACACCGAAATCCTCGATGGTATCTCCGCCGGAGATACCGTAATGGCAGAGGGCAGCGGCGAATTCACGGACGCTGAAAAATCTCCGGACGACCAGCAGTTCAACGGCGAACCTCCGAAAGAATGGGGAGCCTGAACGCTTGACAAATCGGCAGCCGTGTGATATAATCATATCGAAATAAATCAAATCTGCCACCGGGTAGAGAATGCAATTATGAAGCATTCGCGCGTATCGTTAGGTCTTTGAAGATACGCACGGGTGCTTTTTTGTTTGGAGGACCTGGAAAACTATGAAATACCTTGTAAATTACTTTTCAAAAGGCGAGCTTGCGCTGTGGGCGGGCTCGGTGGCTGCAGTGCTGGCGGCGTTCCTGATGTTCGACCGCAGCAGTTGGATAACGCTTCTTGCTTCGCTGATCGGGGTGACGTCGCTGATATTCGCGGCTAAAGGACACCCGGCGGCTCAGGCGATGGCGATAGTTTTTGCGCTGCTGTACGGCGCGATCTCCTGGGGATTCGCGTATTACGGCGAGATGATAACCTACCTCGGAATGTCAATGCCGATGGCGGTGTTTTCGCTGGTATCCTGGCTTAAACACCCATCCGACAAGAAAGACGAGGTGAAGGTCAATCATCTCAAGGCTCCGGAATTCGTGTTCATGGCATTTTTGACTATAGCGGTCACGATAGCGTTCTACTTTATCCTGAAGTATTTCAATACCGCCAACCTGATCCCAAGCACGATTTCAGTAACTACCAGCTTTGCAGCGGTATATTTTGTATTCCGGCGCAGCCAGCTCTATGCTGTGGCTTACGCGGCAAACGACGTTGTTCTTGTGGCTCTCTGGCTGATGGCTGCGGCTGACGATATTAAGTATATTTCGATGGCGGTGTGCTTTATGGCGTTCCTTGTCAACGACATTTACGGGTTCATCAATTGGCGCAAAATGGCGAAGGCTCAGGCTGAAAGGCAGGCAGGTTCCTGTTGAATATTTGTGTGGCTGTATTTTACAGCGCCTTTTTATTCAATCCCGCCTTTGGCGGCCAGTTAAGATGGACTGAGTACGAACTTGTCGCGTTTTGGGAGATTATAAACTAGAATTTAGCGGCGTAGTGTGCTTCCGAAACAGTCCGCCGGACTGTTTCGGAGGATAGTCATGACTAGATTTTATATGTTGCTTGTGGGGGAAAACTCTTGTTTTCCCCCACACCCCTTTAGCGCTTTTTGGACGTTTAACTGCGCGCCGGCGCGCAGAGTATCCGCACTTCGTGCGGAGGTTTCGCCTGACGGCGACAAGGGCTCCGCCCTTGACCTGCAAGGGGGACGCGTCCCCCTTGACTCCCGATTAGGGATTGCAGTAAGCGGAACACTCGCCGCTAAATTATAGTTTTCTCTCACAAGCAGCGTTTCGCCTACAAACACCAATTTATCTAACAATACATCGCCCGAATTTCTACTCACTCGAATTACTCAAAAATTCACAACATCATAGAATAAACCACAAAGCACGGTGCAAACTACCCATGAAAAGGAGTGATCACCATGCCGATCAAAATTGAAGAACTCTGCCGCTACTTCCGTGTGGGCGGCAGCACTGTAAGGGCGCTGGACGGCGTATCCCTTAACATAGACGACGGAGAATACGTCACCATCTGCGGAGCCAGCGGCAGCGGCAAATCTACACTGATGAACATACTCGGCTGTCTCGACGTCCCCACCTCCGGAAGGTATCTTCTCGACGGAGAGAACGTCACCTCGCTTGCCGACGACAAGCTCAGCCATATCCGCGGCAGCAAGATAGGCTTTGTGTTCCAGAGTTTTAACCTGATACCCTACCTGACCGCTCAGGAAAACGTCGAGCTTCCGCTTATGTACCGCGGAATCCCGCGCAGACAGCGCCGCGAAGCAGCCCGGGAAGCTCTAGAACAGGTCGGGCTTCTTAACCGCGCGGATCACCGTCCCTGTGAAATGAGCGGAGGTCAGCAGCAGCGCACAGCGATTGCCCGGGCAATAGCGGCACGTCCGTCGATGATACTTGCCGACGAACCCTGCGGAAATCTCGACAGCCGTTCCGGACGTGTGGTCTGCGAGATACTGGAAGCGCTCCACATGTGCGGCAAAACCATCGTCATGATAACCCACGACGAAAACACCGCCAAGCATGCGGAACGCCTTATCCGCATAGCCGATGGTAAAATAGCCTGCGGCTGATTCTCAGATTAATAACATCAACAGACCTCCGCCGAACCCCGCCGCTATCAGCAGGCTTACCGGAAGTCCCACAAGCGAGGTTATAAGCGCGTTTCTGTCAAACACCCGGTGAGACCTCCTTGCGAGCCTTACCGTAACTTCCCGGTCGGAACGGTACAGCTTTCCCCGCATTACGAATTCAGCGGGAAACACATTGCCGTATTCCGAGCCGTCTATAAGATACACCGCAGATTCGAACCGTTGTCCGCTTTCAAATCTCACAAACCGCGCGGATTTCTTCTCAGAGCGCAGCAGCATTACCCAGCACACCGCAAAGAATACCGCTGTAAACAGCGCCGCAAGCGCTGCCAGACCGGCAATCCCCATTATGATCCAGCCGATGTCAAGGCCGGTCAGCAGCAGTATCAATATTACAAAAACGATCCCGATGATGATTTCCATGCACTCACCCCCTGTTAAGTATAGCATATCGAAAATATTTTGTAAATCCCTGCAACGTTTTGCCGCCGAATGCTGTTTTATATGTGTAAGGACATTTTCCTTCAATGCGTTTCTCCTTTTTTGCTGTGCCTTCCCCGGCGCAGCTTCTTTTTTGTTAAAAGCACTTGATTTTTAGGCGAAGATGTGATATAATATTTTAGCTAGGACTGCATGCAGTCTTCGGGACTTCATTATATGACCGCGGGGCTGGAAACAGCCATGAGGAAAGTCCGAGCATCACAGAGCAGGGTAACTGATAACATCAGCCGAGGGCGACCTTAGGGCAAGTGCAACAGAGATATACCGCAGCGAAAGCTGTAAGGGTGGAAAGGCGAGGTAAGAGCTCACCGGGGTGCAGGAGACTGTACCGCCATGTAAACCCTACCCGATGCAACACCGATTGGTGCGGAGAATAACGCGTCTGCTCGGCGCGCTTCGTTAAAAGGTGGCTTGAGCGTAATGGCAACATTGCGCCTAGATAGATGGTCATACACGACAGAACTCGGCTTACCGATGGAGTCCCAGTTATGAAAAATTGCGGAGTTATCCGCTGAATACCAGCGATCCCGGAAGTTTTTCCGGGATTTGCGGTATAATAAACAGATACAGTTTTATTCCATAAAAAGCAATGTCAGGAAGGAGCGCAAATGGATATTCCATCTTACCACCTCAATTTTGTCAACGAGGAATATGACGAAAACGGAATACTGAAAAAGTTCAGCATCAAATATCCGGATAATTTTAACTTTGCTTACGACATCATCGACAAGTACGGTGAAATGGAGCCAGACCGCCGTGCCCTCATGTGGGTGGATCTCCAGGGCAACGAGAAGCTGCTGACCTACGGCGACCTTTCAAAGCTCTCCAACCGCGCGGCTAATATGTTCCGCGGCTGGGGCATAAAGAAAGGCGACAAGGTGATGCTGGTGCTGAAGCGCAACTATCAATACTGGTACGCGATAATCGGATTGATGAAGATTGGCGCTATAGCAATCCCTGCTACCCATATGCTCACAACAAAGGATTTCCATTATCGCTTCCAGGCGGCCGACGTATCCGGCGTGATCGCCACCGCTCACGCCAAAGTCGCCCACTACATTGATGAAGCAGACGAACTTCTCGGCGACCGCAGACTGCGCGTAAAAGCGATAGTGAACGGCACGCACGAGGGCTGGCATGAATTCGACAGCGAGATCGAACAATATCCGGACGTTCTTGAGCGTATCCCCACAAAAGCAAACGATCTGCATCTGCTTTATTTCACGTCCGGAACGACCGGTTATCCCAAGATGGTCGTGCACGATCACACCTATGCTCTCGCGCATATCCAGACCGCAAAGCACTGGCAGAACGTTGACCCGGACGGTCTTCACCTTACCATAAGCGACACCGGATGGGGCAAGGCTGCATGGGGGAAGCTCTACGGGCAGATGACGATGGGTACCTGCGTGTTCGTATATGATTTTGATAAGTTTATCCCTGAAAATATGCTGAAAATAATGGAGAAGTACAAAATAACGACATTCTGCGCTCCTCCCACGATGTTCCGCTTCTTCATCAAGGAAGGACTCGAAAAGTACGACCTCTCCAGCCTGAAGTACTGCACCATAGCCGGCGAAGCGCTCAACCCAGAGGTGTTCAACAAGTGGTATGAGTACACTGGCATAAAGCTGATGGAAGCATTCGGTCAGACTGAATCCACAGCGATACTTGCCAACATCACAGGCATGACGCCAAAGCCCGGAAGTATGGGCAGACCCTCACCGCTGTACGATGTCGATCTTGTGGACGCAGACGGAAGTCCGGTTGCAGTCGGCGAAGTCGGGGAAATAGTCGTGCGCGGCGAATACTGCAGCACCCCCGGACTTTTCCGCGGATACTACAACAGCAAGGAGCTGACTGACGAAGCGTGGCACGACGGAATGTACCACACCGGCGACACCGCGTACCGCGACGAGGACGGCTATTACTGGTACGTCAGCCGCAACGACGACGTTATCAAGTCCAGCGGCTACCGCGTAGGGCCGTTCGAGGTAGAGAGCGTGCTGATGATGCACCCCAGCGTACTGGAGTGCGCCGTTACCGGAGTTCCCGATCCGATAAGAGGTCAGCTCGTAAAGGCAACGATAGTGCTTGCACGCGGCTATACAGCGAGCGACGAGCTTGCAGAGGAGCTCAAGGAGTTCGTAAAGCACAACACGGCTCCCTATAAATACCCGCGTTCCATCGAGTTCGTGGAGACGCTCCCCAAGACCATCAGCGGAAAAATCATGCGTGCAGAGATACGCCGCAGAGATCTTCAGAAGTACAAGAAATAGTAAATATCCACCGGCGTAGCCGGTGGCTTTAGAGCGTCGAAAAAGTCCCGTTGGGACTTTTCCGCCGAACATCTGCGCCGCGCGCACGGTTTGTCGGCAAAGCCGACAAACCAGCGTAAGACCGAAGGTCGTCGCCTAGACACTTGCGCGGATAGAAGTATTTTTTGACCCGGCAAAGCTGGGTCAAAAAATTGATTTCAAATGCCCCGCTTCGCGGGCAAAAGATACTTTTTCGACAAGCTGTAGCCGGTGGCTTTACAGATAACGCCTAAAAGGCTATTTTCTAGCGCGCGTCTAAAGACGCAAGTACGGTCTGACACCTGCGAAAGATTGTTACTTACTACCCGTAAACAGGTCCTTCATCTCTCTGAGCGTCATTTGGTCGCTTATTTGGTCTTCTTTCAGCTGGTTTTGTATGTACTCTGCTATTCGCTTTGCATTCTTTCCAACTGTATCCACATAGTAGCCTCTTCACCAAAACGACCTGTTTCCGTATTTGAACTTTAGATTTCCACCTGCTGTACCACTTCTTCTGTGAACCTGTGGCTGAAATTATAGCTGAATGTTGAGAAATGCGGTGTTTTCTCAGTCAGCGAATACCCAAGAAACCAGCGGTACACTATGTTCAGGCAAATTTCCTCGGCGGTTCTTCGTAGCGATGGGATACCGTAAATATGCCGTATTATTGCCGCCTTAAACAGCCCACCGGTTCGGTGCTCGGTCTGCCTTGATTTGCGCTGTACAGCTTTCCTACTATGTCGTATATCTTCGTGAAGTCCACAGTTTCGTCTATCTTTCGCAGCAGATGGTTTTTCGGCACAAGGTAGTCTATGCAGATTATTTCACTCTGGCTTCTTTCTTTTTGTTCTCGGTTCAACATTTTATCACCCTTTTTTATTATACCATATTTCTAAAAAAGCCCAGCTTTCGCTGGACTTTTTCGACAAGCTGGAATGCTGGGGCTGTTTTTCAACAGCCCCAGCATTTTTATACTAGTTTTTCATCAAACTGCCGCAGAAGCTCGTCAAGCGTAATGACCTTAACCTGAGCCGCTCCGGCTCCCCTGCCGGAAACACCAACGAGGTACTCCCCGCAGCACAGCGCTTCGGTATCCTGCATGAGCGTGGTATCCGCACCGCGCAGGTCGTCCGCAATTCCAGTGCCCAACCGCTTCAGGAACGCTTCCTTCTGAACCCACAGCCGCATCAGATCCTCTGTGGAGCTTACCAGCAGCTTTTCGTTCTCGCTTAGTATGCGTTCGCGTATACGCTCGCTTACGCGCCTGTCGCGCCGCTCAATATCCACGCCGACCTCGCCGGATTCCCCGTCGGAGAACACCGCGCAGACCGCTCCCTTCGTATGCGAAAGCGAAAATTGCAGCGTGCTTCCATCAAGATACGGCTTCCCGAATGCCCCGTGAACGTACCGGATACTTCCGCGCGGAATTCCGGTGCGGCGGGTAACTTCAAGGGATATCAGCAGCCCGGCAGTCAGCGACAGCAGCTTGTCTGAGCCGCTGCGCTTCCTGGCGATGCGGTCCCGCCGGAGCGCCGAAACATACGGCAGATACTCCGCCGCGTCCTCGAAGCCGGCTCCGCCGGTCAGCACCGTTATGACTTCCATCAGCCTGCGATGTACCAGTTTCCACCGGCGTTAACTACTGTGATCTTGCCGAGGTCGTCGGTATTGTATCCGCTTGTATCAGCGCCCGGCTTGAAGGTCACATCGCTCTTGATCTTAGCGATATATGCCTTTGCGATATCGCCGCAGTTTGCATACATCTGCTTCTGATCCGCTGTGAGCTTGCTCTTGCAGTCGGACAAGTCAGCTACGCTTATCTTTATGGACTGAACAGAGTTGGTGATGCTTTCGATCTGCGCAGATAACAGGGCGTCAATAAACTGCTCAAATGTCATGCCATAAGCTTCGTCAGAGGGGTCAAGGGTCTTGGTGTATGCATTGAACTCATCTTCTGTCTGCTTGAAATAATCAGCCGGAACAGCCATCTTTATTGCACTGTATACGCTGCCATCCTTGATAACGGAGTCTGCAACATTGTTGAGGAAGGTCTCAACTTCCTTCTTATCCTGCGCAAGAGTGTCCTTTGTGGAATCAGCGGCAGTGCTGAGGAGCGCAGCCAGCTTCTTGCAGGAGTTGGTTCCGGTAATCGCTGCGGAGCCGGTCTTTGCGAGCTTTATGCTCTTAGGAGCGCCGGTGACCTTACCAGTCTTGGAAACGGTCAGCTTGCCGCCGAGAGTTACCTTCGCGGTCTTTGCAAACTTGATAGTTCCGGCGTCGGTGAGCTTGCTGCCCTTTGCAGTCGTCAGGGTGCCACTTACAGCCAGCGTAGCGCCGGACTTAACAGACAGCGTGCCCTTTACGGTCAGCGCGCCCTTTGAGCCGATGGTGAGCTTTGCGCCCTTTTTTACGGTCAGGGTAGTTCCCTTAGGGAGCGTTACCTTGCCGGAAACAGTGACGTTCTTCTTGATAACGTACTTCTGACCCGCCTTGAGCGCTGCCTTGCCGTCCCAGGTCTTGGCTGCGGAAGCCGCATACTCCTGCTCTACAACTACGGTCTGAACCGGAGCCTCTGCAAACGCTGAAACAGAAGAACCAGCCATGATAACTGCGCTCAGAATGATCGCTGCGGTTGTTTTCTTAAACATGTTCATTACCTCCATACAGTATGTTTGTTGAAATTATATTCAGGCTGTGCGCCTTAATATCCCATTATCCCTATGATCCGAAGCTGTTGCCTGCGTCGGATTTTCTCGCCGCCTTGAACTGCGTACTTTTCTTTGTGACCATGCGCTCCTCAGCGCCGCCGGGAGTGCACAGCTTCAGCGTGATGCGGCCGCTGTCTATCCTCGGGTGGCGGAGAACCCTCGCCGCACATGGCGAGACCTCCTCCCGGGAAGCCGCCAGGAAGCAGAATTTCTCGTCCTCATACGGAACATCGCCGCCCTTGAGCTGCTTGTGGAGCCTGCTGCGTGCGACCCTCACCGTAAAGTGGCACCAGTCGCCGGGGTCAGCGCCGACGGTAAGCGGACAGTCGTTCTCGTGCGGACAGGGAGCCGCGATATGCGCTCCAAGACCGATAAGCTGCTGCCGCGCGGAAAGTATCCGTGAATAGCCGTCCGGAGTACCCGGCTCCACTATGAGAATCAGCCGCTGAGTGCTGCTCCATAGCTGCTCCACCGTTTTTCTGCGGACGGTTTCGGTAAGCTCGTTAAGGCAGTAGGAGCACATTACAAGCTCTGCGCTGTCGTCAATGCCGGAAGTGATGTCGCCCTGCTTCCACACGGCGGGAACTCCGCAGAACTCCGTAAGCTGCCTGCCTACGGATATCATCTCAGGCTCGCGCTCTATGCAGGTGAACTCCCCGCAGTCAGCCGCGAGATACGCCGCGTGCGTGGCAGAGCCCGTACCCGCGCCGATATCCAGCACTGTCCGGAACTCACCGCCCCGTGGGAGACACTCCAGAGCCAGCTCCAGCGAACGGCTCACAGCCCCGAACGTCGCGGGCATTCTCACTGCGGAATACGCCAGTATGTCCCGCCGGGAGCTGACCAGCCGCTTTCCGCTGCCGTCGTTCCCGCGGTAGCGCGCGGATATTCCCTCCGCCGCCTTTGCGAGCTTGTCAGTATTTTCTTCAGATAGCAGCCGCTCGACCTCGCCGCGCAGCTCTGCCGGAAACTCCATATGTATCCTCTTTAAAAATAGTTATTGCGTATCTCCTTGGAAGCAAACGCGCCCTCGAGGGTCTGACCCTCAACGTCCGGGTGAAGTCCGTCCTTGAGATACTTGCCCCTGCCGCCGATGACCTCGAACTTCTCGCAGATACCGCAGTTGCTGTATGCGTCGATAAGCTGCACTGAAAGCCCTCTGCATATCGTGTTAAGGCAGTCTATCGTCTTTTCGATCTTCTTGTTATGAGCAGGCGTTGCGGTCTGGATAGGGGTCATAACGAACACCCGTGCCTCCGGGAAATTCTCCTGAATGGTCTGAATGCACCATCTTGCCGCACCCGCCTCGGTAAACAGGTCAATGCTGTCATTGCCGGAAAGCTCCTTGCCGAGCAGCGCCTTGTCGGCGTCGCCGATGAACTCTGTAAGGTCGTTGGTGCCCATCGCAAATGCGAATATGTCAGGCTTCGGGAAGTTGCCGCTCTTTACCTCCGCAAGGAAGCGCTGGATATGCACCACCGCGCAGTTGTTCGCGCGCTTCTGCATTTCTAACGGGTCGTCCGTAGGCTCCCAGCCGTCGCTTATTCCTGCGAAGTCAGCCGCGCCGTAGTCCTGCGTGGTAACAGTCTTTCCCGCAGCTTCGAATGTGCGCTTGTACCACACCGAGCTTCCCACAGCAACATTGCTGTGGGACTTCATGCCCAGGTTCTTATAAACGTGGAAGCTCCACTGTTCGCCGGCGGTGATGCTGTCGCCGTCTATTCCTAAATTCAGCTCAGAAAAATCAGTCATTTTCTCTGTTCTCCTATTTGTATTTTTTTCATACTAATACTTTACCACAAAAAAACGATTTTGTAAAGTAAAATTTCACAAAATGCGAAAATTAAATGCCGGAAAGGTCAAAATCCGGAGTGTATTCCTCCCTGGCGGAGCTGCGCTCCTGCATGAATCCCTCCAGCCCGGCTTCGTAAACAGCGTCCAGAGCCTTTCGGTACTCAAACGTAGTTATCCTGCGGTTGAGCTGCGGGATATCCTTCGCCTTCCAGAACGGCGTATACTGGCTCATCAGGCTGAACAGCACGTGCTTTCCGAACCGCTCCCCGACACGCTTTATGACCTCCACCGAATCCCGGTAGTGATACGGAAGCACCAGATGCCGCACAATAACGCCCTTTTTCAGCATATCCCCGGAAAAAGCGGGGCTGCCGATCTGCCTTACCATTTCTGCAACGGCGTTCATCGCCGTTTCAAAGTAATGCGGAGCCTGCGAAAGCTCCACGGCAAGCTCATCGGAATAGTACTTGACGTCCGGCAGGTAGATATCGACATATCCCTCCAGCGCCCGGAGCGTTTCCACACGCTCGTAGCCGCCGGTGTTGTACACCACCGGGATAGTCAGCCGTGGCTTTGCGATGTCCAGTGCGCGTATTATCTGCGGAACGAACGGCGTGGGACTTACAAGGTTGATGTTATACGCGCCGCGCTGCTGGAGCTCAAGGAATATTTCAGTGAGCCGCTCTACAGTTACGTCCTTCCCGAATCCGCCCGCGCTGACATCGTGGTTCTGACAGAACACGCACCTCATCACGCAGCCGGAAAAAAACACAGTTCCGCTGCCGGTCTGCCCGGAATCGTCCGGGTCGCCGCTTATGCACGGCTCCTCCCACTGGTGGAGCGCAGCCCTTGCAAGCCGGGGAGCCTCCCCCATGCCGCAGAAACCCCGGAAAGCGCTGCGGTCAACGCCGCATTCCCTTGGGCAGAGTCTGCAAATCATTATATCACCTCTGAAAAATCCGGAGAGCAGAACTCTCCGGACATAATCTTTAATTAATGCGGATTTACTGCTGCGCGTCTGCCGTAACGGTTTTAATAAGCTCGTAGGAAGCCGCAAGCTTGCCGTTATTATCATGGGAAAGATCCATCTTCACCGCGAGTGAATCGTTCGATATCTGCGTGAAATCAAGCGGATTTACCGCGTCCACATTGTAGACGTAAACGAAGGTTATCGACGGCATTTGTGTGAAATCACTGCTGTTAACGATAACGCGGAAGCTGTCGCAGTCCTGGAAAGCAAACGCCGCCTCGGAATCCGCACCGGTGACTATCGGGTCTATAACGCGCTGACGCTCTGTGAATACAACGTCCTGGATATCCTGCGCCTCGGCAGTGCCGGCGTCGTAGACGTTCTGCGCGGCAATTATCCTGCCGTTGGTGACAACCGTATTGAGCTGCATTTTGGAGTGGCGGTAATCCGGAGACGCCGGGTCGCCGTTCTCGTCAAGGCCATTAAGCACCTGACCGTCGATAATGTAAGTGGAGGAGTCCGCCTGGGTCACGCTTATGGTGAACACCGGGGCGTAGATTATATTCTGATACTGCGCCAGCACCTCGGTTATGTCGGATTTCTGCACCGACTCCGTGTCGGATTCGTTCATCTTCACAATTATCTCGGAGAGAGTCTCGTTTGCGTTGAGATCGGTTGTGTAAACGCGGGTTATCTGCGCGTTGGTGCCGTTCTCATTCTTGAGGTCGCCGCAGAATATCATCTCCCGGGCGTTCAGCATTAGTATCATATACGCGATGAGTCCCAGTATCACCAGCGATATCAGAACTATTCCAATTACTACTTTCATTGTTTACCTCAAATGCAATATAAATTTGTGTCCCAATCCGGAATATACGGGTGATGTCTCATGTAGAACTTGTATTTCCGGTTCAGCTCCGCTATCTGGAGCGGTATCGCGAACATGTCCTCGTTGCGGTGGTACAGCGCGACCGAGAGCTTCGGACGATGCGCTGTGATCGTCTTTTTCGCACCATCTATCGCCTGCTTCTCGCTGCCCTCTACGTCATACTTTATGAACGTCGCCGCGTCGCCCTGGAGCATGTGATCCACGCTCATCATGCTGACCTCGCGGAATCTCGCGGGATTCGCCAGCTTTTTCGGGTCAGCCGCGTCAACATGGGAGCTTCTCCCCGCCCTCAAGCTGAACATCATCGTGGTCTCAGTATCCCAGGCGCCGCAGTTGTACGCCTCAAGCAATCCGAAGCCTATCATATACAGCCGGCGCTTGAGCTTGATGTAATTGCGGTGATCCGGCTCCATGGCGTATATCTTGCGGAACTGCATTCCGGTCTCGTTCAGGAACTTCACGATAGTGTCGCCGTTGTACGCGCCGAGGTCTACATACGTCTCCTGCGCGCCTATACGGAGCAGGTCGTACATCTCCTCCTCGGGGGACTCGCACTCCTTCAGGAGGTTTATCCTGCCGCTCAGCTTGTAGCGTATCACGTTCTCAAACACACGCCTCGACTGTTCGTCCGCGAGCATGCCGTAGACCTTCTCAAGCTCTGTGCTGTGCTCTCTGGCGTAATCCAGCGTGAAAAGACCTCCGCCGGTCACGGGAACGTTCGGAGCGTAAAGCTCGTGCTTCTCCGCTATGCTGTAGATGTGCTCCATGACCTCCGGTATCTGGCTGCCAAAGCAGACCAGTATCAGGAAATCATCGCCGTAAAGCTCCTCTATCTCAGAGAGCTTCTTTACGCGGTATCCGAGGAAGCTGTGTCCCCGCACGAACTCGTCGCTCGCCATGATATCCGCCACCGGCACGCCTGCCTCGTCCAGCACGGACTTTATCTTCTCCGCGCCGTCGCCCATGCCGTAAAGCACTATCTTCTTTTCCGTCTGCCGCAGGTAATCCCACAGGCAGCTGTCTATCTCATCAAGGAAAAATGCCATTATAATCCCCCGGGTCACATCGTACGGATACGCTCCGATTCCTTCACGCACTTAACGAACGCTTCCGAAACAGCGGAGCTGTCCAGATGATATTTTTCAACATATTTATCGACTGTCGCCCAGTCGCCCTTTTCGTAACTGTACGCAAGGTCGAACACGTCGCTGTAAACGCCGCCCCTGCCCATCAGTCCGTCCTTTATCTCCTGGGTCAGCGGGAACTCCTCCAGAGCCTGGGCCAGCGCCCTCTCGCCGCCGTATGTCACCATCGACAGCAGACCCATCAGGTAGAACGCGTCAGAATCATTCCTTGCCTCCGGTATCATCAGCGCAAGCTGCTTGCAGAACTTTGCCAGCAGACACGAGATACGCATTATTTCAACGTTATCGCTGCGGGTTATGCGCTGCATTCCCATGAGGTATATCCACTCGCGCAGGTAGTCAAGCCCAAGTATCACCAATGCCTGTCCGATGGAGCTTACGCGGTTCCTTACCCCAAAATAGACGGAGTTGATAAGCCGCAGCAGCCGCTGGCACATCGCGGTATCGCAGGAAATAACGTCCACGATATCGCTGAACTCCGGCTCCGGCTGTGAAATGAGCTGCATAACGCGCATAAAATTCACAGGAAGCGGCGTCAGGCTGTTTTTGGACATTATCATAGGCTTCGCAAAGAAGTATCCCTGCATGAAGCTGCACCCGAGTCTCTTCGCCCATTCGAATTCCTCGCGGGTCTCTATCTTCTCCGCCAGCATAACTTTGTTGGAATAGCGGCAGATGTACGCCGTCTCCTCGATGGATTTCTGCGGCGTGCGGAAGTCTATCTTAACGATGTCGCCAAGCTCGAAAAGCTGACTGTAGCTGCTGTCGTACTCGAAATCGTCGAGCGCAAGGGTATAGCCGCGCTCCTTGAGCTCCTGACAGGCGGCGAGGAGTTTTTCGTCCATCATCAGGTTTTCAAGAACCTCGACCACCACAAGCTCCGGAGATATCATCTTCGGGACCCCGCGTTTCAGCAGATTTCCAGTGAAATTGATGAATGCCTTGCTGTTTCCGATGATGTCCCTTATATCCAGACCGAAAAAAGCATTGGTAATTACATCCGCAGTGGAAGCGTCGCCATCTACGCCGTTATATTGGTTCTGGACGCCGTTGCTGCGATAGAGCAGCTCATATCCATAGACGTGATTCTCGGTATCAAATATCGGCTGACGCGCCATGTAAACGTTCATCTGTGATCACCCTTCTGTGTGAAATCGCAATATACCTAGTACAATTATACAGTATTTTTGTGAATTTTGCAAGCACCGAAAAAAAGAAATAAGTAATTTAGCAATTTTGCACAATGCTGGATAGTTATATTTGGAAGCAGACGGCATTCGTCTCAGGCGGCGTCAAAAAAACAGGGCTGCCGAAAAACGACAGCCCCTGATATTACAGGTTTTTATTGAGCGACTGACCCGTCGCACGATTAACGACCGCGCTGTTGTAATAGCCGATCTTCTGGCGAGTCTGCTTGAGCTGCTCAAGCTCCCGGCGGGAATCAACATGCTGATTCTTGAACTGCCCGGAGATGACCTTATCCTTATCGACGATACGCTGCTTCATAACAGTGATATTCCGCTGCATGAGCTGTATCTCCTTATGCTGATCGTCCAGCGGAGCGTTCACGTAGCTTCCGTGAACCAGCGTTTGCAGAAGCACCCTTTCCTCCGGCTGCTCTACCTCTATGACGCTTTCAAGCTGCTGCTTGAGTTCTTCCAGCTTCTCAATAAGCGCATTTCTTGCCAGCAGCGACTGCTGAAGCACCTCAAGATCGGCATTGATCATGGCATCAGTCTGCTGGTCATATTCCTGAAGCACCTCGTAAATCTGCTTAAGCAGCGCGAGTACGCCCTCACACCCCGTTAACTCTGCCATAACAACACCTCCTCTGGATCACTTCTTGTGTCCCTTTGCCTGCGCTTCGATCTCTTCCTTGGTCATCTGGCTTATCTGCGTGAACGCGTCATGGAGATCCGCTATCATCGGAATTATCTTCTTCAGCTCCTCGGCATGCTCAGCGTCCTTATTGAGGTTCGCATTTGCCGCCGACCTCTGGAAGAAGTCGTAGAGCTGATCCAGATTATTCGATATCGGGATATCCATATCCAGCGAACCACGCAGCGCTCCCAACAGTTCCTGTGCCTTCATCAGCGACTCATGCGCCTTCTTGATATCCTTTGATTCGATAGCGCTGACGCCAATAGCAAGCTGACGCTCAGTCTCACTGTACAGCTTGATCACGACCTCAACCGGGGTCATGGTAGATACGGACTGCTTCTTATATGCGGAATAGGGATTTGACATAATGAATGCCCTCTGTTCTTTTTATTTTACTGGTAGTTTGATGTGCCGGTTCCAAGATAAGAGGAGATGTAGCTGGTCTGGCTGTTGAGGTCAGACATTGCGGTCTCCATGTTTGTGAACACCTTCCACCAGTATTCTTCCTTGTCGTCGTAACGGTTCTGGAGTTCCTTCAGACGATCCTGCATCTTCACCATCTCCTTGTAGATGGTGCTGTCCGTAGTAACGGAACTGTCAGCCTTGCCTGCCTTGCGTATAAGCGAACCTCTGCTCTCTGCCGCACCGCTGCTCTTTACAGCGCCGTCAAGCACCTTGTTAAGCTTTGTCATCATGCCGTTAGTGGAATCCGTAAACAGCTTGACGATAGCGTCGGGATCCTTTTCAAAAGCGTTATTTAATGCGTCCTCGTCTATCTTTAGCTTACCATGATCGTTCCACTCGCTGGAGGTCTTGATACCCATTCCATAGATACCGAACTTTGTGCCGTCGTCGAGTGTAACGCTGCTGTAAAGCACGGATCTCATCTGGCTCATGATATTGGATACGGTGGAGTCGTTATACAAGATACCCTGCTTTGCCTTCTCCTCCCACTTGGTGATCTCGTCCTCGCTCATCTCTTCCTTCTCGGCGGCAGTCAGCGGATCGTACTTGTTGCCGTCATCATCCGTTGCGGGAGTCTTGCCGATGTATCCATACACATCGTCGATGAGCTGGTTGTAGGATTCAACAAACTTCTTGATCGTTTCCTTAGCAGCACTGGTATCCTTGGTAACGTTCACATTATAGGTCTCGCCGATGGTCATGTTCTCATTGAACGTGAAAGTGTTTCCGTCAAGGGTGTAGGTGTTATCGTTAAGATAAACCTCCTGACCGTTGATCTCGAATATCGCATTCTGACCCTCGGATACGCCTACGGTGCCGTTATCATCAACCAGACCCAGACTTCTGCCAAGTTTGGTATCGCCCACTTCGACCTTTCCGCCGCTGCCAAGCTCGTTAGCCTCAAGCGTAAAGCTGCCGGTAAGCGAAGAGTACGTCATGGTAACGCCGGCATCGGACTTATTTACCGCGCTTATCATTGAAGACACAGTAGCGTCCTTGTCAAGGTATATCTCCTTGCCATTTATGCTAAGCATGTATCTGCCGTCAGGCTCAGTCTTGAAACCGAGGTCAGAAAGAGCAGCGCTGGAAGTATATTTATTGGAAGCGGACGCCTTCGTCAGACCCAGTGTACCGCCTTCGATGGAGGTCAGTGAGAACTCGGCAGTCTTTCCGCTACTATCCTTCGCAGTGAGATAAGAGCCATCCAGCGTAAAGGTGTAACCCTCCACACCCTTGAGAGCCTCCTTGATAGCCGCAGTATTCTTGTCCTTTGCAGCCTGCTCACTGGTATAGACGAAATTTTTAAGTTGAGTATCGGTCACAGCCGCGCCGTCAGAGAGCTTGTTTGCCTTACGATATGCAGCCGCCTTCAGGTTATTATATTCAGCAAGAATATCGGAGTTACCGGAAAGATCTCTGCTGTCGTAATATGTGGAAGAAACGCCGTTAAATGATACGGACCGGGACTTTCCGCCTATCTCGATCTGGAAGGTGTTCTTTCCGGTGACAACGCTGCCGGCAGAGATAGCCACCTTCTCGCGGGGCTGAGCAAGACCAAAGTTGCCCTTATTCTCGGTAACGGTAACAGTAGAATTACCGCCTACCTGGAACTCAGCCTTTCCATCAGAACCAAGCTGAACCTGAAGGAACCACTCCTTACCGCCTGCGTCGGTTGCGCCGGCAACATTTGAGGTCTTGCCGGAATAGCCAAAGCCTTCCTGAAGTTTTTTATTGAGCGCGTCGACGATGCTGGATTTCAGGGCGTCCCTGTCTGCGATATTGCCGTCAGCGTCAAGCGCTGCGTCAGCAGTAAAGTCGATGGTCTTTTTTACGCTGCCGACCTGGAGATCCAGTGAAAAATCCATAGTCCACGTTTTGCTGCCATCGTCGTTCTTCTTGATATTTCCGCTTGCGGAATCTATGGCCTTATCAAGATCGAGCTGGAAATTACCTGCGGAAACCGTCTTACCAGCAGCGGAAGCAGCCTTTGCAAGCTGGCTCAGCTTTACCTTATAATTACCTGCGGCAGACGCAGAGGTCGTGCTTACGGTAAGACCGTCCACGTTAGCGTTAGAGGACGCCGTAACGTCACCTTTGAACTTATTGAAGGTAGACGGACTCATGAGGTATGTGTCACGCTTTAGGATATCAAAATAGGTGTTCTTGAACTCGGTGATCTTCTTGGTGATATCCTGATAAGCCGTCTGCTGCCAGGACAGCTTGGTGAGCTTTTTGCTCTGGTTATCTATTCTTGTCTGGTAAGAGGACAGAAGCTGTGTTACCATAGATTCGGTGTCGAATCCTGATGTAATGCCCCCCAGACGTAAATTACTTACTGCCATGTTATTTTTCCTCCTGTTTATGCTGATTCAGAAGCCCGGCTATGGCGCTGCCGGAAATATGCGCGGACTGCTCGTTTGTCTGGCGCGCGTCCTTCAGCTCGCTTCTGATGACCTTAACCTCTTTTGGAGCGTTTATGCCTATCTTGACCTTATCCTTGCCTATCTCCAACACGGTTATCTCGATATTGTCGGAGATTATCAGGCTCTCATCAAGCTTTCTTGTAACTACGAGCATGGTCAGACCTCCTCGTAGACCGGAGCCTTGAAATCATAGTGCTCCGTCAGAATGATCTGTGCAGCCATGCGCTCCTTTGTGTTTACCACGATAGGACAGCGAAGGTTGATCGTAGTCTTTTTATAATCCTCGGGGACTATGGCCACCGCCAAGCAGCGGTAGGGCGAATCCTCGCTGATATTCAATGATTTCTGTTCCTCGTCGGAGATCTCAAAACGGTAGTCTCCATATATCTCCATAGGGTCGTATACCACGAAGCATGGCTCCTTAGAATCAACGGCCTGCAGCCACATCGGGAACACTCCGTCGCCGAGCGGGCTGAGCAGCGCGTATCTCTTGACGTTCTCAAAACCGATGATACCTTCGGGGAATGTGATGATCTTATCTTCCTCGATCTCCTGCTCGCCGAAATCTCTTGTGATTATCTTCATAGGCAAATCCGGCGTACTCCGCCGCTCCTTTCGAAAACTCAGCCCTTTATATCAAGCACCGGAGGCTTGTAGTTAGGGTTAGCGCTTGCCGGGAAATAGATAGGCTCGCCAAGATACTCTATCTCAACGCGGGGTCTGTCCCGTACGATGAGTTCCACACTGCCGGGAACGAATTCCATAGGCAGTTCGTTTACTGTATCCCAGTCGATCTCCTGCTCTCCCATATCGTAGTCTATGCTGAGCGTGCCGCCGTCAAAGGTGATATCTGCACCCTCCTTCGGCAGGAACTCCATGATCGTTTCCACAGTTGCACCGGCTCTCGCGTTCTGTATCGCTATCTCCGACGCGGTCATTCCTCTTGCGAGCATATTACCCTCAGACGCGACTCTTGCCGTGCCCTGGAACGCAAGTGAAAATCCATCCTGCGCTTTTTTGCTCATCATGTCCCCGTCCGTCATATGACCGTAGCCAAGGCTCTTTCTTGCCTCATAGGTGTCGATTTTCACCTTTATCGGGTCGGCCTTCATTACATATCCGCCCTGCGTATTTGTGATGTTCACCTTGGGCTGTCTGTCTTTCCCCTCGGGGTACTGATACTTCGCGTTAGTCACCTTGATCTCAATGGATATCGGGATCGTTGTGATCTGTAACAAATTGCTGTTCACTTCCAACACCTCCTGAGTTGTCCTGTGCCTGCATATAAACCAATGCGTCGGCTTCCATGCCTTCGCCGCGCCCTGCCGGACGCTGCTGCGCATTATGACCAATCTACCAAATTATTACTTTATGTAATTGAATATGCTGTTCGGGATTATGGAACTTGACATCTGAAGAGCCGCATTGTAGATCGCCTCGTAGGTTTTCATCAGCGTGATCTCGGACTCCAGATCCGTAGCCTCAAGCGTTTTCTGGCGGTCCTTAAGATTAAGCTCTCTTGTTTCAAAGCGGCTTGTGTTGAACTCGATATATTCCTCGGCGTTACCTAGGTCTGCGATCTCGACAAGAAGGTTTTCAGAGGATGTAACGATTCTGTCGATGCAGGCGTTTGCGTATCCTATATCGCCTCTGCGCAGCGCAGCCGCCGCGTCAAGCGTTACCTGTATGTAGTTGTTTGAATAGGTGTCGCCGTTCTTGAATTCAGGCGCCGACCCGGAATCGCTTTCCGCTATATAAAGCTGCTCGTCTTTTCCTGCAGCGTTCTTGCATGTGAGAGTGCCGTCCGCTGCGATGGAGGGCTTCACCTTTTCCTTCTTGAATTCCTCGTCCATCTTCGCCTGGATATTCGCCATGCTTTCCGCAGAGTCCGCACCCGCAACGAAGTTTATCGTTTTCTTAGCGCCGTTTGTGTAGATATCGAAGGAATATGCCTTTCCATCAACAAGGTTTTCAAGATTGATATAAGGATCCTCGGAAACATAAGCGATGGTGTTGTCCTTCATTGTAAGCCCGCCCTTTTCACCGACAGTCGGAATCTTATCAGCAGCAACGCCTGCGGCGGTAAGCTTATCTGTGATCGCTTTCTGGATATCCTCGACTTTGTTGCCCTTAAAGCTGATGGTATACGTATTTCCGTCTACATTCAGCCTTAAAGTATTATTCTGATCGACTCCATATTTAAGGCTCTTCAGATTAATACTGGTCTGCTTTTCATCGGAGCTTTCATAGCCGCAGCCGGTAACGTCAGTTCCGATAAAGGATATCTTGAGCGCCGACTGCGGGTCTATCTCCTGATTATCGTTTATTACCATACCGATACCAATATCTATATAGACATCTTTGGAATACGGATAGCCTGAAGCGTCGGACATCGCATTGACCGGAACTCCGTGATACAGCACCGTTGTAGCGCGTCCGTTCTCGTCATACTGAAGGGTAAACGGCTCGGCGCTGTTGCTCTCGCCGCCGAATATAGCGCGCTCTGCGCTGTCGGTGTTGAATATGGACACCATTTCCTTAGCCTTTGTTTCAAGCTGCTCGGCAAGAATGTTTAAATCAACGCTTTCATCTTTTGTAGAGTTGCAGGCGTAGATTATCGTTTCGCGGACATTCGCAAGCGAGTCAGATATCTGGAGCAGGGAAGTCTCAGCCTCGGTGTAGAACTTATCAGCGACATTGAGGTTTTCCTTGTACTGCTCGGTGTGCCAGAGCTGCTTCCTTACGGTGAGCGCCTTCGCCGCCTTCAGCGGGGACTGGCTCGCGCGGGTGTACTGTCTGCCGGAGTATATTTTGTTTTCAGAAGAGTACTTCGCAGTGGAAATACGCTTGAGGTTCCTGTCGTAATTTCTCAGGAGCGTGGAATTAGTTATTCTCATCTATGTCCTCCTTACAGACCTACACGCCCGGTGCCGTTTATCAGCTTGTCAAGGGCGTCGTCAAGGGTGGTCAGCATACGCGAGGAAGCGCTGTACCACTTCTGGTAATTCAGCATGTTGATGCCTTCCTCGTCCATCTGTACGCCGGAAACCTCGTCGCGGGCGTCAAGCAGCGTATCCACAGTGGACTTTGCAGTTTCGTTGCGGCTGGTCTCGTAGCTTATCTTTTCAGCGAGTCTGTCGCTTATGAATGAAATGTACTGGTAAATGTCGCCCTTGAAGTCGTTCTCGTTGCCGAACTTTACTCCTTTCTCGAACTTAGAAAGCAGGAACAGCACGTTCGTGTTCTGAAGCGTTACGTTTCCATTAGAATCTACCTTTTCATCATAGCCGTAGCGCTGTTCGCCGGTAGCGGGGTCGATGGACTTTACCATACCGATCATCGTGGGGTTCTCTCTCCACACGGTGGAAACGTGGATATTGCCCGCGGTGATGAGCACCTCGGAATAGCCGCCGTCAAGCACGCCGTCCTTGTTCTCGTCGGCTGTCGGGTCCTTGCCGCCGGAGGGATATCCTACGAACATCTGGCGCGCGGGGTCGTCGTCCGCGCCGTTAGCGGCGTTGAACGTATCCGCAAGGGTTCTCGCAAAGATATCTATTGCCGACTTATAATAAGCGATTCCGTGTTCGCCGTTCTGGCGGCCGGTAGCGTAAACGCCGTTGCCGTTGAGCGAATCTATGTAAGCCTTGAGCACGCCGGAGTGGAGGTTGACCTCCTCGCCGCTCTCAAAATTGAGGACTACCTGACCATTAGTGTAGTAATCCTGCATTACAAGACTGTTCGTCTTGAATTTCTCAGCATTCAGGACGTTCACGCCAGCCATGTCCACCGAAATAGTTCCGTTGGAGTGCTTGGTGACCGAGATATCGCCGTAATTCGCAAGCTCGTCGATGTACATATTGAGCTGGTCGTACAGCTCGTTGGGGCCGTACTCGTCGGGGTAGCACATCTTCTCCTTCGCAATGCGCTTGTTGAGCTGATTCATCTCGCTGAGCAGGTTGTTTACATATGTCACGGTGTTCTTGGTTTCGCTGACGTATGTGTCCTCGACTTCGCTGAGCTTTGTGCTGTAATCGTTGAGGATACGGCAGAGATTCGTTGCCGAATTCACCGCTATGGTAGCGACTTCGGCGGCGTCCGGGCGCTCTACCGAGTAATCCTGTAACGCCTTGAAGTACTGCTCGGTATAATACTGAAGTCCGTCGGTGTCGATATTATCAAGCACGTCCTCAACGTCCGCGAGGATATTCACCTTTTTCTCAGTCTCAGCTTCTACTGCGGTGTTTTCGCGGTAGCGCTTGTCGATGTACTGATCTCTCGTCTGGCTCACGCCGTAAGCGTTGACGCCCTGACCTGTAAGCGAAAGATTATTCGTATTGCTGCACCATCTGAGGCTCCTGTTTCCGCTGACGTACATTGCGTAGAGGTCTACCCTCTGGCGGGTATAGCCTACGGTGTTGATATTCGAAATGTTGTTGCCCGCGATATCAAGGTTCTTCTGAGCGACCTGAAGGGTACGCTTCTGTGTCTCAAATCCTAAAAAAGTAGGACGCATATATTTTCCTCCTAAATCTCTCTGAAAGCCTTCGCGGAGCTTCCTCCGGTGACCTTTGAAGCATTCTTTGTGTAAGTTTCGGGCTTGTTGAATATCCCGGCGCGCTTTACGAATTCCGTCTGATTATCGAGCTTGCGCTTTACTATCTCGTTGGTCTGTTCGTTTATTTCCCTTATGCCGTCGACAAGGTCTGCGATCTGGTTGGAAAGCTGTTTCAGCTTCGCCTGATACTCCTTCGGAGCCTCCCCGATCATCTCGGACAGCTTCCTGCCTGAGATACCCAGCCCGTCGAAAAGCGCCTGGCGCTTGGTCTCCAGCGACTGGCTCTTCATCACGTAAGCCTGCTCGGTATTAAGCGAGTTCGTGAGCCACTCGAGATCGTCGTCAAGTATCTTTGTGTGCTTTTTCATCAGGAACACGTGAAGCTCCCTGTAGAAATCGCAGTCTATTTCAAGACATTTTATTACTGCCTGCGCGGTTCTTTCGTCCATTTTATCACCCGAAGAGAATATAAGACGCGAGGTCGTTCGCCTCAACGCCGCTGTCGAGAGCCTGCTGTGCCTGTGCCAGCTCCTGCGGAGCCGCGTCCGCCTTTACCGCCGCCGCAATGCCGTTCTTCGCGGCCTGCAGTGCGGTCTCGAACCCGAATTCGACCCTGTCTGTATTTCTCACCGAGGAAGCAGTTTCAGTTTTGGGCGCCGCGCTTTTCTTTACGGTCTGGTATGCGGAAAGCACCCCGTTTATTCTTTTTATCTCCATATACATCTGCCTCCTTTGTAATTTTCGTTATGATCCCGGGCGTTTTCATATTTGCATAGTACGCCCGCATTCTTTTGCCTACTTATATTATCGGCAGTTACCTTCGCAACTTTAGCTTTTCTGCATTATTTTTTGCAATTTTCTCAAAAAACTCCCCCAGAAAGGGCAAAAACCGCCCCGGTCAGACCGGAGCGGCATTGATTCAATGTTAGTCAGATAAATATTTGCTGAAATTTGCGTCACTTGCAACCGGGATACCAAATGCATAATCGCCAGCCGCGGGAGACCCGATCGTATAAGCATCGGAGCATGTGCCGATAATCGACCCCATTCCTGGCAGCTTTACGCCGGTGCCGATCATATATTTATCGCGGAATTCCGAAAGAGTATCGCCGTTGAACACAGGAAGCCTATCCCTGCAGTAATGTGCGAATGTCACAGTGAAATTCTCGTCGCATAAAGCATAGAAATAGCCGTCCGCGCTCTCGGACACATATTCGTTGATATTTGTGGAAATGTACTTCTCAAGGGCGGTCATTGTGTCGGCGGTCATTGTGTCGTCTTCGGGTCGTGTCATCAGCTTATTCAGATAGTTATCAACATGAAGCCATACAATTCCGTTCTCGCTGAACCTAGCCTCCATGAACAGGTATTTTCCATTAAGAGTATTGGCGCCGTTTTTATACTCAATAAACGCAGTATTTCCTTGGTAGTCAACTATGGATCGTTCTGTAAGTTGTATGCGGGTCAGGGTCAGCTGGCTTGCCGTAAAAAACACCTTTGCGTTGGAGTTCGCCGCAAGTATCTTGTCAGTATCTCCGCCAAGCATGTTCACCATAATTATCGCAGTCAGCACAGCTATGATTCCGACAACGACCGCAAGCTCGACAAGCGTGAAGCCCTTTTTGTGCTTTAGTCTCTGAAGGTATTGTATCATGTGATATTCCGCCTTTCGTTGATTTCGGGAGCGCCATTATTCAAACGTTCTTCTGATGTTGGATAAACGCTTGAATAATAACACTAATTCCCCGACGGCTTGCGCCGCCGAGGAAAGAAGTGCTTAAATATTGCGATTTCAGCTAACTGCTACCCAGCTATTAGGTTGTTCCCATAGCAAGCGCAGGGGATGTACCCATAATGGTTGAATCTGCAAGAACACCAGCCTTGGAACCGCCAAAGTCAAATTCACCAGAAGTCCAGTTAGTCGCTCCAGGCCAAGAACCAGCGAATGCAGTATCACCTTCAACAACAGCTACGCCGATAACGCCACCGTTCTGAATAGTGAGCTGTACAGAGCCAGCCTTAAAATCTCTGAGTGCGTCAGCCATGAAAGCAGCAAAGTTATAATTTACATCATCGCCATCCCATGCAGCAGCAGTGCCAGCACCGGTAAGGAATGTACCAGCAGAAGCGGTAGGAACCCAGTCAGGATTGCCGTTGCCATCAGTAGCTCCAGATGCACCAACAGTAACACTAACCGTAAATGCAGAACCATCTGCCGGACCCTTAAGAGTCTTCTTAGCAGCATCCATCTTAGTCAGCCAGGTAGTAGCCTGGGTCTTAATCTGAGATGCGGTTGTGTTGGAAGATGTTACTCTGGAATCCTGAACTACACCGATCATGGTAGGAACGAGAATAGCAGCAAGTACGCCGATGATAGCGATTACTACTACGAGCTCTACGAGTGTAAAGCCCTTCTTGGCCTTGAGAGCCTGAAGCTTCTTTATCATTGTAAAGACCTCCTGTAAAGAAAAAAATTATTTATGTATAACCCCAGCGGAGTTATATCCATTTTTATGAGCGCCGGAACTTAATTTAGGTTCGTTCCTTCGCTGTAATCCCATTATAGCCTATCGGCATGAAAATTGCAAGAGTTTTTTCAAAACAATTGCATTGCAAGGGTAAATTCGTTTAAAATATTCTATTTCGAATGCCGCTTTTTGTGCAATTTATGTGAAATCCTTGTGTAAATTCTGCGTATCGATTACACAATTCACTCATCAGTTGTCATCGACAACTAATGAAAGTATCGGCGCAGTGCCTATTACTGTGCCGTCCTGCATTCTTCCGGCGCGGTCGCCGCCCCCGTAGCCGAAGGTGCGGTCAGCGAAATCCTGCGCGGCGGGCATAGTACCCGCAGGCGCGGAAGCTCCTTCTATCACCGTAACCCCGACAACATGGGCGTACTCAACGTACATCTCAATATACGCCGTGCCGATACTCTGCGCGGAAACCGCAAGGCTCGAGAGGAGCTCCGTATTCTGCCGGGGATCATTGCCGGGATCCGACACGCCCGGCAGGGTATTCCAGTGATTCACGCCGTCCACCCAGTCTGCGGCGGAGCCTCCGGTCATGCTCCACGTGCCGTTATCGACCGTTATCACGACCTTCTGAACCTCGCCGACATGGGTGTGCATCTGCGTATCCATCTTCGTGAAGAACTCCGCGCTCCTGTCGCGTATGACCTTGGCGGTCTGCTGCGCGGAGGCTATGCGGGAATTCGTCACGGCGTCGAACATGGTTGGCACAAGGAGCCCCGCCAGCACGCCGATTATCGCCACGACCACAACAAGCTCAATAAGGGTGAACCCCTTTTTTGACGCCGCCTTTGCCGTTCTTTTCATATCATCACCATCAAACAACTGCAAGGTATCTTCTGTACTCGTTCGGATCCTGGCACTTGGTGAGTGCAACTTCGTTGGTGATCTTGCCCATGTTGACAAGTCTTGCAAGATCCTGGTCAAGGGTGAACATGCCGTTCTTCTTACCGGTAGCGATAGCCGTCGGTATCTGGAATATCTTGCCCTCGCGTATCATGGAGCGGATAGCGTCGGTAGCCGCAAGTATCTCCAGAGCCGCGCAGCGCCCCTTCCCGTCGGCGGTTGGCACGAGGGTCTGCGAGATGATGCCTACAACGGAGTTCGCAAGCTGCGAGCGTATCTGACCCTGGGAGTGCGGGGGATATACGTCGATGATACGGTCGATGGTCTCTGCGGCGCCGGTGGTATGCAGGGTCGAGAATACCAGGTGACCGGTTTCTGCGGCGGTTACGGCTGCATTGATGGTCTCGAAGTCACGCATTTCTCCGACCAGGATAACGTCCGGGTCCTCACGGAGAGCCGCTCTCAGGGAGCCTGCGAAGCTGTCTACGTCCTGCCCGATCTCACGCTGGTTTACCATGGACTGCTTGTGGGTGTGCAGATACTCGATAGGGTCCTCGACTGTGATGATGTGGCAGTTCTTGGAACGGTTGATGTGGTCTATCATCGCCGCAAGCGTGGTAGACTTACCGGAACCTGTAGGGCCGGTTACCAACACCAGACCGCGCGGCGCCATGGCGAACTCGCCGAGGGTAGCCGGCAGGGAAAGGTCGGCAAGGGTCGGGATATCGTTTCGCAGAAGTCGGATAGCCACGGCGTGGTAGCCTCTCTGGCGGTATACGTTGACTCTGTGACGGAATCCCGCGGTGGACACATACGAGAAGTCGGTGTCCAGACCCTTGGATATCTGGGATTTATGCTTGATAGAGGTTATCTGGTTGATGATGTTTACGATGATAGGCTCGGTGCAGTCAGGATATCCGGAGAGCTTTCTGATGGAGCCGTGCAGACGTACCACCGGCGGCAGACCTGCTGTGAAGTGCAAGTCCGAGCAGCCGAGGTTGCGCGCCTCGTCCAGAATTCTGTTGATATCCATTATATTGGTGTTCATACCTTCCACGTTTATTACGCTCCTTTGTAATTAGTATTCCGGCTGGGTCTGGAATATTCCCTGCGGAGCTGTCTGCTCCCTCACGCGCGGCTTTCCGCTGTCCGCATGCCGTGTGGGAGGTCTTTTCCGCTGGAGTATATCCGCGCCCAAATCAAACGGTATAAGTTGCCTTTACCAGTTCGTCCATTGTCGTTCTTCCGGCAAGAACCATCTGCGTTACGTTGTCGCGCAGCAGCAGCGTGCCGTTTTCTGTAGCCTTTGCGCCTATCTCCTCGGCGGTAGCGCCCTTCGAGATAAGCTCCTTTATATCATTTGACGTAACGATTATCTCATGGATAGCGGTACGTCCGGAATAACCTGTTCCTCTGCACTTCTTGCAGCCGCCCTTATGAGCCTGGCATATCTGCACCGGCTTATCCCTGCTTACAAGGCGGAGGTCTGCGGGGTCAGAGAGCGTGATAGTTTCCTTGCACTCATTGCACAGGAGCTTTACGAGTCGCTGTGCGATGATACCAACCAGCGAGGAAGCTACCATGTACGGCGCAACGCCCATGTCCACAAGGCGGACGATAGTGGAAGCCGCGTCGTTGGTGTGAAGTGTTGAAAGCACGAAGTGACCGGTGATAGCGGCTCTGATCGCGATATCTGCGGTCTCGCCGTCACGTATCTCACCGACCATTATGATGTCGGGGTCCTGACGGAGGATAGATCTCAGCGCAGCCGCGAAGGTCATACCTGCCTTGGCGTTTATCTGGCACTGGTTTACACCGTCGATCTTTTTCTCGACAGGGTCCTCAACTGTTACAATGTTTACGTTAGGCTTGGAAAGCTCGCCGAGGGTAGCGTACAGTGTAGTAGATTTACCGGAACCTGTAGGGCCTGTAACCAGCATAACTCCGTTCGGGCAGCGGATTATCTGCTTGAACATCTCGTAGTTATAATCCGTCATACCGAGGTCGGTTATCTTTCTGGTCTTTTCATCTGCGGTGGAGAGCAGTCGGATAACGCACTTCTCGCCGTAAACGCAGGGGATCGTAGATACACGGACGTCCAGGTTGATACCGTCGATCTTCATACCGAATCGGCCGTCCAGCGGGATACGCTTCTCAGCGATGTTCATACCGCCGAGGATCTTGATACGCGTGATAAGGGAGTTATGCAGCGCGATGGAAACCTTCATAGCCTCCTGCTCCACAAGCTCGCCGTCTATTCTGAATCGGATACGCGTGCGAGTCTTGAAAGGCTCGATGTGAATATCCGACGCGTTTATTCTGAACGCGGTCTCTACCATGGTGTTTACCAGTCGAACGATAGGCGCGTTGTCGATACGCTCGCCGGACTGTGTGTCCACCTGGTTCTGCTGGGCTGCGGCCGCCGCCTCGTCGTCCAGCTCGTTCATAACCTTGTTAACGGTCTGCTGCGAGTAGAACCTGCCGATAGCCTCCTCGATCTGGGTCTTGGTGGATATCTGCGGGATTATCTCCATGCCGGTCTGAACCTTCAGCTCCTCGAATATGTAGAAGTTGATAGGGTCGTTGGAAGCCACCATAAGGCGGTTGTTGTGCATATCGAACGCGATGACCGTCTTTTCCCGGGCTGTAGCCTCCGGGATTTTCATTACCGCGTCCTTGTTTATCTGCACTGACGCAAGGTCGACGAACGGCACCTTCAGTCTGATAGACAGCGCCTGCGCAAGCTGAGTTTCAGACACCAGCCCCATCTCAAGCATAACGTCGCCGAGCATTTTGCCGCCGCTCTGCTTCTGCTTGTCGAGAGCCTCCTGAAGCTGCTTTTCATTGATGAATCCGTTCTCCACCAGTATCTGACCGATGGGAAGGTTTCTGATAGGTCCAGCCATTATGAATGATCTTCCTTTCTGGTATTAGCGGGAGCCCCGCCGTAAAACCGCCCCTGCGGATATTTCTTTATAGAGTATTGCTGAATTAAGCTAAGTTCTGCCTGCCGTTATTTTTCAAAACTCCTTGCAAAAACCATTTGTTTATGGTACAATGAAATCAGTTTTCAGAAAGGAGTCATGATAATGACAACAGCTATTTACATCGTGACCTGTGTTTTCGTATTCGTGTTCGGCTCTGTTATCGGAAGCTTCCTCAACGTGGTGATATACCGCACGCCGCTGAAGCAGTCGATAATCACCGAGCCGTCGCACTGCTTTTCCTGCGGAAACCGCCTGAAGTGGTACGATATGTTCCCGATCTTCAGTTGGATCATTCTGCGCGGAAAGTGCCGGTTCTGCGGTTCAAAGATCTCTCCACGCTACATGATCATGGAAGCGGTCTGTGCGGTCTCCTACCTCGGAGCCTACCTGGTATACGGCTTCTCATGGGAATTCGCCGTAGCGTGCGTCCTGTTCGCCGTACTTATAGTACTCAGCGGCATAGACATCGACCACTTCGAAATACCCTACTGGTGCAGCATAACTGTCGGCGTGCTCGGCATCGCATCGTTCTTCATTCCGTGGGGACCTGAAATGCTCGCACCCTGGTATGAACGCCTTATTTCCCTCGGCGTTGTAGCTGTGATGTTCTTCATTCTGGTACTCGTCGGCGGAATGGGCGGAGGAGACCTCCAGCTCATGCTCGGTGCTTCGCTGCTGCTCGGCTACCGCGTGTTCCCGGCGCTGTTCGCAGGGATCGTGCTCGGCGCGATCTACGGTATCGTCAAGAAGTTCCGTGATAAAAAGGCGGAGCAGGAAGTAACCGAACAGATCCGCCAGATCGTGACCGACTGGTATCAGCAGCAGCTCGACAGCGACGTAGGATACGTCAAGGAAGGTTGCAGCGACGTTATCGTCGGCAGCATCTCAGGCGGAACCACCGACATTGAGTGGGAGTTCCTGGACGAAGACGCATGGAAGGGCCTGCCGGATAAATCTGCGCTCAGCCGCGCAGTACGCGAGCAGATAACCACCGAAAGGGAAGGCACGTTCCGCATTCGTATCAAGGAGGATCTTATCGAAAAGGTGAAGTACTCCCGCCGAATGGTATTCGGACCGTTCCTGGCAATAGGAATCGCATACGCGTTCCTGTTCGGAAGCCAGGTCATCAACTGGTACGTCAGCCTGATGTTCCCGGGCTGATAATGTACCATAATATATTCCGCACCGCACATTTAAGGCGGTGCGGAATTTTTTATTTGCTTGTATCGAGGTTATATACAGTATAAAAAATGTACATATCTCTTGCACCGTCAGTGCCATCATCTGTGGTTACCGAAACAGCCGGGGAAGCGGCCTCGCCATCAAACAGCTGGAACTTGTAAGTTGAATTTGAGCCTTTTCTGACCTGCTCCCGCGTGATCTCACGAAATTCAGCTATACCTTCGCCATAGAAAACGACCTGTTTATGTGCTGCGTCAGCATATGTGCAAAAAACGGTTGAAGCAGTTCCGGACAATCTTGGTTGGGGGCTTTGAGCCGCTTTATCCATATCAAGAGCTTTTTCAAACTGATATGATGTATACATATCATCATAAAGGCACTTACTGAACACATTTTTCCTGGTGGTAGAATTAAACGGATCTGCAAATTCACCATGCTGAGCAGTGTCGATAGTCTCAATGTTAAGGTAGTAACGATTGTCGGTCGTGTCATATCTCAGACTCAAGCATTTCATTAGATATGCATTTTTGCCTGTGCTTGTCTTAGTCTCACAAAACTCCTTCATGGAATTGATGATAGCATTTCCATTTGCCTTTACACTGGCCTCATTGGTATTGGCAAATATCGCAACATTTGTTGCATTTCTTGTGGTAAGCGTGATGTAATTTTGTATGCATGTCGTGATATTCTCAGCTACAAGATTCCTGTTGGTGTCATTAAACGACTTGACTATAGGCGTGATAAACAGCATCATTCCCATAAGAAGAATTGCTAGCAGTGCACAGGATACAATTACCTCTACTAATGTAAAGCCGCTTTTGCAACGTTTTTTAAAAAAACGGCAAATCTTGTTCATCTTAACCCCTCCTTATTTGCCTTTGTCGGGATCAGGAGTTTCAGGCTTTTCTGTTGCAGCAAAAACATTGATGTAGGTTTTGACTATAGCATTGCCATTACTGTCCTTATCGTCCATAGTGTATCTTTGGAATGTTGTGACCTTGACCTGATTTTTTGTTGTAAGGCTTGTAACAGTCTCGGTTGATGTGGTCGCTTTTCCACTCGTTCCAAACAGCTTTGTCATATCGTTAAGCTGCTCATCGGTAAGTGGAGAAGCAAGCTCTATCCAGCAAACAGGCTTTCCTGTAGTAAGCTGGAATATGCTACTACCCTGTCCATCGCCTACAACTCTAATAGTAGTCTTGTCTGAAGGAATATCGATCCTTGCTTTAAGGGAGTCACCGGAAAGGTCACCACCGCCAGCAACACCCTCATGCCCATTATTCTGGTTTATATAGCCCCAACTGGTTATTTCACTCGGGAACTTTATACGAAGCTGAGCAAAGGTATCCATCTCATTATTCATGTATCCGGAATCCTCAGGATAAAGGCACACATAATAACGGGTCTTTCCGTTGACCTCCCTTGAATCAATGCCGATCTTAACGGTCATAATTCCATTGGAGCCGTAAATTCCGCAGTTCAAACCGCCAAGAACACTGTCCTCACCCTGCTTAACTTTCTCGGGATCTGTTTTTGCAGCCTTCCAGGAGTCGTTGCCGTACTGACCGATATAATATTCCAGTTCAAGGCTGTCATCAGTACCAGTCGGATCGGCAGCAACATACTGAACGCTTACATTTCCAGCACTTCCGGAGGCCTTCTGAAAATCAAGGCTGACCGTTCCGGTATAGTTGCTGGCATCAGCGGATTTTGAAGTATAATCATCTTTGCTCATAGGCTGCTGCTTCTGGTAGTATGCCTGCTTCTGAGCTGCGATTTCCTCTTCAACGTCAATGTTTTCCTGCTTTGCCCGCATCGTTGTAGAAAGGATAGTGCCTACCATTCCAGCCATTATTGCAAAAATAACGAAAGCAACCATGACCTCAACAATCGTGAAGCCTCGACGTGATCTTAATTTCTTAAGCATTTAAGTCACCTCCGCCATTATGTCAGACCATAACTCAGGCGCCATGACTTATCAGCCATTGAGCCAAGCGATGACCAGTTGTTTCCTGCCATTCCCGGTATTGATACATCAGGTTGACAGAATACAAAGTTAGTATCCATACCAAGGACTATATCAGACACTACCAAGCCGCCGACCTGTCTTGCAGAATTATCACCGCCGCCATTACCATCAATATAGAAAGTCATGTACGGAGCGTAGATATATCCAAAAAAGATACAGCTGTCGTAATTGCTATATTGGGTTGTCTTACCGAGGTTTATCTCCGCATTTTGTGAAATTGAAGCAATAAATATGTTGACATTAGGATAAATAAAATCATTATAATCCTTGGACCTGTACTCGCCATAATTATTGTAGAACGATTTCAGACTTGCAAGAGCTTTCTGACCATCTGATGTTCCATAGAAATCATCGAAGCCTGACTGATTTATTCTGCCTATGCAGAGACTCTTCTTGGTGCCTGTCGTATCGTTGACATAGTCATCAATTTCCTGGCATGTCTGCTTGTCAGTATCATCAAAATCATACCAGCCGCCATGCGTCGTGCAAGTGTAATGGCCTCTTGTCTCAGTCTTGCCATTGATGGTCACAGAAGTGGTCTCCTTGACATAACTGCACTTAGTAGTAATGTCGCTTTCAGTAATGATGAAACCCTTACTCCTGATCGTTCCTGCAAAATTGTTGCTTGCACCTGTACCAGCATTCAGCGTACTTGTATCAATAGTACCATCGTCGTTCACACGTCCGCCGCATGCGGTAAACCATGCGATATTACCGAAGAATGTCTTTAAACTATCCTGATAAACGACCTGATCTCCTGCTTCCTCGGATCCAAGATTAAGAACAAGCGAACCTTTTCCCACAGTCAGAACTACCATAGCATCATCGTTAAAAGGATTCCAGGAGAACATATTAGTTCCCTTGATATTTGATGTCAGCTTCAAAGTTCTGACATTGCCGATATCATCACCTGTATTGATGACAATGACATGCTTGTTGGCATTCGATGCATTTACCCACTCATCAAGGGTTCCATCTCTGTCGATATAAACCGTGTTGTTGTTTGTCGAATAGAAGTGCATGCTGATTATGTCGTCAACAGCCGGTTTAACTTCCCAGGAAGGCCATGTACTCGGAGTCAGCGTTTTGGACAGATAATCTGCTGTGACCTGGATATCCTCCGTACCCCAGGCTCCGCATATATTATCGTATTCGCTAAGTCTGCTTCCGTTGCTATCGCACACGCCACCATTCGCAAAGAGATTATTGTTGGTTATGCTCTCCAGAATTGTATTATTCTTGTATACTTTTCCCTTTACAAAGATTCTTCCGCTGTTAGGAAGACGAAGTTTTGTACAATTGAGATATAAGTTGCCAAGTACATAAATGTCCGTATTATCTGCAACCGCTCTGTCATTGCCATAAAGATACATATCTCTGCCGACAATCAGAACGCCATGTTTGGTGTTGGTAACATTTGCGTCAGGGCTGGTATCAGACTGCCCTGAAAGATCCAGATGAACATTATCTGCCGACAGTTTGAAGTCACTGCCTATGGTCCAGACTAATGGGTGATCCGCCTTGCGACTGTAACCGACCTGCATATTTACGCTTCCAAGTGCAACAATATTATAATCATAAGGACCGTTACTAGATGAACCCTTACTGGTGTTAGAAAGATTTACAAATTCATTATCGAAATAAACTGTAGAATCTGTAAGTACCTTTTTGATCCAAATATCTGTAGGGAGGTATCCAGTGGAAGTAAAGAAGTTGTTGATTCGGCGCATTTTTCCAGGCTCGCCCGGATCGATCTTGATAAAGGTGTGAGTCGTTTCGTAAACGCCGTTATTCTCTACGGTTATAGCGAGGTCGTAAACGCTCTGCTGACCTATATCATAGATATAAGTTATGCTTGCGTCGACTGCGCCCAGTCGCTCATCATCTTCATTTGTTCCTCCAAAAGCAGCAAAGCCGTTCCCCTTTGTAGATAAAGATTCGCCCTGCTTCAGACCCTGCATGCTGGTAATAAAAGCAGGGCTCTTTGCCATATTCTCGGCAACATAGGAATACACCATGTCTCCTACTGAAGCCGATGTAACATACGCCTGCTCCTGATCAAACGTTGCATACTGCACCTGTCTGGACGATAGCACAGACATGTACATCGCAGTCACAAGAACGGTAAGCGCAGCCATGGTGCTTACTACCATGAACAATGCGCTTCCGCACGGTGACAGATACTTTCTCAATGCGTGTTTCATTTTTGATTACCTCCAATGCATCTCACGCAGTGCCTTCCTGCGACGCCGGTATTCCCATGCTGAGCGGCGCAGGAGAACGATTCATTATAGTCCCTTGCTCCAAAAAGTGTTACTTCCTAAGGGCGATTACTGATTGTTCTGTGAAGAGAGCTGCTCGGTAGGATCCTGCATGCGCTCAATGCTGTACATTGTCAGAGTAACGTCGACCTGGCATACGTTCTCCTCAAACGTGGTGGTCTTGTCTTCGTTCTTGTTATTGGTGTTCGCGGTCTCCCCGTCGCCGTCGTCAGCAGCGTTGTTATTGTTGGCGTTCTGATCCTGCTTGCCTACTGTCTTGCCGGTGTCCTTTTCAAGGCGGCTCTTACCGTCCTTCTCTGCCTTTGCAGTCAGGTCGTCAACATAGTCTGCGTACTTCTTCTCAACGTCGGTGTCGGTAATGGACAGACCATTTGAAAGGCGGATCGCCTTTCTCATCATGCCGCCGTCCTCCTGCTTGTAGTAGTCATTGATGATATCAATGAACTTCAGCATATCATCGGAATTGAGAGTGGTAACTGTGAAGCTTACGTCAATGGAGCCCACAGCCTGTGTGCTTGCAAGCGCAGCCTGCATGATCGCCTCTCTGTTCAGAGCCTCGAGCTCCTCTGCGGAAGGCTCCTGACCCTGTGTAGCATATGTCTTGAGGTCATATTCTACAACCGGCTCGGTAGAGAAGCTTACGCCCAGAGTTGAAACGGTAGGCGCGCCGATGGACAGGGAATCAACAGCGATGTTGACGCCGTTGTCCTTGCAGTACTGAATGAACTCTCTGATCTCATTGTCTGCCTCGTAAGGCTTCATTTCTTCAAAGAACATATCCGCGATATTGCGGCCGTCGTTGTATGCGTTGATTACGTCCTCGCCGAGCTTTTCCTTTGTTGCGGCGCGGTCGATGTCAGTCTGAAGCTCTACCTGCTTATTGAGAAGCGAAGCGGACGATGTGCCGATCGCCTCAAACTTAGGAACGATGAAAAGGAATATGCCAAGTCCGAGTAAAATAACTACAGCGATCACTAAAACCGCAATTCTTTCCTGCTTACTGAGTTTCATTATTCAGTTACCTCCACATTTTCTTCAGGCTGAGGATTAAGGTCGATAGAAGTTGCATGATCCTCATCGGAGCCGGGTCTGACATTCATGCTCACAGTGAACGTGAATACAGTATCATACTTGGACTCACCGGTAGAAAGGTCAAGGTATGTATTCTCGATGGAAGAATTGGACTTTGAGAAGCCGGAATAGTTGACATTCTGGAAATACGGATCGCCGTACTTGGTTTTTACTTCATTGGTGAGCTTGTCAACGTACTGTGAAGGGATCGGCGTAGGATCGCCGTTGCTGCGTCCCATGAACGTTACGGTAACGCTGTAGTCGCTGATGTTGATGTTGAGGATATCAAGCTCAACGTCGTTGTTCACGATAGACTCGATAGGCTCGGAAACCTTATTGATGATGTAGGTCTGCACCTTCGGCATATAGTTGAATAGCTGGGAAGTTGAGCCTACATTGTCGTTATAGCTCTGGAAGCCTGCGAGCATGTTCTCACGGTTGGTAACTATGAAAAGATCGTTTTGCAGGGTAGGATTATCTATCTGAGTCTGAATCTCGGAGATCTGTCCCTGAATTGAGCTGTCAATAGCGCTCAGGCCGATAACGATAGCACCGACCAGGGCAACCGTGCCAACACACGCTCCGGCAAGAGCCATCAGGTAGCCGTTCATGCCCTTGGACTCCTTCGCGGAGGTAGCTTCCAGCAGGTTTATGTGCTCGAGATCCTTGTTTCTGCGGTAGATAGCGCCGATCGCGTTAGCATACTTTGTGAAGTCGATCTCAGCCATGGAGATGACTGTGGAAGGCGCCGCCAGAACGTGAACCGGAACGTTGAACGAGGAGATAGCGTTGGAAAGCTCGATGAAGTTTCCGGTATCGCCGTAGAACATGATCTCCTTCAGGGGCTTTGCGCCCTTGCGGCTCTTGATGAACTGGATCATTCTGAACAGGTTATCAGAAAGCGCACGGATAACATAGTCAGGCGCGTTGTCGTAATCTGAAGGATCGATGTTGAAGTAACGGGAGAATACGATCTGGTTATCCTCGTAAAGGTTCATGTTAAGGAATCCCTTATCTATCTGGATAAGCAGCATAGGCATTCTGTCTGCCATCTTAGGAGTGTTGATGATAAGACGCGTTACGGAGTTGTTCGCAATGTTTACGCCCTTGAGAGACAGACCTATGTGTGAGAACAGTCTTACGTAGCCGTCAACCAGGCGCTGCGGGCAGGCAGTCGCAATGATCTTGATGAGCTTGTTCTTCTCTTCGTCCTCGGTCTCGCCGGCGATGGTGAAGGAGATGTTGAACTCCTTGGAAACGCCCATGTTCGCCTGTATCATCGCCTCGATAGCAGCGGTGTTCTTAAGGCTCTTGGGCTTGGGGAGCAGCATTTCCTTGTAAACGATGGAGCTGGAAGTAATGGACACGATAGCGTCCTTCTCCGTGATGCCCTTTGTCTTGATGATATCGTTAAGCTCGGCTGCTACCATCGGGACATCGGTGATGTAACCGTTGGAGACCATACCGAGGGTCAGCTCACGCATATCAGCGTCCTGAACTCTGATCTTGTTACCGCTGTGTACGCCTCTGACGAGCTTTATTTGTCTGTCAGTAATATCAATTGAAAGCATATTTTCACCTCAAAATAATCTGTAGTTGTTGATTATGACGCACTGGTCATACCGCCGTAGAGCATCGGGAATATAGCCGCCAGAACCAGACCGATAGCCACGCCCATGATAATGATCATGACAGGCTCGAGCATTCCGACCAGCTTGGTGACTGCGGTGTCGCCCTCTTCCTCGTAGTAGTCAGCCGCTTTTGAAAGGATGGTATCCAGCGTACCGGACTCCTCGCCGACGTAGATTATCGAGGTGAACATGCCCTCGAATATCTCAGTCTTTTCGACCGCCTTCGACATGCTTTCACCGAGCTTGATGTTGTCGACAACTTCCTCGAAGCGTTTTGTTACATAGGTATTACCAAGTACGGATACGGACTTCTCAATACAGTCTACCATTTGCAGACCCGCTGCGTAAAGGTTGGACATGTTGCGCGCGAAACGTCCGGTATAGATAGTGGAAATAAGCTTTCCGACCTTAGGTATCCTGAGGACAAGTTCGTCCATTCTGAGCTTTATTGCGGGAGTTCTTCTGCATATCCAGAACAGAACCACGATAGCCGCGATGACGATAAGATAAACGTACCAGTAGTTGATAAGCGAATCAGAGAACGCGATCATGCCCTTTGAAAGCGGAGTCATATCCTCCGGATCCATCATGCTGGTGAAGGTCGGCAGGATCATCGTGAACATCAGTACGATGACCGCCAGAGCCAGGACAAGCAGAATGATAGGATAGACCATCGCGCTCTTGATCTTGTTGTTTGTCTTGTTGGCGTTCGCGAAGTGGTCAGATACTCTTACGAGGATCTGGTCGAGCGTACCGGAGGATTCACCGGCTGCGACCATGCTGACGAACAGATCCGGGAAAACGCCCGGCTTCTGCTCAAGGACCTCCGAGAAGGATTTACCTTTCTGTACCTCCTCATAGATATCCAGAAGCACTCGCTTCGCCTTCTTGTTTGTCTGCTGCTCCTGAAGTATGTAGAGCGCCCTGACAAGCGAAAGACCTGCGGAAGTCATCGACGCCAGCTGACGGCTTATGAACGATACTTCCTTGGTTTTGAACTTGTACTTCACGTCCACCGCGTCGTTTGCGCCGAGATCGCGGTAGCGCGTGATATACAGATTCCGTTCCTTCAGCTTTTGCTGAAGATCCTGATAATCCTCCGCCATCTCCTGTCCACGGATAATTTTTCCGTTGATGTCGGTGGCCTGATATGAGAATTTTTTCACCGGATTACCTCCATTCCCCCTGCGGCTTTACTGTGTGCCGCATATGATCATGGAAACAGGGCATACTCCACCCCATACTCCACTATAGTATATTAGATTATACCATATTTTTGCGCTATTTTCAAGCATTCACAGGCCGTTTTGGGCTGATTTCGCGCCAAAAACGAGGATTCCCAATGTAGAAAATGAATTCCGCATTATGTGCATTTTGACCAATTCTAATTCACTTCGTACCATTTTTTCACCAAATTCACAACACTATGTGAAATCCAAGTGAAAAAATACCGCCTGTCAACAGTCATGGGCTGCCAGCCGCGGGAGCAGCGACGTAGTCATTTATATAGTATGCAGCTATGTCCCGGATATTGAGGTTGAAATTTCCATGAAATTATGCTATAATCAGAATGTACATAATATCCGCGCAGGCGGCTGAAAAAGGAGACACCTATGATCGACAAGGATTTACTGAAAAAGGATTTTGACGAATACCTCGCTGAGCTGACAGACGGCGAAAAGCCCACCGCGCCGCAGCTCCACGACGCGCTAGCGCGCTCCATAATGAAGCAGGCGGCTCCGGTGATGGCGAAGTCAGCCCCGAAGGGACGCTCCGCAAGCTACTTCTCCGCTGAGTTCCTCGTTGGACGCGCGGTCTACAACAACCTGATGTGCCTAGGGCTTCTCGACGACGCAGAGGCGCTGCTGAACTCCGCCGGAGCGTCCCTGTGCAGCCTCGAGGAGATCGAGGACGCAGCGCTCGGCAACGGCGGTCTCGGAAGGCTCGCAGCGTGCTTCCTGGACAGCGCGGCTTCCATGAAGCTCCCGCTGACCGGCTACGGAATACGCTACAAGTACGGACTGTTCAAGCAGTCCATCGTCGACGGCTTCCAGAAGGAGGACGCGGACGACTGGACAAAGTTCGGCGACCCGTGGAGCAAACGAGTTGAGAAAGACGCCGTAAAGGTGCACTTCTCCACCGGAGACGTCATGGCAGTCCCCTACGACATGCCGATATTCGGCTACAAGAACGGCTTTGCTGGCACACTGCGCCTGTGGCAGGCTGAGCCGGTCAGGGAATTCGACTTCGACGCTTTCAACCGCCAGGATTATATGGAAGCATGCCGCGCCCAGATAGAAGCAGAGAACATCTCCCGCACCCTCTACCCGAACGACGACGCACGTCCTGGCAAGCTGCTGCGACTGAAACAGCAGTACTTCTTCTGCGCCGCCTCCCTCCACGACCTGCTCAAGAAGCACCTCAAGGCAGGCAGAAAAATTGAGGATTTCGCGGAGTACAACTCTATTCAGCTCAACGACACTCACCCGACTATCTCCATACCGGAGCTTATCCGCCTGCTTATGACAGAATACGGCGTAAGCTTCGAGAAATCCCTTGAGATCGCGCAGAAGACCTTCAACTACACCAACCACACCATCATGCCGGAGGCTCTTGAAAAGTGGGGCACAGACCTCATGGAGGAACTGCTGCCGCAGGTTTATTCCGTGATACTCCGGATAAACGAGGCGTTCATCGCGGATATGTACCGCCGTAATATGCCCCGCGAACAGATCGACCAGATGAAGATGGTTTCCGGCGGAGTTGTACACATGGCTAAAATGGCCATCTACTGCTCAAGCTGCACCAACGGAGTTGCGCGTATCCACACCGAGATACTCAAGCACAATGCGCTTCCCGAGTGGTATGAGCTGTATCCGGAACGCTTCCAGAACAAGACGAACGGTATCACGCCGCGCCGCTGGATAGCGCTCTGCAACCCGGAACTTTCCGCGCAGATCACCGACCTTCTCGGCGACGAAGGCTGGATAACCGACCTCTCCCGCCTGAAAGAACTTGAGAAATACGCCGGCGACCCCGCTCAGCTTGACCGGTTCAGCCGCATAAAGTCCGCGAAGAAAGCCACACTCGCCGAGTACATCGCAGAGCACGATCGCACAGCTGTCGACGCCGACAGCATTTTCGATATCCAGATAAAGCGCCTGCACGAATACAAGCGCCAGCTTCTGAACGCGTTCTCTATAATGTACATCTACTTCGGGATAAAGGACGGCAGCATCAAGGATTTCTACCCGACGACATTCATCTTCGGCGCGAAGTCCGCACCCGGATACGCCCGCGCCAAGGCCATCATCAAGTACATCAATGAAATTGCCGCGCTCGTAAATTCCGACCCGGCCGTGAAGGGTCTTATCAACGTTGTATTCGTTCAGAACTACAACGTTTCCTACGCTGAAAAGCTGGTTACAGCCGCAGATATTTCCGAACAGATATCCACCGCGGGCACCGAGGCGTCCGGCACCGGAAACATGAAGTTCATGCTCAACGGCACCGTAACGCTCGGAACCTACGACGGCGCAAACGTTGAAATAGCCGAGGAAGCCGGAATAGAAAACAACTACATCTTCGGCGCAAGGGTAGAGGAGCTTGAAAAGATCATGCCTTCCTACGACCCGCGCAAAATTTACGCTTCCGACCCGCAGATCGCCCGGGTCCTGGACACCCTCATAGACGGCACGTTCTCCGACGGCGGAAGCGGAGCCTTTCGTGAGCTGTACTATGCGCTTCTGGACGGTGCAAGCTGGCATGTTCCGGATCACTACTACCTGCTCGGCGACCTGCACAGCTACGTTGAAGCGAAGCTGAAGGCAAACGCCGATTACCGCGACGACCGCGCGGGATTCCTCCGCAAGTGCTGGATAAACATGTCCAATGCAGGGAAGTTCAGCTCCGACCGCACTATCGCCGACTACGCCAAGGAGATCTGGAGGATAGCTCCCGATAAGTAAGGCGTTTTACTGAAAAATTCAGAAAAAGTTCCCCTATGGCACTTGACAAGGGGGAACTTTTCTGATATAATAGTGTAGTTAAGACTGAAAAGTCTTACCCCTTTCTCGTGCAATTCCGCACGGGATATATATCCATAAGGAGGTGCTATATAAATGGCAAAGTTATCTGAGAAGTATGAGGCTATCATCGTTTTCTCCCTGAAGAAGACTGAGGACGAGATCAAGGCGCTCACCGCAAAGTTCGCTGACCTCATCAAGGCAAACGGTACCCTTACCAACATCGACGAGTGGGGCAAGAGAAAGCTCGCTTACGAGATCAACTACGAGGGCGAAGGCTACTATGTACTCTACAACTTCGAGTCCAAGCCTGACTTCCCCATGGAGCTTGAGCGTGTCATCAACATCACTGACGGCGTTCTCCGTTCCATCGTTGTACTCGCACAGGGTCAGCAGCAGTAATTTCCGCAGGTAAAGCCGCGATTATTTTCAGGAGGTGTCGTTATGTACAATAAGGTAATTCTTATGGGCAGAATAACCCATGACTTAGAGTTGAAGACCACTCCCTCAGGTGCAAATGTCTGCTCGTTCAGCATTGCTGTAGACAGAAGGTTTCAGCAGAAAGGCGAAGAAAAGAAATCTGATTTCTTTAATATCGTCGCATGGCGTCAGCAGGCTGATTTCGTTACCCGTTATTTCGGAAAAGGCAGAATGATACTCGTCGAAGGCGAGCTTCAGACTCGTTCCTATACCGATAAGAATGGAATGAACGTCAGAGTCACCGAAGTAATCGCAGACAGACTTTGCTTCACCGGCGAAAAGGCTCAGAACGGCTCCTACGGCGATTATGCCGCTTCCGTTCCGAACGCTGCACCCGCAGCGCCGGCAAGCGCTCCGCAGCAGTCCGCGCCCGCACAGGCGCCAGCGGCTGATTTCAGCGGTGCCTCCGGCGATCCCTATCCGTTCTAAAAATCCGTTTACTTGAACAATAAAGGAGGTTCAGTATCATGGCTGAAAAGTTTGATAGACCGGCTCACGCAGTTAAGCGCCCCAGAAAAAAGGTTTGCCAGTTCTGCGTTGATCGTTCTGAATTCATTGATTACAAGGACGTTGCTAAGCTCAGAAAGTACATGACCGAGCGTGCTAAGATCCTTCCCAGACGCGTAACAGGCTGCTGCGCTTATCACCAGAGAGAGCTCACAACAGCTATCAAGAGAGCTAGACAGATCGCTCTCATTCCCTACACCGCTGAGTAATTTCGCGGTTAAGCCGGTATCCGGCTGACAAGATTTCAACTTTTTTCAGTAACACAATTTTCCCCCCGGAGCTTTCCGAGGGGACTTTTGTTTAATTCGGAATTCTGAATGCGGAATTCGGAATTATGGTGCGCGCTGCGCGCGGGATTTTGATTTGCTGAAAGCGGATAGGGCGCTAAATTATAGTTTCCAAATCAGACCTTCAGGCAAACAAAAGCGGAGCTTTTCAGCTCCGCTTTGTATTATGCATAAGTGCTGAACATCGCGCCGATGTTGTAGGTATAGCTCGGTGTGACAGCGTTCGAATATGAGAACAGCCCGCCGGAGCTTCCCTGCAAACGCTTGATCTGCTCCGCTTTCTGAGTTACCTTAGAAGCGAATCCGCCGCGTCCGAACGTAGACTTGAACTCGTAAGCCTTGATGTCGGTCAGCTTATCCTTGTCGAAACTGAGCTTGTTGTCGCCGCCTACCGTGACGCCCGCGCGCTTGAGCGCACTGCTGTACACCTTAGCGGTGTTCACCATGATAACACCCTTCTGGAGCACCGACTGATTCTCGGACTCGCTGAGCGCGCCGATCATGTCGTTGTAGTCGTCAACAAAGCTCTGGATCTTCTTGGAAGCTGTCTCGGTATCGACCTTGTCGTCAAAACCTAAACCGTTGGCGTAGTCCGCGAGTGCGTCAGCCGAAGCCGCCGCGCTGTTCGCCGCAGACTTTACGGTAACGGTCTTGTCAGCCTTTTCCGTATCCTCGCTGTCGGGGAATATGGAATTGTACAGCTTCTTATACTGTGCCTTAAAGTAGTCGTTCTTGCCTTTCAGGATATTTTCCATCGCGTCGCTGGACGACACCGTGGACTTTCCTGATGAGAAAGTGCTCTTTGAAAACAGACTGCCTGTGCTTACGCCTGTTTTCGCGGAAGCCTGTGCCATCTTAAGCTGAACCATTGCCATACTGCCTACTGTTGCCATAAAAACACCCCCTAAAGAATTTGATTATTAAAGTGTAGTAACCTTATCAGGAAACTTTTCTCACGATCGCGATAGGCGTCTGCTGAGAGCACTGGTCAAGGGGATTATCCTTGAACGCCTGTATCGGGAACTCATCGGGCATGTCCTTGCGGGGTTTGCCGAGTACGTTCGCGCCGATATCGTTCGCGTCGATGATAACAACGTCCACCCCGAGGTACTTTGTGAGCCTTTCGGCAACCTCGTCGGGCTTATCCGGAGCCATCTTCGCATAGTGGTTGTAAGGCGGCAGCGTATATTCGCACGGACCGTCGATAGCGCGCGCCTTCATTCCGCAGATGTTGTAGAATACGCCGTGCTTGCCGAACAGCTTGCCGATAGCAGCGCAGAACGCCGCCCACAGCACCTTGACTCTGCCGACCTCGCGGATACACAGCTCCATCGTCTCGGGCATTCCAAGACCAATGCCGTAGTTCGTCTTAACAACGAAGTGCGACAGGATCTTTGCCAGCCTGGAAACCTTGATCTCCTCGATCGGGAACGCACGTCCCTGGGAGATCGCAACGATCTTCTCCGACATGATTATTGTATCGCCGGGCTGGATATACTCCCTGACATACTTGTCGAGGACGTCCTCCAGCACGTCGTCCTTTGTGATAACGTGGGTTTTTACAGGATATCTTGCATACCTGCCGTAATCCGTATCTATCTCAAGATTCTTGCCCTCGTTGGGCTGAAAAGGCATTTCCATTTCGTTTTCCCCTATTTCCCCGGATATTACAGGCGGTTATCAGCCCACTCCGTATACCTTTCTGTATTCTTTCATCTTCTCAACGTACTCCTTGCCCGGGATAACGTCGTTCTCCAGAGCGTCAATGATATCGTTGATGGTGACGATGGAGTAAACCTTAACGCCGAACTCGTCGTAAACTTCCTGCACAGCGGACTTGTCAGAGGTAAGACCCTTCTCCATGCGGTCAACGGTGATGATCATACCCTCAATATCGATCTTTGCGGCGCTCTGGAGCTTCGGCAGAACCTCGCGCAGAGCCTTGCCGGAGGTCATAACGTCCTCGATGATAACGACCTTCTCGCCGTCCTCAAGGGTCTTGCCTACGAACATTCCGCCCTCGCCGTGATCCTTGACTTCCTTGCGGTCAAAGCAGTAGTTCACGTCAACGCCGTGCTTGTTGTAGAGCGCTGTGCACGCGGAAACGGAAAGCGGGATTCCCTTGTAAGCCGGACCGAAAAGGGTCTGCGGCTTCAGACCGTTCTCCATAATGCACTCAGCGTAGAACTCGCCGAGCTTTGCGAGCTGCGCACCGGTCTTGTAGTTGCCGGCGTTGATGAAGTAGGGGGCAAGTCTGCCGCTCTTAAGGGTGAACTCGCCGAATTTCAGCACGCCGCTGTCTACCATGAACTTGATAAAGCTCTCTTTATATGTCATCTGTTTTTCCTCCAATGCCCGCGGGCATAATATTTCATTGTTTATATTATATCACAGTAATAGTATAATTGCAAGGGTCTGAGCAATTTTTTTCCTGCACAGCACGGGTTATCGTCACGCGTAGAAAAAACTCCAAAAAAACTGCGGGTTTATTGTGCAATTACGACATACGGCATACATAAAAGCGCCGTTTTATCCCTGCAAAGCGACATCGTGTAACAGGTTTTACGTTTTCAACATGTGCATTTTGGTAAAAATCAAGTGGTTTTTCCCTTGACATTTTCGTTATTTTGTAGTAAAATAACTATGGGCTTTTCTGCACGGGGCTACCCGGCAGGAGCAGCTTACGTTTTTTAATATCTATTGTATAGATGTATGATAGACGTAGTGGCGGTCTAATATATAATAAAAGGAACCCGTTACCTATGCGGCTTCCGCGGCTCCGGGGGGAACTGCGGCGGTCAGTCTGCCATGATTTTTCAGTGCCAGCACTGTTTCAAAAGATTAACGCAGCATAGCACTGCGATGAAAAAACCGTTCCGTATGGGCGGCAGATTCATTCCAACAATTGTATATTATTCCCGCCGATCATTAAGAAGGAGGGAAACGAAAAAGATGGATCCAATAATAGCGGTAATAATCGCAGTTGCGGCATTCATCGTCGGCGCAGCCGCAGCAGGATTTATCTGCTTCAAAATGGGCGTGAAGCACCGCATTAAGACTGCGGAAGCTCAGTTTGAATCCGCGGAGAAGGAATCGGCGCGCATTATCGAAGAAGCAAACGTAAAGGCCGAAGACCGCAAGAAAGCAGCTCTCGTTGAAGCAAAGGACGAGATCTACAAGATGCGCTCAGACGCCGAAAAGGAGATCAGCCGCTTAAAGGGCGAAACCGACCGCGAGCTGAAGGAACGCCGCGGGGAGCTCTCCCGTTCAGAGCGCCGTCTCCAGCAGAAAGAGGAAAACCTCGACAAGAAAACCGACAAAATGGAGCGCTATGAAGAACAGCTCCACCAGAAGCACAAGAAAGCGGACGAGAAGATCGCAGAAGCCGAGCAGCTCAAGACCGAGCAGGTCGAAACCCTCGAGCGCATTTCCGGCTTTACCACCGATCAGGCAAAGGAACACCTGCTGTCACTGTTAGACAGCGAGCTGACTCACGAAAAGGCTGTAAAGATCACCGCCTACGAGCAGAAGCTCAAGGACGAGGAGGACGAGATCGCGAGAAAGCACATCTCCCTTGCCATCTCCAGACTTGCAGCAGACACCGTGTCTGAATCCGCAGTATCCGTCGTTGCTATTCCGAACGACGAAATGAAGGGCCGTATCATCGGCCGCGAGGGACGCAATATCCGCGCCCTTGAAACGCTCACCGGCGTTGACCTTATCATCGACGACACCCCCGAGGCGATCACCCTGTCGAGCTTCGACCAGGTTCGCCGCGAGATCGCGCGTATCTCCCTTGAAAGGCTCATTCAGGACGGCCGCATCCACCCCGCCCGCATTGAGGAGACCGTCGAGAAGGCACGCAAGGAAGTCGAGCAGCGTATCCGCCAGGAAGGCGAGCGCGCAGTTATGGAGACCAACGTCAACGGCCTCAACCACGAGCTTGTCCGCCTGATAGGCAGACTGAAGTACAGAACTTCCTACCGCCAGAACGTACTCAGCCACTCCATCGAGGTAGCCCACCTCGCCGGAATCATGGCAAGCGAGCTTGGCGTTGACGCAGCCCTTGCAAGACGCGCAGGTCTGCTCCATGATATCGGTAAGGCTCTTGACCACGAGATCGAAGGTTCGCACGTACAGATCGGCGTTGACGTATGCCGCAAGTACAAAGAAAACCCCGAGGTCATTCACGCTATCGAGGCTCACCACGGCGACGTTGAGTGCCGCACGGTAATCGCAGCGCTCGTACAGGCAGCCGACGCGATCAGCGCAGCCCGCCCCGCAGCAAGAAGCGAGAACTACGAGAACTACATAAAGCGTCTCGAAAAGCTCGAGGAGATCTGCTGCTCCTACAACGGGGTCGAGAAATCCTACGCTATTCAGGCAGGCCGCGAGGTTCGTATCATGATCAAGCCGGAGACTATCACCGACGACGGCATGAAGGTTCTTGCCCGCGACATCGCCAAGCGCATAGAAAACGAAATGGAATACCCTGGTCAGATAAAGATCAATCTTATCCGGGAAAGCCGCGCAGTAGATTACGCGAAATAAAAACCGGCGCTCCCTGCGGCATACCTGCGGGAGCGCTTTTTTTATCCTATAATCAGAGGAGTATATACTTATGATACTATTTGACGCGAATAAATGCGTTTCCTGCAACTCCTGCATACGCGCCTGTCCGACGCCCGAGGCTAACAAGGCGGTGCAGACCGAGGACGGAAGAACCGTCTACAATATTGATCCCGACAAATGTATCCGCTGCGGCGCCTGCGTCAAGGACTGCTCCCACGGCGCGCGTACATACGAAGACGACACCGCCGGCTTCTGGAACGATGTCAAAGGCGGAAAGCAGGTCGTACTGCTGGTCGCGCCGTCAATCAAGGTGGCGTTCGACGGCTGCTGGCGCAACGTGCTGGAATTCCTGCGCAGCAACGGCGTAAAGGACATCTACGATGTCTCCTTCGGCGCGGATATCTGCACATGGGCGCATATCAGGTATCTCCAGAAGAATCCCGGAAAGAAGCTCATCTCGCAGCCCTGCCCGGCTATCGTTAATTATATGCTCAAATACTGCAAGGAGGCTCTTCCTAACCTCTCGCCGGTGCAGTCTCCGATACTCTGCGCGGCAATATACCTCAGAAAGTACCTCGGCGTCAACGCAAAGCTCGCTGCCCTGACCCCCTGTATCGCAAAGCAGGACGAATTCCGCATGACCGGCGTCGTTGACTATAATGTCACATTCCAGCACCTCGGGCAGCTTCTAGAGGAAAAGGGCTTCCACCTCGCCGACCAGAAGGGAAAGCGCTCCGCGTTCGAATTCAGCGGTCCGCAGGGTATCATGGGCGCTATCTACCCCAGACCGGGCGGACTCAAGGCGTGCCTGGAGCTTGAGGCTCCATCGCTGAACGTCATCGCCTCCGAGGGCACCGGACATATCTATCAGGAACTCGCACAGTACCCCACCGTGGGCGCCCGCGACCTTCCGGACGTATTCGACGTGCTCTCCTGCGGGCGCGGCTGCGGAAGCGGTCCCGCCATCGGAACTCCACTTTCCGTCTACCGAATGAGCGGTATCCTGAACGGCATCGAAAAGTACAACCGCAATAACCGCGTTAAAATGGACCGAAAAGGCCGCGACAAGCAGTTTCTCGCCTTTGACAAGAAGCTCGACCCTGCGGACTTCCTGCGGAGCTACACCGCGCACAGCGTAGAGCAGCGCTCCTACACCGACGAGCAGATAGACGAAGTCCTGCACAGCCTCGGCAAGCACACCGACACCGAGATGAACTACAACTGCCATGCATGCGGATTCCGAACCTGCCGCGAACTGGCGAAGGCTATCCTGGACGGCACCAGCCTGCCAAGCTCCTGCTCGCAGTACACGCTTCATGAAGCGGACCGCCGCCGAGAGCAGATCGCCCAGACAAACGACAGCATAAGCGCTATAACCACGCAGCTCAGCGAGGTCGTTTCAAGGCTGACAGACAGCATTTCCGGAGTTACCTCGGCTACGTCCGGCATTACCGAACTGAACGGTCAGAACAGCCAGCAGGCGGCTGCCCTCGGCGATGTTGTCAAGGAACTCCACACACTCACCGACAACATCGCTGAATCAATGGCGGCAATCGACGAAAGCGTTACCGGCTTCTCAAAAATGACCCGCAATATCAGCGATATCGCCCGCCAGATAAATATACTCGCCATCAACGCAAGCATTGAAGCCGCCCGCGCCGGCGAGTACGGAAAGGGATTCTCGGTCGTCGCGGAGGAAGTGCGTTCCCTCGCGGAGCATTCCCAGACCGCAGTTACCGAAGCGGAAACCTCTAACAAACTGGTGTTCAGCAATATCAGCGACGTAAACGGCATAGTAACCACCATTAACGACAGAATGTCCGATATCCTGACGATGATGAACAGCATGCAGAGCAACATCGCCGCTACCCTCGAAAAGGGCAGCACCATAAGCACGGAGATGTCCGGCGTATCCGAGATAGCCTCCACCGTAGACAATCTTGTAAATCAGGCTGAGGACGTTCTCCACACCGCCGACTGACAGGAGGATAAATGTCAAATCCCACCGATCTGAGGGTCATAAAGACCCGCCAGGCCATACGCATCGCGCTGATATCCCTGTTATCCGAAAAGGAGCTTTCCGACATCACGATATCGGAGCTTTCCGCCCGGGCGCAGGTCAACCGCAAGACGTTCTACCGGCACTACCGCTCGATTTCCGACGTTGTGACCGAATTCGAAAACGAGCTGCTGTCGGATTTCTCAGATATACTGAAAACCAGCAACACGAGCATATTCAACATCGGCTCGGTGCTCGGAGAGATAAGCGCGCTGATAAGCAGCAATCAGGAATATTTCGTGAAGCTGCTGAAGCTCAACCCGGAGCTTTTCAGCACCGGGCGCGTCAAGGCTATGCTCCGGCGCGCTATCGAAATAGCCCTGCGCGACGTGTGCGTCGTGAACGACGAGCAGACCCTGCACGCGCTGTCGGAATTCACGGTAAGCGGCGTTCTGTCGCTGTATTCGGGGTGGTTTGACAGCGGCTGCACCGGCTCGCTGGACGTTATAACCGACATTGCACGGAGAATGACCACCGACGGGCTGCGCGGGTTCGTTCCTGCGGAAAAGCTGCATGAAATACTCAAATAAAGGAGCTGAACAGGTGCGTTTCGCAGTTTTATCCGATATCCACTCGAATTACGCCGCTCTGAGGGCGGTCATAGCCGACGCTGAGTCCAGACAGCCGGATTACTGGCTGTTTCTCGGGGATTACGTCACCGACTGCCCCTACCCGCACCGCACGGTGGAGTTCCTGCGGGATTTCTCGCAAACTCACTCCTGCCTTATGATACGCGGCAACCGCGAGGATTACATGATAAATCAGCGGAAAGCCCCGCAGGCGTGGGAATACGGCTCAAAATGCGGAGCGCTCCGTTACTGCTACGAGGATCTCACCGGCGGAGACCTCGACTGGCTGGCTTCGCAGCCATTCACGCTGCGCCCGGAGCTTCCCGGCTGCGAGCCGTTCATAATGTGCCACGGTTCACCGGACAGCATAAACTACCTGTTCCACACCAATACCCGGGAAGCGGAGATCATGATCTCCAGGCTCGGGGAGTACGGCTGCCGTCTGATGCTGTGCGGCCATTCGCATATTCCGTTTATTTTTAAGCGGGAGGGGAGAATGCTGGTCAATCCCGGCGCGCTGGGAATGCCGGTAAACGAACAGACCAAAGCACAGTATGCGTTCCTGACCTACAACGGCGAATGGAATCCGGAAATTATTTCGGTGGATTACGACATCGAGCGCACCGCCGAGGAATTCAGCTCCTCCGGGCTGCTGGAAAAAAGCGCAGTATGGGGCAGGGGGCTTCTCGGAACCATTCGAACCGGAATAAACTACACCGTGCTCGCCGTGCGGCTGGTGGAAAAGTACTCGCAGGAGACCGGGCTTCCGGTAACCGACGAATCCCTGTGGGAACGCGCCGCCAAAGAGCTTCAAATACCGTAATAAAACAAACAGGGCGGATACTCTCCGCCCTGTAATTTTATTCAGTTATGCGGTCAATCAGCCATGATGGTGCAGAGCTTGTTCGTGAACTCTACCGGATCCTCGATCGGCATACCCTCGATGAGCAGCGCCTGAGAATACAGGATATCCGCGTACTCGGCAACGGTATCCTTCTTGTCCTCGGCGTAGAGCTTCTTGAGCTTCTCGAATATCGGGTGGGAAGCGTTGATCTCCAGTATCTTCGCAGCCTTTGCGGTGTGAGCCTGCTCGTCCGGCATTGCGGAGAGCACCTTCTCCATCTCAACCGACAGAGCGCCCTCGCTGGTAACGCATACCGGGTGGGTCTTTAAGCGCTGGGACAGCTTTACCGCCTTTACCTTGCCACCGAGCTTCTCGGTCATGAAGTCGAACAGAGCCTTATTATCCTCCTCTGCCTTCTTGATTTCTTCCTTCTCAGCCTCGGTCTCAAGACCCAGGTCGTCGGCGGATACGGACTTGAACTCCTTGCCGTTGTAGTCGTGCATCATCTGCATGGTGAATTCGTCTACATGATCGGTGAAGTAGAGTATCTCGTAACCCTTGTCGCGGACCATCTCGGTCTGCGGGAGCGCCTCGATACGTGCAATGCTGCTGCCGCTTGCAAAGTAGATGTACTTCTGATCTTCCTTCATTCTGGAGACGTACTCCTCCAGAGTGGTGTACTCCTTGCTGAAGCTGCTCTTGAACATCAGCAGGTCCTGAAGGTTCTCCTTGTTCGCGCCAAAACTCTCGTAAATGCCGTATTTGAGCTGTGTTCCAAATGCGTCGAAAAATTTGCCGTACTTCTCGCGGTCGTTCTTCTGGAGCTTTTTCAGCTCGTTTCTGATGGACTTCTCAAGGCTCTTGGCGATCAGCTTGAGCTGACGATCGTGCTGGAGCATTTCACGGGAAATGTTCAGCGACAGATCCTCGCTGTCTACCAGACCTCTTACGAAGCTGAAATAGTCAGGCAGGAGGTCTGCGCACTTCTCCATTATCATAACGCCGTTGGAATAGAGCTGAAGCCCCTTCTCAAAGTTCTTGGAATAGTAATCAAACGGAGCCTTTGACGGAATATACAGCAGAGCGGTATATGTTGCGGTGCCCTCGGTGCTGGTGTGGATATGCGCAAGAGGCGCGTCGTAATCGTAGAACTTATCCTTATAGAACTGGTCGTAGTCCTCGTCCTTCAACTCGCTCTTGGACTTCTTCCAGATAGGCGTCATGCTGTTGAGGGTCTCGGTGACGATCTCCTTTTCGTACTCGTCCTTGCTGCCTTCCTTGAGCTTCTCATGCTCAACATCCATCTTGATGGGGTAGCGGATATAGTCGGAATACTTGCGCACAAGCTGCTTTATCTTGTACGGAGTGAGGAACTCGTCGTAATTCTCCTCCTCGGCGTTGTCCTTGATGTCGAGGATTATCTGCGTGCCGTGGCCGTCCTTCTGGGCTTCGGAAATCGTGTAGCCGTCAACGCCTTCGCTCTCCCACATGTAGGCGCTGTCCGCGCCGTATGCCTTTGAAATAACGGTAACTTTCTTTGCAACCATGAATGCGGAATAGAATCCAACGCCGAACTGACCGATTATGTTGACGTCCTCGGTCTTTTCGTTCTCGTTCTTGAACGCCAGCGAACCGGACTTAGCGATAGTACCGAGGTTGTTTTCCAGCTCGTCCTTGGTCATGCCGATACCGTTATCGGTGATTATCAGCTTCCTGTCGTCCTTGTTTGCCTCGATGGTTATAGCCATGTCGGAACGTGTGATGCCTGTGTTCTCGCTCATGGACTTGAAATAGAGCTTATCCATGGCGTCGCTTGCGTTGGATATCAGCTCACGCAGGAATATCTCCTTGTGAGTGTAAATGGAGTTGATCATCATTTCAAGCAGGCGCTTGGATTCAGCCTTAAATTCTTTTGTTTCTGCCATTGTAAACATCTCCTTATATTTCTCGGTGTTATGCCGTTTTTTACTGTTTAGCACTCTATCGTTCCGAGTGCTAAATCTATTATACACCTTTTTCAGAAAAAATCAAGGGGTAATTCACAAATTTTTGAAAATTCGAGGCAAATCTTTTTATGACTTTCATCTGAGTTTGTAAATTTATTCTTGTACAAAATAGCCATAATTCCATATTAAAATTTGTGCTGAATTAGGATTGCAAAGGACGCTCAAAAATGATATAATTATATCGTAAATAAATTATGCAAGACAGTATTGTAAGCTAATTTGGCTACCATACTTCTTAATATATTTTCCCCAATTATTTCAGCCGAGTAAAAAGCGCTTTTCCCCAAGCGTTCGGCTAATTTATTTGAGTTTGCCGCAGACACCCCCTTGTCTGCGGAATTTTTTTTGCCCAAAAACAAAATCGGGACTGATCTTCTCAGCCCCGATAATTATTCTGAAATCCGTGCGGCGCTTTACTTTTTGCTCCCCGCGCGGAACGATCTTACCGGCTTATCCTTGCTCGGACAGACGTTCCGCAGAACGCACGCCTCGCATTTCGGCGCCCTTGCGTCGCAGACATCCCGCCCGTGGTGCACCATCCGATGGCATAACATCAGACCTTCCTCCGGGGGAACTATCTCACGGAGCTGTTTCTCAACTACTCCGGCGTCGGTGGAATCCGCCAGACCCAGCCTGTTGGACAGCCTTATTACATGTGTGTCGCACACCATTGCGGGCTTTCCGTAAAGGTCGCCAACGATAAGGTTGGCGGTCTTTCGCCCTACTCCCGGGAGCTTCGTCAGCTCCTCTATGCTGTCGGGAACCTTCCCGCCGTAGATATCCCGGAGCATTACGCACATATTTACGATATCCTGCGCTTTCGTCTTGTAAAGCCCGCAGGTGCGTATATACTCCTCCACCTCGCCGACCTCCGCCTCAGCAAACGCGTCGACGCTCGGAAACCGCTCAAACAGCGCCGGCGTCACCATATTCACCCGCTTATCCGTACACTGCGCGGAAAGCCGTGTTGCTATCAGCAGCTCATGCGGTTTTTCATATATCAGCGCGCACTTTACGTCCGGATATTCGCCCCGGAGAAGCTCTATCACCTCTGCCGCGCGTTTTTTCTTCGCCTGTGATACTCGTGCCATCAGTCTTTGTCCTCTGCCGGTGTAAGCTCTGGCTCGGCGGTCTGCGGGACCCTGGAAGCATGAACCTTTAATATGCACCTGTCCTCGACCTGAATTACCACAAGCTTCACGCCCTCGTACTCCACGCTCGGTGGATTCAGCTCGTCGCCCTCTGGGATATACCCCAGCTTGTCAGTGATGAAGCCCGCTATGGTTTCGTAGTCGTGCTCCTCGGGAAGCTCCACGCCGAACAGCCGGAACACCTCGTCCGGGTCTGCTTCACCGTCAATATCATATTCATCCTCGCCGACCTTGACTATCTCGGAGCGCTCGTCGTCGTACTCGTCCTGAATATTGCCCATGACCGCTTCAATGATGTCCTCAAGAGTCACGATGCCCGCAGTGCCTCCGTACTCGTCCGCAACGACCGCCATGCCGGATTTAAGGCTCGTCAGCGACTTGAACACCTCGGAGCAGGGACATGACTCCGGCACGAAATTCACGCTGCGCACAAAATCGTGGATATCAAACCCGTCAAGGTCAGCCTGACTTTTCCCGACCAGGCACAGCAGATCCTTCACGATGATTATGCCGACTATCCTGTCGATACTCCCCTCGTAGACCGGTATTCTTGAAAATCCCATGTCAAGCGCAAGGTAGATGATGTCGTCAAGGCTGACCGACATGTCCACACCGACTATATTCGTGCGGTGCGTCATGACGTCCCCGGCGGTGAGATCCTTGAACTCAAAGATGTTGTTTATCATCTGCGCGGAGCTTTCCTCTATGACGTTCTCTCCGTCGCCGTCGTCGTCAGGGGTCTGCGCCAGCGCGTTCACCATGTCGAGAACTTCGTCCTCCGTCACCGCGATGTAATCCGGACCGAGCGCCTTCTTCAGCAGCTTTGTGATACCCTTGTTGAGCGCCACCAGCCACCCGAGGAAAAACCTCGCCGCTTTGTGTCCGTCCTGCTTTTCGCCGTCGTTCTGCGTGTTACTTCGATTGCCGTCTGCGTCCATGTGTCCTCCGATAGAATCAGTTTAAAACAAGCTCCATGTGTTCCTCAGAACCACGGAAGCCCAGTGTCTCATAAAGGGGTCTGCCGCTGTCCGTCGCGTCCAGGGTTATGCTGGTCGCGCCGCGTTTCGCCGCTTCCTCAAGAAGGAAACCCACCATTTCACGCGCCGCTCCCATTCTGCGGAACTCCCTGCGGGTATATACGTTCATGATGTGCGCCCTTTTCCCCGATGGGTGTGAGTATGTCGGCATTACATTAAGCCAGCATATCGTAGCGCAACCTGCGAGTTTTTCCCCGCAGTACGCAAGCACCGTTGTCTGGCTGCCGTTTCTGAAATACTCCTCGGAAAGCCGCATTATTTCATCAGAAATGCCGCTCTCCGGAACTCCGTTTACTATCGCGAGCATTTCCCGGCGTATCTCAAGAAGCTCCGGCATATCGCCGGGATCGGCCTTTATTACTGTGATACCGCTCATATTCTGAACAGCCTCTCTCCGTTCTCACGGCATATCTCGATCATTTTCTCCGTGGAAACTCCCTTTAACTCCGCCATTTTTGCGGCGGTGTATTTTATCATGCCGCTGTGGGACTTCTCCCCACGGTGCGGCGCCGGAGCCATATACGGGCAGTCGGTCTCCAGCAGTAGCCTGTCGATAGGCACTGCCTCGCACGCCGCCCACGCCTTCTTTGAATTCTTGAACGTGAGCACTCCGGTGAATCCGACATACATGCCGAGCCTTACGACCTCCTCGGCGATTTCCGGGCTGTAGGAGAAGCAGTGCATTACTCCGGCAGGCTTGTACTTCCGGAGGAGCTCCATCGTATCCTCGCAGGCGTCGCGGCTGTGAATTATCACAGGCACATCTAACGTCTTCGCGAGCTGCAGCTGCCGCTCGAATACCTCCGCCTGCAAAACCTTGTCGCAGCCCTCGTAATGGCGGTCGAGACCTATCTCCCCGAGCGCCTTAACGCGCGGAGAGCTCAGCATTCCTGCCAACTGACCGAGCCAGTCGGCGGGAAGTCCCTCGCAGTTCTCCGGGTGTACCCCGACAGCCGCCCATACGAACGGATACTGCTCCGCAAGCTGCATTTCCTCCCTTGAGGAATCAAGGTCGTAGCCTACCGCCATTATCTTTTCCACGCCAGCCTCTGACATACTGGAAAGCAGCGGGTGCAGAGCCTCGCCGAAATCGTTTTTTACATAGTGCGCGTGAGTATCAAATATTGCCATTATACACCTGTATGCTGAACGTTGAAATAGTTATCCATAACGAGCTGGCGCGTTTCATAGCTCTCAAGCGGGAGCCTTCCGCGCCCTCCGAAAAGCTGCTCCGTTTCGTTGAACGCTCCGCGGAAGCTTCTGTCGAGAAGCTCCTGCTTGTCGCCCTCGATGGAGACGCAGTTGAAAAACAGCACCATACGGTCTGCCGTGTTTTCCGCCGTCCAGTAGTCCGGGGAATTCTCGTCTGCGGCAGAGTTGCCGTAGAGCTGCCGTATCTGCCCGAGAAGCTCCTCGGCGTAGAGCTTGGCGCCTACGCTCGGGACGTTCCCGGTGAGCACCTCACCCTGCTTCACCAGCATTGCGCGGATTATATGCTGAACGCCCTGGACCAGGAGCTCCGCGCGGCCTTCTCCATCGTTCTGCTTTACCGCGCCGACTTTGTCCTCGCTGTTTTCGCGCTGGGTGAGATTATTGTCGCTCGGCTGCTTCTGGGCTGATCTCTTGGTATACGCCGGCGTGAACGCCGCTTGGGATTTTATGAACGCGTCGGTATGATCCGCCGCCAGCGTCGAGGATTTCTCCTGCGTGCGGTGTTCCGCGGAATGCGTCAGCGTAGTACGGCTTATCGACGAAATATCCGCCATTCTCGAAATATCCAAAAAACCACCCCCAAACAAATTAATTCGGAATTATGAATGCGGAATTCGGAATTTCGGTGCCGCTGTCGCGGCTGTATTCCGATTGTATCAAATTTTAATCCGTCCGCGGAGCGGACACAATAATTCCGAATTCCGAATTATGAATTCCGAATTTATCTTATCGTGCTTCCGTTCGGTACGTCCTTGTCGATGAACAGTACTCTTACATCGTTGTCGCCTGCGTCGCATGCGAGTATCATGCCTTCGCTGAGTTCGCCGCAGAGCTTCGCGGGAGCAAGGTTAGCCACGAATACTATCTTCCTGCCGATCAGATCCTCCGGCTGGTACCAGTTTGCAATGCCGGAAACTATCTGTCTGCCGTTTCTGCCGTCGTCAACGGTGAGCTTCAGCAGCTTCTTTGCCTTCTTTATCTTCTCGCAGGCGGTGATCTCGCCGCTGCGGAGCTTCACCTCCGCGAACTGGTCGATGGTGATAACGTTCGCCTTGTCGAGATCCTCGTCCTCACGGATAGTCTTTGCAGGAGTCAGCAGGCTGTTCAGCTCGTCGATCTCCTTCTCCATGTCGATTCTCGGGAACAGCACCTCGCCCTTGTGAACAGTCACGTTCTGCGGAAGAACGCCGAATGTGCCCAGTGTATCGTATGCGGTCATGCTCTCGTCCGCGCCTATCTGCTCCCATACCTTCGGCATGGTCTTGGGCATGAACGGGAACAGCAGACCGGAGCATATACGAATGCTCTCAAGCAGGTTGTACAGCACAGCCGCAAGTCTCGGCATGTTCTCCTCGCTCTTTGCGAGAACCCACGGAGCTGTTTCATCGATATACTTATTTGCACGGGAAACTACCTTGAATATCTCCTCCAGCGCCTTGGAAAGCTGCGCTTCCTCGATGAGCTTTGAAACCGGCTCGACCAGCGCCGCAGCCATAGTGCGGAGTTCGTCGTCGATGGACTCTGCCTTCTTTTCCTCGGGGAGAGTTCCGCCGAAGTACTTGTCAGCCATCGCAACGGTTCTGGAAACCAGATTGCCCAGGTCGTTTGCGAGGTCGGTGTTGATACGGCCTATCATTATCTCGTTGGAGAAGTTGCAGTCGGAGCCGTAGGGCATGTCGCGGAGTATCTGGTAGCGCACCGCGTCAGAGCCGTAGCGCTCTGCGAGCACGAACGGGTCGATAACGTTGCCCAGGGACTTGGACATCTTCTGTCCGTTGAAGTTTATCCAGCCGTGGCCGTACAGGTGCTTCGGAAGCGGCAGGTCGAGCATCATCAGAATGATCGGCCATACGATGGAGTGGAAGCGTACTATCTCCTTTGCGGTCATGTGCAGGTCAGCCGGCCAGTACTTGCTGAAATCGTCGTACTTGTCGTTGTCGTAGCCCAGCGCGGTGATATAGTTGGAGAGCGCGTCTACCCACACGTAAACAACATGTCCGGGGTCGAAATCCACAGGGACTCCCCATTTGAAGCTGGTTCTGGAAACGCACAGATCCTCAAGTCCGGGCTTGATGAAGTTGTTTACCATCTCGTTAACGCGGCTCTTCGGCTGGAGGTAGTCGGTCTCGGTGAGGAACTTCTCCACCTTGTCTGCATAATCGGACAGGCGCAGGAAATAAGCCTCCTCGTGGGCGTCGATGACGTCTCTGCCGCAGTCGGGACACTTGCCGTTCACAAGCTGGCTCTCGGTCCAGAAGCTCTCGCAGGGGGTGCAGTACTTGCCGGTGTACTCGCCCTTGTAGATATAGCCCTTGTCGTAGAGGGTCTTGAATATCTTCTGCACCGCGGAAACATGATAGTCGTCAGTGGTGCGGATAAATCTGTCGTAGCTTATCCCCATGGTTTCCCAGAGGCGCTTGAAGTTCGCAACGATCTCGTCAACGTACTCCTTCGGAGTTACGCCCTTTTCCTCTGCCTTCAGTTCTATCTTCTGACCATGCTCGTCGGTTCCTGTCAGGAACATTACGTCATAGCCCTGCATTCTCTTGAATCTTGCGATGGTATCACACGCTACGGTCGTATAGCAGTGACCGATATGCGGATTTCCCGACGGATAGTAGATCGGGGTGGTGATGTAATATTTTCCTTTACTGCAATTACACATTGTTATTATTACCTCTTTTTCTACTTATAGTGATAATCAACAGGAAACTATGTTCATTGAAGATTATTATTGTGCTATTTTATTATATTACTTTTCACTGCAATTTGCAAGCATACCGAAAAAAATAAAGGAATTTTTACATAATAGATAAAAAACCCTTGATTTTTTCTGATTTTTTTAGTACAATATAGATTAGAGATTTATGTCCGTCTATATTAGGCGGCAGGAAACATAAACGGCTTATCCGCTGCGCGCCGTCTGACCCAGAGGGGTCTGTGACAGGGACGGAGCGGGCTGGACAGCCGCGCTTCAGGAAAGAGGTACAAAAATGTCAAACAGACTTTTTCAGGGCATTGTCCATCAGATGAAGGACGCAGTTAACCGCGTTATCGGCGTTATTGACGAAAACGGTACTATAATCGCGTGCAGCGATCTCACAAGGGTGGGGGGCGGCAACGACTTCTTCCCCATAGAGCTTGGCGATTCCCACGAAGTATTCATACGCGACGGATATACTTACAAGCCCTTCGGCATACATGTAAAGCCTGACTACGCCGTATTCGTGGAAGGCACCGACGAGCCCGCAGGCAAGTACGCAAGCGTTATCGCGATCTCCCTGTCCGGCATCAAGCAGTACTACGACGAAAAATACGACCGCAACAACTTCGTAAAGAATATAATCCTTGACAACGTCCTGCCCGGCGATATCAGCCTCAAGGCGCGCGAGCTGCACTTCAACTCCGATATCAGCAGAGTCGTGTTCCTCATCAGCGTTATCTCCTCCAACGACGTCTCCGCTTACGACGTTATACAGAACCTCTTCCCGGACAAGAACAAGGATTTCGTATTCAACATAACGGAAAACGACATCGTTCTCGTTAAGGAAGTAAAGAACAACATCGACGTGCGCGACCTTGAAAAGCTGGCGCGCTCCATCTCCGACACGCTGTCCAGCGAGTTCTTCACAAAGGTGAACGTCGGCATCGGCACTCCGGTAGTCGGCGTTAAGGACCTCGCACGCTCCTTCAAGGAGGCTCAGACAGCCCTCGAGGTAGGAAAAGTATTCGACACCGACAAGAACATCGTAAGCTACGACAACCTCGGTATCGCAAGACTTATTTACCACCTCCCGACCACCCTTTGCGAGACCTTCCTCAAGGAAGTTTTCAAGAAGAACTCCATTGAGTCCCTCGATCACGAGACCCTGTTCACTATCCAGAAGTTCTTCGAGAACAGCCTGAACGTGTCCGAGACCTCCAGAAAGCTGTTCGTACACCGCAACACGCTGGTTTATCGCCTGGACAAGATCAAGAAGCTGACCGGGCTCGACCTGCGCGAATTCGACCACGCGATAATCTTCAAGATCGCGCTGATGGTAAAGAAATACCTCGCTGCGAACCCCACAAAGTTCTGATGGGGCTTGCATAATTACTGCTAAAATTGGCTGCCCCGAATCATTCGGGACAGCCTTTGAAGTGTAAAGGGGAGCCAGAAATTCCGCAGAAAAGACAGGAAAAGACCCCCGGCGCACAAAAATATCAGGGAAATTTCATTAACTTTTGGGGAAAACACAGATAGTTCCGAGGGAGAAAATATGGTAGAATTAAAGAATGTCAACGTGCATTACTCCAGCGGAGTAGACGCACTTCAGAATATCAACCTCCGGATAAACGACGGCGAATTCGTATTTATCGTCGGAGGCAGCGGAGCGGGTAAATCCACGCTGGTAAAGCTCATGACGCGCGAGATAGTGCCCACGGAGGGCAGAGTGTTCGTCAACGGCTACAACCTCAGCAAGACAAAGGGCAACAAAATCGCAAAGTTCCGCCGCTCTATCGGCATGGTGTTCCAGGATTTCCGCCTGATACAGGAGCTGAACGTCTACGAAAACGTTGCGTTCGTGCTGCGTATCGCGGATCAGAGCACCCGGTTCATCAAGCAGCGCGTTCCTAACGTGCTGAACCTTGTAGGGCTTGGAAACAAGGCGCGCAGCAAGCCGAGGGAGCTTTCCGGCGGCGAGCAGCAGCGTGTGGCAATCGCAAGGGCGCTTGCAAACGACCCGGGGCTCATCATCGCGGACGAGCCTACCGGAAACATCGACCCGCAGCTTTCCTACGAGATAGTCGAGCTTCTGCGCAAGATAAACCGCCAGAACGGCACGACCATCATCATGGTTACGCACGAGCACGATCTCGTTAAATACTTCGGCGGCAGAATAATCAACATCGAAAACGGCTCCATCACGTTCGATGAGAATATCGGAGGTGCGTCAGATGAGGACGAGTAATGTAACATACCTTGTGAAAAAGGGCATTTCCTCCATCTGGAAGAACTTCCTGATGTCATTCGCAAGCTTCTGTATCCTGATGGTGAGCCTGCTGCTGGTAAGCTGCGCAGTGCTGCTTATGATGAACGTCAACAAGATCATGAGCAACATCGAGGACACCAACGAAATAACCATCTACCTCAAGGAAGACATCTCCGACAAGCAGGTTGAGCACATAAAATCCGTCCTTGAGAAAAACCAGGACATCACCGACGTCAAGTACTACTCAAAGGAACAGGCGCTCGATGATTTCCGCGATAATATGGCGGAATACAGCGAACTTCTCGACTACCTCGACAAGAACCCCATGCCCGAGACATTCCTCGTGCGCGTAAAGGATCTTTCGAAAATCCGACATGTTGTAAACACCGTCAACGACATAGAGGGCGTAGAACAGACCAAGGCCCCCTATGACTTCGCAAGCGTACTCGTTCAGATACGCAACACCTTCACGCTCATCGGAGGCGCTGTGCTCGTCGCACTGGTCGTCGTCAGCATCGTTATCGTGTCGAATTCGATACGCACCAGCGTGTTCGCGCGCCGCAACGAGATCTCGATAATGCGGTATGTCGGCGCTACTTCGGGGTTCATCAAGGCTCCGTTCTTCGTTGAGGGTATGTTCATCGGTATCCTCGCCGGTGCCGCAGCGTGGGGGCTCACGTGGCTTATCTACGACTCCGTGTTCGCGCTGTTTTCCGCTGATCTCACCGTATGGCAGATGTTCGGATTCTACGGGCTCATGCCGTTCGGAGATATCATGTGGTATGTCCTCGCGGTGAACTGTGCCGCCGGAGCGCTCCTCGGCGCTGTCGGAACAGTATTCAGCACCGGAAAGTATCTTAAAGTCTGAGGTCTGAGAAAGGAACAGCACCTTGAATAAAAAGATATCCCTCGGCATAGCGATAAGCCTTGTTGCAATCGGCTGTGCCATCACGTTCGTACTGACATGGACGGTGTCGCTGAACATCTACAACTCAAAGCTCGGCACCTCCGAGAAATACGAGGGCGTTTACGCAAAGCTCCGGGAGATCGACACCACCGTGCGGCAGAACTACATCGGCTCGGTCAGCGACGATTCCCTTGAAAACGCCACCATCAACGGCTACATCGCCGGTATCGGAGACAAATACGCCTCCTACATCGCCGCCTCGGCGTACTACGAGCTTCAGCAAACCCAGTCGGGCGTTATACTCGGCGCGGGCTTCGAAGCGGAGGAGGACACCAGCGGCTACCTCAAGATAACCACTGTCTACAAGGGAAGCTCCGCTGAGCTAAACGGCGTGCTTGCCGGCGACATCATCACCGCCATCGACGGAAAGAGCCTGCTCTCCATGCAGCAGGGTCAGGCGATGGAGCGTCTCTCGGGCGAAGTCGGAACGCGGCTCGCGCTCCAGCTCCTGCGCGACGGAGAAAGCATTTCAGTGAACCTCGTTCGCCAGCAGCTTGAAATAGAGTCGGTTTCCACGCGAATGATCGACAACATCGGGTACATTCAGATAACCAGCTTCAACGCCAAGACCGCCGAGCAGTTTGCAAACGCGATGACAACGATGAACTCTGTCGGCGCCAAGGCTCTTATCGTAGACGTCCGCCAGAATCCCGGCGGAGTAGTCAGCGCCCTGAAACCCATACTAAACCAGTTCGTTCCGTCCGCGATAGCCGCTACGGTGGAATACTCCGACGGCAGCCGCAAGACCCTCATTGAGACCGATTCCACAAATTCCGTGGAACTCCCGATAGCAGTGCTGGTGGACGGCGGGACTGTTTCCGCGGCGGAGCTTTTCGCAGCGGTGCTCCGCGATGAAGCGGGCGCGCTCATTGTCGGCTCCCAGACCTTCGGCAAGGGAGTTATGCAGAACACCTACGAATTTTCGGACGGCAGCGCCCTGACGCTCTCCGTCGGAAAGATATACACGAAATCCGGCACCTGGAACGAGACCGGACTGAAGCCGGACTATTCCGTAGAGCTTGCGGGTGGCGCAGTCCCCGGAAACATCTCCGACGACGCGGATTCCCAGCTCCAGAAGGCGATAGAGGTGCTCACCCCGAAGATCGCCGCTGAATTGCAGTAAATACACAGCCTATGCTGTAAATAATATTTGGAGGACAACTATCATGAATAAGCCGTTAACAAAATTAACAAAATCAGGCGTTAAGAAGCTCGAGGCAGAGCTTGAAAATCTCAAAACCGTAGTCCGCCCCGAAATTGCCGAGAAGATAAAGCTGGCACGTTCCTTCGGCGACCTTTCCGAGAACAGTGAGTACGATGAGGCAAAGAACGAGCAGGGTCTTATCGAGTCCCGTATCGCAGAGATCGAGCAGACTCTCGCACATGCGATAATCCTCGACGACGACGAGATCTCCACCGAGAAGGTCGGAATCGGCAATATCGTTACTATCCTTGACATTGAGATGGAAGAGGAAATGACATTCCAGATCGTAGGCACCAGCGAAGCCAACATCGACAAGGGTCACATGTCCGACGAATCCCCGATAGGCAAGGCGCTCATCGGTCATTCCGTAGGCGAGACTGTTACTGCCGAGGCTCCCTCAGGCGAGATACAGTTCAAGATACTCAACATCACCAAGAAGGAGGAAGAATAAAATAATGGCAGACGAAAACGTACAGAACCCCCAGACCGAAAACGAGGAAATGACAGCGGAGCAGCTCGACGAGCAGCACCGTGTACGACTTGAGAAGCTCGCAGCGCTCAAGGCGGCAGGCAAGGATCCCTACACCATCACAAAGTTCCCGGTGACTATCACCAACAAGGAGATCCGCGACCGCTTCGAGGAGCTTGAAAACTCCGACGTAGCAGTAGCAGGCAGAATGATGACACGCCGTATCATGGGCAAGGCAAGCTTCATCGACCTGCGCGACGGCTCCGACAGAATGCAGATATATGTAAGAAAGGACGACGTTGGCGAGGACACCTACGCTGAATTCAAGAAGTGGGACCTCGGCGATATCGTTGGTATCAAGGGCACGGTATTCCGCACCAAGATGGGCGAGATCTCCGTTCACGCAAAGGAGATCACACTGCTCTCAAAGTCCCTGCTGCCCCTTCCCGAGAAGTGGCACGGTCTGAAGGACAAGGAGGAGCGCTACAGAAAGCGTTACCTCGACCTCATCGCAAACCCCGAGAACAAGGACACATTCGTGAAGCGTTCCAGAATTCTCCGCGAGATCCGCAGCTTCCTCGACAGCCGCGGATACCTCGAGGTTGACACGCCTACGCTCCTTCCTCTGGAGATAGGCGCTGCCGCACGTCCGTTCAAGACCCACCACAATGCGCTTGATATCGACATGTATATGCGAATCGAGACCGAGCTTTACTTAAAGCGCCTTATCGTAGGCGGCTTCGACAAGGTATACGAGGTCGGCAGGATATTCCGCAACGAGGGCATGGACGCTACCCACAACCCTGAGTTCACTTCCATTGAGATGTACCAGGCATATACCGATTACTTCGGCATGATGGATCTCATTGAGGAGCTTTACCGCACAGTAACTCTGAACGTATGCGGCACAGATACCGTTACTTATCAGGGCAAGGAAATAGCTGTAGGCAAGCCCTGGGAGCGCCTTACCATGATAGACGCAGTTAAGAAGTACGCCGGCGTTGACTACTACAGCTGGGCTGACGACGCAGCCGCAAGAGCCTGCGCAAAGGAGCACCACGTTGACGACGAGCTTGACGAGAACTCCACAAAGGGACACGTACTCATCGCTTTCTTTGAAGCGTTCGTTGAGGAAAACCTCATTCAGCCGACCATCATCTACGATTATCCCGTTGAGAACTCGCCGCTCGCAAAGAGAAAGCCCGAATTCCCGGCATTCACTGAGCGCTTCGAGTACTTCATGAACGGCACCGAGTTCGGTAACGCATTCTCCGAGCTTAACGACCCGATCGACCAGAAGGAGCGTTTCATAAAGCAGGTAGCTGCAAAGCGCGCTCAGGGCGGCAACGACGCCCAGGTCGACGAGGACTTCATCACTGCTCTGGAATACGGTCTGCCCCCGACAGGCGGTCTGGGATTCGGCTTCGACCGTCTCGTTATGCTGCTGACTGACTCCGCAAGCATTCGCGACGTTCTGCTCTTCCCGACGATGAAGCCTGAGAAGTAATTCATCAGAATACGAACATAAAGCCGCAAAGCTATTCTGCGGCTTTATGGTTTATAGAGCGTGATTCGCTGCCATAATTAGCGGTATAATGCGCCGTGGAGGGTAACGATATGAATAAGTTCACGGCGTTTTTCAAAAGGCACCGGCGCGGTATCATAACAACCACAGCTGTTCTTGCCTTTGACGTAGTTATGTTACTGGTTGTCCACCCGCTCATAGCAAATATCGAGGACTTCAATACCCGCTTTTTTATCGTAGTTCCGCTGGCTTTTGTGATCTATCCCGCAATATTCCTTGCTGCCGGGATCTATACCGGACGCGACCTCAAACGGAGATGGCATATCGCCGTTTTGCAGGTGCTATTCTGTATAATAGGAGAAATCAAGTTTCCGTACGGCTGGCTTATGTTCATCGCAATAGAGCTTTTATCCTTGATTATCACGCTGATAATAATAAAATGCTGTAAAAATAAAGCCGACAAGAAGGAGAACCACAATGTCTGAAATACTAGCGTTCATCAAAGCCCACAGGCGCGATATAATCATCACAGCCTCCGCGCTTGCGGCGAGCCTTGTGGTAATGCTTCTCATTCCGGCTCTGATAGTTGGGAACGCTCCATCGACTGCGGGCATGCTGGCTTGTATCGCGCTGTTCTTCGCGGTCGACCCTGCATTCTGCCTTGCCGCCGCGATTTTTGCCGGGTGGGATTTACGCCGCAGGTGGTTCACCGCGCTGTTCCCGCCGCTCACGTTCCTGATTTCGACAGGCGCGGTTTTCGGCTCTGAGGCAGGAGGCTTCATGTTTTATTTCGTGATATACCTCGCAATATGCCTGACAGTCACCCCGGTAACTCACCTTGTGAGGAAATACGGACGCTCCGAAAGCTGACGAACACTTACCCCCAAAAGTACCAACAGGAGAATAAAATGCCAGAAAACAACGAAAAAAACACCGAAAAAGAACCCCAGTACAAAAGCATTCTGTCAGATGATGACGGCACCGCTCCACGCCCGATACGCAAAAAGCAGCGCGACCCGATGGCGGAAGTCCGCCGCGAGATTGAGGAGCAGCAGCGCCAGCAGCGCGAAAAGGCGGAGCTGCTGAAACTACGTCAGGGACTCATCGACGAAAGCGACGAAATCCCAGAGGACGAGCCGCCGAAGTTCGAAAAGCCAACCGGCGCGAAAGCCGTCGAGAATTTCTTCTATCACTACAAGTGGCGGCTCATCGGTATAATATTCACCGTAGCCCTGCTCACATTTATGATCATACAGACCGTCACCCGCGAGAAAAAAGACCTCTATGTCCTTGCGATATCAACGACTGGCTCCAGCGGCATCTACGCCAAGACCCACGACATCGAGGTAGCCCTCGAGCGCTACTGCCCGGACTTTGACGGCAACGGCAAGGTGCATGTCGGCGTGAACTTCATCGACCTCTCCACCGAGGGCGGCTACTCTGAATACACCGACGCGCAGAACGAGAAGTTCTCCGCTGAGCTTTTCTCCGGCGACAGCCAGCTCTACCTCACGGACGAGGGAATAATCACGCTCATCAACCGCATAGCGGCTTCCGGTGAGACTGAAGAAGCCGCCGCCGAAGAAGCAGACGGTCAGATTATCCAGTTCTTCACCGATTTCAGCGGGGAATACCCGGACGCCGTGCTGTACGACGGCTGCGGTTTGCAGCTCAATACCACCGGATTCGTTGACGAAGCACGCTGGAAGAGCTGCCCGGATACCGTGGGTCTGTACCTCCGTGATACGTTCGAAAACATGATGGGCAACAACGAAAAAACCGCCGAGCAGCGCGAGCGTGCCCGCATAGTCTACGAAAACATCATCAACGGAAATGTGGTCAACCCCGACTGGCAGGGGAGCTGACCGGCTGACCTCCGCTGACCGGAGTGCGCCGCCCCCCGCGGGAACGCGCCGCCTCCACATCGCAGGGGATCTGCTCCGGATATGTCTGCCGGGCGCTCACAGGTAGCTCTTGAGGTGGTCGCAGAAATCCTGCTCACGGCGGAGAAGATCCTGTGCGTCGCTGCGTATGCGGTTCTCCGCTCCCTGGGAACAGTTGACCGCATGCTGCATATCGATTATGCCCATTGTGGTTCCGCGTATCATCAGGCTTGCGATGTTCTTGCTGCTGCGGTTGTTCGCCGTTTTCATCGCGATACCCATGCGGGACATCATCTTGGCGTAGCCGGAGTATTCCCTCGGAACGCCTCCGCGGCGGACTATCTCAGTGCGCGCCTGCGCTGCAACGTCACGGTAGCGGTCGCGCTGAGCCGATATCTCTCCGGCAAGCTTGCGGTTGGCGCAGTGCTTCAGCACCTCCCCGGACGCCTCGTATGCCATTTCTGCGTTCTTGTATACGCTGCCGAGTATCTCGGCGCTCTGCCTGTTTCTGAAATTACTCATGGTTAACCTCCGATTCTGTGATGCCATTGTCGGAAATTAGTATCCCCCCATGGCAGAGAATTACCCCTGGAAACTTCTGAAAGGAATCCACATGAAACGACAGCCATTTTATATTCTTTTATTGAAGGGGATAGGCTATATTATCCTCGGAAATATCCTCTGCATGTTCATGACGATGGCGCTCTCCATGTTCGGCGGGAACATCGTATTCAATATTCTGTCCATAATCTGCGGAACTCTCATTTTCTACATGCTCATCTTTACAGTCGCATGGAAGGACGGCGCAAGAGAACGCAGCCTTGTCAAGAATCGCCGTGTCGACGCTCCGTTAAAATACCGCTGGATATACCTCGGCGTTATCATGTATGTGATCGCCGCACTGCCGACGCTCGTCCTGCTGCTGAACAAGCTGTTCTTCCCGGAACAGGATACTCTTTTCGCGTACCGATTCATCAGCGGAAGCGCCTACCCGTTCATACAGACCTTCATACCGCAGCCCGATATCTCAACGATGGCGTGGGAGCACACCGACTACCGCCAGATAGACAGCATGCCCGCGCTGTTTCCGGCGCTGATGCTCGTGTACTACGCTGTTATTCCGGCAGTTACGCAGTTCGGGTGGTACGTTGGGTTCAATGATAAATTCAACAAGGAAAATATCATGTACAAATAGGCTTTTTTTGCAGAAATCTTCCCGCTCCCTGCTTTTAGCTATTGACTAATCTCCGGTTTTATATTATAATAGAATAGTATGATTTTAAATTGCGGCAGTATACTCTTACCTGCCGACAAGTGAAATGGAGTGAGCTACATTTGAAGAAAAGAATAGGAAAACCCGTTTTCTTCGTTGTTGCCATACTGATCATTGCGTTTGCACTTCTCTCAACGCTGGGCATAAGCACCCGCTACGGAGATAACGAAACCACGATCATCGCTGGCATCGACGATATCAGATGGGGTATTGATATCCGCGGCGGCGTAAACGTAACATTCGGCGCCCCGGACGACTACGACACGTCCACCATCACACAGGACGACCTGAACGCGGCGAAGTCGATCATCGAGACCCGACTGGTCAGCCAGAACATCAACGACTACGAGGTATTCACAGACCTTGCGGCGAACAACATCATCGTTCGTTTCCCGTGGCAGGCTGACGACACCAGCTTCGACCCCGAGGAAGCAGTCAAGGAGATCGGTGCGACCGCCATGCTGAGCTTCCGCATGGGCTACAGCGGCGACCTCCAGGAGGGTCAGACCTACGAGGACCTGGAACTCGTCCTGACTGGTAAGGACGTTGACAAGGCTCAGGTCGGCAGAGACACCGACAGCGTTTCTGACAGCTACTTTGTACACCTCCAGCTCAACGACAGCGGCAAGGAGGCGTTCAAGAACGCTACAGCCACCGCCAAGGAAACCGGCGGAAGAATCTCCATCTGGATGGACGATAATGAGATCAGCGCTCCTACAGTAAGCGCGGTAATCTCCGACGGCAGCGCGCAGATCTCCGGCAGCTTCAACGGCGACGAAGGCCTTGAGGACGCAAAGAAGCTCGCTAACATGATCAACGGCGGTTCTCTCCCATTCAAGCTTGAGATCAAGAACCTGTCCACGATTTCTCCGATACTGGGTACCGGCGCGCGTGACGCAATGGGTATTGCAGGCGTTATCGCATTCATCGTTATCTCGATATTCATGATAGCTTACTACCGTCTGCCCGGCGTTGTCGCTGTTATCGCGCTTGCTGGTCAGATCGCTGGTATGTTCGCCGCTGTTACCGGATTCTTCGGATTCAACGCGAGCAGCACCCTCACTATCCCGGGTATTGCAGGTATTATCCTCTCCGTCGGCATGGGCGTTGACGGCAACGTGCTTTCCGCAGAGCGTATCCGCGAGGAGCTCAAGGCCGGCAGAACCATCGACGGCGCGATCAAGAACGGCTTCCAGCGCGGCTTTACGGCTATCCTGGACTCCAACCTGACCGTAATCATCGTGGCGGTTATCCTTATGCTCGTATTCGGTACTGCATTCGGTGCTTCCACTGATGGTACCATATTCTCATTCGGCTTCACTCTGCTTGTCGGCGTTATCATGAACTTCATCATGGCTTGCTGGGCAACCAGAATGATGACCACTTCGCTCTCCCGCTTCAAGTGCTTCAAGAAGCCCTGGCTCTACGGCGGCGAGAAGAAGGCCATAACTCCTACAGCCGCTGAGGCAGCCGCAGCTCCCGCTCCTGCTGTTCCCACAAATGTAGGCAAGGACTTCGTATCAAAGAGAAAGATTTTTGTTATCATCTCCTCTTCGATCATCGTGCTGACTATCATCTTAACATTTGTTCTCGGCGTTAAGGTCGATATCCGATTCAAGGGCGGCTCCATGCTGACCTACAGCTATTCCGGCGAGATCGGCGACGCTGAAATGAACACTGTTAAGTCTGCTATCGCTGAGATCGGCAATGTTCCGGAAGTTAACGTTACAACTGGTACAAGTTTCACCGGCGGTCTGAACACAATGGTAGTTTCCTTCGCAGCTGACGAAAAGATGGACGATGAAATGCTCAACTCCATTAATGCGGCAGTTGAAGGCGCACTCCCCGACAACGCAGTCGAAAACATCGACACTACAAATGTAAGTGCGTCCTCCGGTTCTTCGTTCTTCGTATCCTGCCTTGTTGCGGTAGTTGCTGCGTTTATTCTGCTCGCGGTTTACATCGCTTTCAGATTCCAGAAGATCGGAGGTCTCTCCGCTGGTATCATCGCGATCATCTGCCTGCTGCATGACGTAGCGATCACCTACGCGGTTTATGTGTTCGGCGGAATGACCCTGGATTCCAACTTCATGGCGGTTATCCTGACTCTGCTCGGTTATTCCATCAACAACACGATCATCATCTACGACCGTCTGCGTGAAAACCGCGCTAAATACGGCACAAAGCTTACCGACACACAGCTCGTTAACCTCTCGATCAATCAGACTATGCCGCGTTCCATCATCACCACGGCAACAACCGTATGCGCTATGGTTTCTGTTTCTATCGTGTGCGCCCTCATGGGTACGACCTCGATACTCACCTTCTCCATTCCGCTTGCTATCGGTATGCTCGTAGGCTTCTACAGCTCCGTATGCCTGGCTGGCCCGATTTGGATCTGGGTACAGGAAAAGCGTTCTAAGAAAACCGCTTGATAGTATATCAGAATTACCCCTGGGAGTTTCCCAGGGGTTTTCTTTATATCTTTTCTTCGAATGCGCTCATATTAGCCAATAATCCACAGTTTGTGTGTGGTAGTATTCTCATATATTATATTTAATGATATGTGCTCCTCAGAGTGCAATCTGGAGCTTATATTGCCACTGACAAAACAGGGTTCAATTAGGGAATCCCCGGTGTCAACCCAAGGTATATTTCCTTAAATACAAAAATCCCTCCCCGAAATCGGAGAGGGAAGTGTGTGATCGAAAATTAAACCAGCTCGATGATAGCCATCTCTGCTGCGTCGCCGCGGCGCGGACCGATCTTGTAGATTCTTGTGTAACCACCATTCTTGTCAGCGTACTTGGGAGCGATCTCGTCGAATACCTTCTTAGCGACATCTTCCTTAGTAACGTATGCAAGAACCTGGCGCTTGGTGTGAAGTGTGTTCACCTTGCCAAGTGTGATCATCTTTTCTGCCTCTGCGCGAACTTCCTTCGCACGAGTAACGGTGGTCTCGATCTTACCGTTCTCCAGCAGGAATGTAACCATGCCTCTGAGCATTGCCTTTCTGTGGTCGCTGGGTCTGCCCAGCTTTCTTGTTCCCGGCATATTTCCATTCTCCTTTCAGTAGGAATGTAGTTATCAGCGGATTGACCGCCGTTATCAGTTGTTTTCTTCAGAGGGTGCGAGGTCGAATCCGAGAGACTGAAGCTTAGCCTTGACCTCATCGAATGACTTCTTACCCAGATTTCTGACCTTCATCATGTCCTCCGGGGACTTGTTGATCAGGTCGTCTACTGTGTTAATACCAGCGCGCTTGAGGCAGTTGAAGGAACGAACGGACAGCTCGAGTTCCTCGATAGTCATTTCGAGGAGCTTATCCTTGCGGTTCTCTTCCTTCTCAACCATCAGCTCAGGCTGCTCGGAATCGTCAGAGAGATCAGCGAACAGCTTGAGGCGCTCTATGAGTATCTTAGCCGCATAAGAAACGGCTTCCTTTGCGGAGATAGTGCCATCGGTCCAGATCTCGATGATGAGCTTCTCGAAATCGGTCCTCTGACCCACACGGGTATTTTCAACAGTATAGTTGCACTTCAGGACAGGAGTATAGATACTGTCAATCGGGATTACTCCAATAACAGGCTGGAGCTGCTCTTTGTTGAGTTCAGCAGAAACGTAGCCTCTGCCTCTGTCCAGCGTGATATCCATGAACAGCTTGGCGCCAGCACTAAGTGTAGCGATGTGCATACCGGGGTCGAGGATCTCAACCTCGGAGTCGGTCTTGATATCGCCGGCTGTAACCTCGCCCTCGCCCTCTGCTTCGATGTAGATGGTCTTGGGCGCTTCGCCGTACATTTTAGCTCTGAGTCCCTTGATGTTGAGGATCAGCTCAGTAACGTCCTCTTTAACGCCGGGAACGGTGGAAAACTCGTGCTGAACGCCGTCGATCTTCACGGAAGTAGCAGCGACGCCGGGCAGGGAGGAGAGCAGAACTCTTCTCAGGCTGTTACCGAGCGTATTGCCATAGCCGCTCTGAAGGGGTTCGAGAACAAACATTCCATAAGTTCCGTCTGAGCGTAATTTTGAGGTTTCGATATTGAGCTTTTCGATTTTTTCAAGCATTTGGTACCCTCCACAAGTTCTCGTCTGTTAATTATCCTGTGCTTATTGCCATATTCGCTGTTAATTTTAAATCACATTCTGCCCGTGCCGCAGCTATAACGGGAAAACCTGGTTTGATCAGCATATCCCTAGCATTGGCACAGTTTACGGTCTTAATCAACCGATGCAGACTATGAATTAAAAATAACTGCACTAAATATCTGTATGCTTCTATGCTATTATTTAGAATACAGCTCGATAATTAAGTGTTCAGCGATATCGTAGTCAAGCTCCTCACGCTGGAAAGCACGGAGTACCTTAGCTGTGCCTGCCTCCTTGTTAACTTCGAGCCAGAGGGGAGTAACTCTGCCGCCAGCAACTTCGGCGATCTGCTCGAACTTCTTGCTCTTCTTGCTGTTCTCGTGCAGGGAGATAACGTCGCCTACCTTAACTCTGTAGGAAGGGATATCAACTCTCTTGCCGTTCACACAGAAATGACCGTGAGAAACGAGCTGACGAGCTTCGCGTCTTGTGCAAGCCATGCCCATTCTGAAAACAACGTTGTCGAGTCTGGACTCGAGGAGCTTCAGAAGGTTCTCACCGGCGATGCCCTCTTCCTTGGTAGCCAGCTCATAGTAGTGGTAGAACTGCTTCTCGAGAACGCCGTAGATGAACTTGAGCTTCTGCTTCTCCTTGAGCTGGGAAGCGTACTCAGATTCCTTCTTTCTCTTGTTGCCGTTGGGGTTTCTGTTGGACTTCTTGTCATAGCCCAGAACTGCGGGGCTGAGATCAAGTGCTCTGCATCTCTTTAAAATCGGATCGCGATTAACTGCCATTGTAATTTTCCTCCGTTATTCAATAGTAATATCGGCTTTGCAGGTAGCCTGCTATGCCGACGCCGAGTAAACGAACAGCTCGGTTCTGTTCAGTGATCAAACACGTCTTCTCTTGGGGGGACGGCATCCGTTGTGGGGGATCGGAGTTACGTCCTTGATGAGCTTAACCTCAAGACCTGCTGCCTGAAGAGCTCTGATAGCTGCCTCACGACCTGCGCCGGGGCCCTTAACGAAAACCTCAACAGTCTTGAGACCGTGCTCCATAGCTGCCTTAGCTGCAACATCTGCTGCTGTCTGAGCTGCGAACGGTGTGGACTTTCTGGAGCCTCTGAAGCCCAGTCCGCCGGCGCTTGCCCATGAAAGAGCGTTGCCCTGAAGGTCGGTAATAGTAACGATTGTGTTGTTGAATGTAGACTGGATATGAGCCGCACCGTTCTCGATGTTCTTACGCTCACGACGTCTGCGTACAACCTGCTGCTTGCCCTTGGTTGCTGCCATTATTATACCACCTTTCTGTGATTACTTCTTCTTGTTAGCAATAGTCTTCTTCGGACCCTTGCGAGTTCTAGCGTTGGTCTTGGTTCTCTGACCGCGGCAGGGAAGACCCTTGCGATGACGGGTTCCGCGGAAGCAGTTGATCTCAACGAGGCGCTTGATGTTGAGTGCAACAGTTCTTCTGAGGTCACCCTCTACGAGATATCCGTGGTCGATAACTTCACGGATCTTGGCTTCTTCCTCGTCGGTAAGATCCTTGACGCGGGTGTCAGGATTTACGCCGGCCTTAGCCAGGATATCATTTGCAGACTTTCTGCCGATGCCGTAAACATAGGTAAGACCGATCTCTACGCGCTTTTCCTTGGGCAGGTCTACGCCAGCAATTCTTGCCATACTTTTTCCTCCTCTTGAATGGAATTCAGAACTTATCAGCCCTGTCTCTGCTTGTGCTTAGGTTCAACACAGATAACCATAACTTTACCCTTGCGCTTGATAACCTTGCACTTATCGCAAATAGGCTTTACTGAAGGTCTAACTTTCATTGAAATACCCTCCTTTAGGATAGTTTACTCTGCCTGGATCACTTGGCACGCCATGTGATCCTGCCTTTGGTCAGGTCGTAAGGCGACATTTCAACGGTCACTTTGTCACCGGGCAGGATTCGAATGAAGTTCATTCTCAGCTTGCCGCTGATGTGTGCTAAGATCTTATGACCGTTTGAAAGCTCTACTTTGAACTGTGCGTTGGGCAGTGCTTCCAGAATAACGCCCTCAACTTCTAATACATCTTCTTTAGACAAGCTATTCACTCTCCTCGGCGATGCTCCGGCTCAGTCCGCGGAGTGCGGTCCTCAGCCTTTTATCCGTCATACCGTCAGCGGAAAGTGCTTGACCGGTCGCACGGACATGTTTCAGGTTCTTCTTTTTCGGGGCGGCGAGCTTTCGCTCCTTGCCATCGGCCAGGTAGGCGTACCTGCCGTCAACGCCGGTGACCAGGAACCACTGTCCCTTGTCGTGCCCCGCGGCGCTGATTATTACCATGCCTGTTGTTATATCCATATGATCAGTGTTCCGGCTGCGTGAGAATTATCGGCGCACCGTCTGTGATGGCAACAGTATTTTCGAAGTGAGCTGAGAGGCTGCCGTCGGTAGTGACTACCGTCCAGCCGTCCTTGAGGGTGATGTTGTCAGGGGAGTTTGTATTCACCATCGGTTCAATGGCGATCGTCATTCCCTGGCACAGCCTCGGACCTCTTCCGGCACGTCCGAAATTCGGGACCTCCGGATCCTCGTGCATCTCACGCCCGATCCCGTGACCTATATACTTACGGCAAACCGCATACCCGTTGGCTTCAACGTGGGTCTGGATAGCATTCGAGATATCGCCGATCCTGTTTCCTGCCACCGCCTGTTCAATGCCCTTGAACATTGCTTCCTCGGTGACTTTCAGCAGTCTGTCAGCTTCCTCCGAAACCTTTCCTACCCTGAAGGTCTTGGTGTTGTCGCCCATGAAACCGTTGAGTTCAGCAACGATATCACAGGAAATTATATCGCCCTCGTGAAGGATAACCTTCTTGGAGGGGATACCGTGGATCAGCTGCTCGTTTATAGAGAAGCAGTTATGCCCCGGAAATCCGCAATAGCCCTTGCACGGCGATGAGCCGCCATGAGATACAACGTAATCGTTGACGATCCTGTCCAGTTCCCATGTTGAGATGCCTGGAACAGCGTTCCTGCCTGCGAGTTCGAGCGCCTGGGCGGCGAGCTCACCGGCTTTGAGCATAGCTTTAAGCTCTGTTGGATTTTTAATTGTAATCATTTATAGTCACGCTTTTCTTTTTAGATCAGCCCTTTATAGCAGCCAGCGTCAGCTTGGAGGTCTCGGAGATCTCGTCCTGACCCTCGACGGTCACGAGCTTGCCCTTCGCAGCATAGAAATCCTTGAGGGGAGCTGTCTTCTCGTGATATGTCTTGAGACGGCTGATAACGGTCTCGGGCTTGTCGTCAACTCTCTGAACGACCTTTGCGCCGCATGCGTCGCAGATGCCCTCCACCTTAGTGGGCTTATACTGAATGTGATAAGAATTTCCGCAGCCCTCGCAAACGCGTCTGCCGGACATTCTTGCTGTGATAGCCTCATCAGGAACGTGGATCTCAACAACCTTGTCGATGTTCACGCCCATCTTCTCAAGCGCCTCAGCCTGTGCAACAGTTCTGGGGAAGCCGTCGAGAATGAAGCCGTTCTTTGCGTCGTCCTCTGCGATCCTGTCCTTGAGGATACCAATTACAACTTCGTCAGGAACGAGGTCGCCTCTGTCCATATACGCCTTAGCAGCAAGACCAGCGGGTGTGCCGTTCTTGACCGCCTCGCGGAGCATATTGCCAGTGGAGATAGCCGGGATATTCAGCTCTTTGCAGACTACCTCAGCCTGGGTACCCTTACCTGCGCCCGGAGCGCCTAAAAAAATCAGATTCATGGTGTTCTCCTATTCGCAACGTGTCGTCTGGAAGAAACCCCTCAGCCCGCCGGAAGTCCGGCAGGCGTGGGGACTTTTTTAATCAAGGAAGCCGGGGTGATGACGCATCATGATCTGGCTCTCGAGAGATCTTACGGTCTCAAGTGCGACGCCGACAACGATCAGGATCGTTGTGCCGCCGATGCTGATACCCTGAAGCGAGGGTACGCAGAGCGCCAGAATGATCGGGAATATAGCGACGATTCCGAGGAATATCGCGCCGATCAATGTGATCTTGTTGAGAGAGTTATAGATGAAGTCAGAAGTGGGCTTGCCCGGTCTGTAGCCAGGGATCGCACCGTTGTTCTTCTTCAGGTTGTTTGCGATCTCAACAGGATTGTACTGAATGGAAACATAGAAATAGTTGAATGCGATGATGAGCAGGAAGTAGATCACTGCATACAGCGGACTGCTCTGGCTGAACAGTCTTACGAAGCCATCCCAGAAGGTGTCGCCTGTTCCGTTGATTCCGAAGAAGAACAGGATAGTCTGGGGAAGGCTCATCAGCGACATTGCAAAGATGATAGGCATAACGCCGGACATCGCAACCTTGATCGGAATGTGTGTCGACTGACCGCCGTACATCTTTCTGCCGACTACGCGCTTAGCGTACTGAACTGGGATTCTGCGCTCTGCGTTGGTCATCATGATAACGAACCATACCATTGCAATGAAGATCACAATAGCAAGCAGAACGAAGCCGATGTTTGCGAGGTTCTCCTTGCAGAGCGATACGAAGTATGTTACTGCATTGGGGAGACCAGAGACGATACCTGCGAAAAGTATCATAGAGATACCGTTGCCGATACCCTTTTCATTGATTCGGTCGCCCAGCCAGATGATCATTGACGCACCCGCAACGAAGCAGGCAACGATAACGATCGCGGAAAGAACGACTGCGAACATGTCGGGGTTCGCTTCACGGACATCGCCGTACTTGAGGATCGCGGTGTGAACTCCGTTGGAATCGTTGTAACCGTTTCTCAGCGTGAAGTAGAACGCAATAGCCTGAAGTATAGCCAGCGCAAGCGACGTAAACTTGGTGATCGTATTGAGTTTCTTTCTGCCTTCCTCTCCCTCTTTCTGGAGCTTTTCCAGAGGAGGGATAGCGACAGCAAGAAGCTGGATAATGATCGACGCATTGATATAAGGCGTGATCGACATTGCCAGCAGAGTACCCTTACCGAGCGAACCGCCTGTCATTACATCGAGGTAATTCAGCAGCGACGCACCGCCCATCATTGTGCTGATAGCGGAGTTGTCAAGGAAGGGAACGAAAATGTTGGAGCCTAAACGGAACAGGACGATGATGAACAGTGTGTACAAAATCTTTTTACGCAGCTGCGTGTCCATCCACGCATTACGAAAGACCTGAAACATTAGATCACCTCAGCCTTTCCGCCTGCCTTTTCAATTTTTTCCTGTGCGCCAGCGGTGAACTTAGCTGCCTTAACAGTAAGGCTCTTTGTGAGTTCGCCGTTGCCCAGGATCTTGATACCGTCCTTAGCGTTCTTAATCGCACCGCTCTCAACAAGAGCAGCAGCGTCAACAACGGCACCGTTCTCAAAACGTGCCTCCAGGTCGGATACGTTTACAGTTGCATACTCAACCGCAAAGATGTTGTGGAAACCTCTCTTAGGAATTCTTCTCTGGAGAGGCATCTGACCGCCTTCAAAGCCAGGTCTGATAGAACCGCCGGAACGAGCCTTCTGACCCTTGTGTCCCTTGCCGGCTGTCTTGCCGTTGCCGGAACCATGACCACGGCCGATACGCTTAACGTCCTTTACAGAGCCTTCAGCGGGCTGTAATTCGTAAAGCTTCATAACTTTGCACCCCCTAGTAAATGTGGATTAAGTGTAATTAGAATTTGTGGGAACCTCCCGGCGCGAACCGGGCGTCCCGTTGAAATCAAACCTCTTCAACCTTTACAAGGTGAGCGATAGTCTTGATTTTACCCTTAGTAGCCTCGTTGTCAGGCTGGGTAGTCTCAGAATTGATCTTGCGCAGTCCAAGGGAATACGCAGTGGCGATCTGATTCTTCTTGCAGCTGTTTAAAGAGCGTACAAGTGTGATTTTAAGAGCCATGTTATTCTTCCTTTCGTACTGCTTAGCCTACAATTTCCTTAACGGTCTTGCCTCTGAGAGCAGCAACTTCCTCTGCGGTTCTGAGCGAAGTCAGACCCTCCATTGTTGCGCGAACAACGTTGCAGGGGTTGTTGGAACGCAGGGACTTTGTACGGATGTTCTTGATGCCTGCCATCTCGATGACTGCACGAACAGGGCCGCCTGCGATAACGCCGGTACCCTCGGGAGCCGGACGCATCAGAACTGCGCCTGCACCGAACTTACCAGTAACCTCGTGGGGAATTGTGGTTCCCTTGAGGGCGATCTTGTGAAGATTCTTCTTAGCGTCCTCAAGGCCCTTGCGGATAGCGTCCGGAACTTCGTTGGATTTGCCCATGCCGAAGCCTACAACGCCGTTGCCGTCGCCGACAACTACCAGAGCGGAGAACTTCATGATACGTCCGCCCTTAACGGTCTTGGAAACGCGGTTTATAGCAACAACTTTCTCGTTGAGCTCGTAATTGTTTGCGTCTAAAAGTGCCAAGTCTGTGTCCCTCCTTATTAGAAATTAAGTCCGCCTTCTCTTGCGCCTTCAGCGAGAGCAGCGACTCTGCCGTGGTATACATAACCGCCTCTGTCGAAAACAACATCGGTGATACCAGCAGCCTTAGCCTTCTCGGCGATCATCTGGCCGACCTTCTTAGCAGCCTCAACATTGCCGCCGAAGCCCTCGAAGCCCTTCTCGGTGGAAGAAGCAGCTGCAAGTGTAACGCCCTTTACGTCGTCAATGACCTGAGCGTAAATGTGCTGAGAAGAACGGAAAACGTTAAGACGCGGGCACTCTGCGGTACCGGTGATCTTAGAACGAACACGCTTGTGACGGCGGATTCTGCTCTTGTTCTTGTCGATAATTTTAACCATTTATTTTCAGTCCTTTCGTTGTGGGAATTACTTCTTACCCTTACCTGCTTTACCTTCCTTGCGGCGGATAACTTCGTTTGCATACTTGATGCCCTTGCCCTTGTAAGGCTCGGGAGGACGCTTGCCTCTGATCTCAGAAGCGATCTGACCAACCTTCTGCTTGTCGATACCCTTTACGATGATGGTGTTGGGATCCGGAACATCGAGAGTGATATCGTCGGAGTCGGATACGATAACGGGGTGAGAGTAACCGAGGGTCAGAGTAACGTTCTTACCGCTCTTCTGGCATCTGTAACCTACACCGTTGATCTTCAGCTCCTTGGAGAAGCCGTTTGTAACACCCTCAACCATGTTGTGGATCAGGGTTCTTGTCAGACCGTGGAGGGACTTGCTGAGGTTCTCCTCGTCAGGACGCTCAACGATAACCTCGTCGCCCTGCTTGGAGATCTTCATAAGGTGATTGAATTCCTTAGTGAGGGTGCCCTTGGGACCCTTTACTGTAACTACGGAGCCGTCGATATTTACTTCCACACCTGCGGGAATAGCAACGGGCTTCTTACCAATTCTTGACATATTACTATTCCTCCTTACCAGATGAACGCAAGGACTTCGCCGCCGACATTGAGCTCGCGAGCCTTCTTGTCAGTCATGATGCCCTTGGAAGTGGACACGATAGCAATACCGAGGCCCTTCATTACCTTAGGCATATCCTTGCAGTTAGAGTAGATTCTCAGACCGGGCTTGGAAACACGGCGGAGGCCGGTGATTACCTGAGCTCTAGTGTCTGTGTACTTGAGATTGACTCTGATGATGCCCTGCTTCTTGTCGTCAATAACCTTGAAGCTCTTGATGTAGCCCTCGTCCTGAAGGATCTGAGCTATCTGCTTCTTGAGGTTGGACGCGGGGATATCAACAGAGGCGTGCTTCGCGGAGTTTGCGTTACGGATTCTCGTAAGCATATCTGCGATGGTATCAGTGATCTGCATTCGTTTACCTCCTATACGAAAGCCGTTACGGAACCGAATTGTCCGTCGTACTTACATGATTGCTCCTTATCGGAGCTGATATTTAAGCCGGGCTTTTATTGAAACAAAACCCGCCCGGCGAGGGAACAAATTGTGATGGAACTGATTTGATCGACGTTCCTGTGGTTATTACCAGCTTGCCTTCTTCACGCCAGGGATCTGACCCTTATAAGCAAGCTCTCTGAAGCAGATTCTGCAGATGCCGAACTTGCGCATATAAGAATGGGGTCTGCCGCAGATCTTGCATCTGTTGTAGGCGCGAGTGGAAAATTTCGGCGCTCTCTGCTGCTTAGCTATCATTGACTTCTTAGCCATAAGTTTTCCTTCGTCCTTTCTTACTTCTCAAAAGGAGCGCCCATCAGGGTGAGCAGCTCTCTTGCTTCCTCATCAGTCTTTGCAGTAGTTACAAAGTTGATGTCCATGCCGCGTGTAGCCTCGATCTTGTCGAAGTCGATCTCCGGGAAGATGATCTGCTCCTTCAGACCGAAAGAGTAGTTACCTCTGCCGTCGAAGGAATTAGCGTTGATACCTCTGAAGTCGCGTACACGGGGGAGAGCAACGTTAAACAGTCTGTCGAGGAACTCGTACATGATCTCGCCTCTCAGTGTTACCTTAACACCGATGACCTGACCCTCTCTGAGCTTGAAGTTAGCGACTGCCTTCTTGGAACGGCACTCAACCGGCTTCTGACCAGTGATCTGAGCGAGCTCAGACATAACGTTCTCAATGATCTTGTGATTTTCCTTTGCCTCGCCGCAAGCAACGTTTACAACGATCTTGTCAAGCTTCGGGATCTGCATAACAGACTTGTAGCCGAACTTCTTGAAGAGCGCGGGGGCAACGGTTTCCTTGTAGAAATCCTTCATTCTTGCCATATCAATACTCCTATCTGACAGCCGGATTTTAATGCTCCGCTCCAGCGAGGGAGCATTCCTTGTATCCGACCGATCTCAGGCAATATCAGTACTTGAGCTCTGCGCCGCAGTGCTTGCAAACTCTGATCTTCTTGCCATCCTCAATCTTGTGAGCGACTCTTGTAAGCTTGTCGCACTTGGGGCAAACGAGCTGAACCTTGGACGCGTAGAGCGCACCCTCAGCCTGAACTCTGCCGCCGAGCTGACCGGCCTGCTTGGGCTTAACGTGCTTTGTTACCATGTTAACGCCTTCGACGATAACCTTGTTCTCCTTAGCGGAAACGGTAACGATCTTACCCTGCTTGCCCTTATCAGCGCCGCTGATAACCTGAACCTTATCACCGGTTTTAATATTTAAGCTATTCATAATCGGCAGGTCCTCCTTAAAGTACTTCGGGAGCGAGGGACAGGATCTTTGTGAAGTCCTTGTCGCGCAGCTCTCTTGCTACCGGCCCAAAAATACGAGTTCCCTTCGGATTTTTGTCCTCCTTGATGATAACCGCTGCGTTTTCATCGAAGCGGATATATGTTCCGTCGTCACGTCTGAGACCCTTTGCGGAACGAACGACAACGCACTTAACTACGTCGCCCTTCTTTACAACGCCGCCGGGTGTAGCTTTTCTGACGGAAGCAATGATAACGTCGCCGATATTCGCATACTTTCTGCGGGTACCGCCGAGCACTCTGATACACATAAGCTCCTTGGCGCCGGTGTTGTCAGCGACCTTGAGCAGTGTCTGCATCTGGATCATGTTATGCTACTCCTTTCGTAGAATTACTTAGCGCGCTCGATGACGTTAACAAGGCGCCATCTCTTATCCTTGGAAAGGGGGCGAGTCTCCATGATCTCAACTCTGTCGCCTATTCCGCATGTGTTCTGTTCATCATGAGCCTTCAGCTTGATTGTACGCTTCACGATCTTCTTGTAAAGAGGATGACGAACATTGTCCTCGATGGCTACGACGATAGTCTTGTCCATCTTGTTGCTTACTACTCTACCAACTCTGGTCTTTCTTAAAGCTCTTTCCATGTTTAGTTCTTATCCTCCTTCCTTAATTGTTTGCCGCGATCTCACGCTGACGCTGAATGGTCTTGATGCGTGCGATATCCTTCTTGACAGCCTTGATTCTTGTGGGGTTGTCGAGCTGGTTAACGGCAAGCTGGAAGCGCAGGTTGAAAAGCTCCTGCTTGAGTTCAGCGAGCTTAGTGTCGAGCTCTGTCTCCGAGAGATATACCAGTTCTGAAGCCTTCATTAAAGCTCACCTCCGTCTTCCTTCTTAACAAACTTGCACTTAATCGGGAGCTTGTGCATTGCAAGACGCATAGCCTCGCGTGCGGTCTCCTCAGGAACGCCGGCGATCTCAAACATTACTCTGCCGGGCTTTACTACAGCTACCCAGTACTCGGGAGCGCCCTTACCGGAACCCATTCGAACTCCGAGGGGCTTATCAGTTACGGGCTTGTCGGGGAATATCTTGATCCATACCTGACCGCCACGCTTGATGTAACGAGTCATTGCGATACGGGCAGCCTCGATCTGATTGGACTTGATCCATGCGGCCTCAAGTGCCTGCAGGCCATACTCACCGTTAGATACCTTGTTGCCTCTTGTGGCGATACCGGTACGGCGGCCTCTCTGTACTCTTCTGTACTTTACTCTCTTAGGAAGCAGCATTAGTCGTTACCCCCTTCTCTTCTAGGTGCTCTTTCTCTGCGAGGACGTCTGTCGTCGCGGCCTCTGCCATTGTTTCTGTCGTCGCGTCTGCGTCTGTCGGGTCTCTCTGCTCTCTGAACAGGAAGCTCGCCCTTGAGGACTTCGCCCTTGTAGATCCAAACCTTAACGCCGATAACGCCGTAAGTTGTGTTTGCTCTTGCTACGCCGTAGTCGATGTCGGCACGGAGAGTCTGAAGCGGGATTGTACCCTCGTGATAGCTCTCAGTACGAGCGATCTCGGCACCGCCCAGACGACCAGCTACCATGGTCTTGATACCCTTAGCGCCGGACTTCATGGTTCTGCCGATAACGGACTTCATAGCACGTCTGAAGGAAACACGACCCTCGAGCTGCTGCGCGATGTTCTCTGCAACGAGCTGAGCGTTCATATCGGGGTTCTTCACCTCGATGATCTTGATGTCTACCTTCTTGCCGGTGAACTTCTCCATCTCAGCCTTGAGCTTGTCAACCTCTGCGCCCTTAGCGCCGATAACCATACCGGGCTTTGCGCAGGAGATGCAGATAGTTACCTTATCGCCGGATCTCTCGATCTCGATCGAGGGAACACCAGCCTTGTAAAGCTTCTTCTTCAGAAGCTCACGGATCTTATAGTCTTCAACGAGTGTGTCACCGAAGGTTGCCTTGCTCGCGAACCAGCGAGAATCCCAATCCTTGATTACACCCACTCTGAGACCATGTGGATTAACCTTCTGTCCCATTGTTATTCTCCTCCTTATTCCGCTTCTTTAACAACCAGCACGATGTTAGACGTTCTCTTGAGAATTCTGTGAGCGCGTCCGTGATCCTTCGGTCTGATACGCTTGAGTGTTACGCCTGCGCCTACGAATGCTTCGGAAACGTAAAGGCGGCTGGTGTCCATGTTGTGATTGTTCTCTGCGTTAGCAACAGCGGACTTAAGGAGCTTCTCGAGAGGCTCACAAGCGGACTTGGGGGTGTTCTTGAGAGTTGCGAATGCGATTTCAACAGGCTTGTTTCTGATGAGGTCGAGAACGATGCCGACCTTTCTCGGAGAAATGCGGACCTGTCTGAGTTCAGCTCTAGCTTCCATTATTTCTCCTCCTTACTTCTTGCCTGTGGTCTTGCTTCCAACGTGACCCTTGAAGGTTCTGGTGGGAGCGAACTCACCGAGCTTGTGGCCGACCATATCCTCGGTAACATATACCGGAACATGCTTTCTGCCATCGTGAACTGCGAATGTGTGACCTACGAAGTCAGGGAATATTGTAGAGGAACGGCTCCATGTCTTGAGAACCTTCTTCTCTCCTGCTTCGTTCATTGCCAGAACTCTCTTATAGAGAGCTTCCTGGACGTAAGGTCCCTTTTTAATACTTCTTCCCATGTCTAAATAATTCCTTTCAAGTTTAGCTGCAAGTTAATGAGCAGCGGCACTCGCCGATGACGTTTTACGCACAACCTTATTAATGATGTGCAACGCTGTTCTTATTAACAGCAACTTTTGGGTTATGGTATCATGGCGCTTTCTTCCCCTGCGCGGGGCAGGGGAGCAAAGCGAACCGGGATTACTTGGAGTTTCTTCTCTTAACGATGAACTTGTTAGAGGACTTCTTGGTGCTTCTGGTCTTGTAGCCAAGAGCGGGCTTGCCCCAAGGAGTTACAGGGCCGGGACGTCCAACAGGGGACTTACCCTCACCACCACCGTGCGGGTGGTCGTTCGGGTTCATTACGGAACCGCGAACAGTCGGACGAACGCCGAGGTGACGGGTTCTACCAGCCTTACCGAGGTTAACGTTCTCGTGGTCGAGGTTAGAAACGGTACCGATGGAAGCCATGCAGTTGACTGCAACGTTTCTCAGCTCGCCGCTGGGAAGACGGATAAGAGCCATGCCGTTCTCCTTAGCCATGAGCTGAGCCATGTTACCAGCAGAACGAACCATCTGAGCGCCCTTACCGGGGTGCATCTCGATGTTGTGGATAACGGTACCAACAGGGATATCAGCCAGTGCAAGAGCGTTGCCGGGCTTGATATCAGCGTCGCTGCCTGCGCGAACGGTGTCGCCGACCTTCAGGCCGTCAGGAGCGATGATATATCTCTTCTCGCCGTCCTCATAGGTAACGAGAGCGATGAAAGCAGATCTGTTAGGATCGTACTCAAGAGTGGTAACAGTAGCGTTCATGCCCTGCTTATCTCTCTTGAAGTCGATAACACGATACTTCTTTCTGTTGCCGCCGCCGATGTGTCTAACGGTGATTCTGCCGTAGCTGTTGCGGCCTGCGGTCTTCTTAACGGGCTCCAGAAGTGACTTTTCAGGAGCTACCTTTGATAAGCCGCTGTAATCAGTAACAGTCATGCCACGACGGCTGTTATTGACGGGCTTGTAATTCTTAATAGCCATTTCGTTTCACTCCTTACTTAAATCATTCCGTCGAAGAACTCAATGGTCTTGGAGCCTTCTGCGAGGGTAACGACTGCCTTCTTCCAATCGGAAGTATAACCAGCAGTTCTGCCCATTCTCTTGAGTCTGCCGCGAACGGAGATGGTGTTCACCTTTGCTACCTTAACACCCTTGAAGAGTGTCTCGACAGCCTTGGCGATCTCGATCTTGTTAGCGTCCTTGGCAACCTTGAAAGTGTACTTGCCGGAAGCAAGAGCCTCCATGCTGTGTTCTGTGATGATGGGCTTGATAATGATATCCTGAGCAGCCTTCATTATGCGTACACCTCCTCGAGCTTCTTGACAGCGCCCTCAACGATTACGAACTTGTCGCAGTTGAGAATGTCATATACGTTGAGAGTGTTGTACTGAGTAGTCTTAACACCCTCGATGTTTGCAGCGGACTTGATAACCTTAGCGTCAACAGCATCGAGAACGATGAGAGTCTTCTTCTCAGCCTCGAGAGCCTTGAGCATAGCAACCATAGTCTTGGTCTTGAACTCGTCGGTCTTGATAGCGTCTACAACTACCATCTCGTTTGCGCTTACCTTAGCGGAAAGAGCGGAGAGCATTGCAAGCTTTCTTACCTTCTTGTTCAGAGTGAATCTGTAGGAACGGGGCTTCGGGCCGAGGGCGATACCACCGTGTCTCCACTGAGGAGATCTTGTGGAACCCTGTCTTGCATGACCGGTACCCTTCTGTCTCCAGGGCTTTCTGCCGCCGCCGCTTACCTCTGTTCTGGTAAGTGTGGACTGAGTACCCTGACGCTGATTTGCGAGGTAATTGACTACAACGGAGTGCATTGCGGTCTTGTTCGGCTCGATACCGAATACGTTTTCGTTAAGCTCAAGCTCGGAAACGACCTTACCCGCCATATCTACAACATTGATCTTAGGCATAATTATCGTCCTCCTCCCTTATGCTTTAACTGCGTTGACGATAGTAACAACGCCGCCCTTAGGGCCGGGAACCGCGCCTCTAACAGCGATGAGGTTGTTCTCAACGTCAACCTTTACAACTACCAGGTTCTGAACAGTAACGTTCTCAGCACCCATGTGACCTGCCATGCCCTTGCCCTTGAAGATTCTGGACGGGCTGGAGCATGCGCCCATGGAGCCTGCCTGTCTAGCAACAGGACCAGAACCGTGGGTCTCCTTGAGTCTGTGCTGGTTGTGACGCTTGATGGCACCTGTGAAGCCCTTGCCCTTGCTTACGCCTGCAACGTCGATAACGTCGCCCTCAGCGAAAACGTCAGCCTTCAGAACATCGCCAACGTTTACCGCGCTGATGTCGTCCAGACGGAACTCCTTAAGTGTCTTCTTGAACGCTACGTCGTTCTTCTTGAAGTGGCCCTGTTCAGGCTTGTTGATGTGCTTGGGAGTAACATCTCCGAAGCCGAGCTGAACTGCCTCGTAGCCGTCGTTCTCAGTAGTTTTCTTCTGAACTACTACGCAGGGACCCGCTTCGATAACTGTTACGGGAACGACCTTGCCTGCCTCGTCGAAGATCTGTGTCATGCCGATCTTCTTGCCGATGATTGCCTTTGTCATTGCGGCTAATCCTCCTTTGGTTATTGGTCGGGATAACTCCCGACATGACCATGCACCGGAATGGTGCGTGGTTAGTGGTTGAGCGTTTTACCGCCCAACATAACTCCAATGCTCTCTATGATCAGATATCCATTGAAATCTCTACGCCTGCGGGAAGCTCCAGTGTCTGGAGAGCTTCGATCGCCTTTGCTGAGGGACGGATAACGTCGATAAGACGCTTATGAGTTCTCAGCTCGAACTGCTCACGAGAATCCTTGTACTTGTGAACCGCTCTCAGGATAGTAACTACTTCCTTGCTTGTAGGAAGCGGGATCGGACCTGCAACTCTCGCACCGTTGTGTGTAGCCGCCTCTACGATCTTCTTGGCTGCTGCGTCAACTACGCTGTGCTCGTAGCCCTTGATCTTGATCCTTACCTTCTCATTTGCTGCCATGATTTTTCAACCCCTTCTGTTAGTAGTGTGCTGGCAAAAGCTGTTTTGAAAAATCCACTGTGCCGTGTGTTTCTTTTGACCGACAACCGCTTGTTAGTTATCCAGGATATCCCGGACACTTTAACAGCGACACCGGGAAGAAACTCACGTTTTCTGTAAATCTTCTTCCGCCGGACTAGCATGTCCGACATACTCCGCCGAAATTACCGCGGTCAGAGCCGCGCAACCTCCGGCATCATCGCTATGCCTTCTTGTAATAGGCTGTTCCCGATCGAATTACATCATCAGTACAGCCGCCAACAGTTATTTTACCACATAACAACGCCAATTGCAAGGATTTTGAGAAAAATTCAGTGTAGAATTTTTGCAGCCTTTTGCAGCTATTTGTTATATATTTTGCACAAAAGCATGTTGAAGTGTTGAACTCAGCGCATAAATAGCGGTACAATCAACTTTTAGTATACAAACCAAACCCGATTTTATACTATTTATAATATAATTATACTCTTTCGCACTCAGGATTCTTGACCCGAAACAAAAAGGACTGCGAACGCAGTCCTTTAACATTATTTGTGCAGCCGCTTGATCATCTTGAATACAATGGTATTCTCCATTACCAGAGGGCTTTCATGCGCAAAGAACAGTATGCCATCGGCGGGAGCTTTCACCTCGCTGATTACATTTCCCTCGTACGGATGAATTATCTGGGCAAGGATATCGCCCTTCTCCACCTCGTCGCCGATTTTGTGGAGGCTGCGGTAAATTCCCGCCGCTCCGCAGGTGACGTTCATCATGTCGTCCTCGTCGATGATGGTTCCCATGTAGCCGCCGTGGCACTTGTACTTGATTATTCCCATTCTCGACAGAAATCTCAGCACCGCGGAAACTCCCAGTTCAGCGGAAGCCTCGTCTATACTCTCGGTGGCGTTGGTGTAGACCGAAAACGCCGCCGTCCCGCCGACCTGCCAGTTGAAATTCAGCGTGGACTGATCCATCGCCGTCGGGGTTCTCAGCACCACGTAAGGAAGTCCGAACAGATTTGCAAGGCTGGTGTTTTCCTTGCAGGTTTTCATCATGCGGACGTGCGGAATGAACATTCCCGAAATATAGAAGCTCGCAAACTGCACGCCGTACTGATACTTGCATATCTCCTTAAAGATACCTGCCGCGATGCGTTCCGTGGTCTCTCCGTCAGGGTCGCCGGGGAACATTCTGTTGATATCCGTGTTGTCGAGGCACCAGAACCGCTTTCCGATATTCGTGCCGTAACTGTTTATCGACGGTATTATCAGTATCTCCCGGTCGTAGGCGATATCCCCCTTACGCTCAAGAGCCTCCAGCGTTTTGACAAGCTGACTGCACATATAAAGCTGCTGTATCTCGTTTCCGCGAAGAGAGCCTATAATACAGCAGGACTTTTCCCCCTTGCCGAAGCGGTAGCCCGTCACTCTGAAATCATCGCGGTACGGCGACGACAGACTGAAAATGATGTCCTTTTTCATTCCAAAAACCTCACGGTAATTTATTTATCCCTGCTCCACCGCGCGGACGTGATATCTGTCTGCTTTCACGCCGTCTATCGCATTGATGAAATCCGTGAACCTCGCGAAACCGTAATTTCTGAAATCGAAGCCCTCGAATTTCTCCTTGAGCTGTATGCCCAGCGCTCTTATGCTGTGGCTTCCCTCGGCGCGTGCGAACTCGTTGACGAACTGCTCGATCTCCTCGGTCTGCTTCGCGAATTCATCGCTGATATACAGCTTGTTGTTCCTGATTACTATTCCGCTTATCTCAGCCGCAAGCTTTCTCATTGAGGTAAAGCCAAGCTCCTTGAGGAAATCCTTGCCGTACTTGCCGGAAAGGTCTCTTCCAAGCCCGGAGAGCGAACCGCCCTTTTCCGAACCCGCAACGAACTGAAGCACCTCGCGCTTGACTGCGTTTATCTCGGGCTTTTCCGTCTGATCCTCAGTTCCGGCAGGCTCTGCGGATTCGGAAGCGTTATCGGCGCTCGCGGAATCTTCAGCGCTTTCCTCCTCGTCAGACTTAGCGGACTTTGCCGTCTTGTCCTTCTTAGAACGCCCGGGGTTGTCGTTGTTTGAAATGTTTCCGGAATTCTCCGCAGCAGCTGCATTTTCTGCGCTCTCTGCGTTCTCCGCTTTCTCTGCGCCCTCAACCATCACTGAGTTTTCGGAGCCTTCGGCTGCTGACGGTGCATTGACCTCCGCGATGACCTCAGCCACCTTTTCCGCTGTGGACTTAGTATCCCGCGGCAGAGTTTCCGGTTTCTCAAGTTTCTCGGGCTTTTCAGGCTTTGCGGACTTCGCCGATTCAGCGGGGGCAACCGCGTTTATCACCGGCTGAACCAGAGAAAACGCGCGATTCTTGCTGATCTTTATATCCGGAACGGAAGATAACAGCGCCCTGAAATCCCCATAGCCCATATCGTCAATGTAGCTCTTTCCGTACGCCGCCATAAGCTCATTGTTGAGCTGACCCAGGTTTCCGCCGTCCGGCATGTTCTCCGCTGCGTACTTCTGGATCCTCGCGAATACCGCTTTCTCGTCCGGTCCGGGCATTCCGGCGGGTTTTACGGCAGGCTCCGGCTTAACAGCTTCCGCAAGGAACACCTTGTTTCCGTCGACCCTGACCTCGCCCACCGAGCTCAGCGCCGACTTGAAATCACCGAATCCCAGCGCACGGAAATAATCCTTGCCGAAGGCGCTCATCAAGCGATTATTGAGCTGACCTATATTTCCGCCGTCCGGCATGTTGTCTCCCGCGTAGGTCATGACCTCCCTGCGGTAGCTCCCGGCGTCAAGCGTGACTTCCGGAGCGGCCTCCGCTGGCTTTACGAGCGTGCCGGTACGCGTGAACTGCGGCAGCTTGTCAATGAATCTCGCAAACCTTGCGCTGCCGAACTTCGCGAAGTCTATCTTTCCGAAACGGCTGTTGAGATAACTCTCAAGTTTTAGCATGTTGTCGTTTTCCGGCTCATGCTCGCTCAGGTACTCCTGCATTGCCGCGGAAATAGACTGCTCCGTTGCCGCCTCGACCGCCCTGGCGGGAGCGGGCTGCTCCTGGCGCTTCTTTCTCAGGGAAACAAAAGTGTTGTTCCGGCGAAGCTCCGGGAAGCTGTCGATAAAGTTCGAAAACCTCTTGTAGCCCAGCTCGTCAAAGTTGATGTTGCCGAATTTGGAGGTCAGCACCGCGCTTATCCTCGCAAGGTCGAGCCGCTCGTCCTTGTTATCGGTGACGAAGGTCAGCACCGCCTTTCTGATAGCCGGCTCGTCGCAGCTTGCTTCCATTTCGCCGATCTGGTTGAGATAGCAGAAATGATGACAGCTTACCGTGAACGGTCTCGGGGTTTTGAGTTCGCCTATTCCTACCACAAGCTTTCCTGCCTCGCGAAGGCGTATCGCAAGCCGCGTGAAGTCGCTGTCGCTGGTGACGAGCACAAATCCGTCAACATTGCCGGTGTACAGAATGTCCATCGCGTCGATTATCATGGAGAAATCCGTAGCGTTCTTGCCTGCAACATAGCTTGTCTGCTGAACCGGCATTATCGAGTAGTTGACTGCGGGAGCATGCCAGCCGTTGCCGCCTTTTTCCCAGTCGCCGTAAACTCTCTTGTAGGTCGGCACGCCGTACTTCTGCACCTCGTTCATGACGAACTGTGCATATTTCGCGGATACGTTATCGCTGTCGATAAGCACCGCGAGCTTCTTTTCTTCTGACATTGTTACCTCTGTTCTGTGAATTGCCCCGGGAACGGACAGGGCGTTGTTGTTATATTATAGTATTATTTTCCGCGAATAGAACCGTACTGGTCCGCTGTGTTGAATATAGTTGAGATATAGCCCTTGAAATACGGAATGAACACGCCGCTGTCTATCATGGCGAGGACTTCCGCCTCAGACGCCCAACGTACCGCCTGAACTTCCTCGTACTGCAATTCCAGACTTTCAATGTCCGGGTCAGCCTTTACGACATACCAGTCGTCAAAGCCCTCGCCGTAGGTCACGGAATAATGCGGACGAACCCCGTTTAAATCCAGCGTTACGCCTATCTCCTCTCGAACCTCACGCATGGCTGCCGCCGCGCTGGTCTCTCCGGCAACGGCGGAGCCACCGGCGCTAACGTCCCACAGATTCGAAAAACCGTGCTTGAACGGCTGGCGCTGCTGAATGAGCATTCTGCCGTCGCTTCCAATAATGCAGACATGCACCACCAGATGATAGCCTCCCTCGGGAAGTCCCTCTCCGCGCACGGCGGTTTTTCCGGTCTTGTTGCGGTTTATGTCGTAAACGTCCCAGAGTTCCATGCGAGACCTCCGTTATATAAGCTATATTGCGACTGGAATCTTGTCGGTAAATTCGTGGTACTTATAATCGACTGCGGTAAAGCTGTTCTTCGTGAACTTGTAAAAATCCGTGATGTCCTCAACCTGCATTTCCGGAGCGGGGTAGGGCTTCTTTTCAATGAGCCGCTTTACAGCGTCGATGTGGCGGTCGTAAATGTGCGCGTCCGCAATGACGTGGACAAGCTCTCCCGGCTCGAATCCTGTGGATTTCGCGAACATTATGAGCAGCGCCGCATACTGGCAGACGTTCCAGTTGTTCGCGGTGAGCATGTCCTGGCTGCGCTGGTTGAGTATCGCGTTGAGTCTGTTTCCGGTGACGTTGAACGTCATGGAATAGGCGCAGGGAGCCAGCCGCATTTCGCTGAGGTCGGCGTGATTGTAGGTGTTGGTCATGATACGGCGGCTGTTCGGGTCGTGCTTCAGGTCGTACAGCACCTTGTCCACCTGATCGAAATCTCCCTCGGGGTAGTGGTGCTTCACGCCGAGCTGATAGCCGTACGCCTTGCCGATGGTGCCGTTTTCGTCCGCCCAGGCGTCCCAGATATGGGACGAAAGGTCAGCCACACGGTTGGATTTCTTCTGGTATATCCAGAGTATCTCATCAATGGCGGAGCGATAGTAAACCCGGCGGAGCGTCATTATCGGGAACTCCTTCTGGAGGTCATAACGGTTCACGATACAGAATTTCTTTATCGTATGGGCGGGAGTGCCGTCCTCCCAGTGCGGGCGGACATGGCATTCCTCATCTGAAACGCCGTTAGCTATGATGTCCCGGCAGTTCTCTATAAACAGTTCGTCGGCAAGGCTCATTCGTGGTTCTCCTTAGTTGGTAAAGCTCATATTCTTCCGAATATCGCGGAAGTGGAAAGGTCGACGCTTTCGAACGGCACCTTCTCAAAGCAGGAAAGTCCGTTGGTCTCGCACATGCTGAACAGCCCGGAGCCGCTGCTCTCTGCGAATTTCCTGACCTGCTCCATCAGCGCCTTTGCGCCTGCGGGATAATCGGCGGCTTCGCCCTCCGCAGGAGTTCTTGCGGCGCCGTTATCGTCGATATTCAGCGGGAACAGCCCGTCCCAGCCGTAAAGATATATCTCGCTGAATCCCATGTAAAGCGCAAGCTGGATCATGGCGTACATCGGGAACATATTCGCGGTCGCAAACACCGTCTCCACGCTCTGGAAGGACGGCAGCCCGTTGATTAGTCCCGCGCCGAGGCCGTTGAAGTAGGTCGGCTTTTTCTTGAACTTATCCTCGAACACCTTTATTCTTCCGTCAATGAAGCACTCCATACCCTCGATGTACTTTCCGTTGCCCAGATAGGAGGATTCCTTGGTCAGCACGAAGAATTCCGGACGCTGCGGGGTCTTCTGGAAGTAATCGCAGAACTCGTTGCAGGCGAACGCATGCTCGTTCATCAGCCCGTTGAGCTCGTCGAGCTTCGCGCTGTAATGACCCAGGATAAAGCAGCGCTGACCCTTCATCTTATCCTTGTACGCGGCAAGCTGCTGCGCTGTGAGGTTCTCCTGACCGCCTGCGCGCTTTCCGTCGGAGCCGAGTGCCTTGCTGAGCTTCATATTCGCAAGTGTCATGCCAAGCCCGGAAGGTTCGTTGAGTTCGCAGTAGCCGTTCTCGGTAAAGCCACACTGGGACTTGAGTATAGCCGCTATCTCCGCGGAAGTCCCCTGAACCCCCGCCATCGCGGCAAGCTGGACCTCAAGAGGAGTATACGGCGCGATTATCAGCGCATAGAACGAAGCGGACTTCCCCTTCAGTTCCTCGATGAACCGGATATCCTTATCCTCGGAGACCTCAGCCTGCGAGTTAGCCGCGCGGAATGCAATATCCGGAACCTTGACATTCTTCATGCGAAGCTGCTGGAGAGCCTGCATGAGCACGTCATAGTCCTCGCCGTCGCCGATAACGACAAGCTTCTTCTGACCTATCTTCTCGATATTCTTGATGATATGGGTCTTGTAAGCGCCGAGTTTGCCCTTCTTCATTCCATCGTCGGACATATAAACTGAATAATCCATTCCTCGTATCCCCCTCAAAATTAAGTAAAACCGCCTGTACTGCTCAAATACCGTCCCTTTACTTCGGACACGCCATATTCTCACACGGCTGCCCGTTGACCGTCACGTTCTCAAAGCTGCAATCCGTTATGGAATCGCTTGCGTCCCAACCTATCACCGCCCCCGCATTTTTGCCGGTGATGCTGCTGTTCCTGACCACTACGTTTTCAATGGTGCCGCCGATACAATTTGCAATGGCGACTCCCAGTTCACTGTAATCCTTGGCGGATATCTCCGCGCCGTCAAACGTGACGTCCGAAAGCGTGCACCTTATCTCGTATCCGATAAATCCGACATCGCAGCGCTTATTCGGACGGAGTATCTTCATATTGCTTATCGTATGGCCGTTGCCGTAGAACTTACCTGTGAACGCCCGTTCCTTCCAGCCCATCGGCGCCCACTGATACCCGGAAAGGTCGATATCGCAGCAGAGGCTTATATCCGCCTCGCCCTGAGTATTCACATACCAGCACGCGCTTGCAAGTTCCTCCGGCGTTGACACCTTGAAGAATATCTCGTCCAGCTTTTCGCACCCGGAGATATACTCCGGGTCGGCAAGAAACGGGATATCGCCGGGACCTGTCTTCTCGCACCAGCCGTCGTCATCGGGGTACTGCGCCAGAAGTTCCGCGCATTCGGACTCCATCTTTTTCAGCCGTTTTTTATCGGCTTCGTCAAACGCGTCCTCCTGTATCGCCACGGACACTATGCTCCGGACTTTCCCGCAGCCGCACAGTCCGAAAACGCCGAAAGCCGCCAGGCATACCGCCGCAAGTCTCACACAAAGTTTCATATGATCACACCAGATATACCGCCGCCGTCCGCCGCAGAACCCGCAGCGGACAGTTGGCAATATTGCATTCAAAATTACTCGCTCAGAATGAACATATCATAGATGACCTTGATAGCCTTATCAAAATCTCCGGCGTTGATGCCGATGATGATGTTAAGCTCGCTGGAGCCCTGGTCGATCATTCTGATATTGATGTTTGCATGAGACAGAGCCGCGAATACGCGGGTAGCAGTACCCTTTACGGATCTCATGCCGCGTCCGACGACTGCGATAAGAGCCAGACCGTCGATTATCTCGAAGTGATCGGGCTTTACTACCTCAACGAGGCGCTCTGTGAGCTTCTCGCGCTGACCGTCAAGCTCGGAGGAGTTGACAACAACGCTGACCGTATCAATACCGGTAGGCATATGCTCCGGGAAAATATCGTGGTTCTCGAGAACCTGGAGCAGCTTGCGCAGGAAGCCCTTGTTGCTGTTCATTCTGTCCTTCTCGATGGAGATTACCGAGAAGTTCTTCTTGCCGGCGATACCGGTGATGACATGCTCGCTTGCGGGCGCGTGGGAAGTCGGCACGATGAGGGTGCCTGCGTCCTGCGGAGCGTTGGTGTTCTTGATATTGATCGGAATGTTCGCGCTTCTCACCGGGAAAATAGCGTCCTCGTGGAGCACGCCTGCGCCCATGTAGGAAAGCTCGCGCAGCTCGGAATATGTGATAACGCTGATTCCCTCGGGGTTCTCGACGATACGGGGGTCAGCTACCAGGAAGCCGCTTACGTCTGTCCAGTTCTCGTAGAGGTCTACCTTTGCAGCCTTTGCAACTACAGAACCTGTGAAGTCAGAACCGCCGCGGGAGAACGTCTTGATGGTGCCGTCGGGCATTGCGCCGTAGAAGCCCGGAATTACCGCCTTCGGGGTCTTGTCAAGGAGCGCGCCGAGGCATGCGTCGGTGATGTCAGCGTCGAAATTGCCCTTGTTGTCGAAGAAGATAGCGCGTGCGGCGTCGATGAACTCGAAACCGAGGTAGTTCGCGAGGACGATACCGTTGAGGTACTCGCCGCGGCTTGCCGCGTAATCGCTGCCGACAGCAGTCTTGAAGTTCTCGCCGATCTTTGCGAATTCCTCGTCAAGGTTCAGCGTAAGACCCAGGTCAGAAATAATGCCGTTGTAGCGCTCCCTGATGGGTGCGAAGGCTTCGGTGAAATCCTTGCCCTGTACGGCTACTTCGTCATAGCAGCGGTACAGCATGTCTGTTACCTTGGTGTCCTCCTTGAAGCGCTTGCCCGGCGCAGAAGGTACGACGTACTTCCTCTCGGGATCTGCGTGAATGATATCCGCTACCTTGCGGAACTGCTTTGCGTCGGCGAGCGAGCTCCCGCCGAACTTTACAACCTTGCTCATAGTGTTGACCCTTTCTTATGTGATTTTATATAAAATTGTGCTTTTAAATACACATATATATTTTATCATACCACATTTCAGACCAAATTTCAATATGTTATGACCTAAATTTCAAAAAAAGCCGTTTTTGCGACATGCGGTATTGAAATTTCAACCGGGTTATGATATACTATGATTATATTATTTATATTGGGAGGTAAAACTCATGGCATATTACAGACAACCAGCTTTTTATAAAGATTTTCATTGTATAGGCGAGAAATGTCCCATTACCTGTTGTTCCGGATGGCGCATTCTCTGGCTAAAAGATGAAGTTAACAAATTAAAGAATGCCACTTGCTCAGCATCTCTTCACGAATTAATTAACCACTGCTTTGTACCGGATAAAAAAACAAATGACGAAAATAAATTCATCATAAAATTAAGTGTGGAAAACAATTATATATGCCCATTTTGCAATAAAGACGGTCTTTGTAGCATTCAGCTCGAATTAGGCGAAGAATATTTGTCAGAGACCTGTCGTGTTTACCCCAGAATCTCTTTCTACACTGGAGAAACCGCTCTCAGATCTTGTACGTCTTCTTGTATTTATGCCCTAGAGCAAATCTGTAGCAATGATAAGGCAATGAATCTAGTAAATGTTGAGCTTAAAAATACTGTCAAAATCATTCAAGATACTCAAATAAGCAAGGAAAAACATCCAGAGCTTAATTATCGTCAGAATCTCTTTGAATTTTTCTATGCAATAATCAGCAAAAAGAACCGTTCTCTTGAAACATCTATTATACTTGGTGCACTTGCCGCACAAAAACTTACTGAGTACATAGAAAAAGGTGAAGCGCACCGTATACCGGAAATAATCGCAGCGCTAACGCCTCAATTAAACGCTACTTCAGTACCAGCATTTGAAAAAACACAAATCAATTATTCCTTAAGCCTGAGCTGATAGCAAAACTTGTTTCTGAATATGCCGAATCTGATATCCTATCAAAAGCAACAGAAAACTGCATGCTGCAAATTGACAAGTATGAACAGGGCAAAAATTTATTCAACGAACTGGTCAAAGATAAACCTTATATTATTCGTAACATAGCATTGAACTTCCTTTTTGAATCTGAAACACCATTTCTTGATATTGATAGATCAATTATGGAAAATTACTGTTACTTCGCTGCAACCGTTGCATCGATAAAATTGATTGGTTATCTTACAATGCTTTGGAAACCGGATATTCACACTTTCCTCATTTATGCCTCTCAGTTTATTAGAGGAATGTACGCTTCTTTGGATGTCAGAGGAGAAGAAGTTTTTAAAACTCTCAAAGAAAACAATTGTTTTTCTCCTGCACACATTGCAATGATGATGAAATAAGAATCCCAGATTTATTATCAATTTAAAGCACATAAAAATATCCCCCGCCGGGCCCATGGCGGGGGATACTGTGTTTTAGCTTATGCCGCTTCACGCAGCTTCGTCAGATCCTTGCGGATTAGCCGAGGAGCTGGAGAATGGACTGCGGCTGCTGATTTGCCTGAGCCAGCATGGACTGAGCTGCCTGCTGAAGTACATTGTACTTGGTGTAGCTGAGCATCTCAGAAGCCATATCAGTATCACGGATACCGGACTCAGCCTCGGTCAGGTTCTCGTTAGTGGTTGTCAGGTTCTCAATCTTGTGTTCCAGTCTGTTCTGGGTTGCACCGAAGGTTGCACGAACCATGGATACCTTGTTGATAGCGTTATCGATCTTGTCGATAGCGGTGTTAGCGTCAGCAGCAGTTGCAAGAGACAGGTTCTTGGTGTTCAGACCGCCCTCTCTGGAAGAAACATCAAGGTTAGCCTTGAGGTCACCCATACCAGTTGTGGAGTAGTTGAATGTGAAGTCAACGGAATCCTTTGTTCTAGCGCCGGTCTGGAGTACCATGTGATCGGTGTAGGTCAGAGGAGCTGTTGCGGTATTGTTAGAATTGGACTGAGAAACCTTGCTCTTCGGCTCAACAAGAGTAATAGCCTTGTCGTTTGCAGGTGTGTAGGTAGCCTGACCAACGTTTACAGTAGTTGTAACAGTACCAGCATTGGTTGCACCATTTGCCATCTTAGCACCAGTAATAGTAGCAAGCTCATAAGCCGTACCTGCTCTGTCTACATAGCTGATCTTCTTGTTCTTGTCAACAACCAGCTTGCCATCGCCAACCTTGCCTATTTCAGCAAGAGTTGCGTCAGCAGGAACTGTAACGCCGTTAACAGTCATGTTAGTACCATCAGTAGCATCCTTTGCAAAGGTCTCACCAATTGTGATTCCATTGAGTGCATTGAACGCGTCAGCGATCTCCTGGCTTGTTACCTTTGTGCCAGCGGTCAGTGCGATTGTTGCAGAAGTTACACCCGCAGAACCGTCAGTCTTATCGCCACCGGTCTTGCCGATATCAACATTGTAACCAGTTGTACCAGGCTGTGTACCTACTGCATCGTTCTTCTTCTCGAAGTTGATGGTGATAGTGTCGCCTGCTACGATCTTGCTGGTATCAACAGTGACAACAGCACCGTCATAGGTGAAACCACCCTGTGCCTTGTTTGCTGTATCAGCAGCTACATAACCTACGGTGCCCTTTGCTCCATCGCTCTTCTCCCATGTAACCTTGCCGTCCTTGTCGACAGAAGCGGTAAAGGTTACAGTCTCGCTGTTAGTTCCAGCGTATGCAGAGGAATCAATAGCCTTTACATATCCGCCAGCAGTACCAACCTGCTGTGCCTGACGAGTAGCGTTAACATAATCGAACTTATCGTTAGCCGCTCTGGTGCCATCAGCCATTTCACCGCCGTTGAGCATTACAACGCCGTTGAAGTCAGTATCAGCGATCTGATCGAGTTCATCGTTGAGCTGGTTGAATTCGAGCTGGATAGCGTCACGGTCTACATCGTTCTGGTATGTACCGTTAGCAGACTCAGAAGCGAGCTCCTTCATTCTCTGAAGAATGGAGTGGGACTCCTGAGTAGCACCCTCGAAGGTCTGAATCATGGAGATGCCGTCCTGAGAGTTTCTCTTAGCCTGTGTGAGGCCGCGGATCTGGGATCTCATCTTCTCAGAAATTGCGAGGCCGGCAGCGTCGTCGCCTGCACGGTTGATTCTGTAACCAGAAGAAAGCTTCTCAGAAGACTTCTTCAGACCAGCTACGTTTGTGTTCAGCTTGTTGTACGCGTTGAGCGCGTTCATGTTGTGCTGTACTACCATTCCCATAGTAATATCCTCCTTGAATTTACGCGCCTCTAAAATCGGAATCATTCCTGTGAGGCGGTTGATTAAAGTAATGGTTTCCTTCTGCCCTTATGTACACTTGAGCGTCCGGAATTTTTAGCTTTTCAGCTATCACGTATATTATATCGGCTGATTCTTTCGGAACTTTAGCGTTTTTTAAAAATTTTTTATTATTTGTTCTGATTTTTTGTTTATTTTGTATCTCTGCTATTTATTATAATAAGGAAGCCGCAGCCACTGGCTTGTTTTGTTGACAATCCGTTTTAACTATGATATAATTTAACCATATCACATGACGTCCTGACTAACTAACACATGAAAGGAAGTGCCGCCGATGAAGAAAATAGCCGCTCTGCTGTTGGCGGTGCTTATGCTTACCGGCTGCTCGGCTGAAAGCTCCAAAACCTCGGAGCCGCTGACTCCAGACAAAGTGTTTTCCGGTGGAACTCCGGATATTGACATCGAAGGCTATCAGCGCCCATCGTCCATGCTCAGCATGTCCGCTCAGCAAATTGTGATGAACATGCGCATTGGATGGAATCTCGGCTATTCTCTGGAAAGCTGCTTCTCAAACGTTATCGGAGATTATATCCCAGATGTCACGCCAAACGACTGGCAGACCATCGACGAAACATTCTGGGGGAATCCCGCAGTCTCAGAAAAGCTGTTCTGGAGGCTCACCGACAGCGGAATAAACGCTGTGAGGCTCCCGATAACCTGGAGAGAACACATCGACGAATCGGGAAACATCGACGAGGACTGGCTCAACCGAGTGCAGCAGGTGGTTGATTATGCCTACAACTGCGGCATGTACGTCATAATAACCGTGTACCACGACGGCGCCAACGACAACGACGCCTGGATACGCAATGCCGTAAAGGATTACCGCAGCACCCTGTCAAGATACACTAACCTGTGGTCGCAGATCGCGGACAAATTCCGCACATACAACGAGCGGCTGCTGTTTGAGAGCATGAACGAAGTAGAGTTCGTCGGCAGCGGCGGCGACCGCGGGTACGAAATACTGAACGGCTTCAACCAGGCGTTTGTCGACACCGTGCGCTCCAACGGCGGAAACAACGGGTATCGCCATCTTGTGATAGCCGGATACGCCGCAGACATCACAAAAACCTGCGATCCGCGGTTCAAAATGCCGGAGGATATCGATAATCACTGTATTCTGTCTGTTCACTACTACACGCCCAAGACGTTCTGCCGCGCTTCCATTCAGAATTACTGGGGAAACAAATCCGAGCAGAAATGGATGGAACATCAGATAAACGATCTCCGAACGACTTTCATCGACAACGGTATACCGGTCATAATTACAGAATACGGCGCAAAGGGAAGCGATGAGGCAAGCAGGGTGTTTTTCTGCGAAATGCTGACAAAGCTCTGCCGGGACAATTATATATCCACATTCCTGTGGGACGACGGCAGCGAATTCGACCGCACCAGCTTTACCTGGCACACTCCCGAACTGATAAATGCGCTCAAACGCGCGACAAGCGGAAACAGCTACGTTCCGGAAAAGCCCGAAAATATAGACGAGCAGACCCGTGAAGCGAAGCCGACAAGCGAAACGTCTGAACCCGATAACGAACCTGCGGAGCCTGAACCAACCGAGGAGCATACCACAACAGAGGAAACCGCAGATATCCCGCCCGAAACATTCCAGTCATTAACCGGATAAAATTGCAGATAATATTAAGGCGCACCGAGAAGTGCGCCTGATATTTTTTATGGAGGGATAACAATGCAGGATCCTACCAACCTTACAAACTGCCACCGCACCGGAAATCCCGGCGGCAAAAAGAAGCCCAAGCCCTATAAAGTCGCCGACGTTGAGCTTTCGTCGCCCAAGACCGACCCCCAGGGAATGTACACCGGCATACCTGCCGACCCTGATGACGAACCTGTCCAGGACGCAGACGACCTCTGATCAATTCAGGTTCGGACGCGTAAGATTTACAAGCTTACTGATATAAGCAATCGAAATGGGGCTGTTCCTGCAGCCCCATTTCAGTTTATTTCTTTCTCATGTCGTTGGCAGTGTAGACGACCTCTGCGTATATCGCCGCGACTATCTGATACAACTCCTTCGGAATGGTCTCGCCGGCGTTCAGCATTACCAGCAGAGCCGCTACGCTGTCGTCCCGGTAGACCGGTACGCCCGCCTCGTCCGCAATGTTGACTATCCTCTGAGCCAGCTCGCCAAGTCCGGAAGCCACCACCACCGGCGCATAATTCATGTCGGGATTGTATTTCAATGCAACTGCGGCGTTCTGCCCGTACAGCCGCTTGTTGTTCGCAGGAGCCTTCGGGTGCTTTTCCATGTTATGACCTCCTTAAACGCGGGTGTTCAGCGTTGTCCGCTTGTCGACTATCTTCGGGAATATCTCGGTAAGGTTGTGCGGAGTTTTCAGCGGCGCCGTCTCGAACGTCCGGGTGTTGTACCCCACATTCCTTACCACCTTGTTTATTCTGTCTTTCATCGGCTCTATCTGCTTTTCAAAGCGCTGAGGATAGAGCAGCGTCAGGTTTACTTCATCGCCGAGAGCATACAGGTCGACCTCGAATCTGCCTATGCTCTCCACGTCGAACGTCAGGAACAGATGGTAGTTACGCTGCGTCCCCGGAGTGTTGTTCGGGTTGTTCTCGTCGTTATCGACCCACAGCTCGCCGAATGCCTTTGTTCCGTCCACGTCAAGCGGAAGTATGTAGTGAGCAAGCGGCGTGAATACTCCCGGAGCATTCAACAGGCTCTGAAGAAGATTCGTCGCATTGAAACTGTCCAGCGATTTCAGCGCCGGGTGGTTGATGTTTTCCTGAATGAAGTCCGTAAGACTGTCAAGAGTGGATTTTACCGGCGGGCGCACTCCGTGCTGAGGAAGCTCGTTCTTCAGCGCCATCTTGTCGATGACGTCAACGAACGCGCCGTACAGCCGCTCTCTTATCGGCAGGTCGGGCATGGCGCGCAGCACCTCGTTCAGCTTGTCTATGACCTCCTGGATAGTATGCAGCTTGGAAAAATCCTGGGTGAACTGCGCCGACATCTCTCCGGTCTTGTCGTCGATAAACAGCCCCTTCACCATATTGTGGAGCGTCTGCAATCCGGTCTGACGTCCGCGGCTGTACGCTGCTAACTGCTGTTCGATGTTATAACCGCTGTCTTTAAGCGCAGCCATGTATCCCTTTTCGCTCATGCTCTCGTTGAGATGCTTCTCATAACCGGTCAGTTCGGGAAGTTCCTCGGCATTTTCGCCAATATCATCGCCGGATTTTTCGTCGATATGCTGAATTTCGCCGCCTTCGGCATTTAAATTTTCATTTTTATCTGTCGAATTTCCTGTTAGTGGTTGATTTTGTTGTGAATTTGTTGTATAATTATCTAAAGGGACTTCCTGCGCCTGGTCAGCCGCTGAATTTTCCGGCTGGGCAGCGGCCTGTGAGGCGTCGCCCGGGTCAGTCATCTTCTGCTTGTTGAATATCGCAGAATACAGACGGTTGAAGGAATTCTTCAGCGATTCCCGGAGCGTTCCCGAGGATATCTGCGAAAGCAGCAGGTTGAAATACTCCTTGCACATGTACGGGCTGTTGTTATAGCGCGACAGATTGTGCGTGATAAGCGGTATCAGCATCTGCGTGCGCTCGTCGTTCAGAAGGCTTCCGCTGACGTCCTTCATCACCGCGAGGGTCTCGCCCTTGAGGTAGTCGAAGTACTTGTCCGCGTCAGCCGCGCCCCACTCCTGGGAAAGATTCAGCAGCTTTGCAGAGAGCTTCTCGTTCGGCGAGAAGTACTCCGACAGGAACTTCATATTCGCACGCAGCGCGCCGAGTATCTCGTTCTTGTTCTGAGCAAAGTTGATGGACTTCAGAAGGTTTCCTATAAGCTCCTTGGTGGACGGATCCGTTGTGGTCTTTGCCACCTCGCGGAGAACGTCGTAGAACTCGTGACCGCTGAACATAGTGTTCTGCTGCTCCTGGTTCTGGATCTCCTGCACAAGCTCCTCGGGCTTTACGTACAGCGACGCCGCAAGGTCCTCCAGCTTTCCGTAAAGCTCGGTGTGGCCGTTGATGAGCGCCTGATTCAGCACCTCGATATTCAGCAGATCCTTCAGAGTCTCCACCGCAAGGGTGGGATCCTTCGCGACCTGCACCTGTAACGGGATAAGCTCACGATTGCCCATCTCAAGGCGGCTGCGCGCCCCCGATGATGAGGAGTTCCCCGAACCCTGGACGCCGGCAAGCTTAACGATATCGAACGGCTCCGTGTTTGGATCCATCGGCCGGGAGCTGTAGTTGTAGTTCTTCGCAGTAATAGGATTGTTTATCTGTGGTATCTGCGCCATGTTTTTTCCCTCCTCGCATGATTCTTCAATGAGTATATTGTATCATAAAATTGATGAATAATAAAGGGCTTTTTGAAAAAACACGGCAAAACCCCCGAAAATTCATGACCGGGCAGTTTCTGCCTCTGGTCATTCACATATCTAATAAAATATCATATGCGCTCAAGCGTATATATGGAAAGGAATGTTATTATGGCAAAAATCGAACCCGGCATGGAATCAATGCTGGACATGTACTTCTACGAAACCAACTCACTGTTGGAACAGCTTGACGAGATCCTTCTCAGGACAGAGCAGGCAAACTCCTTTGACAGCGAGGACATCAAGGAGATTTTCCGTATCATGCATACCATCAAAGGTTCCTCAGCTATGATGGGCTTTGAGAACCTTTCTGTGCTGGCGCATAAGGCGGAGGATATGTTCTTCGTTATCCGCGAGAACCCTGATGTCATCACCGACGTAAGCTTCGTTTACGACCTTGTATTCCAGGTTTCCGACTCCTACAAGGCACAGATTGAACTTATCCAGAACAACATAAACGGCGAATATGAGCAGATGGACTTCAGCGAGCTCATCGACAAGCTGTTAAAGGCGCGCGACGCTCTGGTCGGCGAAACCAAGGGCGATACCCCGGCTCAGGCTGAGGCTATCGCTTCCGGAGCCGCTCCCGACCCGGAGGTCGCTGCAAACGGTGCGGCTCCTGCCGCCGCTGCGCCCGCTCCTGCCGCCGCTGCGCCCGCAGCAGACAACAAGACCACTGTCCGCGTTTTCTTTGAGGACGGCTGCCAGATGGAGAACCTCCGTGCATTCCTGCTGATAAACACCATCAAGGACGCCTGCAAGGAACTTGAATTCGAGCCTGCCGATGTGGAGAACAACCCTGAAACTGCCAAGGAGATCGTCGACAAGGGCTTCCTTATCACATTCGTTCCGCATGACAGCGTTGACGAGGTGCTCAAGGCGATCGAGAGCGCGCTCAACGTTCAGAGCTACGAAGTGGTAAGCACTCCCGCAGCTGCTCCCACCGAACCTGCAAAGACCGAGCTTCCTCCGGAGCCTAAGGCTGCGGCTCCCGCAGCGGCAGCGCCTGCTCCAGCGGCAGCGCCTGCTCCTGCAGCTGCTCCAGCGTCCGCTCCTGCTCAGCATGCGCCTGCACAGACCTCCGTTGAGAAGGCACAGGCTGCTGTTGAAAAGGCTCAGGCTGCTGCCGGCGGCGCTCAGAAGCAGTCCCTCATCAGCGTCAATCTTGCAAAGCTCGACGCTCTGCACGACATAGTAGGCGAGATCATCACCACCGAGTCCATGGTTATTTCCAACCCTGATCTCGACGGCCTTGAGCTTGAAAGCTTCAACAAGGCTGCCCGCCAGCTCAGAAAGCTCACAAGCGAGCTTCAGGATACCGTAATGTCCATCAGAATGGTTCCGCTTGCCGGAGTATTCCAGAAGATGAACCGTATCGTCCGCGACATGAAAAAGAAGCTCAACAAGGACGTAGAGTTCGTTATGGAAGGCGAGGATACAGAGGTAGACAAGTCCATCGTGGACAGCCTCCAGGATCCGCTCATGCACCTCGTCAGAAACTGCATGGATCACGGTATCGAGGAACATGTTGAGGAACGTACCGCAGAGGGCAAGCCTGCAAAGGGAACCCTGAAGCTCACTGCACAGAACGCTTCCGGCGAGGTAATCATCACCGTATCCGATGACGGTGCCGGCATTGATCCTGAGAAGATCATGAACAAGGCAAGAAAGCAGGGTCTCCTCACCAAGCCTGAGAGCGAATACACTGAGAAGGAGATACAGAACATCATTCTCCTGCCCGGCTTCTCTACCAACGAGACCGTTACCGAATTCAGCGGACGCGGCGTCGGCATGGACGTTGTAAAAGCGAACGTTGAGAAGTGCGGCGGCTCCATCATCGTTGACAGCAAGAAGGGCGAAGGAACTACATTTATCATCAAGATCCCGCTCACCCTTGCAATTATCGACGGTATGGAGATCACAGTCGGCGATCTGGTATTCACCGTGCCGATTTCCACTATCCGCGAAAGCTTCAAGGCTGAACCCAGCCAGATACTCCGCGACACAAAGAACAACGAAATGATCATGATACGCGGCGTTTGCTATCCTATCCTCCGCATGCATGAAAAGTTCGCGATTGACACCGAGATCACCAACCTTGAGGACGGTATCCTGCTTCTTGTGGAGACCGACAACAAGAGCGTCTGCATTTTCGCCGACAAGCTTATCGGCGAGCAGCAGGTAGTCGTAAAGCCGTTCCCCGCATACCTCAACAAGTACAAAATCAAGGGCGAGGGTCTTTCGGGCTGCACGATAATGGGCGACGGCAGCATTTCGCTGATCATCGACACCAATACGCTTATCGGTTAAGGGAGGAATCAGCATGACTAATGATGTTATAAAGGAGGCTGTTGCTAAGCAGCAGTCAACCGACAGAAAACTTTCTACGGATAATTCCGTGCTGGGCAAGGTTATGACCTTCCATATCAGCGACCAGATCTACGGTATTGAGATTCAGTATGTCACCGAGATCATAGAAATGCAGCACATCACAAAGGTGCCGCATGTTCCTGGCTACATCAAGGGTATCATCAACGTTCGAAGCAAGGTAGTTCCGATCGTTGATATCCGCAGCCGCTTCGGCAAGGAGGAGATCCCCTACACCAGCCGCACCTGCATTATTATTCTCAGCTTCAACGAGCTGTCCGTCGGAATAATCGTCGACAGCGTTGCAGACGTTGAAGATATCCACTCCCACGATATCTCCGAAACTCCGGAGAACCGCTCCGTGAACACCAATTCCTTTATTCAGTACATGATACGCTCCGGCGACGACGTTAAGCTCATTCTCGACGTTGCCAAGCTGCTTGATGATGAGGGGTGACTCCTATGGAGATCTCTGACCGCGAATTCCACCGTCTTGTTGACTATATGCACGACAACTTCGGCATCAACCTTTCTTCCAAACGCGTGCTGATACAGGGACGGCTTGGCAACATGCTGCGCGAGCGCGGCTTCACCAGCTACGACCAGTATCTCGACGCTGTTATGGCAGATACCTCCGGTGCGGAAGTCACAACGATACTCAACAAACTCACAACAAACCACACCTTCTTTATGCGCGAGCCGGAGCATTACACCTACCTTAAAGAGGTAATCCTCCCCTGGGCTGTAGCTAACGCCAAAAACCACGAGCTGCGTATCTGGAGCGCGGGCTGCTCCTCCGGCGAGGAGTGCTACACCACGGCAATGCTTCTTGATGAATACTTCGGCAAGGAAAAAAGCCTGTGGGATACGCGTATCCTTGCAACGGATATCTCCAACAGCGTCATGGACAAGGCGAAGGCCGGCGTCTACAATGTTGAGGGCATGAAGGGGCTCAGCCCCGAATGGAAGCGCCGCTATTTCAGACAGGTAGACAACGAGCACTATGAGATCTGTCAGGAAATAAAGGATCAGATAATCTTCAAGCCTTTCAACCTGATGGAAGAAATGCCCGAAAAATATAAGCGCCGTCCGTTCGATCTGATATTCTGCCGAAATGTCATGATATACTTCGATCAGCCCACTAAAAACGCGCTGGTCAATCGCTTCTACGATGTGCTGAAGCCGGGCGGATATTTCTACATAGGTCACGCGGAGAGCATTCCGCGTGGCGAGACAAAATTCGAATATGTCAAGCCGGCAATCTACCGCAGAGGGCTTGACACCTGACTGACGGGGGAGAATTATGAAAAAGATCAAGCTGCTTGTGGTCGATGATTCTATCCTGTTCAGAGAAGTGCTGACCCGCTATATCAGGGAGGATTCCCAAATAGATGTGGTAGGCACGGCGGGAGATCCATACTCTGCACGGGATATGATACTGAAATACGAACCGGATGTCATGACGCTTGACATTGAAATGCCGCGCATGGACGGCGTTGCATTCCTGAAAAAGCTGCTTCCGCAGTATTATCTGCCGGTGATAACGGTGTCGTCTTCCAATAACATGAAACAGGCGGCTCTGGACGCAGGGTGCATAGAGTTTATCCAGAAACCGCTTGCCCGCACCACCGCCGAAATGCAGAGCTTCGCACAGACCATCTGCCGTGCGGTAAAGAGCGCATACGATCTCCACGGCGACCACTCAAAGGCAGAGGAGCCGGAAGTGGTACATACCAGCTTCTCCACGACCGCGAAGCGGTTTCGCAAAAATGATGTCGTGCTTGCACTTGGCGCTTCCACCGGAGGCACCGAGGCGTTGGAACAGGTGATCAAAAATCTGCCTGCGGATTCTCCGGCAACCGTTGTTGTTCAGCACATGCCTGCGGGATTCACGAAGCTGTATTCCGAGCGGCTCAACAAGAACTGCCCGATGGAGGTCAAGGAAGCCGAGGACGGCGACCGGTTGCGGCGCGGTCTCGTAATTATCGGGGCAGGCGAACATCATCTGAGGCTTTGCCGGGACTCCAGGGGATACTACGTATCTTCGAAGCCGGGCGAGAAGGTTTCAGGGCACTGCCCGTCTGTAGACGTTCTTTTCTCAAGCGTCGCTGATACCGCCAAAGCAAACGCCATCGGCGTTATCCTCACCGGAATGGGTCGGGACGGCGCGGACGGTCTGCTTAAAATGCGGCAGTCCGGAGCGTTCACGATAGGGCAGGACAAGGCGACCTGCGTAGTTTACGGCATGCCGATGGAGGCTTACAATATCGGCGCTGTGCAGGTGCAGGCTCCGCTTTACAAGATTGCCGATATTATTCAGGATCAGCTTATCTGACGCTTGACAAATCATTTTTTCAGTGATATAATGTAGATGTAGAAAGCTGAAGGTTCTACACATGTATGCACAAAAAATTGACCCCCGAGTTGCAGCTCGGGGGTCGGTTTTTTGCTATGTGCTCCTGCCGGTACTAATCTCCATCGAGCCACTTGCATATGTAATACGCGATCACACTTGCTATGATGGATAATATAAAGCTGAAGGTATCCATGATATGCACCTCCTTCCGTTTTAACGTCCGGAGTGCCGGCTTTTTAATTATACTACACTTTGTACATCGTGTCAATTATTGTCGGAGCCTGGCGGCATAAACCTACAAATAACTTGACTTTTATGCGGAATAGTAGTAAAATAAGAGATACACAGCGTAAAGCTGCGAATATTTACATTGAACGGCAGGGCTTTTGTTTAGCTCTGCAAGGAAAGGAAGTTCAGTATGATCAAGGTAACACTAGGAAACGGCGAGATCAAGGAGTTTGACGCTCCGCTGTCCGCATTCGACGCGGCAAGAGAACTCGGAGAGGCTAAGACTGCATGTGCAGCGGAAATCGACGGCAAGGTATGCGACCTCCGCACCACCCTCACCGACGGCTGCACCGTTAAGTTCCTCACATTTGAGGACGAGCAGGGACAGAGAGCATTCAACCACACCGCCTCACACGTTCTGGCTCAGGCAGTAAAGCGCCTTTTCCCGGCGACAAAGCTCGCCATCGGCCCGGCTATTGAGAACGGCTTCTACTATGATTTCGACACCGAGGAGCCCTTCACCACCGACACCCTGGCAAAAATCGAAGCAGAAATGAAGAAGATCGTTAAGGAGTCCATACGCCTCGAACACTTCACAATGGCTCCCGACGAAGCTATAAAGTACCTCGAAGAACAGGGCGAACCCTACAAGGTTGAACTCTGCCAGGAACACGCAGGCAAGGGCGAACCCATCTCCTTCTACAAGCAGGGCGACTTCACGGACCTGTGCGCAGGTCCGCACCTGATGTCCACTTCTCCGGTCAAGGCGTTCAAGCTCACGTCCGTGACCGGCGCTTACTGGCGCGGAAGCGAGAAGAACAAGATGCTCACCCGTATCTACGGTACTGCATTCCCGTCCAAGGACGCGCTCAACGCTCATCTCGAGGCTCTCGAGGACGCAAAGCGCCGCGACCACAACAAGATAGGCAGAGAGCTTGAGTACTTCACCACTGTCGACTACATCGGTCAGGGTCTTCCGATTCTCCTGCCCAAGGGCGCTAAGGTCGTTCAGATCATGCAGCGCTGGGTAGAGGACGTTGAAGCAAAGCACGGCTGTCAGCTCACAAAGACTCCATATATGGCAAAGCGCGAGCTTTATAAAATCTCCGGCCACTGGGATCACTATCTCGACGGCATGTTCGTACTCGGCGACCCCAACGACGAGACCAAGGAATGCTTCGCGCTCCGCCCGATGACCTGCCCGTTCCAGTATCAGGTATTCCTGAACAGACAGCGCAGCTACCGCGACCTCCCGATGAGACTTACCGAGACCTCCACACTGTTCCGCAACGAGGACAGCGGCGAGATGCACGGTCTTATCAGAGTTCGTCAGTTCACTATCTCCGAGGGTCACTATATCCTCCGTCCTGAGCAGCTCGAGGACGAATTCAGAAACTGCCTGGAGCTTGCCAAGTACTGCCTCGATACTGTAGGTCTGCTTGAGGACTGCACATTCCGCTTCTCACAGTGGGATCCCGCTAACCCCAAGAACAAGTACGAGGGTACTCCCGAGCAGTGGGAACACGCTCAGGCTGCCATGAAGACTATCCTTGAGGACCTTGGCATTGAATATACCATCGGTATCGACGAGGCTGCATTCTATGGTCCGAAACTCGATATCCAGTACAAGAACGTATTCGGCAAGGAAGACACCCTGGTAACTATCCAGATAGATATGCTCCTCGCACAGCGCTTCGGCATGGAGTACGTTGACGTAGACGGCACCAAGAAGAACCCGTATATCATTCACCGTACAAGCCTCGGCTGCTACGAGCGTACCCTTGCTTACCTGCTTGAAAAGTACGCAGGCGCGCTCCCGCTGTGGCTGTCTCCTGAGCAGGTTCGTATCCTCCCGATCACGGACCGTGCAAAGGAATACGCAGAGAGCATTGCAAAGCGCTTCGACGATATGAATATCCGCGTTACCGTCGACAACCGCAACGAGAAGATAGGCTACAAGATACGTCAGGCCCAGCTTGAGAAGATCCCGTACTTCTTCATTCTCGGCGATAAGGAAGTCGAGGACAACACCGTATCCCTCCGTTCACGCAAGGACGGCGACCTCGGTACTTCCCCCGTTGAGGACGTTATCGCAAAGATCCTCAAGGAAAACGCAGAAAAGACCAGATGATCACCACAGAAAGGTAGTGTATTATGGCTAATCAGCAGATGTCCCCTGACCAGATGAAGGCTTTCAACAAGGTTCTCGAAGAGAGGATCACCGAAGCTAACCAAGATAAGACCAAGACTAAGTGGAAGACCGTGCTTCCCGACCTGATGGCGGCTGACGTATTCGCAGTTGCCGCTCTTGGCAACCAGACTGACTCTAACGGCAACCGCCTGCTCAACGTCATGATGATGACCAACAAGGAAGGTCAGCAGGTGATTCCGTTCTTCACATCACCGAACCGCATGGCAGTGCTTGCAACACCAGAGCACAAGACATTCAACTGCATGAAGGTCAACACCGTGCGCCTGTTCGAGGCTATCAAGGGCAGAACCGCGGTTCTGAACCCCGGCTCCCCCTGCGGCAGAGTTTTCACACCGTTTGAAATGAACCTGCTCGTTATGGAGAACAAGGATAAGATCCCGGCTAAGCCTGCGGCTCCCACCAACACGGTAGCTCCCACAGACACACTTGTCGAGGAATAAGCACAAAACGCAAAATACCTCCCGTTTTCGGCGGGAGGTATTTGAGACCGTCGAAAAAATCACTAAAGTGACTTTTCCGCCGCACACTTGCTGGGATAGAAGTGTTTTTTGCCTCGGCTTTGCCGAGGCAAAAAACTGATTACAAACGCCTGCTTCGCAGGAAATGCTGTTTTTTCGCTTTTTAACCGCTAAAACAAAAACTCCCGGATCAAATATCCGGGAGTTCAGTTCATAAAAGCAATTAAGCCTCAGAGGGAGCGCCTACAGGGCAGGTGCCAGCGCAAGCGCCGCAGCTAATGCAGGTGTCAGCGTCGATAACGTACTTGCCGTCACCCTCGGAAATTGCGTTTACAGGACATCCCTCAGCGCAAGCGCCGCAAGCGATGCAATCGTCAGAAATTACGTATGCCATATTGATTTACCTCCATATAAGTATGTTCCGGCTTCAGCCGATGAACGACAGCGGCAGCATACTCACAGCGTACCGCTTTGTCTTTATTCTATTGTAACATATTTTCAGAAAAAGTCAAGTGCTTTCTGAAAATTTTCACACGATTTTCGTCCGCGAAGCCAGTCGTGGTGCGGGGTTAGCGGCAATTAACGTTAACCCCGCGCAACTTGTACAGTTAGTCTAAACTAATACAATTTACCCAGAATCACTAATATCTGAGAATATGATTTACGAAAATCAGCAAGTGCACATAAAAAATTTTACACAGACAGCTTTTGTCCCATCTTTATTGTATAATTTAATCAATAAGGGAAACTTCCCGAAAAAGGAGGAAAAATCATGATAGAATGGATTGTTGGCGGAATACTTCTGCTTGGCGCGGTCGGAAAAAAGCTTGCTGAAAGCGACAACAGCGGTGCAAGCCACATCGGAAACGGTCTGGAAAAACTCAGCGATGGCACCAAAAACAAAATCTGTGAGATGGGCGAAGCCCGCGGGCGCGCTTACGGAATGTCCGACAGCGAGCTTCTGAAAAAAGCCCGCAGCGGAAGCACAATAGACCGCGCCGCCGCTGCAGCAGAATACAAATCCCGTCATTCTGACGACTGACCGAAAGGAGAACAGCTATGCAAATGTACGAAATCTACTGCCCTTTGTGCGGAAACTTCATCAATCGCAGACTGCCGCTGATGAACAGCATGAATGCTTTATCATGCGGCAACTGCCATATCAGGTTTGACATTAAGGTAAACCCTGATTCCCAGAAAACCGGAGAGTACACCGTTACAAATGTGAGAAAATTCTGAAAAACATCCCCGGGCAACGACCCGGGGATACATTTTATCGAATTACTGCCTTTATCGAAAGACTATATTTTACTTGTCCTCAAGTCCCTTGAGGGCTTTTATTTCGTCCCTGCTTACCTGTACTCTGCCGTCCTTCAGCAGCTTCACGTCTGCCTTATTGACCGCAATGGGCGCGTCGGGATTCTTGTCGAGCTGCACCTTGAGAATTCCGGTGAGGAGGTTCGTTTCGCATACCCTTCCTCTGCCTTCGGCGGTCTCGACATACGCTCCGACCTTCGGCGTGGTGCGCAGGAATTCCTCGTAGCAGTTCTGCTCGTATTTCAGGCAGCACATAAGTCTGCCGCAGGTTCCGGATATCTTGGTAGGATTCAGCGACAGGGACTGCTCCTTCGCCATCTTGATGGACACCGGCTGGAACTCCCCCAGGAAGCTGGAACAGCAGAACGGTCTGCCGCATATTCCAAGACCGCCGAGCATTTTCGCCTCGTCACGAACGCCTATCTGCCGGAGTTCGATACGTGTGCGGTAAACGGACGCAAGATCCTTTACCAGCTCTCTGAAATCGACCCTGCCGTCTGACGTGAAATAGAACAGTATCTTACTGCCGTCAAAGGTGCAGTCTACGTCTATCGGCTTCATATCGAGCTTATGCTGGGCTATCTTGTCCGCGAATACCTGCATTATCTCCTTTTCCTGGCGGCACTTTTCCTCAAGCCGCTTTTCGTCGGCTTCCGTCGCCTTTCGGATTATGCTTTTCAGCGGAGATACTATAGAACTCTCGGACACGGTTCTGTTCGTCAGCACGATCTCGCCGCACTCTATTCCGCGGGCGGTCTCTACTATCGCCTTGTCGCCCTGCTCGAAATTCACGCCCGCCGGAGCAAAGTAATACACCTTGCCGACGTCCTTGAAACGTACGCCGATTATCTCAACCACTGCGTCCGGGTCAGTCTGCTTCTTCTCTCGGGGAGGTTCTGCGCGGCGCTCCGTTCGCTCTGCTCTCTCGGAACGCTCGGGGCGGTCAGGACGAGGCGGTCTGTCCTGTCTATCCTGGCGATTGGGACGCTCCTGGCGGGATCTGTCTGAACGCTCAGTACGTTCCGGGCGCTCAGCTCGCTCAGTTCGCTCGTTGCGCTGAAGACTCTCATTATTCGGGTGATTCTGGCGGTGTTCTGTCAGATCCTGCGGGAATACCTCGGCTCTGGGAGCAGCCGCTTTTTCAGCCGGAACCGCGCTCACAGCCGGAGCCTCGCCGCTTTCCGGGTGGTTCTGGCGATGCTCGGTGAAATCTGAGAGATCCTGTATTATATTTGCCGGAGCGGTCTGCTGGGGCTTTGTTTCCGTATTTTCCTGCACCGGCTTGTTCTTCGGCGCTATTTTTTCAGTGAAATAATTGTTATCCATTGTTCTCCTATCTTTTATAAAAGTACCGACGTAAGGTACGCCGCGCTGAGCGCCAGATTTATATTAAGCTGACCCGCGGAATTAACGTCGTATATCTTCTCAAGCATGCTGACAAGCTTCACGTCGTCAAACACGCCTGCTATTATCTTTGCCTCGTTCTTGCCGCAGGAGCACAGCTCGCCGCCTGCGCGCACTGATATCGCGTCGCTGATGATACCCGCAAGGTACTCCAGCACCGCTGAGAACTCCCTGCGCCCTGTCTGTTCGCCCAGGGCGGTACACAGCAAATATCCGCTGCGCTTTGCTATTCCGGTGGCGGCGCGTTTCGCAGACTCCATCAGCTTCAGCTCGTCTCCGCCGTTGAGCGCTTCCAGGCACCTTCCGATATTTCCATTCATCATGCGGGCGTTATCCAGCGCCGTTTTTTTGTCAACGCCGTACTGCTCGACAAGACACTTCGCACATTCTTCCTCTGGACATTCCGGCATGGAATATTCCGTCACCCTTGAGCGTATCGTCGTAAGCAGGCTCGCTGAGCTTTCACATATGAAGATGAACTTCACCCATGGCTGAGGCTCTTCGATATTTTTCAGCAGCGCGTTCTGTGCGTCTGGTCTGAGGGTATCCGCCTTCTCGAAAATGTAGACCTTTATGTCTCCGTCGTTGGGCTTCACCGCCGTGTTGTCGCACACGTACTCCCTGACCTGCTTTATGTTGTACGTTCCGCCGCATTTGTCCAGAACATAGATAACGTCAGGGTGGCTGTCCTGGTCTATCTTATTGCAGGCTGCACAGCCGCCGCAGGGCGGCGCTCCGCACATGAACAGCTTCGCGATATACTTCGCGATCGTGCGCCTGCCGCTTCCTGACTCGCCTGTTAGCAGGATCGCGTGGGGCAGGCGGTTCTCCGCCGCCGTGGAGGTCAGAAGCTCGGTAAGCGGCGCTTTTCCGTAAAGCTTCATTATACCTTCTCGAATCTCTCGATATTCGTAACAAAGATGGTAGCTCCGCCAACAGATACCTCAACAGGGAAGCTTGTGTAGTTGCTCATGCCATAACTTGCGGAATTCGGCACGAACTGCTTGCGCTTGTGGCTGTGCTTGCTGATGATCTGTATAACATCGTCAACCTTGCCGTCCTCAGAGCATATCATGAACGTGGTGTTTCCCGCCATAAGGAATCCACCGGTGGACGCAAGCTTTGTCGCCTGATATCCACCCTGGGTCAGCGCCGAGGATACTGAGTGACTATCGTCATTGTTTACTATCGCAAAAACAAGTTTCATAACTGTTTTCCTCCTGGAGAGATTTATTTATTTTCTATTATACAGCATTCCGGTCAAAAATGCAATGTTTTTTTGTGTTTGCGTATTATTTTGCTTTAGACTGCTAAAAATATGCCGAGAACCATTCGTAATACCCGCAGAAAGGAACCGTAATGAAACACTCCGACCTCGCAGTTGAATCCGCGCATATCCCCGCCGGAACGTCCGGCACGCGCTGCGTGAGCCGTACCATCGGCGGCGTGAAGATAACAGATATTCGGATTTCGAACTCCGCCGCGCGAACTATATCGAGACACCCCGGGCGGTACATCACACTTGAGGGCGACCCCGCCGGGAACGCGCTCCCCGCGCTGCTGAAACGCGCACTAGAGCAGCTCCTGCCGCCGACTGGCAAGATACTTGCCGCCGGGCTTGGAAATCCCGACATCACCCGCGACCGGCTCGGCGCGCTGACCGTCCGGCGGCTGTCCGCGAAGTCGGGAAAGCGCTACTCCCTCGCCGCGATAGAAACCGACGTTGCGCTGCACACCGGAATAGAAACCGCCGCACTGGTCCGCTCCGCCGCCCGGGAGATGGGAGCCTGTGCGATCATCGCCGTGGATTCCCTCTGCTGCGACGACCCCGGGAGGCTGTACCGCACCGTTCAGCTCACCGACGCAGGTATAACGCCGGGATCCGGGGCGGCGGCTCCGCGCAGGGGGCTTTCAGAACGCTCCGCCGGGATCCCCGTAATAGCTGTCGGAGTACCCTCCGCCGCGCTTCTCAGCAGCATTACCGGAGATCAGGCGCATCAGCGGTTTCTTGCCGCGCCGTCTGACGAGGACGTGCAGTCGCTTATCTGGGCGGACTGTATCGCCGCAGCGATCAGCGCCGTAATACGATGAAGTTCCACATTTTATCTTTGGAAAAGGTATGTTTTACAAAGTGGTTTCGAAAACACCTTGATTTTTTCCGGTTTTTTTTATATAATGTATATCAGCAGAAGGAAAGGAGTGATACCGTGAAAGCAAATATAATAATCAGATCCCTGTCAGCCGCCGCATTGATGGCAGCGATAGCCGGGACGTCCTGCGGCTGCGCTCTTGAGAACATGGGAAGCGTTGATAATGCAGTTTATACGACTGCTTCTTCGAGCCAGACCACCGCTCCGGTCACGGAAACCACTCCGCATACTACCACCGCACCGCCCGAGCCTCTTGCCCCGGACGATGTTATCCCGGCGGCTGTGCAGTCCCCGAGAATAGAGGGAAGCCGGCTTTCATACTCTATAATGAACGTATATTCCGAGGGAGATTACTACACCGTCGAGATATCCTGCATTAAACTCGTCGAGACCACCGAAGCCACCGAACTTGAGACCACCTACATAAACGGCGCTCTCTACGGGGATTTCCGGCTTGATCTTCTGAAACAGGGCGAAATAATCGACACGCTGAAAATAAACGTCCCGCGGGACGACAGATTCCTGATATTTGAAAGCGTGCTCCAGGATCTCACCTACGGCTGCGAGCTTATCTCAAACATGCGCGACTTCAGCGCGAAAGAATACCCCGACCTGATACAGCTTGATTTTCACATGATAAACGAAGCAGAGGTTCCGCAGTACGCGAGATATTTCGCGGTATCCGGCGCTAAGCTGACTGAAGTTGCGGTATACGAAAACGGGAAGGAAGTGGCGCCCTACGGCACCCACCTTGAGCCGGAATCGGCAGGTCTGATGATTCAGCGGATAGTTGCGAAGGAATACGGAGAATACACCGTAAAGCAGTACGAATACACATTCGACCCGGAGACGCTGACCATCACGCGCAAGCGAGTCCGCTACACCGGCTATAACTGATCCTGACATACGGAGGGACTAATGACTGATAAGGAAGAATTTATTTCTATTTTCAAGGAAAACATCACCCGGGAAGGCTCAGACAAGCTGCTGGACTTTCTCGAAAACCGCAGCGATTTCTTCACCGCGCCCGCCAGCACGCGATATCATAATGCGTTTGAAGGCGGACTTCTGCGGCATTCTCTGAACGTATACCACTGCCTTGTGGCTTATCTTGAGCGCAAGCGCGTGAAGAACGAATACGGGCTGAGCGTTTCCGCTGAAACGGCTGCGATCGTCGCACTGCTTCACGACGTTTGCAAGGTGAATTTCTATCGCGTCGGCTGGCGTAACGTCAAAAACGAGCAGACCGGTCAATGGGAAAAGCAGCCACGCTACGAGATCCACGATACGCTCCCATACGGTCACGGCGAGAAATCCGTCTATATGGTCAGCGGCTACATACGCCTCACCCGCGAGGAGGCAATGGCGATCCGATGGCACATGGGATTCTCCGGAGCCGAGGATAAGAACACGGTAGGTCAGGCGCTTGCAATGTACCCTCTGGCGTTTGCGCTGTCGGTAGCAGATATGGAGGCTTCCTACTTCCTGGAATCCCAGAACGATTAACACTCAACTTAACATTTTGCCGTCCGGTTTTTCAACCCGGGCGGCTTTTTTCTGTTCAAAAACCAAAATCGTTTGTTCTGCGCATTTTCAACATTCAACTCCGATTTGTTGACAATATTTTTTCACACCGGGTATTAACTGATTTTCAACCAGACTTTCAATGGTTTTGCATTTTTCAACATATGGCTGTTTTATGCTGATTTTCAACTGTTTCAACATAGTTTTCAACTGCGTTTGGGCAAAAATACAGATTCAACGTTGAAAAACGCCTGTGAAAACCTGTTAAAATTAGTGGGTTGATAAGTTTTCAACTTTTTTCATACATATATTGTAAATTCTATTGATGACGCGATCCGAAGAAAACTATACAGAAAGTATAAATCAAATTAACTAACAGGATTTAAACTTAAAAAATCCGGACTCGCATTTTGACTGTTGAATACCGCCAGGGGTATTGCCACTATATATTGCGAATTTTTAACCGTTTCAACATAGTTTTCAACATTTCGCTCAGAAATCAACCGATTATACCAACTGTTTTTATAACGTTAACATTATTTTGTTGATAATCTTATAAAAACATGTATAAATTAATGTATCACGTCAATAATCAGGTTGAAATATTCTGTTATACTGGAAAGGCGGTAGTTCTTTATGATAAAGGGCGTAACAAAAAGCATCATTGAGATAATTCCCAAAAATTCCTGCTTTGAGAAAGTAATCGTTATCCTGAACAACAGCTGCGATATTCCTGATAAAAATGAGATTCGCAGTCAGGTCGAACTTTTAACACGCCGAGCCCCCGACTACCTTCAGCGTCAGAAACGCTCAATAACATTGAAAATACTGGTATCCGGAGCCGCCGGTGCTTTGATAACTGCCGCTTCGTTTCTTATTTTATATGTGTTTGTTTAAAATTCACATATTATCGCAAATAAATTAAGCGCTTTTTTGCTTGAAAAATTTCAACTTTTATGGTATTATTAAATATGGACATCTTTTGACACAAATTATTTTTAGTTTCTAACTATATATAGTGCGTGTTTTAAACAGACGGTATTATAATTACCTGTTTTTGACCGCAGCGGATCTGGCTAAGTTTATACGTCCTGCAATCTACTTAATGGAATGGTGAATGTTATGAAAAACAATATTTCCTCTCTCTCTGATATCTATAATCTTGTGGTTGAAAACTACGTTCGCGAATATAATATTTCCGCATCTGCAAAGGAACTGTGGCTCGACGCCCTGGAACCCATCAGCATGGAAGGAAATGTCGTTACCCTCGCGACTGACACGGATTTCAAGCGCAACACCATCAATTCAATATATCTTGAGAAGCTTGAGGAACAGTTCACCATCGTTCTCGGCAATCCGATAAAGGTCGAAATCATTATTAAGGACGATATCCCGACAACCGAAACAAAATTCAATGATATCCGCAACAGCCGCGAGCTTACTAACAAAATTGACAATATCGTACATGACAACAAGGTAACATATACCTTCGACAACTTCATCGTAGGTCCGTCGAACAATCTTGCATATGCGGCGGCAAAGGCGGTATCCCAGAAGCAGCACGAAAAATACAATCCGCTGTTTATTTACGGCGATTCCGGGCTTGGAAAGACTCATCTTCTTTCGGCTATCCAGAACGAGATGACCAAGAACTACCCTGGTATCAATATAATCTACATCTCCGCGGAAACTTTCACCAACGAGTTCCTGCACTCAATCACCGCAAACAAAACTGAGCTTTTTGACGAAAAATACCGCAACGCCGACGCGCTGCTGATAGACGATATCCAGTTCATCGCCGGCAAAGAGCAGACCGAGGAAAAGTTCTTCCACATATTCAACGAGCTGTACAAGCTCAACAAGGCGATAGTACTTACATCGGACCGCCCTGCAAAGGAGATCAAGTCCATTTCCGACAGACTGAAAACACGGTTCTCTTCCGGCCTTGCGGCGGACGTCCGCGCCCCTGAGTACGAGACTCGTCTCGCGATCATTCAGCGCAAAGCGGATCTTCTTAACTTCAAGATCCCCGACGACGTGGTCGATTTCATCGCAACAAAGCTGAAATCCAACATCAGACAGATCGAAGGCGTTGTCACCAAGATGAACGCGCTTTATATGGTATCCCAGATAAAGCCCACCATCGTTGTGGCTCAGAATGTCATCAAGGACATAGTTTCCGATCACCAGCCGATCCCGATAACTGTTGACAAGATCATCAGCGAGGCGGCCAAAATATACAATGTCGATCCCGATGAGATTCGCTCACCCAAGCGTAATTCCCCGGTTTCGTCCGCCCGCAAGGTCGCTATTTATGTTATCCAGGAGATAACCGGGCTCCCCTATGAAACTATAGGTCAGGAGTTCAGCGGCCGCGATCACTCCACCGTCGTTTACGCTATCAAGAACGTTAAGGAAATGATGGCAAAGGACAGCAATTTCCGCTCAGTTATCGAGGATCTTATCAAGAATATCAAGGCTAATCAGTGATAAGCACAGAATAAAGGCTCTTTGCCAACCGGCAGACTGCCTTTATTTTTGAGAGCTGAAAAATTAGTTTTTGCCTTGATTTTCAACAGGTTTTAAGAATTTTTCCACGGTTTGATGAAAAAATATTTCAACCTCGGATCTTCACATGTTTTCAACGCGAACGGTTAAAAAACTTTACGCCTGCGGTTCGGCTTTTTAAACCGTCTGGCGGCGTTTTTAACATTTTAACAGCCCTTATTATTATTATTAAAATAATATAATTCATTCTTTGAAAAAACCGCTTCGCGGTTTTCGGCTGCTCCGCAGCTCTGGCTGATAAAATCAGCGATTGCATGATAATGCGGCAGATTCAGAAGAAAGGATAAGTAATATGAAATTCATTTGCAACAAGGACACGATCCTCTCAGTTGTACAGACCACTTCCAAGGCTGCTGCCGGTAAATCCAGCATTCAGGCTCTTGAAGGTATTTTGATGGAACTTGAGGGGAATACCCTTACTGTTACCGGCTATGATCTGGATATAGGTATCAAAACCTCCATCGATGTTGAGGGCATAGAAAGCGGTAATATCGTCATATCAGCAAAGATGGCTGTTGATATTATAAGAAAGATGCCTTCCGGCAGCATTACTTTCGAGTGCAGCGGAAATAACCTTGCTGAGATCACTAACAACATGACTTCGTTCTCCGTCAGCTGCTCCAGCGCCGACGACTATCCCAATGTTCCGCAGGTCAACCCGGACACCAGCTTTACTATGCCGCAGAAGCTTCTCAAAAGTATGATTATCCAGACTAAGTTTGCAGTTGCTGTTGTCGACAGTAAGCCTGCGCTTATGGGCTGCAAGTTTGAGCTTGAGAACAACGTACTCAGTGTTGCTGCTGTAGACGGCGTTAGGATCGCGCTTCGCCAGGAGCCGGTAGCTTATGACAATATAAGCTTTATTGTTCCTGCAAAGACCCTGGAGGAACTTACTCACATTCTGTCTGATGAGAACGACAAAAATGTTACTATCTGCATAGACAAGAATCAGATCAGCTTCATTGTTGACGGTTATACCATGATCTCCCGCCTGCTCGACGGTGATTTCATTCCGTTCAAGACTTATCTCAAGTGCTCCGACGAGGTTTACGCTGAGGTCAACTGCCGTGAGATGATCGACATGCTTGACCGTGCTATGCTCATTATCAATGAGAAGAACAAGAACCCCATCCGCTGCGAGATAAAGGATAACACCATCAGCATGAGCTGCACCACCGCAATAGGCAAGGTCAACGACAGCATTCCCGTTAAGTACAATGGACAGCCTCTTGTTGTTGGATTCAACGCCAAGTATATGCTCGACGCTTTCAAGGCGTGCGACACCGACACGGTAAAGCTCATTGCAACGTCATCTGTCGCTCCGCTGATCATTCTCCCCATGAGCGGAAACGAGTTTACATACCTCGTTCTGCCTATGCGTCTGAAATGAATCGACCGGTGGGAGAGGGCATGTAAGGCAGCGATTGCGCTTTCCCTGCCATAAATAGAATTTTTGCAGCCATGGATATCGACCCGCTGTTCTTGAGGTGGGCTTATCTGATCCGGCGGCATACGCGGCAGCGCGAGAAATATAATGCGCGCCGCATACGGTGCTTTGAGCGCCTAGCATGTATCAGCGCTTCGACGCTGGTTAATGCGGTGAGTACCGTACATTATCTGGAAAGGAACATCTGAACAATGGAAGAAATCAAGATCGTAACACCGTTTATAAAGCTGGATCAGCTTATTAAATTTGCCGGACTCGCTGAGACCGGCGCAAAGGCTAAAATACTTGTGGAGCTGGGTGAATTCAACGTTAACGGCGAACTCTGCACCAAGCGCGGCAAGAAGATAAAGCCCGGCGATACAATCGAATTCAAGGGCAAGAAATACAAAATCGTGCTTGACGAGAACGCAGCATCCGAAATTGCAGAAGGTTCTGCTGAATAAAACGTAATGGTCATTACAAAACTGTATATCCGCAATTTTCGCAATATACGTGAGGCTGAGCTGGATTTTGACAGCAGCCTCAACATTTTTGTCGGCAAAAATGCGCAGGGCAAAACTAATCTTATGGAGGCTATTTCCGTCTGTCTGGGCGGGAGTTTCCGTCATGTGCGCTATACACAGTATGTTCCGGTGAATGTTCCCGGGGCGGAAGTGTTTATCCGGCTCTGTTTCAGAAATGACGATAATACAGGGCGTGAAAATGTCGTTGAATATACAATAAGTAATGGCAAACCCGTGATAACCTACAACAGTCTTAGCGTCAGCGACGCTTCAAAACTGTTCGGAGTGCTGAAATACGTGGTGTTTGTTCCGGAACATCTGAACCTTATCAAGGGCGCTCCGGAGCTTCGGCGCGCGTATCTTGACGACGTGGCTGTAATGCAGACTCAGACTCACTTGAAAAAGCTCTCGAACTACAATCGCGGTCTGAAACAGCGCAACAATATCCTGGCGTTCGCACGCAAGGATATTCCGGAAGCGGAGCTTTCCGCGCAGCTCGCTCCCTGGGATCAGGTCCTTGCCAGTGAGGGAATCAACGTCACATACGGCAGGCTGCGGTATTTTTCGTTTTTGCAGCAGCATGCTGCGGAAGTATATTCCCGGCTGACGGAGGGGGCAGAGAAACTGGAAATGGAGTACTACAGCTCTATTTTCAAAACTACCTGTATAGATTTCTCTGATGTTAACGAACTGTTTAACAAATATGTCGCTGAACTGGACAACAATCTTGAGTCTGAAATGCGGCTGAGGTATACTCTTGCGGGGGTTCACCGCGATGATGTAAATTTCTACATTAACGGAATGGCGGCCCGGGACTTTGCCTCGCAGGGTCAGACACGGAGTGCTGCTCTTGCGCTGAAACTCTCGGAGGCTGAGATAATCCGCCGCAAAAATAAGACCTGTCCGGTGGTGATACTCGACGACATTCTAAGCGAGCTTGACCAGACCAGGCGGAATTTCGTTATTAACAATATAGATAAAAGTCAGGTGTTTATTACCTGCTGTAATATGGACGACCTTTCCGCACTGCAAGGCGGGAAGTGCTGGCATGCGGAAAACGGCGTGTTTACGGAGGGGTGACAGCCTGTGTTTGTGTATCTTGGAAATGATACCACGGTAAAAAAGGACGATGTTATCGGAATTTTCGACATTGAGGAATGCTCGGTCAGCCGCATAACAGCGGATTTCCTGAACGCTTCACAGAAGCAGGGAAGGGTAGTCAGCGTTTCGGACGATATGCCTAAAGCATTTGTTGTATGTACTGATAAGACATATATTACCAACGTGTCTAACTCAACTATAAACAAAAGATGCGCCGATAAATATTCTTGATTGTATTTTATTTATAAAATATTACAGACTGTGGTTATATTTGAGTATAATCTTGATAAAATATTACCAAGTGTATATGATGCGGATATAATTAAAGGAGAGCTTGGCTCTCCTTTTTGCGTTATAGGCGTTATCAATCCGGAAGGTCTATCTTTTCTTCAGCGACGCTGTGCGTGCGGCAGCAGTAAGTTTCTGCCGTGAGCTTCAGCACGACCATGCTGTTTAAAGCCTGCTCGCTGAACTTGTGCTCGGTTTTTTCCTCGTCGTATTTGCTGATGATGGACGTCAGCCCGGTGAGCTTTTCGATTCCGTTTACGATCTCAATTGAGCCGGTTCCGGTTACGCACTCGTACACCGCTGTTACTCCACAGTCGTTTTCGTCCTTTACAACATCGGTGAGATGATCTATCTCAAATCCAGCTATGTTGTTCTTTTTTATCAGGTCTATCTTCTGACCCTTAGGAGATGTGTGAAAGAACAGTTCCAGGTGATTTCCCTCGAGCTTGTAGCCGAAGCACATCGGTATTATGTATGGATACTCGCCGTTCATCAGCGCGATGCGGCATACCTTTGCTTCCTTCAGCAGCTTGTTTATCGCTGCGGGATCCGTCATTTCTATGTTTTTGCCGGTCATTATAATTACCCCCTCTTATGCATTTTATGTCGTTTTTACCCATTTTTTGCTTCTATAAAACAATCACCCGCATGCTGTCAGCCTGCGGGTGTATGTTTGCTTTCTTCAAGAAATTATGCAGTAGCGTTTGCTTTCTTTGCAAGCTGGGACTTCAGACGAGCAGCCTTATTCTTGTGGATAAGACCCTTACCTGCAGCCTTGTCTACGCTTACAACTGCGGTCTTGATCACAGCAGCGTCAGCACCCTCGGCACGAGCCTTCTTGATAACTGTCTTAAGTGCAGTCTTGGAAGCCTTGTTAGCCTCAGTTCTCTCCTTGGCGATGAGAACTCTCTTCTTTGCAGACTTGATATTCGGCATTTATTTTCACCTCCATAGCTATTCGATCGGAACAGCGCATTTCTGCACACATTCTCGATTTATTGTCTTATTGAGCGTTCACATTATAATTGCTTATACTGAACGACCATAATAATATATTTTATTATAACATACTATTTCTTAAATTGCAAGGGGGTAACTGCATTTTTTTTTAGTTTTTTTATACTCTGAGTAATGCTGTGCTGGCTTAATTCGCTAAGTGTAAGAAATTCACCTAAAATGAACTTCAAAAAAAGCTTTCGAAAATAAAATTTTGCCTTTTAACCGCCGGAAATGCTTGCAATTTTGCCGCTTTTGTGGTATACTATATATAATATATGCGTTTTGCAATATGCGGGGCTTGCATGCCCTGCGGTCTGTACCGGTGAGCCGGTATTTTATGGAGGTTAAGGTTTAATGGCTGAAAATGAAATGACTCAGGATATGAGTTACGGCGCTGATGACATACAGATCCTGAAGGGTCTTGAGGCTGTACGAAAGCGCCCGGGCATGTACGTCGGCTCCTCTGGCGAGGGCGGTCTGCATCATCTGGTTTATGAGATCGTTGATAACTCTATTGACGAGGCTCTCGCAGGTTACTGCACCGAGATCAACGTATCTATACTCCCGGATAACGTTATCCGCGTTGTAGATAACGGACGCGGCATTCCTACCGCAATAAACCATGCCGAGGGTATCTCTGCGGCCACTGTCGTATTTACAGTGCTGCATGCCGGCGGTAAGTTCGGCGGAGGCGGATATAAGGTGGCCGGCGGTCTGCACGGCGTTGGCGCTTCCGTTGTAAATGCGCTTTCCGAGTGGCTCGAGGTTGAGATACACGACGGCAAGAATATCCATTTTCAGCGGTTTGAGCGCGGTGAATACAGCGAGCCTATAAAGGTCATCGGAACCACTGACCACACCGGTACAACGGTTACATTCAAGCCCGACGGCGAGATTTTCCACACAACTGTTTTCAATTACGCCACGCTTCAGGAAAGACTCCGCGAGAAGGCGTTCCTTAACGGCGGTCTTAAGATCACGCTTTCAGATACCCGCGACCCTGAGAACCCCGTTTACGAGGAAATGATGTACGAAGGCGGTATCCGCAGCTACATCGAATGGCTCAATAAGAAGCGCGGCGCCGATGTCCTCCATCCGGACGTTATCTATCTTTCCGGAAACATGAACGGAATAGACGTTGAAATCGCGTTCCAGTATACCACCGATTTCAACAGCGAGGTTTTCCGCTCCTTTGCGAACGATATCCACACCGGCGAGGGCGGTACTCACGAGATCGGATTCAAGAAGGCTCTGAGCAAGGTCGTAAACGACTACGCCAAGGCTTACAAGGAAGCCCAGGAGAAGAACAAGCCAAAGAAAAAGTCTGCCAAGAAGGGCGAGGAAGAAAAGCCTTTTACGGGATACAGCGGCGAGGCTATCCGCGAGGCGATAAACGCGATAATTTCCGTTAAGCTGCCGGAATGCGAGTTCGAGGGTCAGACCAAGAGCAAGCTCGGAAATCCTGAGGTTCAGCCGGTGGTTTACAAGATTGCAGTTGAGCAGCTCACATATTATTTTGAGGAGCACCCCGACACCGCCATGATCATCATGAACAAGGCGATGAACTCCCAGGCGGCCCGCGACGCCGCAAAGAAGGCTATGGAAGCAAAGCGTAAGTCTGTAATGGATAGTAACGGGCTTCCCGGAAAGCTTGCCGACTGCTCCGAGAAGGATCCTACCTTTACTGAAATTTACATCGTAGAGGGAGATTCTGCGGGCGGTTCTGCAAAGAGCGGACGCGACAGGCGGTTTCAGGCTATTCTGGCTCTTTGGGGCAAGATGCTCAACGTTGAAAAGGCGCGTGCTGATAAGGTCTATAACAACGATAAGCTCTCACCGGTTGTTAAGGCTCTTGGCACCGGTATTGCGGAGGATTTCGACATAACAAAGCTCAGATACGGACGAGTTATCATCATGGCAGATGCCGATGTCGACGGCGCTCATATTTCAACGCTAATGCTGACGTTCTTCTTCCGCTTCATGAGGCCGCTTATCGAGCAGGGGCATGTTTATATTGCTCAGCCTCCGCTTTTCAAGGTGGCGCGCGGAAAGAACGTTAAATACGCGTTCTCTGATGAGGAGCGCGACATCTACATCAAGGAACTTTCCGGCGAAAGCGGCGCTAAGGTCGATGTACAGCGCTACAAAGGTCTTGGTGAGATGGACCCTGAGCAGCTCTGGGAGACCACTATGAACCCCGAGACGCGTACCATGGTGCGCGTTACCGTTGAGGACGCGGCAAAGGCTGACGAGATAATGACTATTCTCATGGGCGACAAGGTAGAGCCAAGACGTGAATTTATCGAGCAGAATGCAACTCTGGTGCAGAATCTTGATTTCTGATGTGGCTATTATTAAAATTATACCATCTGTATAATTTCAAAGGGAGTGATCTGTATTTCTAACGGACTAATTCCGGATCTCGGCGGTCTGGCTGGGGAAAATTCCGGCGCTGAAAATGCGGCTGGAAACGTACCTTCCTCCGCTGAGCCTGTCGTTCAGTTCAGCTACGACAATACGCTTGAGGAAATTGACGGCGCAATGAGGTCGTTTCAGGCGCGGTTCAAGAGCAAACGCGGGATTTTTTCTATCGCTGCTTATTCGCTTATAACTGCGGCGGTGATTGTTTCTATCGTTATAAACCCGACTTCGGTTTTTGCGTATGCCGCGCTGCTTTTCTGTGCAGTCGGTCTGATATACAGCATCACTGACAGGTCAAGAGCAAGGAGAAGAACTATCGACGCACTTCGTGACATGAATCCCGAGGAATATACTGCGGCGTTCTATAACGATAAAATCGAAATAGATACCGTTATCAAGCCCAAGGCAAACGAGGTACGCGTTAAAATTGACGAGCAGGCGGACGACGAGGCTATTTCACCGCTTAAAACGACATTTGTGATAGGTGACGACCTGCTCGAGTTCATAGAAAATGACGAGTCCCTTCTGCTGGTGTTCAATAGACAGCAGATATACTGCTTCCCGAAAAGATGCCTTTCCGTGGAGCAGGAGGACAAGGTCAGGGATTTTCTGACTGAAAAGCTTTCGGGTCAGTCGGAAAATTAATTTGGAGGTAAAATGGATATTGATTTCAGCTCGGAAAAGCTAATAAATGTAGACCTTGAGCAGACGATGAAAACATCATTCATACAGTACTCAATGTCGGTTATCACCGCCAGAGCGCTGCCTGACGTCAGAGATGGTCTGAAGCCGGTTCACCGCCGTATCATCTATACGATGAACGACGCCGGAAACACCGCGGATAAACCCTTCAGAAAGTGCGCTTACACCGTCGGCGAGGTTCTTGGTAAGTATCACCCCCACGGCGACGCTTCCGTTTATGACGCGCTGGTGCGGCTTGCGCAGGATTTCTCCCTGAGATATCCTCTTATCGACGGTCACGGAAACTTTGGTTCCGTCGACGGCGACCCCGCTGCGGCTTACCGTTATACTGAGGCGAGACTTGCGAAGATTTCAAACGAGATGGTCCAGGATATCGGCAAGAAGGTCGTTGACTTTACAACGAACTACGATGATAAGCTCCAGGAGCCTGTAGTGCTTCCGTCACGTTTCCCGAACCTGCTCGTAAACGGCAGTAACGGTATCGCGGTTGGTATGGCTACGAATATCCCGCCGCACAACCTCGGTGAGGTCATTGACGCGCTCATGCTGATGATCGACAATCCCGAGGTATCCATTGAGGAGCTCATGACCCAGATACAGGGTCCTGATTTCCCGACCGGCGGTATCATCATGGGCTACAGCGGAATACGCTCCGCTTACTATACCGGACGCGGCAAGATAATCCTGCGCGGCCGTGCTAACATCGTCGAGGAGAACAATCAGACTCGCATTATCATAGACGAGATACCCTACATGGTAAACAAGGCTCGTCTGCTGATGAGCATAGGCGACCTTGTACGCGACAAGCGTATTGAGGGCATAAGCGTTGTCCGCGATGAATCCGACCGCAACGGTATGCGTGTCGTTATTGAGCTCAAGCGCGACGCTAACGCAAACGTAGTGCTCAATAAGCTGTACTCCTATACTCAGCTTCAGGATACCGTCGGCGTTATCATGCTGGCTCTGGTTAACGGTCAGCCTAAGATACTTACTCTGAAAGAGTGCCTTGAGTATTACCTTGATTTCCAGGTTGACGTTATCACACGACGTACTAAGTATGATCTTGAAAAGGCTCTGGAAAGGGAACATATCCTCGAGGGCTTCATTATTGCCATCGACTTCATTGACGAGGTTATCGCGATACTCCGTTCCAGCAAGAATATTCAGGAAGGCAAGGAGCGCCTTATTGAGCGCTTTAAGGATATCGACGTATCCTCTACCGGATTCTTTGATAAGGGCACCTACTCGCTGTCTGAGGCTCAGGCGGACGCTATCGTTCAGATGAGGCTCGGCGCTCTCACCGGCATGGAGAAGTCCAAGGTGATTGATGAGCTCCAGGAAAAGCGCGCACTCATTAAGGAAATGCGAGAGATACTTGCAGATCACAATAAGCTGCTGCACGTTATCGGCGACGAACTCTCCGTTATCAAGAAGAAGTACAACGACGCACGGCGCACAAAGATCGAACCGGTCAGCGGCGAGGTCGATATTGAGGACCTTATCCCCGAGGAGGACTGCGTTGTTACCTACACAAATATAGGTTACATCAAGCGCCAGCCCGTGGAACTTTACAATATTCAGAAGCGCGGCGGCAAGGGCGTTTCCGGCATGAAGCAGCGGGACGAGGACTTCGTTGAGAACATGTTCATTTCGTCCAGTCATGAAAATATACTGTTCATCACGAATCAGGGCAACATGTATCGCCTGAAATGCTACGAGATTCCCGAGGGAAGCAAGCAGTCACGTGGTATGAACATTGTGAATCTTCTTCAGCTCAACGAGGGCGAGAGAGTTGCCGCGATGATGACAACGCATGATTTCGCAGACAACAAGTACTTCATCTGCGTTACCAAGAACGGCATCGTAAAGCGCACCAACCTGTCCGAGTACAGAAATGTACGCAAGAAGGGTCTGCGCGCTGTAACTCTGGCAGAGGGCGATGAGATCGCGTCCGCGTTCCTTACCGAGGGCGACTGCAAGATACTGACCGCCACCAGAAACGGCGCCGCAATCTGCTTTGATGAGAATGACTGCCGCCCGATGAGCAGACAGGCACGTGGCGTAAAGGCTATCAAACTTCGCGACGAGGACTATGTTGTCGGCGCTACGAAGGTATTTGATCCTACCGCGACCATTCTTACTGTTACTGACAAGGGTATGGGACGCCGCTGTGCGGTTGACAGCTATCGCTTACAGAGACGCGGCGGTCTGGGTCTGAAAAACTACAAGGTCGGCGATGAAAAGGGATATGTCTGCGGGATCCGCACGCTTGGTCCTGACGATGACGTTATCCTTATCAGCACTGACGGCATAATCATCAGATTCCGTGCAAACGATATGCGTGTAATGGGAAGATCGGCTACAGGTGTTCGTGTAATGAGACTTGGCGAGGAAAGCAGAGTAGCTTCATTTACGAGAACACAGCACGACGATTCCGAAAGCACTGAGGAGATTGAGAATGTTTCCGATGAGGAAATACAGGCTTCACTCAACGAGGACGCTTCCGAGGTGATCGAGTCGGATACTGCTCCCGATGACGATAATGTAGAAGACAACGCTGAGTATTCAGATGTTAGGTCTGACGAAGGCACTGAGGAGTAATTAACTACAACTGAATAGTTCGCCCGGATTTTGGTTCGGGCGAATTTTGTGAATATAGGAATTTTTCGATTGTTCCACGTGGAACATTATGTCGAATTGTAAGTAAGCGAAAGGAAGATGTTTATTGGAATCCGGATATACGCTTGAAGAATACGATGTAGCCGTTATCGGTGCAGGTCACGCGGGGTGCGAGGCGGCTCTTGCCGCGGCACGTCTGGGATTGAAAACCGCAATATTCACGCTGTCACTGGACTGCATTGCTAATATGCCTTGTAATCCCTGTATCGGAGGCTCTGCTAAAGGGCAGATCGTATGCGAGATTGACTCCCTAGGCGGCGAAATGGGAAAGGCGGCGGACGCGACCTTTATACAGTCCAGGATACTGAACCGCGGAAAAGGACCGGCAGTCCACAGTCTCAGGGTGCAGAGCGACCGCGTTAAGTATCACACTTATATGAAACACACGCTGGAAAACACACCGAATCTTTATATTAAGCAGGCTGAGGTAACAGCGGTAGATGTTGAGAATGGGAGAGTGACCGCTGTCCGTACTAAGCTCGGAGCGATTCACCCGGTAAAGGCTGCAATCATCACAACTGGAACATATCTTAATGGCAAGATACACATAGGCGAACTCAACTACAGTTCGGGTCCTGATAATCTTCTGCCATCAAGCGGGCTTACCGGGTGCCTGAAGGATCTCGGCGTTTCAATGAGGCGGTTCAAGACTGGAACTCCAGCGCGCGTTCATAAGCGCTCAATTGATTTTTCAGTCATGGAGAAGCAGAGCGGTGATGAACAGATAATGCCGTTTGCTTTCGATAATGAGCAGGAACTCCACAACGTCGTTGACTGCTACGTGACCTACACGAATGCGGAAACTCACAAGGTGATACTTGAGAATCTGCATCGTTCTCCGCTGTATTCCGGGCGAATCGAGGGCATTGGTCCGCGTTACTGCCCAAGTATTGAGGATAAAATCGTAAGGTTCAAGGATAAGGAACGCCATCAGCTATTCGTTGAGCCGATGGGACTTGATACTGATGAATACTACTTGCAGGGCATGTCCTCCTCGCTGCCTGAGGACGTCCAGGCTAAATTCCTGCGGACGATAAAGGGTCTTGAACATGTGGAAATCATGCGCCCGGCATACGCGATAGAATATGACTGCTGCGACCCTCTGGAGCTTCTTCCTACTTTGGAATTCAAGCGGATATCCGGGCTGTACGGCGCGGGTCAGTTTAACTGCACAAGCGGGTACGAGGAGGCGGCGGCTCAGGGAATCGTTGCAGGAATAAACGCGGCTCTGAAAATCCAGGGCAGAGAGCCGATGATACTTGACCGCGCCACCAGCTACATTGGTACCCTTGTCGACGACTTGGTTACAAAGGGCTGCTCCGAACCTTACCGTATGATGACCTCACGAAGTGAATACCGCTTGATTCTCAGACAGGACAACGCCGCTGACCGCATGGTGCCTATCGGTCACAGGGTCGGGCTTGTCTCTGAGGAGAGATATTCGAAGTTCCTTGACGAAAAGAGAATATGCGAGGAGGAGCTGCTGCGTATTAAGTCGGTCGTTGTTCACCCTACTGAAGAAGTCAATGAAATGCTTGTAAGAAAGGGAACTTCTCCGATAACCACGGGGGTTCGAATGATAGAACTGCTGAAACGACCACAGCTTGGGTATGAAGATCTTGCTGAATTCGACCCCGGCAGACCTAAGCTGAAATATTCGCTTGTGAATAAGCTGGAAGTTGAGATAAAATATTCGGGCTATATCAGGGTACAGCAGGAACAGATAGATAAAATGAGAAAGCTTGAGAGCAAATCACTTCCCGAGAATATTGACTATAAAACTATAAAGGGATTGCGGCTTGAAGCTCAGGAGAAGCTGAACAAGTTCAAACCGCTTAACGTTGGTCAGGCAGGGCGTATATCCGGCGTAAATCCGGCTGATGTATCGGTGCTGCTGGTCTGGCTGGCATCAAAAGAACATGGAAGCAGAGGTGACAACAATGAATAAAGCAGAACGTATTGAATTCGTTATTTCAGAATTCCGGAAGGCTGATATTACTATCGACGAAAATCAGGCTGATAAGTTCGTCAGGCTGTGCGACTTCATGGTCGAGTATAACGAAAATGTTAATCTTACCTCCATCACCGAATTTTCAGAGGTAGTAGTGAAGCATTTTGTTGACAGCGTGCTCCCGTTTACAATGGTGGACATCCCGCAGGGAAGCTCTTTTATCGACGTGGGAACCGGTGCTGGATTCCCGGCAATTCCACTTCTGATATGGCGACCGGATCTGAAGGGGACTCTGTGCGACAGTCTGAATAAGCGCTGCGTTTATCTTGAGAAAGCGTGCGAACTAATCGGCGTTAAGTCTGAAATTATCCACGCGCGCAGCGAGGAATTCGGGAGAAAAAAGCGCGAGTGCTTCGACTTCGCTACTGCCCGTGCTGTCGCTGCAATGCCAGTGCTTTCGGAATACTGTATACCATTTGTGAAGGTAGGCGGTAGGTTCATCGCTTTGAAATCCATAAATGAGGATATTTCGGCGGCTTCCGGGGCGATAGCGAAGCTTGGCGGAGAGATAGAGACGGTAACAGACTACGCAATACCAAACGGTGACGCAAGGCGCCTTGCTGTAATAAAGAAAATATCGCAGACGCCGACAAAATACCCCAGAAACTCGGGCAATATTGCGAAAAAGCCATTGTAAAATGTGGTTTTGTATCGCATTTCCGCGAAATATAAGCGGAAATGCGATTTTTTATTGTGGATATTATTTCCTGCTTGTGTTATAATCAAGGTAACAAAATTCGGGAGGTAATATTATGACTGGATTATTTAAGAATAAGGAAAAGCAGGTTCAGCGTGTTGTTCTGATTGAAACTTCGCTGATCATTCCGAACAGGTCTCAGCCAAGGGTTACGTTTTCTGACGAGGAGTTAAGTTCTCTTGCCGATTCAATCAGGGAGAATGGAATCCTCCAGCCCATCAATGTGCGCAAGTGCGGCGTAAATTACGAGATTGTCAGCGGTGAGCGCAGGCTCCGGGCGGCTAAACTGTGCGGACTTGAAAGCGTTCCATGCATTATTATTGATGTGGATGATGAAAAATCCGCTGTTCTGGCGCTCATTGAAAATATCCAGCGTAGAGATCTCAGCTATTTTGAGGAGGCTGTCGCAATCGAAAAACTCATAAGCTATTACGGACTTACTCAGGAAGAGGCGGCCTCGCGGCTCGGGAAGGCTCAGTCGACTATCGCAAATAAGCTGCGGCTTCTTAAATTCACCGACGCAGAGCGTAATCTGCTTATAAAGGGCAATATTTCGGAACGTCAGGCGCGCACACTGATAAGGCTCGATGATCCTAAAATGCGTGTGAGGGCGCTTGGACAAATCATAATGGACAGGTTAAATATTGAGCAGTCCGAGAAGCTGGTTGAAAATATGCTTTCTGAAAAAACTCCAGAGGTTCAGAAGAAAAAACCTCAGACGCCCAGAAAGATACTGTTCCCGGTTCCAAGACTCTACATAAACAGCATTAACAAAATCGTCAAGACAATGAAAGAGGCTAATATCGACTGCGAAACTGTCACAAACAGAGTCGGCGAGTATTACGAATACACGATAAAGATTCATTCTGCAGCGGAGGTTTGATTTAAAAATCGACAGAATGTTCCACGTGGAACAAAGTTCGACAGCGTTTTACAATGTTCCACGTGGAACATTTCGAGAAAATGTCGAAAAAGTGTTCCACGTGGAACATTTTTTACAAAAAGGGCTTTATTTTTTGCGTGGAGTATGCTATAATAGAAAGGAAGTAATAAATGAAGGGGGAAACCTAATGAGCGTTGTTATAGGCGTTGTAAATCAGAAGGGCGGCGTAGGAAAAACTACAACATCAATAAATATTGCCGCAGGTTTGGGAACGCTCGGAAAAAAGATACTGCTGATAGATTTTGATCCGCAGGGAAATTCAACAACGGGATTCGGAATAAAGAAAAAAACGCTGGATATATCTACATATGATATAATCATGGGCAATGCGAGACCACAGGAAGCTATAATCAAGACAAGATACAAGAACGTCGACATTATACCTGCAACAAATCAGCTTTGCGAAGCGGAACTTCAGCTTGCCGATGTGGAACAGCGAAACCATCAGCTGCGCAAGATAATTCTACAGGTAAAGGACAACTACGATATCGTGATAGTTGACTGCCTGCCGTCGCTTGGAATCCTGGCAATTAACGCAATGATTGCATGCGACAGAATAATTGTTCCGATGGTGTGCGAGCCGTTCGCGCTGGAGGGTCTGGCTCAGCTTATGCAGACGGTGAAAAAGGTAAAGCGTTCAGCTAATAAGGAACTTCAGCTTATGGGAATCGTGTTCACTATGCTTGATAAGAGACTACTTGCAAGCAATGAGATTATGAGGGATATCAAGAGAACATTCCCATCTGACGTTATTTTCAAGACCGAGATACCGCGTAATGTAAGAATAACCGAGGCGCAGAGCCACGGCGAACCAATCATTTTCTACGACAAGAACTCCAAGGGTGCAGACGCGTACAAGCGCCTTGCAAAGGAAGTACTGGAGAAGTGCCGCGAAATGGAGAAGAAGAATGAGCAATAAACGTATAGGCGGTGATTTCAACAGCCTGTTCGACGACAACAATATGGAGGAATCCGAGGGACTGAGAACTCTAAGACTTTCCGAAATCGAGCCGAACAAGGGACAGCCCAGAAAGGTTTTCGATAAGGAAGCTATGGAGCAGCTGGCGGAATCTATCAGGGTCAATGGAGTACTTCAGCCGCTGCTTGTGCGCCCGCTGTCTACCGGCAACTATCAGATTGTTGCCGGTGAAAGACGCTGGAGAGCAGCTAAAATAGCAGGGCTTGCGGAAGTTCCAGTTGTGGTCCGGGACGATTTATCGGACGAGCAGGTCATGCAGGTGGCTCTTATTGAGAACCTCCAGCGTGAAAACCTTAATCCCATTGAGGAAGCTCAGGGTTACAAGGAACTCATCGAAAAATATAATATGACCCAGGATCAGCTTTCAAAGGCGCTGGGAAAGGCTCGTTCCTCCATTGCCAACAGTCTTGGTCTGCTGACTCTTCCGGTCGGCGTGCGAGACCTGCTTGCCGATGGAAAGCTCTCAGCCGGACACTGCAAGGCGCTCAAGATGATAAAGGATCCTGCGCTGATGACAGAGATTGCAGTCAGAGCTGCTGACGGAGAACTCAGCGTAAGAAGCATCGAGGCTATCGCAAAGCGCGAGGCAAAATCCGAAGAAGAACAGACGATGATAAAGCCGCGCATGGCATATTATACCGAAGTTGAAATGAGCCTGACAGAGGCTCTTGGCACTAAGGTTAAAATCTGCGAGGGCAAAAAGACCAATACGCTCCAGATAGCATTTGAGGACAAAGACCAGCTTGAAGGAATACTCAGGCTGATGGCAGTCAAGTAAAATCAATTACAGGCAAAGCCTGATAAAAAAAGAAAGGCAATCACAATGATAGACATTAAGTTTTTAAGAGAGAACCCCGACGCTGTTAAGGAGAACATCAAGAAGAAGTTCCAGGACAGCAAGATTCCGCTGGTTGATGAGGTTATCGAGCTGGATGCACAGCTCCGCAAGGCTCAGCAGCGCGGCGACTCCCTCAGAGCCGACAGAAACCGCATTTCCAAGGAAATCGGCGGCTTCATGGCTAAGGGTCAGAAGGACGAGGCTGAGAAGGCAAAGGCTCAGGTAAAGGAGTTCTCCGATGAGCTGGCAGCGCTTGAGAAGCAGGAAGAGGAGCTTTCCGAGAAGGTAAAGAAGATCATGATGACCATTCCGAACATCATTGATCCTTCTGTTCCGATAGGCAAGGACGACAGCGAGAACGTTGAAATAACCCGCTACGGCGAGCCGGTAGTTCCGGATTTTGAGATCCCGTATCACAGCGAGATAATGGAGCGCCTGAATGGTATCGACCTCGACAGCGCAAGACGCGTTGCAGGCAACGGCTTCTATTATCTGATGGGCGATATCGCAAGACTTCACTCTGCGGTTCTGGCTTATGCAAGAGACTTCATGATTGACCGCGGATTCACTTACTGCATACCTCCGTACATGATAAGATCCAACGTTGTTACCGGCGTTATGAGCTTTGCTGAGATGGACGCAATGATGTACAAGATCGAAGGCGAGGATCTGTACCTTATCGGTACTTCCGAGCACTCCATGATCGGTAAGTTCATCGACACTATTCTTGAAGAGGACACGCTTCCTAGAACTCTCACCAGCTATTCTCCCTGCTTCCGTAAGGAGAAGGGTGCGCACGGCATTGAGGAGCGCGGCGTGTACAGAATCCACCAGTTTGAGAAGCAGGAAATGATCGTTGTCTGCAAGCCCGAGGATTCCAAGATGTGGTTCGACAAGCTTTGGCAGAACACCGTTGACCTGTTCCGCAGCATGGATATTCCGGTCAGAACCATCGAGTGCTGCTCCGGCGACCTCGCAGACCTCAAGGTAAAGAGCTACGATGTTGAGGCATGGTCTCCCAGACAGAAGAAGTATTTTGAGGTAGGAAGCTGCTCTAACCTCGGCGACGCTCAGGCACGCAGACTCAAGATCCGCGTAAACGGCTCCGATGGTAAGAAGTATTTCGCTCATACCCTTAACAATACCGTTGTTGCACCTCCCAGAATGCTTATTGCGTTCCTCGAGAACAACCTCAACGCTGACGGCACTGTTAATATTCCCGAGGTCCTCAGACCTTATATGGGCGGCAAGTCCAAGATCGGATAAAAGTATAAAGATATGAAAAGGGGGCAGGGTCAACCGCCGCGGTATGCGACGGCTTTCTCTGCCTGCTCTTTTTATCGGGCGCGGCGACTGAACCTGCAATAACAGATTGGAGATAGAAAATAATGGCATTTGTGACACTCGACAATGTATACAAGCGGTACCATATGGGCGAAATAACCATTAATGCCGCAGACGGAATGACTTTTGACATTCAGAAGGGCGAATTTGCAATAATCGTAGGCCCCAGCGGCTCCGGAAAGACCACCGTGCTGAACATGCTCGGCGGCATGGACACCTGCGATGAAGGCGTGATAAGCGTTGACGGAGAGCGTATCGACAGGTTCAACCGCAGGCAGCTTACGAATTACCGCAGATACGACGTAGGATTCATTTTTCAGTTCTATAACCTGATGCCGAACCTTACCGCAAAGGAAAACGTCGAGCTTGCGGCGCAGACAACCAAGGACTTCATCCCTGCGGCTGAGATACTGCAAAAGGTGGGGCTTGGAGAGCGCCTGCAAAATTTCCCGGCGCAGCTTTCCGGCGGCGAGCAGCAGCGCGTTTCGATAGCGAGGGCGCTCAGCAAGAAGCCAAAGCTCCTGCTGTGCGACGAGCCAACCGGCGCGCTCGACTACAACACCGGCAAGATGATACTAAAGCTGCTTCAGGATACCTGCCGGATAGACGGTATGACCGTGATACTTGTAACGCACAATTCCGCTATAGCTCCGATGGCTGACAGGATAATCAGGATAAAAAACAGCAAGGTCGCGGAGATCATCACGAATGATCACCCCACACCGGTTGAAGATATCGAATGGTGACGGAGGTGCGAGGTTGAAGTCAGTAACCAAGAATATTTTTCGTGAGATAGCGCGGACCAAGAACCGATTCTTTTCGATATTCACGATATGCGCGATTGGCGTGGGATTTTTCAGCGGAGTCCGGGCTACTGGAAGCGATATGAAGATCACCGCGGATAATTACTACGACGCGCACGAGCTTTTCGACCTGCGTGTAATGTCCACGTTCGGGCTGACCGATGGGGATTTATCAGCGCTGGAGCAGGTAGACGGAGTTTCAGAGGCGCAGGGTTCGAAATACTCTGACCTGATGTTTATCCACGACGGCAGAGATTACAATACCCGCGTTTTTTCCTGGAATGAAAACGCGAAGCTGAATAGAATAGACATTCTTGAGGGAAGATTTCCGCAGGCGGATAACGAGTGCATTCTGAACGTCCGCAAGATGAACGGTCAGATAGGTATAGGTGAAAAGCTGGTTCTTACCGATCCTTCGGATAAAGAGGATTTTCCGCTGAAAAGCAAGGAATACACTATTGTCGGGCTGTTCGATACGCCAATGTACATTTCCTCCACTCAGCGCGGAAGTACTACTATAGGGGACGGTTCGCTTGACGCGTTTGTGTACATTCCCGAGAGTAATTTTACACAGGAAGTTTACACTGAGATATATATACAGTCAGAGCAGTTGAAGGGCGTGCCGAGCTATTCTTATGAGTACGAGCAGCTAAGGGACGATATATCTGATAAGCTGGATGAACTCGGAATAGACCGCAGCGAGATACGCTACAACGAAGTTATAGGCGAAGCTCAGCAGAAAATAGCCGATGGCGAGAAGGATCTCGAAAAGGGGAGGTCAGAGGGTCAGCAGAAGCTCGACGACGCAAAAACCGAACTGGACGACGCGGCAAAGCAGATATCCGACGGCGAAGCAGACCTTGCAAAAGCAGCGGAGGACATCGCAGACGGCGAAAAGCAGATAGCCGAAGCCAAGCAGACCCTTGCAGACGCACGGATCGAAATAGACGACGGAAAGGCGGAGCTTGCAGAAAACGAGCAGAAGCTGAACGACGCGAGAAAGCAGCTAGACGAAAGTAAAACGCAGCTTTCGGACGCCAAAAAACAGCTCGACGAGGCAAAGCAAACTTTGTCTGACAGCAAGAGACAGCTTGAAGATGGTCAGGCGGAGATCAACGGCAGGCGTGCTGAGATAGAATCCGGCTGGGAGAAGCTGTCCGAGGGAAAGAAACAGCTAGAGGAGGGCAGGGCGCAGTACGAGAGCGGGAAGGCTCAGTATGACGAGAATCTTGCAAAGTACGAAGCCGGGCTCCAGCAGTATGAACAGGGAGCCGCACAGCTTGAGCAGGCGGCTCTGCTGATGGGTGAGAACGATCCGCAGATAGCGGCGCAGCGTGCAGTGCTTGAAGCAACTAAGGCTCAGTTGGACGAGGCAAAAACGCAGCTTGATGCAGCGAAATCTCAACTGGACGAAGCGGAGGCTCAGATTACTCAAAACGAGCAGCTAATTGCCGAAACGGAGCAGCAGCTCACCGACGGCGAGGCTCAGTTAAGCGCAGCGCAGGAGCAGATCGACAGCGGGTTGCAGCAGTATAACGACGGTCTGGCGCAGTACAATGAAAATTATGCGAAATACGAGAACGGCGTTAAGCAGTACAACGACGGATACCAGGAGTATTCCGAAGGGCTTATCAAGTTCAACGACGGCAGAAACAAGCTGAACGACGCAGAGCGCCAGTATAACGAAGGCGCCGCCGAGCTTGCCGAAAAGGAGCAGGAATTCCTTGACGGAAAGGCGGATTATGAAAACGGCGTCAGGGAGCTTGAGGACGCCAAGCAGAAGTATCAGGACGGTCTCAGAGAGTACCAGGACGGCGTTGACGAATTCAACAAGGAAATATCCGACGCTGAAAAGAAGATAGCCGACGGCAAGAAGGAGATCCAGGACGCTGGCGAGGCAAAATGGTATGTTTTCACCCGTGACGATAATCCCGGCTATGCGGAGTATTCCAGCAATGCCGAGCGTATCGACAAGATTGCCGCGATATTCCCGGTGTTCTTCCTGCTGGTGGCGGCGCTGGTGTGCCTTACGACCATGTCGAGAATGGTCGAGGAGCAGCGAATGCAGATCGGCACGCTGAAATCCCTGGGATATTCAAATGCGGTCATCATGCGGCAGTATATGGTCTATGCCGTGCTTGCCGCCGCGTCTGGAAGTCTTATAGGCGCGTTTATCGGTATGTTCCTGTTCCCGTTTATCATCATGTTTGCATATAGCGTGATGTATATTATCAGCAATTTCTACTATGAGTTAAGTCCGTTCAATATCGTTATCTCCGCAGGAAGCATGGTCGCCGCAATTGCCCTGACCGTGTTCTTCAGCGCCAGGAACGCGCTTTCCGGCACTCCGGCGGAGCTTATGCGGCCGAGGGCTCCGAAGGCGGGAAAGAGGGTACTGCTCGAAAAAATCGGATTCATATGGGACAGGCTGTCGTTTTTCGGGAAGGTTTCCGGGCGGAATCTGTTCCGCTACAAACGGAGAATGTTCATGACCGTTATCGGTATCGCTGGGTGTACTGCGCTGTCGCTTACCGGGTTCGGTCTGAAGGATTCCATCAGTGATATTGTCGACTTACAGTATAATAGCATAAATAATTACAGCGGGTTTATTGCGTATGAGAATCAGGACGACGTGCAGGGAATTTACGACGCGCTCCTTGAATACCAGCCTGAAACGGAATACACACGTGCGCTGATAAAGCAGTACACCGTAACGTCCGACAGCGGGAGCGTTCAGTGCTATGTAACGGCTCTTGAGGATACAGCGAAGTTTGAGGACATGATAGACCTACGTAGCCGCACTACCGGCGAAAAGATAACCTTTGAGCAGGCAGGCAGCGGAGTTATCGTAACAGAGAAGCTGACCAAGCTGCTCGGTGTAAAAAACGGCGACAACGTAACGCTGAAAATAAGCGACGGCAACACACGTGAGGTCACGATTGGTGCTGTAACGGAGCACTACACCAGCCACTATATGTATATTCCAGAGAAAAAATACTCAGAGTTATTCGGAGATGCTCCGGATTATAACATTGTGTATTTTAAGAACGGCATGTCCTCGGAGCAGTCCGTGCAGGACGAGTTCACCACAAGAATGCTCGCGGTTGACGGCGTTCTGACAGTTACGGTGAATTCCGGGGCTTCCAGCCAGTTTGCAGATATGCTCAAGATAATGGACCTGGTGGTAGTCGTGCTGATAATTTCAGCTGGAGCGCTGGCATTCGTTGTTCTCTATAACCTGACTAACGTCAATATAACAGAGCGTATACGCGAGATAGCAACGCTGAAAGTGCTTGGCTTCTATGACAACGAGGTATCAAGCTATGTGTTCCGGGAGAATAATATACTGTCAGTAATGGGAGGCGTACTGGGCCTTGGAGTAGGCGTTGCCCTGTGCCAATTCGTTATACAGACTGCCGAGATCGACGAGGTGATGTTCGGAAGGAATATACACCCACTGTCGTTCCTGTGGGCGTTCCTGATAACAGTGGCGTTTTCGCTGATAGTAAATTTCATCATGCGCAGGGATCTCAGAAAAATCAGCATGGTGGAATCGCTGAAATCCGTAGAATAAATACTGGGGGAGAAGAAATGATAGAATCATTGGTGTCGGTCAGGCTTCCGGCTGACGAGGAGCTGACCATAAAAAAGAACCGCCTGACCGGCGTGGGCTGCGAGGACGGCAAACGTATCGCTGTCGTCACCGGTATCCACGGCGACGAGCTGGAGGGTCAGTATGTGTGCTATGAGCTTGTAAGGCTCATAACGGCGAATATGGCGCATTTAAAGGGTACTGTGGATATCTATCCGTCAATAAATCCGCTGGGTATGGAGTCGGTCAGCAGAGCTGTGCCGATGTCCGGGCTGGACATGAACCGGGTCTTTCCGGGAAGCACCTCCGGAGCTGTGGCGGAGAATATCGCGGCAAAGCTGGTCGAAGATATAAAGGGCGCGGACGTCTGCGTTGATATCCACGCGAGCAACATTTTTATCCGCGAGATACCGCAGGTCAGGATATCCAGCGCCGAGAGCAGCCACCTTCTCAAATACGCTAAAATGCTCAACACTGATTTCGTGTGGGTGCATGATTCAAACGCAGTCGGAGAAGGCTCACTGGCGGCTGCGCTTCGGGAGGTCGGCGTGCCTACGCTGGTCATTGAGATGGGCGTGGGACAGAGAATAACTAAGGCTTACTGCAAGCAGCTCCTCAGCGGAATATTCAACCTTATGTCGAAGCTTGAAATCTGGGTTGGACCTACAGAGAATGTTTCACATCCGATGGTCAGCAGCGATGGTGCGGTACACGTTATACATTCAGGCGAAAGTGGAATATTTATACCTAAAGTTGAGCACAACATGTGGGTACAGAAGGGTACGCTCATCGGCGAGATAGTAACTCCGATCACCGGAACCGTCGAGGAAGAGATAACAGCGCCGTCAGACGGGCTTATCTTCTCGCTGAGGGAATATCCCATCGTTTACGAGGGCAGCGTGATTGCAAGAATTCTCAGCATGAGTTGATTTATTACATTCCGTGTTTTGCCGAAATGTATATACGTACGGTATATTCGCTGAACTTAACTTCTGTAATATAATCAGCAGATTATACTAATGGTAGTTATGTGTCAATCGATTTATAGCTTGACTTGAAATGAAAAATATGGTATCATATTAACAGAGAATGCAGATTTATCTGCGGCATTTTTGTAACTTAGAAAGGTCTGGATATGAAAGGGAGAATACTTGAATCCGGTGAAGATTACCTGGAGACCATACTGATCCTTCAGAACCGCAACGGCGAGGTGCGCTCGGTGGATATCGCCACTGAGATGGACTTCTCAAAGCCCAGCGTAAGCGTTGCAATGAAGAATCTCAGGGAGCAGGAGTGCATCACCGTTGACAAGAACGGATACATTACGCTCACCGACAAGGGACGCGGAATCGCGGAGAAGGTCTACGAGCGCCATATACTGTTTACAAACTGGCTTACCTCTATGGGGGTGCCCGAGGAGATAGCGGCTGCGGACGCATGCCGTATCGAGCACTGCCTCAGCGCAGAGAGCTTCGCGGCGATAAAGCGCCACGTCAAGGGGGAGTGATCCCTTGAAGCTTATCAGCCTTATCGACAATACTGCGGTTGACGACAAGCTGTTCTCTGAGAACGGCATGTCGTTCTTCGTGGAATTCGGCGGAAAGAACTACATCATAGACACCGGACTGACCGGAAAGGCGGCTGAGAACGCACGCCGCATGCAGCTCCCGACGGACGAGCTTGACGCGGTGGTGCTTACCCACAATCATGCCGCGCACGTCTGTGGTATCGACGGCTTTATGCGGCTCAGCCCTGACGCTGAGATATACCTTCGCGCGGGCGCGCAGACAGAGCGTTTCAGGAAAACGGGCTTTTTCAAGGAGCCAGTCGGCGCGGGGAAGGCGTTTTTCAAGAAATACGCAGATGATCTGATACTTTTCAATCGTTTCTCAGAGGTGGCGGAGGGATTCTACCTTGCTTCCTGCGAGACCTTTGATGAAAAGGACCTCAACCCTGACAGAAGCTACTTCGCGCTGGACGGAAAAAAGCAGCTCCCCTACGACTGCTCCGACGAGTGCTTTGCCGTGCTGTTCCCGAAAAAGCGCAAGGCAGACGGCCTTGTTATCATCGGAGGGTGTTTCCACTGCGGAGTTCAGAACATGCTGGAGACTGTGAAGCAGAACTGGTGCGGAATACCTGTGCTCGCTATCGTGGGCGGGTTTCACTTTATGGGTTCAAACCCTAAAACGCTTGGGTGCTCATCTGAGTATATCACGGCGCAGGCAAGGGCGCTGAAGCTCAGCAACGCAGAGAAGATCTACGCCTGCCACTGCACAGGCTTCAAGGGGTTCGACATTATGGACGAGACCCTCGGAGACAAGTTAATGTATATTGGCGGTGGAGAAGAAATTGATTTTTAAACCGGAAATGTAAAATTAAGATATTTGTAAGTCTTTTTTGCAACATTTCCGGTATTTTTGCGTTATAATATATGCAGGTGATAATTTTTTCAAAAAAATTAAAAAATTTTTCAAAAAACATGCAACCTTTTATGGGTCTCGGTTGTTTTAATTAATGAAAGGTTATTAGGCTGAGGTGCAGACAGGCGCAGCGGCTTAAAATAAACAGGGGCAGGACGCCCCGGTATATGGAGGGAGTTAGTATGAATAAGAAAGCGAAGGTCATTGCTGCTTCGCTCTGTGCAGCTCAGGTCATCACGATGATACCGCTGAGCGCAGCGGCAGCAGAACCGCAGTTAAGCACCACCACGATCGCAGTCGGTGAGAATCACAGCCTTGTTATCAAGAGCGATATGTCTCTTTGGGCTGCGGGCGACAATAGCAAGGGGCAGCTCGGTTTAGGTTCGAGCAAGTCCAGCTCCAATGGCGAGAAGGTAATGGATAATATCGTGTATGTTGACGCAAACGAAGATGTCAGCTTTGCGATAGATAAGAACGGCACGCTCTATGGCTGGGGCGACAACTCCGAGGGTCAGATAACAAATAAGGTTTCCGCTGCGACTATCAGCAACCCTACCAAGATCCTGGACAATGTTGCTCAGGTAAGCACCGGAGACGGTCATACAGTCGCACTGCTTGAGGACGGAACCGCAGTAGGATGGGGCAGCAACGAATACGGCGAACTTGGATTTGCAACCAATACATACAAGAATTCTGTTACAGAGCTCATGAAGGACGCAGTGGACGTTGCAGCAGGCGACGGATTTACGCTGGTTGTGTCCAAGGACGGCGCAGTTTACGGCTGCGGCAATAACGATCAGGGTCAGCTTGGCACAGGTAACTACAGGGATATGACCTGGCTTACCGTTGTTATTGAGAGCGGCGCTCAGGACGTTGAGGCAGGCGACGAGCATTCCATCGTGCTTATGAGCGACGGAACGGTAAAGACTGCTGGCTCCAATGATTATGGTCAGCTTGGCACAGATTATTATAACGGCGGCAGCGCTAATTTCGGCAATGTATCAGTTAAGGGCGCAAGCGCGGTATTTGCCGGCGGCAACTCCTCCGGTGCAATAGCCAACGGAGTTCTTTACACCTGGGGCAGCAACGAGTCCGGTCAGCTTCACAACGGCAATACCGAGGATCTGAATTATCCGGAGAAGGTTACTACCGGTGCAGTTTCCATTGCTTTTGGGCATCATCATTCTCTCATGCTCAGGAATAACGGCAATATCTCCAGCGTAGGCGCCGGCGTTTCGGGCGAGCTGTTCAGCACAACAAGCTCCATCGTTGCAAAGCCGGAATACACATTGAACAATGTGACTGTTTTCTCGGCAGGCTACGATCACGCTGCTGCGATTGATACCAAGGGAACACTTTACACCTGGGGCAACAACGATAAGGGTCAGCTCGGTCAGGGAGACTATAATGTAAGAAGCGTACCCACAAAGGTGAAGTTAACATACGAAGCAGTAAATGTATGGTGCGGAAACAAGGCAACCATCGTGCAGACCAGCGACGGCAAGGTGTACGTTTTCGGTGACAACAGCAACTATCTTCTCGGCATGAAAACCAGGTCGGATATTGTTAATACTCCTACTGAAAACGAGTATCTTTCCGGAACAACTATTGATAAGATAGAGTTACAGAATGATTTCGCAATTGCACTTATCGGCAACCAGGTATGGGGCTGGGGCATTAACTCTGTCGGCAGACTTTCCACCTGTGGAAGCACTGTAAAATATCCTGAAGTTCTTTCTGATAAGTTGATAGGTATTTCGGACATAGCAGCCGGCGACAGCCACTGCGTTGCTATCACTGATAATGGCGACCTCTACGGCTGGGGCAGCAACAGCGCAAAGCAGCTCGGCGGCGACACATCTTCAAGAGTAGTTGATATTCCTGAGCTGATCAATATAACTGATTCAAAGGATAATCCTATAAGCCTGGTTGACATCGCATCAGACGGAAGCCACACAATCGCAGTTGCAAACGACGGCACCGTTTATGCATGGGGTGATAATTCCTACGGTCAGTTAGGCGATAACAGCTCCAGACTGAAGACTCCTTCTAAGGTTTATGGCAATTCCAGTTATGTTTATTCGTCTCAGAAGTTCTCGGCAGTTATTACTGACGCAGGCGATATCTCACTGAGCGGCAGCAACTCATGCGGTCAGCTCGGCGATGGTTCTACCAAGACCAGAAATACCTTCGCGAGAATCACCAACACTAATGTTACTTCTGCAAGTCTCGGCGGCGAATTTGCAGGCTATATTTCCTACGACAGCAGACTTTACTGCTGGGGCGACAATACATACGGTCAGTGCGGCAACGGCAAGGGCGGTCTGAAGTCTCAGCCGGAAACCGTCATCAAGGACGGTCTGTGCAAGCAGCTCGTACAGGCTGCAAGCGTATCGCTTGACAAGACCGATATCACCCTCAAGCCGAATGCCACTGCAAAGCTCACAGCGACAGTAGCTCCTGACAACGCTTCCAACAAGGACGTTACATGGAGCAGCTCCGATACCTCGGTTGCAACAGTAACCAACACAGGTTCTGTAAAGGCTGTAAAGAATGGCTCCGCAGTTATCACCGCCAAGACCGATAACGGACTTACCGCTCAGTGCACCGTTACAGTAACTACTCCGATATCCAGCTTCTCCGTTAAGCCTGCAAAGACCAAGACAATGGATATCGACGGTACGTTCACCATCACAGCAAAGATCTATCCGGCAAACTGCAATGATAAGACCCTGCTGTACTCCTCCTCCAACGAGGACGTTGCAGTGGTTGACGAAAACGGCACAGTTACCGCAGTATCCGCAGGAACTGCAAAGATCACCGTTACCGCTAAGTCCAACCCTGCAAAGACCCGTACGATAACTGTAAAGGTACGCCCGGTCAAGCCGGTTATCACCTACAGAAAGGCTACCACGGACGGTATCGTGCTTGAGTGGGATCTTTCCGACTATGCAGATGGTTATCAGGTATACCGCCGCAACTCCGCAAAGGGTAAGGGCAAGTCGCTGACCGATATAGTTTCCGACGATCCTGATGATCTGACCTTTACTGACAGCACCGCTGTTAAGGGCAAGGTTTATTACTACTATGTAAAGTCTTACGTCACCATTGATGGCAAGAAGCTGTATTCCAAAGCTTCCAAGATCTATAAGATCAAGGCTAAGTAAACCGAACGGAGAGCGCGTTTTCAGGCGCATGGATAATTAACCAGATAACCTCTCTCCCCCCAATATAAATGGAAAAGGCAGAGCTTCGGCTCTGCCTTTTCTCTGTATTCGGCATCTCTCACACCGCCTACATTCTGAGGGCTTCCACCGGGTCAAGGGAAGCCGCCTTGTATGCAGGATAGGCTCCGAACAGCGCACCCACCGCGCCGGAGGCGAGGGCTGCAATTCCGATCATGGCGAGGTTCACCTGGAACGGCACTCCCGCTATAACGCAGCCTATCCCGGAGATAAGCAGCCCGGCGGCGGTTCCTGCGGCGCTGCCGAGTATCGTCAGAAGCACGCTTTCCGCCAGGAATTCCCGGCAGATATCAAAGCTGGTGGCGCCGATGGAGCGTTTTATACCTATTTCCCGGGTACGCTCCGTGACGCTCATCAGCATGGTTGTCATTATCGAGATTCCCGATACCGCCAGCGAAATGCCCGCTACAAGCGAAAGCGCGGTGGTAACTATGCTGAGGATATCGTCAAGCTGCGCCTTCTGCGAGAGAAGATTGTTGACGATATACCCGTCGGTGGTGTTGTTGGCGCGGTCAAGCGCGGAGCTTACAGCCTCCACTACCGGGATGTCCGTTTCCATATCGGTGAGCTTCACCGCAAGCTTATCGTAGGTCGAGCGTCCGGTGAGCTGCTGCATGGTACTTATCGGGATATACATGAACCCCGGCATGATATTCGACAGCATTCCCTGAAGGCTGGACAGCCCGGAGCTTGCCACGCCGATTATTTCAAACTCGTGATATTTTCCGCCGAGGAAAATGTTCAGCTTCTTTCCAACAATGTTGCTTCTGCCGTAGGAGCGCTGTGCAAACTGCTCGTCGATAACGCACACCTTCAGGTTTGCGGCGCAGTCGCTGTTGTTGACTAGCCTCCCGTGCTTTGCCTCGAGGGATATTAACCGGTCGGCAGAGCGGTCTACTCCCCAGACGTAGCAGTCAAGCCGCCTGCCTATCATCTTTGCTTCCGTCATGGACGCCATCAGCGGCATAACGTCGTTTACGCCGTCAATTCGCCGCACGGTGGACACATCGTCGTCCGTGAGGGTCACGGATACGCTTTTGTTCGCCGCCTGAACAAGGAGAGTATCAACTCCCATTGTTACCAGAGTGGAGCTTACTTCCTGGGTGCCGATGGTGCCGACGGTGGATACCAGCACCACTGAAAATACGCCGACGGCTATCCCTGCCATAGTCAGCAGGGAGCGCGTGCGGCTTCGGAAAATGCTGGTCAGGGTGGATAAAATGCTCATTGCTCTATCCTCACATATTTGCTGAGTGAAATGTCCTCTGGGTCAAGAAATACCTTGTCGTTTATAGTTGCGCCTTTTATGACCTCTGTACCGTCTGAAAATTCCGCGCCGGTGAAAATCTTGTGCTTGACAGCGGCTCCATCTTCAAACAGGTAGACATACTCACCCTCCTCGTCCTGACCGATGGCGTTATAAGGAAGCACGCATATTTTCCGCGGGTCTGAGAGCTGGAAACGCACATCGGCGGTAAGCCCTGAGCGCAGGCGCGGGTCGGTGGTGTCCGGGGATATCAGCACGTCTACCACGGTTTCTAGAACTGCGCCGCTGTACTGGCTTCGTGCAGAGCCGGCTATCTTCGACACAGTTCCGGTGAATACGTCGTCGGGGTAGGCTGAGAGGGTGAATTCTACTGGCTGACCGGGCTGTATCCTTGCGATGTTCAGCTCGCTGACGGCAGAGGTCAGCACGAGGGAGTCCGTACCCGCTATGGTGGCGATGCTGGTTCCGGACTCCACTGCCGCGCCTGCTCCGGCGGTGGATATCACTGTTCCGGAGCGGTCAGCGGTTATCTCCTCAGGGATAAGGGACATCGCGGTTGACAGGCTTGCGGTCGCGGCGGCAAGCTGAGAGACCTTCCCCAGGCTGCTGATGAACGTTTCAGAGGCTTTGCGGTCCACCCGGGCGATAACGTCTCCCACTTCGACATGATCTCCTTCCTCGACTTCAAATTCACTGAGCACCAGCGGCAGCGCGGAGGTGACGTCGCCCTGACCGATGTAGCACAGAGTTCCGCTTGTGTTCACGGATTCGCTGTAGTACACCTCGGTGGGGGATATGGACACGGCGGCGGGTACGCTTGCTTCCACTGCGGCAGGCAGATAGGAGACTCCGGCGGCGAGAGCGGCGCAGGCTATGGCGAGGGCTATATATTTCTTCATGGGCTTCATTCCTTTCAATAAATTCAACAGCAATATTGTGGGAATTTATTGCGGAAATATTCCGGGAGAATCATCAAATTTCAGATAAAATAACCCCATTGCTTTCACAAGGGGGCGGTCGTATTTAATTGTGGATATTACCCTTAGTTCTCGCTGATGTCATCGAGAGAATCGCGCATCTCTTCAAATGCGCCTGTCATACCTTCTACTGCCATGGTTATTTCATCGACCATGTTTTCTATTTTGTCGCTGAATTGTTCCACGATATTGCTGCAAATTTCTTCAACATCAACATCGTTTGGATTTCCCGCGCCGTTCAGTGCTTCGCTTACTGCCTGGCTTATCTCATGGCTCATGCTGGCGGAAACGTCCGTCATGCTGTTTACCTTGTTGGTGATCTCCTCGATTGTGTATGTCGCGATCCCGTTCAGAGCGTCAGCCTGTACCTGTATTCCCTCCATGACGCCGAAGTTACCAGCAGGCTGCTGAATATTGCCGGTTGCGGCGGTATTGCTGCCGTATTTTCTGCGCAGCTCCCTGGTAGAGTACCATGTATTGGTAGGCCAGCCGTCTGCGAATACGATATTGTGCCGCTGCGGACGTTCGCTTTCGAATTCGTCGACGCTGTCCGGCAGGTCTGCGTAGGCTTCGGCAGGCTTCGCGGAAAGAACCGTCATATACGCTCTCTTAGCCACGAATCTTAGCTGGGTGTATTCGTTGTCGCCGGTGATGAACGGTATCTCGTACAGTTCCCAGCCGTTGACCTTTTTGAGCGGCTTTATGAAATTGCGGTTGAGGTTGTAGGTATAGCAGTTATCGCAGTCGTTGTTGTAGACTACTACGAACCGGCAAACCTCGTCGTTTTTGTCGTTTTCGCCGCCGTTGAGCCAGAACGTTAACGTGTGCGTGGTGTTCTTCGGCAGAATCAGGGTTTTGGTGACGATCTCCGTCCAGTTGTAGCTCCAGTCGCCGATGGTGTAGGCTTCAGCGAGGTTTCCGTCAGGTCCCTGCATGAAGCTGCGGTTTCCAACATTGGACTTCTGGCAGCCCTTGTTGAAAGACCACTCTCTTGCATTGAAAAGGAGTCTGTTTACGCGCTGTTCGTTCTTGTTTTCGTTAAGGGTATTTATATTATCCATCTTGATGTCCTCCGTATGTGTTACATCGGACACGTCCATCAGACGAATAGTATTGTCGTTCACGAAACGTGCCCGACCTTTTTTGACCAGCCCCGCCGCCCTTTTAGGGTAGGTAAGACCGATGTTTTCGCCGTCCTGTGACTGAACAGAGACGGTCTGTTTTGAGTTGGCTGAATTGGTTCCGTTTTTTGTCATGGGTGTCGTTCCCCTCCAACTGCGATTTTTGATCAGGGTTAACTCCCTGTGCTTGACAATTTGCTGCATTATTGTTATGTGTGCAGTTCACCATATTGATTATAACATACAATTACAATACTTGTCAATGAGCAGATAAATAGAAATATCCCGTCTGCATTTGTGCAGACAGAACAAATATGCTTGACTGAAGCTGTGGAATAATCTCAGCGCGGGTTTTAAAGTTGAAAAGTTGAAATTTTCTTTCGATTATTGCAAAAACATCTATTCATGTTGAAAATACAGGGGACCGACAGTAATAAAAAGAGCCGTGCCATACGGCACGGCTCTATAATAATGCGAATTATGCGAAGTAATCTACGCCGCCCTTGAACAGGAGCTGCTCCTTGTTGCCGGAAACGTTCTTTGCAACATTGTCTGTGAGACGCTCGGTGTGACCCATCTTACCGAGGACTCTGCCGTCCGGAGAGATGATGCCTTCGATAGCGTACATGGAGCTGTTCGGGTTGAACGCAACGTCCATAGTGGGGTTGCCGCTGAGGTCAACGTACTGAGTAGCCACCTGACCGTTCGCGATAAGCTGCTTTATTACGCTCTCAGGAGCTACGAAGCGGCCCTCGCCATGGGATATCGGAATATTGTGGATATCGCCGACGTTGCAGCAGCTGAGCCACGGGGACTTGTTGGTGCAGATACGAGTCAGGGTAAGCTGAGACTGATGGCGGCCGATGGTGTTGTAGGTCAGCGTGGGGCTTTCAGCAGTCAGCGGAACTATCTTTCCGAACGGAACAAGACCAAGCTTGATGAGCGCCTGGAAGCCGTTGCAAATACCGATCATAAGACCGTCGCGGGCATAAAGCATGGACTCAACAGCGTCCTTGATCTTCGGGTTGCGGAAGAACGCGTTGATGAACTTTGCGGAGCCCTCCGGCTCGTCGCCGCCGGAGAATCCGCCGGGGATCGCGATTATCTGGGAGTTTTCGATGTGCTTTGTAAACTCGCTTACGCTGTCCTCCATATCCTGCGCGGAGAGGTTGCGGATAACGAATATCTCGGAATCGCCGCCGTAGCGGTTGAATGCGTTAGCCATGTCGTACTCGCAGTTGGTGCCGGGGAATACCGGGATAAGCACGCGGGGCTTTGCGACCTTCACGGAGCTGTGCTTCAGCTCACAGCCGCCGGTGTAGGATATCTTCTCGGGAGCGGGCTTTTCGGGGAGCTGTGCCTTGAATATAGGCTCAAGAACGCCGTCCCACTTCTTCTCGAGGGAAGCAACGTCTAGCTTGACATCTCCGGAGGTGATGGTGTAGTCTGCAACGGTCTCGCCGATGGTCTTTACGCCGTCAGCTTCTCCGGTGAGCTCCATAATGAACGCGCCGTAAACCGGTGTGAACAGCTCCTCGTCGGTGAGCTTATCAAGCTTTGCGCCGATCTGGTTACCCAGGGACATCTTGAAGATACCCTCTGCAACACCGCCGTGCGCAATGCTCCATACGGAAACAGCCTTCTTGTCCTTGATGAGCTTTTCAACGGTGCGGAATACTTCCTTAACGCTGTCGAATACCGGCAGGCCGTTTTCATCGTACTTCGGCGCAATGTAGCCTATCTTATGACCCGCAGCCTTGAATTCAGCCGAGATAACGTCAGGAGCCTTTGCGGTGGAAACTGCGAAGGAAACCAGCGTAGGCGGAACGTCGATATGCTCGAAGGTACCGCTCATGCTGTCCTTGCCGCCGATCGCGCCACAGCCCATCTCAAGCTGTGCGCGGTAAGCGCCGAGCAGCGCTGCGAAAGGCTTGCCCCATCTCTCGGGCTTGCCCTGGGTGCGCTCGAAATATTCCTGGAATGTCAGCCAGCAGTGTTCGTATGTGCCGCCCGCTGCGACAACCTTTGCGATACTTTCAACTACCGCGCATACTGCTCCGTGATACGGGGACTGTGTGGATACAGCCGGGTCGAAGCCCCATGCCATGATAGAGGTGGTATCGGTCTTTGCGTTCAGTACCGGAAGTTTGGCAGCCATTGCCTGTACAGGGGTCTGCTGGGTTTTTCCGGAGAACGGCATTAGAACTGTAGCGCCGCCGATGGTGCTGTCGAAGCGCTGTACAAGACCTCTCTGCGAGCAGATGTTGAGGTCTGTTACCATGCCTTCCCAGTCAGCGGAGGTGTTCTTTCTGCCGGTGGAGTAGGATACCTTTACGTCAGGTACTGCAACGTCGGTGTGCTTCTCTGCGCCGTTGGAGTTCAGGAACTCGCGGGAGATATCAACGATGGTTCTGCCATTCCAGTTCATGCGGAGCCTCGGCTCGGACTTTACAACTGCGACAGGTGTGGACTCAAGGTTCTCCTTGGAAGCGAGAGCGCGGAACTTGTCGGCGTCCTCGGGCGCTACTACTACAGCCATTCTCTCCTGGGACTCGGAAATTGCAAGCTCGGTGCCGTCCAGACCGTCGTACTTCTTCGGAACTGCGTTCAGGTCGATCTCCAGACCGTCCGCAAGTTCGCCGATGGCAACGGAAACGCCGCCTGCGCCGAAGTCGTTGCAGCGCTTGATGAGCTTTGTAGCATCGGGATTTCTGAATAATCTCTGGAGCTTTCTCTCCTCGGGAGCGTTACCCTTCTGGACCTCTGCGCCGCAGGTGTCGAGGGACTGTATGCTGTGAGCCTTGGAGGATCCGGTAGCGCCGCCGCAGCCGTCGCGGCCTGTACGTCCGCCGAGCAGGATAATAATATCGCCGGGAGCCGGGCGCTCTCTGCGTACGTTCTCAGCAGGAGCCGCGCCGATAACTGCGCCGATCTCCATGCGCTTTGCCATATAGCCGGGGTGGTAGATCTCTGCGACGTGACCGGTAGCAAGACCGATCTGGTTGCCGTAGCTGGAGTAGCCCGCAGCGGCAGTGGTGGTTATCTTTCTGGGCGGGAGCTTACCCTTGATGGTCTTTTCGACCGGCAGCAGCGGGTCGGAAGCGCCGGTGACTCTCATTGCCTGGTATACATAGGAACGTCCGGAAAGCGGGTCGCGGATAGCGCCGCCGAGACATGTCGCAGCGCCGCCGAAAGGCTCGATTTCAGTCGGGTGGTTGTGGGTCTCGTTCTTGAACATGAGGAGCCAGTCCTCGTCCTTGCCGTCAACGTCTACCTTGATGCGGACGGAGCATGCGTTGATCTCCTCGCTTTCGTCGAGATCCTTCAGAATGCCGTCTTTCTTGAGCTTTTTCGCGGCAAGGGTAGCGATGTCCATGAGGCACAGCGGCTTGTTGTCGCGGCCCAGCTCGTGGCGGTCTGCCTTGTATTCAGCGTATGTATCTGCGATGTAGGAGGGCTTGATATCCGCGTTGTCGATGATGGTGCCGAATGTTGTGTGGCGGCAGTGATCAGACCAGTAGGTGTCGATCATGCGGATCTCAGTGATGGTCGGATCGCGGTGCTCGCTCTTGAAGTAATCCTGACAGAACTTGATATCGTCGTTGTCCATTGCAAGGCCGTAGTGTACGACGAAATCAGCAAGCTCGGCGTCGGTCTTGTTTATGAATCCGGTGAGAGTCTCAACGCTGGTCGGAATGGTGTACTTTACTTCCAGGGTGTCGTACTTGTCGAAGCCGCACTCGCGGGACTCGACTGCGTTGATGAGGTAGTGCTTGATACGCGCGAATTCGTCGTCGGAGATCTTACCCTTGAGCACGTAGATCTTAGCGTACTTAACAACAGGGCGCTCGCCGGGGCAGAGCATCTGAATGCACTGTGCCGCGGAATCCGCACGCTGGTCAAACTGACCGGGCAGGAACTCAACGGCGAACATGCGCTCGTCAGCTGCGGGCTTCGGGAGCTCGTAATATACCTCGTCTACCGGAGGCTCGGAGAACACGGTGGGAACTGCGGCTTCAAAGTTCTCTTTCGGGAGCTTTTCACAGTCGTAGCGGTTGATGATCCTTACATTTTCGACGGTCTTTATGCCCAGCGCGACATTAAGGTCGGCAAGCACGGCACCGCCGTCTACCGCGAACTGCGGCTTCTTTTCAACGTAAATACGGTATACCATTGTTTTTCCTCCATATACTCACAGCGTATCGCTGCAATAATAATATCATTATACTACTAAACCGGCGTAAAATCAATATGCCGGGGTGCTGAAATATGGCGGCTCCGGCTTTGATAATTTGGTTATTTATTCTTCCTGAGTTCCGGATATTTCAGCGCGGGAGCGCAGCAGCGCCGCGTACTCCTCGCTGGTGCATTTATCGGCGAGGGACATAAGCTCCTCGGAGGTGTCGCAGGCTTCCTCTATCGCCTTGAGTATCGCCCAGTTCAGACCGTCGCAGTCCGGGGAAAACAGTCCGGTAAGCTGCGCCGCATCGTCGTAGGAGAGGGGCTGGCTGAAATTCAGCAGCTTGTCGTATTTTTCGAAAAGCTCGTCTGACATCTCCGAGTCTGCGGGAATGGGGCCTAATGCTAAAAGCTGTTTGATGCTGCTTGTCATGTGATTCTCCTTAATTCAGAATTTCGTGGTTCCGGTGCAGTAGTTCCCGTCGGCGGAGGTCAGCTTAACCTGTACCAGGGAATGCCGCGGGATATCCTCGCCATAGATACGCACGGGAATATAGCTTCCGGTAAATCCGTTGCAATAGTCGGGGGAAGTGCGTTTTTCGATGAGCACTGTCTGCACCGTGCCGACCTGTGATTCAAGGAACTGACGTTCCAGTCGGTCGGCAAGGGCGCTCATTTCCTTTGCGCGGGCGGATTTGACCTGCGGTACTACCTGGTTGGTTCGCATTGCCGCGACCGTCCCCTTGCGTATCGAGTAGGGGAAAACGTGTATCTTTGCAAATCCGACTTTTTCCGCAAACGCCATGCTTTCGGCAAATTCCTCATCGGTTTCGCCCGGGAATCCTACCATGATATCTGTGGTTATGGCGCAGCCCGGGAACACATTCCGGAGCTTTTCCACAAGCGCCAGATATTCCGCGCTGGTGTAGCGGCGCTTCATTCTTTTCAGCACGGCGTCGCTTCCGGACTGCAGCGACAGGTGGAAGTGCGGACACAGTTTCTCGCAGGCTTTCAGGCGCTGTATCTCATCGCCGGTGAGAGTGTCCGCTTCAAGGGAGCCGAGCCGGACGCGTTCAATGCCCGATACCTGAGCGGCTCTTACCGCGTCGGCGGGTGTGTATCCGATATCTTCCCCGTAGCAGCCGAGGTTTATTCCGGTGAGGACTATCTCGCGGTTTCCGGCGGCCGCCGCCTGCTCAGCCTGGCGGGTTATTTCCTCCGGGCGGCGGGAGCGCACGCGCCCTCTCGCAGTGGGGATTATGCAGTAGGTGCAGAATCTGTCGCAGCCGTCCTCTATTTTGATGAAAGCGCGGGTGCGGTCGAGGTCGGCGGCTGAGGACGCTTCGTCAAACTCGCGGGTGAGCGGCTGTACGCAGGACATGCGGCGGTGCTCCGCGATGAATTTCGACACCATCGCCGGTATTTCGGATTTGTTCGCGTTTCCGGTGATTATGTCGGCGGCGGAGACGTCGCGGACGGCATCCTCCGGATATGCCTGCGGGTAGCAGCCGCAGAGCACGGTTATTCCGTCGGGGTTCAGCGTTTTGCAGTGGGAAACGGTCTGGCGCGCCTTTTTTACGCCGACGCCGGTGACGGCGCAGGAATTGATTATATACACGTCGGCGTGGGAGTCTTCCTCCGCCGGGGAGTACCCTGCGGCAAGGAATGCGGCGTGTATCGCGGCGCTCTCGCAGGAGTTCACCTTACAGCCTAGGGTGATTATACTGAATGTCATGGGTACCTCTTTTCGCACGGTTTGCCGATAATATCGACTGGTGTGGTGCGGTTTCGTAATTTTAGCCAAAACCAAAACTTCATATAACAATATTATAGCTGATTATTCCGAAATTTGCAATAAGCTATTGACTATTTTTCAGTTTGAGGATATACTTATTTACAGAGGAAATAATATCCTCAGAAGAATGATTATCACCAAAGAAAGGCGGCGGTTTTTATGAAGAAAATGAAGATCAGTCTCGGTTCTATCGAGGATGTAAAGGAATTCGTGGCACTCACCAACAGCTACTCGTTTGACAGCGATCTCGTATCCGGAAGATATGCGGTCGACGCTAAGTCCATCATGGGTATTTTCAGTCTCGACCTTGCAAAGCCGCTGGAGTTCGTTGTTCACGATGACGGCGCCAAGGCTGACGAGCTGCTCGACGCAGTTCTCAAGTTCAGAGCGTAATTTTATTCTGGAAAGGAAGCATTATTATGACTACAGTAAAAATCAACATTAACACCATCAACGACGTCAAGGATTTCGTAACTATCGTTTCCCGCTGCGAGTATGACGTTGATATCGTATCCGGCAGATACGCCATCGACGCTAAGTCCATCATGGGTATCTTCAGCCTCGACCTCTCCAAGGAGCTGACCCTGAATATCCACAGCGATGACTGCGCAGATTTCCTCGACGCTATCAAGAAGTACATCGTTAAGTGATAATACTTGATGACTGCTTCGGCAATCTAACGCGTATGCGGTCTGGACGTTCTTCGTTCAGACCGTTTTTACATTTATGCCGGATTTGTGTGTTTTGCCGGATTTGATATGTGAAAATTGCATTTTTGATAAAAAATCCGAAAATAATATTTACAATCGGGCGTAATAGTGGTATAATAAATGTGTATTTAAAGTCGCGCTGACGTCCTGCCGGCGCAGGAAAGGATACTACTATGGATATCAAAATCGAATTAACCAAAAACCCTAAGCCCAAGCCCGCTGACGAAACCAAGCTCGGCTTCGGTCATATCTTTACCGACCATATGTTCGTTATGGACTACGACGCTGGTCAGGGCTGGCATGACGCACGCATTGTGCCTTATGGTCCGATCGAGCTTATGCCTTCCGCGATGGTTCTCCACTATGGTCAGGAGATCTTTGAGGGCATGAAGGCTTACAGAACCCCTTCCGGCGACATTCAGTTCTTCCGCCCCGAGGAGAACTTCAAGAGAATGAACGTCTCCGCTGAGCGTCTCGTTATCCCGCAGATCAACGAGAAGGACGCTCTCGAGGCTCTTCACAAGCTCGTTGAGATCGATAAGGACTGGGTTCCGCATATTGAAGGCGCTTCCCTTTATATCCGTCCGTTTATCTTCGCGGCTGATCCGTTCCTCGGCGTACGCCCCGGCGAAAAGTACTATTTCATGATCATCATGAGCCCCTCCGGCGCTTACTACAGCACCGGTATCAACCCCGTAAATATCTATGTTGAGACCAACTATGTCCGCGCGGTAAGAGGCGGTATGGGCTTCACCAAGACCGGCGGCAACTACGCTGCTTCTCTTGCGGGTCAGGACGAGGCTCACAGGCAGAACTATTCTCAGGTACTCTGGCTCGACGGCGTTGAGCGTAAGTACATAGAGGAAGTCGGCGCTATGAACATCATGTTCGTTATCGACGGCGAGGTCGTTACTCCGTCCCTCCAGGGCAGTATTCTTTCCGGTATCACCAGAAAGTCCGCACTTGAGCTTTGCAGAAAGTGGGGCATGAAGGTTTCCGAGCGCCGCATCACCATTCAGGAGGTTGCTGACGCTTACGACGCTGGCAAGCTCGACGAGGTATTCGGTACTGGTACTGCGGCTGTCGTTTCTCCTGTAGGCCACCTCAAGTGGGGCGACAAGGTAATGGAGATCGGCGGCGGTAAGATCGGCCCGATCACCCAGAAGCTCTATGACACCATGACAGGTATGCAGTTCGGTAAGATTCCAGACGATATGGGCTGGATCGAGAAGCTCTGATTCTGCTGACAGATCAAATATTTCCGCGCTGGTATTACTTTTGATATACCGGCGCGGTTTTGTATATGGTTATTTGGAGGTAATTTACTATGAAGAAAAAACTTGCTGTAATTATTATGGCGTTTATAATGATGATATCGGGCTGTTCGATGGCGCTGTCACAAGGCGAATATTACAACAGATTCTCCGAGAACTATAAGGCGTATAATAAGAACTTGCTGTCGCTGTCGGCAAAGTTAGGCGATGCGGAGTCGGATCCCGGCAGTGTCGACTGGGACAGCTTTGAGAGCAATCTGAAAGGCGCCCGGGACAGTCTTGACGCTATTGAGAAATTGTCTCCGCCGCCGATATACAGCGCCCAGCACCGCAATATCTGCGAGGATATACAGTCAGAAAGAGAATGGTGTGAGGCAGTTGCAAAGGTAGCGGAGGATAGGGAATTAACCGATGACATGCTTCAAGAAATCACAGACGCAGCTTATTCGTCACAGTTTCATACATCGGTATTCAATCTGATAATGCAGATGAAAAAAGATGGGGTTTCAACGAATTAAACGCCGAATATTGCAGACTACATTCCGGTAAATTAACTGCATGATTAGGGCGCGGCCGAGGATATCGGCTTGCGCCCTCTTTTTATGGGCTGTATGCGGGTCAATAAATACGACAGCTTTATTCAGTATAAGCTGTAAGAGTTTTTCTGAAAATCCTGTGAAAAGATTTTTTCGGGGTTGACAGGAAATTGATTATGGTGCTATAATTATCATGTTGCAAAAAAACATAAAAGAGAGGTGAGCAGAGTTGAAAAATGGTGACAGTCACGGGCAAAGTACACGGTATGACGCCCGGAATTGCGGCTCTGCCCGCTTTTATGAATAAATAGGCGCATACTGTGCCCGGCTTCACTTTCATTCAGATGCAGCAAAATTTGATGAAAGGCAGGGTACTATTATGTCAATGAACGAAGCAGTTATCAGGGATCGCGCAGCGGAGATCGCAGAGCTTGTCAGGAGCGATCTCTCACCGAAGGCGGCTCAGGAGCGGCTCGCGGAATATCATGCGGGTGATATAGCAGCGGCGGCGGAGCTTCTCAGCGCGGGGGAGCGCACGAAGCTGTTCCGCACGCTGGACATGGACGAGCTTGCGGACGTTTTCGAGTATTTCGAGCCGGAGAATTCCGCAGAGTACCTCAAGGAAACGGATCTCGGGAAAACTGTTCTGCTGATCGGCAAAATGGAGACCGACGCGGCGGCGGACGTTCTTAGAGAATTCCCGAAAGAAAAGAGAAATCAGCTTTTCGAGCTTCTCGACGAGGAGCTCAGGAGAAAGCTGGAGCTTATCGTGTCGTTTGACGACGATGAGATAGGCAGCCGAATGACCACAAACTACATTTCGATAAGCTCCGGAATGACCGCGGCAGAGGCTACGCGGGCGCTGATGGATCAGGCTAAGGAAAATGACAACATCTCCATACTTTTTGTTACGGCAGAGAACGGATTTTTCTGCGGCGCGGTGGGGCTTAGGGAACTGCTTACCGCTGAGAAGCACTCGGAGATAAAGCCGCTGATACAGCAGAGCTTTCCGTATGTTTACAGCACTGAAAAGACGGAGGACTGCATAGAGCGGCTCAAGAGCTATTCTGAAAGCAGCATTCCCGTGCTGGACAGCGGGAATCACATTCTCGGAGTGATCACGCTGGAAAGCCTCCTGGAAGCTGTCGATGATGAAATGGGCGACGACTATGCAAAACTCGGCGGTTTGTCAGAGGAGGAGGATCTCCATGAGCCGCTTTTCGCAAGCCTTAAAAAGCGTATGCCGTGGCTGCTTATACTGCTTGTGCTGGGTATGGCGGTATCCGGAGTTGTCGGCGCATTTGAGAAGGTCGTGTCGCAGCTTACGATAATCATGGCGTTTCAGTCGCTTATACTCGATATGGCGGGCAATGTGGGAACTCAGTCGCTGGCGGTGACTATCCGCGTGCTGATGGACAAGGACCTCACAGCGGGCAAAAAGCTCAAGCTCGTTGCTAAGGAAATGCGCGTCGGACTTTCATGCGGGCTTATTCTCGGAGTGCTTTCGGTACTGTTCGTAGGGCTGTATATCATGCTGTTCAAGGGGTATCCGGTAGGGTTCTCGTTTGCGGTATCAGCTTGTATCGGTGCGGCTCTCATGCTGGCTATGCTTATTTCCAGCGGAGTCGGCACGCTGGTTCCGATGTTCTTCAAGAAGATCGGAGTTGATCCGGCTGTGGCTTCCGGTCCGCTGATCACCACCGTCAACGACCTCGTGGCTGTCGTTACCTATTATGGACTGAGCTGGCTTCTGCTTTTGCAGGTGCTTCACCTCGGCGGATAAAATACTGAACGGGAGTGTACGCTCCCGTTTTTTGCGCCCTGATACTTGACTAATGAGCGGTTTTGCGTTATACTATATAAGTAACTATTTTACTGTCCCTGCAAGCCATGCAGGGCTGAAAGGAATCAAACATGAACAACACAGAAAAGACCCTCGACAAAATCGTTGCCCTCTGCAAGGGCAGAGGCTTCGTTTACCCCGGCAGTGAGATCTACGGCGGACTCGCTAACACATGGGACTACGGCCCCCTCGGCGTTGAGCTCAAGACCAACATCAAGAACGCGTGGCGCAAGAAGTTCATTCAGGAGAACAAGTACAATGTAGGACTGGACTCCGCTATCCTGATGAACCCGCAGACATGGGTGGCTTCCGGCCACGTAGGCGGATTCTCCGACCCGCTGATGGACTGCAAGGACTGCAAGACCCGTCACCGCGCAGATAAGCTCATTGAAGACAACGGCGGCGACGCAAACGGCTGGACCAACGAGCAGATGATGACTTACATCAGGGAGCACGGTATCAAGTGCCCGAACTGCGGTTCCACAAACTTTACCGATATCCGTCAGTTCAACCTGATGTTCAAGACCTTCCAGGGCGTTACCGAAGACAGCAAGAATGAGATTTACCTCCGCCCGGAGACTGCTCAGGGTATTTTCGTTAACTTTGCTAATATCCAGCGCACAAGCCGCAAAAAGGTTCCGTTCGGCGTTGCTCAGGTAGGTAAGTCCTTCCGTAACGAGATAACCCCCGGTCAGTTCATTTTCCGCGTGCGCGAGTTCGAGCAGATGGAGCTTGAGTTCTTCTGCAAGCCCGGCACCGACCTTGAGTGGTTCCAGTACTGGAGAAGCTACTGCAAGAACTTCCTGCTCTCCCTTGGTCTGAAGGAGGAGAATATCCGCCTGCGCGACCACAGCCCTGAGGAGCTTTGCTTCTACTCTAAGGCTACCACCGACTTCGAGTTTATGTTCCCGTTCGGCTGGGGCGAACTCTGGGGCGTTGCAGACCGCACCGACTACGACCTGACTCAGCACCAGAAGACCTCCGGCAAGAGCCTTGAATACTTCGACCCCGAGACCAACGAGAAGTACATTCCGTATGTTATCGAGCCTTCCCTCGGCGTTGAGAGACTGTTCCTTGCAGTTGTATGCGACGCTTACGATGAGGAGCAGCTCGAGGACGGCACCAGCCGTACAGTAATGCACCTGCACCCGGCTCTGGCTCCTGTTAAGGCTGCTGTGCTGCCGCTTTCCAAGAAGCTCAGCGAGAAGGCAGGAGAGCTTCACGACGAGCTTGCTAAGTACTTCAACGTTGATTTCGACGACGCTGGCGCTATCGGCAAGCGTTACCGCAGACAGGACGAGATCGGTACTCCGTTCTGCATTACCTACGATTTCGACACCGAGACAGACGGCTGTGTAACAGTACGTGAGCGTGATTCCATGCAGCAGGTTCGTATCCCGCTGACTGAAGTCAAGGCTTACATCGAGGAAAGAATTTTCTTCTGATATCCTGTTTCAACAATATTGCCCCTTCCATTCGGGAGGGGCAGTTTTTAGAGGTTCCTATAATAAAATCCCCCTTCCGGCTGGAAAGGGGGATTTTTGTCAAATATTCGGGCGCCCGTGCGCCTAGTAACTTAGCGTCCTATGATTTTTCTGCGGACGAACATCAGCAGGAATACAGCTCCGCCGGCGGCTGCGGCTATTCCGATGATCAGCATTACCGGGTGAGATTCTGTGTCTACGCACTTTATGTAGAGGTCGACTATATAGTTGTCAACTTCGTCCCTGGTGTATCCTGCGGAGATAAGATAATCCCTTATAAAGCCTTTGTCTTGGCTGTCCATCTTTGTTACCTTGCCTTTGAAGTGCACAGGGCTGATGTCCTCATCATTATACCATGCGTCGTACTGGTCGTCGAGGGAGTTTATCAGCTCGTCAATCGGGGTGTAGATACCCATGAAGCAATCGTCGCCTGCGTCTATCAGATAGAACTGGCCTATGGATTTGTTCTTGTCGTCGTTCACGATTTCCTCGTACGAGCCGTAGTTTACCGGGAGGTCGCCCTCGATCATCATGCCTTCCTTGAAATCGCTCCACTGCAATGTGCTGTAGTCGGCTCCCTTCTTGGCGTAATCAGCCATTTCTCCGCTGATCATCACGATAAACGCAATTCCTATTCCCAGAAGCGCTATTCCCGTGTAGAGAAGCCTCCATGTTCCAAATCCAACTCTCATTTCATTACCTACCTTTTGTTCAGTTTGTTTTTCCGGCGGTTATGCCGCCAAAGTTAATTATACCATAATTATCGCTTTGTGTCAATATTTATCTGAAGTTATCAACAGATGTCTATATGTGTTAAATTGTAATATAACAAATTGTAAAGTTTTTTGTTAATTGTTACTCTTAGCGGAATCTTAACAGTATATCGGTTGACATTTGCGAACGGTTATGGTATACTTTTAGTATACACAGAGCAAAAATATCCCAGTAATAAAAAGGAGAAGGAACGTATGTGGACGATCACGGAAAAGCAGTACACCAACGAGGACGGCGAAAGTTATACGGGCTACGGTGTGGAATTCGGCAAATGTCTTGTTGAGGACATCACCCCAAGCAGAACAGCTATTCAGCAGTTCGCTGACGCGCTTAACAGGTTTGACGCATCGCCTGTCCATATTTATGAGATAATTGAGAACTATCTCGCTGAGCTCTGCTGATTTTGACGCTCCAGGCTGCGCGGACTTCCCCCGTCCGTGCATAAGAAAACCGCCCGGTTTCCCCGCCGGGCGGTTTTTTTATCTTACATAATACGGGTTCGGCTTGCACAGAATGATTATCAGGTCTATCAGGGTGCCTAACCCCAGAAGTCCGAACGTCAGCAGCCAGATAATTCCGGTGCCTATCTTGCCTTCGTAAAAACGGTGGATTCCGAATTCGCCGAGGAACAGGCACAGGAAAAATGCTATCCACTTATTTTTCGGCTTTCCCATCGGAATCATCGCGGCTGTGTTCACGTTATTATTCGTATTGTTGTTGCTGTTGTTAATGATTATAGGCTGTGCCGCTGACGGCGCAGTGCGCAGCTCCTCGACCTGCCTGCCGCAGTGGGTGCATATTACCGCGTCAGCAGGAATGACTTGTCCGCAGTGCTTGCAGAATTTTGTCGATCCATTCACAGGCTGTACTGGCTGCTGATATCCTCCCTGGGGTACAGCGTCCTGACGATAGGGCTGATATGCATTGTTCTGGGACTGACCCTGCCAGTTTACCTGCTGCGGGATATTATTCGGAACTCCCTGGGGGTACGTCTGCGCTGGCTGAACTGGCTGAGCATACTGCTGATAGGGCTGCGCCTGCTGCGGAGCCTGTTGGTACTGTACCGGCTGCTGTGCGTATATTTCTCCAGTGGCGGGGTCTCTCCAGCCCTGGGTGCCGCCCTGAACAGTCTGACCTGCCTGACTTGCCTGACCAGTGGGCTTAGTAAGGCTTACTCTCGAATTTTCGTCCATATATACCTCCACAAACCAGCTCCCGGGTTTCAGGGAGCACGATAATTTCCATACTACAAGTTTATTTTACCACACAACGTGTGATTTGTTAATATGATTTCACTACATTTTCACACTTCACGGGAATTTTGGGCATTATCGCTAAAACTTTGATCGGTTTTTCTTACAATACACCGAAAAACAGCGCTCCCGCTGTCCGGCGGGAGCGCATATATCTAAGCCCTGATGTGATTTATTCCGCTGCGTAGAACGTATAAACCATCTTTATCATATCCCCGTAGGTGAAGTCTGCCTTTGCGTTGAGCTTGTTTCCGCTTACAGCGCCCATTGCGTATGCTATAGCGTAATAGCCAACATTCTTATCGGTGTCCTTAACGTCGCTGAACGGAGACTTGTAGATGCCCTTCAGCTCCGGAATGGCGTCGCCTGCTACAGACTTTGTGAAGATCACCAGTGCGTCGCCGCGGGTCAGCTTCTTGCTTTCTTCGTCGGTATTTACGCCCATGAGTTGCTCGAATACTGCGGAATCGGCGGTGTCGTTCTCGCTGAACTTTTCAGTGGAGATGAGGTATCCGTGATCGTCCAGTGCCTTCGCCATTTTCAGTATCTTCTTGTCCTTTATGCCGGAGAGGTCGTTCGCAGCATCGGAGGAATACTGCCAGTCGTACACCGGCTCGCCGGTAGTCGCGTCAACGTAAACGTCGGAATCGGTGCCGTATACGAGCACGGTCTTGGTTTTCTTATCGGTAAATCTTGCGAGATAGTAGAGGTTCAGGTCGTTGTTTTCCCAGAACTTCTGCATTACCATGTCGGTGCTGAGCATTCTGGAGGAATCGGGAAGCTTAACGTCAGTATAGCTGTAGCTGTAGTTAGTCAGCTTCATATCTGCATTAAGGCCTACGCTGATGGAATCTCCGCTGACCAGTATGTCGCTGGAGTATCTGTCCCAGGAATGGCTGCTTCCGTTATAGAATGCTTTGTTGTTCTGGTCTGTCCAGGAGTAATCAGTGGAAGGATTGCCCTTGTATTCCACAAAGCGGTCGCCGGCGTAGGTCTTTGCGATCTCCTCGGCGAGTTTGTCAGCCTTATCGAGGTCATATGAACTGGATCTGCTGTCGCGAGTATCCCAGAAATAATAGCTCATTATCTGACCGCTTTCCGCGTCAACGGTGATGTTGACCTCCTGCCAGTTCTGGGCTGATTCTACTGCCGGAACGCTTACAGAACCGTCCTCCTCGACTATCTCCTCGTAAACGTAGTCGTTCTCGTCGGGAACGTAGCTGGAGAAGTTCGCGGTGTAGTAATACTTGTCTTTACCGGTAAAGCTTACCTTGTAAAGGTCAGATGAAACAAGCTCCATATCAGTGGAATAGGTCAGCCACTTATCCGCCTGCATGAGCTTTATTACAGCTTCGCTGCTTGCGTAGGGGAGCTTCTTATCAAGCTCTGCCTGCTCCTGCTCGGTGAACTGATAGCCGCCTTCGCCGCTGCCCTTTCCGGTGTCCATGTCGGCGACTGCATCTTCGGTTTCGTTGCTGCCGTCATAGTAGCCGTCGGCGCTGAAATCACTCTTTTTGCCGGTGAACGCGTTTATCTCGCCGTACTGGCCCTGGCGGTATACCAGTCTTGCGGTCACTTTTTTGGTCTGCCAGTCGTAATCAAACTCATACTGCGGGGTGAGCTGTATCATCTCAGCGTACTTCTGCTTTGCCTTGTCAAGTGAGATAGCGGATTTGCTGTCCCTGAAAGACGCATTGACATGCCAGCTCATGTGGAAGCCTATGATATCGCCGGTGTCCTTGTCTAGCACTATGGAGCCGCGGTCGTTGCTGACCGGTACGCCGTTTTTGGTTCTTACGAAAGAGAACTGCGCTTTGCTGCCGTACATGGTGATGTTAAGGCTGTCACGGTCGATGGAGATAACGTCGGCAACCGTCGGATTCAGCTTCTTGACCGCTGCCTGAGCCTTCTTGTAGAGCGCGTCGCCGGTGAGCTTTGCAAAGTGGCTGTCGGCATTCTTGAACGAATACATGGAGCTGTCGAAATAGGACAGTATCAGGCTTCCGCATACGGTTACTGATACTTCCCTGTATTCGTCTGCGTCGGCAGTGGTGCTCCATGTGAGGTTGTAGGTGGTGGTCTTGTAATTTTCAGAGGTGTTGTAGCTGAATTCGGTCAGCTCCTCCGGAATGTCAAGGCGGGTCTTTGCGATCGTTATTGCGGAAGCGAGGGCTTCGCTGTTCTGTCCGTCTGCGAGTGCGCAGATACTGGTCGATGTGAGCGCGGTAACTGCCGCCATGCTCATTGCAAGTATTCTTCTTTTCATGGTGAAACCTCCCTTGGGTGTTTGATTAATACTCCGGACTGTCTGTATCCGGCGCGTTTTTGCTTTGGATCTCCCGGGCGTTCGACCCGTTCTGTCTATAAAACAAAGTTCCCCATAAAAAGGTTGCAAGTTTTTTTATATTTTGGTTTTTGCCAGGAATGCTTTAGCCCGGTTTACAAGCAGCCGGTCGTTGTCGTAGTTCAGCACCGCCCCTGCCTGACCTATCTCGACCCAGCGCACATCGGCTATTTCTTCTTCCTGGCGTTCGCATTCGAACGTTACCGCCCGGGCAAGGAAGTACACTACTTCCTTGGTTATGTCCCGGCGTGGGTTGAATACCACTACCTGGCGGAACGACGGGTCGTCTATTGATACGTCGATGTTCGTTTCTTCCTTTATCTCGCGGATTGCTGTCTGCATTTCGTTCTCGCCGGGCTCCATGTGGCCCTTCGGGAACGACCAGCAGCCGGATCTTACATGCTTTATCAGCAGGATCTCTGTGTTCCCGTGGCGCTTTCTGTATACTATTGCACCGCAGGATTTTTCGTGATTCATGCCCCGTTTGTCCTTTCCTCTTATACTATATATAATATAACGATATCTCTTGTCCCGGATTCTCCGGGCGCTTTTACTATTTCTATACTATTATAACACATATCCGGACGTTTGTCACCATATATTTTTGCAAACCCGCATTCTTATGCAGATGGAGTTTACGATGTGAAAAAGCATGGATGTTTCATTGTCTTAAACTAACAAACTTATAAAACGCAACATTGTTGATTTTTGTTAAGAATGACGACAAACTCACAGGTTTGATTTTTAGTGATTTTTACAAAAAGAAAACGTTTAAATTACAGATTTTTACAGAAACTCGGCTTTTAATCGAATGATTACAAATTGGTTACAAATGAGATTTGTGAAACTTCAACAAAATTATGAACTTCCGTTCGTTTGACACTGACAAGGAAAAGGGCTATAATACAAACCATCGAAGCGAAAAGCTCCGTGCGGCCTTTTGTGCTGCTTTCAAAAAAGAGAACGATCAGAAGCCGACTTCCGCCTTAGCGGAGGGTAGATAGATAATAGGCTTCGAAATGCAAAGCTCTGTTGGGGACAGTGCGTTTTGCTTCAGTTTAGGGCTTTCCCCAAAGCCTGACGCTGTACGGAAGTTACACCCGCATTCCGGCACCTGCCGGATACGGGGAGATTGCCGGGAGGGCATGAGTAACTACTCAGGAGGCAAATATGAAACCACAGATGATAAACGCCAAGATGAACAAGCTGGATCTCAGAAGCAGGCTCGTCAAGGCGGCTATGTTCGCAGCCACGATATTTATGGTGGCGGTTATGACAGGTTCGATCTACTTCAAGGATCGGGTCTATATTACGGATAACGGCGTTACAAGAGAACTCATGACGTCTGAATCCGATGTTTACGCTATACTGAAGCTCGGCAACTACCAGCTCAGCAGCAACGACAAGGTATCCTACGAGGAAGTCAGCAGCAACACCGCCTACATCACCATTTATCGCGCGTTCGACGTGAACGTCACCGCTGACGGCGAAACAAAGGCAGTTCCGATGATAGAAGGAACCGTTGCGGACGTCCTTGAGAAGGCAGGTATCACACTCGGCGAATACGACGAGCTTTCCTGCGAACTCACCGACCGTGCTTACAAGGACATGGACATCACCGTGACCCGCGTTGAGTACGTCACCCGCGAAAGCACTTCTGATATCGCTTACGACACGGAATACACCGACAACTGCAACCTCGCCATAGGCACAGAGAATGTTGTCACCGCCGGAGTTAACGGCAAGTGCGTATACACCGTCAAGGAAAAGTACGTAGACGGCAAGCTGACAAGCCAGGAGCTTATCAGCGAAAAGACCACCGCAGAGCCTGTTACCCAGGTCGTCGAGCGCGGCACGGCTTCCGCTGTTCCGTATTCCAAGACTTCCGACCCCGAGGCTGTGAAGCTGGTAAACGGCATTCCGGAGAACTACACACGCGTTCTTTCGGGTAAGTCCACCGCGTACACCGCGGGCTACGGAGCGCGCACTGCAAGCGGCAGAGCCGCCGAGATAGGCACCTGCGCCGTAAATCCGAACGTTATCCCTTACGGGAGCAAGCTTTACATCGTATCCCACGACGGCAGAAAGGTATACGGCTACGCCGTTGCCGCTGATACCGGTCTTGGCCTGATGGACGGCACCGTGCTGGTCGACCTTTATTTCGGCAGCATGGCGGATCATTATTACGATAGCTGCGCATGGGGCGCTGTTCAGGTTGATATTTACGTTCTCGAGGAAGGGAACGGCTGATAAAAAAGGCTGCGGATCCGCAGCCTTTTTAAATTATGGGAACCTCTAAAAACCGGTGTGAAAAGCAAAAATGGGCAGGGTGTGCCAGATTCTAGGAAAGCCGACGAAGTAAGGCTGTATGCCTTACGAGGAGGTGCAACACGATGTTGCAGAGCGAAATAACCAAGTGACGGCATGGACGCCGTCACATCAGAAATTTCGCTCGTTGACAGACGAAGATGGCGCGCACTGCACATTTTCGCTCACATGAGGTTTTTAGAGGTGACCTTATAGACATTATAAGCCCGGGAGGCTCGCTGCTTCCCGGGCTGTGTTTTATTTGTAGAGGCTGCCGTAAGCTGCGCAGGCTCTGTAATCGGCGCCTTCAAGGTCGGTGGTGCCGAATGCGCTCCATGCGTGCGGGCGGAACAGGCGGTCGTCAGAGAGGTTATGCAGTGATACCGGTATCCTCAGCATGCTTGCCAGGGTGACGAGATCCTCGCCGATGTGGCCGTATACGAAGCAGCCGTGATTTGCGCCCCAGTTTGCCATGACGTTGTAAACGTCGGAAACGGCTACCTTATCGGGAACCGTGATGGGGGCGAACCATGTGGAAGGCCATGTCGGGTCCGTTCTGTCTAGGAGGGTCTTGTTTACGTCCTCGGGGAGCTCCACTGTGTAGCCTTCGATTATCTGTATTGTCGGACCGAGGTGCTTTACGTAATTCACGCGGGCGAAGGTGCAGGGCATAACTCCCTGTGTGGAGTAGCTGGAGGAGAATCCGCCGCCGCGGAAGTATCCGAGGTTTGCGCAGGGCCAGGTCGTTGCATTCAGGCATGCGTCGATGTCCTTTTCGGTCATGTCCCACCAGGGCTTCATTACGCTCTCGCCGTTTTCGTCCTTTACTGCGCCGGTTCCGTCCAGCGCTGCCGCGCCGGAGTTTATCAGGTGGATAAATCCGTTTGCCGCTTTGCCGTTGGGAGTCCAGCCGGTCACGCGCTTCACGGAATCAGGAGACCAGTATGTGCGCACGTCTGCGAATACCGCTGCGCGTCCGGTCAGCAGGTGCAGGAACATCAGGGTAGTTCCGTTGAGCGTGTCGTTTTCCGTTGCAAAGGGGATAGGCTCGCGTGCGCCGTTCCAGTCGAAGGTGGTGTTAAGTATAGCTTCTGTGAAATCAGCATTGGGCATGAAGTCCGTCCACATTCTCTGACCCTGGAATCCGCCCAGTACGGCGTTCCTGCCCTTGGATTCCTCAAGCCAGCCCATTTCTGCGAGCTTCGGGTTGCCCTTGAGGATATCGCGGATTATGCAGGTCATCTTCGCGATGAACTCCCAGTTCTCCTCCTTTTCCTTTGCGGAGAGTACCGGGCGCATGTAGGTCATGCCCGGGGTGGGGTTGATGTCTACGCCCTCGGGGCATTTCTCCTTTATCCAGGCGAGCGCCTTCTTGTACTCGGCTTCATCGTATATCCCCAGCTTTTCGCGGCGGATTATCTCGGTCATGTCGACCCACTCGGGGTGTATACCGAGGTAATCGCGGAAGAATTCCTCGTTGCAGTAGGCTCCGGCAATACCCATAGCCTGTGAACCGATATTAACGTAGCTCTTGTTCTTCATGTCGCCGACAGCCGCTGCACAGCGTGCAAACCGCAGTATCTTTTCTTCAACGTCGGATGGTATAACAGTATCGTCGGCGTCCTTTACGTCGTGCCCGTAGATGGAGAAGCAGGGCATGCCGATCTGCGCGTATGCGGAGTTCGCCGCTGCGAGGAACACCGCGCCGGGGCGCTCGGTCCCATTGAAGCCCCACACTGCCTTGATGGTGTTCGGATTCTCGTCGATTACCTGGGTGACGTAGCACCAGCAGGGTGTTACCGTGAGGGTCGCTACGATGTTTTCAGTGGCGAATTTGTCGGCGCAGGCTGCGCTTTCTGCGATTCCGCCGATGGTGGTGTCCGCGATGACGCACTCCATGGGTTCGCCGCTTGCGTGGCGTACTTTACTGCTGATGAGCTCCGCTGCCGCCTTTGCCATGTTCATGGTCTGGACTTCAAGGCTTTCGCGTATTCCGAACTGTCTTCCGTCAATGACGGGTCTGATTCCGATTTTTGATAACATTGGTACTGTTCCTTTCTGATTTCTCCGGTAAAGGCCATGCGTTTACATTGCTTCATGTACAATTATACCAAAAATTCTTCCTGAAATCAAGGAGTTTTTCGGAAAATATATAAAAACATGCGCAAAAAAGTCTGATTGGTTGAAAACTTTATATATGACTAGTGGGGGAAAACTCTTACTTTCCCCCACACCCATTTAGTTGTTTTGACTTCGCGCCTACGCGCAGAGTTGCCGTGCTTCGCACGGAGGTTTCGCCGTCTGCAACGGCGACAGGGGCTCCGCCCTTGTCGCACGATAAAATGGAACCCTGGTCGCTGAATTATGGTTTCTCGACGGTCTTAAGCTGAACCTGAACGATGCCGCTTGTATTGTCAATCCTCGCCTAGTTTCAGCGCCTTGTTGATGTTTATTTTGCGTATTATGCCGCCAAGGACTGCAAAGCCGCCTATCAGCATTATTGCTATTATCACGTACATCTTTATATAGTCGCCGGGATCTCCCTGCACGCGGAACGGCGGTACCTGGTCGGCTGCGTCGTACATCGTGCGGAACATCGGTACAAACATGTCGCTTGCAATGCCGCCTATTACAAATCCCATCGCGATCGACACCAGGCTCACAAGAAGCTGCTCCCAGCCCAGCGTTGAGATGACTTCGCGGAATGTAACGCCCATCGCACGCAATACGCCGAACTGCAATGTTCTGGAGCGTATGGAGATTATCCAGTATATCAGGAAGCCTATGACCGTCATCAGCATTATTACGACAAAGCCGAGGGTCAGCGCGCCGTTCATTCCCTGGAGCGCCGGGTCGGTCTTTTCTTCAATGAGCATCTGGCTGCTGTCCTGGATACGCTGTATCTTCAGGTTCTTTGCCGATATGTCGGCGTAGAGCTGCTCGCTTGTCGCGCCGTCCTGGAGTTTCAGCCATATCTGGTAGGGCTGAAGCTCGGTCAGCTTACGGATATAGTTGTAATTGCATACCAGGAAATCCTTGGCCGCGGTTTCGCTGGTGCTCGAGTTTACTTCCACCTGCTCGGTGGGGTCAAGCCCCGGCCAGTAATCTACGAATGCAAGCACTGTCAGGTCTATTGAGTCGTTTCCGCTCAGTTTTACCGATATCGTGTCGCCGAGCTGCACGCCCTTTTCCTCCCAGCCCCTGGACGCAAGCACGCCCGCCTTGTAGTCCACAAGGGCGGAGCAGTAGTTCCACCAGTGAACAGGAAGCAGGTCGCTTCTGAACCATGCGGTCTGTGAAAATTTGCCCGGCTCTATCGCCATAAGGGTGGGGTCTACGTCGGAGCGCTGACCGTTGTATGTCGCGCGAACGTCGGTGCGGAGCACTCTTGTGGCGGTCTCAACGCCGGAGAGATTCTGGAAGTCGTCCATGTCTATTTCAACATAGCTGGTCTCGTCCTCGACGTTTTCAAGCCGCCAGTAGGCGTCTATCACTACGTCGGCTCCGTTGGAGTAGTAGATGCGGTCGGATTTGCTGTTGTTTATCGCCCGGGCTGTATTCGCTGAGAATATTCCAAGCGCGAAGGTCACGGACAGGAACAGCATGAGGAAGCGCTCCCTGCCGCCCTGTGAGCGTGCTACGGAGGTTATCGCGATGTACTGCGGGACTGTCCAGAAACGTTTTCCTATATAATAGACAAGCCGGAGAACGTAGGGGTAAACTCTTATAAAGAGAAGCCCCGCGCCCATGATGAACATTGTCGAGAAAACAAAATACAGCGGGTTTATCGTGCCGTCGGAGACATAGGTGCCGTCTGCGAAAAGGCGCTTTATGCTCCGCGCCGTGAAGAAGTACCACACCAGCGAGCCGCCGAGCAGTATCACGTCGATACAGAGCTTTTCCCACAGGGACATTTTTACTACCCGCGCCTTGCTCTGCTTGTACTTTACTATAGAGAGCTTGGAGGCGGGGATTATCGGGAGCATGGTGGTGATGAAGAATATCACCACGGCAAGCAGCGCATAGATGAACGCGTCAAGGCTGAGCTTCACGGAAAGCCCGGTGCGGTTCACGAATTCCAGAAATCCGTTTGATACGCCCAGGAAACTGCACAGGAGCATTCCTATGAACGGAGCGGCGATGAACGTCACAAGTCCGAGCACGCCTGCTTCCATCGCGTATATCGCGAATATCTGCCCGGAGGAGGCTCCGCGGCTCTTGAATACCGCGATTTCGTTCTTCTCCTGCTCAACGTTTAGCTGGGATACCATGAACAGGTAGAATGCAAGCATTACTATCGTCGGTATCTGGAGTATCCAGAGCATGGATTTCAGGTTTGCGGCGCGCACCGCGTATTCCGACAGGATATCGTTTATTCCCATTGAAAAGCGGAGGTCGTTCATGGGGTATATGGTGAAATCCTCGTCTATGGTCTTGGTTATGGAACTGAGGTCGTTCAGGTCCATCTTCTGATAATCGAAGGAGTATCGGATATCCGCAGAGCCCAGCGTTGTTACGCCGGTGTCGAGGTAATCGCCTAGGAAAGTGTCATAGTCGATGAGAAATGCGTTGAGATACGGCTCCATCGTTTCTGACCAGTAGCTGTCGTTTTCGCTCGACTGCCGGAATACTCCGGATACCGTTACGTACAGCGGCTCGGCGGAGGTGTAGAAACTGTTCTGTATCTCGTATGTTCCGCCGCAGGATATTCCCAGGGTCTTGAGGCACTCCTCGTTGCATATGACCTGGAATGTTCCGTCGGGCTGCTGACCGGGAGCGTACATTCCGCCCTCTATGAAGGTTACGTGATCCTCAAGCCCGGTCATTCCTATGACCTTGACGCGGGCGGTCTTGCCTGTGGTGAGGTACATGTAATCATCATAGATGATGGTCTTTTTATTTGCCTGGGGCATGTCTATCCTGGAAGTGCGGTCGTCTACAAGTTCCGTCATTTCCTGGATCGCAGAGCGGCGCTGGGCGTTATCCGCCTTTATCGGCACCGATTTCGTTACGACATATTCGCCGGGATACTCGCCGGTCTCCTGCTGGTACGCCTGCATGTCCTTTATAAGTATGCGCTGGAGAGATGAGTCCATGTAAATGGGCACGGTGCTCATCATTCCTGCCGCAAGCAGAAATCCGATGAACAGGCACAGCACCATCCAGCGGGTGCTTCGCATTTTTCTAAATAATAGTGTTAACACAGCGTACCTCCGTCAGCGTACTACAACTCGGTCGCCTGCGTTCAGCCCGGTGAGTATTTCGGCTTCGGTGGCGTTGGTTATTCCTACAGTTACGTCGACTTCTTTCTTGGTGTCGTTTTCGTCGAGTATGGTTACATAGGTGCGGTCGCCGTCGGTTTTTACCAGGGTCTTGGATATTACTACAGCGTTCTCATGACGCGCGAACACTGCGGTTATATCCGCGGTCTGTCCTACGGTCAGGAATGAGGGCGTTCCGTCTGTGAATTCACAGTATATCGACGAAGTATCCTTCATCACGGCGGGGAAGTCGTCGTAAAGTCCTTCCTTTACATCGGTGGGAGTTTTGGAAACGTAGCCGGAGTAATCTTCGCCGTCTACCGTTATGGTGACCTCTTCGCCCAGCGGGAAGCTTTTCATATTGGAAGAACTATACTGTATACAGAGCTGCGAAGGGTCAACTATCTTTATTATAGTCTTATATGCGGTCACTGTCGTTCCGGGGTCCATATCCTGCACGAAGCAGACTTCACCGGTCATTCCCGCATATATGCGGGAGTTGTTGAGCTGGCGCTCGTACTCGGTCAGGGTGTTCTGCTCCATTTCGAGGGTCAGTCGTGCGTCTGCCGTTCCGGACGAGTTGTAGGCAATCTGAGCCTTCTGGACGATCAGCAGCTGCTGCTTATACAAATAGTCAAGGTCGCCGACGTCAAGCTCGGCAAGAAGGTCACCCTCTTCAACATGCTGCCCGGCGGTTACATAGATCGTCTTCAGAGTTCCGCCGCTTTCAGGGAAGCTGGCGTTATACTGAGATTTGCAGAATACGTAGCCGGTCGCAACGGTCTTGTCCTCTATTGTTTTTTGCTTGGCTGTGTAGGTGGAGTAGGCTATGTCCTCGATCGCAACGGTCGGCGGTTCGAGGAGTTCTTCCTCGGCAGGGAAAAAAAAGCAGCCGGTCATACCGGTCATTGAAATAATAAGCGCTGCGGACATTATAATCTTATGTTTCATGATAATACCTCAATATATAAAGAAATACAATATTACTATAACATAAAGCGGGGAAAAAGGCTATAGGTTTACGAGAATTTGTGTAAAAATATATAAAAAAGAATTAGTTGTTTGTGAAAAAGCGCGAGTAAAGTAAGTAAAAGAGTGTAAAAAGGGCGTGAAACAGTGCATGTTGCTGTGTATTGTTGAAAAACAGTTAAATATATAGGACATAAGTAACGAATGAAAAAAACTTTTCAAAAAAGTGTTGACTTTTGCCGGTGAAGGTGATATAATAGACAAGCACTCGAGATGAGGGCACAGCGAAAGCGAAAAGATCACAAAAAACTTTGAAAAAAGTTTTGAAAACCTCTTGACAAACGAGAGACAATGTGATATAATATAAAAGCTTTCGAAAAGGAAGTCGCTTCTTTTGAAAGAACCAAGACGGTTTGAAAAAAACTTTGAAAAAAGTTTAAAAAACCTCTTGACAAACTCGAAAAGATGTGATATAATAACAAAGTCGTCTGAGAGATCGGAAAGACAGAGTTAAGAAAAGCTCCTTGAAAATTGAACAATACAGAACGAATTAACATTACCTTGTCGATTCCTTGACAGAAATGTCGAGGTTGAGAGATGAGTAAATTCTGGATAAACACAGATTGCGTTAATTAAATTAACGTTAGCGTTTATCTGAACCAAGATTAGAATGCTCGGAAGAGCGTTTTGATACAAACTTTAAAGAGTTTGATCCTGGCTCAGGACGAACGCTGGCGGCACGCCTAACACATGCA
>OGDF01000010.1_pt1 | contig 246585 bp, 211 predicted proteins | sample 1570141 | NCBI WGS metagenome assembly OGDF01 (sample SAMEA4370581, study PRJEB24528) | human gut metagenome | reverse complement strand
TCATTTGATAGTGCTTTAAAAATTTCAATCTTATCCATACATTTATTATATCCATATTTCACGATATGTCAATGCTTATAAGCAAAAAAAACGGCTGATAGAGAAATATATTTACTCTGTGAACCGCCACATCAGAGCCATACAATGCCATCGCTGATAAGATTTTCCGGCTCCGCGACCAATTGGGCAATCAACTCCGCACACCTATCGATAACAGCTCCTAGACAACCAAATTAAAATGACACATAGACTTCTTTGCTATAATGGTGTTTGAAGAGAACTACCTATAACAAAAAGAGAGCCTATGTGCCACTACGCACATCTTACACCATTTCTCAAAGGTGTTGCACTTAGCTTGACAATTCGCCGTATAAAACAAGAATCCCGCTGTTTTCAGCGGGGTTCAGGCGCATCCTATTTTTTCTTCGATAGCAAGGCAACCGTCTCAACGTGATGGGTCCGCGGGAACATGTCTACAGGCTGTACTTTAGCGGTATGGTAGCCGTGCTGGTCCAGGTAGGCCAGGTCGCGGGCCAGGGTGGCCGGGTTGCAGGAGACGTAGACGACGCGTTTGGGTTTGCTCTGGGCGATGGCTTTGAGGACCGGTTCACCGCAGCCGGCCCGGGGCGGGTCGAGGACGATGACGTCGGGACGGATGCCGTTTTTGATGAGTTCCGGCAATTTATAGATAGCATCGCCTAAGATGAACTGGGCGTTGCCGACGTGGTTGTCTTTGGCGTTGCGGACGGCGTCACGAATAGCCGGGGCGACGATTTCGATGCCGTAGACCTGTTTGGCTTTCTGGGCCAGGAACAAGGTGATGGTCCCAGTGCCGCAGTAGACGTCGGCCACGGTTTCGCCGCCTTTGAGGTCGGCAAAGTCGAGGGCCTGTTCATAGAGGCGCTGGGCTTGCTCGCTGTTGACCTGGAAGAAGGACTGCGCCGAAATGTGGAAGGTCAAAGGGCCGATGGAATCGTGGATAGTCCCTTTGCCGTAGACGGTCTTCGTTTTGGGTCCTAAGATGACGTTAGTATGGCGCTTGTTGACGTTCTGGACGACGCTGGTCAGACCGGGGATATCCCGGCGCAGGCGCTGGACCAAATCTTTCATGTGCGGCACCATATCGCAGGCCGTGACCAGGCAGACCATGATTTCTCCCGTATGGACACCGACGCGTCCCATGATATGGCGGACGATGCCCGTCCGGGCGTCTTCATCATAGGCGGGAATCTTGAAATCTTTCATCCACTGGCGGACGACGGCGACGATGGCGTTGTTGCCTTCTTTCTGGATGGCACAGTCCGTCACGTCGATGACTTCGTGCGTAGCCGCAGCAAAACAGCCGATGGCGACTTTCCCCTTTCCGGCAGCGGCGACGGGGAACTGCATCTTATTGCGGTAATGCCAGGGCGTATGAGCCCCCAGGGTCGGCAGGACGTCGATATCCTGCAGGTGGCCAATGCGTTCCAGGGCATCCCGGACTTGCTGGCGCTTTTCCTTCAATTCTCCTTCATAACTGAGGTGCTGGAGTTGACAGCCGCCGCAGCGGTCGTAGACGGGACACTGGGGCTGGATCCGGTCCAGCGAAGGCTTCAAGACCTCGACTAAAGCCGCTGTGGCATAATTTTTCTTCACCAGGATAATGCGGGCCCGGACCTGTTCGCCTGGCAAGGCGAAGGGCACGAAGACCGTAAAGCCTTCGTAACGGCCGACGCCTTCACCACTGGTACCCAGGCGGGCAATGGATATGTCATAGGTTTTCCCCTTCTGGACGGGGATATGGCGTAATTCTTTCATGGACATCCTTTCAGGCGGGCGCCCCGCATGGGCGCCCCTACACTGTAAACTACAAACTACAAACTTTATACTATCACTTCACTGACGACGGGTTCGATGGTGTCTGCCTGGTCGGGCGTGACGATGATGTGGTCGGCGACTTGCTGGGCCAGGGCCCTCATATCGGCGCCTTTTTTGCCGTACAAGGTGAACAAGGCTTCGCCAGGACGGACCGGGTCGTAGAGTTCTTTGAACAGGCGGATGCCGACCATAGAGTCGATAGCATCTTCCTTGCGGGCCCGGCCGGCGCCCATGGCCATGGCGATTTCGCCGAGGGCCCGGCCGTCGATGCGGGTAATGTAACCTTCATCGGTGCAGACCGCCGTAAAGACTTGGGGTGCCTTGGTGAGGGGCCGCTTGCCAATCCACGACGAGCTGCCGCCTTGGGCTCGGACGAATTCCCGGAACTTGGCCAGGCCTTTGCCGGAAGCGATGAGGTCGCGAATCATGGTTCTCCCCTGTTCTTCGTCCTGGGCCTTGCCGCCGACGATGAGCATCTGAGCGCCAATGGCTTCAACGACTTCCATGAGCCGCCGGCCACCTTGGCCCGATAAGGCTTCCACAGCTTCATCGACTTCCAGGCAGTTGCCGATGGCCGTCCCCAGCGGTGCTTCCATGGACGTGACGACGGCCCGTGTCGGCCGGCCGGCGAGATTGCCGATACCGACCATGGTCTTAGCCAGTTCCCGCGCCCGTTCTTTGGTCTTCATGAAGGCGCCGTCGCCGTACTTGACATCGAGGACGATGGCGTCGGCACCGGAAGCGATTTTCTTGCTCATAATCGAGCTGGCGATAAGAGGGATGCTTTCGACCGTCGCCGTCGCGTCGCGCAGGGCGTAGAGCAGTTTATCAGCCGGCGCGATTTCACCGGACTGGGTGATGAGGGACAAGCCGATGCGGCGCACCTGTTCCAGGAAGGTTTCTTCCGGCAGGACGACGTGGAAGCCGGGGATGGATTCCAGTTTATCCGCCGTACCGCCGGTAAATCCCAGGCCGCGGCCGCTCATCTTGGCCACGGGGACGCCGGCTGCCGCTACCAACGGCGCCACGATGAGCGTCGTCGTATCGGCAATGCCGCCGGTGCTATGCTTGTCGACTTTGATGCCCGGAATGGACGACAAATCGACCATATCGCCAGAATGAGCCATAGCCAGAGTCAGTTCCTTTGTTTCTTCATAGGTCATGCCCTGGAAATAGACGGCCATGAGCCAGGCTGCGGCCTGATAGTCAGCGATGCGGCCGGCCGTATAATCCTCGATGAAGCGCGTAATTTCCTCTTTGGTCAGGACCTTGCCGTCCCGCTTGTGTTCGATGCAGTCGATGGGCCACATAGGATCACCTCAGTTCTGATAAAAAGCTGGTACCGAATTCCAGGCCTGTGAGGCCGAAATTATCCATGATCGTCATGCCCAGGTCGGCATAGGTCTGGCGGAGGCCCAGGTCGACGGCTTTCTTCAGGGCCGGGCTGTAGACCAGGAGCGGTACCCGTTCACGCGTATGGTCCGTGCCATGCCAGGTCGGGTCGTTGCCGTGGTCCGACGTGATGACCAGCAGTTCGTCGTCATGGATTTCTGTCAAGAGCTGGCCCAGTTCCTGGTCAAAAGCTTCCAGGCAGTCCGCATAGCCTTTGACGTTGCGGCGGTGGCCGTACATGCTGTCAAAGTCGACGAAGTTGGCCATGAGCAGGCCCTTATCCTTGCGATGGGCTGCCAGCTGAGTCCACAAGGCTTCCATGTCTTCATGGTTATTGGCCGTATGGTACGATTCGGTCAGGCCGATATGGGCATAGATGTCGCCGATCTTGCCGACGCCGACGACGGCATAGCCCGCTTCAGACAAGTAGGAAAAGACCATCTTCCGCTTGGGCAGCCGGCTGTAGTCGCGGCGGTCGCCGGTGCGGACGAAGTGGCCCTGGGTCCCGACGAAAGGCCGGGCGATGATGCGCCCTACTTCATAAGGGCCGACGCAGACTTCGCGGCGCGTAATGTCGCAGATGCGGTACAATTCTTCCAAGGGAATGACATCGTTGTGAGCAGCAATCTGGAAAACGCTGTCTGCCGACGTATAGACGATAGGCAGGCCCGTCCGGAAGTGTTCCGGCCCCAGGCGTTCGATGATTTCCGTACCCGACGCGATTTCGTTGCCGATGTAGCCGTAGCCCGTCTTTTCCGTAAAGGCTTTCAATAAATCCGGCGGAAAGGCGTCGGGAAACGTCGGGAAGGGATTTTCTACGGGGTTGCCCATGAATTCCCAATGGCCGCTGGTCGTATCCTTGCCGGCCGAGATTTCCTGCATGAGGCCATACGAGCCGACGACGTCTGTTGCTTCGGCATGGATATGGGCAACGCGGCCCAAGCCCAGACGGCGCAGATTGGGCACGTTCAAGGGTACGTTGGCATCGATGTGGCCGTACGTATCGGCTCCTTTGTCGCCAAATTTTTCAGCGTCCGGTGCATCGCCGGCGCCGACACTATCCGTAACGATGACGATGATGCGATTGAATTTCATAAAAATCCCTCCTTATAATCCCGGCAGATATTTGCGGGCTTTTTCAAAGGCTGCAATGGTCTTGGCATCGGTGATTTCGTTCTGGTCGATGAGGTCTTCCATTTCTTTGGGCGTATAGTATTCGATGTTCATGAACTCGTCATCATCGAGGTGCTGCTTCCCTTTTTGGAGCCCTCGGGCCAGATAGAGATAAATCCGTTCACTGCAGAAGCCCGGCGACGTATACGTATAGCCTAAGGGCAGGATTTCCGAAGCCGTGACGCCGGCTTCTTCTTCCAGTTCCCGGGCCGCGCAGTAATCGGGTGATTCGCCGTCGTGTTCGATTTTCCCGGCCGGTACTTCCAACATGGCCTGCGCCGCAGCATAGCGGTACTGGCGGACGAGGATGATTTTGCCGTCATCCGTCAGCGGCAGGATGGCGCAAGCGCCGAAATGCCAGACCGCTTCGCGCGTGGCCGTCTTCACTTCGCCACCCTGGCCGTCGTCGATAGAAACGGTATCCACCGTGACGTGGAGGACCCGGCCCTTCATGATTTCTTTACGAGAAACGAGTGTTTCCTTGCTGATACTCACTTGATTCATCATCCTTTCAAAAAAAGGCTCCCCTAATAGGGGAGCTGGCAGCCGCAGGCTGGCTGAGAGGTTGTTTTTTTCAGTGCAACCCTTCCGGCCCGTTGGGCCACCTCCCCTATCAGGGGAGGCAAAACCCTCCAGATAGGTATATTATCTCATTTTCACTTTTTACTTTCCCGTGCTGCCGATACCGCCCGTGCGGATACCGCTGGCAGCGTCGTCGTTGACGGTCAGGTACTTCATGAAGATGCCCTGGCCGATGCGTTCGCCCTTTTCCAAGGTGTAGGCCTGATCGTTCGTATTATAATAGGCAATCATGATGTGCCCTTCATTGTCGGCATTGTTATAGTAATCGCTGTCGACGATGCCCGTGCTGTTGGCCAGCATAAGGCCTTTCTTGAAAGCCAGGCTGGAGCGGATGAAGATAGATAAATATTCATCGTCTTCCATAAAGGCTTTCAAGCCTGTCGGCACGACGGTGACGGCATGCGGTGCGAGTACCGTCGTTTCTGCCGCTTCCAAATCGTAGCCGGCACTCTTGGCCGTCTTGCGGACGGGAAGATGGATGTCACAGCCTTCATAGGCCGTGACGATTTCAAATCCTCTGCCTGCCATAAGCCTTACCGTTTCTGGCGGTCGTGGCTGTTATGACCGCCGCGGGGACCCCGGCTGCGATGGGACGGACCTTCGTCGCCGCCACCCAAGAGGGCTTTGCGGGACAAATTGACCCGGCCCTGGCTGTCGATTTCGACGCATTTGACCATGATTTCATCGCCGACGTGGACGACATCTTCGACTTTTTCGACCCGTTCTTTAGCCAGCTGGGAAATATGGACCAAGCCTTCTTTGCCCGGCAGGACTTCGACGAAGGCGCCGAAGTTCATGATGCGCGTGACTTTACCGACGTAGGTCTTGCCGACTTCAACGTCTTCCGTCAGTTTTTCAATCCATTCTTTGGCTTTCTGGCCGCTTTCGCCGTCGACAGCGGCAATGTATACCAGGCCCGAATCGTCGATGTCGATCTTAGCGCCTGTTTCTTCGGTAATCTGTTTGATCATCTTGCCGCCCGGCCCGATGACGTCGCGGATTTTATCGGGTTTGATGTGCATGGAAATGATGCGCGGAGCATACGGAGAGAGCTCCTTTCGCGGTTCGTTGATGACCTGCAGCATCTTGCCCATGATATGCATCCGGCCTTCATGAGCCTGTTTCAAAGCCTGGGCCAAGATTTCACGGCTAAGGCCTTTGATCTTGATATCCATCTGGATAGCCGTGACGCCTTTCATCGTACCGGCGACTTTGAAGTCCATGTCGCCCAAAGCATCTTCCATGCCCTGGATATCCGTCAAGATGGTGAAATCATCGCCTTTGGTAACCAAGCCCATGGCGACGCCGGCAACAGGCGCTTTGATCGGTACGCCTGCATCCATCAAGGCCAAGGTGCTGCCGCAGACACTGCCCATGGAGCTGGAGCCATTCGATTCGAGGACTTCCGATACGACGCGGATAGCATAGGGGAATTCTTCTTCACTGGGCATGACCTGGGTCAATGCGCGTTCTGCCAATTTGCCGTGGCCGATTTCACGACGGCCGGGCCCACGGGACGATTTCGTTTCGCCGACGCAGAAGGACGGGAAATTGTAGTGGTGCATGTAGCGGCGATCCGTTTCCAAGCCGACACCATCGATATGCTGGCATTCCGACAGCGGAGCCAGGGTGCAGAAGCTCATGATCTGCGTCTGGCCGCGGGTGAACAGGCCTGTGCCGTGAGTGCGGGCAAAGAGGCCGACTTCGCAGCTGACCGGACGGACTTCGTCGACACGGCGGCCGTCAGGACGGATCTTGTCGACGGCGATCATGTGGCGGACGATTTCCTTGATCATTTTCTGTGTAATTTCAGCGACATCATCGGCGTTGTCCGGATAAATGTCGGCAAAGTGTTCGTAAATATCCGTTTCGACAGCATCCATCTTTTCTTCGCGTTCGACTTTGTCAGCCGTGAAGATAGCCGTCTTCATGGCTTCTTCGCCATAAGCATGGACGGCTTCGACGATATCTGCCGGCGGTTCTTTTTCGACGAATTCCTGTTTCGGTACGGAAATCTTGTCGAGGAAGCCGAGCTGGAATTCGACGACTTTCTTGATTTCTTCATGGGCGAACATGATGGCATCCAGGACCTGTTCTTCCGGGATTTCGTGAGCGCCGCCTTCAACCATGAGGATGGCGTCTTTCGTACCGGCGACGACGATGTCCATATCGCTCTGTTCGCTCTGGGCGACGGTCGGGTTGATGACGAACTGGCCATCGACGCGGCCGACGCGGACACCGGCAATCGGGCCGGCAAAGGGAATGTGGGACATGCACAGCGATACGGAGGCGCCGATCATAGCGGCGATTTCCGGAGCGTTGTCATGGTCTACGCAGAAATCATAAGCCACGACGTGGACGTCATGACGGTATGTCTTCGGGAAGAGCGGACGGATAGGACGGTCGATGAGGCGGGCAAAAAGGGTTGCCGATTCAGGCGGTTTGCCTTCGCGTTTGATGAAGCCGCCAGGAATCTTGCCGACGGAGTACATCTTTTCTTCATAATCGACGGTGAGCGGGAAAAAGTCTGCGTCTTCACGCGCTTCTTTCGAACCCGTAGCCGTGACGAAAACGGCCGTGTCGCCATAACGGACCAATGCGGCACCGCTGGCCTGCTTAGCCAGTTTACCGACTTCAATTACCAGCGGGCGGCCGGCGAAATCCATTTGGAATTTCTGTTCTTCCATTGTTACCTCCTTGAATTCACAGGTGATAGGCACTAGTCCGGGAACATCGGCGATATACCCAGGCTACAACCTACCACCCTGTGTCCTGAAAAAAGAGGCTGATGCAGTCACATCAGCATCAGCCCCACAATATGCGAGATTATTTACGCAAGTTCAATTTTTCGAGAATAGCACGATAACGGTCGAGATCGTGTTTCTGCAAGTAACCGAGCAAGTTACGGCGCTGGCCGACGAGTTTCAACAAGCCGCGGCGGGATGCATGGTCCTTTTTGTGGCTGCGGAGATGTTCCGTCAAATAGATGATGCGGCTCGTGAGGAGCGCGATCTGTACTTCCGGAGAACCCGTATCGTTTTCATTGGCACCAAATTTAGCTACGATTGCTTTTTTTTCTTCTACGCTTAACATTGTATCTTTCCTCCATGTGTAAAAAATTGAATCTATTCGCAAAGTGCTAAGTGATCGTCGGAGTCATCGAGACACCGAGCACCCGTACGACATAGCTATTATACTATACCCGGCCGGTTGTGTAAAGGGGGTTTTCGTGGCTCGTGATTCGTGGCTCGTGATTTGTAGGGGCCGTCCTGTAAAGGCGGCCCGCTTGTGGGGTTTTCGTAGTCCGTGGTTCGTGGCTATCATCTCATACGGCCTTGTCAAAAAGGCCGCTTTCGCTTATACTATACTAAAAAGGTTGTGTTTAACAGATTATTTGGAAATAAAGGAGTGTTGTTTATGAAGAACTATGATGTCATTGTCATCGGTACGGGGGCAGCCAATATCGTGACTGATGCGGCCCTGGCTCAGGGCTTGCAGGTAGCCGTCATTGAACGGGGCCGGTTCGGCGGGACTTGTCTGAACCGCGGCTGTATTCCGACAAAGGTCATGGTCACGGCGGCCAACCGCATCCGCGAGATCCGCGAAGGGAGCCGCATCGGCGTCTTGGCTGACAACGTCCGCCTGGACTGGGATATGTTATCCAAGCGGTTGTGGAAAAAGGTCGATGAAAGCCCGGCCATCCAAGGTTATTACGACCAGTTCCCCAACGTCGACACCTTCAACGGTACGGCGGCTTTCGTCGACAATCACACGGTTGCCATCGCCTTGAATGACGGCACCAGCGTTACCTTGACAGGCGACAAGATTTTCATTGCCACTGGCGGCCGGACAAATATCCCCGCCCTGCCAGGCCTGGCAGAAGCGGGCTATTTGACGTCGGAATCGTTCTTTGGCCCGTCGTATCCGAAAAAACCCTACCAGAGCCTGATTATCATCGGCGGCGGCCCTATTGGCTGTGAATTCGCCCACGTCTTCGATGCGGCTGGCACCAAGGTCACTATGGTCCAGCACAATGTCCGTCTCTTACCCAAGGAAGACCCGGCTGTATCGGCGTTCATCCTCAAGCAGTTCCAGCGTTACGGCATGGATATCCGCCTCAATAAAGACACGGTTTCCGTCAGCCAGCGCGACGGCTTGAAGGTCTTGTCCTTCCGCGACCGCACGACCGGCGAAGAAGGCGAAGTGGCAGCTGAAGAAATCCTGGTCGCTCCGGGCATCCGGCCCATGACGGAACTGCTGCACCTGGAAAATACCGACGTCCGCCTGGACAAGCGCGGCTATATCGAAACGAACGAATTCCTGGAAACGACGGCCCCAAACATCTGGGCCTTAGGCGATGTCAATGGTCTGGCCCCCTTCCGCCACAAGGCCAATTACGAAGCGGAAATCCTGGCGCACAACCTCTTTTCCGGAAACGCTCCGGAAACATGGCGCTGGGCCGATTACGATGCGGTACCGGCCGTCACCTACACCTATCCCGAAGCGGCTCACGTCGGCCTGACAGAAGACCAGGCCCTGAAGAAAGGCTATGACGTCGAAAGGGCCATCAACCACTATTCATCATCGGCCAAGGGCTACGCTATGGGCTATGAACCGGGCGATGAAGACGACGGCTTCATCAAACTGGTCATCGATAAAAAGACGAAATTCATTCTCGGCGCCCACATCGTCGGCCCGGAAGCGTCCATCCTCATCCAGCCTTTCATCAATAACCTCATGAGTGGCACCCACGTCATCCGCCCGGTCCATGAAGACATTGCGTCGTCTACGGCTCAGGCCTTGCGGGCCAAACCGCTGACGCGGACCCTCGACCCCAAATCGGTCTATACCTTCAGCGAAACCATGACGCCTCACCCGTCCCTGTCGGAAGTCGTCATGTGGACGCGCTATTATTACGAAGGGAAATAGGAAAAAGCGGCTGTCCTTTGAAGACAGCCGCTTTTTTAATGGCTCGTGACTCGTGGTTCGTGGCTCGTAGGGGCCGTCCTGTAAAGGCGGCCCGCTTGTGGGAATCCCGTGGTTCGTGGCTCATGGTTCGTGGATGGGGTTTCTGTAGGGGCGACCACGTGGGGCGCCCGTTCGTAGCTATAAATTAGTTTCTGGTAGCTAAGGCGATACGGACCAGGGTCAGCATAATCGGGACTTCCGTCAGGACGCCGACAGTCGTCGCCAGAGCTGCCGGGCTGGTGACACCAAACAGGGCGATGGCTACGGCAACGGCTAATTCAAAGAAGTTAGAAGCGCCGATGAAGCCAGCCGGGGCGGCAATGTCAAAGGGCAGTTTCAGCAGCCGGCAGGCTCCGTAGGCAAGGAAGAAGATGAGGAAAGTCTGCACTGTCAGTGGAATGGCGATGAGCACGATGTGAAGCGGATTCGATAAGATGACCTGGGCCTGAGAGCTGAAGATAATGACCAGCGTCAGTAACAGGCCCCAAGTCGTTGCCGAATCGAATTTGTGGACAAAGTGCTGTTCAAAATAATCGAGGCCTTTTCGCTTAACTACTGTCATCCGAGTCAGGATACCGCCTGCCAAGGGAATGACGACGAACAGAAAGATACTGACAAAGAGGACACTATAAGGCACCGTGACTTGTGAAACGCCTAAGAGGAACTTGACGATAGGTACGAAAGCGATGAGGATGATCAAGTCATTCGTCGCGACCTGGATGACGGTATAGGCCGGATTCCCGTTGGCCAGGGTACTCCAGACGAAAACCATGGCCGTACAAGGAGCCGCACCGAGCAGTACGGCGCCAGCTAAGTATTGACGAGCAAGGTCTGTCGGAATCCAGGAACTGAAAAGGACAAAAAGGAAGAACCAGGCAATGGCATACATGGTAAACGGCTTAATGAGCCAGTTGGCAATCCACGTGACGAACAGGCCTTTAGGCTGGCGTCCTACGGCTTTAATGCTTTGAAAGTCGACTTTCATCATCATCGGGTAAATCATGACCCAAATCAAAATAGCAATGGGAATAGAAATCCCCATGACCTGTAAGGTATCTAAAAAAGCTGGCACAGCCGGAAGGGCATAACCGATGGCTACGCCGACGACCATACATAACAAGACCCAAAGGGTCAGATATCGCTGAAAAAAGCTGATGCCTGCGTGTGATTCATGTTCCATGATAACGCGCCTCCTATAAATAGATAAATTGAAATATATAAATGTTTAATATCTGAAAAAGGGCTTGCTACACGATGACAAGCCCTTTTACTACAAACTACAAACGCTGAACTACAGACTATAATTTTCCCAGGACTTCCCCGCGGACTTCGTCGGGACGCCAGGCGATGAGGGCCGTGTGGCCCTGGGTGTGGTCGTCGACTTTGTTGATCCAGGCGATTTCGTGGGACGCTTTGGCTTTTAGCAGGGGGCTCGTCGTCCGGGCCTGATAGAAGGACTTGTTGATGACCCACCACTTCGAGCGCAGCTTGGTCCGCTTCAGGTCCGCTTCCAGGCGCAGGGCTTCGTAGACCGGCGTCGCTTCGGGCAGGGTGACGATGACGACTTCCGTTTCCTTCCCTTTCAGGCGCGGCAGCAGGTGCTGTACCGACGGCGGCGTCGAGCCATGGGTCCGGCGGATTTCCTTGTCGTAGCTTTCCGTCGATTCCAGGAGCAATAGCGTATGGCCTGTCGGCGCCGTGTCGATGACGACGATCTGGTCATCGGCGGCTTCGACGATGTCGGCAAAGGCGTGGAAGACGGCAATTTCCTGGGTGCACGGCGAACGCAGGTCTTCTTCGATATAGGCCAGGTCCGACGGGCCCAGGCCGTTGGCTTTGGCCTGGTTCAGGACTTCCTCTTGGTAATGCTTCAGTTCTGCCGCTTCGTCGATATGACTCAAGGTCAGGTTGTCCGTCTGGCTGACGATATACTGCAAATGGGCTGCCGGGTCGGTCGTCGTCAAGTGAACGCGATGGCCGCGGCGGGCCAGGCCCAAGGCGATGGCTGCGGCGACAGTCGTCTTACCGACGCCGCCTTTGCCCATGGTGAAGATGACCTTACGATGACTGGCTTCCAAGTCGTCAATGACGGCCTGCAAAGGCTGGACCCGTTCCAGCGCTAGTTCCGTCGCCGCTTCCGGCACTTCCCCCTTGAGCAGGGCCCGGACGTGGTCCAAGCCGGTAATATTATACGTCCGCAAGGGAATCTGGAAACGCGGCAAATCGGAAATAGCCCCAGGCATGGCCTGCAAGGCGGCCTGCTGCTTTTCATATAAGGTCTTGGTCGCATCGTCATCGTATGAAGACAGGAGGCCGTTGATGATGAGCTGCTGGTTGGCAATGCCCAAGGCGGCAAGTTCCTTCGACGCCCGCGCCGCTTCTTTCAAGGGCAGGCCATCGGGACGGGCGACGAGGAGCATCGTCGTCTGCTCCCTGTCGGCCAGGGTCTGGACGGCCTGCTTATACAGTTCTTTCCGCGATTCCAGCCCTGACAGCTGCCCCAGGCAGGACGCGCCGTGTTTGCTCTTCTGGATGAACTGGCTCCACGCCGACGGCAGCTGCAGCATGCGCAGGGTGTGGCCTGTCGGCGCCGTATCGAAGAGGATGTGGTCGTAATCACGGGCGACGGTCTCGTCGGTGAGGAAGTTGGTGAACTCGTTAAAAGCGGCGATTTCTACGGTACAAGAGCCGGACAGCTGTTCTTCCATGTTGCGCAGGGCCGCTTCCGGCAAGAGGCCGCGATAAGGACCGATGACGCTTTCCCTGTATTCGGCAGCGGCCTGGACCGGGTCCAGGTTGGCCACGGCCAGATTAGGCACGGCGTCAATGGCCGTGGCCTTGTTAGTCAGTTCCATGGAAAAGACGTCTTGCAGGTTCGACGCCGGATCGGTACTGATGAGCAGTACCTTCTTCCCGGCATCGGCCAGGGCGACGGCCGTGGCACAGGCGACAGACGTCTTGCCGACGCCGCCCTTGCCGGTCAGGAAGAGGTATTTCGTCTGGACGACGCGAAAGGGATCATAGAGGATCATTTGCAGTCACCTCCGCAGCAGCACGACGAGCTTTCCGGTTCCGCCGGTGCATCGCCACAACAACAGGAAGAAGCTTCACTTTCAGCCGGTGCATCGCTGCAGCAGCAGGAAGCCGTTTCTTCGGCGCTGTCGCCGCAGCAGCAGCTTTCCCCAGCAGCCGGGGCTGCTTCGAGGATGGCCGGGTCGAAGCCGATGAGGCTGGCAAATTCATCATTCGTCGGATAGCGGCCGGCAAACTGGACGGCGCCGTCGACGAGGATGAGGGGCAGGTCTTCCGGGCCGTGGTGCTGGAGGAAATCCGTAACGGCCTTCGTCTGGACGAATTTCAAAGGCGCACTGGTCAGATTATAGCGGCCGACGTCGATGCCATGCTGTTTGAGCGTGTCCAAAACGGTCGATACGCGCAAGAGTTCCGGGTCGATAGAAGGGCCGCAGAGACCGGTCGGGCAGCACATTGCTTGTTCAAAGATTTCCATATGTTTCATCATAAAAGACCTCCTAAAAAATTCATATATTTACATTTATCAATGTATTGGCTAAAAAAGAAACCCGCCTTACTGGCAATGGCAGGCTTCGTCCTCTGCCGGCACGGCACTGAGCTGAAATAAGTCGTGTACGGCCTGTTCCAGGACCGGGGCCTGAGCGCGGTTGAGGGAATAATAGACCCACTTCCCTTCTTTGCGGCCTGTGACCAGCTGGGCCTCACAAAGAATCTTCATGTGATGGGACAGCGTCGGCTGGGACAAGTTCAAGTGTTCCAAGAGTACACAGGCACAGCGTTCCCCTTGCCGCAGGAGCGACAAAATACGCAGGCGTTTTTCATCGCCCAAGGCTTTAAAAATGCGGACCGCTTCCCTTTCGTCCATCACGGCGCCTCCTTTCACATCGAAGTTTATCAATCTATGGTTAGAGTATAGCACACACATTGACGTTTGTCAATATGTGTGCTAGTGGGTCGTGGTTAGTGGTTCGTGGCTCGTAAACCAATCGCGTCCGCATAGTGGCACCTGAAAGGCTTATCATAATACCAGAACGGGCTGTGGTCAAATATCACAGCGGGCCGCCCGTTGGGACGGCCCCTACGAAAGCGGTCCATGGGACCGCGGCTGACGGCTGATTGCTAGCCACGAAGCGATTTACGGGATTCCCACACACAGGCTTCCTTATCAGGACGGCCCCTTACTCATACGACCACAGGCCGTATATTTTTGCGAGCTGCCATGTACGGCCAGCGTTCATTTTTTCATCGCCTGTCTGCGATACCGTAGGGGACGTCCTGTCAAGGCGTCCCGCCTGAATCCTGTACACAACCGGAATTTATGACGGACGACACTTGGTCGTAATACAATCATGAGTCTGTCGCGGCGAAGCTGCATCGGAGTCCGAAGAAAGGCTCACCATAATACCAGAACAGGCTGTGGTCAAATATCACAGCGGGCCGCCCGTTGGGACGGCCCCCACGAACCACGAACCACGAACCACGAAAAAAAGCTTGCCGTTATACGACAAGCTTTTTTTCCTCTCTCTTATTTACTTACCAAGTCTTCTTCTACTTGGATGTGGAGTTCATGCAGCTGTTTTTTGGTAACTGTCGACGGAGCTTCGCTCATGGGGTCGATAGCGTTCTGGGTCTTCGGGAAAGCGATGACGTCGCGGATGGACTTGCGTTTGAGCATGAGCATGATCATGCGGTCCAAGCCGAAAGCCAGACCTCCGTGGGGCGGTGCACCGTATTCGAAGGCGCGGAGGAGGAAGCCGAATTTCTGTTCTGCTTCTTCCGGTGTCAAGCCGATGGCTTTAAAGACGCGCTGCTGTACGTCGGGCTGGTAGATACGGAGGGAGCCGCCGCCGAGTTCGATGCCGTTAAGGACCAGGTCATAGGCCTTAGCATAGACGTGAGCCGGGTCTGTTTCCAGTTTGTCCAGGTCTTCGTCGCGCATAGCCGTGAACGGATGGTGCATAGCGACATAGCGGTGTTCTTCTTCACTGTATTCGAACATGGGGAAATCGACGACCCACGTAAAGGCGAATTCGTTTTCGTCGATGAGATTCATGCGGCGGGCCATTTCTTTACGCAGTTCGCCCAGAGCGGCTGCGACGATTTTCGGTTTGTCAGCGATCATGAGGACCAAGTCGCCTTTTTCAGCGCCGCAGGCCTTACCGATTTCGCGGAGCTTATCTTCACCGAAGAACTTCTTGATCTGCGATTTCAGCGTGCCGTCTTCGAGGAAGCCGATCCAGGCCAGGCCCTTTGCGCCGTAGTGGCCGACGTATTCGACGAGGCCGTCCAGTTCGCGGCGAGGAATATCAGCGTCACCTTTGACGTTGATGGCTTTGACCTGACCGCCGTTATCGATGACGTTGCGGAAGACTTTGAAATCCGTATCCTTGACGAGTTCCGTAATGTCGGTGAACTTCATGTCGAAGCGCAGGTCCGGCTTATCAGAGCCGTAGTTTGCCATGGCGTAGTCCCAAGTCATGCGATGAATCGGGAGCTGGACGTCGTGGCCCAACGTTTCTTTGAAGATGTAGTGTACCATCTGTTCGACGAGGGTCAGGATTTCTTCCTGGTCCATGAAGGACATTTCCATGTCGAGCTGAGTAAATTCCGGCTGGCGGTCGGCGCGCAGGTCTTCATCGCGGAAGCAGCGGGCGATCTGGTAGTAACGGTCCATACCGGAAATCATGAGGAGCTGTTTAAAAATCTGCGGCGACTGCGGCAGGGCGTAGAATTTGCCTTCGTTGACACGGCTCGGTACGAGGTAGTCACGAGCGCCTTCTGGCGTGCTCTTGCAGAGTTCCGGCGTTTCAATGTCGATGAAGCCGTGTTCGTTGAGGAACGTGCGCATGGCATGTTTTACTTTGTGGCGCATGATGAGGTTATTCTGCATTTCCGGACGGCGCAGGTCGAGGTAGCGGTATTTCAGGCGTATCTTTTCGTCGACGTCGATGTTGTCTTCAATATAGAACGGCGGTGTCTTGGACGAATTGAGGATGCGCAGTTCTTCGCAGCGGATTTCGATAGTGCCCGTCTTCATCTTGGGGTTGATCGTATCTTTATCACGCATGCGGACGATACCGCGTACAGCCAGGACGTATTCTGTACGTACCTGTTCTGCTTTATCGAAAGAAACCTTTTCATAATCCGGCGAAGCGACGACCTGTACGATGCCCGTACGGTCGCGGAGATCGATGAAGATCAGTCCGCCGTGGTCGCGGCGGCGTTCTACCCAACCGGTCAAGACAACTTCTTTGCCGTTGTCCGTTTCACTTACTTCAGCGCAGTATTGGGAGCGGTGTAAACCTTCCATTGTATCCATTCGTAAATCATCCCTTCTTGTGTGTTTCCATATATGCAACAATCCCATCAAGGGGAACGCTGACTTGTTCTTTGCTGGCCATATTGCGGACCTGGGCTTCACCGGCAGCCAATTCATTTTCGCCGATGATGACCGTGTAATCGGCGTTGAGCTTGTTCGCCGATTTCATCTGGCCCTTCATGCTGCGGCCTAAGAGGTCGATTTCAGCATAGAGGCCCTTTTCGCGGAGCTGCTGCTGCAGTTCGAAGGCCTTGGTCTTGGCAGCATCGCCGAGGGCGACGATGAAGACGGGCTGCTTCTTTTCGACCGGCGGCAAGAGGCCCTGTTCCTTCAAGGTCAGGAGCAGCCGTTCCATGCCGATGGCAAAGCCGATGCCCGGTGTCGACGGACCGCCGACTTCTTCGATGAGGCCGTCGTAGCGGCCGCCGCCGCAGACCGTGCTCTGTGCGCCCAAGGGAGCGTACATGATTTCAAAGGCCGTATTGGTATAATAGTCGAGACCGCGGACCAGGCGCGGGTCGAGGGTAAAGGGAATACCGATGGCTGTCAGATATTCCTGGACTTTGTGGAAATGTTCCTTGCAGTCGTCGCAGAGATTATCTGTAATCAAGGGTACGCCCATCTGCATCATTTTTTCGCCGTCTTCTTTGCAGTCGAGGACGCGGAGCGGATTCTTTTCCAGCCGTTCGTTGCAGTCGTCGCAGAGCTGGTCCCGTTTATCGGCAAAGAAATCGAGGAGCTTCTGGCGATAGACAGGACGGCATTTCGGGCAGCCGACGGAGTTGAGGTGCAGGACCAGATCGTTCAGGCCCAGTTCCCGGAAGAGCTGGAAGGCCATGGCGATGATTTCGGCATCGACAGCCGGGTCCTTGGAGCCGATTTCTTCGACGCCGAACTGGGTGAACTGGCGATAGCGGCCGGCCTGGGGACGGTCATGACGGAACATGGGCCCCATGTAGTAGAACTTATGGACCTGCGGGTCGCCGTACAGCTTATGTTCCAGGAAGGCCCGGACGACGGAAGCCGTATTTTCCGGGCGCAGGGTCATGCTGCGGCCGCCGCGGTCTTCAAAGGTATACATTTCCTTGGTGACGACGTCTGTCGTTTCCCCGATGCCGCGTAAAAATAATTCAGTACTTTCAAACATAGGCGTGCGGATTTCGCCGAAACCATAGAGCGAGCAGATCTGGCGGATCTTGGCTTCCAGCAGCTGCCACTCTGCCGTCTGTTCCGGCAGGAAATCCTGCGTGCCTCTCGGTGCAGTAATTGCCATTTAAACATCCTCTTTTCCGTATATGATAGCACACAAACGGCGGCGCTGGGCCATTTTCTCAGCCAGCGCCTGCACATATGCATCGACATCTTTCGGCATATACACCTTTTCCAAGGTGTGGCCGTCGCGGCAGAGGAACTTCGTCGCCCCGCCCGGTCCGGCTGCCAGGACGGACTGCCGCTCTTCCATCATTTCAATATTATAGGCACTGACGCTGCCCGGCAGGGCGTAGCCGATATTGGCGAAGCTGGCTGCCATGTACTTCTGGCGGTACATATAATAGGGCACATAGCCGCTGCCGGTCAGGATGGACTGACAGAGGCGGACCATGCGGCCCGTTTCTTCGGCAGGCGGAATAGAAGCCCGCAATTCATGATGGAACAAAGGAGCCCGTTTTTTTAATGCTAACGTATGAATTGTAACATTTTCCGGGTGCAGTTTGCAAACAATTTCCATATTTTCCTGCATATCCGCCACGGTTTGCCCGGGAAGGCCGGCGATGAAGTCCATATTGATGACGGAAAATCCCAGCTTCCGGCAGTTTTCATACATGGTGTAAATCGCTTCGACGCTATGGCGCCGGCCCAGGGCATCGAGGAGGTGCTGCTGCAGGGTCTGGGGATTGACGCTGATGCGGTCGACGCCGGCCTTGCGGAGCATGGCCAGCATGTCCGGCGTCGCCGTATCGGGACGGCCCGCTTCGACCGTCCATTCTCGGGCTTCCGGGAAATTCCGGGCCAGCCGCGTCATCATCGCTTCCAGGACCGGCAGGGGCAGGCACGTCGGCGTCCCGCCGCCGACATAGAGCGACGTCACTTCCAGATCATAGGTCCGGCACAAGTCGGCCAGGTCGTCGAGGTCGGCCAGGACGGCATCGCGGAAAGCCGTAAGCGCTGCCTCCCCTTCCCTGCCGATGAGGCGCGACGGGAAGGAACAGTACAGGCAGTGGCTGGGGCAGTAAGGGATGCCGACGTATAAGGCCAATTTCCGCCCCCGACAGGTCACGTAAGGCCGCTGCAGGCGGGCCATGGCCACCAGGTCCCGGGCCGTAGCCGGCGCGACGTGATACGACGTCTGCAAGGCTTTTTCGGCCTGGTCGTCAGTAAAGCCCTGGTCGAACAGGTGGTGGACCAGCTTCGTCGGCCGCACGCCGATGAGCGTCCCCCACGGACCCGGGCCATGGCCGGAAAAGCGGCTGTGCCAGTGGAGGAGGCAGTCCTTGAGGGCGTCCCGTTCCCGGACCCCTTCCAAAAGGTGGGCCTCAGAAAACCAAGGGTCCCCGCCATCTTGGAAGGTACAGCTCAGATAGAGGTGGCCGCCGTCATCGCGGACGGTAACGGCCGCCCCGACGTCGCGGATTTCCCGGCCGCCGACATAGCCCAGCGACGCCATGACCTGGCCGACCAGGGCGTGGAGCCCCTCGGGCCCGTCATAGGTATAGGTCTGGACAGACATGTTATTCCGCTTCTTTCGCAGCTGCTTCCTTGGCCGCTTCTTCTGCCCGCTTCTTCTGGCAGTCTTCACAGTAGCCATAGACTTTCAGCTGATGGTCGACGGTGTGGAAGTGGAGGCGTTTTTCCAGGATCGTTTCCAGTGTTTCCAGGAGGTCGTCTTCACATTCCCAGACCTTGCCGCAGCCCAGGCAGATGAGGTGATGATGGAAATGGCCTTCATTGTCGCGGTCATTCAATTCGTAGCGGCTGCAGCCGTCGTCGAAGTCGAGTTTCTTCAAGAGGTCCATCTGGGTGAACAGGTCCAGCGTCCGGTAGACCGTAGCCAGGCCGATGTCGGGCGCCGTCTTCTTGACGAGTTCGAAGACTTCTTCGGCGCTCATGTGGCGGATCGGGCTTTCGACGAAGGCCCGCAGGATGATCTGACGCTGGGAAGTCATCTTGCACTTCTTGAACTTGATCTTTTCTTTCATGCGCTTCATCATGGTTTCCATGATTTCTTTTTTATTGGTTTCTGTTTTCGTTGTTTCCATTGTGCTTCATCGCCTTTTCTTTATATGTATTGTAGAACCATAAATGTTTACACAGAATCTGTAGCACTGCCGTCACCGGGACAGTAAGGATCATGCCGGCTACGCCAAAGAGGGTCCCGCCGATGAGCAGGGCGATGACGATGACGACCGGATGCAGGCTGATGACGGCCCCCATGACCTGAGGCATGATGAGGTGGCTGTCGATCTGCTGGATGACGATATAGAAGATGATGACTTTGATCGGCAGGGACAGGCTGACTGTCGCACTGAGCAGGATGGCCGGCACGGCGCCGACGATAGGCCCGACGATGGGGATCCATTCGGTAATGGCCGCCAAAAGTCCGATGACCATGGGATAAGGTACGCCCATAGCCCACATGCCGAGGAAGGTCAGCGTCGCAATGATACAGCTCATGAGGATCTGGCCGCGGATGTAACGGCTCAGGACGTGCTGTATTTCCTGGAAGAGCCCGGCCAGGTGGCTGCGGTAACTTTCGGGGAAGATGTCGACGAAAATCCTGACCATATGGCCGCCGTCTTTCATGAAATAAAAGGTAATGATCGGTACGACGAAAAATTCGACGACGGTCCCGGCAATGGCAAAGACCGACTGGATGAGGTTGGTAATGCCGTCGATGCCGTAATTGCCGACTTTGACGAAGGCGTCGTTGATGATCTTCTTGACCTGGTCGGGAATATAGAACTGGGTCTGCTCATTTTCAAGCTGCGTCACCAGAGCCGCCGTCTGGCTGACCAAATCGTTGAAGTTGGCTGCCAGTAAATTGACCTGGACGACCAGCGGTTTGACGATGCTGTTGGTAATGACCGTCACGATGACGATGAGGATGACGAAGGAAATGAGGATGGCTATATCGATGGGTACCTGGCGTCCCGTAAGGCGGCGCAGTCCCTTGATGACGCCATCGCGTATCGGCATGAGGATGAATGTCAGGATCAGGGAGATGACGACGGGCCAGTAGACGGCGTGGACCGTCAGGAACAAGGCCCCGGCCAGGACGGCCAGGGTGACGCGCATCCAAAATTCCGCTCCCTTATAGGCAGTCATGGTTTACCAGCCTCCGTCCAGGAAGGGATTGCCCCGCCGTTCGTCACCGATGGACGTGGCCGGGCCATGGCCGGGCAGGACCAGCGTATTGTCGGGCAAGGTCATGAGCTTCGTTTCCAGGCTGTGGAGCAAGGTCTTCGACGAGCCGCCGTAGAGGTCGGTACGGCCGACGGAATAGCGGAACAGCGTGTCGCCGGAAAAGACGACGCCTTCGCCGTACAGGCTGAGGCCGCCCGGCGTGTGGCCCGGCGTTTCCAGGACCGTGAAGTGCAGGTTCCCCAGGGTCAGTTCATCGCCGTCCTTGACCAGATGGTCGGCCGACGTACATTCGATGGCCTGGCCCATGAACAGGGACAGGTTGTTGTGCGAATTGGAAATGAGGTCGGCATCGCCGGCGCCGACGTAGACCGGTACATTCTTGCGCTGGCGCAGTTCCTGCAGGGCGCCGATATGGTCGGCATGGCCGTGAGTCAGGAAGATGAACCGCAGCGTCAGGCCATGGCTGGTCAGGGCCTTGTCGATGGCCGGATAGTCCCAGGCCGGGTCGACGACCATGGCGTCTTTCGTATCCGTATCGTAGACGATATAACAATTGGTCATGATAGGACCGAGTTCCATATTGATATATTTCATGCTCATATACACATTTCCCCCTTAAAAGGTTTTCTGGCTGTCCAAGAGGATGGTCACGGGCCCGTCGTTCTCCAGGGATACGACCATGTGGGTCCGGAAACGGCCTGTCGCCACGGGTACCCCGAAGGCGCGGACAGCGTCGACGAACTGATTGTACAGGGCTTCAGCCTGTTCAGGCCTGGCCGCTTCGATATAACTGGGACGGCGGCCGTGGCGGGCATCGCCGTACAAGGTGAATTGCGAAATGACCAGCATCTCCCCGCCTTCATCGAGGAGGGAGTGATTGAGTTTCCCCTGGTCATCTTCAAAGATCCGCAAGTGGACGATCTTATCGGCCAGATAGCGGACGTCATCGTCTGTATCCTTGACGGACACGCCCAGGAGGACCGTCAGGCCGCTGCCGGCCTGACCTGCCAAGACGCCGTCCGACGTCACAGAGGACTTCAAGGTCTTTTGTACGACAGCTCTCATGCCTGGCTCCCTCCCGTATAGCGTTCGACGGCATAGACATCCTTCAGGCGGCGTATCTTGGTGGCGACAAATTCGAACTGGGCCAGGTCCTTGATGCTGACGCCCATGTGGATGGTGACGTTCTTGGTATCGCTGGTCTTGGCGTTGACGCTGAGGATGGAAATCTTCATTTCCGCCAGGGTGGCCATGATTTCGGCCATGATGCCCGTGCGGTCGTAGGCGACGATTTCCATGTTCACTTCAAAGCGTTCGTTGCCGTCGTAATCCCATTCGACGTCGATGAGGCGGTCTACGTCATTCTGGCCGTGGGTGACATTCGGGCAGTCGGCGCGATGGACGGAGACGCCGCGGCCGCGGGTGATGAAGCCGATGATGGGGTCGCCCGGTACAGGACTGCAGCACTTGGCCAGGCGGACCAAGAGGCCCGGTTCGCCTTTGACCAGGATGCCCGTGCCGTTGTGCTTGACAGGCTTCTTGGTCTTGAGTTTTTCCAGGGCTGCCAGGCTGTTGGTCTTTTCTTCCTGCTTCTGCAGGTCTTTCTTGTGCAGTTCCAGGAGCTTGATGAGGACCGTATTGACGGCAAAGCCGCCGTAACCGACAGCGGCGACCAGGTCGTCTTCGGAGCCGGCATTCATCTGCTTGGCCACGCGGCCCAGGCGGCCGCCGACGTTGAGGGCTTTCCAGTCATGGCCCAGGCGCTTACATTCCCGTTCCAGCGCATCCAGGCCCTTGGCGATGTTTTCTTCGCGGTTTTCCTTCTTGAACCAGCTGCGGATCTTCGAGCGGCTTTCGGAGCTGCCGACGATGTTCAGCCAGTCCAGGCTGGGCTTGCCCACTTTGGACGTAATGATTTCGACGATGTCGCCGTTCTTCAATTTATAATCCAAGGGGACGATCTTGCCGTTGATCTTGGCGCCGACGCAGCGGTGGCCGACGTCGGTATGGATGCGGTAGGCGAAGTCGATGGGAATAGCCCCCTGGGGCAGGTCGATGACGTCGCCCCGCGGCGAAAAAACGAAGACTTCGTCGGAAAAAGCATCGAGCTTGAGGGCATTGACAAATTCCTTGGGATTGCTCGTATCCTGCCATTCCAGGAGGTTGCGCAGCCAGCCCATCTTTTCATCGAAAGCGTCCTTATTGGCCGTCTGGTTTCCTTCTTTATACCGCCAGTGGGCGGCGACGCCGTATTCGGCGATGCGGTGCATTTCCCAGGTGCGGATCTGGATCTCGACGGGCTGCCCCCGCGTCCCGATGACCGTCGTGTGCAGGGACTGATAGTTATTGGGCTTGGGCATGGCGATGTAGTCCTTGAAGCGGTACGGCAAGGGCTTCCACAGGCTATGGACGATGCCCAGGACGCCGTAACAGTCCTTGACGTCGTCGACGATGACGCGGATGGCGAAAAGGTCATAGACCTGGCTCAAGTCGCGGTTATCTTTCTTCATCTTCTTATAAATGCTGTAAAAATGCTTGGGCCGGCCGTTGATTTCGCAATGGATATGGGCTTCGTCGAGGGCCTTCTTGAGGACGTCGATGGCTTCGTTGACGATTTCTTCGCGGACGTGGCGCTTCTGCTTCATCTGGTCGACGAGGTCATAGTATTTATCCGGTTCGAGATAGCGGAAGGACAGATCTTCCAGTTCCCATTTGATATTGAAGATCCCCAAGCGGTGGGCCAGGGGCGCAAAGATTTCCAGCGTTTCCTGGGCGATGCGCTTCTGCTTGTCGCTGCGCATGTAGCGCAGGGTCCGCATGTTGTGCAGGCGGTCGGCGAGCTTGATGACGACGACGCGCACGTCCTTGGCCATGGCCAGGAACATCTTGCGCATGCTGTTGAGCTGCTGATCTTCTTTGGTACGGTAATTGAGACGGCTCAATTTGGTGACGCCGTCGACGAGGAAGGCCACTTCCTTGCCGAACATCTTCTTGAGGTCGTCCAGGGTATACGACGTATCTTCGACGACATCGTGGAGGAGCGACGCCGTAATGGTCGTCGTGTCTATTTTCATATCTGCCAGTATCTGTGCCACCGCCAGGGGATGCAGGATATACGGTTCCCCGCTGACGCGGCGCTGGTCCTTATGGGCCTCTTCGGCCAGCTGGTAGGCTTTGGTCACATCATCGCATTTGGCCTTAGGCAAATACGAATGTATCGTATCGATGAGGTGTTTAAATTCGACATCTTTATCTTTAAATTCCATAATATGAAGACCTCCTTACTCCTTGCAGTACAATTCATACGTCGGCGACGCATGGAGATCCATTTTCCCCGCAAGGATAGGAAAATAATAAGCTGGGCCGTCGTCATCATGGCGCACTTTGAGGACGCCGATTTCCCGCAGGACGACGATGGCAGCATAAATGGTGTGGACGTCGTAGCAGTCCCCCTGGGCCGCAGCCAGACGGCGGCGGACCTGCCAGACCGGCATGCCCCAGTCGGGGATGCACTTCTTGAGGGCCATGTAGATATCGACCATGACCGCCCGATTGAGGACGATATGGCGATGGGGCAGGTGGACGTCCTGGATGACCAGCTGCGGCGACGACAGGCCATTGAAGTCGTTCCGTTCGAGCTGGAAGGCCACGTCGATGACATCGCCTTCGACGATGGCGTCACACAGGCCGGCCTGGGACCAGGCCACGCCGGAAAGGCGCGTCCTGTCGGCTCCGCGGGCGACGAGGCGGACGTGCTGCTTTTCCCGGCCGATGGGCCGGATTTCTTCTACCACCGCCCCGGTCAGGGAAAAGACGGGCCGGCTGTTGCCCATGCCATACGGTTCCAGGCGGGCCAGTTCGGCAATGAGGTCCAGCGTCACCTCCGCCGGTTCCAGTTCCTTGTCGATGTGGACCAAGGGGATGTAATCAGCCGCCGTCATGTGGGCTGCGGCATAATCGAGCAGGCGCTGGCGCAGGGCCTCGATATTCTCGGCCTTGACGGAAAAGCCTGCTGCCATGGTGTGGCCGCCGAACTGGATGAGCAGGTCCTGGGCATACTGCAGGGCTTCGTACATATTGAAACCGCTGATGCTGCGGCACGAGCCCTTGCCGATGCCGTCGCGGACGGTGATGACCAGGGATGGCCGGTAGTACGTTTCCACCAGGCGCGATGCGGCAATGCCGATGACGCCGACGTGCCAGCCCTGGTGATAGGCGATGAGGACGCCGTCGCGTCCCCTCCCCTGCCCTTCGATCTGAGCGATGGCTTCCTGGGCAATGGTGTGCTCGATGTCCTGGCGCTCTGTGTTGAGATGGCTCAGTTCGGCCGCATCGGCCGCAGCCTTAGCCGCATCGGTCTCCAGGAGCAGTTCGACGCCTTTCGTGGCATGGCTGATACGGCCGGCCGCATTGAGGCGCGGCGCCGCCGTAAAGGCGATGCGGCCGGCCGTGATGTCCCTGCCGCTCAGATTCGACGCGTCGAGGAGGGCCTTGAGGCCCGTCCGCTTCCCCTCTTTCATGGCCGCCAGGCCATGGCGGACGAGGATGCGGTTCTCGCCGGTCAGCGGGACCAGATCGGCAATGGTCCCCAAGGCGGCCAGGTCGGCATAGCCCGGCAGGTCCTCCTGGCAGTGATGCTGCCACAAGGCCCGGCAGAGGACGTAGGCCACGCCGGCTCCGGCCAGCTCCTTGAAGGGATAGGGGCAGCCGTCCTGCTTGGGATTGAGGACGGCCAGGGCCGGCGGAATCAGGTCCGGCGGCTCGTGATGATCCGTAATAATCATATCTAGGACTGGTGAGAACTTCCGGACCAGGTCGTATGACGAAATGCCGCAGTCGACGGTGATGAGCAGATCCGCCTGCCGGCTCAGCTGGGCCAGGGCCCCTTCGTTGAGGCCATAGCCTTCGCTCTGCCGTTCGGGAATGTAGAACTGCGGCGCTGCGCCCAGGTCGCGGAGGACGGAATAAACAAGAGACGTCGACGTAATGCCGTCGACGTCATAGTCCCCATAGATGACGATGCGCTGGTTTTCGGTTATGGCCTGTTCCAGCCGCTGCACGGCCGCGTCCATGCCCTTCATCAAAAAAGGGTCAGCCATATCGGCCAGGGTATCATGAAGAAAATGACTGGCTTCGCCGGCATCGGCAATGCCGCGATTGGCCAGTACCTGTGCTAAGACCGGAGAGATATGTAATTGTTCGGTCAAAGCCTGTATGAGCCCGCTGTCCGGACGGCCGAATTGCCATCGTTTCTCCATAGCTATCACAACACATTCTCAGGAATAATCACTATCAATAAGTCATCTCTTATTTTATCACTTTCTATTCTCAAAATAAAGACTAAATCTATCGCTCCTTGCCATTATTTGTTAATTTTGAGAAAATTTAAGATTTGTTTAAATTTGAAGTATAAAAAAAGCGCTGTCGTATAAAGACAGCGCTTTTTGGAGTTTGAAGTTTGATGTTTGATGTGGATGGGACAAACTTTAAAAGTCATTGCCTCAAACATCATACATCAAACCTCAAGCATTTAAGAAAAGGGCCATGCATGATGGAAAAAACCTTCGTGCGACAGCCCCTACTACAAACTCACGATTCGGCCGCTGCCGCCGGTGTGGAGATGGCGTTGTGGTCGGCTGCGGGGTTGATGTCCTCTTTGGAGATGGTCAGGCGGTGCTGAGCGGCCTGCAAGATGAGGTCGGCGGTCTTGACGACGCCGTAGTCACTGGACTTGAGGCTCAAGTCGTAGTTAGCGCCATAGCCCCAATAGGAATCGGTGCAGTACATGCAGTGGTCGCGCCGTTCGTGGTTGACGTGGTTGCGGATTTTCCGTGCTGTTTCGGCATCGACGTGTTCCCGGAGCATGATGCGCTGGATGGCCCAGTCCGGGTCGGACGAAATGAAGACGTTGAACGTATTCGGCCGTTTGCGCAGGATGTAGTTGGCCAAACGGCCGACGATGACGCAGGATTTCCCAGCCGTCAGGCCCTGGATGACCTCGGCTTCATCGCGGAATATTTCCTGCTGCTTCGATTCATAGCCCGATGCATAGTGGATGTAATCATCATAGACCTTGGTCAGCAAGGGTCCGAGGAGACGCTTGCGGTCTTTGCACCAAGCAGCGAAGGTCTGAGGATGTTCTTTGCGGGTCAAATTGAGGATTTCCGTATCGTAATACGGGATGCCGAGCTGACGGGCGACGAGCTTGCCGATATTGCGGCCGCCGCTGCCGTATTCACGGGAAATCGTAATGACCAAGGGGCTTTCTGTATCTTCCTTGATCCAAGCCGGATGGTTTTCGCGGCCTTCGATTTCGCCGATAGCATGGTGGCGGAAGAGCAAGTGTTCAATCGGCCCTGCCATGGTGCAGCCCAGGAGGATCAGCGCCAAGCCGACGACGGCATTGACCGTAATCGGTTCCGACAAGATGATGGCCGACAAAATCAAGGCGATAATCGGCTTAATAAAGAAGGCAAAGGACGCATTGGACGGCCCGGTCAGTTCGATGGCTTTCATGAAGCACAGGTAGCCAAAACCGGTGACGACTAAGGAGCAGTAAATAAGGGGCCATACGGTATGAGAATCAATACCGGCCACAATGGGATCGCCGTGGAACAAGAGGATGAAAAGCAGAAAGACGCAGCCGATAAGAAAGCTGAAGGCATTTTCTACATTGCCGCCCAGTTTTTCAATACGCAGTTTCCCCAGCGTCGTGTAAAGGGCAAAGGAAACGGCAGCTGCCAGTGATACGAGCAAGCCGATATTGCCGCTGCGGATAATAGCCATGGGATTAGCGACGATGACCAGACCGATAAGGCTCAAGACCAGGGTAATGGCCTTCTTGCGGGTAAAGGCTTCGTGAATAATGAAATACGAGAAAATCATGACAAAAATCGGATTACTGGAGAAGACAATGGCTGCCAGGCCGGCATTGGCCATGTTGACCCCGATCTGGAAGAGGATCATGCTGAAACAGATGTTGATCAGCCCGAGGACAGCCAAATACCCCCAATCGGAACGATCGAGGTGGATGCTGCGCTTCTTCAAATCGCGGATAGCCAGCGGCATGAGCAACAGCCCGCCGACGAGGAACCGGAGAAAGGTCAGCTGGAAAGGCGTGAACGCCGTCCCGGCAATCTTCAAGGAAATTTCCATCGTACCAAAGGCTATGGCCGTTAGGACAATACATAACGTACCCAATTTAGATGACATACAGAAAGGCCCCTTTCTAAGTGGTTCTTAAAAACACGCTTTATTATATACCTATGGAGAAAGGATGGCAATAAAAAAGACCCCGCATGAGGGTCGAAACCTTCATGCGGGGCCTTTCTTCTATTCTCATGCAGCGAGTGCAATCAAATTAGTCTTCAAAACCCTTCTGTAAACGTACATAGGATTCGCGACGAGCTTTAGCGTCTGCTTCTGTCTTAGCATAGAGAGCGTCTGCTTCTTCCGGGAAGCCTTTCTTAAGGGAAGCATAACGAACTTCACCCTGTAAGAATTCCTGGAATTTGCTGTAATCCGGTTCTTTGGAGTCGAGGCTGAACGGATTCTTGCCCTGAGCTTTGAGATCCGGGTTGTAACGGAAGAGATCCCAGTAACCGCATTCGACAGCGAGTTTTTCTTCGAGCTGGCTCTTGCCCATGCCTTTACGGATGCCGTGGTTAATGCAAGGAGCGTAGCAGATAACCAGGGACGGGCCATGGTAAGCTTCAGCTTCCGTCATAGCTTTCATGAGCTGGTTCTTATCAGCACCCATAGCTACCTGAGCTACATATACATAGCCGTAGGAAATAGCCATCATGCCGAGGTCCTTCTTCTTCGTGCGTTTGCCGGCAGCAGCGAACTGAGCGATTGCTGCAGTCGGGGTAGCTTTAGAGGACTGACCGCCAGTGTTGGAGTAAACTTCAGTATCGAGGACGAGGACGTTGACGTCGTGGTCGGAAGCGAGGACGTGGTCAACACCGCCGTAACCGATATCGTAGGACCAGCCGTCACCACCGATGATCCACTGGCTACGTTTAACGAAGAACTGTTTCTTAGCGAGGAAGTCTTCGAGAACCGGTTTGCCAGCAGCTTCTTTTTCGAGGAGAGCTGTCAGTTTGTCAGCGCGTTCACGAGAGCCTTCGCCTTCGTTCATGTTAGCAGCCCAGTCGCTGAGTGCAGCCTGGAGTTCCGGAGAAGCAACGGCTTTAGCAGCGTCGAGGTTTTCAACCAAGTCTTTGCGGACTTTGTCTACGCCGAGGAACATGCCGAGACCAAATTCAGCAGCATCTTCGAAGAGGCTGTTTGCCCAAGCCGGGCCATGGCCGGCAGCGTTCATGGTGTACGGGGAAACCGGAGCGGATGCACCCCAAATGGAGGAGCAGCCAGTAGCATTTGCAATCATCATGCGATCGCCGAAGAGCTGCGTGATGAGTTTGACATACGGTGTTTCACCGCAGCCTGCGCATGCGCCGGAGAATTCGAGGAGCGGAGTTTCGAACTGAGAACCGATGACGGTCTTCTTGTTCTGCGGGTTAGCTTTCGGAGCAACCTGTTCCGTACCATAGTACCAGAGATCCATCTTCTGACGTTCTGCGTCGGTGTTCGGAACCATCGTGAGGGCCTGAACCGGGCAGACGTTTACGCAGGAACCGCATTCGAGGCAGTCGAGCTGGTCAACGATGATGGAAACATGATACTGTTTGCCGGATTTAGCTTTAGCAGCCGTCTGGAAGCCAGCCGGAGCAGCTTTGAGTTCTTCGTCAGTCGTGAGGACCGGACGGATGGTTGCGTGCGGGCAAACGAAGGAGCACTGCATGCAGCCGATACATTTTTCAGCATCCCAGGAAGGAACGTGGAGAGCCGGGCCTGCTTTTTCGAATTTAGCAGTGCCGGAAGGCATGGTGCCATCTTCGCGGCCAGCAAATGCGGAAACCGGGAGATCGTCGCCAACCTGTTCGAGCATCGGTTTTGCAACTTCCGTGAAGTACTTCGTAGCCGGGCGGCCTTCGACGACTTCGTCTTTAGCGTCAGCCCAGGAAGCCGGATAGTTAACTTCATGGAATTCTTTGATACCAGCATCAACAGCGCCGTTGTTCATGTCAACGACTTTCTGGCCTTTCTTGCCATAGCTCTTGACGATGGAGTCTTTCAAGTATTTAACGGCATCATCGATAGGAATGATCTTAGCAAGTGCGAAGAATGCAGCCTGCATGACCATGTTGATACGAGTGCCGAGGCCGAGTTTCTGGCCAATAGCGTCACCATTCAAGGTGTAGAATTTAACATGATGTTTAGCGATGGAACGTTTGATGCGAGCCGGAAGTTCTTTTTCCAGTTCTTCATCAGTCCAAGTGCAGTTCAGCATGAATGTGCCGCCGTCTTTAATGCCGCGGAGGACATCAAAACGTTTGATGTAGGACTGACGATGGCAAGCGATGTAGTCAGCTGCGTCGATGAGGTACGGCATATCGATCGGGCGAGTACCGAAACGCAGGTGAGAAATGGTTACGCCGCCGGATTTCTTGGAGTCATAAGCGAAGTATGCCTGAGCATACATATCGGTGTGGTCGCCGATGATCTTGATAGCGGATTTGTTAGCGCCGACAGTACCATCAGAACCGAAGCCCCAGAATTTGCAGGACGTAAGGCCTGTCGTGTCAAGCGGCATTTTCGGTTCGCGCGGAAGGCTGAGGTTGGTAACGTCGTCGTTGATAGCCAACGTGAAGCCGTTGAGCGGATGTTCTTTCTTGAGTTCTTTGAAGACAGCGAGGAAGTCTTCCGGAAGAACGTCTTTGGAGCCCATACCTGTACGGCCGCCGATAACGTCGATGTTGAGGTTTTCTTCAGTTACGAAGCCAACGATATCGAGGTAGAGAGGTTCGCCGAGGGAGCCCGGTTCTTTCGTACGGTCGATGACAGCGATCTTCTTAACAGTTTTCGGAAGAACGTTGAGGAGGTATTTGTTGGAGAACGGACGATAGAGGTGAACGTTGATGGCACCGACTTTTTCGCCCTGGCTCTGCAAGTATTCGACAGTCTGTTTAGCGACGTCGGAGAGAGAACCCATGGATACGACAACGTATTCAGCATCCGGAGCACCGTAGTAGTTGAACGGTTTGTACGTACGGCCCGTGATTTCAGAAATCTTGTCCATGTAGCCAGCTACGATATCCGGCATAGCGTCATAGAACTTGTTGGAAGCTTCTGTGTGCTGGAAGTATACGTCCGGGTTTTCTGCAGTGCCGCGGATTTCCGGATGATCCGGGTTGAGGGCACGTTTGCGGAATGCTTCGATAGCGTCCCAGTCAACGAGTTTCTTGAAGTTTTCGAAGTCCATGACTTCAACTTTCTGAATTTCGTGAGATGTACGGAAACCATCGAAGAAGTTGATGAACGGCAGGGAACCTTTAATTGCTGCCAAATGAGCGACACCACCGAGATCCATGACTTCCTGAACATTGGATTCGGCCAAGAGACAGCAGCCTGTTGCACGAGCAGACATAACGTCCTGATGGTCACCGAAGATGTTCAGTGCATGGTTAGCCAAAGCACGAGCAGCTACGTGGAATACGCCCGGGAGGAGTTCACCGGCAACTTTGTACATGTTCGGGATCATGAGGAGGAAGCCCTGAGATGCCGTGTACGTAGTTGTCAAAGCACCAGCCTGTAAAGAACCGTGGAATGCGCCAGCTGCGCCAGCTTCGGACTGCATTTCAACAACGTTGACTTTGTGGCCGAAGATGTTTTTCATGCCAGCGGCTGCCCAATCATCGACATGTTCTGCCATAGGAGAAGACGGCGTGATCGGATAAATTGCGGCAACTTCAGTAAATGCATAGGACACCCATGCAGCTGCTTCGTTACCATCCATGGTTTTAAATTTGCTCATAGATAAAACACGCTCCTTAAATAAAAGTATACTTTCAATATGGAAACACCATACTGATAGGCTTAAGAAAGCTATAAAGACGTTCTGTTGCATCCTCATACGGGCGGCGCGGACACCATCATCCAGGTTCCATGGATGATTTTTGTTCACGTATCGTCCATACACGTCCCTACCTTGAAAAAAATGCAATGAAAAGTGGGAAGGTTCAACAATATTCAAAAAAGGTATTGCTAATATTCTCAATCTGTAATACTATTATAGTGATATTACAGATTTGCACACCAACATGCCTTTTGAAGCTTGCTGACCATCACAAACCGAACGACTTTGTAACTTTTTCTTACAAGTTAATTATATGCCTAAGTAATGCTAAATTCAATAGGAATGTGATGCTAGTTTATGCATCATTCAGTGCTATTTTGTAAACGTATACCAATCGAGTGTATATTAAAGGTCCGATTCGGTGTACACCATTAGTGGAGGTGTTAGTATGGATTTTCATCATCTTAAATACTTTGTCGAAGTAGCCGACAAGAAATCATTCAGCAAAGCGGCGCGGACGCTGCACATTTCCCAGTCCGCCATCAGCCGTACCATCAAGGCCCTGGAAGAAGAACTGGGCGTCGTCCTCTTCATGCGCAATGCCAAGGCCGTCGAACTCACCGATGCCGGCACGATCTTCCTCTCCCACGCCAAGCGCGTCGTCTTCATGTTCGAACACTTGAAGACGGACTTCGAAAACGAATTCAAGTTGGAACAAGGGACGGTCCTCATCGGCCTGCCGCCGATCACGGGCGCCCCCATCTTCGCCAACCTTCTCGGCGCCTTCAAGCAGGAATACCCGCAGATCGAACTGGACCTCTACGAACATGGCTCGAAGAAAGTCGAAATCAGCGTCCAGGAAGGCCTCATCGACCTGGGCATCGTCTGCACGCAGCCGAAGGAAAAGGATTTTGAATCGTTCTTCCTGACCCAGGACCCGATGAACGTCATCATCCACCGGGACAACATCCTGTCCAAGGAAAAGACGATTCCTCTCAAGAAGCTGGCCAATGAATCGCTGGTCCTCTACCGCGACGACTTCAACCTGCACGATGAAATCATCCAGCACTGCAAGAAGATCGGCTTCCAGCCGAAGATTGTCTTTGAAACGAGCCAGCGGGACCTCATGATCCAGACCGTCGTGGCCAACCTGGGCGTCGCCCTCCTGCCGAGCCGCCTGTGCCCGACGAAGGAAACGAACCCCCGCGTATCGGAATCGGTCGTCGTCCGTCCCCTGGTCGAACCGGAAATCATGCACGTCCTCTACGTCATCTGGAAACGGGGCCACTACCTCTCCCATGCCGCTCAGTTATGGCTCGACTTCGTCCGCAATAAGGCCCGCGTCATTTCCAACTTATAGGCGCCATGGACAGACATAAGTCCCCGGCCTTCCTGGCCGGGCTCCGCCAAAAGGAACAGCAGGGCTGTGCCGCCCTTTCCCACCTGCGCCGCCGTTTCTGCCAGGCCTGGCGCGGTCTCCCCAAGGCCCAGAAGTGCGTCGTCCTCGTCGCCCTTCTGGAGTTCCTGTGGATCGCCGCCCTCCAGTTCCAGGTCTATGAGCTGGCAGACACGATCTCCATGCAGCGTGTCCGCATCGCCCAGCTGGAAAAGCAGGCTAAAAAACAAAATAATATGTTATATTCTGCTTCACAAACACTGGATGATATCGAAAAAAAATGGCATCGCCTCAATTTCCGCGTCCTGGAAAACACCTGGCGCATCGAAGAACCCGAAAAAGACCCGGACTCCTTATGAGTCCGGGTCTTTTTCGAGTTTGATGTTAAAAGTTTGATGTTTGATGTGGATGGTTTTAAATTTAAAGGCCCTTACATCAAACCTCAAACCTCAAACAAAAAAAGGGACCTCGCCTGATAGCCGAAGCCTTCGTGCAACAGTCCCTTTCTATGTGTGTTTAATTTTCGATGATTTTCAGGAAGGTTTCCGGTTCCGGCAGGGAATGGAGCAGCTTCCAAGGCGCGCACTGGGCCAGTTCCTCATAGGAATAGCGGCCGGTGGCCACGCTGACCGTGCGGGCGCCGATGGCCTTGCCGCACTGGATGTCATAAGGCGTATCGCCGATGACATAAGCCATCTCGATGGCGTCGCCCCAGGCTTTCTTGGCAATAGCCAGGGCATTGCGGGCCAGATCATCGCGATAGTAATAGTTGAAGGCGAAGCCCGAATGAGGGAAATCGAAATACTGGGACAGGCCAAAGACGTCCATCTTCATGCGGGCGCCAGTGGCACTGTTGCCGGTCAGCAGGAGTTGCTTATATTCCTTGCGCTGCTGGAAAAAGGCCAGGTTCGCTTCTACCTGAGGCAGGACGACGCCTTCGTCAGCCTTGCGCTTCAGCCATTTGAGGAGCTTCTTTTCGTAGCCCCGGCAAAAAGCGTGGACTTCTTCGTCTGTCGGCATGATGCCCGTCGCTTTGTACAAGAGCTGCTGGCAGATGAAATTATCCGTCCGGCCGCCGGCGGCGATTTTGGGCACGGGCACGTCCGTGCCTTTGAGGTCATGGAAGACTTCTTCAATGGCATATAAGCCGGCCCGGCCTGTATTCAATAAGGTTCCGTCAATGTCCCAGTATAGTAGTTTCACCGTATTCACTCCCTCTGCGGGCACGCACTTGAGTCATTACTGTTTGGATACGATTTCCTTCGTATCGCGGGCGATCATGATTTCTTCGTTCGTCGGGATGACGTACATCTTGACCGTCGAATCGTCCGTGCTGATGAGGGCATCTTTGCCGCGGACGTCGTTGCGCTGCGGGTCGAGTTTAGCACCGAGGTATTCCAGGCCTTCTGCAATGGCAGCACGGTCTTCGATACCGTTTTCGCCGACGCCAGCCGTGAAGGTGATGACGTCTACGCCGCCCATAGCGGCTGCGAAAGCACCGATTTCTTTGCGGACCTGATAATGGAACATGTCGAGGGCGAGCTGAGCGCGTTCATTGCCTTCCTTAGCTGCTTCGCCGAGGTCGCGGAAGTCGCTGGATACGCCGGAAATGCCGAGGACGCCGGATTTCTTATTCATGAGCGTATCCATTTCTTTCGTCGAAAGGTTGTGGTTGTCCATGACGTTGAGGACGATAGCCGGGTCGATATCGCCGCAGCGGGTGCCCATGAGGACGCCGGCGAGCGGTGTAAAGCCCATAGTCGTGTCGACGCATTTGCCATATTTGATGGCAGCCAGGGAAGAACCGTTGCCGAGGTGGCAGTTGATGATGCGCAGTTTTTCAACCGGTACGCCCATAACTTTAGCGACTTCGCCAGCGACATAGCGATGGCTCGTGCCGTGGAAGCCATAACGGCGGATGTGGTCTTCTTTGTAAAGTTCATACGGAAGGCCATACATGAAGGCTTTAGCCGGCATGGTCTGATGGAAAGCCGTGTCAAAGACACCGACCTGAGGAACGCCGGGCATGATAGCTTTGCAGGCGTTGATGCCGATGATGTTAGGCGGATTGTGGAGCGGAGCCATAGCCGAGCATTTTTCCAAGGCTTTCATGACTTCATCTGTAATGAGCGTGGAAGCCGCAAATTCTTCGCCGCCATGGACGACACGGTGGCCGACAGCATCGATGGCATCCATGGATTTGATGACGCCACATTCAGCATCGGTGAGGATGTCGAGGACGAGTTTGACAGCGACTTTGTGGTCCGGAATGGACTGTTTGATTTCTTTTTTCTGGCCATTCCATTTGTGTGTCAGCTGCGAATCGGGAAGGCCGATTTTTTCGACCAAACCTTTTGCCATTACTTCTTCATTGTCCATGTTGACGAGCTGGTACTTCAAGGACGAGCTGCCGCAGTTTACAACCAATACGATCATGAAAATTTACCCTCTTTCATTTGTCTTAGAATTATTTGAGCTGGCCAAATACGTGGTCAACTACTTCTTTAGCCAGGGCATCGCCGTCTTTGTACATGTACATGACGTGCCATATCTGGCCATTATCTTCAAAGAAGAGACTCCGCACAGTGAGTTTGGCCGGCTGGCCGTTGAGCGGTTCCGTATAGGAAGCGTTGACAACGGTGGTCTTACGGCCGCTTTCTTCCGCGTCGGTGACCTTCGTTTGCAGATCAGAAACATCCGGTGTCTGTTTCAGCATGGCAACGTATTCCTTTGCCATGGCTGCAGGCGTCGTTTCGCCAGCCGTTTCGGAGACAGCGACGACATTGATGTGCTTATCGTTGTTAATGTACATCATGCCTTCACCATTCTGGCGGCTTACATGTGCCAGATCGAACGGCGTCATGACATACACTTCCGAATTGCCGGCTTTCAGCTGGACATACCCGAAACTGTATTCTTCGAGCATCGTCATGTTGCCGCATCCGGACAACAATACGACAGCTGCGGTCATGGCCGCAACTGCTAATAATTTCAATCCTTTCATGCAATCACCTATTTATGCTTTCTACAGACTAGGTTCATTATAGCATAAAAGATTTATAGCGTCACCTAAAAAAAGCGACGAATTGCAAATACTTTCGCCCCTTCCCTTGTCCCTAACGAGTATACACCATTGACGTTTCAATATACCGCCCGTATACTTAACGTAATAAGCTATACTTTTTATAAAAAAATGCGTCCCATAAATACAGTGATGCCATACTCGGCGTCAATATTGTGAATTTTAGAACTTATGGAGGTCTTATGGAAGCTGTCGCCATCATTGCCGAATTTAACCCCTTTCATACCGGTCATGCCTATCTCATCCGCCAGGTCCGGCGCTTATCCGGGACCGATGCGGCCATCGTCGTCATCATGAGCGGCGCCTTCGTCCAGCGCGGTGAACCGGCCTTTTTCGATAAATGGCACCGCGCAGCCTGGGCCATCGAGGGCGGCGCCGATGCCGTCATCGAACTTCCGGCCGTCTATGCCCTGTCCAGCGCATCGGGCTTTGCCCTGGGCGGCGTCACCTTAGCGGCCCGGCTGGGCTGCCAGTCCCTGGCCTGCGGCGTCGAGGCGGGGACGGCCGAGGATTTTCTCTCCCTGGCCCGCCGGGTCGATACCCTGGAAATCGGCCCGGAGACGGCAAAAAAAGGTTCGGCCGGTCAGGCACGGACCGACGCCCTCATGGCAGCGGCCCCCGACGAGGCCCGGCTCCTGGAGCAGCCCAATGCCCTGCTGGCTTTTGAATACGCCCGGGCCCTCTTGAAGCAGGAACGGCCCCTGTCCTTCCTTCCCCTGCCCCGCCAGGGCCACCATGGCGATACCGGCCTCGGCGCCACCTTTGCCAGCGCCTCCGCCCTGCGGCAGGCCATGACCGACCATCCAGGCGATGAGAAGCCTTATATATCCTATATAGTAGAAAGAGTCCGCCCGTCCCTGCAGGACCAGCTGACCTTGGGGGCCTTTACGGATTACCGCCGTTACGGCGATTTCGTCGCCGGCCAGAACCGCCTGCTCACGCCGGACCAGCTGCGCCGCCTGCCAGCCTTTACGGAAGGCCTGGAAAACCGCTGGTACCGCGCCTTCGCCGAAGCCGGCGATTACGACCAGGCCCTGAAGCTCATCAAGACGCGGCGCTATGCCTACAGCCGCCTGTGCCGCATGGGGGCCTATACCCTCTTGCAGCCCTCCCGCCGCCTCATGGACCAGTCCTACGAGGCCGGCCCGCAGTACGCCCGCCTCCTGGCCCTCAACGGCCGGGGCGCAGCCTTCCTGAAAGGCGCCCGGGACAGGCTGGCAGTCATCACCAAAATCCGCCAGGACCTTTCCAAACTGACGCCGCTGGGCCGGGAACAACTGGCCTTGGACCTGCGGGCCAGCGATGTCCAGTCATTCTGTTTTTCTAAAGAAAATCAGCGCAAAGGCCATCAAGATTATTATCATTCACCCATTTTTATAGGTATTCAAAAATAATATCTGCTATATGCCTAAAAAATAAAACCATTTTCCTATTTTCACAATTGTTTTACAGCCTAAAATCTGTTATGATATGTATTGTATTTTTAAAATTATAAGGAGGTTTTCCGTGTGTCTTTAAATCTTAATATCTATCAGACCCTGGCTGCGGCCATCGTCGTCTACTACGTCGGCGTCTTCTTGCGCGTCAAGATCAGCGTCCTTCGTAAGTACTGTATCCCGGCGCCCGTTGTCGGCGGTATCTTATTTGCTATCATCAATTGCATCTTATATACGCAGGGCATCTGGAAGTACGAACAGGATACGATCATGCAGAACATCTGCATGATGCTCTTCTTCACCAGCGTCGGCTATACGGCCAGCATCAGCCTCATCAAGCGCGGCGGCGTCATGGTCTTCAAAATGGCCATCGTCACGACGATTTTAATCGTCTTCCAGAACATCATCGGCTCCGGCCTGGCCATGGCCTTCAACCTGAGCCCGCTCCTGGGCCTGGCAACGGGTTCCATCCCCATGGTCGGCGGTCATGGTACGGCAGCGGCCTTTGGCCCGCTCCTGGAAAGCATCGGCCTCGACAGCGGCGCTACCATTGCCGTCGCAGCCGCTACCTTCGGCCTCGTCGCCGGCGGCGTCATCGGCGGCCCGATTGGCGAAGAACTGGTCCACAAATTCCACCTGGTCAGCTCGGCCGAATCGGAACGCTTCGACCCATCCTTCAATGCTGGCACCGTTTCGAAACTGAAAGCCGTTGCCGGCAATAAGGAACGCGCAGAAAACGCCATCAAGATTGAAAATAAAATCGGTCAGACCATCGACAACTACCGCTTCATGAACGCCATGGCCCACCTCTTCCTGGCTATGGGCCTGGGTACCCTGGTCAGCGGCTTCTTCAGCAGCATCGGTCTGGTCTTCCCGGGCTATATCGGCTCCATGATCGTCGCTGCCATCATCCGCAATATCGCCGACTTCACTCACGCCTACAAAATCTACCAGCGTGAAAGCGAAGTCCTGGGCAACCTGAGCCTGACCGTCTTTTTGACCTGCGTCCTCATGAGCCTGAAACTCTGGCAGCTCGCCGATCTGGCCATCCCCCTGGTCGTCATGCTCCTCAGCCAGGCCCTGTTCATGGCCCTCTTCGCTTACTTCATCGTCTTCCGCGCCATGGGCAAGGATTACGAAGCAGCCGTCATGACCAGCGGCGTCTGCGGCTTCGGCCTCGGCGCTACGCCGAACGCCATCGCCAACATGACGGCCATGACCGAACTCTTCGGCCCGGCACCGACGGCCTTCTTCGTCATCCCCCTCATCGGCTCGCTCATCATCGACCCGGTCAACGCCTCGATCATCACCATCTTCATCAATATATTCCACTAGTAGGGGCTAGTGGTTCGTGGTTCGTGGTTCGTGGTTCGTGGCTCGTGGCTAGCAGTTAGCCGCGGTCCCACGGACCGCTTTCGTAGGGGCCGTCCTGTTAAGGCGGCCCGTGGCTCGTGACTCGTGGCTAGCAGTTAGCCGCGGTCCCATGGACCGCTTTCGTAGGGGCCGTCCTGAAAGGCGGCCCGGCTCTCCTGCTAGGAGAGCTGTCAGCGCAGCTGACTGAGAGGTTAATCGGTGAACTGCGGCCTACGAATTGCGGTGTCAGTTTGCGGAATTCCCACAAACGGGCCGCCTTAACAGGACGGCCCCTACGGCAAAAGGGCTTGTCGCATATGCGACAAGCCCTTTTGCTGGAGGAACGTCCCTTCCGGTCACACACCGGGAGGGGCTTTTTTTGTATGGAATTTTATTTTGCCATCAGGCTGGCTACTTTATTGGCGAAAGCCACGGGGTCGTCAGGCATGATGCCTTCCAGGAGCAGTGCCTGATCGTAGAGGAGGTTGCAGTAGTCCTTGAAGGACTGGCTGTCTTTACCCTGGTCGTGGACGGCAGTCAGTTTGCCGAACAGTTCATGCTGCGGGTTGATTTCCAGGATGCGGCGGGCCTTGAGCATGGGGTTGTTGGCAGCGGCAAAGGCCTGTTCCATAGCCAGGGACGGGCCGGCAGCGTCGGCGACGAGGCAGACGGCACCGCTCTTCAAGCGGTTGGACAAGCGGACATCGGCGACTTTATCGCCCAGGAAATCTTTCATATCCTTCAAGAGACCTTCGTTATCCTTGGCCAATTCTTCGTTCTTCTTCTTTTCTTCCTTGAAGGCGTCGTCTTCCAGGTCCAGATCGCCGCGGCTGATGGAGTGGAAGCGGTGGCCATCGTATTCGCCGATAGCTTCGACGGCAAATTCATCGACCGGGTCAGTCATGTAGAGGACTTCGATGCCGCGGTCGCGGAGCATTTCCATCTGCGGCAGGCCTTCGATGGCTTCTTTGTCCTTGCCCGTGGCGTAGTAGATCTTCTGCTGGCCGTCTTTCATGCGGTCGACGTATTCCTTGATGGTGCAGAGTTTGCCATCTTTCGACGACATGAAGAGCAGCAGGTCCTTCAATTTTTCGACGTTGTTTTCACCGGTCATCATGCCGCTGTAGACGCCGATTTTCAGGGATTTGCCGTATTCAGCCCAGAACGTTTCATATTTTTCACGGTCTTTTTCCAGATTCCGCTTCAACGTCTTGAGGATGGTCTTTTCCAGGTTGCGGCCGATGAGGCTCAGTTCGCGGCTCTTCTGCAAGAGTTCACGGGAAATGTTCAGGGACAGGTCCGGCGAATCGACGAGGCCCTTGACAAAGCGCAGGTAATCCGGCAGGAGGTCCTTGCATTTATCCATGATGAAGACGTGGCGCGAATAGAGCTGGATGCCCGGTTCATAGTCGGCATAGTAGAGGTTGAACGGAGCCTTGCCCGGGATGAACAGGAGCGCCGTGTAATCGACAGCCCCTTCGACGCGGTTGTGGAAGATTTCCATCGGTTCTTCCCATTCATAGAACTGGTGCTGGAAAAATTCCTTATATTCTTCCGGCTTGATGTCCGATTTGTTGCGCGTCCACAAGGGCTGCATGGAGTTCAGCGTCCGCGTTTCCGTGTGTTCTTCTTCCGGTGCGTCTTCGATGACCTTGCCGTCGGCATCCTTCGGTTTTTCCTTGGTCGTGAAGTCCATGGTGATCGGGTAGCGGATATAATCGGAATACTTCTTGACCAGGCTCTGGAGGGTCATCTTGTCGGTGTAGTTTTCTTCGCTGTCATCACCGTAGAAGTCCTTGCCCAGGCTGAGGATGATCGTCGTGCCGTGTTTCGGTTTCTGACATTCTTCCAGGCTGTATTCACCATCGCCTGTGGATTCCCATTTATAAGCCTGTTCTTCGCCGGCCTTGCGGGTGACGACGGTGACTTTATCGGCGACCATGAAGGCCGAATAGAAGCCGACGCCGAACTGGCCGATGAGGTCCTTGTCCGTGCTGTCTGCATCCTGGGATTCCTTCAGTTTTTCCAGGAAAGCCTTGGTGCCGGACTGGGCGATGGTGCCCAGGTTTTCCATCAAATCCTGTTTGTTCATGCCCAGGCCGTTATCGGAGATAGTCAGCGTGTGGGCATCGGCGTCAGGCGTCAAATGGATTTCAAAGGCCGTGTCCCCTTCGAGGAGGTCGCCGTTGGTCAGCGACTGGTAATGCAGCTTGTCGATAGCATCGGATGCGTTGGAAATCAGTTCGCGCAGGAAGATTTCGTGGTTGGTATAAATAGAATGGACCATCAAGTCCAGTAATTGTTTCGTTTCAGCTTGAAATTCATGGGTTTCTTTCGCCATACTCAAACACTCCTTTATATGATTCTGCCGTAGTGGCGGATACCTTCAGGTACCCTTACACCAATATCATACAGCAAAAAGTCAAATAGTCAAGTATTTTTTAAGAATTTGACCTTTATCGTGTATCCAGTATGCAATTTGAAATAGTGTACCAGATTGTATTATACTATATTTAGCACATTAGTATGATTAAAAGAGATAGATGCTCACAGGCTGCCGTAGGAGCCGCCCTTTGGGACAGCCCCTACGAACCACTAGCCACGAATCTCAAAGGAGTGATAGATATGCAACAGACATATGGACTAGAACGCATGGGACTCATAAATCCGCAAGTAGTATACCGCAATATGTCGCCGGCCTGGCTGACGGAGCAGGCCCTGTTGAATCAGGAAGGCGTCCTCAGCGATACCGGGGCCCTTGTCGTGCGGACCGGCAAATATACCGGCCGGGCACCGGATGACAAATTCATCGTCGATACGCCGTCCATCCACGACTACATCGCCTGGAACAACATCAACCGGCCCATTTCCAAAGAAAAATTCAATGCCCTCAAGAGCAAGATGCTGGCTTATTTCCAGAACCGGCCCATTTACCTCTTCGACGGCTTTGCCGGTGCCGACGAGCAGTGCCGCAAGAAATTCCGCGTCGTCAATGAACTGGCCAGCGAATGTCTCTTCATCCGCAACCTCCTCATCCGGCCGACAGCCGAAGAGCTGGCCCAGTACGGCGAACCGGATTTCACCATCCTCGTCGCCCCGGGCTTCCAGTGTAACCCCCAGGTCGACGGCACGCACTCGCAGGCGGCCATCCTCGTCGACTACGAATCGCGGACCGTCCTCATCGCCGGCACGCGTTATGCCGGGGAAATCAAGAAGAGCGTCTTTTCCGTCATGAATTACTTCCTGCCCAACGAAGGCGTCCTGCCCATGCACTGCTCGGCCAACATGGACCCGGTCACCAAGGAAACGGCTATCTTCTTCGGCCTGTCGGGCACGGGCAAGACGACCCTTTCGGCCGATCCGAACCGCAAGCTCATCGGCGACGACGAACACGGCTGGTCGTCACGGGGCATCTTCAACTTTGAAGGCGGCTGCTATGCCAAATGTATCAACCTCAATCCGGAAAAAGAACCGTACATCTATAACGCCATCAAGGCCGGCACCCTCGTCGAAAACGTCGTCCTCGATGAAGACTCGCGCCATCCCAACTATTTCGACAGCAAGATAACCGAAAATACGCGGGCCGGCTACCCTATCGACTACATTCCCAACGCCGCCCAACCCGGCAAAGGCGGCATCCCGACGGTCATCATCTTCCTCACGGCCGACAGTTTCGGCGTCTTGCCGCCCATTTCACGGCTCAGCAAAGAAGCGGCCATGTATCACTTCGTCACGGGGTTCACGTCAAAAGTCGCCGGTACGGAACAAGGCATTACCGAACCGATCCCGACCTTCTCGACCCTCTTCGGCGAACCCTTCATGCCCTTGGCGCCGGACATTTACGCCGGTATGCTCGGCGAACGCATCGAAAAGTACAATACCAAGGTCTACCTGGTCAATACGGGCTGGACCGGCGGCCCCTATGGCATCGGCAGCCGCATGGACCTGAAATACACGCGGGCCATGATCACGGCCGCCCTGAACGGCTATCTCGACGACGTCCCCTACCGCCATGACCGGCGCTTCAACGTCGACATCCCCCAGACCTGTCCCGGCGTCCCCAACCAGATACTCAACCCGCGGGCGACGTGGGACAACAAGAAATCCTACGACATCATGGCCAAGAAAGTCGCCGCCATGTTCTATGAAAACTTCAAGACCAAGTACCCCGACATGCCCGAAGAAATCATTGAAGCGGGCCCGCGGGTGTAGTCGTTCGCAGGCCGCAGCGACATCCATGATGTCACACGAAAAGGAAGCCGCCGCGCAAGCCGCAAAAAAAGCCGCAGCGACATCCATGATGTCGCACCGTAGGGGCCGTCCTGTCAAGGCGGCCCGCCGTAAAATTTAAAAGCACTCACTAAAAACTACAAACTGCAAACTTAATACTCGAAAAATCGACGATGGTCAAAGCTATTAGCTGATAGTGACTGTTTCGACTTCTCCCAATGTGACGGGGCCGCCGATGAAGATCTGCTGCAAGTCGCCTTTTTCGCTGACTTTGGCAGCAATGGCCAGGGTCCCGCCAGGCTGTTTCATGTAGCAGGCCACGTTCTTATGGGTCGTGCAGGCCAGGGCCGCGGCAACGGCAGCCGAGCCACTGCCGCAGCTGTTTTCCCAATAGAGGGTATCCGTATCGCGGACGTAGACAGCGGGGATCATTTCCCCTTTCTTCGTATCGCAGAGGACCAGGCCGTAAGCCGGCAGGTCTTCGCCGTCGACATAGTCCTGGAGAATGGTCCAATATTTTTCTTTATCCAGGCCTTCCAAGGACGGGACGAAGTGGACGAAGTGCGTAATGCCCGGCAAATCGACGCGGAAAAAGCGGGCCGGGAAATCATCGACAGCGATGAGGATACCGCTTACGTCTTCGGGATAAGGCATTTCAATGAAGGCTTCATAAGTCCCCTCCCCTTTTCGGGCCACTTTGGCCGGCAGGACCGCATCGCAGCCCGAACAGGACACGTCGTACACGCCTTGTACCCCGCCATCACAGGCCAGGGCCCAGGCCGCCGCCGACCGCGACGCATTGCCGCAGAACTCGCCGCCCATCATATCGACGCGCAGCGGCTTTCCCGCTTCACGGCTCACATAGCCGACCTGTTCCGCCTCGATGCCCGGCAGGGCCAATAACTGCGCCGCCAGGGAACTATGCTGCGCCTTCGCTACCGGCGTCAGCACCAAAATCGTCGTATTGCCGCTAGGGTCGGCCACTAAATAATCTATCGTCATGTCTATCGCTCCTTTAGTCTAGTAAAATGTAAAATATGAATCTATTATACCATGATTTGGTGAAAAAAGGCGCTGTCCCATGAAGACAGTGCCTTTTTTAGTGGTTAGCAGTTAGTGGCTAGGGGTTAGTGGATGGTTACCGAAGTCCGCAGTTCGCAGGCCGCAGCCGTCCCTATATTCCCAAAATATGGTATAATATAAATGAATAGGAGGCATGCTCCCATCGAATTTGTGATAAAGGGGTTGATCTTATGTCGAAAACGGCAGCAGATATTATGGAAAAAAATGTCATTACGGCGCAGAAAGATACGTCCATTTTTGATCTCGTCGATATGTTCGTAGAAAACAACGTCAACGCCATCCCTATCGTCCAGGACGACAAGGAAATCATCGGCATCGTCACCGACGCCGACCTCTTGTATAAGGAAGTCAAGCCCTGCGTCCCGCAGTACGTCAACCTCCTGGGCGCCAACATCTATTACGGCAACCTCAAGGAATACCAACAAGGCTTCAAGAAACTCTTCGCCTGCACAGCCGAACAGCTCATGACCAAAAAAGTCATCATGGCCGGCCCGGATGCCACCATAGAAGACCTGGCCAGCGTCATGGTTGCAGAACACTTGAAAGCCATCCCCATCGTCAAGGACAAAAAGCTCCTGGGCATAGTAGAACGAAAGAACATCCTCAAACAACTCTATAATGAATACGGAGATAATGGGCAGTGAAAAAAGGTCTTGTCGCACGTGCGACAAGACCCTTTTTGAGTTTGAAGTTTGAAGTTGAAAGTTTGATGTGGATGTTAGCCGCGGTCCCATGGACCGCTTCGTAGGGGCCGTCCCAGAGGGCGGCCCGCTTTGAGATGTTACCACCGTTCATTCAAGTAAGGCGATAGCTTTACATTGCTGGCTATCCACTACAAACCCATTATGGCAGCGGGCTCGCCACGTGCGAGCCCCTACATCGTTATTTATTCTGCAAACATTATTTATCCTCGTACACGCGGACGCGGAGGTGGAGGCCCAGTTTATCACAGATGGCGCGGCACTTCTTGATTTCTTCGCTGTCTTCGACGTGGTCGACGACGGTGAGGACGACGTTGGGGACGTACTGTTTGCAGTCGACGGCGAATTTGAGCATGGCGTCATAGGACTGGATACCGAATTTGCTGCGCGTCAGTTCCAGATAGCGTTCCTTATTGGAGGCATTCATGCTGATAGAAATGGTATCCAAGATGCCGCCGCCAAAGTCCGGTGCCGTATCGCGGCCATAGGCCAGGTCGGACAGGCCGTTGGTATTGACGCGGGTCTTCATGCCGGGATGCGTGTCTTTGACGTATTTCAAGAGGGCCGTCAAATCATCGAGGCGTTCTGTCGGTTCGCCGAAGCCGCAGAAGACGACTTCGTTGATGTGGTCCCAGGGAGCACCGTCGAGGGCTTTCTTCACTTCATCCACCGTCGGTTCCCGCTTCAGCCACAGTGTCTCATTTTCGGCCATCTTCTTCATGGACCGCAGACAGAACGTACAGGAACAGGTGCAACGATTGGTCAGATTGACGTACATGCTCCACTGTCCTTCAGGCTTCATCTTCAAGCCATCTTCGAGATCTACATATTGTCCTTGTCCTACTACCGTATAAACGATCATGATACTCTATCCCCTTTTTTGTCAATTTGTGTATCTTTTGAATCTCATCGCAGCGTCGTCAAGTATTCTTCAAAGGCCAGGCCGGCGTTATGCGGCAAATCCAAGGTTTCTGTATAGGCCATGACGCGGCAGATGAAATCCGACGCTTTCTGTACGGCCTGTTCCAGGCTTTCGCCGCGGACGACGGACGCCGAGACGATGGCCGCAAAGACATCCCCTGTCCCGCAGCGGTCGCTGCCGATTTTTTTCGCTTTGACCCAGCTCGTCCGGCCGTGGTCGTAGATGAAATTGCCGATATACGGCCCGTCGTGGATGCCCGTCAGGATGACGCCCTGAGGCCCTTTTTCGGCCAGAGCCTGGGCCATGGCCAATAAATCGGCTTCACCAAGGTCGCGGTCCGACCGATAAGGCAGGCTCAAAAGTTCGCAGGCTTCGGTCACATTGGGCGTCACCACGTCGGCATAAGCCAACAGGCGCCGCATTTCGTCGCACATTTCCTGCGTATACGACGGGTACAACTGGCCATCGTCGCCCATGACCGGGTCGATGAAGGCCAGGGTCTGCGGCCCTTTGAAGTCGTGCAGGAAATCGAGGACGATGTCGATCTGCCGGGCCGAGCCGAGGAAGCCCGTACTGATGCCGTCAAAGGTCAGGCCGTTCTTCTTCCAGCTCTCGATATACGGCGTCATGTGATCCGTATAGTCGTCGAGATAATAATCGTGGAAGCCCGTATGGACCGACAAGATGGCCGTCGGCAGGATACAGCCCTGGACCTTCAGGGCCGACACGATAGGCAGGGCCACGGCAATGCTGCAGCGGCCATAGCCGGTGACATCATTGACCAGAGCCAGTTTCTTTTGATGCATATACAATCATTCCTTATCTTTTCAGGCTATAACCATAACCACGGAATCTAGCCTTGACCAGACAAGCAGCCAGGGCATAGGCGGCAATCATATTGACGACGCCTTCCCCGATGAGTCCCGGTACCATCGGGATGCCGACGGCCCAGCTGCCGTAGAGGAGACTGCCCGATACAGTATAAGACAGGACCATCCAGGCAGCAGATAAGAAAAAGCCGAAGAAGACGCGCGGTGACGTCAGTTTCCATTCCCTTTTGTCCGGACGGACCGTATAAAAGACGGCTTCGACCATGACGTACTTGATGATCAGCGTCGGGATGATCCAAAGCGGAAAACCGCCGATGAAATCAGACAGGGCCGAGCCGACAGAAGCGGCCAGGGCTGCCTGACGGCGCGTACTGAACAGGACAGACGCAAAGATAATGGCGTCCCCCAAATGGGCATAGCCCAGGGGAATCGGGATCTTCGGTACAAAGGTAAGGACAAAGACCAGGGCCGTCAAAACGGCAGCATAACAAAGACTCCCAGCCGAAACGGCTTGCTGTTTGTGTTCCATAGAATATGATGACATGTGAAATCCCCCTCACGGATTAGAGTTTCACACATTGGCCAATGTATGGTTATGATTAATCTGTACCCTATTTTAGGGTATATTCAGCCCATTGTAAATGGGACAGATTTATTTTTTTCTGTCTAACAGAAAAAAATAAATCCGTAGGGGCTCCCACGTAGAGGCCCCTACAAAATCAAAACGGGACCGTGCATGATGACATATGTCTTCGTGCACGGTCCCGTTTTTATACGAACCGCTCAATCGCATCAGCTTGCGGGATTCCCACAACGGGCCGCCCTTTGGGACGGCCCCTACGGCGACATGATTCATGTCGCTGCGGTCTGCGAACGGCGGGCTCGCCGCTTCTGCTGTCCGTTCTGGCAGCCAGCCTATGCCTTCCGTTGGTCGGCACCTGCTGGGCCAGAAAGGCACGCGCGAGCCCCTACATATCCAAATAGGTCCAGCCCTGGTCCTGGTGGATTTTCTTCTCTTTCATGAGGTGGCCCAAGGCGCGCTTGAAGGCGGCTTTGCTCAGGCCGAATTTGGCTTTGATGACGGCCGGTGCCGTCTTATCGCCATAAGGCATCTTGCCCTTGCGCTGCTTGAGGAAGTCCAGGATGCGTTCGGCATCGGGATTGATGGCATTTTCCTTGGTCTGGCGCAGGGAGATGTTGATGCGGCCGTCTTCGCGCAGGTAGGTGATGCGGCCTTTGATCATCTGGCCGATGAGGATCGGCCCGTTGAACTCACTGCGGTGCAGGAAGGCGATCCACCGTTCGCGGGTCATGAGGTAAGCCCCCTGGTCGGTCATATTGTAGACCGCCCCTTCGACCCAGTCGCCGATTTTAGCATCCGTCGCTGCTCGCGACGCCCGGCGCATTTCGTCTTCCACTTCCATGGAGACGGCCAGGCGATGGGATTTGTCTTCATAGAGCTTTACCCAGACGTATTCCCCTTCTTTCGGCCGGCCTTTCATTTCGGCAAAGGGCATGAAGATGCCCCGTTCCGTACCGACATCGACGAAGGCACCGAAGCGCGTCGTATTGATGACCGGCGCATAGCCGATCTGGCCGACTTTGATCTTAGGAAGGCGCATGGAAGCCGTCAGGCGGCCTGACGGGTCATGGTACAAGAAGACCGTCACCTTATCGCCGACGTTGACGTCGCCCGTCTGCTGGTTCTTATGGAGTAAAATGTCGTCGTTCGTATTGCCCGTACCGCCGTTCAAAAAGACGCCCATGTCGCTCTGGCGCAGGACTTCCAGCGTCGCAATACTGTTTTCCTGAAGTGTCGTCATCTTATTCACCTTCGTAGGCAATGCGCGGTGCGTCGCACCACAAGTTTTCCAGATCATAGTACTGGCGGTCCTGTTCGACAAAGACGTGGGCAATGACTTCGCCGGCGTCGATGAGGATCCACTTGCCTTCGCGGTAGCCTTCGACGTGACGGACATCATAGCCGTTCTTTTCCATCTGTTCTTCGATGTTGTCGGCAATACTCTGGGACTGCCGGTTATTGCGGGCACTGCAGATGACGAAGTAGTCCGCCATGAGGGACGAATCGCTCATATCGAGGGTGACGATGTCCCAGGCTTTCTTGTCGTCAGCGGCCTTGCAGGCAATTTCATAGCTCTTCAGTTCTTTCGGTTGTTCAGCTTTCGCTGCTTTCATGGTAATTGGCATGTATGTAGTAACTCCTTTATGACGTAATTATTATTTTTTCGTATCATCCGGTTCCGGTGCTGTCGAAATGGCATTGTTCGTGCGGCCGATGACCTTCTGGACTTCGACCGGGTCGTAAGTCCAGTAATATTTCGTATCGCCGTTCTTGCCGCTCATGGCCATTTCGCCGGGCAGGATATAGAAGTCGATGTTATCGGCCGTGACGCCGCGGAAATCAAAGGCCAGCTGGGCCATATCCTTGGCGGAAATATTGGAATCGACGTCGTGCCATGCCCGGTACAGGAAGAAGGCATTGGTCACGCCGAAGCAGTCCTGCCGGTCTTCATAGAAATTCTTGATGAACCGTTCCTGGCGCTGCGTCCGCGACAGATAGCCGTCGCCATCGACGTAGCGCATATAGCCGGCAGCTTCCTTCCCGGTCAGGGTCTGATAACCCTGGAAGAGGTTGATGTCGGTCTTCCCCGTTTCTTCATCGCCGTGGTACATGTTCTTTTCGACGTAAATCGGCACGCCGCCACTCATATCGACCATCTTCGAGAAGGAATCGACCGTGAAGGTCGCATAATAGGGGATGGGGATGTGGAAAATATCTTCGACGACGGCCCGGACCAGGCTCATGCCGCCTTCGCTATAGACATCCTGCAATTCCTGGATGCCCTTTTCCTTGCGCCCTTCGATCTTCGTATCGTCTGGCAGCATGATGATGTCGATGTGCTTCTTGGCCTTGTTGATGGCCGCAACACCGACGAAATTCGCCTGCTGCGGATGACCGCCATCGGTCCCGAGGAGGAGGACGTAAAGCGGCTTGTCCGGACTGGTCTGGGCAAAGACGGAGCTGTCGCTCTGGGTCTGGCTGGTATCGGGCGCGTCCTGCTGGATCGGCGCCTCTTTGATGGACTGGTAATGCAGGTACAAAGACCGGCCGGCCAGGAAGACGGCGACGGCGGCGACGACGGTCAAAATGCGGTATAAAATCTTCCTTCGTTTTTCCTGTGTCATCCTCAGGCCTTCCGATCTGCGGCACGGATGACGTCGATCTGTGCATTGCGATTGACGACGGTGCCGACGAAAATAGGCTTGCCCTGGTCCAGGAGATGGCGGATCGTCGAATCATAGCCTAAGAGGACGGCTTCATCGAGGTTGCGCCGGGCGGCTTTTCGCAAATCGTCGACGCCGTCGAAGTCGCGGTTCACTTCGATGTAATCGGCGAGGAAGATGATTTTTTCCAGCGTGCTCATCTGTTCCGCCCCGGTCGTATGATGAGCGATGGCCCCTAAGAGGGCCTGATCGGTGATGCCATAGCGTTCCCTGGCGATAGTCACGGCAGCGTAGCCGTGGAGCAGGCCGCCGTTAGCCAGGATGGGTGCCGGCAGGACGGGAAAGGATTTTTCCGCCAGGGCCTGCATGTCCGGCAGGGGCAGCTGTTTGGCAGCATCGTGCAAAAGGCCGGCCACTTCAGCCGTATCGGCATCGCAGCCGTAGCGGTCTGCCAGTTCGCGGGCCGCTGCTGCTACACCCAGTACATGGGTATAGCGATGAGAAGACAGAGATTCCTTTAAATCCGCTTTGATTCTATCTTTGAATTCTTCGTTGTACATTGATATACTCCATTTTTTCTGATGTATTCGGCCACAGCCGGCGGTATCATATAGCGGACAGACAGGCCCAGGCGGATGCGGCGGCGCAGTTCCGTCGACGAAATTTCCATGGTCGGCACAGGCAGCTTGAGGATATGTTTCCCCAACTCCCCGAACGAGGCGATGATGGAGTCGATCTGTTCCGAGCCGTCCGGCCGGGTCGCTCCGACGAACTGGCACAACTTCAGGATTTCTTCCGGTTCTTTCCAGTTGTGCAGGTCGTGGATCGTATCTGTCCCGGATATAAAATACAAGATATACGACGGTCCGTAGAGCTTCTTCAGGAAGCGCAGCGTATCGACCGTATAGGAGTTGCCCTTGCGGCGCATCTCCATGTCACTGACTGTAAAACGAGGATTGTCAGCCGTAGCCAGGCGCGTCATGGTCAGGCGCTGCTCGGCCGTCGCCCCGTTGACGTTCTTGTTGGGCGTGATATATGACGGCACAAAGAGTACCTTGTCCAGGTGAAAGGTCTGGCGCGCTTCTTCGGCAATCATGAGATGGCCTAGATGGATGGGATTGAAGGTCCCCCCCATGATGCCGAGCCTAGTGATTTCCATGGTACCAATAAATTCCTCCCCAGGCGATAGCTACTGCTAACGCATAAAGCAATAAAAATTTGGCATAATGCCGGTATTCGAACTGCGTCTTCGGTGAAGCCGCATATTGGCGCAGGGTCCGTCCATACCCGCGCAGCCGGGCCAGCCTCACCGGATCTGACCGTTGCCGTCGACGAGGTATTTATAGGACACGAGTGCTTCCAGCCCCATAGGGCCGCGGACGTGCAGCTTCTGCGTACTGATACCGATTTCGGCGCCAAAACCAAATTCAAAGCCATCGGTGAAGCGCGTCGACGCATTGACATAGACGGCCGCCGAATCGACAGCCGCCTGGAAAGCGGCAGCTGTCGCCTTATTTTCCGTAATGATGGCTTCGGAATGATGGGTACTGAAGCGGCGGATGTGGTCCAGTGCTTCCTGGAGGGAGCCGACGACCTTGACCGACATGATGAGGGCATTGTATTCCGTCGCCCAGTCTTCCTCGCTGGCCGCCTTCATGGCACTCGACTGGCAAGCTTCGTCGTCACCGCGCAGTTCGACGCGGTCCGCTTCCATGACCGGTGCCAGCTTCTTGAGGAAGGCATCGGCCACATCGCGGTGGACCAGGAGCGTTTCCATGGCGTTGCACGTCGACGGCCGCGAAACTTTGGCGTTTTCGACGATGTGGACGGCCATGTCCAGGTCGGCGTCTTTATCGACGTAGACGTGGCAGACGCCGCTGCCCGTTTCGATGCAGGGTACTGTCGCCGTATCGACGACCATGCGGATCAGGCCGGCTCCGCCGCGGGGAATGGCCAGGTCGATATAGCGGCGCAAGGTCAGTAATTCTTTGACCAAGGCCCGGTCGGTATTCTCGATGAGGTTCACGGCATCGGCCGGGAGACCGGCTTTGGCCAGGCCTTCGCGGATGACGTTAGCCAGGGCCGTATTGGACGCGATGGCTTCGCTGCCGCCGCGGAGGACGCAGGCGTTGCCGGCTTTGACGCAGAGGACGGCTGCGTCGACGGTGACGTTGGGCCGCGATTCATAAATGATGGCGATGACCCCTAAGGGCACGCTGACCTTGCGGATGTGCAGGCCGTTCGGGCGGTCCCATTCGTCGAGGACGACGCCGGCCGGGTCAGGCAGGTCGATGACCTGGCGGACGCCTTCGGCCATGGCGGCGATGCGGTCCTTGGTCAAAGTCAGGCGGTCGACCATGGCTTCGGCCATGCCCTTTTCCCGGGCCCGCTTCAAGTCGACGGCGTTGGCCGCCAGGATATCGTCTTCATGGGCGACCAGGCCGTCGGCAATGGCCGCCAGGGCCTGATTCTTTGCTGCCGTCGATGTCGCAGCCAGGGCATACGAGGCTTCTTTGGCATCGCGGCCTTTACGGAATACTTCGGATATCATGGAAAATACCCCCTTCTAATACATGGCGACGAGATTGTCGCGATGAATGACTTCCTCATAAATGCCATTGTGGCCGAGGACCTTGGGAATGTCGGCAGACTGCAGGCCCTTGATGGCATTGATGTTGACACTGCTGTAGTTGCTGATGCCCTTGGCAATGGTCAGGCCGTCGTAGACGACGCTGACGATGTCCCCTTCGTCAAAGATACCTTCGACGGCGGTGATGCCGACGGGCAGGAGGCTGGAACCGCGGTCGATGATGGCGTTGCGGCAGCCTTCGTCGACGATGAGCCGGCCCTGGGCCTTGCTGCCCGATACGAGCCAGCGTTTCTTCGAATGTAGCGGCGTTTCCTTGGCTTTGAACAGCGTCCCCACTTCCTCACCGGCGCAGATGCGGCTGATGATGCCGTCTTCACTGCCCGAAGCGATGACCATGTCCACGTCGGCGGCGGTAGCAATGGAGGCCGCCTGGATTTTCGTGTACATGCCGCCGGTGCCCATGCTGGAGCCGGCGTCGCCGGCGATTTCATAGATGTGCTTGTCGATGTTGTCGACGACGGGGATGATCTTGGCATCGGCATGGGTCCGTGGATTATCCGTATAGAGCCCGTCGATGTCCGACAGGAGGATGAGCAGGTCCGCATCGACGAGGCCGCTGACCATGGCCGACAAGGTGTCGTTGTCGCCGATTTTGTATTCGTCGACAGCGACGACGTCGTTTTCATTGATGATGGGAATGACGCCCATGTCGAGCAGGGTCAGCAAGGCGTTGCGGGAGTTCATGAATTTGCTCCGGTCCTGGGAATCCATGCGGGTCAGGAGGACCTGGCCGACGACCTGGCCGTATTCGCGGAAGAGCCGTTCATACGTATGCATGAGGACGCCCTGGCCGACGGCGGCGAGGGCCTGCTTTTCCCGGATCGACCGGGGCCGGTGGTCCATATGGAGGGGTGCCAGGCCGGCGTTGGTGGCGCCGGAGCTGACGAGGATCATCTGCTTGCCCTGGTTCTGAAGGTCCGCCAGTTCCCGAACCAGGTGTTCCATGCGCTGGTAGTTCAGTTTCCCCGTCGCATGGGAAATGGTGCTGGACCCGACCTTGACGACGATGCGTTTCTTCTGGCCGAAGTCCCTGCTTGTACTGTTCACAAAGCCTCACGTCCTAATCTTTAATAAATTCGAAATGAGATTTCTTGTCTTTCTTCTTGAATAAGACGCCGTAGTGGCCGATGACCTGGATGAGTTCGGCGCCGAGCATGTCGGCCAAATCTTCCATGGTTTCCTTCGTCGGCAGATTGGCGTTGTTGAGGACGTGGGCCTTGATCAGTTCCCGCGCCGTAATGGCAGCCCGGGCGCTGTCGATGACAGCATCACTGAGGCCGTCCTTGCCGATCTGGACGACAGACGGCATGAGGCTGGCCATGCCCTTGAGTTGCTTCTTATCTTTATTGTTCATGTGGATCTCCTTGTACTCAGTATTATATAAAACATGGTGGACTCTGCGGGCTCGCCACATGCGAGCCCCTACGGAGGCCTGGTGCGTTACCGCCGGACTCAGGCGGGCTCGCCACATGCGAGCCCCTACGGGGTGCCGGGGGCGTTACCGCCGGACTCTGCGGGCTCGCCACATGCGAGCCCCTACGGAGGCCTGGTGCATTACCGCCGGACTCAGCGGGCTCACCACGTGCGAGCCCCTACGGAGGCCTGGTGCGTTACCGCCGGACTCTGCGGACTCGCCACATGCGAGCCCCTACAATGGCTTCCCTATCAGGGGAGCCATTGGCGGCCTGCGTCATTTGTGGTATTCAAATTCCATGGAATAGATGCGGACGGTGTTGCCGTCCTGGATGCCGTGTTCCTGGAGGAGCTTGTCCAGTTCCATGTAGCGCCAGATGCGCTGGAAACGGCGCAGGGACTGGTCGTCATCGAAGTTGGTCATGGCGACGAGGTTTTCGATGCGGGCGCCGGTGATGACGAAGGCGCCGTCGTCGTCGCGCTTGACTTCAAAGTCCGGTTTGTTCTGGGCCTTATAGACGACTTCTTCCGTCGTTTCATCCGGTTCTTCCACGTATTCTTCCAGCATCGTCCAGACCCGTTCCAGGAGCTTGTCCATGCCTTCGCCGGTCATGGCGCAGATGGGATAGACTTCGACGCCGTGGGCGGCCATGTAGTCCATGAGCCGTTCCAGGTTGTCCGAATCGCCGAGGAGGTCGATTTTATTGGCCGCTACGATTTGCTGCTTGCGCGACAGCTTTTCACTGTATTTCGCCAGTTCCGCGTTGATTTTTTCATAGTCTTCGATGGGGTCGCGGCCTTCGATGCCCGATACGTCGATGACGTGGATGAGGATCTTCGTCCGTTCGATGTGGCGCAGGAAATCGTGGCCCAGGCCGACGCCTTCACTGGCGCCGTCGATGAGGCCGGGTATATCGGCCATGACGAAGCTGCGGTGATCCGGCAGGTTGACGACACCCAGAATAGGGTTGAGCGTCGTGAAATGGTACGCAGCCACTTCCGGCTGAGCTGCCGACACCTTGCGCAGGATGCTCGACTTGCCGACGCTGGGATAGCCCAAAAGACCGACGTCAGCCAGGACTTTCAATTCCAGGCGCAGCCACCGTTCTTCCCCCGGTTCCCCCCGTTCGGCAAAGGTCGGCGTCCGGTTGGCACTGGTGCGGAAATGCCAGTTGCCGCGGCCGCCGCGGCCGCCTTTGGCGACGATAGCCCGCTGGCCGTCACGGGATAAGTCGGCCATGACCTGACCCGTTTCTTCGTCCTTGACGATGGTCCCCAAGGGGACGGTGATAACTAAATCTTCGGCGTTGCGGCCGTACTTGTTGCTGCCTTCGCCCTTGCCGCCGGGTTTGGCCTTGAACAGGCGGCGGAAGCGGAAGTCGACGAGGGTATTGACGTTGCGGTCGGCGACGAGGACGACGTTGCCGCCCTGACCGCCGTCACCGCCATTCGGTCCGCCCTTGGGGACGAACTTTTCGTGACGGAAGCTGCTCATGCCGTCGCCACCCTTGCCGGACTGTACAAAAATTCTTGCTCTGTCTATAAACATATTTCACCTCATAGGAATACATGCGGATACAGAAAGAGACACAGCATACATATACCATGTCTCCTGTCTATCTGTCCAAAAATATCTAATTACCGTTACTATCAAATTTTAAAGCATATTTGCCCATCTGTAAAGTCATTTTTCCCGAATAATTTCCAAAGCCTTTTCAAATTGGCTGTCTTCCGGGTCCGACGGGGTCAGGGGGACGACGACATCGGGCTCGATGCCGACGCCGTCGATTTCGCGGCCATTGGTCGTCCGATACTTGGCGACGGTCACTTTGACGGCTGACGAGGAATCGACAGGGAAGACGCCCTGGACGGTCCCCTTGCCGTAGGTCTTGACGCCGACGATGGGGCCGAGCTTCATATCCTGGACGGCACCGGCGATGATTTCCGAAGCGCTGGCCGAATTTTCATTGACCAGGACGACAAGGGGAATGGGGTCCTCCGTCCCCTGGGCCGTGTACTGGTCCACTTTGCCATCTTGTTCCGTATAGGACACGATGGTGCTGTCAGGCGGCACAAAATTGCTGGCCACGCCGACAGCCTGTTCGACGATGCCGCCCGGGTTGTCGCGCAAGTCGAGGATGAGCTTATTCATGCCCTGTTCGCGGAGCTTGGTAAATTCTTTCGTGAAATCATCGGCTGTGCCCTCACTGAAGACGGCGACGCGGATATAACCGACATCCGTACCGTCGACCATCTTGCCGGCCACGGTCGGCACGTGGATCTGGCGGCGCTGGACAGTGAAAGATTTTTCTTCGCCATCGCGGCGGACGACGAGGTCGACGCTGGTATCGACAGGACCGCGGATGTGCTGGGACACATCTTCCAGCTTATAGTCTGCGACAGACGTCCCATCAATGGATACCAGGATATCGCCGCGCTGGAGGCCCGCTTCTTCAGCCGGACTGCCTTCCATGACGCCGGCGATGAGGATGCCGTCATCGGTCGATGCGATGTAGACGCCGATACCGGCATAGGTGCCGCTCATCTGGGCAGAAAAATCTTTATACAAGTCGCCGCCGAGATAGGTCGAATGTTTATCCCCCAGCGTGCTGACCATGCCCTTCAAGGCCCCGTCAAAGATGGCGTTTTTATCGACATCTTCGGCGTAATGGCTTTCGATGATCTCCAGCGTCCGGAAAAACTCGAACATCGACGAAGGCCGGCCGGTATAATACCAAAAGAGGCCAACCATGGCGACAATCATGATAATCATACCGCTGCAAACATACCCCAGCGGCCGGCGGACGTTCTCCCACGTCTGCCGTAAACTATGTTTCCCCATTATGGTGCCTCCTTATATAGTGTGTGATGTAGTCAAACATCAAACTTCATACCTCAAACATATCCCTGCGGATCGACGGGGTCGCCGTTGGCGCGGACTTCGAAGTGGACGTGAGGGCCGGTGGAGTTGCCTGTCGAGCCGGCGTAGGCGATGACCTGGCCCTGAGAGACGCTCTGGCCGACGGAAACGGCGAGTTCCTGATTGTGGCCGTACAAGGTCGACAGGCCGTTGCCGTGGTCGATGACGACGGCATAGCCATAGCCGCTGACCCAGCCGGCTTCGACGACAGTCCCGCCGTCGGCGGCCTGGACAGGGGTCCCATAATCGACGCCGATGTCGATACCGCTATGGTAGATGGTCGTCCCGAAGATGGGATGAGTCCGATAGCCGTAAGGCGAAGTGATGACGCCGTTGACGGGCCAGATCATGGCACCGGTCCCTCCCCCGCCGGAAGGCTGGGAGCTGCCGGCATCACTGCTTTCGCCCTGGTCGCTGCTGTCGGGAGCGGCCGGAGCCGGCTGGGCTTCAGCCGACGCCCGCTGGCGCAGCATCTCGGCAATGGACTGGGAAGCCTGCTGATATTCGGCATAAGCCTTTTCTGCCGTCGCCTTATCGGTCTGAGCCTGGTAGAGGACGGCCTGTTGTTCTTCTTTATGCGATGCGATTTCGTCGCGCTTGGCCTTCGCTTCATCGCGCAGTTTGGCCTGGCGGTCGCGCTGTACTTCTAACTCTTTCTGGGCCGCTTCGATGGCCGCCCGTTCCCGGCGGATGTCGGAAATAAGGGAAATATCGGCATCGACGACGCGGCGCAAGAGCTCCAGGCGGTTCGAGAAGTCGCTGAAGTCCTTGGCGCCGAGGACGACGTCGAGGTAGCTCAGCTGGCCATGCATGTAGACGTCGCGGATGCGCCTGGTAAAGACTTTCTCCCGCTTCTCCAGGCGGGCCCGGTTCTCGTCGAGCTCGGCCTGAGTCGCGGCTATTTTTTCTTCTGTCGCCGCCAGGTCAGCCGTTACCGTCCGGTATGCGCCCTGGGCCGCTTCCAGGCTCTTCTGGATTTCATAGAGCTTGTCGCTGACGTTGTCGATGACCATTTGGGCCTGGGCCTTCTTTTCGCTCTGCTCGGCCATACGGGTCTGGACGTCGTCCAGCTGGTCCTGCAGGTCATCGTCGGCAAATGACAGGAGGCACGACGACAACAGGGCTGCCGTTACGGCCAGGATAATGTATCTTCTTACCATATTACACCTTCATATATCGTTTCAGCGAAATCGTACTGCCCAAGGCGCCGATGATCATACTGATGACCAGGAGGATGGCCGCCGTGCGGTACATAAAGGGATAGACACTGACCATGGGCAGGAAGGCCAGGGACTGATGGATGGCCGTGACGGCGAATCCATAGAACTGCCACAAGGTCAGGTCAGCCAGGACGCCGCCGATGAAGCCCAGGAGCAGCCCTTCCAGGAGGAACGGCCAGCGGATGAACCAGTTTGTCGCGCCGACGTATTTCATGATGGCGATTTCCTTGCGCCGGGCGAAGACGGTCAGGCGGATCGTATTGGAAATGATGAACAGCATGGCCAGGGTCAGGAAAATGATCAAGGCAATGCCGCCCCAGCGGATGATGCGCGTAATCTGGAAAAGCTGTTCGACGATTTCCTGGCCGTAATGAGTCCCTTCGACTTCGGGATAATCGGAAACGATGTCCGCCGTCCGGCGCACGGCTTCCGGTTCCGTAAAGGTCACTTCATACGAACTGGGCAGGGGATTCTTGCCGTCCAGGGCGTCGAGGATACCCGGCTGGTCCTTCATGCGTTCCTTGAGGATATCCATGGCCTGGTCCTTATCGGTAAAGGCAACGGACTTCACATCGGGCAGGGCGCTCAGGCGGCGGCCGACGCTGTCGATGTCCTTCTGGCTCACGTCTTCTTTGAGGTAGACCGTGATCTCGACCTGGCTTTCCAGGTTCTCGGCGAAGTAATCGAGGTTGGCCACGAGGGTCAGGAAAAGGCCCAGGATGAACAGCGACAAGGCGACGGTAGCGATAGAGGCGATGGACATGAAGCGGTTGCGCCAGAACGACTGGAGCGCTTCGGCCATGTAATAGCGCATGGTCCTAAGTTTCATCGTCGTATCCCCCCTTCTGTTCATCGCGGACGACTTTGCCGCCGTCGATTTCGATGACCCGCTTGTTCATCATGTCGACGAGGGTCTTATCATGGGTCACCATGAGGACCGTCGTCCCCATGTGGTTGATTTTCTTGAAGACTTCCATAATGTCCTGCGACGTTTCCGGGTCCAGGTTCCCCGTCGGTTCATCGGCAATGAGCAGCAGCGGCCGGTTGACGATGGCCCTGGCAATGGCCACGCGCTGCTGTTCGCCGCCGCTGAGGTTCCGCGGCAGGGCGTCGGCTTTGCCCACCAGGCCGACCAGGTCGAGGACGTCCCGGACACGGCGGCGGATGAGGCGCCGCGGCGCTTCGATGACTTCCATGGCAAAGGCCACGTTTTCCTGGGCCGTCTTATTGGGCAGGAGGCGGAAGTCCTGGAAGACGATGCCCATTTTGCGGCGCAAGTAGGGCACGCGGCCCTTGGCCAGTTTATTGACTTCGATGCCGTTGACGAAGACCGACCCCCGCGAGGGCAGTTCTTCATGGGACAAGAGCTTGATGAGCGTCGACTTGCCGGCCCCGCTGGCACCGACGACGAAGACAAATTCGCCCTTGCCGATATGGAGCGATACGTGGTCCAGGGCAATGGAACCATTGTCATAGACCTTGGATACGTTCTTTAATTCAATCATAAAGACCTCCGATGCTGTTGCAGGCGCTTGCGGACGCCCTTGCGCCCTTCCAGGATACGCAGGGCCAGATAGGCATTGCGCAGGGACTGGCGCCGCAGATGATTGAGGCGGGCCTTGATTTCCGGTGCCAAATGGCCGAGAGATAATTTTTTCGTCACGTCGGCGACGATATCTGCCGCCTCGACGTCTTCCGTCGTACCGCAGACCTTATCGCCGATGAGGTTGATGAAACTGTCGATTTTCGGGTCATACGACACGGCCGTCGCCGGCACCTGCATGATGGCCGAAAAGATGAGGGCGTGCAGGCGATTGGCAATGACCGCATCCATACAGCCCATGAGAGACATAAATTCCACCGTCGTATAGTGGCCGTCGAGGACGACGGCCTTCGTCTTCATGCGGCTGGCAATATCGCGGCCTGCTTCGACATCGGCCGGGTACTGCATGGGGATAAAGATGACGTGGACGTCCTGTTTTTCCTGCAATTCGTCGGCCGCAGCGGCGATGGCTTCCTTATAGGCATCGTGGTCCTGCCAGTTGCGGACGGCAATGCCCAGGCGCCGGCGGATGCCGGTGATGCCGTGCTTCTTCAGGATGTACAGGCCGATTTTCTTGTCGACGGGATGCATGGACAAGACGGCATCGGCCGTCACGTGGACCGGTGGTTTGGTCACGCCCATGGCAGCCAGTTCAGCCTTGGAATCGGCATCGCGGACGCCGATGACGGCGACGCGCTGCAAGACCTTGCGCACGGCCCGGCGGGCTTTGGCACCGCGGACGGGACCGATACCCTGGGCATAGAGCATGACCGGCTTCTTGAAGAACAAGGCTATTTTCATGATCCACAAGTAATAATAGAGGCTGCGGGCACTGGTCACGTCCTGCAAGAGGCTGCCACCGCCGCTTATAAGAATATCACAGCGGCGAATAGCCGCTGCGATAGCGAAGAAGTTCAGGCGGTGTACAGCCTGTACGTTATGGTTTTCCCGGGTCATGCGGCAGTTGCCGGTGATGACCGTAATGGATACGTCGGGAATGATGTCTTTCAGGGAGCCGACAATGGCAGCCAGCATGGCTTCGTCGCCGGCATTGGCAAAGCCGTAATAGCCGGAAATGACGACTCTAGTCACGATGGGCCACCTGCTTTCCCAGCCACGTCGTCACATAGCTGACGATGGCAATGGCAATGATCAATCCGATGCCGACGACCATGCCCGTCACCCAGCCGTTGATGCCGCGGATGAAGGACATGAGGAAGGGCGTCCGGATATGGGCGAAGGTTTCGACCATGGAGCCGACGCCGATGGCAGCGGCGATGACCAGGAAGAAGTGCAGCAGCTGCGGCCATTTACGGTACAGGGCAGCGACCATGAGGTAGAAAGCCGGATGGCCGATGAGAAATTCCTTTTCCCGCGGACGGGCATAGAGGACATTTTCCAGGAAACGGCGCATGGCCACTTCCACGCCCGGTACGGGGACGCCGGCCGTGTGACCGCTGCGGCCGACGAAGATGACGCCCGCCAGGGCCAGGACGGCCAGGATGAGGATAGTCCCCATCTTGATAGGAATGTTGAGGAAATCCTTGACGAAGACTTTGAGGTCTTCTGGCGAGGCGATGGTCTGTCCCATGAGCGGGAAACGGCGCAGATAGCCGATGGCAACCAGGAGCAGCGGCAGGACGAAGGTCAGCTTGACGCCGCGGTAGAAGTCAAATTCCATGAAGAAGCGGATATTGCCCAGCATGGCGGCGATATAGAGACCGCCGATCATGGCGACGGCGACGGCAAAGAACAAGCCGATCGTACCGTCGCGGACGACCCGGCCATAGCCGAGCTTCCTGGTGATTTTCTTTTTCTTCCAGTGGTCCAGGGCCAGGAGGATGGCCGCTGTCGGCGCAGCCGTAGCACAGCCGATAGCCCAGACCTGAAGGAACAGGGCCCCTTTGGCGACGACAGCGCCGATGACGGCGCAGACGATGCCGATGGCCATGAGGATATAGTTCTTGCGGTCCGACAGGGGAATGAGCAAGTTGAGGACAAAGACGAAGCCGCAGGCTGCTGCCGCTGCCGTAATGGCCAGGAGCAGGCGGTTCGGATAATACGGCGGCATGATGGACGCCTTGCCCAAGGTATAGCCGCGGTCCGTCAGTTTCTGCGAAACCATCTTGACATAGGACAAGTTAGTCTGAGTCAGGTTCATACCGTGGAGGGGCTTCTTATAGAGTGGATAGAGATTGACCCGGGCATTGCGTTCCAAATCGCTGATATAGTAGCGCATGGCCGCTTCTTCAGGCGTAATCTTTTCCAATTCTTCCTTGGCCATGGCATAGACGCGGGCCGTGCGGTAATGGACCAGGCCGGCCAGGTCGTACATGCCGTCCTGCTGGTTATACTGGAGCTGGTTGACCGATTCGATCATATAAAAGGGAATATCCCGGTCATTCAGGTTGTCTGCCGTATAGTCCAGCATGGTCTTGCGTTCGGCATTGACCGGCGTATAGCCCAGGACTTCCTTGCCGACGAACATGATGCCCGATACGTTCTGTATCTTATCGGCGCGGTCGAAGAAATGGGCGACCTGTTCTTTCGTCGGATTGCTGTAGTTCGTCGGACGCAGGATGACGTGGAACCCGTGGTCCGTAATGGTCCTGGCATCAGCACTGAGGATGCCAAGGTTGACGTCGCCCAGGCCAGGCATGACGCCTTTGATGCCGGCCATGCGGTACTGGCCGTTGGACATGATTTTCACCTTGTCATCGCCCAAGCGGGCCTTGAGGTCCGATACGACTTCATCGAAATACAAGTCCCTCTGGCTCTGGGGCTTGCCAATGAGGTAGTAGTCATAAGACTTGTCCATCAGGCCGAACTGGGGATAATAGAGATCGGCGCCGAGTTTCGTCACCAGCGACAGTTCGCCGCGCTGAGTCAGTTTGTTGAGGGTTGCATCGTAAATAGTAAAGCTCGTCACGCCGGCATCGCGGCACATCTGGAGAGCCGTGTCGAGGTCGTAGCCGTCGTTCCGGGCCATGACGACGATAGCATCGTAATCCATAGCCTGTTCTATCGTCATCGACTTGTCTTCTATGGCATTGCGCTGTACGCACATGACCAGCGCACAGACGAGGCCGATGAAGACGGCCAGTATCATCGCCAGCATACTGCGTTTATTCATATTTGTCATTCTTTTCACCTTATCTATGAGTTGCTCACCTGGCCATGGATGGTCAGGAGGCCGTCGCGCATGGTTACGCTGTCCGGCTGGATTCCCAGGGGAAAGCCGGCAAAGTCGTAAATATCAGCACTCGCCATCTGCGTCGTGCTGATCTGCATGCCCATGCCTTCCACCGTCACTGACGACGGGATGAACATGAGCTTCGACCCTTTCATGCCAAAATGACCGCGGACGTCGGCCTGGGCCGACACGAGGCCGCCCAGTTTCACCCGCCCCTGGACGCGGACAGCATCGTCTTCAAAAGAGACTTGCGGGTCCTTCAAGCCTTCGACTTTTTTCACGAGGAATTTTTCCAGCTCCTCGCTGCGGATGGACGCCGTCATTTCCCCGCTCTCTGCCCGCGTGACCCGTACTTCCTGATCAGCCAGGGCCAGGAGCGGCTTGAAGTGGACGCCGTAGAGATTGCAGTCGAAGTGGGCGAAGGTCAAATCGCCAGCTTGGAAGTTGGTGGCATGGACGGTAATGGCGTCGATGTCGCCGAGGAAGATTTTGGCTCCCGGCGACGCCTGGACGCGGACATCATCGCTGTGCAGATTGAGCGTCGCCGACAAGGCTTGGCAAAGGCCGACTTCGGCCAGCTGCGGTGCATAGGAATTGGCACCGACCAAGAAGGCTGCGACGATGACAAAGAAAATCATCCATTTTTTCATTTAGAGCTCCTGCTTTGCTAACTTCTTTTCTTTCTCCTGCTGCAAATAGCCTTCGATGAAGATGTCCAGGTCGCCGTCCATGACAGCCTGGATATTGCCCGTTTCGACATTGGTCCGATGGTCCTTGACCAAATTGTACGGGTGGAACACATAGGAACGGATCTGGCTCCCCCATTCGATAGCCTGGTGGACGCCGCCGATTTCGGCTTTCAGTTTTTCCTGCTTTTCCTGTTCCAGTTCAAAGAGTTTGGCCCGCAGGTATTTCAAGCACATTTCCTTATTCTGCAGCTGCGACCGTTCATTCTGGCACTGGACGACGATGCCCGTCGGCATGTGGGTCATGCGGACAGCAGAACTCGTCTTGTTGACGTGCTGGCCGCCGGCACCGGAGGCGCGGAAGTAATCGACGCGGACGTCGTCCATATTGATCTCGACCTCGACGTCGTCCGGCAGTTCCGGCATGACATCGACAGCCGTAAAGGACGTGTGGCGCCGGGCGGCAGCATCGAACGGCGAAATGCGGACCAGGCGATGGACGCCTTTTTCCGATTTCAAATAGCCATAGGCGTATTCACCTTCGACGCGGAAAGCGGCGCTCTTGATGCCCGCTTCATCGCCGGGCTGCATATCCAGGATAGTCAGTTTATAACCATTGCGTTCAGCCCAGCGGGTATACATGCGGATGAGCATCTGCGCCCAGTCCTGGGCTTCCGTACCGCCGGCACCGGCGTGGAAGGTAATGAGGGCGTTGCACTTGTCGTATTCGCCAGACAAGAGGAGCCGCACTTCCCGCTTCTCGATATCCTTGAGCAGGTCGTGGTACTGCTTTTCAATATCTTCGGCAAAGGAAGCATCGCCGTCTTCCATGGCCATTTCCAAATACTCGCTGAGGTCGTCAGCTTTGCGGACGAGTTCTTCGTGACCTTCGACTTCCGTCTTGAGCAGCGTCGCTTCCTGGGAAATCTTCTTGGCCTTTTCCGGGTCATTCCAGAAGGTCGGGTCACTCATCTGCATGTCTAAATCCATGATACGTTCTTTTTTCCGAGGTAAGTTAAAGTGAATCCCCGATTTCTTGTATTCTATGTTTCAGGTCTTCCAGAGGTTTTCTCATTTCATCTAGTAACACAAGTATCACCACTCTTCTAAAAAATAAATGTAATAGGTTATGCACAGGATTCGCGCGGTCGCCCCACATGGGCGCCCCTACGGCTGCCTTTTACTGCTTTTCTCTCTCTTCATCGCGCTTGATGTCTTCGGCGCTGACGGGTTTGCTTTCTTCATGGACTTCATGAGCCCCTTGGAGATGATCTTCCGCCTGCGGTACGGGCTTGCTGTACGTGACCTGGATATGGTAGAGGAAGGTAACGACAGTCCGCTTGATGGAGTCGATCATTTCTTCGAACATTTCATAGGCTTCGAATTTGTATTCGACGAGCGGGTTCTTCTGGCCATACGCACGCAGGTTGATGCCTTCTTTGAGGGCGTCCATGGCGTCGAGGTGGTCCATCCACTTGCTGTCGACGACGCGGAGCATGATGGCCTTTTCCAGTTCCTTCATAGTCGTTTCGCCGATTTCCTTGAGGCGTTCGTCGTAGAGGTCGACGGCGATCTGCTTCAATTTATCCTGGACTTCCACACGGCTCAGGTTTTCCAGTTCTTCTACAGTCGTCGCGTTCTTAGGCACGAAGTACTGCTGCATCTGAGCCAGGAGGCCGGCGAAATCCCATTCTTCCGGATAGAGCTTTTCGTCAGCGTATTTATCCAGGCCATCGTGGATGATATCGTCGACCATGCCCATGATGGTATCGCGCAGGGAATCGGCTGTCAGGACCTGGCGGCGCTGGCCGTAGAGGACTTCACGCTGCTGGTTCATGACATCGTCATATTCCAGGACGTACTTACGGATTTCAAAGTTGTGGCTTTCGACTTTCTTCTGGGCCTTTTCAATGGACCGGGTGATCATCTTGGCCGTAATCGGTTCGTCTTCATCCATGCCCAGCTTATCCATGAACTTGGAAATATTGTCCGAGCCGAAGATACGCATGAGGTCGTCTTCCAGGGACAGGAAGAACTGCGTCGTACCGGGGTCGCCCTGACGGCCGGCACGGCCGCGCAGCTGGTTGTCGATACGGCGGCTTTCATGGCGTTCCGTACCGATGATCATCAGGCCGCCCAGTTCGGCGACGCCCGGCCCGAGCTTGATATCCGTGCCGCGGCCAGCCATGTTGGTGGCAATGGTGACCATGCCCTTCTGACCGGCGTTCTTGATGATTTCCGCTTCTTTTTCATGGTATTTGGCGTTGAGCACGTTGTGGACGATGTTTTCCTTATCCAGGAGCTGGCTGAGGATTTCCGACTGGTTGATGGACGTCGTACCGACCAGGATCGGCTGGCCCGTAGCGTGGCGCTTCTTGACTTCCCGGACGACGGCGCGGTACTTGGCGTTCTTCGTCTTGTAGATGACGTCCGGCAAATCCTTACGGATAGCCGGCTTATTGGTCGGGATGACGTAGACGTCGAGCTTGTAGATCTTGTTAAATTCGTCTTCTTCCGTCTTAGCCGTACCAGTCATGCCGGCCAGTTTCTCGTACATACGGAAGTAGTTCTGGAAGGTAATCGTAGCCAAGGTCTTGCTTTCGCCCTGGACCTTGACGTTTTCCTTGGCTTCAATGGACTGATGGAGACCATCGCTGTAACGGCGGCCGAACATGAGGCGCCCGGTAAATTCGTCGACGATGACGATTTCACCGTTCTTGACGACGTAATCCTTGTCGCGGTGCATCATGAAGCGCGCCCGCAGGGCCTGGATGACCAGGTGGTTCAAGTCGAGGTGTTCGTTGTCGAACATGTTGCTGATGCCCAGCATCTTTTCGACTTTGGCAACGCCCGAATCGGTCGGCGCAATGGTCTTCTGCTTTTCGTCCATCGTGTAGTCGTCCTTGGTGAAGGTCTTGACGATGCCTGCCAGCGTATAATAGAGGTCCGTCGATTTTTCACCAGGGCCGGAAATGATGAGCGGCGTACGGGCTTCGTCGATGAGGATGGAGTCCACTTCGTCGACGATACAGTAGTTGAGCGGCCGCTGTACCATCTGGTCTTCACTGATGACCATGTTGTCGCGCAGGTAGTCGAACCCAAATTCGTTGTTCGTCCCATACGTGACGTCAGCGTTGTACGCCCGGCGGCGCTGGTCATACGTGAGGTCGTGGACGATGAGGCCGACAGACAGGCCGAGGAACTTATAGATGCGGCCCATATCTTCGCTGTCGCGGGTAGCCAGGTAGTCGTTGACCGTGACGACGTGGACGCCCTTGCCCGTCAGGGCATTGAGGTATACCGGCAAAGTCGCAACCAGGGTCTTCCCTTCACCAGTACGCATTTCGGCGATATCCCCGCGGTGGAGGACGATGCCCCCCAGGAGCTGGACGTCGAAATGGCGCATGCCCGTCACACGGCGCGACGCTTCACGGACGACGGCAAAAGCTTCGGGCAGAATGTCGTCCAACGTTTCTCCGTTGGCCAGGCGATTCTTGAACTCGAAGGTCTTTTCCTGCAGCGATGCATCGCTCAGGCCTGCCAATTTCGGTTCCAGGTCGTTGATGCGGCGGACAATAGGCCACATCTTCTTTAATTCATGCTCGGTATTATTCCCGAGCAGTCTTTGTATCAGTTTATTAAACACCTATCCGAGACCTCCAATTTACACAATTTGCAATCTACTCTGTGATATTATATCAATTATACATTATACCCCGACTACGACTCACAATGCAATACCTATTTCCCATATACAACAACGCATGAATATGCTAAAATAGTTTTATTATTTATATACCGCGTGAAAGGGGTTTTATGATTATGATGCAATATGATGTTTCCATATTGACGGCCTTTGCCTTGTACCTTCTGGTCATGCTGGCAATCGGCGTCTATTATTCCCGGTCCCAGCAACGGCTGAGTGACTATATCCTCGGCGGACGCAGCCTGGGGCCTTGGATCACTTCCATGAGCGCCGAAGCGTCAGACATGAGCGGCTGGATGCTCATGGGCGTCCCGGGTTTCGCTTATTCGACAGGCATCTCGGCTGCCTGGATTGCCATTGGCATCGCCATCGGCACGTACCTCAACTGGCAGTTCGTCTCCCAGCGCCTGCGCAACTATACGGAAGTTGCTAACAATAGCCTGACCATGCCGGACTACTTGAAAAACCGCTTCCACGATGACAAAAATATCATCCGCATCATCTCTGCCATCTTTATCCTCATATTCTTCCTTATATACACGTCGTCCGGTTTCGTCTCCGGCGGCAAACTCTTTGAATCGGTCTTCGGCATGGACTACTTCTCGGCCCTCCTGCTCAGTGCCGGCGTCGTCGTCATCTACACCTTCCTGGGCGGCTTCATGGCCGTCTGCTGGACCGACTTCATCCAGGGCTGCATGATGTTCCTGGCCATCGTCCTGGTCCCCGTCGTCGGCATGATCGCCTTCGGCGGCTGCGACGCCGTCATGACCCGATTAGCTGCGACGGCACCGAACCTCCTGGAAATGGCACCGGACACGACGACGACAGGCATCATCGGCATCATTTCCGCCCTGGCCTGGGGCGTCGGCTATTTCGGCCAGCCTCATATCCTGGTCCGCTTCATGGCCATCGGTGACCCGACGGAACTGAAGAAATCGAAACACATCGCCATGACCTGGGTCGTCATCTCCCTGGCCGCTGCCGTCCTGGTCGGCCTGGTCGGCAAAGTCGTCGTCCCGACGCCCTTAGCCGGCGCGGACTCGGAAAAAGTCTTCCTGGTCATGAGCCGCCAGCTCTTCCCGCCGTTCGCATCGGGCCTCATCTTGTCCGCCGTCCTGGCCGCCATCATGAGTACCGCCTCATCGCAGCTCCTGGTCACGGCATCGGCTATCTCCAAGGATTTTTATCACACCTTCATCCGCAAGAATGCCAGTGAAAAAGAACTCATATACGTCAGCCGCCTGACCGTCCTCGTCGTCGCCGCCTGCGCCATCGTCCTGGCCCTCAACCCGAACAGCTACATCCTGACCATGGTATCCTACGCCTGGGCCGGCTTCGGTGCCGCCTTCGGCCCGACCATCCTCCTGTCCTTGTACTGGAAACGCATGACCAAGAATGGCGCCCTGGCCGGCATCATCGTCGGCGGCCTGACCGTCCTCATCTGGAAACAATTCGCCTGGTTCGGCCTCTACGAAATCGTACCGGGCTTCCTCTTCTCGCTCATCGCCATCTACATCGTCAGCAAACTCGACGGCGAACCGAGCCAGGAAATCCAGGATGAATTCGAACAAGCCATCCACCATACGCCTAAAATCAGCGTCCTCCATAATGAGGATACGTAGGGGACGCCCAAAGGGCGTCCCGCCGCGCAGGCCGTCGTAGGGGCCGTCCCAAGCCTTTTGGGCCCGTCAAGTGCCGACTAGCGGAAGGCACAGGACGGCTGCCAAAACGGACAGCTGTAGCTGGGCGGCCCGTTGCGGGAATTCCATAAACTGGTGCCGTAGGGGCATCACATTGGGAAAAGGGGCTGTCGCACGAAGGCTTCTACCATCATGCGAGGTCCCTTCTGCAAACTTAATACGCAAAAAAGCTGCCGCATTATGCATTTCTGCTTAATGCGACAGCTTTTTTATTCATCTTTTCAACCTCTCAGTCAGCGATGCTGACAGCTCCCCTATCAAGGGAGCCACGGACTGCCAGCCCCTAGTATTCCGGTTCGATGAGGCCGTATTTCCCGTGTTTCCGTTTGTAGACGACGTTGATGGTGTCGGTCTTGGAATTGAGGAATACGAAGAAATCGTGGCCTACGAGGTTCATCTGCAAGATAGCTTCTTCCACGTCCATCGGACGAGCCGCGAATTTCTTGACGCGGGCAACTTCGAAGTTTTCTTCCGGAACAGCCGGGCCTTCGACGAGAGCGTCATTGAAAGCGCCTTTCTTCATGCGGCGGGCGATTTTCGTTTTATATTTATGAATCTGGCGTACCAGTTTATCATAGACTAAATCGATAGCAGCATACATATCATCGTTGGCTTCAACGCCGCGGAGGACGACGCCGTCCACTTTCAACGTGATTTCAGCGATTTTCCGATCTTTTTCTACAGAAAGCAGGGCCTGGACATTGACTTCGTTATCAAAGTATTTCGTAACTTTCTTTTCCTGTTTTTCAACGTGATCTTTCAGAGCCGGTGTAATTTCTAAATTTTTACCTCTAACGATGGTTGCCATAAAACATCCCTTCCTTTCGTGGGGAGATCCTGTCTAAGAAATGTATGGCTTTCATTCCTTGTGGTCTCTTCCCTTATATGTATAGTATTCAACACGGAGATGCAAATTCCTTCTAAAAAAACAAAAAAATTTGAAATTTTTTTATTTTGGGCCTGACGGCCAGGCCGGTCGCAGGTCGTCTCGGACTCAGATGCCGCTTTGCGGCAACAGATTCAAACTAACAACATCGCCTCGAGTAACCCTCGGCTTGTGGAAAAAATCGTGGCTCGTGGTTCGTAGCTCGTAAAAGCCCGCCATTATACCAGAATGGGCTGTGGGCAAATCTCACAGCGGGACGCCCTCTGGGCGTCCCCTACGCACAAGGCCGATGGCCGTGCATTTTTACCTGTGGCCGTGTCCTTTTCCATCGCCTGTATGCGATACCGTAGGGGACGCCTGAAAGGCGTACCGCCGTGAATCCTGGGTACAGCCGGAATTTATGACGATTGGCACGCGGTCGTAATACCATCATGAGTCTGTCGCGGCGGAACGCCGCATCTGAATCCGAGGAAAAATCGTGGCTCGTGGTTCGTGGTTCGTAAAAGCCCGCCATTATACCAGAATGGGCTGTGGGCAAATCTCACAGCGGGACGCCCTCTGGGCGTCCCCTACGCACAAGGCCGATGGCCGTGCATTTTTACCTGTAGCCGTGTCCTTTTCCATCGCCTGTATGCGATACCGTAGGGGACGCCTAAAAGGCGTACCGCCGTGAATCCTGGGTACAGCCGAAATTTATGACGATTGGCACGCGGTCGTAATACCATCCGGAGTCTGTCGCGGCGGTACGCCGCATCTGAATCCGAGGAAAAATCGTGGCTCGTGGTTCGTGGTTCGTAGCTCGTAAAAGCCCGCCATTATACCAGAATGGGCTGTGGGCAAATCTCACAGCGGGACGCCCTCTGGGCGTCCCCTACGCACAAGGCCGATGGCCGTGCATTTTTACCTGTGGCCGTGTCCTTTTCCATCGCCTGTATGCGATACCGTAGGGGACGCCTGAAAGGCGTACCGCCGTGAATCCTGGGTACAGCCGGAATTTATGACGATTGGCACGCGGTCGTAATACCATCATGAGTCTGTCGCGGCGGAACGCCGCATCTGAATCCGAGGAAAAACCGTAGCTCGTGGCTCGTAAAAGCTCACCATTATACTAGAATAGGCTGTGGTCAACTCTCTCTAGCGGGCTCGCCACGTGCGAGCCCCTACGAATACGGCCACGGGCCGTATGTGTTGATGCGGCTACCTGCGTCTTTTCCATTTTTGTGCCAAAAAAAGACCACCCATTTCTGAGTGGTCTTTTTGTAATCTTCCTGTAAAAGGAAGGATTAGAATACGAATACGAACTGAGCACGTGTTTCTTCGCCCGGATCAGCATTGCCGTCTTTGGCGCTGGTTGCGAAGGACTGCATGACCTGGAACTGAGCGTTCTTAGCAAAGGTGTAGTCGACACCAACGCCCCAAGATTTAACGTTGTTCAAGAGGCTATCGTTTCTCCAGCCATAGGTAGAACCCATAAAGGTTCCATCATCATCAGCAAAGCCATCGTCAGCATTGAGGTATTCAACCCAAGCGTCCCAGGATTTCGGCGTAGCGAAGTTAGCAGCACCGTAGGTCAAGCGGCCAACCCAGACTTCCGGGTCGTTGTCTTTGCTATCTGTGCTATTGTATTTTTCGTAGTTGGCCAGGGCATTCCATTTACCGAAGTTGACGCTGGCATAGGCACCCCAGGAATCGTCAAAACTAAATTCGTCCTTAGCAGTGCGATGCGAACCGCCAGCAACCGTGTAGTCATTGTAGTAAACACCAACAGCCGAACCAGCTGCACGGCCGCCGCCGAAGAAGCCGTCTAATTCGCCATAACCAGTTTTGACTCCATCGTAGTCTTTATCGCCAGCCATGAGGCTTTCTTTGAATTTACCGTAGCCAGCGGTTGCAGCAAATTTGTCGTTATGATACTGCAACTGAGCACCGTCGAAGGTATCACCATAGAGGAAGCCATAGCCATGGCCATTGCCCATGTCGTATTCATAGCGGCCTACGAGGAGATCCCAGTTATTGCCACCGAAGTTGTAATCGACATTGGCAAGATCTGTGGTAACATTATTTTCGCTGCTAGCCGGGCCATTATCAGCAAAGGAGCGAACGCCCGTCGTGATGCCATAAGTAACTTTCGTGCGGTCGTTAACCTGAGCATTAGCACGAACACGAACACGATAATCCCAAGAATTATCATTTGTCTGTTTATCGTTAACAACCTTTTCGTTACCGTTAGCGTCTTTAAATTTATCGCCTTCGCTCTGATAACGATAACGGATACGAGCGTCACCAGTGAGTTTTACGTTGCCAACGCGGTTTTCCAGAGCGCTTACGCGAACGCCGAGGTTGTTGAGTTCGTCAGCATATTCGTCAGCGAGTTTGTTGATAAGGGCGCGCTGTTCGACAGAAGCTTTGTCCATGTGAGCCATGGCTTTTGCGACCATTTCAGCAGCTTCGTAACGAGTGATGTTACGGTTGCCCTGGAAGTACTGGCCGTCAACACCCTGGATGATGCCGGCGTCAGCCAATTCTACGACGGATTTGTAAGCCCAGCTGTCAGACGGTACGTCGACGAACGGGTTAGCTGCGAAGGCACACGTTGCGCCAACAGCCATGGTTGCTGCGAGAGCTGCTAATACTTTTGTTTTCATGAGTATTACCCCTTTTCAAAAAATAAGTTTCTTATAAAGTCTTACTCCGTTACAAGCGAGGAATAGAAACATATTTTCTGAGGGTTCATTGGCGAGTTGTCCTAGTTTCCTCTCTTTTACTACCTCAGACGGTCTGTTTCTTCGTACCTCTTTTCACTAGTATACCTGTACAACACCATACTAGTTCTCTTCCACTATACTCTATTTTGCAAGTTTTGTCAAAATTATGTAAGTTTTTATCACGATAAAAAGTCCTGTAAAGGGCAGAAACAAGCCACGTTTTACGTATTATGCCAATTAGGAATATATAAAAAAAAGACCACCCATTTCTGAGTGGTCTTTGGCAATCTTCCTGTAAAGGGAGAGATTAGAATGCGAATACGAACTGAGCGCGTGTCTGTTCTTCCGGATCATTGATATCTTTGCCATCTTTAGCATTGGTGCCGAAGGACTGCATAACGCTAAACATAGCATTTTTAGCGAAAGTATAGTCAATGCCGACGCCCCAAGATTCAATGTTATCCATCTGACCGAATCTCCAAGAGTTCGTGGAGCCACCGATGAAAGCACCATCCTGTGCATTGATGTATTCAACCCAAGCATCCCAGGACTTCGGTGTTGCAATGTTAGCTTTACCATAAGTCAATTTGCCAATCCAAACGGATGCATCATCAGTTTTTTCGCTTCTAGCAGTTGCACGGTCTTTATCGAAGTTAACTTTTTCGTAGTTACCCAAGAGATTCCATTTGCCGAGATTCAAGCTAGCATAAGCACCCCAGAGGTCATCACCATAGAAGGAATCACCGGCAACTTCTTTGCCTTCACTACCAGCGCGAGTAAAGTCATTATAATAAACGCCGATAGCCGAACCAGCTGCACGGCCGCCGCCGAAGAAGCCTTCCAATTCGCCGTAGCCAGTCTTGACACCATCAATGCTGTTATCTACGCCAGTTAAATTATTTTCCATGTAGATATCATCAGCTGCTTCAGCTTTAAATTTACCATAGCCAGCGGTAGCAGCGAATTTATCGTTCTGATATTTCAATTCAGCACGGTCGAAAATATCGCCATACTGGTAACCATAAGCACGAGGACCACCAATTACATAGGCATCGGTACGGCCAACGCTGAGGTTCCAGTTGTTGCCGCCGAAGTTGTAATCGACTTTAGCGATATCCGTGTACGGATTATTTTCGCTACTAGCCGGGCCATTAGAAGAGAAGTTACGAGAATCAGTGGTAATACCATAAGTAACTTTCGTGCGGTCGTTGACCTGAGCATTAGCGCGAACGCGGACACGGTAATCCCAAGAATTATCACTCTTCTTGCCAGCCATATCAGCTTTATCCAAGCCTTTTTCACTCTTATAAGAATCCTGATAACGATAACGAATACGAGCATCACCAGTGAGTTTTACGTTGCCAACGCGGTTTTCCAGAGCGCTTACGCGAACGCCGAGGTTGTTGAGTTCGTCAGCATATTCGTCAGCCAATTTGTTGATGAGGGCGCGCTGTTCGACAGAAGCTTTGTCCATGTGAGCCATAGCTTTGGCGACCATTTCAGCGGCTTCGTAACGAGTGATGTTACGGTTGCCCTGGAAGTACTGGCCGTCAACGCCCTGGATGATGCCGGCGTCAGCCAATTCTACGACGGATTTGTAAGCCCAGCTGTCAGACGGGACGTCGACGAACGGGTTAGCTGCAAAAGCGCACGTTGCGCCAATAGCCATGGTTGCTGCGAGAGCTGCTACTACTTTGGATTTCATGAGAATTACCCCTTTTCCAATAAAAAATAAGTTTCGTAAAAAGCCTTACACCGTTACTAGCGAGCGCCGAAACGTATTTTTCCAAGGGTTCATTGGCGAGTTGTCCTAGTTTCCTCTCTTTTACTGCCTTGAAAAAGGTACTGTTTTTTTGCTCTTTTCGCAGGTGTTGCCTGCATCTGCACCACACCTGTTGCGATTATTATACAACTTTTTTCGAAGCTTGTCAAAATCCGATGCTTGCTGCCCTCTTTTATCATCGTAAAAATCGGCTCAACAAAGCCATTTCCCTTTCATTTTTTAATCGCCATTTTTAAAAACTTAAAGGGTGATTTTGCATAAAAATTTTATTTGTGTTTATTTATTCACAGTTCATTGTCTTTCATGGCAGTTTTATTTCAACTGTTATTGACTCTCATTCTTTTATTCTTCAGCCATTGCGACCACGACTGGCTCCATCCCTGTTTCGTCTGGTCTTGCACATACTGATAAAATAAAGACACCATTTCGTGTTTTTCATGATAATACGGTCCTTTCCAATCGCCCTGTTTAGGATGGGCCACGTCGTGCGGCGTGTAGTTGCCGCCGATTTCATACTGACGGTAGACGATGTCCTTATAGGGCAGGCCGGGATTTTTAATCATGTCGTACATAACCATGTAAGCCGTCGTCCGGCCGGCTCCGGCTTCGCAATGGAAATGGAGCCAGGCGTCATCCGGCAAGGTACGGACGAAAGCTAAGAAGGCGTCGATTTCACCCGGCGTCGGCCAAAGATGGTCCGTGTTAGCCAGGCGGACGTAGTGGATGCCTTTGCTGTCTGCCAGTTCCTGTTCCGTCTGGACGCGTCGGACCGCTATGACTCGAGGATGAATGGGCAAATCACCTTTCCCCTGGTCGTAGACGATGACGTCCTTTCCCAAAGCGGCCTGCAAGCGCTGCTGTTCATCAGCCAGGACTTCGGTCTGGGACTTGCCGATATTACCCCAATCGTGGCGGCCGTACCAGCTGACAGCCGTGCCGTTAAAGAAGCCATGCGATTCCTGCCGCAAGTCGACATCATAAATAGGGCCCTTGGTCTTCTTCCGCAACGCCTGGACCAGGGCGTCGAACTGGCGGGCCGAAAACTGGCCGGACCCAGAAATACGCAAATCATCCAGTCCTTTTCGCGACGGAATATACGACGCATCGACTTCCGATGCATATTTATGTTCTACCTTATGAAAAGGTGACTGACACGTGCGGAAATTCCGAGGCAAGCCCCCATTATTTTCCGCATCGACACGCCAGAAATGCCCTTCATAAGCGGCCGGCGCCAAAGCCGGCAAAGGCGTGCGTGCACCTTGAGAAAAAGCGATATTATCGCCATTTCCTTGACCTTGAACAACCATACCCATGGCCGAAAAAACAGCCAGGATGACTGCAATTTTTTTACATCTAATCATAATTTTTCCTTTCGATTGTAATAATTTGTTTTTATGCATTATACGTGTTTAGTAAAACGTGTGAGGGAATATATATAAAAGGGACCTGACCGCCCCGCAAGGCCGCCATTCGTAGGGGACGCCCAAAGGGCGTCCCGCGTGAATCCTGTGTACATCCCCAATGCCACAATGCGACGTTAAACTCAAGTAGACAACATCACCTCAGGAAACCCTCGGCTTGTGGAAAGGGCCCCATCCGGGGCCGTCGTAGGGGCCGGCCAAAGGGCGGCCCGCTATGCGCTGAGGGTTTCCCGAAGCGTCATTGTCAATTTGAGTTTGTCGCGGCGGAACGCCGCATCTGAATCCGAGGGAATTTCAACAAAAACACCGCCAATGGTTTCTTGCCCCGTAGCGGTGTTTTGTAATTATTCCTAAATCAATTTATTTTGTTTAGCAAGTTCCTTGATGATGGAAAGTGATAATTTGCTGTACTTTGCTACTTTTTCTAAGGCCATCCCATCCTTCAACATTTCAAGAGCTAATTCCAATTTTCCTTCCCTTCTGCCTTCTTTTCTGCCTTCTTTTCTACCTTTCTCCCATCCTTCTTGTTTGCCTTTCATCAGGCCATCTTCGTAGATTCCTTCTCCTAAGTTGCACATGACTTCCAAATCCCCCTCTTCTTCTTGTGTCAAATCAATCCCAAAATCATTATGCAGGGTCGTAATCTTTTCACTGGCGTTCTTTGATGATTTGAACATCAAATCAAGCAGTTTTATAAGCTGGTCTTTGACTTTGCTGTTTCCCAGATAGACAAAGATGATGCCCATGAGGTCATAATTTTGACAAGGTTCTTTATAGCGGTGCAGCAAATGCTGTTCTTTCAGCTGATAGCGGTTGATAGCACTTTTTCCCTGTGGGGCTTCCATGCAGATCCAAATAGTATAGACCTTCTTTATTTTATCGTAGTCGCTATTGGTAAATTCGGTTCCTTTTTGCGAAGAAATCAATTAGAAACCGGAACCGTACTGACTTCCGGCTTCCCTTCGATGTAGATATTGGCAATATCGTCGAGGCTGGCCGATTCAAATTCAGGAACCGTCCGTTTCAAGATATAAGCCAGCACCATTTTCTGTGACAAAACGCCTTTCGCTGCTTGATCGTAGTCTAGCGCCCCTGCCAGCTGCTCCTTTACATCCTGCATCATCTCTTCATCCATCGGCCACACCTCCTTGAGTTTATTGTATCAGATTTCAATTTCTTTGTACAACCGGGAAATAGCTCATCGAGAAAAGCTCACCATTATACTCGGACAGGCTGTGGTTAAATATCACAGCGGGCCGCCCTGACCGGGACGGCCCCTACGCACAAGGCCATGGGCCGTGTATTTTTTTGCGGTCCACAGGGCCATAGCGGCCTGCCATCTGCGACCGGCGAACTGCGTTCATTTCATGAGTTTGTTGCGGTGTAGCCGCATTCGTAGGGGCCGCCCAAAATCTTCTAACACGTCAAGTACAGAACGGTTACCTGGACAGATGGTAGCGGCGGGCGGCCCGCTACGCGCTGAGGGTTTCCCGAAGCGTCGTTGTTAGTTTGAGTCCGTCGCGGCGCAGCCGCATCTGAGTCCGAGGGAAAAGCAGTGGCTCGTTGTTCGTGGCTCGTAAAGGCCTGCCATTATACTCGGACAGGCTGTGGTTGAATATCGCAGCGGGCCGCCCTGACCGGGACGGCCCCTACGCACAAGGCCGCTGGCCGTGATTTTTTTGCGATCCATAGGACCGCGCAGACTGCGACCGACCGCCTGCGAACTGCGTTCATTTCATGAGTTTGTTGCGGTGTAGCCGCATTCGTAGGGGCCGCCCAAAATCTTCTAACACGTCAAGTACAGAACGGTTACCTGGACAGATGGTAGCGGCGGGCGGCCCGCTACGCGCTGAGGGTTTCCCGAAGCGTCGTTGTTAGTTTGAGTCTGTCGCGGCGCAGCCGCATCTGAGTCCGAGGAAAGGCAGTGGCTCGTAATCCGTAAAAAGCAAAAGAAAAAACCTCTCCTATTGGGAGAGGCTTTTTTTTAGGGTTGCGATTTCTTCGGCCAGGCGTTTTTCTTCTTCTTCGTTGCGTTCGATGGTGATGGTGAAGGCCATGCCTTCATCGGCGCCGTCTGGCAGGAGTTCGAGTGGAATCTGGAGCTGGTGTTCATCGTCGTTGAGGATGATGCAGGCTGTCTGTTCGGTAATGCGGTCGATACTTCCGATGAGTTCCTTTTTCATATCAGTGCTCCTTTGCGATGCTGTACGACGAGCCGTCGGTGGTGATGGTGATGGTACCATTGCGGTCGGTGCGATAGACTTCGACGTTGTATTTCTGCAAAGTCTTCAAGGTCGGTTCATGCGGAAATTTGTACTGATTACCGGCAGCACAGGAGATGGTTGCCGCTTTCGGCGCGATGGCTTTGACGAAGGCGTCGGACGACGAGGTCTTGCTGCCGTGATGGCCGACTTTGAGGACGTCCGATTTGAGGTCGGCCGGTTTGTAAGCCTTGAGGATCTGGTCTTCCGCTTCTTTCTGGGCATCGCCAGTAAACATCATGGAGAACTGACCATAGGTCATCTTGCAGACGATGGAATTATTGTTAGTCAGGCCGCTTTCGGAAACACCTTGGGTATTTTCTTTGGTAAAGGGTTTGGCCGGCGACAGGACTGTGAATTTGACGTCATCACCAAGGGTGAAGGTATCGCCTTTCTTCAAGACTTTATAGGCGATGTTCTTGGCTTTGATGTTCTTCAGATAATTGCGGTACATGGCCGTATTGGCGCTCTGGCCATTGTCGTAAATCTGTTTGATCTTGAAATCTTTGAACAATTCTGCCATGCCGCCCATGTGGTCACCGTGGGGATGGGTGATGACGACGATGTCCAGGTCTTTGACCTTGCGTTCTTTGAGCTGTTTTACCAAATCAGCCCGGCTGTCGACGTCACCCGTGTCGATGAGCATGTTCTTGCCTTTATACTGGATAAGCGTCGCATCGGCCTGGCCGACGTTAAGGACGGACACGCGCAAATCTTTGTCAGAAGCCGTCAAAGACTGAACGGCTTTGGCTCCGCCAGACGAGCTGGACGAAGCGCTGTTGCCACAGCCGGCCAGGATGAGCATGAGGCTCATGACCAGGGCCAGAGCGGCTGTAAAGAAGCTTCTTTTTTTCACGTTATTTTCCTCCAATCAAGGGCTGCTGCAAAATGGGCAGGGCCAAATCTTCTTCTAAGGATGCCAGGACCTGCGGCAGGGCATCGGCTGTTTCCATGGGGGTAAAACCATAAGGGCCGCGGTCCTTGCGGCAGGCATCGCCAGCAGCCCCGTGGAGATAGACACCGGCGCAGGCAGCACTGCACAAGTCGCTCATGCCCTGATGAGCTATCATGGCGGCAATCATGCCGGTCAGGACGTCTCCCATGCCGCCGCAGGCCATGCCGGCATTGCCTGTGGAATTGACGTAGACATTGCCCGTCTTGGCTGAAACGATGAGCGTCGGCGCCCCTTTGAGGACGAGGTTGACCTTCCATTCCGAAGCAAACTGCCGGGCTGCCGCGATGGGGTCCGCTTTGATTTCTGCCATAGACAGACCGCTGATACGCGAAAATTCAGCCAAGTGCGGTGTCATGATGATGCGGCTGCCGCGGGAAGCGATGAGGGCCTTTTCGCCGGCCAGCAGGTTGAGGGCATCGGCATCGAGGACGACCGGGCAGGTCACGGCGGCCAGGACTTTCAGGAGAAATTCTTTCGTCTCTGCATCACGGCCCAGGCCGGGACCCATGGCCAGGACGGACCAATTCTTGCTTTCGGCAATGATTTCATCGGCATCAGCGGCAGTAAAATGGTCGCCCGTACCGACGCCGCGGACCATGATTTCCGGCTGGACGCCGATGCAGTACGGTGCCGTCGCGCCCGGTACGCGGAGAAAGACCTTGCCTGCCCCGCTGCGGACGGCTCCATGAGCGGCCATGAGGGCGGCGCCGGCCATCTGGCTGCTGCCGGTGACGATGGCAATGGTACCGTGCGTCCCTTTATGGCTGTCCGGGCTGCGGGGTACGACGATTTCGGCGATATCCGATTCCTGCAACAAGTAAGCCGGATCTTCTTCGAGCTGCATGAGCAGCGGGCCGGGCATACCGATGGGATCGACTTCGATGTGACCAGCACAGGCCCGGCCGGGATAAAGGACCAGGCCCCGCTTGAGGGCGCCAAAGGTGACGGTCATATCGGCAAAGAGCGGCCCGTCTTCATCGTCATCGCCATTGCTGACAGCGCCCGTATCGGAGTTGACGCCAGTCGGCATATCGACGGCAATGACCGTGACGGCACCGGCGGCGGCAGCAGCATTGACTTCGGCAACGATGGAAGCAAGGGGCTGACGCAGGCTGCCGTGGAAGCCCGTCCCCAACATAGCGTCGATGACGACGGACGAGGCCAGGAGCCGTTTTTGCAGGAGCTGCCAGTCGGCATCGGATTGCGGTGCCGGCAAGAGCAGGCACGTTTCCTCATCAGCCAGCTGCTGCAAGGTGTGCAAGTGCTGACGCGCTTCATCGCTATAATCTTCTTCCTTGCCGAGGACATAGACATAAACCCTGGCACCGGCAGCTAAAATATGGCGGGCAATGACGAAACCGTCGCCGCCGTTGTTGCCTTTTCCGCAAAAGAGGACGACGTCCTTGCCGTCCCAGCCGTCAAGCCAGGCACCGGCCCGTTCGGCCACGGCGTGGCCGGCATTTTCCATGAGGACAGCCGGAGCCATGGCATATACGCCATGCATGGCGATTCGGTCCATATTCCGCATCTGAGCGGCAGTAGTAATTTTTTGCATAATATATTTCTCCTTTTTGTAAAGGGGCCTGATGGCCCCGCAGATTGCATACCGCCAGTCGCAGTCCGCCTTGGAATCAGATGCCGCTGCGCGGCGTCAAACTCAAAGTGACGATATCGCCTCGGGATACCCTCGGCTCGTGGAAAAGGCCGTGGTTCGTGATTCGTAAAAACATACTATCAGGGCTGAATGGGCTATGGTTGTACCTCACAGCGGGACGCCCTTTGGGCGTCCCCTACGCACCCGGTTGTAGGCCGTGCATTTTTTGTGACCTGTGGCCGTGTCCTTTTCCATCGCCTGTATGCGATACCGTAGGGGACGCCTGAAAGGCGTCCCGCCGTGAATCCCGGGTACAGCCGGAATTTATGACGATTGGCACGCGGTCGTAACACCATCCTGAGTCTGTCGCGGCAGAACGCCGCATCTGAATCCAAGGGAACAACGGCCCCTTCTACCCCAACACAGTGAAAGCGATGGCGTAATCGCCGTCGTGGGCGATGGACAGGGACGGAGGCTGTTCGGTCTTCAGTGGGACAGCCTGGGCGTAGTAGCCGTGGAACTGGTAATATGGGGCGCCCAGTGAATCATGACAGACTTCAACGTCCGTCCATTTCCCCTGGCGGAAACCCGTGCCCAAGGCTTTGAACAAGGCTTCTTTAGCGGCAAAGATGCCGGCCAGTGATTCAGCCCGCCACGTGCCATCGGGCCGCTGGCAATAGGATAATTCCTGGGCCGTGAAAAAGCGTCCTAGTGAACGGCCGTGACGCGATGCCATATCCGCAATACGGCTGATTTGTACGATATCGGTTCCACAATGCATCGGTTTCCTTCCTTTCGGGGAGAGATGGGGCCTAATTGGCCCCCGTTTTCGTCCATCGTAGGTCGTTCGTCGAGCTTTTGGGGCCTGACGACCTCGCAGATTTCATACCGCCAGTCGCAGTCCGCCTTGGAATCAGATGCCGCTGCGCGGCGTCAAACTCAAAGTGACGATATCGCCTCGGGATCCCCTCGGCTCGTGGAAAAGGCCGTGGTTCGTTGTTCGTGGCTCGTAAAAGCTCACTATTAGACCCGAATGGGCTGTGGTTAAATTTCACAGCGGGACGCCTTTTAGGCGTCCCCTACGCACAAGGCCAAGGGCCGTGTATTTTTTTGCGGTCCACAGGACCGCGGCGACCTGCCATCTGCGGCCTGCGTTTATTTCATGAGTCTGTCGCGGCAGAACGCCGCATCTGAGTCCGAACGAACAGCGGCATTATCTGACAGGAAATCAACCTCTCAGTCAGCTTTGCTGACAGCTCCCCTATCAGGGGAGCCATTGCGGACGGCCATCTGCGGCCTACGATTTCCCTCTTTTACTGCAAAAAGGAGGCTGCCGCATTGGCGGCAACCCCCTCTGTATTTCACTACCACTTCTGCATTCGGATACAAACGCCCAGACCTTCCAGGATAACCCGGAAGGTCATAAAGGACACGGTCATATCGTCATGAAGGCCGCAGGCTACTTTATAGGAAATGGTGACGGTCTGGTTCTGGTAATCGTAACGGAAGCCGTGCAGGTTCGTTTCAAAGGTGTACTTCGGAGCCGGGATGGCAAACTGCGGCGGCTTTTCGACTTCCAGGCCGTGGGTCAGGCGTTCGAGGATGACCCGTTTGGGCAGTTCAGACTGCAGCATCTCTTCTGTAAAGCTATCCAATACAGACATGTATCCCCCTTAGTCTTCGTCGAAGAAGTGCGCGTGGATAGCTTTGACGGCTTTATCGATGACGTCTTCAGAAATGAGGCAGGTAATGCTGATTTCCGAAGTGGAAATGATTTCGATATTGATGCCGTTGTCACCGAGGACGCCGAACATGCCGGCAGCGATGCCCGGATGGCCGGCCATGCCAGCACCGACGACGGAAACTTTTGCCATTTTGTCATCGATGAGGACGTCTTCGACAGGCATTTCCTTACGCAGGTTAGCCAGGACAGCCTTAGCCTGTTCGAGGTCCGTGCGGGCGATGGTAAAGGTGATATCCGTAACGCCTTCGTTGGCAATGCGGACACTTTGGACGATCATGTCGACATCGACGTGTTTTTCTGCCAATTCAGCGAAAACGCGATAAGCAAAGCCCGGTTTATTGGGAATCCCTAAAACGGTGATTTTTGCAACATTTTTATCCGAAGCGACGCCGCGGATGAGATACTGTTTGACTTCCATAGAGCAATCCTCCTGTATCATAGTTCCTTCATCTTCAGAAAAAGTCGAGCGTACGTGAATGGGGACGCCAAAGCGGCTGCCCATTTCTACGGCACGGGGCTGCATGACACCGGCGCCGAGTTTCGCCATTTCCAGCATTTCGCCGTACGTAATCTGGTCGATTTTCTTCGCATTGGGAACGACACGGGGATCGGACGTATATACGCCGTCAACGTCGGTATAGATTTCACAAACATCAGCATGGATGGCACCGGCAATGGCAACTGCCGTCGTATCGGAGCCACCGCGGCCGAGCGTCGTAATATCACCATGACCGGTGATACCCTGGAAGCCTGCGACGATGACGATATTGCCCTGGTCCAAAGCCTTCATGATGCGGCCCGGTTTCAATGCCAGGATGCGGCCTTTGTTAAAGGCGTCGCTGGTCTTGATACCGGCCTGTGCTCCCGTAAAGGAAATAGCCTTCTGGCCAGCTTCCTGGAAAGCCATAGCCATGAGGGCGATGGAGACCTGTTCGCCCGTCGTCAGGAGCATGTCCATTTCACGGCCGTAAGTCTTCGAAGTGATCTGCTTGGCTAATGCTACTAATTCGTCTGTTGTATCCCCCATTGCTGAAACAACGATGACGATTTTGTCTTCCGGCTGTTTGCCTTTCAAGACTCGTTGTACAATAGCCCGCATTTTGTCCGGCGTCGCAACGGAGCTGCCACCGAACTTCTTAACGATTAATGCCAACTTAAATCCCTCGCTTTTGTTTGTTTAAGTATTCATTATCATGGTAATTCATTCTTATGGTTTATTACCATCTGAAACCACTTATTGAAATAATATCATGGACAAGGGGAAATGTAAAGGCGCTGTCGCATAAAGACAGCGCCTTTTGAGTGCTAAGTTTGTAGTTTGTAGTGAAGTTTTTTAAATTTAAAGTCATCTTCTACTACAAACTCCGTACTATAAACTATAAAGAGAAAGGGGTCTCGCATGATGGCAGGAACCTTCGCACGACAACCCCTTTACATTCACAAGGTGATGAGTAATCAGTAAGCCGAGTTTTGTTCTGCTTGCGCAGCAGCAATCATCTATCTAGACATACCGTTGCCGGCATGTTCAAGCGACACAACCCGGAAGATCAGCGGGCCGCTTCATCCCTCCCCTATTCGGTCTTGCTCCAGATGGGGTTTACCTAGCCGATGCATTACTGCACCGCTGGTGCGCTCTTACCGCACCGTTCCACCCTTACCACTTGCGTGGCGGTACACATTTCTGTGGCACTATCCCTAAAGTCACCTTCGCCGGCCGTTAGCCGGCATCTTGCCCTACGGAGCTCGGACTTTCCTCTAATGCAAAAGCACTAGCGATTGCTTTTCATACTCATCATTCGTATAGGATAGCATATTTAGGGATGAGAGTCAAGGGCCTGACGGCCCGCAGACCGCTCGCCTCGAACTCAGCTGCCGCTACGCGGCGACAAACTCAAATTGACGACATCGCCGCGGGAACCCCTCGGCTCGTGAAAAATAGTGGCTCGTGGTTCGTGGCTCGTGGTTCGTGGCTCGTAAAAACCTACCATCATACAAGAATAGGTATGGTCAAATCTCATAACGGGCTGCCCGCTGGGACAGCCCCTACGCACAAGGCCGTTGGCCGTGTATTTTTTGCAATCTGTGACCTTTTTCTCTCCCATCGCCTATATGCGATACCGTAGGGGACGCCCAGAGGGCGTCCCGCCGTGAATCTTGAGCACAGCCGGAATTTATGACAGGTAACACACGGTCGTAATACAATCATGAGTCTGTCGCGGCGGAACGCCGCATCTGAGTCCGAGCGGACGGCGATACTATTTGACAGGAAATCAACCTCTCAGTCAGCTTTGCTGACAGCTCCCCTATCAGGGGAGCCATTGCGGACGGCCATCTGCGCTATATTCGCTTTATAGCTAACGCCCCAATGTCTGGCGGATTTTTTCTACGGCGCCTTTGATATCCTTCTGGCCTACGATAGCGGAAATCATGGCGAAGGAGCGGAAGCCTTCGTCGTAGAGGCTGCGGATGTTTTCCAGGCTGACGCCGCCGATGGTGACGACGGGCAGTTCATAGTGCAGTGCATAGGCTTTGGCTTCCGGCGTGACGACTTCGTCGGCGTCTTTTTTGGACTGCGTCGGGAACATAGGGCCGAAGCCGACGTAATCGGCGCCGTCAGCCAGGGCCTGTTTCATTTCGTCGATGGTATTGGTCGATACGCCGATGAAGACGTCCGGGCCGGCGAGTTGGCGGACAATCTGAGCCGGAGCATCGTCCTGTCCGACATGGATGCCATCGGCACCGCAGGCAATGGCCAGGTCCGTCGAATCGTTCATGATGAAAGTCACGTTGTGGTCGTGGCAGAGCTGGGCAATGGCCTTGGCTTCTTCGTACTTGGCGCGCCATTTCTTATGTTTTTCCCGGTACTGGATAATGGTGACGCCGGCAGCGATCAGTTCTTTGGCGACGTCCATATTGCTCCGGCCCAGGCAAAGCTCTTCATTGCCCATGATGGCATATACCGGATCTTCTAATAAATGTTTTACATGTTCTTCTTTAGTCATGATAGATTTTCCTTTCTATGGGAGATGTGGGGCCTGATGGCCGTGAAAAAGGCTGTGGCTCGTGGTTCGTGGCTCGTAAAATCCCGCCATTGGACAAGAATGGGCTGTGTTTAAACTTCACAGCGGCACTATCTGCCAGGAAATCAACCTCTCAGTCAGCTTCGCTGACAGCTCCCCTATCAGGGGAGCCATTGCGGACGGCCATCTGCGGCCTGCGACGCAACGGGCTGCCCGTTGGGACAGCCCCTACGCACAAGTCCGTTGGCCGTGTATTTTTTTCGGCCTGCGAACGGCGTTTATTCCATGAGTCTATCGCGGCGGAATCGCATCCGTAGGGGCTGTCCCAGGCCTTTCCAGCCCGTCAGGTACCGACCATCAGCCTGCATTCATTTTCATCGCCTGTATGCGATTTTGTAGGGGACGGCCACAGGGCGTCCCGCCGTGAATCCTGGGCATAGCCAGAATTTATGACAGGTAGCACACGGTCGTAATACAATCATGAGTCTGTCGCGGCGGAACGCCGCATCTGAGTCCGAGCGAACAGCCAATCAACCTCTCAGTCAGCTTCGCTGACAGCTCCCCTATCAGGGGAGCCATTGCAGACGGCGCGCCGCAAGGCACCTTACATATACTGCAGCATGTCTTTACTGGTCGGGTCGGTTTCGCAGGTGATGTTCCACTGGTTTTTAGCTGCGGCTTCTTCCAGGCGCTGGCAGAGGTCGGCTACGACGGGAAATTCTGTGCCGAAGTGGCCGCCGTCGGCGACGACGATGCCTTGGCGGATGGCTTCCTGGGCGTCATGGTATTTGACGTCGCCTGTAAGGTAGAGTTGGGCGCCGGCCTCTTTGGCCAGTTTAATGAATCCGGCTCCACCGCCTCCGAGGAGAGCGACGCGGTGAACGGTGACGTCAGGGTCGCCGGCATAGGATAAGGCATCGCGATGGAGGAGGGTCTTGATTTTCTTCAAGACGTCCCTTGCCGGTTCCGGCGTCGGCCAGGTCCCGACGCGGCCCATCATGAAGGGATGGCCGGCATTTTTCAAGGGATAGATGTCGTATGCCGGTTCTTCATAGGGATGAGCTGCCACCATGGCCTGTACGGTCTGATGGAGTTTGCTTTCGGGAACGATGGTTTCAATCCGTTCTTCTGCCGCCCTTTCGACTTTGCCGATTTCACCGATAAAGGGATGCGTCCCTTCATGGGCTTTGAAACGGCCTTCGCCTTTGGTCGTGAAAGAGCAGTCACTGTAGTTGCCGATATAACCGGCATCGGCGTCAGCCAAGGCCTGGCGGACAGCATCGCCGTGGCTTTCGGGGACGTAGACGGCAATCTTATAGAGCTTATCTTCGGCAACGGGAACGAGGCCTTGCAAATCAGTCAAGCCCAGGAGACGGGCCAGGACGTCGTTGACGCCGCCGTCGGCACTGTCCAGGTTGGTATGGGCGCTATAGACGGAAATATGATGGGCCAGGAGCTTCTGATACAGGCGGCCGCTGTACGTATCGGTACGCAGGGACTTCAAGCCGTCAAAGATGACGGGATGATGGCTGACGATCATCTGGATGCCGTGTTCGATGGCATAGTCGACGGTCCCCATCATGACGTCCAGCGTGACCATGAGCTTATCGACCTTTTCATCGGGGCTGCCGATGAGCAGGCCCGGGTTGTCCCACGATTCTTTGAGCGATAAGGGCGCCCATCCTTTCAAGACGTTAACGATTTCACCTACGGTAGTTGACATTTCAATTCCCTCCAGAAGCGTAATTCGCTTTCTATTTTTTCAATTCGTTCGTGCACATCTTTGCGGCTCTTTCTCAGGCCTTCCAGGATATGCCCTTTTGTCTCCATGAGAATATCAATCTTACGGCCCAGCAAGGGGTCGCGGCGCTGCCAGTTCACGGGGCCGATATCGTAGAGCCAGTCTGGCAAGGCGTCGGCCTGACCCGGTACAGCCCGCATCATTTCATAGAAGCGGCCGTCGTCGATAACCAGCCGTTCGTCTTCGATGTGCCAGCCGTGCTGGTAAAGATAGCGGCGCAAAATGCCGGCCTCGCTTTGGGGCTGGAGGACGGCAAAGTGCAGAGATTGCCAGACCTCATACGAGTTTTGCAGGATTTTGACCATCAGCGGGCCGCCCATGCCACAGATGACGGCGCCATCGACTTCCCCTGCCTGGATGCAGGTCAGGCCATCGCCAAGGCGGCAGTCGATACGGTCGGTCAAACCGGCACCGCGGACATGAGCTACAGCCGCGGCCAGCGGGCCGGGAACGATATCGGCAGCAATGGCCGATGGGCAGTGTCCGCTTTGACAAACGGAGACGGGGATATACGCGTGGTCGGTCCCGATATCGGCAATGACGGCTCCCTGCGGAATGAGAGACACAGCCGCAGCCAGGCGGTCCGTTAATTTCATGACATACACTTCCTTTATGACAGAATCTAATTGCACCCCCTATTATAACAGACGGGACGAGAATTAAAAGGGGCTGTCGCATGTGCGACAGCCCCTTTTTGTATGCAAGGAATTAAGCGGGCCGCCCTTTGGGACGCCCCTACGAAGCACGAGCCACGAGCCACTAACTACTAGCCACTATCCCCACTCACTTCGCCAGGGCGATGATGGTGGCTACGGCGGCTACGCCGATGGCGATGTTGGCCTTACGGTTGGCTTTATCGACTTTTTTCTGGGATTCTGATTTGTGGTCCTTTTCCCATTGTTTCCGGTCTTTTTCCCAACGTTTCCGGTTCTTTTCCCAATCGCCGTCGTGATGGCGGTAGTCGCGGTCATCGCGCTGTTCCCAGCGGTGGGAATGGCTATGCGGTTCGGCAGCCTGTGCCGTCAGGGCGGCGCCGCTGAAGGTCATGAAGGTGACGACCAGAACCAGCATCATGCGTACTATATAGTTGAATTTCTTCATCGTTATCACTCTCCCTTTCAAGGTTGACTATAGTATACGCACGGGCTGTTACAATTCAGTCACAAGGCCTTTCCAGGAGCCTTACAAATCCGATGCTTTTTGGTAAATGACCCAGACGCCCTTCTGAGCGCGCCACTGCCATGTCCCTGAGACGTCCTGCAGGAAACGGGCTTCATCGCGGTCGCGGACGACGGCTAGGACTTTGCCCTGGTCCGGCAGGTCTTCGATGGCCATGAAGGGCATGACGTTCTTGGCGTTCCAGCTGATGCCGCCGGGCAGCATCCTGGCGATGTTGTCCCGTTCCGCCAGGCGGTACGCCGTATGGCCGGAATAGTATGTCAAGGATACGGGATAGCGGCCACCATAGGTGACGACCGTCGTTTCGTCATCGGCCAGGCTGCTGACGACCTGGGCGGCGCCATACGCCGAGGCCTGTCGGCACTGGGGAACGATGACGGTAAAGGTCACAGCCACATAGATGGCGATGACGATGCCGGCCAGGTTGAGGACCAGTCGGTCATATTTCTTCAGATACGACGCAAAACCGATGGCCAGGGGAATCATATAGGGAAAGGTATAGGTCATGTACTTCGTCGCCATGAGCTGATAAGTCACGAAAATCACAGCCGCCCAGACGATGAGGAACTGGGTCTTCATGGAAAAGGCAGGCAGGGGCAGCCTTTTTTCCCGCCAGGCCGCTGCGACTTTCCGGGACAGGCCATAGTCACGCCAAGCCAGGGGCAGTGTGAACACCCAGGGTACGAAGCCAGCCAGGAAGATGGCGCTGTAATAATACCAAACGTTGAACTGAGGATGTTCGGAAACGGTGGCCCGCAAGACATTATGGACGCCGATGAACTGACTGATGAAATCACTGCCGTGGAGGGCGTACATCGGTCCGTACCAGACCAGGGTCGTCGCCAGGAACAGGGTCAGGCCGGAAACGAGCTTGATGTGCAGCAGGGCCTTGAAATCCCGGCGCCATAAGAGGAAGATCAGGATGATAAGTCCCGGCTGAAAGAAACCAATCGGTCCTTTGGTCAGGACAGCCAGGCCGGCAAAGAAATAGGCCAGGTAGTACCAGCGTGGCTTCCCTTCGCTGTAGGCAATGTAAAAAGCCATGAGGCAGGCCGAATAAAAGACGAAGAGCGTCATATCCGTAATGATGGCCTTGGACAAGTAAAAATATTCCACTGTCGTCAGCAAGATGAGTCCCGTCAGGAATCCCGTCTTCTTATCATACAGACGAGCCGTAAAGCCATAAGCCAAAACGATACCGGCCATACCGAACAGGGCCGGAAAAAAGCGGGCTGAGAAATCGCTGATGCCGAAGAGTTTGAAAGCAGCAATGATTTCCCAATAGAAGAAAATTGGTTTATCGTACCAGTAATTACCAAAGATGCGCGGCGAGAAGTAGTCGCCAGAAAGGAGCATTTCCTTGGCCGTCAGGGCATAATTCGATTCCACAGGGTCCGTGACGACCAGCAGGTGATTTGCCGCAAAGCAGAGAACCCCTGCCAGGACCAGGAGGATGACGGCTGGTGAAGCCAGGATTTTCTGCCACAAACGCTGCCATACCGACAGGGCCATGTCTTCCTTTTTCGCATGAAATTCATACATAACAAAAACTCCCCTTTCTATTCATGACCATTTTGTTGGTATCAGTATAGGAAGGGAAGTTAAATAAAAGATAAACAGAGCGACAATAAAGCGAGAAAGGACTAAAAAAAATCCGTCAACTCAGCTTCGGAAGCGGTAGCCTGCGCCCCATACCGTTTCAATATAGCGGGGGTTGGCCGTATCTTCTTCGATTTTTTCACGGATGCGGTTGACATGGACCGACACGGTGGCCGTTTCCCCCAGGGCCTCGCTGCCCCAGACGCGATCGAAGAGGGTTTCCTTGCTGAAGACGATGTCCGGATTCTTGGCGAAGAACAAGAGAAGTTCGAATTCCTTATTAGGCAAGGCCACTTCCTTCCCCTTGACAAAGACGCGGTGACCGCTTTCGTCGATTTCCAAATCCCCATAGCGCAGGACGTCGCGATGGGTTTCACGGGATGTGAGCTGTTCATACCGAGCCAGATGGCCTTTCACCCGGGCTACGAGTTCATTCGGGCTGAAAGGCTTGACGATGTAGTCATCGGCGCCGAGGCCGAGACCGCGGATTTTATCGATATCTTCCTGCCGGGCCGATACGATGAGGATAGGGATATCCTTCGTCGCACGGATGGTACGGCAAATCTGGAAGCCATCCCGGCCAGGCAGCATGATATCCAGCAAGATGAGGTCGTAAGCCTCTCCCAAGGCTTTCGCTTCGCCTGTTTTGCCATCAGCGGCGATATCGGTACTGAAGCCATTGGCTTCTAAGTAGTCCCGTTCCAATTCGGCAATGCCCTGATCGTCTTCAATAATCAAGATACGTTTCATCTATGTGATTCCCCTTTCGGTAAAGAAATGCAAATAGTCAGGCCTTTAGGCACTGTCGCCTGGGCCCAGATTTTCCCTTTCATGGCTTGAATAATCTGCTGGACCACAGCCAATCCCAAGCCGCTTCCTTTGGCAACATTGGTCCGAGCCTTGTCAGTGCGGTAGAAACTTTCAAAGAGTTTCGGCAATTCCTTCTCTGCGACGCCGCAGCCGTCATCGGCAAAGGAAAGCAGGTACTCCCCTTCCCCGCTCTCAGTCAAGGTAATCGCCATATGGCCGACGGCCTGGTCTTTGTACTTCAAGCTGTTGCCTAGGATGTTTTCTATGACCCGCTGGAATTGTTGGCGGTCTATGGAAATAACGGCCTTTGTCAGGGAGGACTGGAAAGTCACATCCAGCCCTTGCTGATGGAAATGGTCAGCTTGTTCGCTGATATAATCCGTTAAATACGCAGCGATGTCAACATTTTCCCAATGGAAAGGGACCTGCCCCAGGTCAAGTTTGGAAAAGAGGAAGAGTGTACGGACCAGGCTGGCCATGTGGTGCGACGTATCGACAATCATGTCCAGGTAATGGCGTTCTTTTTCTGGCGTATTGGCGATACCGTCGAGGATGCCGCTGGCATAGCCTTCGATTTTTGTCAAAGGCGTCGACAAATCATGGGAAATACCGGCCAGGAGTTCTTTGCGGTTCTGGTCGTATTTCTTCCGCGTATCCCGCGCTGCCCGCAGCTGGAGGCGCATCTTTTCAAAAGCCTGGCACGTATCGCCGATTTCGTCGTGCGATAAGATTGGGACGGGATGATCCAAATCGCCCTGGCTGATGGCATCGGCCATATTGCGCAGCCTTTCGACAGGATCGACAATCTGACCTGCCATCCATCGCGACAGCTTCAGGCCGACGAGGATGGTCAGCAAGATAGTCAGGATAGTCAGGACATAAAAGGCGATTTTCAAGATATCCTTCGACGACAAGTCGATGTACTCGTTTTCAGGATAACTCGGTACGGCACCGGCAACGGCCAAATGGATATCCGTATGAGGAGAAACATAGTAAAAGCGCAGGCCTTCGCCAGTCCAGTTGAAGTCCGCATGACCTTGACGATGGCCGGCCATGACTTGTTGGCGCAGGTACACCTTGTCGATGCCAGCCGTATCGTAAAGGTCTTCCTTATCGCGCCAAATAGACACATTGAGGCCTTGGTCTTCCAAATGGTCCGCAGCCTGGAGGAGACGGCCCATGTCGCCATGATACTGGTCGGCCCGGACGCGGAGGCGGCTCAGCTCGAATTGGATGGACATGTTCTGCCCGCTCTCTGGCCAGATAAAGGAAATGATATTGGCTCGATTGATATTGCCGAATTGCAGGGCCAAAAAGATGGCCATACTGACGACAGCCGTAAACAGGACAGGAATGAAAATCATGATGAAGTTGGAAAAAAGGAGGCGCTTGCGCAGCGGCCAGTCCCGGAGTTTCATAACACTCACCTAATCTTTCTAAGTTTGTTATATTTTACACTATATTATTAAACAAAAATACAACAAAAGGCAAATTTCTGGCGAATCTTTTTGCCCTCTTTAAAAAAGTCTGTTATAATAAGACACAAATCTAGTATAGTTTTAAGAACTAGAATTAATTAAGGGGTGTTTATGAAATGACTCAGATCACGAAGGAAACAAAAGAAGAAATCAGCAGCCGTTTCCCGCAGTTCGCCGAAGCGACGCGGGCTTTTTATGCCAAGGAATTGCCGCCGGCCAAATATAAGGGCACGTCGGGCAAGTTCGGCAGCTATGGCGAACGGGGGGCCCATAGCAACATGCTGCGCCTGCGTTTTTCTGGCGGTGCCATCGAACCGGCACACATCGCCTTTTTGAAGGATGTCCTCGACCGCTATGACATCGACCTCATCCACTTCACGACGGGTGAAGCCCTGCAGCTCCACCACCTGAACGAAAAAGAAGTCCTCGACCTCTATCAGGAATGTTTCGACCACGGCATTTACTGCGTCGGCGCCGGCAGCGACAACCCGCGCAACATCACGGCCAGTCCGCTCCACGGCGTCGCTCCGGGCGAATACTTCGACATGACGCCGTACATCAAGGCAGCAGCTAATTTCGTCATCAACTGTATTCCCAAGTTCAACTTGCCGCGAAAATATAAGATCAGTTTCTCCAGCGGTCTCGACAACGAAGGCCACGCTACCTTCAAGGACCTGGGCTTCGTGGCCCGTCCGGACCACACCTTCGACGTCTATGCCGGCGGCGGTTTCGGCCTCAACGGCTCGCGCTTCGGCATCCTCATCGACGAAGGCGTCGATCCGTTGAATATTTCCTACTACATCCTGGGCTATGGCCGGGACGTCTACATGAAATACGGCGACTATGAACACCGCGGCCAGAACCGTTCCCGCTTCATCCTCAATAAGCTCGGCGACGATGCGTTCCGTCAGGCCGTCCGCGATGCCGTAGCGAAAGCCAAGGCCGAAGGCGATTACCGCCTGACCCTTGAAGAAGAAACGCCCCTGGCCAAGAGCGGTGCCGACGACAGCATCCTCGAAAATGGCCGCATTGGCAAACAGAAACAGGAAGGTCTTTATTACGTCGAATACAAGCCTTTGGGCGGCACGCCGGAAGTAGCTGTCTTCCATGAACTGCTGAAGGCGCTCCAGACCATGGAAGGCGCTGAAATCCGCCTCAACGCCGACGAAACGGCTTATATCATCAACCTCACAGCCGACGAAGCCCGCAAAGTCGCAGCCCTTACGGCCGACGACACGGCAACGACAACCTTTGAACATTCCGTCAGCTGCATCGGCGCGACGGTCTGCCAGCAGGGCCTGCGCGATTCCCACGGCACCTTCGTCAAACTGGCCAAGATGTTCAAAGACCGCGGCATCGACAGCCACTTCCTGCCGAAATGCCATTTCTCGGGCTGTCCGTCGAACTGCACGGTCCAGCAGCTGGCTCCCCTGGGCCTGCGCGGTGCCAGCAAGAAAGTCGGCGACAAAATGGAACCGGCCTTCAACATCTACGCCGGCGGCAACTACGCCATCGGCAAAGGCGTCATGGGCGAACAGATTGGCGTCATCACCATCGAACACCTGCCGGACTTCTTCCTGGCCCTCAACCAGGCACTCCTCGATGCCAACCAGTCCTACGACGAATGGTATCCGCAGCATAAAGAAAAACTCATAGAATTAGTCAATCAGTTTGAATAGAAAAAAAGGGCTTGTCGCACGACGACAAGCCCTTTTTGAGTATTAAGTTTGCAGTTTGTAGTTTTTAGTGAAGGTTTTTAAATTGTTAGTGGCTAGGGGTTAGTAGAACCTTTATGCTTCCACGCTTCTCTCAACGGCCTTTGGCTTTCATGGTGTGCATGACCCAGAAGTAGGAGCCGCCTGTGAACAGGCAGGCCATGACCCAGCAGATGGGACTGGCACAGCAGATGCCGAAGTAGCCCCACATGGCGGCCAGGATCAGGGCCGAAACACTGCGGCCGCCCAGTTCCAGGATGCTGCTGATGAGGGGTACGCTGGAAATACCCATGCCCTGCAAGGCGTTGCGGTAGACGAAAATCTGGCCCAGGAAGATATAAAAAGGAACGGACATCTTCAGATAAAGGAAAGCCTGCTCCATGAGAATTTCATCGTGGTCCGTCGTGAAGACGCTGATGAGTTCCCGGCCATAGCTATACATGGCAACGGCTGCGACCAGGCAAAATGCCAGGGACACGAGGGAACACTGACGAACCCCCTTCCGGATGCGTCCATACTGGCTGGCACCGTAGTTCTGTGCGGAATAGACGGCCATGGCGATGCCAAAGGAAATCATAGGCTGCAAGGCCAGTTGTTCGATTTTCGTCGCCGATACGAAGCCGGCAATCGTTTCTGGGCCAAAGGTATTGCAGACCGACTGGAGGACCAGGATGCCCATGGAGATGATGAGGAACTGGACGGCCATGGGCAGACCCAGGCGCAGGTGCTGCCAGGCAAAGGGCCAGTCGAAGGCCCAGTCGGCCCGGGTCAGGCGCAGCATGGGAAAACGGCGGCGCATGAAACACAGACAGAGTATGGCCGAAACGGCCTGAGCGATGACCAGGGCGATGGCCGAACCGGGGACGCCCCAGCCAAAGACGACGATGAACAGCAAGGCCAGGGCGATGTTCAAGAGGGACGACACGATGAGGAAATAGAGTGGAGTCCGGCTGTCGCCGAGGGCCCGGCAGATACAGGACAGGAGATTATAACTCATCATGGCCACCAGGCCGAGGACGACGATGAGCATATAATGATAGGCATCGTCGTATAAAACATCAGATATGTTCATAAGCCGCATGATGAGCGGCATGGCCAAGCTGACGCCAAGGGTCAGCAGAAGCGTCAAAGCCAGGGCCAGCATGGCTGACGTCGTCACAGACCGGCGCACGCCGTCCATATCTTCAGCGCCGAAACGCTGGCCTGTGATGACGGAAAAACCGGACGACAAGCCGATGGTCAGACCAAAGACGGCCATGAAGACCGGCGCGACGGCACCGACAGCAGCCAGGGCATTGACACCAATGGTCCGGCCGACGATGATGATGTCGGCGATATTATAGAATTGCTGGAAAACGTTCCCTATCAAAAGGGGCACGGTAAAAGCCAGGATGAGGCGGATGGGATTGCCCGAAGTCATACTGCGAACCATAGAATCGTCCTTTCTGCACAACGTGCACGAAGTGAAAATATTTTTATTATACCACGCTGTCCAGCAAAAACAAGTTCTAATCTTTTTTTAATGAAGTTCTCCCCTTTTTTAATATTCCTCTCATAATTGTCCGGTACAATCGAAGCAACGACACAGCTTGTTTTAAAGGTTTTGTTATCTTGGAGGTGCAGTCCCATGTATCACAGACCGTTTTTTTCTATCCCCTCATGGCTGGAACCATTCTCCACCGTTCCCCGATACCAGCTCATCACGCTCTGTACGTACCAAAAGGAAGAGACTTTAGGGAAAGTCCGGCGCCATCAGGGACAGCATGTCTGGCAGCCGACGGACTGGGGCATGGCTGCGACGCGGGCCCTCAAAGCCATGCAGCGGAACAACCAGATTGCCATCATCAAAGAATTTACGGTCATGCCCAACCACATCCACTTATTTATCTTTTATAAGAAATTCCATCCCCGCCTGCCAGAATGGTTCATCGAAAAGGTCAAAGAATTTCTGCTCTACTACATCGAGCCGCCCCGCGAATGGCCGTCTCCCATCTGGGAAGAGCCGGTAGAGGCGCAGATGGTCTATACAGATGCGGCTCAATACGCCGTCGCTGAAAGTTTAAAAGAATATGCCCATCACTGGAAATACGACCCGCTGCATAAGCGGTGAAGGGAGCAAAAAGAGGCTGCCGCATGTGCGACAACCTCTTTTTAGTTGTTAGTGGCTAGTGGTTAGCGGATGGCTTTAAATTTAGGGTCCTCTTCTACAAACTCCGTGCTACAAACTATGTTGAAAGAGCAACCTCTCAGTCAGCTTCGCTGACAGCTCTCCTATCAGGAGAGCCAGGCGGTCCGCTCCTACGAACCACTAGCCACGAACCACGAACCGCTAGCCACGAGCCACTAATAATCCCGGTGTCTTCATCTGGCGTTCGCTGCATTGGTTTACGTAGTTGTAGAGCAGGGCTTCCAGGAATTTCAAGTCCGATCCGCGCAGGTTCACTGTTTTTTCGGTTCCCCAGGGATAATGGACCAGGGTCTTCCAGGTCTGGCGGACAGTCGGCGTCAGTGGCAGTTCTTTCATGTTTTCCGGCATTTCGTCGTCGATGTAATAGACGGGCTGCTGGCAATAGCCCTGGCCCTGATAGAAGACGCGGGCCGTGTCGATGTCCGGCAGGAAGCCGGTCAAGGCCATGAGCTGCCAGCCGGCGATGAGGGTGACGATGCGGACGTCCTTGAGTTCAATGGCCCGGCCGTAGAGGCGGACCAGGTTATACAGGACTTCGTCGGCTTCGCCGCCGGCCATGAAGAGGACTATTTCGACGAAGATCTGCGAATAGACATAGCCGTCCCAGGTCAGCTGGCGAAGGCGCTTGTTGCTGCGGCAGTCGTATTCCGTCAAGGTGTAGACGCCATCCTTTTCAAAGACGTCGAAGGTCATCTCCGCCAGCGGAGCCAGCGTCCCATAACCCATCTTGCCCTGGGTACTGCGGCGGGCCAGGACATGGAGGATGCCGGCCTGCCGGGTCAGGACGGTGACGACGAGCTGCTTGGCACTGGTCTTGCGGACGGTCAGGATGATGCCTTCATAGGACCGCGACGGCTTGCGGCCGTAATACCCGCTACGCCTCATGGTCCGCCTCGGCGTCTCCTTCCTCTCCGTCTCCCGCCCCTTCCCTTTCCGGAAGGGGTTCCGCTTTCAGACGGACAATGCGGAACCGCTGCATTTCCAGGACCGTAAAGCGGTACGTCCCGATAGTGACTTCATCGTGAACTTTCGGCGTATGGCCCAAGGCATTGAAGACATATCCGCCGATGGTATCCGTATCGACGTCGTCTTCGACAGGGATGTGCAGCAATTCTTCTACGTCTTCCAATAAGACCGTGCCGGCAAATTCATAGGCGCCGTCCGGCAGGGGCTGGATTTCTTCTTTTTCCTGGGTGTGTTCGTTCTGGATCGTGCCGACCAGTTCTTCCAGGATATCTTCCAGGCCGATGAGGCCGACGGTGCTGCCGTATTCATCGACGACCATGGCCAGGTAGGTCCGGCGCGTCCGCATGAGCTGCAGGAGTTTCGACGCCGGCATGATTTCCGGCACCATGAGGATGGGCCGCTTGATGAGATTCAAATTGCTGCGCTTATGGATGTAGAGGTCCATGATATCCTTGATATGGACCAGGCCCAGGACGTGGTCCTTGTCGTCTTCACAGAGAGGATAGCGCGTATGGCGCGACTGGCGGATGGTCTGCATATGCTGACCCATCGTATCTTCCGTATAGAGGCAGACGATGTCCTGACGGGGCACCATGATTTCCTTGGCCAGGCGGTCGGCGAAATCGAAGACGTTGCCGATGAGTTCGCTTTCGACCTGATCAATCTTGCCTTCTTTATGGCTGGCCGTGACCAGCATACGGATTTCGTCTTCAGAATGGGCCATGTCGATTTCATTGGTCACATCGAGGCCGCGGCCGGCCAGGATGGCCCGGCCCAGCCAGTTGCCGAAGAGGATGAACGGCATGAGCGGGCGGCTCCAGGGCTGGATAAAACGGCGCAGGGCCTTGAGGCTCTTTTCCGGGCGCTGGAGGCCGATGGACTTGGGGATGAGTTCGCCAAATACCCAGAGGATGAAACAGAGGACGATGCCGGCACAGATTTCGATGAGCCAGATGAGCCACGTGTGGCCGATGTAAGGCGCCAGGAGGCCGTACAGACCATAGAGGCCGCAAAAGCCGGCAGCCCCGGCGATGAGACCGGACAAGGCCATGCCGAGCTGGGCCGTCCCGAGAAAGACGATGGGCTTGTCATAGAGGGACAAGAGCGGCTTCAGCGACGTATCGCCATCGCGGACGAGTTCTTCCAGATATTCCCGGCGCAATTGGGCAAAGGCGAACTTGCCCGTAACGCAGATGGCGCTGACGGCCAGGCAGATGAGGAAGACGAGGAGACATTGGACGATTGATTGTACTTCCATCGTGCTGCCCCCTACTCGTTCTTGTAGCCCAATTCACTGAGGGCGCCCGACTTGTTGCGCCAGTCCCGCTTGACCTTGACCCAGATATCGAGGTAGACCGACGACCCCAGGAGGTTTTCGATTTCCTGGCGGGCCAGGTTGCCCACTTCTTTGAGGACGGCGCCATTCTTGCCGATGACGATGCGCTTCTGCGAATCCCGTTCGACGTAGACCGTGACCCGGATATAGACCTTGTTCTTGCCGCGCTGGGTCATTTCTTCGACATAGGCGGCGATGGCGTGGGGTATTTCATCGCGGGTGCAGCGGAAGAGCTTTTCCCGGACGATTTCAGCGACTAAGAGCCGTTCCGGCTGGTCCGTAATCATGTCGTCCGGGAAATACTTCGGCCCTTCCGGCAGGATCTTGCGCAATTCGTCGACGACGGCATCGACATTGTCCCCTTTCAGCGCCGAAATGGGGATGACCTGGGCAAAGGGATAGAGTTCGGCATATTCCGTAATCTTTTTCAAGATTTCTTCCTTGCTCATGACGTCGATTTTATTGATGATCAAAAAGACCGGAACGCCGACGTCTTTCAATTTTTCCAGGACGAAGAGGTCGCCAGGGCCTTTCTTTTCATTGCCGGAAATGAGGAACAAGACGGCATCGATGTCGCGCAGGGACTGGTAAGCCGCTTCATCCATAAATTCCCCTAACTTGTGCTTCGGCTTGTGGATACCCGGCGTATCGAGGAAGACGATCTGACATTCGTCGTCCGTATGGATGCAGAGGATGCGGTTGCGCGTCGTCTGGGCCTTATCGGAGACAATCGAGACTTTGTGTTTGATGATATGGTTGATGAGCGTCGACTTGCCGACATTCGGGCGGCCGACGACGGCGACGAACCCCGATTTAAATGATTCCATAGATATAGTGACTCCTCCTTATAATTCTTCGCCTTCGCGGACGTAGCCCAGGCGCTGTAAAATAAATTCTTCTTCTTTACGCATTTCGGCTTTATCGTCCGGTTCCATGTGGTCATAGCCGAGGATGTGCAGCATGCCGTGGATGGTCAGGTAGGCCAGTTCCCGTTCAAAGGAGTGGCCGTATTCATCGGCCTGTTCCTGGACTTTTTCCAGAGAAATTATGATGTCCCCCAAGAGGGCCGTGTCCGGGCCGTCATACCCGTCGTCTTCGCCTTCATTGAGGGCAAAGGACAGGACGTCCGTCGGCCGGTCGATATTGCGGTACTGCTTGTTCAGCTGATGGATGTAATCATTGTGGCACAAGAGGATGCTGATTTCCGCATTGGGCCCCAGGCCGTAGACCAAAGCTGCTTCTTCACAGACGCGGTCGATGACTTTTTCATATTCATCATGCTGGAACGACGGATCTTCGTAATTGATGTTGATATTCATGGATATTCCCCCAATCAGTGGTCTTGTTTATAATAAGTTTCGTAAGCCCGGATGATGCGGCCTACCATATCGTGACGGACGACGTCTTCATCGCTGAAATAGACCATACCGACACCGCGGACGTCTTTGAGTATCTTTTCGGCTTCGGTCAGGCCCGACATGCGCCGGTCGACGAGGTCGATCTGCGTGGCGTCGCCGTTGACGACGACCCGCGAGTGGTTGCCCATACGGGTGAGGAACATCTTCATCTGTTCCCGCGTCGTGTTCTGGGCTTCATCGAGGATGATGAACGACTCTTCCAGAGTCCGGCCGCGCATGTACGCCAGGGGCGCGACTTCGATGATGTTGCGGTCGATCATCTTCTGGAACTGGTCGTAGCCGAACATATCGGCCAGGGCATCGTACAAGGGGCGCAGGTAGGGATCGATCTTTTCCTGTAAGTCCCCGGGCAGGAAGCCCAGCTTTTCCCCGGCCTCGACAGCCGGCCGGGTGAGGATGATCCGTTCAACTTCACGGTTCTTCAAGTAAAAAGCCGCCAGGGCCACGGCCAGATAGGTCTTGCCCGTCCCGGCCGGCCCGATGCCGAAAGTGACCAGGTTCTTGCGGATGGAATCGACGTAGCGCTTCTGGCCCAGCGTCTTGGGTTTGATGAGACGGCCCCGGGCAGAAATGCCGACAGTGTCTTCATAAAGGTTGTGCAGGGCCTCTGACTGCCCTTCTTTGATGAGTCTGGCCGAATAGCGGACGTGCTGCGTCGTCAAGTACGTATTTTCCCGGAACAAGTAGCGCAGGACGCGGAAGACTTCGGTCACGCAGGCCACATCCTGTTCGCTGCCGACGATCATGGCCGTATCACCGCGGACGGCAATACGACAGTCCGGAAATTCGCGCTGCATCGTCTTGAGAAATTCGTCTTTCATGCCCAGGACGGCCCGGGCTTCACGCAAATCGGAAAATTGCAGTTTCTTTTCTACCAAAATGAGATGCTCCTTTATGTCATGAATTTACGGACGGCTTTGCCGTGCAGGTAGTCACAGCGGGCTCCCTGCCGGGTGTCCCGTCTTTCCAGTTCTTCGTCGATCATGTCGCGGATGCGCCACCAGCCCATGCCCCAGTTGGCGAAATCCGTCGCTTCTTTCGGCGCCCGGCCGATGAGGCGCTGGAAGACCGTATCGGGCCGGCTGTATTCGAGGAAGGCCACGACGCGGCGGACATATTCTTCGCAGGTCCAGAGCTTGATATTCCCTTGGGCGTACCATTCGGCCATGGCCGTGTGCTTGATGATGTACAGGGCGTGGAGTTTGACTTCGTCCGAACCGAGGGCGGCGATGATTTTGGCCGTTTCGATGGTATCTTCCATGGTATCCCAGGGCAGGTCGAGGATGACGTGAGTACAGGTCCGGAAAGGATAGGCCCGGAGCATGACCATGGCATCAATGTATTCGGCGACCGTATGGCCGCGGTTGATTTTAGCCAAGGTCTTATAATTGACGGTCTGCAAGCCCAGCTCGACGAGGATATCGACGCCGTACGTTTCCTTGACTTCGGCCATGATGTCGAGATAGGTCTCGTTGAGGCAGTCCGGCCGGGTGGCGATGGCCAGGGCGACGATATCGGGCTGGCAGGCGGCGACGAGGTAATCCCGGAAACGGTCCGGCGGCAAATAGGTGTTGGTGAAATTCTGGAAATAAGCGATGAACTTGTTGGCCTTGTATTTCGGCTTGATGTGGGCCATGTTCTGTTCAATCTGCTGGCCAATGGTCACCGTCGCCGGCAGGTTTTCATACCCGGCGCCGATAGAGCCGCAGAAGGCACAGCCCCGGACGCCCAGGGTCCCGTCGCGGTTGGGACAGGTATCGGGGATGCTGATAGGCAGTTTATAGACTTTTTCGCCATAAGTCTCTTTTAAATACGTCGAATAGACGCGATAGCGTTCGTTCACAATGATTCTCCTTTGACCGGGATAAGGCACCAATCGGCCCGGTTTTTCTTCTTTTCTGCCAATACATAGGCATCGTCTGCGGGCACGGCTCCATAGCGGCTCAATTCGGCCTTCAGGGCCGGGCTGGCCGGCCAGATGCGATAGCGCATCTTGATATCGCGCCAGTTGGTAAAACGATAGTCTTTCGCATAGGTCTGCAGCCAGGCTTCGTCGCGGAAGATGGCGTCGGTCTCACTGCGCGGCGCTTCGCTCCAGCCGAGGAAGCCGGCCTGGAGGCGGAAGCGGAAAAAGGTCAGCATATCCAGGGCCAGCAGTTCTTTGGCCAACGCCTTCTGGTCTGCCGTCAGCGGCAGGACTTCTTCAAGGCAGTGGCAGAGAAAATGACATAAGGACTCATCTGACAAGGCCTTTTGGTCATTATGCAGGACGAGCCACTCCTCTGTCAAGGCTTCGTAGAGTTTCATATAATCCGGTGCAAAGAGGCGGCCGAGCCAGTTGAAAAGATATGTGAATTTCCCGGAGTTATAGGTCCGTTCAAAGACGTCTTCCAGGACCTTCAGATAAGCTACTTTTTCATAAGGCAGCCACGTCGTCGCCAGGACTTCATACGGCCCCTGGGGATCATAGCGGTAATCGCCGGGATAGTCGCGGCGGATGCCGGAGCCCTTGAGGAGCTTCAAGAAGCCAATCTGCAGCTTGTGCGGACGGAGGGCATAGATATCGTTGAAGGACTGGCGCAGATGGTCATAGTCTTCATAAGGCAGGCCGACGATGAGGTCCAGATGGAGGTGCATCGTCCCCAAAGCGACGAGGCGTTCCATGATGTGCGTAATGCGCGGCCAGTCATTATGGCGGTGGATGGCCTGAAGCGTCGGCTCATATGTCGTCTGGATGCCCATTTCCAGCTGAATCCGTCCTTTCGGCGCCCGGGCCAGGAGATCGATATCGTCATCGGTGAGGACGCCGGGCTCGATTTCCAAGTGGAAATTGATGGGCTTATCGACGCCGATCATGTATTCGATGAGGGGCCGATGATGAGCGGGACTGCAGTTAAAGGTGCGGTCGACGAACTTGACCTGATGGACGCCGGCATCGACGAAGGCCTGCAGTTCCTTCAGGACCAGCGGGACTGAGCGGAAACGGACGCGGTCGTTCATGCCGGACAGGCAGTACTGGCAGTGGAAGGGGCAGCCCCGGGAACTTTCATAGTACATGATGCGGTGGTCCAGTTCGCGGAAATCCTGGTGTTCATAAGGGAAAGGCAGGCTGTCCAGGTCTTCCACTTCCTGGAAGGTTTCATCGCCTTGGATGACGCCGTGGACGCGGCCCAGGACGCCGGGCACTTCCGTCCCGTCGCGGCCGGCGGCCAGGGATTTCAGGAAGGCCGGTACCATCTCTTCCCCTTCGCCTTGGAGGACGTAATCAATATTCCCGTAATCTTCCAATATCTGCCGGGCCGTATAGGATACTTCCGGGCCGCCGACGAAGATTTTCGTGTCCGGGAAGACCTGTTTCACCAAGTCGATGAGGTGGCAGGTCATGTCGATATTCCAGATGTAGCAGGAAAAGCCGATGGCATCAGCCCGAAAAGACGCGATGTGGCGCAGGATGTCATAGACATTCTGATTGATCGTGTATTCAGCCACAGCCACGTCGACGCCCTGGTGTTCGCAGGCCGTCGATAAACAGCGCAGGGCCAGGGACGATTGGATGAATTTGGAATTCAGGATAGTAAGCAGTGTGTTCATGGAAGACCTTCTTTGAATTGTTATATGTATATATAAGTATACCGCAAGGACGGCGTTCTGTCATGTCTTTTCCGCCCCTGGCCGGGGACAGCCTTTTCGCCGGCCCCTTTTTATGATAAGATGAGATAGTATATAGATTTTCCCCTATGAAAAGGAGGCTTTTCCTTGTTTAAAATAGCACTTGCCCAGACAAACGTCCACCCTGGCAATCCACGGCAGAACACGGCCGTCATGAAAGACTTCATTGCCAAGGCCAAAGCCGCCGGCTGCGACCTCATCGTCTTCCCGGAACTCGCCATCCCGGGCTACCTCATCGGTGACATTTGGGACCAGCCCGACTATATCGACGACTGCGCCCGCTTCGGCGAAGAAATCAAAGCCTTGTCGGATGGCATAGCCATCATCTTCGGCAACGTCGCCAAAGAAACGGACCGGGTCAACCTCGACGGCCGGACGCGGAAATACAACGCCATGTTCATCGCCTATAATGGCCGCTGGATTTCGCCGGCCCGTTCGCCTTACCCCTTCTACATCAAGACGCTCCTGCCCAATTACCGGGAATTTAGCGACATCCGCTACTTCACGTCGCTCATCGAAGTCGCCCAGGAACGACACGCCTTCCCGGAAGACTTCCTGTCGCCCGTCCAGATTGCCTTCGACGACGGCCGGAAATTCCGCATGGGCCCTCTCATCTGCGAAGACAGCTGGGATGAAAACTATCCCTTCAAGCCCATGAGCTATTTAGGGAAAATGTACGACATCGATATGTTCATCAACATTTCCAACTCGCCCTTCACCCTGGGCAAGACCCAGCGCCGCCACCGCCTGTTCGGCCAGGCCATCGACAAGGTCCACTGCCCGGCCATCTACGTCAACTGCACGGGCATCCAGAACAACGGCAAGAATATCTACACTTTCGACGGCGCCAGCAGCACCTACCAGAAAGATGGCTCGCAGCACGTCGAATGTACGCCGTTCACTGAAGAAATGACCATCGTCGATTTCGATGAAACGACGCAGCGCTTCGTCTCGCCGGCCCACTTGCAGCCGGAAAAGAGCCAGATCGATGACATCTACGCCAGCCTGCACTACGGCCTGAAATCCTTCATGGATGCCATTGGCGTCCACAAAGTCGTCCTCGGCGTCTCTGGCGGCATCGACTCGGCGGTCAACGCCGCCCTCTATGCGACGGTCCTGCCGCCGGAAAACATCCTCCTGGTCAACATGCCCAGCTGCTACAACTCGGACATGACCAAGAGCCTGGCCAAGGAACTGGCCGACAACATCGGCTGCCTGTATACGGTCGTCCCCGTCCAGGACAGCCTGGAACTGACGCGGAGCCAGTTCAGCCAGGCAAAGCTCAGCCAGGGCGGCCAGGACAAGGGGCAGCTGGAACTGACGAGCTTCATCGAAGAAAACATCCAGGCCCGCGACCGCTCCAGCCGTATCCTGGCCGCAGCGGCAGCTACTTTTGGCGGCGTCTTCACGTGCAATGCCAATAAAGCCGAACTGTCCGTCGGCTATGCGACCCTTTACGGCGACAGCGCCGGCTACCTGGCTGCCACGGCAGACTTGTGGAAGCATCAGGTCTACGACCTGGCCCGCTATCTCAATGAAAGCGTCTTCCACCGCGAAGTCGTCCCGCAAGGCAGCATCGACATCGTCCCCAGTGCCGAACTGTCGGACAAACAGGATATCACCAAAGGCCAGGGCGACCCGATCATCTATCCCTATCACGATTACCTCTTCGCCGCTTTCGTCGAACGCTGGCAGCGGGCGACGCCAGAATCGATTCTCGAATGGTACATCGACGGTACCCTGGAAAAGAACATCGGCTGCTCCGTCGACGTCCATCAGCTCTTCCCGACGGCCAAAGCCTTCATCGACGACCTGGAACGGTGGTGGCGCCTCATCGCCGGCTTCGCCGTCGCCAAGCGCATCCAGAGCCCCCCTATCCTCTCCATCAGCCGCCGCCCCTTCGGCAACGACCTGCGCGAATCCCAGCTGACACCGTACTACACGACGCGCTACCTGGAAATGAAAGAACGCCTTTTGGCAAATGAAGCGTAAAAAAACGCCTGCTGTTTCTGCAGCAGGCGTTTTTTCGTGGTTCGTTTGGCGTTTGCCGTGGTTCGAAAGATTCACCCAAATCCAAAGAATAAGGCTGTACACAGGATTCGCACGGGCCGCCGATTAAGGCGGCCCCTACAGCTCGCGGACTGCGTCCGCTTCGATGAACGACCCACGACAAACGAACCACAAAAGGGGCTTGTCGCTTAAGGCGACAGCCCCTTTTTCACTACATATCTTTCAGTCTTCCGACTTCTTGTTTAGGACGGACGCGTTTGTGTCCGAATGTTTCTACGATGATGAACATCATGGGGATGAGGAAGACGCCGAAGATGGTGGCGATGGACGTACCGAAAACGACGGTAATCCCCATAGTGACTCGCGACGCAGCACCGGCGCCGGTAGCGATGGCCAGCGGGATGGAGCCGACGACGAAGGCCAGGGACGTCATGATGATCGGGCGGAGACGGATCTTGGCCGCTTCGATTGCAGCCGATACGGGATCCATGCCGCGTTCATCGACACGGACTTTGGCGTATTCGATGATCAGGATGGCATTCTTGGCGGCCAGGCCGATGACGGCCAGCAGACCGATCTGGAAGTACAGGTTATTCTGCTGGTTCATGAGATAGGCAAAGACCGAAGCCCCGAAGACGCCTGCCGGCAGGCTGAACATGACGGCAAATGGTACTTTCCAACTTTCATAGAGGGCAGCCAGGACGAGGAAGACGAAGAGGATAGCCAGGGCAAAGACGTAAACCGTCTTGTTACCGGCTTCGATTTCTTCACGGCTCATGCCACTCCATTCGTAGGCATAGCCTTCACCGAGGGTGTCCTTGGCGACTTCTTCCAGGGCTTTCAGAGCATCACCGGAGCTATAGCCATTGGCCGGAGCCCCTTGGATCTTGATGGCCGGATAGTCGTTGAAACGGTTGAGGATCGACGCCGAACCGATAGCTTTCGGCCGGACGAAGTTGGCCACCGGCACGAGCTGGTTGGCGCTGTTGCGGACGTAGATGTGGTTATTGGCATCGATGGTTTCACGAAATTCCGGAGCGGCCTGGACGACGACCTTGAAGTTACGGCCGAACATGGTGAAATCGTTGACCTGATAGGAACCGTAGAAGGACTGGAGCGTCGAATAGAGGTCGCTCAGGGAAACGCCTTCTTTGGCGACTTTATCGCGGTCGATGTCTAGCTGATAGCCCGGCGTATCGGCAGCGAAGGCCGTGTAAACCGAACCGATTTCCGGACGTTTGCGGGCAGCAGCGATGAATTTCTGAGCCGTCGCCGACAGTTCTGCCGTCGTATGGCTGCCGCGGTTTTCCAGCTGCATCGTAAAGCCCGACGACGTGCCCATGCCGTCGATAGGCGGCGGGTTCATGGCGATGACCGTAGCCTGGGGAATCTGATTGCCCATGGCCATGATCTTGCCGACCAGGGCATCGACGGACAGGGATTTATCTTTACGCTGATCCCAGTCGCTCATGCCGATGAAGGACGTAGCCCCGTTCGATTTCGGCCCATTGGCCAGGATACTGAAGCCGACGACGTTCATGACATTGGTTACGCCGGGCTGCTGTTCCAGCCACTTACTAATCTTTTCGCTGACTTGTTTCGTTTCCGTCTGGGAAATGCCTTCAGGCAAGGTGACGTTCATCATGACGAAGGCGTTATCTTCTGACGGGACGAAGCCCGTCGGCATGACTTTGAAGACGCCTGCCGTAAGGGCGCTGATGATGACCAGGAAGGCCACGCACCATTTAAGGTGGAGCTGCAAGTGAGCCAGGCGCAGGCCATACCAGGCGATGAGTCTGTCGAAGGCATCATTGAATTTCTGGAAGAACTTGTAAATGCCCTTGGGATTGTCATTGGGTTTGTGAACATTCAAAATAGACGCACACATGGCCGGTGTCAGGGTCAGGGCGACGAAGGCCGAAATGAGGACCGACACGGCAATGGTCAGGGCGAACTGGCGGTAGAGGATACCACTCATGCCGCTGATGAAGCCGACAGGAACGAAGACGGCGGCCAGAACGCAGGCGACACCGATAACCGGGTTCTGTACGTTCTGCATGGCAATGATCGTCGCCTCCCGCGGACTTCGGGCGTTATACTTGATTTCATATTCGACGGCTTCGATGACGACGATGGCATCGTCGACGAGGAGGCCGATGGCCAGTACCATAGCGAACAGGGTCAAGGTGTTAATGGAGAAATCGAGGACCTTGAAGCAGGCAAAGGTACCCAGCAGGGATACCGGGACGGCGATGAGCGGAATCAGCGTCGACCGGCCACTCTGAAGGAAGAGGTAAACGATGAGGGCGACCAGCAGCAGGGCTTCGATGAAGGTTTCAATAACTTCGTGGATCGACGCCGTAACGAAGGTCGTGCTATCGTAGACAACTTTATAATCTAAATCAGACGGGAAAGAAGCCTTTGCTTTTTCCAGGACTTTACGGGCACCGCTGACGGACTGCATGGCGTTGGCATCGGCCGTCAGGCTGATCATGAAGCCGGCTGCCTTGCCGCCGCCCAGATCACTGGTAACGGAATAATCCTTAGAGCCCAGGCTGACGTCAGCAATATCGCCGACGCGGACCATGGTGCCGTCGGGATTGGTGCGGATGATGACGTTCTTGAACTGTTCTGCCGTCTGCAGACGACCGTCTGTACGCATGGTGTACTGATAGGTCTGGTTATTGGGCGACGGCTGGGAACCGATGGTGCCGACAGCGGCTTGTTTGTTCTGGGCGCTGATGGCCGAGATGACGTCGGTCGGCGTAATCTTCAAGATACTCATCTTCATCGGGTTGAGCCAGATACGCATGGCGTAGTCGGACCCAAATTCCTGGACATCGCCGATGCCCGGGACGGATTTCAATTCATCCATGAAGTACTGCGTGGCATAGTTCTTCATGAACGTCGCATCGTAAGAACCATTGGGCGACACGAGGGCGAAGACCATGGCCATGGAACTCGTCGATTTCTGGACAGTGACGCCGGTCTGAGTGACTTCCGACGGCAGCGTCGACTGGACCTGGCTGACGCGGTTCTGGGTGTTGACCGTATCCATATCGCCATCACTGCCGGACTTGAACTGGACCGTCATGGAATAAGACCCGTTATCGTTCGTCGAACTTTCCATATTGACCAGGTTATCGACGCCGACGAGCTGGCGTTCGATGACACTGGCTACGGTCGTGCCGACGACTTCGGCGTTGGCGCCGATATAAGTAGCCGAAACGCGGACCTGCGGCGGCGTGACCTGCGGATACTTGGCGACTGGCAGGGTCGCAATCGCCAACAAGCCGAAAATGGAAATCAGCAGGGAAATGACGATGGCGAAAATAGGCCGGTCGATAAAGAACTTAGATATCACGGTCTCGCCTCCCTACTGATTGGCCGACGAGTCCGACGACGTATCGGAACTGTCGTTATCGATGTCTTCCTTGGTCAGCAAGTGCTGGTCCAGGGAAGCGCCTTTGGCCTTCTGATAGCCGTCGACGATGATCGTATCGCCGTCCTGGAGACCATCGTTGATGATCCAGAACTTGCCGACTTTCTGGCCCGGCGTGACTTCGCGGTTCTGGGCTTCGCCATTGCCGTCGATGACGGAGACGTAATATTTACCCAGCGTCTGCTGGACGGCGCGCTGCGGTACGGACAAGGCATTGCGCTGAATCTGTGTATCCGAGATGACCGTCGCATAGAGACCCGGGATGAGGAGATTGTCCGGGTTGTCAAAGACAGCCTTGACGACGATAGAACCGGAGTTGCCGTCCATGCCGTGGTTGACCTGGGTGACATGGCCTTCATAGGGATAGGTGGAACCATCGCTCAGGCGGAGCAGGAGATGGTCGCCCCAGCTGCTGCCGGTACTATCAGCGGCCTGTTTGGTCATCTGCAGGTATTCCGATTCACTGATGGAAAACTCTACGTAGACCGGGTTCGTCGAAGAAATGGTGACCAAGGCCGTCGAACCGGCTGTGGCAAAGGTGCCGACGGGGACGTCGTCGACGTTCAGTTTGCCGCTGAACGGCGCATAGACGATGGTATCGTCGACGTTATCCTGAGCGGCATCGACCTGGGCCGCATTGGCTGCGACGACGGCCTGCTGCTGCTGCGTAGCCGCTTCCTGGTCGGTAACGGTCTGCTGCGGGATGGCATCCTGGCTGGCCAGGGTCTGGTAACGGCGCAGGTTCAGCTGCTGATTGGCCAGGTTGGCTTCGGACTGGGCCTGGGTCGCTTTGGCCTGGGCCAGGGCAGCGTCATAAGTCCGGCTGTCGAGGCGGAACAAAGGCTGGCCTTCCGTGACTTCCTGACCGCCCTGGACGTATTTCTCCACGACGCGGCCGGAAATCTTAGGCCGGACGGGCACTTTGTCCGTCGCCGTGACGGTACCGCTGTACTCGGCCTTGACCGGCGTGTCTGCGGCGACGACTTTATACGTGTTGACGGCAACAGGGGCCTTGGTCGCACTCTGTTGGGCACCACAGCCGGCCAGGAGCGCGGCAATGGTGAGAACGGTGACGCTCATCGTCGCAAATTTGCGTTTTTGTATCATCTTCACTTTCCTCCTATTTCTTTCGATTCCTGATTCTTAATGCCATAGAGCAAGACCTTGATGCAGCGCTTCATATAGTCACTAAAAGAGGAATCGTGATTGACATCATTAAAATAATCGATAATGTCGTCGGCTGCGCTATGCAAAAGGCGCAAGAACAGGAACTTATCAAAAGGCTTAAATTCGCCTGTCTCCTGAGCTTCATCGAGGAGCTGTTCCAAAAGGCGCCAGTCTTTTTCGTAGCGGGACTGCAGGCGGTTCCAGACATCGGGCATTTTCGTCAGAAGTTCCGATGCTTTCCGTACGGACAGGACCTGCCAGTTGTCACTGGGCACGTCGAAATAAGCGATGAGCTTGGCTTCGCAAGTCATGGTGCTGTCACTGACGATGCGCCGATGATAGGTATAGATCTTATTGGTAAAATCAGAGATAGCCTGCTCTATGATTTCTTGTTTCGACGAAAAATGTTCGTACAAGGTCCGCTTGCTGATGCGCAGGTTACGGGCCAGATCGTCCATGTGGAAATCAGCACCATGGCGGTTGATTTCACAAAGGGCTTCTGCCAGGATCTTGGCGCGGATATTTTCTGTCATGTAAACACGTCCTACTTAAAAAAAATACAAGGTGCTGTCATTGAAACTCAAACTACAAAACTCAGTACCAATTTATAGTTTAATATACAGCACCTTATAAGTCAATAAACAAGTCGATATTATTATTTCTTTGTTACTTCTTCAATTCTTCGGCAAATTTCCGGATGGGCAGGATCTTGTACAAGACGGCACCGCAGGCTGCACCGATGCAGGTATTGGGCAGGAAGGCGACGACGAAGAACCACAGGGCGACGACTTTGGAATCGAGGACGAAAGCGGCGACGGGATAAGCGATGAGGCCGCCCAGGATCCCGGTCCCGACGATTTCTCCGACGACGGCGCCCCAGATGGAATTTGTCTTCTTATACAAAAGGCCGGACAAGGCGGCGCCGATCATGCTGCCGGGATAGGCCAGGACGGTACCGACGCCCATGGCGATGCGGATGGATGAAATACAGAAAGCACCGGCCGTCGAATAGCGCCAGCCCACGAGGACCGACAAGAGGACATTGATGAGGTGCTGCAGCGGGAAGACCCGGGCACCTCCGAAGGGAAAGGACACGAAAGGCGCCAGGAGGACGCCGATGGCGATGAAAATCGCCGTAACTGTCATTTTCTTGAGTTCACCATTATTCACGATTGATCAAAACCTTTCCATACTGTTGCAACAGCGTATCATTTAAGGCATAAAACGTATCAAAGAGACGGGCGTGGAAGGTCCCAGGTCCAGCCTGGCCGCCCCGTTCCAGAGCCAGCTCGCCGCCGATTCCCATGGCCAGGACGCCGGCAGCGGCCGCCGTGAAGGGATCGGTCACGGCCGCAAAGGACGCGATGAGGGACGTCGTCATACAGCCCGTACCGGTGACATAGGTCAACATGGGGCAGCCGTTGTGGACTTCTGCCGTCCGCTGCCCGTCGGCAATGACATCGACGGCACCGGTAATGGCGACGGTCGTCCCCAAATGCCTTGCCAGAGATGCTGCCAGGTCCGGGTCAGCCGCTCCGATGCGGCTGTCGACGCCGAAATCCTGACCGCTCTTATGGGCGGCCAGACAGGTGATTTCCGAAGCATTGCCGCGGATGACGGCCAGGGGCAGTTCGTCCAGCAGGCGCTGCGCAGCCTGGGTCCGGAAAGTCGTGCCGCCGGCGCCGACGGGGTCGAAGACGATGGGAACGCCGTGAGCCGCAGCGGACCTGCCAGCTGCCACCATGGCTTCCAGCGTCCACTGCTGGAGCGTTCCCAGATTGAGGACCAGGGCCTTGGCGGCGGCCGCCATTTCAGCGACTTCCTCGACGGCATTGGTCATGGTCGGCGAGGCGCCGATGGCCAAGGTCGCATTGGCGCAGTCGGTCATGGTGACGAAATTAGTGATGTGGTGGATGAGGGGCCGCTGGCGGCGCAGTTCCTGAAGGGCCTGGGCCACAGCCGGGATGAGTTCCATCGTCAGGCCCCCTTTCAGACGTGGATCTTGAGGATGGCTTTTTTGATGGCCTTCCCCTGCCCATCGGGCGCACAGAGGCAGCGATGGCCGTCAGCCGGCGTAAAGACGGCATAGGTCCCGGGCGTCATGGCAATGACGGTATCGGCTGCGACATCGGGATTGTAGAACCAGGCATCGCTATCGGCCCGGCTGTCGTCGACGACGGGCCCGGCCTGGCATAAAGGCTGCCAGCCAATAGTTTCTTCGCCATCCAGGACATACTGGATATCGATGTAATCGCGATGGGCTTCCATCAGGCGCTGGCCGGCCGGTACCGTTTCCGTGACGTCGACGTTCATGTAGTTCACCGTATCGAAGGTGTGGCGCCCGGGCTGCAAGTCCGACTTGGCCAGGGAGACCAGTTTTTCGATCCACGGCCGGATATATTCCGGCAGGAAACGGCTTTCCTTGTCATATTGGGAAATATTACCTACGAACATGAGGATTCCTCCTAATCTTCGTCGCTGGCTTCGCGGGCGGCGACGTTTTTATCGAACAGAGCATCGGCGAACTGAGCTGCATCGAAGGGGCGCAGGTCGTCGACGCCTTCGCCGACGCCGACCCAGCGGACAGGGACGCCTAATTCCCGTTTCACCGACAAGATGACGCCGCCTTTGGCCGTTCCGTCGAGCTTGGTCAGGACGACGCCCGTCAAGGGAACGACGTCGCCGAAGAGCTTGGCCTGGCTGACAGCGTTCTGCCCCGTCGTGGCATCGAGGACGAGGAGCGTTTCCTGCGGCGCCCCTTCGATGTTGCGGCCGGCGACGCGGGCCATTTTCCGCAATTCTTCCATGAGGTTAGACTTGGTCTGCAGGCGGCCGGCCGTATCGACAAGGAGGATATCCATGCCCTTGGCCTTGGCCGACGCCGTCGCATCAAAGACGACAGCCGCTGCGTCAGCCCCTTCCTGGTGCTTGACGATGGGTACGCCGACGCGGTCAGCCCAGATGGTCAGCTGTTCTGAGGCAGCGGCACGGAAGGTATCGCCGGCGGCGAGCATGACCGATTTCCCCTGCTGTTTGTAATACTTGGCCAGTTTGCCGATAGTCGTCGTCTTACCGACACCATTGACGCCGACGATGAAGATGACCCGTGGCCCTTCCGTTTCCGGGAGGGGTTCATCGTTTTCATTGAGCAAGGCGACGATGCATTTTTCCAAATACGGTACGACGTCGTTGCCGTCTTTGATTTCCTTCGATTTGACGCCGGTCCGTATCTGGTCCAGGAGGTATTCCGTCGTTTCGACACCGATGTCTCCCGTGAGCATGACCGCTTCCAGGTCATCGTACATGTCGTCGTCTATTTTGGCATAGCCGCGGACGACGGTTTCGATGTTCTGGATGAGCGAATGTTTCGTCTTTTCTAAGCCTTTTCGAAGTTTTGAAAAAAATCCCATAGTTATGTTCCTTCCTTTAACAATTCATCTACTTTGACAGTCAGCAGGCGCGATACGCCTTTTTCTTCCATCGTTACACCCAACAAGGTATTGGCCGCTTCCATGGTTTTGCGGCGGTGGGTGATGACGATGAACTGCGTCGCACCGCTGTAATTCTTGAGGTATCGGGCCATGCGTTCGACATTGGCTTCGTCCAAGGCCGCATCGACTTCGTCGACCAGGCAGAACGGTGCCGGATGATAGGCCAAAAAGGCCAGGAGCAGAGCGATGACCGTCAGGGCCCGTTCGCCGCCGGAAAGGAGCGTCAGGGACTGCTGCTTCTTTCCAGGCGGGCGGATATAGATTTCCACGCCAGCTTCCAAGATATGTTCCTTATCGGTCAAGGCCAGGTGGGCCGTACCGCCGCCAAAAAGGCGGCTGAAGATATCCTGGAAATGGACGCCGATGGCCTTGAAGGCCTTGGCGAATTGTTCAGCCATGGCCGCATCGATTTCGGCGACGACAGTCCGCAATTTTTCCCGCGATTCCTTCAAATCGTCGCACTGGCGGACGTAAAAGTCCCGTTTTTCCAAAGCCGTCTTGTATTCGTCTTCGGCAGCCGGGTTGATGGTCCCTAGCGCCGTAATCTGAGCCTTCAAGGAAGCGACCTTGTCATGAAGCTCTTTCAACGAGCCCTGACGGCGCCGTTCCATAGCTTCCTGGCGGCTCAGGCCCTGCATGGCCAGCCTTTCTTCGTGATGGCTGATATCGCCTTTATACTTTTCCAGCTGGACTTCAGCCGCATGGCAGCGCTGTTGCCACTCCTGATGGCGCCGGCGAAGGTCGGCGACGACACCGTCCAGGGCCTGGCTTTTTTTCAGGGACTCGTTGCGGGTCCGGTAAAAAGCCTCTTTGGCCTGGTCACAGCGGACCGTATCGGCTTCTTTCACGGTAATATTTTTCGACAGTTCTGTCAACAGGCGGGCCGCTTCTTCCTGGCGGCGTACCAGGTCCTGGCGGCGCTGGGACAGGGCTTGTTCCTGGGCCGTCAATTCCTGCTGCCACGTATCATGCTGGCGCAGCTGGTCATCGCCGTGACGGACCTGTTCGGTCAGCTTGGCAACGGCAATCTGCCGCTCCGTCAAGGTCTGACGGCACTGGGCCGCTTCGGCCCTGGCGGCGTCACAGGCGTCCTGCCATTGCTGGACGTCGGCGGCCGGCCCCGTTTCCATCGCCGACAGTGCCGCTTCTTTCTCAACCAGCCGGGCCTGCATATCGGCCCGGTCCTTTTCCAGTTTTTCCACGCGCTCGTCGAAAGCAGCCAGGGTCTGACGGATGTCAGCCAGGGCCTTCTCTTCCTGGCCGGCCTGCCAGCGGGCCTGGTCCGCAGCCTGCCGGGCCTGGCGCAGCCCTTCTTCGGCCTGGGCCAGGTCCCGTTCAGCCCCTTCGGCCTGTTGGCGCAGGTCTTTGCCTTCGGCCAGCAAGGCTTCCAGGCGCTGCTGGCCGAAGCGGCACGTTTCCTGCAACTCCTGCAGCAGGGCCCGCCGGCTGATGAGGGATCCTTCCTGATTGCGGGTGCTGCCGCCGGTCAGGGAACCGCCGGCGTTGAACTGGGTGCCATCGAGGCAGACGATGCGCAGGCGATGACCGTATTTCCGGGATACAGCCGAGCCCGTATCCATGGTGTCGGCCAGGAGGGTCTTCCCTAAGAGCGACGAAAAGACTTTCTCATATTTCGGCTCATAAAAAATGACGTCTGACGCAAAGCCGATCATGCCCGGTTCGCCGGCAGCCCGTTCTTCGTCGGCTGTCCGCGTGCGGCCGCGCAGGGTATCGAGGGGCAGGAAGGTCGTCCGGCCGGCTTTCTTTTCTTTTAAATAGGAAATGGCCCGTTTTGCCGACGTTTCATCTTCAGCGACGACGTAGCGGACGGCACCGCCTAAGGCAACGTCGATGGCGACGGCGAATTTCGACGGAATCTGGCAGAGTTCGCCGACGGCACCGCACAAACGGCTGCGCCAGGGCTGACTGGCCGTCAGGACCACTTTGACAGCCCGCCCCAGGCCTTCGTGTTCCTGTTCCATACTCTGGAGGACGCGCATGCGCTGGGCGGCTGCGTCGATATCGCCGCGCAGGCGGCGGTATTCTTCTTCCCCTTGTTTCAGGCGCTGGCCTTTTGCACGGGCGTCGTGCCGCAGGGAAAGGGCCTGCTCTTCAAAGGCAGCGGCCTTTTCCTGCCAGTCTTTCTGCTGTATCCCGGCTTCCTGATGCCGCGCTTCGGCCTCTTTCAGGGCTTTCTTCTTTTCTTCCCACTGCTGCAGGGCCTGCTGGCAGGCGGCGTCATTCTCTTCCAGCCGGCGGCGCAGGTCTTCGCTGTCCCGGCGCAGCATGAAAGCGTCACGGCTGCGCTTGGAATTGGCATCGACCCGTTCCTGCAGGGCCTTGGCCGCCGCTTCAGCCTTGGCTTCGGCCTGGCCGAACAAGGTCTGGGTCAGGGCCAGGGCCTGTCGGGCCGCTTCCAGTTCAGCTGCTTTCTGCGCTTTCTGCGCCTGCAAGGCCTCTTTCTGTTCCTGCCAGGCGTTCTGGCGCTGCTGCAGTTGTTCTGCATCAACTCCTGCCTGGGCTTCGTTCTCGGCGAGTTCGGCCTGCCGCTGACGGCAGGCTTCGCGGCGGTGGACGAGGCTGTCCAGTTCATTGTGGACGGCCATGGCCTGTTCATCGAGATGGCGCAGTTTTTCGTCATCGGCAGCCATGGCGTCCAATAAGGCCTTGCGCTTGCCTTCGGCAGCGGCCAATTCCCGGGCTGCTTTCTGTTCTTCGGCTTCGGCCGTCATGCGGCCGTTCTCGGCCTTGGCCAGGAGGCGTTCGCTGTTGCGCAGTTCCTGCAAGGTCACGGTCCCTTCATAAGCCAGGCGTTCGCTGTCGAGGCAGCGGAATTTCTGCAGCGTTTCTGCCTGTTCCTGTAACGGTTCCAGCCGTTCTTCGAGGACGCTCATGAGGTCGCGGATGCGTTCCAAGTTGCGTTCGGTCTCGGCGATCTTGCGCAGGCCGTCGGCTTTGCGCCCTTTGAAGCGGCTGATACCGGCCACTTCTTCAAAGATGACCCGCCGTTCTTCCGGTTTGCTGTTGAGGATGCGGTCGACGCGGTTCTGACCGATGACAGCCATGGAATCCTGGCCGATACCCGTATCGGCAAAGAGGATGTGGATGTCTTTCAGGCGGCACGGCCGGCGGTTGATATAGTATTCACTGTCGCCGGACCGGAACAGGCGCCGCGTGACGACAACTTCAGTGAACTCCGTATCCAGGGCGTGGTCGCTGTTGTCGAAGTACAGTGAAACTTCGGCTGCCCCCTGGGGCCGGCGGGTCTGGGTCCCGGCAAAGATGATGTCTTCCGACTTCTGCCCCCGCAGCTGACGGACATTCTGTTCGCCCATGACCCAGCGGACGGCGTCAGAAATATTGCTCTTGCCGCTGCCATTGGGCCCGACAATGGCCGTAATGCCCTTGTCAAAGGTCAGCGTCGTCTTATCTGCAAAGGACTTGAATCCCCGCAGTTCCATTTTCAATAATTGCATAATGTCTACTCTCTCTGTGGACGGCCTCGACGGACACGTTACGGCGCCGCGCGGCAGTCCTGGTTATTTACTCGTACAGTTAATCATACCATAATTACCGGCCTGCCGCTACTATGGCCTCCCTAGCCGACGATCGGCAAAGTTTCTGTAAAATATCGGGGAAAACCTTGACGAGTCCTGTCTTAATGGATTATATTAGAATTTGGGTTTGAAGGCCCTTATTCTGCAGAAAGGGAGAGTACCGTAATGATTCAAGTTTATAAACACAGCAACGGCCATCTGGAAGACAACATTTCCCTGGCATCGGCTGAAAAAGGTTCATGGATCCACGTCGTAAATCCGGATTCCGAAGATTTACAGCTCGTATCCATGGTCACGGAAATCCCCACTGATGTCCTGAAAACCGCCTTGGACACGGAAGAACGTTCGCACGTCGAAATCGAAGACAATTACATCTTCGTCGTCATCAACATCCCGATCATCTTGGAAACGGATAGTTATGACACCTTGCCGCTGGGCATTTTCATCACACCGGACTTCATCATCACCCTCTGTATTCAAGAAACAGAAGTCATGCGCGCTTTCACAGAGAACAAGTATCCCCTGTTCTATACCTTCAAGAAGACGCGTTTCCTATTCCAGATTCTCTATCGTTCGGCGACGCTGTTCCTGCGCTACTTGATGCAGATCAACCGCCGGACCGACGACATCGAAGAAATCCTGCGCCATTCCATGCGCAACAAGGAATTTTTCCTGCTCCTGGAATTACAGAAATCACTGACCTACTTCACGTCAGCCCTGCGCAGCAACGGCATCGTCATGGAACGGCTCATGCGCCTGCGCCGCAATACGTCGCTCCACCATCTCATCAAGATGTATGAAGAAGACGAAGACCTCCTGGAAGATGTCATCATCGAGAACAAGCAGGCTATCGAAATGGTCGAGATGTACTCCAATATCCTCATGAATATGTCCGATACCTTCGCCTCGATCATTTCCAACAACCTGAACCTGGTCATGAAATTTCTGGCATCCATTACGATCATGCTGGCCGTCCCGACAATCATCTTCAGCTTGTGGGGCATCAACGTCCCTGTCCCCTTCCAGGACACAGCGGCCGGTTTCTACTACGTCGTAGGCATTGCCATGTGCTGCACCATCGTCGCCGTCATCATGCTCTGGCGGAAGGACCTATTCTGAAAGGCCCTTCACCATGCTCTTGATGGGTTCAAAAGAGCGGCGGTGAATCGGACACGGTCCGTATTCCCGCAACGCTTCCATATGCATTTTCGTCAAATATCCCTTGTGGACGGCAAAGCCGTACTGGGGATATTTTTTATCGTATTCCACCATGAGCCGGTCACGGGTGACCTTGGCGATGATAGAAGCGGCGGCGATAGATGCGCTCAGGGCATCGCCGTGGACTAAGGACTTGTGGGGCACGGTCAGTTCCCGGAGGGGCATGGCATCGACCAGGACCGCTTCCGCCGGCACAGCCAGGCCGTTGACGGCGTCATACATGCCCTGCATGGTAGCGTGGTAAATGTCGAGCTCGTCGATTTCTTTTTCCGACTTGGCCACGCAGGATACGGCGACGGCTTCGGCCATGATCTTATCATAGAGCAGGTCCCGCTTGGCTGGCGGGACTTTTTTACTGTCATTGAGGCCGGGACATTCCCAATATGGCGGCAATATGACGGCGGCCACCATGACCGGTCCGGCTGCCGGGCCGCGGCCAGCTTCGTCGATACCGGCCACGTGGTACAGGCCTTGGTTATAATAGGCCGTTTCCTGGGCATACATATGGAGGACCCGTTCCCGCTCAGCTTCTTCCCGGATTTTCTGGCGCATATAGGCAGCGGCCAGTTTGCGGACCGACACGCGGCTATCTTCTTTCATGGCTGCCAGGAGTTCCTGTACGTCATCGCCAGCGGCTAACTGAGCTTTAAGGTCGGCGACTCGGAATTTCTCGATATCCATGGTCAGTCCTCCCCTTCGAAATCGCCCAGGCGGTCCAGGGAAATGGCACCGATCTTGCCTTCACGAAATTCCTTGAGGATGAGTTTATAGGTCTTTTCCAGGTCGACGACGCCGCCCGATACGATACAGCCCCGCTTGCGGCCGATGGCTTCGATCGTATCCAGGGGCTTTTCACAGAGGCTGTCCAATTTATAGCGGCCTTTCAGTTCATCCGGATACTGGGCCGACAGCTGTTCGACGAGCTGCAAGAGGACCGTTTCCATATCGAAGACCGTGTCGGAAATGGCGCCCGTCGCAGCCAGGCGGTAGGCGCTGACCTGGTTTTCCAGTTTCGGCCACAAGACGCCCGGCGTATCCAGAAGGTCGAGCTGGTCGCCGATGTGGACCCACTGCTTGCCCTTCGTTTCGCCCGGTTTATCTGCCGTCTTGGCCGCACTGCGGCGGGACAATTTATTGATGAGCGTCGACTTGCCGACATTGGGGATGCCCAGGATCATGGTCCGGACGGCACGGTTCTTGAGGCCCCTTGCCTTCCAGCGGGCCAGCTTCGGCGCTGCCAGGGAACGGACGAGGGAAATGAGCTGTTTCACGTCCTTGCCGCCTTTACTGTTCAAGGCCAGGACTTTGCGGCCCTGCTGCTTATAATAGGCCACCCATTCGTCAAGGACAGCCGGATCGGCCAGGTCGGCCTTGTTGAGGACGACGATGGACGGCTTGTCGCCGATGAGGGACTTGATCATGGGATTGGTGCTGCTCATGGGAATGCGGGCATCGACGAGTTCGATGACGACATCGATGATCTTGAGATTTTCCTGAATCAGGCGCTTGGCCTTGGCCATATGGCCGGGATACCAGTTGATTATCATAATGTTACTCCTTTGGTGATGAGAAAAAAGGGCTTGTCGAACGACGACAAGCCCTTTTTTAGTTGTTAGTGGCTAGTTGTTAGTTTTTAGTAGATGGCTTTATTTTAAAACTTCTAACTGCAAACTTCAAACTACAAACTCACGCTATCAGCCTTCTCTTGTTTCGGTGAGTTTCTGGATGTGGGCGACGACTTCGTCGATCGGTTTGGCACCTAAATCGCCTTTAGAACGGTCACGCAGGCCGAGGGTACCGTTTTCCATTTCCTTGTCGCCGACGACGGCCATGTAAGGAACTTTTTCCATCTGTGCCTTGCGGATCTTGTAGCCGATCTTTTCGCTGCTTTCATCGACTTCGACGCGGATACCCAGTTTCTTGAATTTCTTAGCCAGGTCTTTGCAGTAAGCCAGGTGTTTGTCCGAAATGGGCAGGAACTTGATCTGGACCGGAGCCAGCCATACCGGGAAAGCACCGGCATAGTTTTCAGTGATGATGCCCAGAAAGCGTTCGATACTGCCGAAGCAGGCGCGATGGACCATGACCGGACGGTGTTTCTGGCCATCTTCGCCGATGTAAGTCATGTCGAAGCGTTCCGGCATGAGCATATCGAGCTGGATGGTACCGCACTGCCAGGTACGGCCGATGGAGTCTTTCAGGTGGAAGTCCAGTTTCGGGCCGTAGAATGCGCCGTCGCCTTCGTTGATGACGTACGGGATGTGGCGTTCTTCGATGACATCATGCAAGGTCTTGGTAGCCAGTTCCCAGATTTCGTCGGAGCCCATGGAGTCTTCCGGACGAGTGGACAATTCGACGTGGTATTCCAGGCCGAACTGTTTGTATGCCTTGTCGAAGAGGTCCATGACGCCGGAGATTTCTTCTTTCATCTGGCTCGGCAGCATGAAGATATGGGCGTCGTCCTGAGTGAAGCAGCGGACGCGGAACAAGCCGTGGAGGGCACCGTGGAGTTCGTGACGATGGACCAGGCCGAGTTCAGCCATGCGCATGGGGAAATCACGATAGCTGTGGACATTGCTCTTATAGACCAGGATGCCGCCGGGGCAGTTCATCGGTTTGATGGCATAGGGCTGTTCATCGATGGTGGTGAAATACATGTTATCGCGGTAGTGATCCCAGTGGCCGGACTGTTCCCAGAGGTGACGGTTGAGGATCAGCGGTGTCATGATTTCATCGTAATCGGCTTCGTCATGGAGTTCATGCCAGAACTTGAGCAGGTTGTTGCGCAAGATCATTCCCTTGGGATGGAAGAACGGGAAGCCCGGGCCTTCTTCGTGGAAGCTGAACAAGTCGAGCTGTTTGCCCAATTTGCGATGGTCGCGTTTTTCAGCTTCTTCCATCATCTTCAAGTATTCATCGAGTTCCGATTTCTTTTCAAAAGCGGTACCGTAAATACGCTGGAGCATCTTGTTGTGTTCATCACCGCGCCAGTAAGCGCCGGCAACGGTACGCAGTTTGAAGGCCTTGACGGCGCCTGTCGAAGCGCAGTGCGGACCGGCACAGAGGTCGACGAAGTCGCCCTGGCGGTAGAGGGAGATGACAGCATCTTCCGGAAGGTCTTCAATGAGTTCTACTTTATAATCCTGACCGGCGTCTTTGAAGAGCTTCAAAGCATCGGCGCGGGACAAGACTTCTTTAGTGATAGGGAGGTTTTCTTTGACGATCTTGGCCATTTCAGCTTCGATAGCGGCGAAGTCTTCCTGTGTGAAACGGTGTTCTGTATCGAGGTCGTAGTAGAAACCGTTTTCAATGGACGGGCCAATAGCAAATTTAACACCCGGGAAGAGGTGCTGGATAGCCTGAGCCATGACATGAGATGCTGTATGGCGGAGGGTATCTTTCCCTTCCTGGTCGGCGAAGGTGAGAAATTCAACGGTCGAACCGTCGACGATAGTTTCACGGAGGTCCGTGACTTCACCATTGACTTTTGCTACTAATACTTTCTTTGCAAGACTGTTGCTGAGCTGTTTGACAGCTTCGGCAAGAGAGATGCCATCGGGAAACTGTTTTTTGCTTCCGTCTTTTAATACTAATTCTGCCATTACAAACATCCTCCTTAATAAAAAAAAGCTCTCGTCCTCAAGGGACGAGAGCTTAACTCACGTGGTTCCACCCTAGTTCACCAGAAAAAAATTCCGATGTACTCAAGCGCGATAACGGGGCGGCCGGAATCCCCTACTCAGTTCGGAGATTCAGCTCCAAGGCGGTAACTCGCTAGGCTTCATAAGGCACTCACACCACTGTGCCTCTCTCTGGAATAAAGGGACTATCGAGTCATATCCTTTTCAAAGCTTCTTACATATCTCTATGTATGCGTAAATTATACGGCACGAGATGAGGCTTGTCAAGGGTGTGGTGTGCAAAGGTTTCGGATATCATACAAATATTCGTCTGGCAATCGTTTGTCGTGGGTCGTTTGCCGTGGTTCGAAGAATATTCGCCAAACGGCAAACGCCAAACGAACCACAAAAAGGCTACTGCAAATGCAGTAGCCTTTTTATTATGCACGGTTAGATAACTTATGCAATGCCTTTCTGTTTCTTGATGGCTTCCGTGAGGAGCGGGAGAACTTTGAAGACATCGCCTACGATACCATAGTCGCAGACTTTGAAGATCGGAGCATCTTCGTCTTTGTTGATAGCAATGATGCAGTCAGAACCAGTCATGCCTGCCAAGTGCTGGATAGCACCGGAAATAGCGCATGCAATGTAGATCTTCGGACCAACTGTTTTACCAGTCTGGCCAACCTGATGGAGAGCATCGATCCAGCCAGCGTCAACAGCTGCACGGGATGCACCAACAGCGCCGCCGAGGACGTCTGCACATTCTTTGAGGATACCGGTCTTGAACGGTTCTTCACTGTTCATGCCACGGCCGCCAGCAACGATAACGTCAGCGTCTTCGATTTTAACGCCTTCGCCGCCCAATTTGATGAGTTCGACGAATTTGGTCATGAAGTCAGCATCGGAGAGGTTAGCTTTCTTTTCGATAACTTCGCCAGTTGCAGAAGGATCTGCTTCCGGTTTTTTGAAGACATGCGGACGGACAGTACCCATCTGCGGACGGTTGTCCGGGCAGATGATTTCAGCCATGATGTTGCCGCCGAGAGCCGGACGGGTCCATACGATGGTCTTTTTGTCGTCGTCAACGCCGAGCTGCGTGCAGTCAGCGGTGAGGCCAGTCTTCAAGGAGTTAGCGACACGCGGGCCGAGGTCACGGCCGATGTTGGTAGCGCCAACGAGGAATACGTTCGGTTTTTCTTCATGGAAGAAATCGCAAATAACTTTTGCATAAGCCGTCGTATTGTAATGTTCGAGCTGAGGATCATCATAAACGTATACTTTATGAGCACCGTGAGCGATAAGTTCCTGAGCCAACGGTTTTACGTCTTTACCAATGAGGATTGCACCGACTTCGTCGCCGATGGTGTCAGCCAAGATGCGAGCCTGGCCCAACAATTCGAAAGATACATCACGTAATTTGCCTTCGAACTGTTCAGCAATTACATAAATGCCTTTATATTCTGCTAAATCCATTTTCACTGTTCCTCCTTAGATTAAATGATTTTCTGGGCAACCAGTTTTTCCATGACCTGGTCGACGATTGCCTGTTCGTTGTCATCTTCAACTTTGAGAACGAGACCACCGGATCTCTGAGGCGGTGTGAAAATCTTACGGACTTTAGTCGGAGAGCCAGACAAACCGATCTGAGCGTCGTCAGCTGCAACAGCAGCAGCGTCCAAGTTCGGGATTTCGCGGCGTTTTGCTTTCATCGTGCCACGAATGGTCGGGAAACGCGGTTCGTTCAAGTCTTTAACAGCGGTAATCAATACCGGGAAGTTAGCTTCTGTTACGATGTAGCCTTCTTCGTTTTCCTGCTGAACAGTAACTTTGTCGCCTTCGACTTTGATGTCGCGGGCATACGTAATCTGAGGAATACCGAGTTCGCAAGCGATCTGCGGGCCAACCTGTGCGGTATCGCCGTCAATAGCCTGTTTGCCGCAGAGGATGATATCGAACTGTTCGATACCTTTGTCAGCAGCCAATTTTTTGATAGCCTGTGCCAAAGCATAGCCCGTAGCTAACGTATCGGAACCACCGAGTTTGCGGTCGGACAGAAGATAAGCATCGTCAGCGCCCATTGCGAGGCCTTCACGAAGAACGTCTTTTGCCTGATCAGGACCCATCGAGAGAAGTGTGATTTTTACGTCTTTGTCAGCATCTTTCAATGCGAGAGCTGCTTCCAAAGCGTTCTGGTCGAAGGGGTTAAAAATGTTAGGAACACCAGCGCGGATGACCGTATGTTTTACGGGGTCAATCTTAACTTCTGCAGTGTCCGGAACCTGTTTGACACATACCAATATTTCCATTTACGTTTGCCTCCTAAAATCTTTTTTTATGTAACGGGCCCAGCAAAGGGCCAGGCCCGAGCATAAACTTCAATTATCTTAACAGAGCACCGCCTGTAACCATGAGCTGAACTTCATTCGTGCCTTCGTAGATCTGAGTGATCTTAGCATCGCGCATGTGACGAGCAACCGGATATTCTTCGCTGTAGCCATAGCCGCCGAAGATCTGGACAGCTTCGGTCGTTACGCGCATAGCGACGTCGGAAGCAACGCGTTTTGCGATAGCAGCGTCAACGGTGAAGGGTTTGCCTTCCTGTTTCTTGCAAGCAGCTTTGTAAACGAGGTTACGAGCAGCTTCGATCTGCATCTTCATGTCAGCCAGTTTGAAGGAAATGGACTGGAATTTGCAGAGCGGTTTGCCGAACTGTACACGCTGTTTGGAGTATTCAACAGCATCTGCCAAAGCAGCTTCTGCAATGCCGAGAGCCTGAGCAGCAACGCCGATACGGCCGCCGTCCAAGGTCATCATAGCAATCTTGAAGCCTTTGCCTTCTTCGCCGAGCATGTTTTCAGCCGGAACTTTGACGTCCTGGAATACGAGTTCCATGGTCTGCGAAGTATGGATGCCCATCTTGTCTTCTTTCTTGCCGTAAGTGAAGCCCGGAGTACCGTCTTCGAGGATGAAGGCTGTAATGCCGTGGTTGCCTTTGCTCTTATCGGTCATAGCGAAGACGATGTAGATGTCAGCAGCGCCGCCGTTGGTGATGAAGATCTTGGAGCCGTTCAACGTGTAAGTGCCGTCATCGTTCTTAGTAGCAATGGTCTGCTGGCCGGAAGCATCAGTACCTGCGTTCGGTTCGGTCAAGCCGAAAGCGCCGAGTTTAGTGCCTTCAACCAAAGGAACGAGGAATTTTTCTTTCTGAGCTTCTGTACCGAACTGCCAAATCGGGTTAGCGCAAAGGGAAACCGTTGCCGACAAGGTGATAGCAACACCAGCGTCGTATTTAGCCAATTCTTCAACAGCGAGGATGTAGCTCAAAACGTCGCCGCCGTCATCGCCGGAACCGCCGTATTTTTCTTCGAAGTAAGCGCCGGTAATACCGAGGCTGAGCAATTCGTCGATGAGTTCTTTGTCATAAATACCTTTGTGGTCGCGTTCCGTAACGGTCGGTGCTAATTTCTTTTCGCCGAAATCATGAGCGAGTTTTAAGAAGTCCTGTTGAATATCTGTTAAGTTAAAATCCATGATGTTTCCACTCTCCTTAGTGTATAGTTAGTTTAGTAAAGCCATAAGATAAAAACCTGAACACTGAGGCGATACATTTCCAGGCAGGAAATCCTGTTTGGATATATATTCACACCGCCTCACTGCTTACAAGTGCATTGTACAACTTTTCACATGTTAAATCAATAGCAAAAAGCCTATAAACCACAATATCACTATTCCATTTTCTCATCCTAAAACTTTAACAAGACTTTTTTGTACTAATAGAGGTAAAAAGATTAAAATCTTCTTGACACGGTACGCCTTGTTTTTCCAATATACGCTATTGTACGTATACCTAACTATACTGGTTACAAATATTAAGGAAAGCTTACTGTTGTATTATAGCACGGATACCCCGGAAGTTGTCAAGGATATGTGCTGTAATTCCCCAAATTTTATAATTTTCATACGTATAAATCTTTACGTTATAAGTACGGCGCGGTTTCCAGCCCTTCTGGGATGACAGGGCCAGACCTTTCGGAAAGCCCGGTGCCGGCCGGGTGGCCAGTTCGATGCGGCCGATTTCCGGGTCATGCTCGTCGAACCAGGCTAAGGGAACGGTAAAAGTATGGTCCACTTCCCCCTGGCTGAGGACAAACCGGTCCGTATCCATATAAGCGGCAAAGGGCCATACCGTGACGCCTACAGGCGATTCCATGTAATCCAAAGGGCCCCAGACGTGGATATGAGACGGATCGACGCCGAGTTCTTCATTCGTCTCCCTGAGGGCTGCTGCCAGGGCGCTGTCGTCGCCATCGTCGATACGGCCGCCGGGGAAACAGACGTCGCCAGGCTGCCAGCCCAGCTTGCTGCTGCGCACTTCGAACACGACCTGTTCTTGCCCGTCTTTGTAAATAATCGGTACTAAGACGGCACAAGCCCGCGTATTCATGCAGGTATTCTGGCGGACAACGCGGTCCGGCCAGGGCTTAAAAGCGTTCATAGACGACTCCCTTCTAATAAAAAGACTAAGTTCAAAGAAGTACAAAGTAAAAGAGGCTGTTTTCACGCGACAGCCTCTTTTGAATTTTAACTATTTTATGACGATGTTGATGATTTTCTTCGGTACGACGATGAATTTAACCACTTTCTTATCGCCAATAAATTCCTTGATATGCGGTAAGGCCAGGACTTGTTCCTGCAAAGCGTCCTTATCGATATCGACGGCGACGGTCAGGCGGTCGCGGACCTTGCCATTGATCTGGACAGGCAGTTCGATTTCGTCGACGACGAGAGCCGATTTGTCGACTTCCGGCCAATCCTGGGCATGGACGCTGCCTTCAAAACCGCAGAGCTGCCAGAGTTCTTCCGTAATATGCGGCGTGAACGGTGCCAGGAGCTTGAGCAGGTTCTTGTTGGCTTCCAGGGCAACGACCTTATGGATGGTCTTGTTAGCGCCGACATAGGCATGCATGGCATTGACGTATTCCATGATCGAGCTGACAGCCGTGTTGAGGCCGTAGTTGCCATCGGTACCGCGGATATCTTCGGTGACCTTGGCCAGGGCCTTAAATTCCTGGAAACGCAGTTCTTTTTCAGCTTCTGTGTAATCCGTCCCATCCTGACCGGCTTTAGCCAGATCCTGGAACTGGTGGACAATGCGCCATACGCGATTCAGGAAGCGGTACGAACCTTCGACGCCCTGGTCGGACCAAGCCAGGTCGCGTTCAGGCGGAGCGGCGAAGAGGATGAACAGGCGGGCCGTGTCGGCACCGTATTTAGCGATGATTTCTTCCGGCGAGACTATGTTGCCTTTGGATTTACTCATCTTGCTGCCGTCGAGGAGGACCATGCCCTGTGTCAGGAGGCGTTCGAAAGGTTCGACGTTGTCGACGAGGCCGGCATCATAGAAGACTTTCATGAAGAAACGGGAATACATGAGATGCAGGATAGCGTGTTCGATGCCGCCGATATACTGGTCGACGTTCATCCAGTGGTTGGCTTTCTCAGGATCCCAGGCTTTTTCATCATTGCGGGCATCGGTGTAGCGGAGATAGTACCACGACGAGCAGACAAAGGTATCGATGGTATCCGTTTCACGCGTAGCCGGGCCGCCGCACTTCGGGCACGTGCAGTGGACGAAGTGTTCACTCGTAGCCAGCGGCGATACGGCACCGGCTGTGAATTTGACGTCTTCCGGCAGCTTGACCGGCAGCTGGTCTTCCGGTACGAGCTGTTCGCCGCATTTCGGGCAGTAGATGATAGGGATCGGAGCGCCCCAATAGCGCTGACGGGAAATGAGCCAGTCGCGCAGACGATAGTTGACGCGGCGTTTTCCTAAGCCCTTTTCTTCCATGTAGTCGATGATGGCTTTCATGGCCTTATGCATTTCCATACCCGTGAAAGGACCGGCATTGACCAGGACGCCGTCTTTGTCTTCATAGGCATGGTCCATTTCTTCCAGCTTCAGTTCGTGGTCTTTCGGCTGCAAGGTAATGATTTTAGGGATGTTGTATTTCGTAGCGAACATCCAGTCACGCTGGTCACCGGTCGGTACGCCCATGACGGCGCCAGTCCCATAATCGTAGAGGACGTAGTTGGTGATCCAGATCTGGACACTCTTGCCCGTGAGCGGATGGACGCAGTCGATGCCGGTATACATGCCGACTTTTTCCGATTCTGTGCTCGTCCGTTCGATATCGCTGGTATTGCGTACTTTTTCGCAGAAAGCTTCCAGTTCGGCCTTCTTGGGATTGTTTTCCAAAAGCTTGTGGACCAAGGGATGTTCCGGCGGCAGGACGACGAAAGTGACCCCATAGATCGTGTCCGGACGCGTCGTGTAGACGGCGACTTTTTCCTTCAGACTGGGGATATCGAAACTAAATTCCAAGCCTTCACTGCGGCCGATCCAGTTCTTCTGCATGGTCTTGACGCGTTCCGGCCACCCCGGCAGGAGCTTCAAGTCTTCCAGCAGGCGGTCGGCATAATCGGTGATCTTGAAGAACCACTGTTTCAGGTCCTTTTTGACGACCGGCGTGTCGCAGCGCCAGCATTTACCTTCGATGACCTGTTCGTTGGCCAGGACGGTGTTGCATTTTTCGCACCAGTTAACTTTCGCTTCTTTGCGGTAAGCCAGGCCCCGTTTGTAGAGCAGTTCAAAGATCCACTGCGTCCATTTATAGTATTTTTCATGGCACGTAGCGACTTCGCGGTCCCAGTCATAAGACAGGCCCAGCGCCTTCTGCTGGCGCGTCATGTTGGCGATGTTGCTGTATGTCCATTCTGCGGGCGGGATATTGTGCTTGATAGCTGCGTTTTCTGCAGGCATACCGAAAGCATCATAGCCCATAGGATGCAAGACGTTATAACCGTTCATACGGCGATAACGGGCAATGACGTCACCAATCGTGTAATTGCGGACATGTCCCATGTGCAGATTCCCCGACGGATACGGGAACATTTCCAATACGTAATACGGCGGCTTGCCGTTGTCTTCGCTGCAGCAGTCGCATTTACTTTCTTCCCATACGTGCTGCCATTTCTTTTCTATTTCCTGTGGAATATACTTTTCCAATTGTGAGAGCCTCCTATCCTGCCCCAGTCAAAATACAGACAGTCTGTATTACAGCGTCTTGAGTATTATTATAGTGGCAGGGCGGCGTCAAGTCAATTCATGTTTTGCAAAACGCTGCCAAAAATGTAACGGTTCAAAGCCCTTGCGCCAGAAAGCGGCACCGCCCAAGCCATATGCTTGGACCAGTCCGGCCTTGGCTTTCAAGGATTTTTCATCTTCGAACCAGATTTTGACGGTCCCCGTCGTCAGGGGTAGTTCCAGGTAATAGAGCTGCAGATCGTCATTCCAGACGACATAATCTTTATAAGCCTTGAGGATATCTTCGCTGTCGGCCATGGTCAGGGTGCGGACAAAGAGCTTGCTCTTGCCGCTTCCCTTATGGGCCGAAGACGTCGATGGTGTCGTCGTCAGCTTTTTGGGCGCCGTCTTGATATGGCGCGGCAGGACGCGGCGCTTATACGTTTCCCCGTCAAGTTCGACCGGCATGATGACCGGCTGTTTGACCCGGCGGGCATTTTCCTGTTCTGCCGTCACGACCTGGACCAACATCGGCAAAGCGGGCGTTTCGGCTGCTTCGGTCTTTGCCTCGCCGTATTTCACACCTTTCATCGGCGGTGCGCCGACGACAGCCGGCCAGTCGCGGATATCTTTCGGTAAGTCGCGGCCATCGCTGGATTCATACCACAAGCGCATGTACAGGGGCATGCCCAGGAGGACTTTCGAAGGCGGTACGAGATCGATCGTATTCTGCACAGCCCGGTCGACCCAGGGATAGGAAGCGACAGGACCGGCTTTGGCGCTGCTCCGGCCGAACTGGTCATAGGCCATGACCATGAGGTAGTCGAGATGCGGGGCCAGGGCCGCCCGGTCATAGACGAGGGACCAGTTGGGACTGTCCGAAAGAGGCGTGACATCCATGGAAAGCTTGATGCCGTAGGCATGGCAGGCCTGGGAAATCTTGGCTACAAAAGCCGTCAAAGCGTCTTTATCGCTGTAATTGATGTTTTCAAAATCGATGTTATATCCTTTGAAATCATATAATAAAGCGTAGCCGACGAGCTGGCGGACCATGGTATCCTGGAGGCGGCTGTTGCTCAGGATCTGATGGGTCAGTTTGGGGTTGAAATTATTGTCGAGCAAAGGCCACATGGCGTATCCTTTGCTGGTATACGTCGAAGCCAGCATATCGAAGTCGGGATTGCGCAGTTCGATGCCGCTTTCAGTCAGGCGGAAAGCGCAGGGAGACATGACAGGCTGGTGTGTCTGTAAAGACGGCAGGTTGGCGTCTTCCTTCATGACAGGGTCCCAGAAGAGGACCGTCCCCATCTTCCCTTCTTTCACTGCTGCCGGGGCCGCATCCTGCACCTCGCGGAGTTCCGGTACCGTATGGACGGGCTGGGACGGCGGCAGGAGTTCGTTCTTTTCTGTCGTCCCGTTGCCCAGGACATAGCTGATGCCCAGTGGACGGCGGACATGGCGGATATTGATGGTCCGGCCGCCGCTGACAGCCCGTCCCGGCAAGGTCAGCTGTACATTTTCATTCTGCCAGGCCGTCGAACCGTTCCGGGCCTTCGGCAGGCGGAACCAGTACGTCCCCTTGGCATGGTCGGCTTCGCGGATGCCGTATTGTTCCAGCGCTTTATCCGAGACGAGCCAGCGGCCCTGGTCTTCGACGATTTCTAAATCTTTGATGGCTTCATTGGGAATCGGATTGGACACGACAGGCACGCTGAAAGCCGGGTCCGAGGCCTTGGCACTGTCGGTGACCGGGCCATTGGCCAAGGAAACAGCGCTCAGGGACAGACAGATCAAGGCGGCCAGGCAGGACGTCCGCATAACATGGTTGTATTTCATCGTCATTTGCTCCTCATGAGGATTGGAAAAAACTCTTCAATCCTGTATAATTCTATGGTAACCGTGAACCTATTCAGGTTCTGTTCACATTGTTTCATTATACCACAACAAAGGGGTGTTTTATATTGCATCAATATCTATTTTTTATCGGTTCTTTCCCGATCCGGGCTTACGGGCTGTTGTTCATGCTGGGCATCGTCTCTGCCGGTATCACGGCTTACTATATCATGAAGCACGACGGCCGGGGCTGGCACGTCCACATCTTTGATTTCACCATGTACTGCGGCCTGTCAGGCATCGTCGGCGGCCGGCTGTGGGACGTCTTCTTCTTCGACTGGCCGTACTACCACAACCACCTGGCAGAAATCCCCTACGTCTGGCAGGGCGGCATGGCCATCCAGGGCGGCCTGCTCTTCGGCGCCGTCGCCGGCATCGTGTATACCAAATACCATCACATCGACACCTGGGCCTTTGCCGACCTCCTGGCACCGGCTATCATCCTGGGCCAGTCCATAGGCCGCATGGCCAATCTCATGAACGGCGACGCCTTCGGCCATCCTACAGGCGGTGACTTCGGCATCGTCTATCCCGACACGACGCTGGCTTATCACACCTACGGCAGTCAGCCCTTGTGGCCGGCCGAAGTCTGGGAAGGACAAATAGACGTCCTGGTCTTCGTCGCCCTCCTCCTCTACAGCTGCTTTCCTCACAAGAAGGGGCAAGTATTCTGCCTGTACGTCATGCTCTACGCCGTCGAACGCTTCTTCTTAGAATTTCTCCGCGGCGACTACGTCAACCTGACATTAGGCTTGAAATCGGCTCAGATGACTAGCGTCATCGCCTTTGTCATCGCTCTGGTCATTTTCATCGTTCTACAGTTCAAGGGGAATGTGGATGAAAAAATCAGTGGCTAGTGGTTCGTGGTTCGTGGCTAGTGGCCTGTTGGCTGCATCGTAGGGGCCGTCCTGAAAGGCGGCCCGCCTGAATCTCTGTACACGCAAAAGAGGCTGTTGCATTAAGCAAAAACATGTGCTTAATGCAACAGCCTCTTTTGATTTACGGGATTCCCACAAACGGGACGCTGGCGAGTATCTCCTACTTTTCTTCCCGTTCCAGGGCATCTTTCAGGGTATGCCATGCCAGAACGGCGCATTTTACGCGGGCCGGCATGTTGGAGATGTTCTTCAGGGCGATGGCATCTTCCAGTTCTTCCAACTTGTCATCATCTGTGACTTCCCGTTTGATCATATCCAGGAAGAGGTCGACCAGGCGCAGGGCTTCTTTGACGGTCTTGCCCTTGATGAGGTCGATCATGATGTCCGCCGAAGCCTGGCTGATGGCACAGCCGTGGCCGGTATAGGCGGCGTCTTTGATGACGCCGTCCTGGATGTCGGCCTGGAGGGTGATGTCATCACCACAGCTGGGGTTATGGCCGTGTTCGCTGAGGTTGGCATCTTCCAGGGGATGTTTGTTTTCCTGACACTGATTGTGTTCCAAGATGATGTCGGAATACAATTCGTTCATATTTTCCATGACTCTCTATCTCCTTAGTCTTTAAAACCCATCTGCTTGCGGACGAGGGGCAGTTTTTCCAGGAAGTAATCGACTTCTTCCAGGGTATTGTAGATATAGAAGCTGGCACGGTTGGAAGCTTCTACGCCCAAATGAGCACCTAAAGGCTGAGCGCAGTGGTGGCCTGAACGGATGGCGATGCCGAAGCTGTCCAGGATGGTCGCTGCGTCATGAGGATGGACGCCGTCGATGGTGAAGGTGATGACGCCAGTCTTTTCAGCCGGATTCGTGCTGCCGATGATGTGGATATGGGGAATCCTCTTCATCCCTTCCAGGCAGTGGCGGGTCAGTTCTTCTTCATGGGCTTCGATATTGTCCATGCCCAAATCTTCCAGATAGTCGATAGCAGCGTGCAGGGCAACGGCGCCTTCGACGTTCTGGGAACCTGCTTCAAATTTAAAGGGCAGTTCGTTGAACGTCGTCGACTGTTCTTTGACGTATTCAATCATATCGCCGCCGAGGAGGAACGGTTCCATGCCTTCCAAAATGGCTTTCTTGCCGTAGAGGACGCCAGTGCTGGCAGAGCCGCACATCTTGTGGCCGGAGAAAGCGAAGAAGTCGCAGTCCATATCCTGGACGTCGGTCTTCATATGCGGCGTCGACTGCGCGCCGTCGACGATGGCAATGGCACCGACAGCATGGGCTTTGGCGACGATTTCCTTGACCGGGCGTTTCATGCCGAAGACGTTGCTGACGGCGGCAAAGGCGACGATTTTCGTCTTGTCGTCGATCTTGGCCAGGTCTTCTTCGGTGAAGTGGCCTTCTTCGTCGAGGTACATGTAATCGAGTTCAGCCCCGGTCTTCTGGCAGACGCGCTGCCACGTGACCAGGTCGGAATGATGTTCCGAAATGGGAATGACGATCTTATCGCCCTTCTTCAGGCGCGGTTCTGCATAGCTGCGGGCTACGAGGTTCAGCGCTTCTGTCGTATTGCGGACGAAGATGACTTCTTCCGTCGAAGCGGCATTGATGAATTTACGGACTGCTTCGCGGGCTTCGTCGTACAATTCACCGGCTTCGATGCTGAGGACGTGGGCGCCGCGATGGGGATTGCCGTTGTGGTGTTCCAGGAGGTCTACGATGGCGTGGATGACCTGGTACGGTTTCTGCGTCGTCGCAGCATTATCAAAGTAAACGATCTGATGTCCATTATGGACTTTAGTCAAGATGGGGAAATCTTTGCGTACATTTAGCATGACAATCACCTTTCTTGCGGCAGAACTGCATCTTTTCACGGACAGCCTGGAGCGCTCTATTTTCTAAATCTTTATCGCCCAAAGCATCGATGACCGGGCGGATGTTCGATTCGACGATGATCAGCTGGGCACCGCTTTCGTTGAAGCCGCGGCTCATGAGGTAGAAGAGCTTGTCTTTATCGATCTGGCCGGCACTGGAAGCGTGATTCCCGACGACGTCATCTTCTTTGCAGAGGAGGAGCGGTACGGAAATGGAATGGACCTTTGGGCTGAGCAGGATGCACGTATCCGATTCGGAGCCGACAGCCTTCTTGCCGCCGCGGAGGAAGTCGATGGTACCGCGGAAGAATTTCTTCGACGTATCGAGGAGAGCGCCTGTCGTCAGGATATCCGTATTGGTCTTGACGCCCTGCGTCGGAACCCAGTAAGAGAAGTCGACGATCTGGTCGTCATGGCCGAGGTACATGGCCTGGCTATTGAAATTACTTTCATCCTGCATGAGGTCTGTCTTGTAGTAGACAATGGCTGCTTTGCCGCCCAATTCGGCACTGACGTAGTCGATGGTGCTTTCTTTGCCGGCATCGCCATAGCGGTGTTCGACGTGGCGGACGTGTTCGCCGTTGAGCTGGACCTTGCTGATTTTGACGTGAGCGCCTTCGCCGGTCTTGACGAAGGTCAGGAAATTGACGGAACCGTCTTCGGCATCGCCGTCAAATTCCAGATAAACGGTCAAGTCGCTGTGGGCAGCCGCTTCGATTTTGAGCTGTGCCGTGAGCTGAGGCATATCGGCGCTGAGGCTGTATTTGAGATGGACCGACCCTTTCTGGTTTTCGCCGACGCTGACGGCGCAGCCGGAATTGGCCTGGTTCAGTGCTTTTTGAAGTTCTTCCGCATTGGAACCCTGGAAATCATTGAGGCCTACAATCTGGTTGCCTTCATAGAAAGCGACAGCTGCTTCGCCATCGTGACGTTCTTCCGGCGTGTAAGCCGGGAGAGCCTGGGCTTTCAAGGGGTCCAATTCCAAGTGATTGACCTTCATCCAGCGGAAGGTCGGACGCGGGAGTTGGTTGTACTGGATTTTTTCTGTCTTTACTGCCATGATGTTCCTCCTCCCCTATTTCAACGAACCTTTGAGTTCGAGATTGATCAGGTTGTTCATTTCGACGGCATATTCCAGAGGCAGGGCCTTGGATACCGGTTCGACGAAGCCCCGGACGAGCATAGCCCGCGCTTCATCTTCGCTGAGGCCGCGGCTCATGAGGTAGAAGATAGCATCATCGGAAATGCGGCCGATGGAAGCTTCATGGCCGAGGTCGATATTGTCGTTCTTGACGACGATAGCCGGAATCGTATCGGACTGCGATTCTTCGTCGAGCATGAGCGATTCGCAGCTGACGTTGGCTTTGGCACCGTCAGCCGGCGGATTGATGACGACACTGCCGCGATAGATGCAGACGCCGCCGCTCTTGCTGATGGATTTGGAGTTGATGTTGCTCGTCGTATTCGGTGCATTGTGGACGACTTTCGAGCCCGTATCGAGGTACTGGCCCTTGCCGGCAAAGGTGACGCCGGTAAATTCGCAATGAGCGCCTTCGCCCTGGAGGATACTCATGGGATAGAGGCACGACGTGTGGGAGCCAAAGGAACCGGTGACCCAGTTGATAGTGCCGTTCTTGCCGACGATGGCCCGTTTGGTATTGAGGTTGTACATATTCTTGGACCAGTTTTCGATGGTCGAATAGGTCAGGGATGCATCGTCACCGATGAACAATTCAACGCAGCCCGCATGAAGGTTGGCGACATTGTATTTCGGCGCCGAACAGCCTTCGATGAAGTGGACCTTGGCTCCCTTTTCGACGATAATCATGGTATGTTCGAACTGGCCTGCGCCCGGTGCATTGAGACGGAAATAGCTCTGCAGCGGGATGGAGACGTCGACGCCGGCCGGTACATAGACGAAGGAGCCACCGGACCAGACGGCACCGTGAAGGGCGGCGAACTTGTGATCCGTCGGCGGGACGAGCTTCATGAAGTGGGCCTTGACGATGTCTTCATATTTTTCAAGGGCCGTATCGAAGTCGGTGTAGACGACGCCCTGCTGGACCAGTTCGTCCTGGATGCTGTGATAGACGACTTCCGAGTCGTACTGGGCGCCGACGCCGGCGAGGGATGTCTTTTCGGCTTCCGGGATCCCCAGGCGGTCGAAGGTATCTTTGATGTCATCCGGTACGTCGTTCCAGTCAGCTTTCATCTGAGCGTTCGGGCGGACGTAGGTGACGATGTTATCCATATCGAGTTCGCTGATATCCGGACCCCAATCAGGATAGTCCATATGGTTGAAGATGTCCAGCGATTTGAGGCGGAAATTGAGCATCCATTCCGGTTCGTGTTTCTTTTCGGAAATTTCGCGGACGATATCTTCCGTCAGGCCGGCATCGGTCTTATAGGAATAGGTGAAATCTTTCTTAAAATTATACATATTGCCGAAATCAGCAAAGGTATCGATTTTCTGACGTTCTTCTGCCAGTTTTTCTTTTTCCTGTTCGACAAGTTTTTCTTTGTTATCAGCCATAGCTGTACCTCCTACTATCCTTTGTATGCGTCGTAGCCGTTGGCTTCAATAGCCTGGATGAGCGATGCATCGCCGGTCTTGACGATCTTGCCGTCGATGAGGATATGAACGAAATCAGGTTTCAAGTGCTGTAAAATTTCACTGTGGTGGGTAATGACCAGGATAGAATTATTTTCATTGTGGTACTTCGATACCGTTTCCGATACGATGCGGACAGCATCGACGTCGAGGCCCGAGTCGATTTCGTCGAGCATGGTCAGTTTCGGTTCGAGCATGCACATCTGGAGGATTTCCGTCTTTTTCCGTTCGCCGCCGGAGAAACCATCGTTGACATAGCGTTCGGCATAGGATTTATCCATTTTCAGCTGTTCCATCTGAGCGTGGAGCTTCTTGCGGAACGGCATGATGCGCTGCTGCTGGCCCGATACAGTGCTCTTGGCGTTACGGATGAAGTTTTCAACGGAAATGCCCTGGACAGCGATGGGCTGCTGGAAGGCCATGAAGATGCCTGCTTTGGCGCGTTCGTTGACGGGAGCATCCGTAATATCCTTTCCTTCAAAGAAGATCTTGCCGGCTGTGACGACATATTTCGGGTTGCCCATGATGGCATTGAACAGCGTCGATTTGCCGGCGCCATTGGAACCCATGATGACATGTGTTTCGCCTGTGTTGATCGTCAGGTCGAGGCCTTTGAGGATTTCTTTGCCTTCGACAGCGATATGCAAGCCTTCTACTCGTAATAATTCACTCATCAGTATCACTCCTATAAAAGTTATGCGTTTTCTTCTACCCTGTCTGCCAGGATAAAACGCAAATTTCTGTATTGATAAAGTGTACTATTTAGATACACTTACTGAACTGTTCTTAATGTACTCCATAAACGCCATAAAGTCAACCTATTTAGTAGCGTTTCTGGTTATTTTTTATCAAATTTATTATGCATCCACCGGGTCCGTGCCTTGCTATGCATCCAAATCTGCATGACACAGACGACGACAGCCGCCGCCAGCAGGCCTAAGAGACCTGCCGACGGGCCATCGACGGCAATGGCATAAAACAGATAGGCATAGACGACGATCCACAAGAAGACCTTGAGCTTCATGAGTTTCGTCAGCTTATTCACAGGCGCCGCATCCTTCACAGTTTTCTTCGGGATCGCCGAAGAGGCGGGCTTTCTGGCCGCGCATGGCCAGGACAGCCTGGATGTACATGGCACATTCGATGCGTTTCTTCTGGATCTTGCAGCTCAGTTCATACGGCGTCTGGATATTGCCACCGTACTTGATATTGTTGGCATGGCAGCCGCCGCTGCAGAAGAACTTGGCCCAGCAGTCGCAGCAGATGGGCTTGTTGAGGACGTGCATGTCGCGGAAGAGCGGCGGCAGTTCCGTATTGGTCACGCCGTCATAGACATTGCCGATGACGTAGTCGTCCTGGCCGACGAACTGATGGCACGGATAGATATCGCCGTTGGGGACGACACACATGTATTCATGACCGGCACCGCAGCCGCGCAGGCGCTTGGCGATACAGGGACCGCGGTAGAGATCCATGATGAAATGATAGTAAATGAAGGGACGGCCTTCATCCATACGCTTCAAGTAGAAATCAGCCAGGCGGTCATATTCTTCGTAAATGCGGGGCAAATCGTCGTCCGTAATGGCATAGGACAGATCGTCACCGACGACAGGTTCCATGGACAGGCCTTCAAAGCCGAGGTCGGCCATGTGTTCTACGTCTTTGGTAAAATCGAGGTTGTATTTTGTATACGTCCCGCGGACGTAATATTCTTCACCATTGCGATGCTTGGCAGCATAGACCTGATTGTCCGCACAGGTCTTATAGGAGCCGTGGCCACCGGCGTCGGGGCGCATGCGGTCGTGGACTTCCGGACGGCCGTCGAGGCTGAGGATGAGGCTGATGTGGTTATCCGTCAAATACTTGACTTTCGCCGGGTCGAGAAGCATGCCGTTCGTCGTCAGGGACAGTTTGAAGACTTTATCGTGGATCTTTTCCTGTTCCCGGATGTATTCGATGGTCTGCTTGACGACGCCGAAGTTCATCAGCGGTTCGCCGCCGAAGAAGTCGATTTCGCAGTGCTGGCGTTTGCCTTCGGTGCTCTTGATGAGCAGATCGACGGCGTGTTTAGCTACGTCGAAGCTCATGAGTTCCCGCTTGTGCGTATCATAATCGCCCTGAGAGGCAAAGCAGTACTTACAGCGCAGGTTGCAGTCGTGCGCGATGTTCAGGCATAAGGACTTGATGACCGGTTCTTCTTCGGCAACGACCTTGAAGTTTTCCGTCATCGGTGCGAAGAGCATTTCCTTTTCGATGAGCCCGTCCAATTCCCCCAGGGTTTCATCTAAATCCTTTTTGTCATAAGTCCCGGCAAAAGCCTGATAGACAGCTTCTTTATTGGTACCGTCATAGACGTCGAGGACATCGTAGGTCATCTTGTCGATGACGTTGATGATGCCGCTGTTGACGTCGAGGAGCATGTAAGTGCCGTTCTGACAGTATTTATGAATCATTGGTTTAATTTCAGCCATGAATAATGTTTCCTCCATACAAAAAGAAGGGGGTGCCGCGCGAGCGACGCCCCTTTTCCTTCACGTAACTTATTTTGTGCAGATCTGATTGCCAACGGTGCAAGAAGTTTTGCAAGCGGACTGGCAGGACGTCTGACATTCGCTGCAGCCAGCGTGCTGTGCCGTCTTCTGGATCGATTCTGTGTTGATCGTAATGATGTGTTTTGCCATGATATTCACCTCTCTATCAATGATTATTCCTTATTTTACCACATTCTCAGTGATTCTACAATATGACAGGATTACAAGAGTTTGAAGCCTTCAAAGAAGAAATTCTTGCCCATGCTGATGACGATGGATCGTTCATCGAATACGTCATTGGTATCGAAGAATACGTCGAAGCCTTTCTTATAAGTGGCATAAATCGAAGTGATGCGACTTAAATAACTGCGGATTTCCTCTGCTGTCACTTCCGGTTCGCCGTCAGAACGCCATTTCTTGTTCTTGAAATTCGCAATCAGCGGCGCGTGAGCGATGACGCGGGAGCGATGCGCCAAAACCCAGTTCCAAACTTCTTCGCCGTACTGCTGCGCTTCCTCTTCATGGCCTTCATCGAGGCCATCGAGAGTGAACAGGACAGGCCGGCCTTCATACATGATTTCATCCATGTAACTGCCTTTGACATATTTTAAATTCACAGAAGCACCCCCTGCAAAATCATGTGAAACATGACGAATATTTATGTCTAACAGTAATCATTGTATCGTGCTTCCGGAAGATTGTCAATAAAAAGAGCTTGCCGCATATGCGACAAGCTCTTTTTAAGTTTGAAGTTAAAAGTTTGATGTTTGATGTGGATGGTTTGAAATTAAAAGCCATCGCTTCAAACGTCATACATCAAACTTCACACATTCAAAAATTAGTCCATTTTTACGAAAGCGTCTTTGTCTGCGCCGCAGGTCGGACATACCCAATCTGCCGGGAGATCAGCGAATTTCGTGCCAGCTGCAACGCCGTTGTCTGCGTCGCCTTCAGCTTCATCATAAATATAACCGCAAATGCTGCATTCGTACTTATCCATGTTCTTTTCCTCCTGAATCAACGTATTAACGAATAATTCTTATTAATTATTTTTGACATGTTTATGATATCATATTGGGCAAAAAAAAGCAAGATTATTTTACGACTTATTTTGCCTGTCTTCCCATATTGATATCGATGATGCCCGACGAGTACGGAGCTACCTCATACTGGCCGAAGACGAAGTGGATATTGCGGCTCTTGTCGAGGTAGAAATTCTTCGGATCTTCCGTCAATCCATTGAAATATGACGACAGGACGTGGCCACTCAAAGTCAGCTTATTCGTGATTTTCTGCAGGGTGAAATACTTTTCATCACCCGGTTTGACCAAATCCCGCCAGTTGGTGATCCGCTTGCCCGTCGCTACATCGAAGACGACGCCGGTCTTCCAGCTCGTCGGATGAGCGGCTCTGTCGAAATAGAGATAGCCTTCATCGAGGAAGGACAAATACTTGCCATCGTTCAAGGTGACGGTGTACGTCTTTTCTTCCGTCAATTTGATGCCCTTATCGCCCTGCTGGTCGAAAAAGGTCTTGGCCTGCTGCTGTTCATCGGTAAAATACTGGGCTATCAATTGAGCCGCTCCGGCGTTGTTGGTCATGGTAATGGCCGGGTACTGGATACTGAGGACGCTGCCATCGCTATGGGTATAGACGGCTTTCGGCGCATCCTGGATAAGGGCTGGCGAAGCAGCCATGGCGACGGCCCCCATGAGCCAGGCGCCACATAAAATGGTAAGGACTTTTTTCTTCATATAATCCCTCCTCTTTCATTTCTTTTTATTATACCATATTTATTGGGTCATTTTCCGCTTTTCATCGGTTCCCAGGCGGAAGAAATAATAAACATTTTCGGCAGCCTGGCGGTTCATGCCCGGCACGGCAGCCAGTTCCTCGATGGACGCCGCTTTCATGTCGCCTAAGGTCTTGAAGGCTGTCCACAAGGCCTTACGCCGTTTGGGTCCGATGCCTTCGACGTGGTCCAGGATGGACACGAGGCTGCGCTTGCCCCGCAAATGACGGTGATAGGTAATGGCAAAGCGATGAGCTTCGTCACGGATGGCCTGCAACAGCTGCAGTTCCGGCGTGTGGTGACTGAGGATGATAGAATCGCTGCGGCCTTCGACGAAAACTTCTTCGATGCGCTTGGCCAGACTGATGACCGGCGCTTCGCAGCCGGCCTGGCGGATGACGGGCAGGGCCGCATGGAGCTGGCCTTTGCCGCCGTCGATGATGATCAGGTCCGGTACGGGCCAATCCTTTTCACCATAGCGCCGTTCCATGATTTCCGCCATGGACTTGAAGTCATCAGGCTTACCCTGGACGGTCTTCAGCTTAAAGCGGCGATACTCCTTCTTAGCCGGCTGACCATGCTCGAAGACGACCATGGAAGCGACGGTCTCGATGCCCTGGGTATGGGAAATATCGAAGCACTCCATGCGTTCCGGCAGGCAGGGCAGGTTGAGGATCCGCGCCAGGCCTTCGACGGCACCGGTCGTCTTGTCCACGTCGTGCTGCCACTGCAGCCGTTTCTGTTCCAAAAGGCCGGCTGCATTTTCAGCAGCCATGTCCAGGAGTTGTTTCTTCGTCCCCCGCTGCGGGATGACGACAGTGACTTTCTTCCCTTTCTGCTGGCTCAGGCGGCGTTCGCAGCCTTCCCGGTCTTCCAGGCCTGGCACGACGATTTCTGCCGGGATGAAAGTCCCGTCGCCATAATACTGGTCAACGACGGCTTCCATCAGGGACGGCACATCGTCGTCGCTGCCGTTGTCCAGGGAAAACGTTTCCCGTCCCATGAGCTTGCCCATGCGGACCGTATAGATCTGGACGCATGTCTGCCCGGCCTGACGGGCCAGGCCGATGACGTCCATATCGCCGCCAGTCGTATTGACGATGTTCTGCTGTTCCTGGATGACGGCAATGGCCTTGATCTGGTCACGGTACATGGCAGCCTTTTCAAATTCCATGGCCTCCGCAGCCTCTTCCATCTTCTGCTGCAGCGCCTGGGAAACGCCGCTGTCCCGGCCTTCGAGGATATCCAGGGCCTGGCGGACCAGGACCCCGTAATCCCCTTTGGTGATATAGTGGACGCAGGGCGCATCGCAGTGATGCAAATGGTACTGCAAACATGGCCGGTCCGTCGGCATGGTCCGGCACGACCGGATGTGGTAGGCCCGCTGCATGAGCTTCAGGACGCGGTGGACGGCTGTCGAATCGGCAAAGGGGCCGAAATAGCGGGCGCCGTCGCGGCTGACGCGGCGGGTCATGAAGATGCGCGGGTAATCTTCCTGGACGGTGACCTTGATATAGGGATAGGTCTTGTCGTCGCGGAGCATGATGTTGTAGTGGGGATGGTATTTCTTGATGAGCGTATTTTCCAGGATGAGGGCTTCCATTTCCGTAGCGACGACTATCGTTTCCAAGTCCACAGCATGGCTGACCATGGCCGCTACTTTCGGCGCCCTGTTGGCATCGTGGCGGACATAGCTGGTCACGCGGTTGCGCAGATTGACGGCTTTGCCGACGTAAATGATTTTCCCCTTCTCATCTTTCCAGAGATAGACGCCGGGCTGGGTCGGCAGGTTACGGACCTTTTCCCGGACGGCTTCGCTGACAGCCATGGCTTATTCTCCCTTCTCGCCGGCCATGAGGGCCTTGGTGCGTTCCAGGACGGGCTTGAGGAATTTTCCCGTATACGAAGCTGGTACCTGGCAGATTTCTTCCGGCGTTCCCGTGGCGACGACGGTCCCGCCGCCGGCACCACCTTCGGGACCGAGGTCGATGAGATAGTCTGCCGTCTTGATGACGTCCAGATTGTGTTCGATGACGACGACGGTATCGCCGCCGTCAACGAGCATCTGCAAGACGTCCATGAGCTTGTGGATGTCCGCCGTGTGCAGGCCCGTCGTCGGTTCATCGAGGATATACAGGGTCCGGCCGGTACTGCGCTTGGACAGTTCCGTCGCCAGTTTGACCCGCTGGGCTTCACCACCGGATAAGGTCGTCGCCGGCTGGCCCAGGCGGATGTAGCCCAGGCCGACCTGCTGCAGCGTCTTCAACTTATTGACGATGCGCGGGATATTTTCAAAGAACTGGCAGGCGTCGTCAACGGTCATGTTGAGGACGTCGGAAATATTCTTGCCCTTGTATTTGACTTCCAGCGTTTCCCGGTTATAGCGGGCACCGTGGCAGACTTCGCAGGGAACGTAGACATCGGGCAGGAAATTCATTTCGATGCGGATGATGCCGTCACCCTTGCAGGCTTCACAGCGGCCACCTTTGATATTGAAGCTGAACCGGCCGGCTTTGTAGCCGCGCACCTTGGCTTCTGCCGTCTGGCTGTAGAGCTGGCGGATGGCATCGAAGACGCCCGTATACGTGGCCGGATTGGACCGCGGCGTCCGACCAATAGGCGACTGGTCGATGTTGATGATCTTATCGATGTATTCGACGCCTTTCAAGTCCTTGAACTTGCCCGGCCGGTGCGGCGTTCCGTAAACGGCCTCAGCCATGCCCTTGTACAGGATTTCATTGACCAAGGTCGACTTACCCGACCCGGATACGCCTGTAACGACAGTCAGGGTCCCGATGGGGATGGACACGTTTATATGTTTTAAATTGTGTTCGGCTACGCCGATGATTTCCAAAAAGTTCCCACTCCCCAGCCGCCGGGCTTTCGGGACGGGAATGTACTTGGTCCCCTTCAGGTACTGGCCCGTCAGTGACTGAGAGCAAGCCATGATATCTTCGGCCGACCCTTGGGCGACGATGGTGCCGCCGTGTTCCCCTGCAGCCGGACCGATATCGACGATATAATCGGCAGCCCGCATGGTATCTTCGTCGTGTTCGACGACGATGAGTGTATTGCCCAGGTCGCGCAGGCGCTTGAGGGCTTCCAGGAGCTTGTCGTTATCCCGCTGATGCAGGCCGATAGACGGTTCGTCCAGGATGTAGAGGACGCCGACCAGGCCCGAACCGATCTGGGTCGCCAGGCGGATTCGCTGGGCTTCGCCGCCAGACAGGGTCCCGGCCGTCCGCGACAGAGTGAGATAATCGAGGCCGACGGTCTGCAGGAAATTCAGGCGGGCCTTGATTTCCTTGAAAATCTGTTTGCCAATGAGCTGCTGCTTTTCCGTCAATTTCAAGCTATCGAAGAAGGGAATCATATCGCTGACAGGCAAATCCGTCAATTCAGCGATGTTCAAGCCGCCTATCTTGATGGCCAGCGCTTCGTGGCGCAGGCGCGTGCCATGGCAGGTCGAACAGGGCTTGACGGTCATGAATTGTCCGAACTGGTCGCGCATCATATCCGATGAAGCCTCGCGGTAGCGGCGGCGGACCATGGGCAGGACGCCTTCAAAAGTCGTCGAGAACTGCTTTACCTGGCCGCGCAGGTTCTCATATTCAAAGACGCACAGGTCGTCAGAACCGTCCATGAGTTTTTCCTGCAGTTCTTCCGGCAAGTCGTCGTAACAATTATCCAGGGTAAAGCCATAAGGCCGCAGGAGACCGCCGAGCTGGCGCATGAACCACGAATCGGGATTACTGCTGAGAGCCGCTACAGCGCCGTCGGCAAAGGATTTCTTGCGGTCCGGCAAAACGAGGCGGGCATCGACTTCCATGGTACTGCCGATACCGGAGCAGGCCGGGCAGGCCCCGAAGGGACTGTTGAAAGAAAAGAGATGCGGTTCGATTTCCGGCAGGCTGACGTGGCAGTCCGGGCAGGCGAAATGCTGACTGAAAGTCAGGACTTCTTTCGTAGCCATACGGAAAATGTGGACGATGCCATCGGCCAGTTTAGCCGCCGTTTCCAAAGAATCAGTCAGGCGCGTCAAGATGCTGTCCTTGATGACCAGGCGGTCGATGATGACGTCGATGGTATGCTTCTTGTTCTTATCCAAGGGAATATCGTCGGACAAGAGATAGACTTCGCCGTCGACGCGGACGCGGACATAGCCGTCCTTGACCAATTTGGCCAGGAGTTTCTGATGGGTCCCCTTGCGGCCGTCGACGACAGGGGCCATGACCATGACCTTTTCGCCTTCGCCGAGGGCCATGACAGCATCGGCCATCTGCTCGATAGTCTGCTGGCGGATGGGCTTGCCGCATTTCGGGCAATACGCTTCGCCGACGCGGGCATAGAGCAGGCGCAGGTAATCGTAGATTTCCGTAACCGTCCCGACGGTCGACCGGGGATTGCGGCTCGTCGTCTTCTGGTCGATGGAAATAGCCGGCGACAGGCCTTCAATGTAATCGACATCGGGCTTATCCATCTGGCCCAGGAACTGCCGGGCATAGGCCGACAGAGATTCGACATAGCGGCGCTGGCCTTCGGCGTAAATCGTATCAAAAGCCAGGGACGACTTGCCCGAACCGGACAGGCCCGTAAAGACGACGAGCTTGTCCCGGGGAATCTTGACATCGATGTTCTTTAAATTGTGCTGACGCGCACCTTTAATGACAATATATTTATCTTCCATGATGCTCCTATACTCAATATTATATAAAACATGTCGGACTCAGCGGGTCGCCCACACGGCGACCCCTACAACGGAAATGTTCAAAAATTTAATCCATCACGGTAAACGATGAACGACCCACGACAAACGATAGGATAAAAGGGATGGCGTATGCCGACAAAAACCTTTGCATGACTATTTTCTTTTCGCATCCGGCCGCTTGATCTTGCGGCGATAGCGGCGCTTGGGCATGTCGGCCCCCTGCATGTCTTTGGGCAGGGTGTCGTCGTGGCTCATGTCGGCCAGCTGCTGGCGCAGTTCCCCTAAGCGGTCGCGCAGTTCCGCCGCTTTTTCAAATTCCAGATTCTTCGACGCTTCCTTCATCTGCAAGGTCATGGTCTTGATGACCTTATTCAGGGCTTCGCGGGTCATCTTGCCGCCTTTCTTCCCTTTCTGGCTGCCATAGGCCGCTTCATCTTCAGCGACTTTCGTCAGTTCGATGAGGTCGACGACGTCTTTTTTGACCGACTTCGGCGTAATATGATGTTTTTTATTATAAGCATCCTGGATTTCCCGGCGGCGCTGGGTTTCTTCCATAGCCTTGGCCATGGAATCGGTGATCTTGTCGGCATACATGATGACCGTGCCGTTGACGTTCCGCGCTGCCCGGCCCATGGTCTGAATCAGCGACGTTTCCGACCGCAGGAAGCCTTCCTTATCGGCATCGAGGATGGCTACCAGCGAGACTTCCGGCATATCCAGGCCTTCGCGCAGGAGGTTGATGCCGACCAGGACGTCGAAGACGCCGGCCCGCAGGTCGCGGATGATGTCGGCCCGTTCGATGGTGGCGATATCCGAATGGAGATAGCGCACGCGGACGCCCATTTCTTTCAGGTAGTCCGTCAAATCTTCGGCCATCTTCTTGGTCAGCGTCGTCACCAGGACGCGTTCGTCCTTTTCCGTACGCTGGCGGATTTCCCCCAACAGGTCATCCATCTGGCCGGCAATGGGACGGACTTCCACGTTCGGGTCCAACAGGCCCGTCGGCCTGATGATCTGCTGGGCCAGATTGGTCTGGACTTCCATTTCATAGGGCCCTGGCGTAGCGCTGACGTAGACGATCTGATTGATGCGTTCGACAAATTCTTCAAATTTCAAAGGCCGGTTGTCCAAGGCCGACGGCAGGCGGAAACCGTATTCGATGAGGTTTTCTTTGCGCGACCGGTCACCGGCATACATGGCCCGCAGCTGGGGCAGGGTGACGTGCGATTCGTCGACGAGGATGAGGAAATCATCGGGGAAATAATCGAGAAGCGTATACGGCGCCTGACCGGGCTTGCGGCCGGCCAGATGGCGCGAATAGTTTTCGATGCCTGAGCAATAGCCCATTTCTTCCATCATTTCCATATCGTAGCGCGTGCGCTGTTCCAATCGCTGTGCTTCCAGCAAGTGGCCCCCGTCTTTCAGCACTTTCAGCCGTTCGTCCAGTTCCTGGCGGATTGTCCCCAAGGCCCGTTCCATCTTGTCCTTGGTCGTGACATAATGGCTGGCCGGATAGATGGCGACGTGCTTGCGTTCGGCAATGACTTCGCCTGTCAGGACATCGACTTCGGTCAGGCGGTCGATTTCGTCGCCGAACATTTCGATGCGGATAACGGAGTTGTCGAAAGCCGCCGGAAAGACTTCGATCGTATCGCCGTGGACGCGGAAAGTCCCGCGTTCGAGGTTCATGTCGCTGCGGCTGTACTGGATATCGACGAGCTTATGCAAGATCTCTTCCTGCGATTTTTCCTGCCCCAGGCGCAGGGATACGACGAGTTCGCTGTAATCTTCCGGGTCACCTAAGCCATAGATGCAGGAAACGGAAGCGACGATGATGACATCGCGCCGTTCAAAGAGACTCATCGTCGCCGAGTGGCGCAATTTATCGATTTCATCGTTGATGGACGCATCTTTCTCGATATACGTATCCGTCGAGGCAATATAGGCTTCAGGCTGATAGAAGTCATAATAGCTGACGAAGTAGCCGACTTCATTATCGGGAAAGAAGGATTTAAATTCGCTGCACAACTGGGCTGCCAAGGTCTTGTTGTGAGCGATGACCAAGGTCGGTTTCTGGACGGCTTCGATGAGCTTGGCCATGGTGAAGGTCTTCCCGGTACCGGTAGCCCCGACGAGGACCTGGGCCCACTGGCCGGAACGGACGCCTTCCGCCAGGGAGGCGATGGCCTCGGGCTGATCGCCCATCGGTTCATACGGGGCGACGACGTGAAAGGGATGAGACGTATCGTAATCTTTATTGTAATGGGACATATCCATAAGCGTTACCTCTTTTTAGGGCCCTTCTTCCAGTTCCTATAGAGAGACCAGGGCCAGAGAACCGTAACCAGGACGGTAAAGGCAAAACCTGCGTCCGACCAGTTGCGGGTAAACAAGACGAAATACGACCAGGCCAGGGCGGCAAAGCCGACGAGGTACAAGACCCAGGTACGGGTATCGAGTCCGTGGACAGGTCCCTTCTTCTTTTTAGGCTGTGCCGCTGCCGTCGTCCCTTCCGGAACAGCCGCAGTATGGCTGGCTTTTTTGCGCCGATTTTTGCGTGACATAGTAGTCCTCCTTATTTGTTGACGATTTTTCCGATATTCTTCAATTCAATGGACAAGGTCCCGTCGGGATTATTGATGAACTGGATGAAATCGGTATTTTCGATGTATTCTGAGGGAAAGGTAATTTCAATGCCTGTATCGGTCTTGATTTTATGGCTGCGGCCGGCTTTCTGGGCATATTCCTTTTCGATGGCCACGGCCTCGGGCAGTTTGGCTTCTTTGATTTGCTCTTCAAATTCCCGCTGCAGCACTGGCGAATCGCCGAAGACATCGCTGCCCAGGTCCTGGGGTGAAAAAGAATCGGCTGTTTCAGCATTTTCTACGAGATAGGTCTTGGCCTTCGACAAGGCTTCAACCGTACTGGCTCCGTGTTCTTCAGCCACTTTCTCGGCAATCTTGCTGACGACTTTCACGGCTTCCTTGCTGGAAATGACCGACGTACACTGCAAGAGCTTGTCCGGCAGGAGATAGACGTCTTCGCCATCCATTTTCCGCTTCTTGTCGACGAAATGGATGGAAAAATCACTCAGCCTGATGAGGGCATAGGCATCGGCTTTCTGCGCCGTCCCGGGCAAGATGGCGTAGTGCTTGATGAGCTTGTTGTATACCGTCCCTTCGTCGTCGAGGATCTGATGGGTATAGGCCGTCTTGTTTTCCAGCATGAGGATGCCTACGTTGCGGACATCGTCGTCATCCTGGAAATCAATGACCAGGAGGTCCGTCGATTCCGGTTCGTCGCAGTGAGCCAGGAGCTGATAGAGTTCACGGGCCGTCTGGGATGCCAGGTCGTCGAAGGTCATCGTCCCGTCGGCCAGAGCCTGCAGCTTCATCTGAAAGGCACTGGTCGCATAGAAGACGCCTGTCTTCTGGGCGGCATCGCCGATGATGCGGTTCAGCCGTTTGCTGACGTATTCGTAGACGACATCGCTGCTGAAATCGAGGTCTTTCTGGGATACCACGCAGACATTAGTGTTGAAATCAAAAATATGGAGTACTGCTTTATTGATCATCATAATGAGTATTCATCCTTTACGCTTGTTTTCGTAATTCAAAGACACTGGCTTCTCGTGAACAGAGGACGCGGAAAGGCAGCCAGTGGCCCGTACCGCGGTTGACATAGCCCTTGCAATCGCCTTTCTGGAACAGGCCGCGGAGGTATTTGAAGCCCAAGGCCGAAACCAGCGGCGCAATGGGCGCGAACTGGGCACCGTGCGTATGGCCGCATAAGGTCAAGGGGATGTGGTGGGCAAAGCCCTCATCGATAAAGGCCGAATGGTGGGCCAGCAGGACGACGAAGGCGTCTTCCGGCACTTTGGCCAGGGTTTCCCGGACGTACTGTTCCCGTTCTTTGGCAAAGGCCTCGTCGCCTTTGTCAAAACTATAATCAGCAGCCGCAATATAAAAAGACCGGCCGTCGCGGCCATTACGCCCTTTCAAGCCCTGACCGCAGCCACGGCTGGCCTGAAAAGAGGAATTGCGCAGTACCCGCACCGGCGTCGCTTCGAGCATGGCCGTGATGGCATTGAAATCGCGGTAATACTCATGGTTGCCGTAACAAAAGTCGATGCCGTCGGGAAAGCGATGGGCATTGGCTTCAAGGATGGCCCTGGCTTTCGGCAAAAGGGCCAATTCATCAATGAAGTCGCCTGTGATTTCTAAACGGTTCACGCCCTGGGCAGCTACGGCATCCAAAGCTTCCTGCAGCCTCCGGGGACTGAAGAAGAGCCCCATGTGCAGGTCTGACAGCTGACCGATTTTATAGCCGTCGAGATAATCTGGCAGATTTTTGTATTTCAAGACGTGATACGTCGTGTCTAAATCGCGTTCGCCCAAGAGATTGCCGGCCCCGCTGGTAGCCAGAGCCGCTGCCGGGACCAGGGCGGCCAAGCCTTTGAGGAAAGCCCGCCGTGTCACGCCGGACGCCCGCCGCTGCCGCCGTCGCCGGCGGCGCCTGGGACGACAGAAGAATCGGGCTATGGCGACGACGACCAGGCAGGGAAAAGCCAGGAGACAGGCCAACAGCCAAATCAGACCGGCCATGGCCTTGCGGTCGTATAAGCCATCCCAGCCAGAAGCGACGAGGCCGGGAAAGAGGTCTTCATAGTGATAGAGGCCGAAGGCCGACAAGACAGCCAGCAGCAAGGCCACCAGGAGCAGCAGCCAGCGATGGCCCGTTCGGACGACATAATCCCATAACAGGGCCGAGACGACGCAGATACAGGACGTAATGATCATGAAATTAATAAAAAAAAGCCCTTTCATCAATTATACCATGGCAGTAATCTTGCCATGCGGCCCGGCCCAGGGCAAGGACGCATAAGCTTTACAGTCGATCCACTGCCAATCCTCCTCTTCTTCGAGTTTTCCCTGGGTAATGCGACCTTCATAAATCGTCATCTGCCAGGTCTTATGCGAAAAGACGCTCTTCAGAGAGCCTATGGACTGGTCATCGGCAGCCAGGGTCAGTCCTTTCTGCGCCAAGAGCTGACCGACAGCATGCAGGCCTTCCTCCCCTTTTCCCTGGGCATTAGGGAACTCCCACATCGATGCCAGCAGGCCCTTTGGCGGACGGCGATGGACGAGCCACTGAGAGCCGTTACGGACGACGACGACCGTAATATCTTCGACAGGCGATTTCTTCTTGACCAGCCGAATGGGCAGCTCCCCTTCTTTCCCGGCCCGGTGAGCCAGGCAGAGCTTTTCCAAAGGACAGTCCTGACAGCGGGGATGCTTAGGGATGCAGATCATCGCCCCTAAATCCATGAGGGCTTCGTTAAAAGCGCCTGGCGCGTCATCCGGGAGCTGTTCCGCTACGAGGACCGTGACTGCTTTCTTGACCGGCGTCGACAGGATATTTTCTTCAATATCATAGAGGCGGGCAAAGATGCGCAGGACATTGCCGTCGACAGCCGGTTCTTTCTGGCCATAAGCCAGGCTTAAAATGGCGCCGGCTGTATAATCGCCAACGCCCTTCAGAGACTGTACTTCTTTTTTATTTTCCGGCACATGACCGCCGTATTTGGCCTGTACTTCCTGGACTGCTTCATGGAGATTGCGGGCCCGAGAGTAATAGCCCAAGCCCTGCCACTGACGCAGGACTTCATCCTGGGAAGCCGCCGCCAGGGCCGGAATAGTCGGGAAATGTTCCATCCAACTGTCATAATAGGGGCGGACCGTTTCGACCTTCGTCTGCTGCAGCATGATTTCCGACACCCAGACTTTATAGGGATCCCGCGGCGACTCGTCGCGCCAGGGAAGGTCCCGGCCATGGGCGGCAAACCAGTCGAGGAGCAGGGGACTCCAATGTTCTTTCTTTATATCCATCATAAATAAGCCTCTTTCTTTCTACACTATTCACTACTAGTATAGAAATCCAGAGGCTTTTTGTCAAACACGCGTTCTCTAAGTTTCATCAAGTTTCCGAACGGACCCCATGGCGGATACGCAGGTCCTCTTTCTTGGGCTGTACCGCTTTGCGACCTTTCTGATATTTTTCATACTGCTGCAGCATTTTCCATTCGCGGAAATTTTCTGCCATAATTTTTTCCATTCGCCATACATACATAAGGAGGCCCCCTCTCAAGATACGATGTGATAGAAAGCAAAAAGACAACGACATCATGGATGACATCGTTGTCTTTTCTTTGACTCTATTATATCGCCGATTCATCTCTTGTCAAGGGACTAATGTATTTCTGCGCTTCCTACGAAACGAACCACGAACTACTATATCCGATGCAAATGTTTCAGGGATAAGTCCAGGATGGGCGCGGAATGGGTCAGGGCCCCACTGGAAATGTAATCGACGCCGATATCGGCCAGGGCGGCGATATTTTCTTTCGTCACGTTGCCGGAACATTCTGTCTCAGCCCGGCCGTCGATGAGGGTCACGGCTTCTTTCATCATATCGTGGCTCATATTGTCCAGCATGATGATATCGGCGCCGGCTTTGACGGCTTCGCGGACCATGTCCAGCGTTTCCGTTTCGACTTCGATTTTACGGACGAAAGGCGCATAGGCTTTGGCCAAGGCAATGGCTTTGGCTACGCCGCCGGCGGCACTGATATGATTGTCCTTGAGGAGGACGCCGTCAGACAGATTGTAACGGTGATTCTTGCCGCCGCCGACAGTGACGGCATATTTTTCAAAGACCCGCATGTTCGGCGTCGTCTTGCGCGTATCGACCAGGGTGATTCCCGTACCGGCCAGCAGGGATACGACCTGATGGGTATAGGTCGCGATGCCGCTCATGCGCTGCAAATAGTTGAGGCCTACCCGTTCGGCCGACAGGATGGCCCGAATGCTGCCGACGACTTTGGCCAGCTTCTGTCCCTTGTGGACTTCGTCGCCGTCTTTGACAAAAAAATCAAACCAGACTTTGTCATCCAACAGGGTAAAGGCCCGGGCAAAGACGTCGAGGCCGGCGATGATGCCATCCTGTTTACATAGGAGTTCCGCTTCGCCCTGACAGTCTTCCGGCAAAATGGCATTGGTCGTCACATCTTCGCCGGTGATGTCTTCCTGAAGGGCCTGCAGGATCAAGGGATCAGCCTGCAATTTCATGGTTACGCTGTTCATCACATTCACGCTCCCTTTCCATTTCACCCAAAACATGACGGCGGTATTCATCGGCCAGCGTAGCTTCATGGCTGCGCAGGAAGGCTTCTGACGGCGCACAGGCTTTGGCGAAATCGGCTTCACTGACAATCTGCTTCGGCTGCTTATCACCTTCGACGATATGCTGGGCTGCGCGCTTGCCAAAGACCAGGCTTTCCAGGAGAGAATTGCTGGCCAGGCGGTTACGGCCGTGGACGCCGTTGCAGCTCGTTTCGCCGACGGCATAGAGGTGGTCCATCGTCGTCTGGCTGTACTTATCGACGTGGATGCCGCCCATGAAGTAGTGCTGGGCCGGCGTGACCGGGACCCAGTCTTTGGTCGCATCGATGCCGTCTTCCAGGCAGCGTTCATAGATATGTGGGAAATGATGCTTAATGACGTCTTCGCCGAGAACGGTCATATCGAGCCAGACAAAAGGACGGTCATCTTTCTTCATCTGTTTGCGGATTTCTGCCGTCATCAAATCGCGGGGCAGGACTTCATTGGCAAAACGCTGGCCATCCTTGCCGCGCAGTTTAGCCCCTTCGCCGCGGACCGATTCGGAAATGAGGAAGCTCCGGCCGGGCTTCTTAGAATAAAGCGACGTCGGATGGATCTGGACATAGTCGATGTGTTCCAGTTCGACGCCGTGGCGCATGGCGATAGCCAGGGCATCGCCCGTGAGATGGGGGAAATTCGTCGAATGGTCGTACAAGCCGCCGACACCGCCGCTGGCCAGGATCGTTTCATCGGCCTGAATGGCCCGGTACTGGCCCTGGCTGTCGCGGGCAATGATGCCCAGGCAGCGGTTCCCATCGGTGACGATGTCGACCATGGTCGTGAAATCGCGAATGGTCACATTGGGCAATTGACGGACAGCGGCTAAGAGATGGCTGGTGATTTCCTTGCCCGTAATATCTTCATGGAACAAGATGCGGGCCCGCGAATGGCAGCCTTCCCGCGTGTAGTCGAGCGAACCGTCGGCCTTGCGGGCAAAATCGACGCCGTAGCCGATGAGTTCGTCGATGACCGGCCGCGACGAGCGAATCATGATATCCACCGATTCGCGGCGGTTTTCATAATGACCGGCTTTGAGCGTATCTTCCATGAAGCTGTCGTAGTCGTCCTTATCGTGAAGGACGCAGATGCCCCCTTGGGCTAAAAAAGAATCGCTATTTTCTACTTCATCTTTGGTGATCATGAGGATTTGTTTATCCTGCGGCAGGTGCAGGGCGGCAAAGAGGCCGCTGGCACCGGTACCGACGATGACAATATCTGTTTTTTCTGTTTCCATGACATATACCTTCTTCTATTTAGCTAATTCCAGCATCCGTTCCAATGAACGGACGGCTTTACTAGCGACGGCCGGATCGACGTGGACTTCATTCGTTTCATCGCGCAGGCAGTCGCGGACTTTTTCTAAGGTGACCTTTTTCATATTGATGCAGTACGCATCTTCCATGGCCGGATAAAAAGTCTTATCGGGATTGCGCGTCTCTAATTCATAAAAGACGCCGCCTTCCGTACCGATGATAAATTCCTTGGCGTCGGACTTCCCGGCATAATCGATGATTCCCGACGTACTGCCGACATAATCGGCCAGGGCCAGCACTTCTTTACGACATTCCGGATGGGCCAGGAACAAGCCCTGAGGATGGGCAGCCTGGATTTTCTTCACATAAGCCGGGTCCACCGTATCGTGACGTGGACAGAAGCCATTATTGAGAATAAAATGCTTATCCGGAACCTGTGTCGAAACGTAGTGGCCCAGATTCTTGTCAGGCGTAAAGAAAATATACTTGTTCGGCAGTTTCCTGACGATTTTGACGGCATTAGACGAAGTAACACATACATCGGATACGGCCTTGACAGCTGCCGTAGAGTTGACATAGCAAACGACGGCCAGGTCATCATACTGGGAACGGACCTTTTCAATCGTCTCCACATCGGCCATATGGGCCATGGGGCAGCTGGCCGTCGCATCCGGCATGAGGACTTTCTTCTCAGGGTTCAGCATCTTGGCACTTTCGCCCATGAAATCGACACCGGCAAAGACAATGATCTTGGCATCCGTTTCAATCGCCTTCTTGGCCAGACCAAAAGAATCGCCGACAAAATCGGCATATTCCTGCACTTCATCAGGAACATAATAATGAGCAAGGATAATCGCCTGCTTCTCTTTCTTCAGCGCTGCAATCTCATCTTCGATATACACAAAACTTCATCCTTTCAGGGAAAAGGTTGCCCCACAAAGACGACTCTTCATGTGACAACCTCTCTTGTTCAAAGTACATAACGGCTCACCCCGGGACAGGACAACCCGTTTTTTGTTTACCCTATTATACCGTATCGGTAAAGATTTGACAATACTACTGTCAAGACAGTGTAAGATATAAAAAAGAGACTGCCGCAAAAGACAGCCTCTTTTTACGTTGATCGTAGGTCGTTCATCGTTTGTCGTATGGGATTAAAAATATCCATCCATCGCGATGAACGATAAACTACGAACAAAAACTTTTTTAATTGGTTAGCGGATGGCTTTAAATTTAACTTCAACGCTACCTTACAAATTACGATGGGATAGACAAAACTGCCTGTGATATCCGCTATTTATGGTCGTAGTATTTCGGATCACTGAAATATTCCTTTGTCTTAGCCCGTACCTGCGGGAAGAGAATGAGCAGGGCAATCATGTTAGGGATAACGACTAAGCCCATCGCTACGTCCTGGATGCCCCAGACGAGATTGATTTTTCCTAAGGAGCCGACGAGACACAAGAAAGGAAAAATGTATTTGACGACATTCGTTACTTTATTGCCGAAGGCATACGTAAAGCTCTTGGCGGCGTTCCACCACTGGCCCATCAAGGTCGTAAAGCAGAAGATGAGCAGGGCCAGTGTACCGGCGTGTTTCAACGGTTCCCAGACGGTGCCGAAAGCGTTGAGTGCCAATACCGTTGCCGAATGGCCGGAGTGCTGCATATCGGTGACGCCGACTACGAAAGCCGTAATGCTGCAGATGACGATGGTGTCAAGAAAGACTTCGGTAACCCCCGTAATCCCTTCATCGACGGGATGGGGTACAAGCGAACAACCATGAGCAAAGGGAGCGGTCCCTTCCCCGGCTTCATTGGAGTACATGCCGCGGGCAATCCCGTACTGCATGGCTTTAGCAATAACATAGCCGCCAGTACCGCCAGCTACAGAATCAAAAGACCAGGCCTGAGTAAAGATTTCAACAAATACATGCGGCAGCTGTTGAATATTCAGCAGGACAACTAATACACCGATGACGATGTAAAAGATGGACATAGCTGGAACAAGGTTCATGGCTAAATTAGCCAGACGCTTTAAGCCACCCAAAGTAATGCATAAAAGTAAGATGATAAGAACAACACCAGTCATGTACGTCGGAACGCCGTAATTTGAATAAAGGATGCCTGAAATCGTATTGGACTGTACCAAGTTAGCCCCCATCATTTTCGTACACATCAGCACGGCAATGACGATACCAAGCCAGGGCATTTTAAGGCCATCGCGGATATAGTACATAGGACCGCTGAGAAGATTGCCGTTTTCATCTTTGCCGCGATACATCTGAGATAAGACGATTTCACCGTATTTCAAGGCCATGCCGAAAAAGGCAGCTACCCACATCCAGAAAACGGCTCCCATGCCACCAGACAAAATAGCCGTGGCGACCCCGACGACGTTGCCGCCGCCAACATTGCCCGCCAGTGTGACCATCATCGCTTTGAAAGTGGAAATAGATCCATTCCCTTTATCTTCATGACGTGACTTATAAGAATCGATGAGGGTCCGGCGAATAATGAAACCAAAATGGCGAATCTGGATAAATCCGTTAGAAACAGTATATAAAACCCCTAAGGCCAGCAAAACAAAAACCAGCCATCTTCCCCATAGCCAGGAGTCAATCAATTGTACAATCGCCTCTAAATTTTCCATGTCATACTCCTTCCAAGACGCGCTTTACCATATCCGGGAAATTGCCAATGACGCAATCGACACCATAATCACGCAGCTGCCTTACACTTTCTTCGTCATTGACAGTAAACGTATTGATTTCAATATGATGTGCCTTGACTTCGGCCACCGTTTCTGCTGTCAAACTGCCATAATACGGATGATAACATTGAACTCCAACACCTTCTGTATAGGCCCCAGGATTGATGAGCCACGTTTCCGTCAACAAGCCATATTTTAAATCAGGTGCCAAGGCTTTCATACGCAGAACACTTTCATGATTGAAACTCGAAATGATGACTTTATCTTCTAAATGATAGCGTTGCAACACAGGCCATACTTTAGCTTCAATCCCTGGATAAGGATAGACACCTGTCTTCAATTCAATGTTCGTCACCAAGGGCGTCCCAGCTACCCATCGGCAATATTCGTCAAAAGTCGGAATGGTCTGAAAGCCTACTTCTTCTGAATAGATATACGAAGCATCGAGTTTCTGCAATTCTTCCAGCGTATAATCGCGGACATTGCCCGTGCCATTCGTCGTCCTGTCGACCCGTTCATCATGGATGACCACGAGCTCACCATCTTTCGTCAGCTGTACATCCATTTCAATTCCATCGGCACCACATTCTAATGCCTTGCGGAAAGCGAGCATCGTATTTTCCGGATATTTGCCGCTAAATCCGCGATGTGCAAAATTCTTCATAAAAAAACCTCCTAGTAATAATTCTGTGTCCATTATAGAGTATATCTGCTTGACGAATCAAGAAAAATTTTTCATATTATAATTTACAATATTTTACAACTTACAATATGTTTTATACCCATATAAAAAGGACCTACCACACCAACATGTAGTAAGTCCCTTCAAGATTTAAGATTTCAGCCACTCTCTAACAACGAGCCACTAACCACTAACCACTAGCCACTATTCCTTATCCATGGATCAAGTCGAGCATGGCGTGGAGTTTGTCGATAGTTTCTGCTGCTTCCTGGCGGATGTCTTCCGGGTCGCGGGTGATGCGGGCGACGCCGCTGTCCATGGCAGCTTTGGCGACGGCGGCGGCGACGGCCGGAGCGACGCATTTATCGAAGGCGTCGGGAATGACATGGTCTTCGGCCAGTTCGTCATCACTGACCAGAGAGGCGATGGCATAGGACGCAGCCAGTTTCATGTCTTCGTTGATGCTGCGGGCCCGGACGGCCAGGGCGCCGCGGAAAATGCCCGGGAAGACCATGACGTTGTTGATCTGGTTCGGTGCATCCGACCGGCCGGTGCCGACGACTTTGGCACCGGCTGCCTTAGCGGAAGCATAGTCTGTTTCCGGAATGGGGTTGGCCATGGCGAAGACGACGGCATCGTCAGCCATGGACTGGATGATTTCCTTAGTAAAGATATGCGGGGCCGATACGCCGAGGAGGAGGTCGGCGCCTTTGACGGCATCGGCCAGGGTCCCATGGGCATGGGACGGATTGGTCAGGGAAGCCAGTTCAGCCTGGACAGGATTGAGGCCTTCCATGCCATCATAGAGAATCCCCGGACGGTCGACCATAGTGACGTTCCGGGCGCCGGCGCGGACCAGGAGGCGGCCGATGGAGGCACCGGCTGCACCGGCGCCGTTGATGACGATGCGGGCCGTCTTCAAGTCCTTATGGACATAGCGGAAAGCACCGATGACGCCGGCCAGGGCGGCAATGGCCGTACCGTGCTGGTCGTCATGGAAGACGGGGATGTCCATTTCCTTCTTCAAGGTCTGTTCAATTTCATAGCACTTCGGCGAAGCAATGTCTTCCAGGTTGATGCCGGCAAAAGACGGCTGCAGGCGTTTCACCGTTTCGATAAATTTCTTCGGGTCCTTCGTATCCAGGCAGATAGGGACAGCATTGACACCGCCAAAGACCTTGAACAGGACCGATTTCCCTTCCATGACCGGCATGGCCGCTTCCGGCCCGATGTCGCCCAGGCCGAGGACACGGGTCCCATCGGATACGACAGCAATCATGTTGCCGCGGCAGGTCAGGTCAAAAGACAGGTCCGGATCTTTCGTGATTTCCCGGCACGGCTGGGCAACGCCCGGCGTATAAAGGATACTCAGGTCGTCGTGGGTCTTGAGGACTTCCCGGGGGATTGTTTCAATAATGCCGTGTTTGCCGCGGCGGATTTTCATGGCTTCTTCATCAAAATTCATAACGCTAAAACTCCTCCTGTAACTGATTATGCATTAAAAATGGCCTGAGGTTCTGTAAATTCCAGCATCCCATCCTTGCCGCCTTCACGGCCGATTCCGCTGTCCTTGAAACCGCCGAAAGGCGCTGTGACGTCACGCGGGCTGTCGTTGACGTAGACATTGCCCGACAGGATAGCCGCTGCCACTTTGGAAGCTTCGGCTTTATCCGGGCCCCAGACGGCCGCATTGAGGCCATACGGCGTATCGTTGGCAATGGCCAGGGCTTCCTCAACCGTATCATAGGTAATGACGCAGAGGACAGGCCCGAAAATCTCTTCACGGGCAATGGTCATATCGTTGGTCACATCCGTAAAGATGACAGGCTTGACATAGTAGCCTTTTTCCGGAGCTTCCGGACGGCTGCCGGCCAAGAGGGTCGCCCCTTCTTCCATGCCTTTGGCGATGTATGTATCGACGGTCTGCCACTGGTCATACGAAGCGACAGGGCCGATTTTCGTCGTTTCCAGGGACGGGTCGCCGACCGTGTATTCCGGCAGTATCTTCAGCATGAGCTGTTCAATCTTGCCCTTTTCTTCCCGAGGGATGATTAGACGTGACAAGGCTGTACAGGTCTGGCCGCTATTGAGGAAAATAGAATTAAAGCACTGGCGGATGGCTTTTTCATAGTCCGCCCCTTTCAAGAGGATGAAAGGCGACTTGCCACCCAATTCCATGCTGATGCGCTTCATAGAGCCCAAGGCGCGTTGGGAGACCTTGATGCCAGCTGCCGTCGATCCGGTGAAAGAAACCATGGCGATATTCGGGTCATCACAGATGGCATTGCCGACCTGGCTGCCCCGGCCGGCGACGAGGTTGAAGACACCTTTTGGGAAACCGGCCCGGTCAAAGGCTTCGGCCAGATAGTACGCCGTCACCGGCGTGTGCTGGCTCGGCTTGAGGACGACCGTCGCTCCGACGAGCAGAGCTGGGACGACTTTCTGGATAATCTGGCCTAAAGGATAATTCCAAGGGGTGATGCAGCCGATAACGCCTAAAGGCCGACGATAGACGACGGATTGAGATAAATGTTCGACCAGTGGCAATTCTGGTGCCAAGTCGATATACGACTGGGTCCGCACGAACTGGTAGCCGATATGGTTAGTCCGGGCAAAGGCCACCGGTGCCCCTAATTCCTTGACGACAGCGTCGACGAGCTGCGGTTCCAGTTTAATCATCTGGACCAGCAAATTTTTCATATACGTGATGCGGTCTTCCAGCGGCATAGCCGACCAGGCCGGGAAAGCAGCGGCCGCGGCCTTGGCAGCCGCAGCAACATCATCGGCACCGGCCGCAGCGACCGTAGCAAAGACGCTCTTATCCGCCGGATTCTCGACCTCGATATATTGGCCGGATAAAGGTGCCACCCACTGACCATTGATGTATAATTTCTTCAAATCCATGAAACTACCCCCTTTTACTCGAGATTATTCTTTAATTATAGAGAGAAGTCCTCGATTATGCAAGTCAGAAAAATAGACTGCCCAAAAGGCAGTCTATTTTTAGTGGTTAGTGGTTAGTGTTATTTCGCTTCGGCTTCTACCGGTTCTTTGCTGGAGACGAAGTGGCCGATGAGGGAACCGCCGATGAGCCCGATGATGAAGGGCACAATCCAGCCGAAACCGTAGGTCGACAGGGGCGTAGCCGTAACGATGGCCTTAGCAAAGCCCAGGCTGCTCAGGCCCGGCAGGGATTCCAGGAAAGCAAAGAGCGTGACCAGGTATACCGAGCCCTTGTAGGCGCCGTTATTGGGCATGAAGCGGCCGATGATGCCCAGGACCAGGAGGGCCAGGCACGGCGGGTAGCAGACACCGAAGATCCAGCCGATGTAGGTGACGATACCGTCGACGCCGAGGAGGGCCGTCAAGGCCGACAAGATGCAGCAGACGACAGCCACTTGTTTGTAGCTGACGCGTTTGCCCGTAGCCGTGCTGGTGAACTCAGCTACGGCTGCAACCTGACCGATAGCCGTCGTCAGGCAGGCCAGGACGACGGCTATGCCCATGGGAACCATGACCCACGTACCGACGCGCTGGATAATGGCGACCAGGAGTTCCGCACGGCCGATGGTCTGGGCATAATCGCCGCTGACGCAGGCACCCATGTAGAGCAGGCTGCCGTAGATGATGAGCAGCAGGATGAAGGAAACGATGCCGCAGTAGATGAGGACTTTATTGCGCTGGCCGACAGTCGTATAGCCTTTGCCGTAAATGGAACTGATGAAGACAGCAGCCATGATAAAGCTGACCAGGACGTCGCCCGTGTTATAGCCGCCGAGGAAGGCGTTGACGAAGGGATGATCCACAGCCGGATCGACGGGCGTCCCCAGGGGATTGAAGATACCGGCAAAGGCGACGATGACCAGGATCAGGGCCAGGAGGGGCGTCAGGTATTTGCCCATGCGGTCCATGACGTTATTCTGGTCAGCGACGAAGAAGAAGCTGATGACGAAATAAACGATGACCAGCGGGACGAACGGTGCCGACGGCAGGTTGCCCTGAATACCGAGCTGGATGGCCGTCGCGCAGGTACGGGGAATGGATACGAAGGTACAGACCAGCATGAGTGCTGCCAAAAGGATATTATACGTATTCTTCCCTACCCGTCCGGTAATGGCATGGACGTCGCCGTTGAGGCCGATGATGATGAGTGTAAAAATCGGCAGGAAAATACCGGACAGCGTCAAACCAGCCAAGCCGGACAGGAAATCACTGCCGCTGTTCAAGCCGAGCTGAGGCGGGAAAATCAAGTTGCCTGCACCGAAATAGGTAGCGAAGAAGGCAAACCCCAGGATGAGCACATCCAGTCCCCGGATGGCCTTGCCGCCAGAAGAATTGTTGTTCATGAAGATACCCCCTAAGAATAAATGTGAAAATAAGTACGTAATACGCCAAAAGAAAAGAGGCGCTGCCTCCAAGCTGCGCCTCAGTCATAACGATATCTTTCAGGAATAGCCTGTAGGAATTGGCACCTTACCGCTGGCAGGTTGCCGCAGCGTCATCGGGCCCGTCCCTCAGCTGCTCTTGATATTACTTATGAAATTTTGTCTGTATTGGTAATATTTTATTAAATTTTTAATTACTTGTCAATGATTTTATTTTATTTCTGACAACTCGGACAAAGATCGGCTAAAAAGCAGTTGTCACACAAGGGCTTACGGGCTTTGCAGACCCGGCGGCCATGCCAAATGAGCCAATGATGGGCCCGGCTCCACCATTCCTTGGGAATAGCCTTCTGCAGTCCCTTTTCGACTTCCAGCGGCGTTTTGCCTTCCGCCAGCTGCAGGCGGTTGGATACGCGGAACACGTGGGTATCGACGGCAATGGCCGGCGTATCGAACAAGATACTGACCAGGACATTGGCCGTCTTGCGGCCGACGCCAGGCAGCTTCACCAGTTCATCGAAGGTCTGGGGCACTTCGCCGTGGTATTTCTCACAGAGGATGGCACAATTAGCCAGGATATTCTTGGCCTTGCTGTGATAGAGGCCGCAAGTCCGTATCTTTTCTTCCAGGCCTTCCAACCCTAAAGTCAGCATCTTTTCCGGCGTATTATATTCCGGGAACATGCCAGCCGTCACGATATTGACCCGCTCATCCGTACACTGGGCCGACAAGATGACGGCAATCATCAGTTCAAAGGGCGAGTTATAATGCAGGGCCGGCTTCATGATACCGTACTGGTCCTGAAAACGCTGTAACATTTCATCTTTTACTTTCTTAGAAATAGCCATATTATTTTACTTCCTCATCCGTATTGATCACGTCGTTCAAACTCCCCATTTCATAGCCGCCCAAATCGAGGGTGACGTAGGTAAAGCCCGTATCTTTGATGGCCCGGACGATTTCCTGGCGATGAGCCAGGATCGACGGGATTTCATCGACAGCCACTTCGATGCGGGCTACATCCCCGTGATACCGGACGCGCAGTGACCCCTGGATATAAGGAGCTACCGCCGCTTCGGCTGCATCGATTTGGGCCAGGCGGTGCGGCGTCAGTTCCACACCGTAGGGAATACGGCTGGCCAGGCAGGCCGCACTCTGTTTATTCCAGGTCTGGAGACCAAATTCCTTCGATAAGGCCCGGATATCGGCTTTAGCCAACCCCGCTTCGATCATCGGACTGCGGACGAAGTCAGACAATTCTTGCAATGCCTTCATGCCGGGACGATAATCGCCGAGGTCGTCGACATTCCCCCCATCGACAACCCACTGATAGCCTTCGGCCTTGGCCAGCTCCACCAGTGAGGTAAAGCGTATCTTTTTGCAGATATAGCAACGGTCTGGCGGATTCTTGATGAATTCCGTATCTTCGAATTCCGTCGAATGGACCAGACGGTGCTCGACGCCGATGACCTTAGCCATGGCTTTGGCGTCAGCCGCTTCACTGCCCGGCAGGGTTGCCGAAACAGCCGTCACGGCCAGGACGCGGTCTCCCAGTGCCTGGTGCGCTGCATAGGTCAGGAACGTGCTGTCGACGCCGCCGGAAAAACCGATGACGACGCTGCCCATATCCTTTAAAATCTGCTGGAGTTTTTCATATTTCTTGCCTGTCTCTGTTGAAATCAAAAAGAGTTCCCCCTCGAACCAATATAATCTTGATAGAATTGCCGGATGACGCCCTTCATTTCTTCGTCATCGACATAAGGCAGCGCCTGTTGCCATAACGCCTGAGGCATGCCATAATAGGCTTCGGCGATACTGCCGGCAATGGCTGCCTGCGTATCCGTATCGCCATTGAGCCAGATGGCCTTGCGAATCGTATCTTCATAATCCATCCCTTCCAGGAAACATTCGATAGCTTCAGGCACACTGTCGTCCGTCGTACAGGTAAAGCCATAAGACGGACGGATCTGAGCCAGGGTTTGGGACAAATCATAGAAATACTTTCGGAGATACGCGGCAATCTCCGCTTTCCCCTTCCCCTGCCGGGCCAGGAAAATGGCCGAGGCGACGGCGACGGCCCCCTTGATGGCCTGCGGATGGTCATGGCTGACGACGGCCGTCAGTTCAGCCAGTTCCTGCGCTTCATCAAGGGAAGCGGCTACCCAACCGGCCGGGCTGACGCGCATTGCTGCCCCATTGCCATAACTGCCATAAGCCGGCGCTTCGTCGGCCAGGAACCAGCGGCGGAACATGCCGCCGAAACCGGCATTGGGATATTTCCGGCACCAGTAGCGGAGCTGTCTCCGCAGCGGCCCGACATAGCCACAGTGAGAAGCCTTCCCCTCCATCAAAGCCGCCGCTACGGCTACAGTCGTCACCGTATCGTCGGTAAAGCGGCTGGCCCTGGTAAATAAAGGGAAATCTAAGGAATCTGCTGTTTTATCAAATTCATAAACAGAACCGGCGATATCGCCAATGATGGCACCTTTCATGCAATCATCTCCTAAAAGAAATGGGCTGATTCTTCTTTCAATACTTTATCGCGCAAAGCCGACAGCTTCGTACTGCGCTGGACCCACATTTCTTCCGGGTTGACCAGGCGCAGGTATTCCGGCCATAAAGTCTGGATCTGCTGGTCGGCATAGGCCATGATTTCCTTGAGGTCCGGTTTCTGATAGACCAGTTCACCTTTCTGGAAAATCGGGATGAGCATCTTCTGGACGCGGTAGGTCCCGCCGGGAATGATCCGCGAACGCCACGGGGCTTTGTCGCTCTGAAGAAGGAGGTTCTTCGATTCGTCGATGCTTTCGCCTTCGAGGATAATGATGTCGGCCTTCATCTTGCCCGTCTCTTTATCATAAATACGCAGGACGTTCTTCAGGCCCGGATTGGAAATCTTTTCCACATTATCGCTCATCTTGATTTTAGGTACGAACTTCCCGTCGTCATACTGGCCGACGAGTTTAAAGACGCCGCCCAGGGAGGGGCTGTCCTTAGCGGTAATCAAATTCGTACCGACGCCCCAGGAATTGATGACACAGCCCTGGGCTTTCAATTCGGAAATGAGGTTTTCATCGAGGTCATTGGAGGCAGCGATGATGGCATCGGGGAAGCCGGCTTCGACAAACATCTTATGGGCTTCTTTCGACAAATAAGCCAGGTCGCCGCTGTCCAGGCGGATGCCATAAGCCTTAGGCAGGGTGCCGGCCGCTTTCATTTCCTTGAAAATCGTGATGGCATCGGGCACCCCCTGTTTCAGGGTATTATACGTGTCGGCCAGGAGAATGAGGTTGTTCGGATACTGGCGGGCATAAGCGCGGAAAGCTTCCAGTTCTGACGAGAAGCTCATGATCCAGCTGTGGGCCATCGTCCCTAAAACGGGCATGCCGAACTTAGCCCCAGCCAGGACGTTGCTGGTCCCGTTAAATCCGCCGATCATAGCCGACCGGGCACCGTAGACGCCGGCCGATTTCCCCTGAGCCCGGCGCAGACCAAATTCCATGAGATTATCCTTGCCAGCCACCGTCCGGACGCGGCGAGCCTTGGTGGCAATAAGGCTTTCATGGTTCATGATCATGGACATGCATGTTTCTAACAATAACGCTTCGTCTTTCTTCGTCTGGACGCGCAGGAGCACTTCCTGCGGAAAAGCGACTGTTCCTTCAGGCATAGCATAAATGTCACCTGTAAAGCGCAGGTCCTTCAAGTATTCGAGAAATTCGTCCTGGAAGAAGCCCGTACTCTTCAAATAGGCCAGGTCGTCCTCACTGAAATGTATATTGTGTACATAATCGATGAGATGTTCCAGCCCGGCGACGACCGTATACCCCCCTTGGAAGGGATTGGTCCGGTAGTAACGGTCAAACACGCATTGTTGTTCGTGCTTGCCTTCAAAAAATAAGCCCTGCATCATCGTCAACTGGTACAGGTCTGTCAATAATGCTTTCGTATACAAGATAACTCGCCTCCAAAAAGTAGTTATTCCTATTATACATCAGTTAACGATAAAGGAACAACGAATTACCGATTTTGCATACATTGAAAAATCCTATACGGACTTGGCATGATAAAAGGCGCTGTCGCATGAAGACAGCGCCTTTTTTTTAGTGGTTAGCAGTTAGTGGCTAGTGGCTAGCGAATCACGAGCCACGAACCACGAACCACTTCACTTCCTCTTCAACACTTTGTGGACAGCCTGGATGACGTCACTGGACGACAAATTATAGGCTTTCAGGAGATCGTCCGGTTTTCCTGATTCACCGAAGCGGTCCTGGATGCCGACGAGTTCTACGGGGACGCAGCAGTGCTGAGCCAGGGCTTCGCAGATAGCGCCGCCCAGGCCGCCCATGATCTGGTGTTCTTCGCAGACGACGACGGCCCCCGTTTCGGCCGCACAGGTACAGACCGTATCCAGATCCAGCGGTTTCACCGTATGGATATTGACGACGCGGGCCGAAATGCCTTGGCGATCCAGTTCGTCAGCCGCCGTCAAGGCTTCATGGACCATGAGGCCGTTGGCGAAGAGCGTCACGTCGCGGCCATCCCGGAAGATGGCTGCCTTGTAGAGGTCAAAAGGCGTATCCTTATCGGTAACGACGGGCGCCGGATTGCGGCCGAAGCGGACATAGGACGGTCCCTTGATGTCGTAGACAGCCAGGGTAGCCTTATACGTTTCCCACCAGTCACACGGCGTAATGACCATCATATGCGGGATGACCCGCATGAGGGCGATATCTTCCAAAGCTTGATGCGTAGCCCCGTCAGGGCCGACGGAAATGCCGGCATGGGCCCCGCCGAGTTTGACGTTGAGATTATTATAGCAGACGGTATTACGGATCTGCCCCCAGGCTCGGCCTGTCAAAAAGACGCCATACGTCGAAACAAAAGGTACGAAACCGGTCAGAGACAAACCGGCCGCTGTGCCGACCAGGTCTTGTTCCGAAATACCAACATTGATATATTTTTCAGGATATTCATGGCGGATCCATTCGGTCCGCGTCGATTTAGCGACGTCCGCATCGAGGACCAGGACATCGTCATGAAGACGACATAATTCCAACAGGGCCTTCCCATAGCCATCGCGCATCGGTACTCGTTCCATTACGGCACCTCCGTTGTCAATTCATCCATAGCCAGGCGGTACTGGGCTTCATCCGGTGCCGCACCATGCCATTGAGCCTGATTTTCCATATACGATACGCCTTTGCCCTTCACGGTATGGGCCAGGATGACCGTCGGCTTGCCTTCATAAGTTTTCGCCGCACTGTAGGCCTCATACAAGGCATCCGTATCGTGACCGTCGACGCGGAGGACATGCCAGCCAAAGCTTTCCCACTTGGCGTCCATGGGTTCCATATTTTTAATCGATACCAGGGAATCGACGAGCTGTAAGCCGTTGCAGTCCACAATCAGACAAACATTGTCCAAATGGTGCTGGGACGCAAAGGCCGCGGCTTCCCAAATCTGGCCTTCCTGCTGTTCCCCATCGCCGATGAGACAGAAGACCTGCGGCATTTCGTGGCGTATCTTCAAGGCCAGAGCGATACCGTTGGCAATGGACAGGCCCTGTCCCAGAGAGCCGACAGCGCAGTCGAGACAAGGCAGTTTTTCCAGGTTGGGATGCCCCTGGAGCGCGCTGCCGACAGTCCGCAGCGTATCGAGCAATGCCAGGGAAAAATAGCCTTTATGCGCTAAAATACTGTAATAAGCCGGCGCAGCATGGCCTTTCGATAAGACAAAACGATCCCGTTCCGGCGCATGGGGCCTGTCGGGAAAACACGTAAAGACATCGGTAAAATAAAGTGTTGCCATAATTTCGACAGCCGACAGCGAGCTGCCGGGATGGCCAGAGCCGGCACGGTAAATAGACCGCACCGTATCCCGCCGTATCTGCGTACACACGTCATGTAGATCATGCTTCATGAAGCATAGCCTCCTATGTCAGGCCGTCAAGAAAAAAACGCCGCGTACCCCCTATGTCTGGCGGCGATACGCGTGCGTTCGGACATACGACCTCTTTTGTTCGTTTCCATTTCTTGAGTTTATTGTACAATGATTATATACGCAAGTCAAACGGAATATACCATTTAGCTATGTTTCATAACTGCATAGCAAAGGTCGTTTTCATTATATGAATGAATAGCATACTTTCCTATTCTTTCATGGCTTTGACGACTTCCGGGTCTACGGCGAAGCCGTGGGCTTCGTCAGGGAAGCTGCGGTCTTTGACGTCGTGGATGTACTGGCCTACGGCATCGACGATGGTCTGATGGAGGTCGGCATAGGTCTTGACGAATTTTGGACGGAAGCCGCTGCTCATGCCCAAGAGGTCCGTGCATACCAGGACCTGGCCATCCGTGCCATTACCGGCGCCGATGCCGATGGTAGCTGCCGTGTGGAGGGCTTTGGTGATTTCCGTAGCGATATCCGTCGGGACACATTCCAAGGTGATAGCAAAGGCACCGGCTGCTTCCAGTTTCAACGCATCGGCAATCAGTTGCTTTGCCGTTTCGCTGTTCTTGCCCTGGACGCGGAAGCCGCCAAGCTGATGGACGGACTGCGGGGTCAGGCCGATGTGGCCGACGACGGGGATGCCGGCTGTCGTCATGGCTTTGACAGCTTCGCAGACACTGGCGCCGCCTTCGAGCTTGACGGCATCGCAGCCCGTTTCTTTCATGAGGCGGCCGGCGTTATGCAGGGCCTGCTGGGTGCTTTCCTGATAACTCATGAAAGGCATGTCACCGACGACCAGGGCCCGTTTGACACCACGGACGACAGCCGCCGTGTGATGGATCATATCTTCCATGGTGACCGGCAGCGTCGATGTATGGCCCATGACGACATTGCCCAGGGAATCGCCGACGAGGATCATATCGATACCGGCTTCATCGACATTCTGAGCCATGATGTAGTCATAAGCGGTAATCATGGAAATCGGCGTGCCTTCTTGTTTCATTTTCTTAATGGTCAGATTGGTTACTTTTTTGTTCATGATGGACTCCTTCTGCCATCGCAAGGATTCTTGTCAGCTCGTCGTGCTGTTGTGCTGTAATCGTTTCGTTCTTTAAGGCTAAGTCGGCGGCGGCACGGCCAAAAGCGCAGTACGGATGTATCAGTTCAGCCGGCATGACCGCCAAATGCTTGACGACAGTCCCGGCATCACCGCGGGACACAGGTCCCGTCAAGGCCGTCCGCCAGACCTTTCGTTCCCGGACATTCTGCAAAGTCCCATCGACGAGCGGCATCAGTGCCTTTGCCGCATCGCCGTCACTCTCTGTCCAGCGTCGCATGAGCTGCTGAGCCAGGGCCAGGGCCGTCACGACGTAATTGGAACAGAAACAGGCTGCTGCATGGTAGAGCATCCGTTCTTCAGGCGGCACGAAAAAAGGCGTACTTCCCAAGGTACGGACGATGCTTTCTGCAACTCCCCGGGCCTGTTCGTCCCCGTCGACAGCCATGTAAATCCCCTTCAGCCGTTCCGCGGACGGTTCGGCAAAACTTTGCAGCGGATGGATGCTCCCTGTATGGATTCCCAAAGAAGCCAGCGCTTCGAGGGGTGATAAATCCATAGCACCGCTGCAATGGAATACGCAGCGGTCAGACAACTGGCGCTCCCCTTTCAAAGAAGCCGCCATCTCACGGCTCACGGGAGCCAGGACATCGTCGCGCACTGTCAGCAGCAGGACATCGCAGTGCCGGATGAGGTCAGCGCCATCAGTATAGGCCGTGGCATGGAGCCGGGCAGCCTGCTCCTGTGTATGTTCCGCTGTAGAACAAAGGATGCCTTCCACAGCAGAAGGAAAAGCTAAAACAAAAGAAGCGCCGACTCTGCCGGCGCCGATAATACCTAAACGCATGATAACTCCCTCAAAAAAAAGCGCACTCCACCCGGGAATGCGCGTAAAAAGCCTACGTTTACAAGAATTCGTCCCGGTCTTTCGATCCAAGCGATATGCTATAAAATTATGATAGATTGATGACCCGGATTTTATACGGTACGGATCCAAAAGATTCCGTCCAACCCGAATCACATGTACAGGATACTACATTTGTGAAACTTTTACCAATAACTTTTAGGAATAGGTGAGTATGATAGTGGTTCGTGCCCTATAGGGCCGACCACGTGAGGCGCCCGTCCTGAAAATATTCACGAAAACGAGATACGCCAATTCTAATAACGGGCTCGCCACGTGCGAGCCCCTACTGCTAGCCACAAGCCACTAACCACGAGCCACTAAAAAAGGACTTGCCGCATAGCGACAAGTCCTTTTTCGCACACAATATGGTGGGCGGTAATGGATTCGAACCATCGACCCCCTCGATGTCAACGAGATACTCTAACCAACTGAGCTAACCGCCCATATTTCGTACTTCTCTGTGCGACTTGTTTATTATAACCTACTTCTCACATTTTGGCAAGGGCTTTTTTCAACATTTTTCGCAGCTTGACTTGAACTCCACTCTAACCAGTATAATAAAGGCAAGGAGGGATTGTTTTGAAGATAAAAGATGTCAGTGAAAAATTCCAGATTTCGCCGGATACGCTGCGCTATTACGAAAAAATCGGCCTCATCCACAACGTAAGCCGTGATAAGAACGGTATCCGCAATTACAGCCAGGAAAACTGCAATACCATTGCCTTCATCAAATGCATGCGCGCAGCCAGCGTCTCCATCGACGGCCTGTCGCGGTATATGGAACTCTTTCAGCAAGGCGAGGCGACGCGCAAAGAACGGCGTCAAATCCTCACAGAAGAACGGGACCGTTTAGAAAGCCGCATGAAAGATATTCAAGAGGCCCTGCAGCACCTGAACTGGAAAATCAAGATGTACGATGAAGGGAAGTTCTAATAGCAGGCAGCAGTTCGCAAAGGCTCCCTTTTTAGGGGAGCTGGCCGCCTCAGGCGGTCTGAGAGGTTGCTTTATATTTTGTAGAAGCTGGCTTTAATTTTTTACCATTTGCTGCAAACTAAAAACTACAAACTTAAAACGAAAAAAGAGGCTGTCTTAATGCGACAGCCTCTTTTTTCACACAATATGGTGGGCGATAATGGATTCGAACCATCGACCCCCTCGATGTCAACGAGATACTCTAACCAACTGAGCTAACCGCCCATATTTTATACTTCTCTGTGCGACTCCTTTATTATAACCTACTTTTCTCTTTTTGGCAAGGAAAATAGAAAAATTATTTTAATAACTTTTCCATTTCATAGGACAACTGTCGCGGCGTCAAAACGCTGTCGAAGGGGCGCGTCATCTGGCCACCGCGGGCGATGAAGATGAGTTTCGGTATGTCATGGACGCCATATTCCTTCAACATCGGTTCCCGGACACAATAGACAGGCAGGCCTGCCCCGCTCTGCTTCATATAAGACAAGCTGTCCTCCTGGTCCGGTCCGACAGGGACCGTCACGAAATGAATGGCTTGCCCATACGTTGGATACACTTCTTCCAGTGCTGCGAGCTGGCGCAAACTGTCCTGGCTCCAGGAAGACCAGAAGAAGAGGCAAACCGGTTTCTCATTATACAAGGCCTGAAGCCGCACCGTACCATTAGGTGATTCCAGAGATTCATCAGGGGCCATCATTTCCGTTTCAGCCGTCGTCACGTCTTCCGCTTCCTTGATGACATCCGAACTATAAGCCTCTTCTTCCTTGCCAGGCCAGAAAAAAATCGTCAATATCAAGCAAATACAGGCAAGCCCTGCCAGGATTCTCGTTTTGATGGTCATGTCTCTCTCCCCTTTTTCCTTATATCCATTATAACTGAAAAAAGTGGTTCGTGGCTAGTGGTTCGTGATTCGTCGCGATAGATTTTTTGTCCCTTCGATTTACGATGAACGACCTACGATGAACCTAAAAGAGGGCTTGTCGCCATACGACAAGCCCTCGAATCTGGGGATAGGATCTATTGTAATTGCGTGTTATGCGTGGATGTAGATGCGGACGGCACGGTTGATGAGTTCAATCTTGCGGCCGTAGAAGGCATGGTACATGATGAAGCAGGCAACAGCGACGATGGCTGCTACAGCATAGAGCTGCGGGAAGGTGAGCAAGCCGTGGAGGCTGCCGAGGACATAGGGCCCTACGCCGATGCCGAGGTCCAAAGCGACGAAGTACGTCGATAAGGCAACGCTGATGCGGTACGACGGGGTCAATTTGATGCAGACAGCCTGACCGTTGGACATGAACGTACCATAGCCAAGGCCAACGAAGACGCCCGATAAGAGCAGCTGCCAAGAAGCACCGGTAATGCTGAGGAGGAACAAGCCGATAGCCAGGCAGATGTAGCAGGGATAGAGGACGTAGTTTTCGCCTTTGTGGTCGAAGATGACACCCGTCATCGGACGAGTGATAGTGATGACAACGGCATAGACGACGAAGAAGAACGTACCGGCCTGGACCAGGTTGATTTCACGGGCGTAAGCAGCCAGGAACGTCAGGACGCTGGAATAAGCGAAGCCCATGAAGAAGCCGATGATGGAGATGATCAGTACGCGATATTCGACGTAATTGTCGAGGGTCATGGCTTTCATGCGGGCAACCTGTTCCGACGTAAGCGTTATTTCGTCGATATGGAGGGCGATGCAGCCAATCATGCACAAGCCGACGAGAACGGCACAGAGGGTGATGATGAAGGTAAAGTTCGTGACGACGATGAGGAACATACCCAGGAAGGGGCCGACAGCGGCAGCCAGGCTGGTGCTCAAGCCGTAGTAGTTGATGCCTTCGCCCCGTTTTTCTGCCGGAATGCAAGAAGCGACGATCGTATTGGTCGCCGTCGAGACGATACCATAGGCCATGCCGTTGAGGAAGCGGATGCCATAGAGAATAGCGAGATTCGGGATATAAAAGTATAATAAGGTCGTTACGAAATAAAAGAGGATCCCGCCATATAAGGACTTGCGGCGGCCGTATAATTCAATAGCCTTGCCGAACTGCAAGCGTGCCAGCAGGGTGCCGACAATGAAGATGCCCGAAGCCAGTCCGGCTTCACCGAGGGAAGCGTGCAATTGGTCTTTGGCGACGACGGCGATGATGACCATTAATAAGTAATAAATAAGATAGACTACAAAATTGATACCTGTGTCGAGAAGGAAATCTTTGTTCCAAAGTGATTGATTCGACATTGTGTATTCACTGCTCCTTTCATATTTGCAAGCTAGATTCTACACCTTCTCTCCCGTCTTGTATAACGCAAAAAAAAGATACCTGCCATCGTTTTATATGATGGCAGATACCTTTATCATTATTTTTTAATATGATAGACGCGGCGGATATAATCGACGAAAACCTGGATCGTCGCGTATTTCGGGTTGTCTTTCTTATACACGAGATAACACGGCAGGCGCAGGGGCGGTTCCAATTCACAGTAACCTTCGGCAATGCCCATGGCCTGGAGGAAGCGTTCCGGCAGGATAGCCCCGATGCGGTTCTGCTGACAGTAGTTCATCATGGCATAAGGCGTCGAGAACCAGGCCTGCGTCTCCTGAGGCGGACAGGCGTGGGACGTGAAATAATGGTTGATGTAGCGATTCATCTCATACTGGGGCGAATACTGGGCCAACGGCTGGGACGCCACATATTGCGGCGTCACGGCATGTTCCGGCAACTTGAGGTTCGGCCCGTAATAGACGAGGTTCTCGATGCCAAAGAAGACCTTCTCATACTCTTCCAGATGCAGCGCCGGCAAGTAAAAGAGCGATACAATATCCAGGCGGTCTTCTTTCAGCCATTGGATCATCTCCCGGACTTCCAAGTTATAGACCCGGAACGAAGCGCCGCTGTGATGTTCCTGGAAATAAGCCAGGTGCCGGTTCATGTGGACATCCCCTAAGGACAGCATGATGCCTACAGACAGGGGCTGGGTCTTCCCCATCCGTCCTGGCAGTTCGCTCATAGCCTCCTCCAATTCGCCCAAAATATGGGCTATTTTCGTATAGAACAGCTTCCCGGCCGGCGTCAGATGACTCCCCCTGTTCGAGCGTTCAATGAGGCGGACGCCGACGAGGTCTTCCAATTTCTTCATCTGCGCACTAAAAGCCGACTGGGTGATGTTGGCAGCATTGGCAGCCGTCGTGAAGTTCCCATACTTCCCATAAATGACGAAATTCCGCAGCTGCTGTATCGACGGTAAATCCATGGGGCCTCCTTATGATAAAAGGCGCCGTCTACGAAGACAGCGCCTTTTAAGTAGTTAGTTGTTAGCAGTTAGTGGCTAGTAGATGGCTCTAAATTTAAGCCCTCTTCTACAAACTACAAACTCCGTACTACAAACAATAAAGAAAGGAGCATCACATGACGACAGAAGCCTTCCTGTGACGCTCTCTCCAGTCACTTATTCATCTAAGAGTTCATCGAATTTTGCATTGGCTGCTTCAAATTCTTCGTCCGTCGGTGCGACGTAGACGTCTTCACCATCTTCCTGGTCGACGCGGGCTATGATAGCATCGCCGCCTTCTTCGTCTTCTGTGACTTCGACGAGCAGAGCGAATACGTTGCCATCGAGGGAGATGCGCTGCACTTCCTGATATTCCACTTCGTTGCCTTCGTCATCAGTTGCGGTTACGATGATGACTTCTTCTAATTCGTTGTTCATTTCTTCCGACATAATAGTCCTCCTTAATGAGATTGAGCGTCTAAATAATTCTGTAAAATGAGGATGGCTGCCATTTTATCGACAAACTTCTTGCGCTTTTCGCGGCGCACATTGCCTTCCTTCAATACATTCTGGGCCATGACGGTCGTCAGGCGTTCATCCCAATAGACAATGTCTATATCCGGGACGGTTTGCTGGAATCGTTCGACGAATTCTTCGATTTTCTTCATATTCTCGCTGTAGTCACCGTTCATATGACGCGGTTTGCCTACGACGATGCGATGTACTTCTTTTTCTTTGATCAGTTCGCGCAGACGAGCAAAGTCTGCTTCATCGGATTGACGGCGGATCGTTTCTACGCCCTGTGCCGTAATCAGCAAGGCATCGCTGCAGGCAACGCCGATGGTCTTGGAACCGACATCGAGTCCTAAAATTCTCATATGTCTCCTATAAATTGTGCTGTTTGACGTACGAACGGACTAATTCTTCGATGAGCTCATCCCGTTCGATGCGCCGGATATTGCTGCGAGCATTGTTGTGGCTCGTGATGTACGTCGGGTCACCGGACAGGAGATAGCCTACGATCTGATTAATCGGGTTGTATCCTTTTTCTTCCAATGCATGGTACACATCTTCCAGAATCATGGATGCAACGGTCTTTTCTTCACTTCGGTTTTGCATAATCATCGTTTCGTCGCTTACTGCCATGTTCACTCACATCCTTTTTTATTCGATTGGCATGACTGCCAAAAATCTATGCTAAAATATCGCTTACAGCCTGGACGCCGGCTTTCAGGGCTTCTGCCAATTTTTCCGGTTCTTTGCCGCCAGCCTGAGCCATGTCGGGACGGCCGCCGCCGTTGCCACCAGCAGCCTGAGCTGCTGCTTTGATGATCTTGCCGGCATGGAGGCCTTTTTTCGTATCGCCCTTGGCGACTTTGCAGACGAAGTTGACTTTGTCACCATGGGTCATGCCCAGGAGGACGACGCCGCTGCCGAGTTTATCCAGGACGGTATCGGCCAAATCGCGCAGGTTGTCCATGGAATCGGCCTGAGCCGAAGCTGCGACGACGGGGACGCCGCCGATGTCTTCCTTCGCTGCCAAGATGCTGTCCATATCGGACAAGGCTGCGTCTTTCTTGAGCTGTGCCAATTCTTTTTCCGTATCCTTCAACTGGGCCAGGAGAGCTTCCAGTTTAGCCGGTGCGTCGCCGACTTTGGCTTTCAAGAGGCCTGCCAGCTGCTGCAGTTCCTGCGATTCGTCCTTGGCCAGCTTGAGGGCTGCCGGACCGGTGACGGCTTCGATGCGGCGTACGCCGGAACCCGTACCGGTTTCGCTGGTAATGCGGAAGGAGCCGATGACCGACGTATTGGCGACATGAGAACCGCCGCAGAGTTCGCAGCTGAAGTCGTCGACGGAGACGACGCGGACGACATCACCATATTTTTCACCGAACAAGGCCATGGCGCCTTTTTCCTTAGCGGCATCCAGAGCCATTTCTTCGATGGTAACAGGGACGTTCTTGAGGATTTCTTCGCTGACCAGGGCTTCGATTTTATCCAATTCGGCCTGCGTGACCGGCGAGAAATGGGTGAAGTCGAAGCGCAGGTGATCCGGCGTGACCAGGGAGCCGGCCTGATTGACGTGGTTGCCCAGTACCTTGCGGAGGGCAGCCTGCAAGAGGTGCGTTGCCGTGTGGTTGCGGGCCAGGTTCAGATGACGCTGCTTGTCGACGGCGATATCGACGGCGTCGCCTGTCCGGAGGACGCCTTCTGTGATTTCAGCGATGAGGTATACCAAGCCATTCGGGAGTGCCTGGGCATCGGTAACCTTGGCCTTGCCTTCAGCCGCACAGAGGACGCCTGTATCGCTGAGCTGGCCGCCGCCTTCGGCATGGAAGGGGTTGTCATCGAGGATGATCGTCACTTCCTGGCCATCGCGGGCTTCGCTGATTTCGACACCGTCCTTGCCAATCATGGCAATCGTCGCTTTGACAGCACTTTCGTCGTTGACCAGTTTGGACTGGTCCAGTTTCGTCGTATCCGGCGTAGCGACTTTGGCCGAAACCTTGGTATGCGCAGCGCGGGCCCGGTCCTGCTGTTCCTTCATGGCTGCCTGAAAGCCGTCTTTATCGACTTTGAAGCCCTGTTCGCCAGCGATTTCTTCAGTCAGTTCCATCGGGAAGCCATACGTATCATAAAGCTTGAAGACTTCTGCCCCCGTGAGGACTTTGTCGTCACCGACATGGGCCATCATATCATTGAGCAGTTCCATCCCCTGTGCCAGGGTAGCACTGAACTGTTTTTCTTCGGTATTGATGATCTGTTTGATGAGGGCTTCGTGTTCCCGCGTTTCCGGATATTCGTCGCCGAGGATGTCCAGGACCGTATCGACGAGGCCTGCCAGGAAGAGGTCCTGAATACCCAGGAGACGGCCGAAGCGGACGGCACGGCGCAGGATACGGCGCAGGACGTAGCCGCGGCCTTCATTGGACGGCAGGATGCCATCGGAAATCATGAAGGTAATGGCACGGATATGGTCGGCAATGACCTTCATGGCCATCTTCTGCCGGGGATCACTGTAATCGCCGCCGGAAATGGCGATGACTTTTTCAATGATCGGGAAGATGAGATCCGTTTCAAAGTTCGATTCTTTCTGCTGGATGACCGAAGCCAGTCGTTCCAGGCCGCAGCCCGTATCGATGTTCTTCTTGGCCAGCGGTTCGTACTTGCCGTCTTTGGTGCGGTTGTACTGGGTAAAGACGAGGTTCCAGATTTCCAGATAGCGGTCGCAGTCGCAGCCGACAGTGCATGTCGGTTTGCCACAGCCCCGTTCCGGGCCGAGGTCATAGAAGATTTCGCTGTCCGGACCGCACGGGCCTTCGCCGATTTCCCAGAAGTTATCGTCGAATTTGAAAATCCGTTCATCAGCCAGGCCGATCATATTATGCCAGTAATCATAGGCTTCTTTATCGTCAGGATAAATGGTGACATACAATTTGTCCGTATCCAGTTCCAAGACCTTGGTCAGAAATTCCCAGGCCCAGGAAATGGCTTCTTTCTTGAAATAATTGCCGAACGAGAAGTTGCCCAGCATTTCAAAGAACGTATGGTGACGGGCTGTACGGCCTACGTTGTCGATATCGTCGGTGCGGATGCACTTCTGGCTGGTCGTGACGCGGTACGACGGCGGTACGAGCTTCCCCGTGAAATACGGCTTGAGCGGTGCCATGCCGGCGCCGATGAGGAGCAGGCTCGGGTCGTTTTCCGGAATGAGCGGAAAGCTGTGTAGGATCAAATGCTCCTTGCTCTTAAAGAATTGTAAATAAGCTTTGCGGATTTCATTACCCGTCATGTACTTCATATCGTAAACACTCCCTCTAAATATCTTTCTACATGGGAAAATTATACGCTCATTTCCCCCTGTTCGGCAACCTTTTCTTGTTATTTTTTATCCCACAGGCCGGTTGTATAAGGAAAGGCTAGAGGACGACTGTTCCCTAGCCAGTTTGCCTATCTCCGGACCCGTGTAGCACCGACATAGCGCGGCGACCAATAACCGCTGTCGAGGCTGTCTACGCGGATACCGCCACTGCTGGTGGCACTGATGAAATTGTTGTTGCCGACATAGATGCCCGTATGGGATACGCCTGGTTCATACGTCGTAAAGAAAACCAGGTCGCCCGGCATGAGTTCGCTCCGGCGGACCCGCTGGCCCACTTCATATTGTTCATCGGCCAGGCGCGGCAGGTTGATGCCATTATGGGAAAAGACATATTTCGTAAAGCCTGAGCAGTCGAAGCCTTCAGCCGGCGTATTCCCGCCGAATACGTAAGGAATCCCTAAATACTGATAAGCGGAATGGACCAGCTGGTTGCCGAAGGCATCGCCGCCGCTGAAATGGCGGTATTTGCTGATAGCACCATTGTTGAAGCGCGTACTCTGCCCTTTCTTCATGACCGGCTTCGGCGGCAGTTTGGAACGATTGCCTGTCAGGAGATAATACGTCCAGCCGCCGACCTTGCCGCTGACCTGGATCTTCTTATCTTTCTGATACTGCGATACAGCCTGTGCCGTATCTTTCGTATAAACGCCGTTGACATTGACCCGATAGCCTTTGCTGCGAAGGATCTGCTGAATGGAACGGACTTCATCGCCCCGGCTGCCAATGGTCAGCGGTGAAGCTGCCAGCACCGGCAGGGCGGCGAAAACGAAAAGTGCGGCCAATATCCAAACTTTACTGATTTTTTTCCACATAAATACTCCTCTCTGTCTCGAAGGCCATACAACGCAAGGGCTTACCTGTCTTTATGCTGGCCGAGTTCAGCCCGCAGCCAATACAGAGGTCTATGCTTTACCTCTTCAAATATACGTCCTATATACTCTCCGATGACACCGATAAAAATGAGCTGAAAGCCGCTGAACAGGCAGTCGACGATCATCGTCGTCGTCCAGCCCTGTACGGCTTCGCCCACGATATTACAGTAAATGACATGCAGGATCAGTAGCAGACTCAATAAGCCGCTCAGCATGCCGACGTAAAAGGAAACCCGCAGGGGAATCTTAGAATAAGCCATGATCCCGTCGAGGGCAAAATGCAGCATCTTGCGCACGGAAAACTTGGATTTCCCGGCATAGCGCCTCGGCGCTACGAAATGAATGAAGGTCTGGGTATAGCCGATATCGCCGATCATGCCGCGGATGAAGCGGTCGTGTTCGCGGAACTGCTTGAATGTTTCCAGTACCCTTTTGTCGATGAGGCGGAAATCGGATCCGCCCGGTGTGATGTGGACCGGAGATACAGTATTCAATATACGGTAATACCATTTCGACGTCATCCGTTTGAGGAAACCCGCATCGTCTGTCGATTCACGTATCGTCTGGACGACATCGTTGCCTTCGCGCCATTTCCGGACCAGTTCAGGAATCATCGATGGCGGATGCTGCAAATCACCATCCATGGTGATCACGGCGTCGCCAATTGCATGATCCATGCCGCAGGTAATGGCCAGCTGATGACCGAAATTACGAGCCAGGATAAAAGCCCGTACGTGTCCATCCTGCTGGGTCAGGCGGCTGAGGATGAGGGGCGTCGCATCTTTGGAACCATCGTCGACAAAGATAATTTCATAGTCCATATCGAGTGTCACTGCGGCTTTCGTCGCCTCTTCATAGAACTTCTCAATGTTCGGCTGTTCGTTATATACTGGAACGACAATAGACAATACCTGTCGTCCCGTCCCTCTCGTTTCTAAATTCAATTATATCATCCCAATATTTTTGTTGTCAAAACCGGCCGCCTTGTTTTCTGCCACGACAGATGCCAGGAACTTGCTGATTTCTGCCTGCGAGGCATAGCCGATAATGCGTTTCAGCGGTTTCCCGTCCTTAAAGAATAATAACGTCGGAACCGCCATGATTTCATATTTTTCGGCAACATTCCGCATGGTATCGACATTGATGCGTACCACTTTCACAGCATCGCCAAAATTCGCGGCTGCCTGGCTGATTTCTGAATGAACCATCTTGCACGGCTCGCACCAGGGAGCCCAGAAGTCTGCGATGACAATGCCCGGCTGGCGAAGGACCTTCACGGAAAAATCAGCATCACTGTCAATCGAAACTACCGCCATGATTATGCAACCTCCCATCTGGCCGACAATAAATCAAATTAATTATACCACTTTCGCTTAATGAAGCCAACTAGAAAGATTGTTCTTTGTAAAGGGAGCAAAAAAGGAGCTGTCCTTTGAAGACAGCTCCTTTTTGGGTTTGAAGTTGAAAGTTTGATGTTTGATGTGGATGGGGTAAAATTTAAAAGCCATCGCCTCAAACATCATACATCAAACCTCAAACATTAAACCGAAGCACCCGTTCGAAGAGGTTCTTGGCCAAAGGGCCGAAGCCGTCGTGTTTGAGCGACGAATAGGCCAGGGCCGGCCGGTCCGACGGGAAGAGTTTATTTAACTGGGCCAGGTTGCGGTTCTTTTCGTTGGCCTTGAGCTTATCGGCCTTGGTCCCGACGATCTGCAGGGGTACGCCGGCACTGGACAGCCAGTCATAGGCCTGCTGGTCGATGGCCAGGCCCGGGTGGCGCAGGTCGACGAGCAGACAGAGGACGCAGAGGTTCGGCGACTGCGTGACGTATTCGCCGATGAAAGCACTCCACATGTCGCGGTTCTTGCCGCCGGTCTTAGCAAAGCCATAGCCCGGCAGGTCGACTAAATAGAAAGGCAGCCGCTGCTCCCCTTCTGCTTCATCGCGCCGCCGCAGGGCGGCACTGAAATAGTTGATGGTCTGGGTCTTTCCCGGTGCACCGCTGACGCGGGCCAGGCCGCGGTGGTTGCACAGGGAATTGATCAGGCTCGATTTACCTACGTTGGAACGGCCGAGGAAGGCCACTTCCGGTACAGACCCTTCAGGGTACTGGTCGCGGCGGACAGCCGTCGTGGCATAAGCGGCCTTGATGATATCGTACGAAGCCATCAGGACTTCACCAGTGCCTGAGCCAGCACTTCATCCATATGATGAACAAAGACGAATTTGACATCCTTTTTGACCGACTGCGGCACTTCGTCCATGTCTCGCTTGTTTTCTTCAGGCAGGAGGATCTTCTTGATACCCGCCCGATGAGCAGCGATGACTTTTTCTTTGATGCCGCCTACGGGCAGGACCGTGCCGCGCAGGGTAATTTCGCCGGTCATGGCGACATCATGGCGGACGGCTTTGCCCGTCAGGGCCGATGTGATGGCCGTCGCCATGGTGATACCTGCTGACGGGCCATCCTTGGGGATAGCTCCTTCAGGCAGATGGATGTGCAAGTCCATGTTAGCGTAGAAATCGGCATCGATGCCCAGGACATCGGCCCGGCTGCGGACGTAGGTCACGCCGGCTTCAGCCGATTCTTTCATGACATCGCCGAGCTGGCCTGTGAGCAGCAGGCGGCCCTTCCCTTTGACGGCAACGGCTTCTGTTTCCAGGACTTCCCCGCCGACCTGGGTCCAGGCCATGCCGGTGACGATACCGACTTCATCGTCCTTATGGACCGTTTCCGGCAGGAATTTGACCGGGCCGAGCAGTTTTTCCAGGTTCTTGACAGAAACGCTGAGCGGCACTTCATCATTCATGAGCAGGGACTTGCCGATACGGCGGCAGACCGTACCGATCGTCTTTTCCAGGTTACGGACGCCGGATTCCCTCGTATACCCTTCGATGATACGGCGCAGGACGGCGTCGGAGAACTTGGCCTGACTCGGCCGGAGGCCGTTTTCTTTCACCTGCTTCGGTACCAGATAGCGCTTGGCGATCTGGACCTTTTCCTCTTCTGTATAACTCGTGAAGTCGATGATTTCCATGCGGTCCATGAGGGGCCGGGGAATATCACCGAGGACGTTGGCCGTCGTGATCCAGAATACTTTCGACAAGTCGAAAGGCAGTTCCAGGAAATGATCGCTGAAAGTATTGTTCTGTTCCGGATCGAGGACTTCCAGCATGGCCGACGACGGGTCGCCGCGCATATCAGAAGTCATCTTGTCGATTTCATCGAGGAGGAAGACCGGGTTCTTGACACCGGCCTGCTTCATGCCGGCCAGGATGCGGCCCGGCAGGGCTCCGATGTAGGTGCGGCGATGGCCGCGGATTTCGGCTTCGTCGCGGACGCCGCCCAGGGATACGCGGACGTACTTGCGGTTCATGGCGCGGGCAATGGATTTGGCAATGCTCGTCTTACCCGTTCCCGGAGGGCCGACGAAGCAGAGAATCGGCCCTTTCAGGCTGTTCGTCAGCTGTTTGACTGCTAAATATTCGATGATGCGGTCTTTGACCTTCTTCAGTCCGTAATGATCTTCGTCGAGGACTTTCTGCGCTTCATTGAGATCCAGGCGGTCCTTGGTTTCCTTCTTCCAAGGCAGGGCCATGGCCCAGTCGAGGTAAGTACGGATGATTGCCGATTCTGCCATCATGGGCGGCATGGAATCGAGGCGGTCTACTTCTTTGAGCAGGGCTTTTTCGATGTCTTCATCGAGTTTCATCTTCTTGATCTTATCGCGAAGTTCCTGGACTTCTGTATCCTTATCGACTTTATCGCCCAATTCTTCATGAATGGCCTTGATCTTTTCACGCAGGTAATATTCTTTCTGCTGCTGGTCCATCTTGCCGCGGACTTCCATGTTCAGCTTCGATTCCAGGTTGGCAATATCGACTTCCGTATCCAAGAGGGACGCAATACGGCGCAGGCGCGCTTCGACATCGGCCGTTTCCAGGAGCTGCTGGCGGATGACGATCCGCAGGGGCAGCTGGGAAGCGGCAAAGTCAGCCAGGACACCCGGTTCGTCGATGTTCTTGGCATTTTCACTGGCTTCTTCTCCATCGCGGAGATTGCCCAGCCAATCGAGGAGGCGCTTGAGGACAACCCGGCGCAGGGCTTCTTCTTCCACTTCATTGCGGCTGATTTCGGCCACTTTAACAGCCGCCCCTTCGAGGTAATCGGCCTTCTGGGAAAAGCCCTGCATGCGGACGCGGGAAATCCCGTTGACCAGGATGCGGACCAGGCCACCAGGCATGCGCAGGAGCTGTTCTATCTTGACCAGGCAGCCGATGGTATAGACATCGTCGAAACCTGGATTGTCTTCGTTTTCATCGACCTGGGTAGCTACCAGGAGCTGCCGGTCGTGTTCCATGGCATAATCGACGGCTGCCAGGGATTTATCGCGGCCGATGTCGATATGGCTGACCAGCTTCGGATAAACCACGATGCCCCGGAGCGGGACAAAGGGCAAAGCCAGGATATCTTGTTCATTGAGCACAACGTTTTCGTTCATACGTTTCACCTTCTTCTATGGAAAAATAAAACTCATTTCCGGTTCAAGAAATGAGTTTTATTGTACATTATATCATTTTGCCTCTTTCAGTACGAGGTCGGGCTCAGCGCCTTCTTTGACGCATTTTTCCGTCACGACGCACTTGCTGACATCGTCGCGGCTCGGTACATCAAACATGACGTCGAGCATGATCCGTTCGATGATGGAGCGAAGCCCACGGGCACCGGTATTGCGCCGCAGCGCTTCCTTGGCAATGGCCTGAAGAGCTTCTGGCGTAAATTCGAGATCTACGTCATCCATGGACAGCATCTTCTGATACTGCTTGACCAGGGCGTTCTTCGGTTCTGTCAAGATATGTACCATCGCATCTTCATCGAGAGGATTGAGGGTAACCAATACGGGCAGGCGGCCAATCAATTCCGGGATGAGGCCGAACTTCTGGAGGTCCGTCGGGATGATTTCCTTGAGGAGCGATTCCATGGAGTGTTCGGACTTGGAGTGGATGTCCGCACCAAAGCCCATGTTCTTATCGGTCGTACGGTTGAGGATGGTCTTGTCGATACCATCGAAAGCGCCGCCGCAGATGAACAGGATGTTCGTCGTGTCGATCTGAAGCATTTCCTGATGAGGATGCTTGCGGCCGCCCTGAGGCGGAACACCGGCAACGGTCCCTTCGAGGATCTTCAAAAGGGCCTGCTGAACGCCTTCACCGGAAACGTCGCGAGTAATGGACGGGTTTTCCGATTTACGGGCAATCTTATCGATTTCGTCGATATAGATGATGCCCCGTTCAGCTTTGGCAATATCGTAATCAGCAGCCTGGATGAGCTTGAGCAGGCAGTTTTCGACGTCTTCGCCGACATAGCCGGCTTCGGTCAGGCTCGTCGCATCGGCGATGGCAAAGGGCACATCGAGGAGACGGGCCAGGGTCTGGGCCAGGAGGGTCTTGCCGCTCCCGGTCGGGCCGACCATGACGATATTCGATTTCTGGAGCTCTACATCGTCATCAGAGGCGCTGAAATTGGTCTGGAGCCGCTTGTAATGGTTGTACACAGCGACGGAAAGAGTCTTCTTGGCTGCTTCCTGACCGATGACGTATTCATCAAGGGTGGCCTTGATTTCATGCGGTGTCGGCAGGTCTTTCAGCTGAAAATCCGGCGTTTCTTCCGCCTTTTCCTCTTCCATGATGTGCTGCGCTACGGCAACACATTCGTCGCAAATGTAGACGCCCGGGCCGGCAATGAGCTTCTGTACTTCACTCTGGGGCCGGCCGCAGAAACTGCAACGCGGTTCATCATTCCTATCGTTCATCTTGTCTTCCTCCTGTCCTATTTCGTTTCATCCGGCAGCGGACGGGTCAGGATTTCATCGATAAGGCCGTAGGCCTTGGCTTCTTCAGCGGTCATGAAATTATCCCGTTCCGTATCCTTCTGGATGACGTCAATGGGCTGTCCTGTATGTTTAGACAAGATGCCGTTCAATTCCTTGCGCATGCGCAGGATTTCGCGGGCATGGATTTCGATTTCCGTAGCCTGGCCCTGTACACCGCCGAGAGGCTGGTGGATCATGACCTGGGAGTGCGGCAGGGCAAAGCGTTTGCCCTTGGCACCGGCTGTCAGGAGTACCGACGCCATGCTGGCAGCGGAGCCGACACAAATCGTCGAGACGTCCGGCTTGATGTACTGCATGGTATCGTAAATGGCCATGCCTGCCGTGACGACGCCGCCAGGGCTGTTGATGTATAAATGGATATCCTTGTCAGGATTTTCTGCTTCCAGGAAAAGGAGCTGGGCAATGATGCTGTTGGCAACGGCATCATCGATGGGGCCGCCGAGGAAGACGATGCGGTCTTTCAAGAGGCGGGAATAAATATCATAGCTCCGTTCACCTTGCGCCGTCTGTTCGACGACAATCGGTACATACATATTTGTCAAAACTAACACCTCCGGAGAATGCGTTTCCCGGATTAGTCTTCAGCCTTAACTTCTTCAGCTTTAGCTTCTTCTTTCTTGTCTTCGTTCGGGTCGACGGCATTTTTGAGGATGAAGCTTGCTGCTTTTTTACGGCCGACAGACTGTACAAGCATGGGAACGCGATGTTCTTTCAAAATAATCTTGTAGACTTCTTTCGGGTCTGCGCCGAAGTTCTGGGCCATCGTAATGATTTCAGCCTGGAGATCGATGTCTTTGACTTCGATGTTTTCAGCTTTAGCGATAGCTTCGAGAACGAGGTCCATTTTTACGTTTTCTTTAGCCGGTTCAGCGTAATGTTCCTTGAGTTTGTCCATATCCTGGCCCATGTATTTGAGATAATCGTCGAGGCTCATGCGCTGTGTTTCCAGTTTCATAGCCAGTTCTTCGATCATCTGGTCGATCTTGTCGTCGATCATGACCTGCGGGATATCGACTTCTGCGTTGTTGACGGCTGTCTTCAAGACTTCAGAGTTGAATTTTTCCAAAGCCTGGAAGGAAGCTTTCGATTCGAGGCGTTTGCGGATGTCGGCTTTGAGGTCGTCGACGCTGTCGAATTTGCCGGCTTCTTTAGCAAATTCATCGTCGATGGCCGGGAGTTCGCTGCGTTTTACGTCGTTGACTTTAACGGCGAAGACAGCTTCTTTGCCAGCCAGGGATTTTTCAAAGTAATCTTCCGGGAAGGTGACTTTGACATCTTTTTCATCGCCAGCTTTGCAGCCGATGAGCTGATCTTCAAAGCCAGGGATGAAGCTGCCGGAGCCGATCTGGAGCGGATAGGATTTGCCTTCGCCGCCTTCGAATGCGACGCCGTCGACAGTGCCTTTGAAATCGATGACAGCGAAGTCATCTTTTGCGATTTCCGTGCCTTCCGGAGCTACGACGAGTTTTGCATGCTGTTTCTGGAGGTTAACCAATTCTTTGGAAACGTCTTCGTCGGTTACGTCGACTTTATCTTTGGCAACGGTGATGCCTTTGTATTCGCCGAGTTTGACTTCCGGTTTTTTCGTGACCGTAGCTTCGAATACGACATCTTTGCCTTTTTCGTCAGTAATGACGTTCAATTCCGGTTCAGTTACAGGAACGATGCCTTCCTGGTCGAGGGCGTCGCTATAGGCTTTATTGGCAATAGCTTCAAAAACTTCCTGTTTGACAGCATCTTTGCCCAAGAAGCTTTCCAGTACCATGCGCGGTGCTTTCCCTTTACGGAAGCCCGGGATATTGACACGGCTTGCCAAGTTCTTGCAAGCGGCTGCAGCCTGTTTGGAAGCATCTTTAGCAGGCACTTCAATGTGCAGGGTTACTTTGTGCTGGTCTACTTCATTTACTGTTACGTTCATTCTAAGTATGTCCTCCTTATGGGCCGGTAGAGCCCTGAATATCTCTAAAATACCATATTACGCTCTACATCATACCACAACTTTACTTTTTTTACAATACGGGTAAAGGCGCTGTCACATAAAGACAGCGCCTTTTGAGTTTGCAGTTTGTAGTTTGTAGTGGAATGGTTAAAAATTAAAAGCCATCTTCTACAAACTAAAAACTCTGTACTACAAACTAATCTCTTCCTACCGCAATTCGCAGGCGAATTTTTCTTTCAGGTCTTTGACGATGGCGTCGACTGGGGCCTGGATGTCGGCATCGGTCAGGGTCCCTTCTTCGGAACGGAAGACTAAGGAATAAGCCAGGCTCTTGTAGCCCTGCGGTACCTGTTTGCCCGTATACATGTCGAAGAGATGGACTGCTTCCAGATTTTCGCCGCCGTCTTCTTTGATGACATCGACGATATCGGCATTGGTCGTAGCCAGCGGTGCCAGGAAGGCCAGATCGCGGCTCGATGCCGGGAACTTGGCGACTTTGTGATAATTCGGCAGGAGGTTGACCAAAGGCAGGATGGCGTCCATGTGCATTTCAAAGACGTAGACCGGGCCGGCGACGTCGTAATTGTCGACGGCTTTGGGATGGAGTTCGCCGAAGTCGCAGAGGACTTTGCCGTCTTTGACGTAGCGGGCCGCTTTGCCCGGATGGAGCGGTGCCCAGTCCGAAACTTCCAGGTCAGCCTGGATGCCCAGTCCCTGGAGGACGGCTTCGACGAGGCCTTTGACGTCATAGAAATCGTAGTTTTCAGCTTTTGCCGGCCATTCGGCTGCCGTGCGCTGGCCATAGAGGAGGCCTGTGACGTAGAATTCCTGTTCCGGCAGTTCCGTCAGGGGCAGCTGTTTCGGGCGATAGACCGGGGCGATTTCATAGATGCCGACAGACGGATTCTTGACGGCCTGGTTGCGGACCAGGACATCCATCAGCGTCGGGATGAGCGTCGTCCGCATGAGCGGGAAGTCTTCCGTAATCGGGTTGAGGATCGGTACGGCATTGTATACGGCGTCACCGTCTTTGAAGAGGAGCTTCTTCAGCTGGTCCGGATGCATGAAGCTGAAGGTGACCGTTTCGTTGAGGCCGCTGCTGCTGAGGATGGACGAAATCTTTTCGCCTACATCGTGATGGAAGCCGGCTTCCCCTTTGGAGATAGGCGCTGCCGGGCGCGTAGACGGGATATTTTCGTAGCCGTAGACGCGGGCTACTTCTTCGGCGATATCCGGCATTTCCGTGCAGTCGCCGCGATAGCTGGGGACGACAGCAGTTAACGTATTGCCGTCTTTTTCGATGCCGAACTGCAAGGTTTCCAGGATGTGGACCATGTCGGCTTCCGTGATTTCTGTGCCCAGGAACTTGTTGACCTGAGCTGCCGTAAAGGCAATGCGCGTCGTAGCTTGCGGTTTCGGATAGACATCGACGACGCCTTTGGCTACGTCGCAGGCCCCCATTTCCTGAAGGAGCTGGGCGCAGCGGTCGATGGAGTTGATGCAACTGTCCGAATCGAGGCCTCGTTCAAAACGGCCCGAAGCTTCCGAGCGCAGGCCGAGCATACGGCCGGTATGACGGATATTGGAGCCCTTGAAGGATGCACATTCGAGGATGACCGTCGTCGTCTGGTCCGTGACTTCCGAATCCATGCCACCCATGATGCCGGCGATGCAGCAGGCTTTTTCTTCATCGGCAATGACCAGCATGTTGTCCGTCAATTTGCGGTCTATATCATCCAAAGTCTTCATGGCTTCGTCAGCCTGGGCCCGGCGGGCAATGAGATGATGGCCGGCGACTTTATCGTAGTCATAAGCATGGAGAGGGATGCCCAATTCGATCATCGTGTAGTTCGTGGCATCGACGACGTTGTTGATGGGACGGACGCCGGACTTGCGCAGGCGCTGCTGCATCCACATAGGCGACTTGCCGATCTTGACATTCAGGAGCAGGCGGGCCGTATAGCGGCTGCACAGTTCGTCATCGTCGATGGAAACTTTGACTTTTCCGTCGATAGGCGTATCACATTCCTTGACGGAAATTTCCGGATAGCGGGCTTCTTTACCGCTGAGGACGGCAAATTCACGGGACAAGCCGACCATGGAGAAGCAGTCTGCCCGGTTCGCTGTCAATTCATATTCATAGACGACGTCGCGGACCTGGAGATAGTCGGCAGCGTCGACGCCGAGCGGCGTATCCGGCGGCAGGATCCAGATGCCTTCTCGTTCTTCCGGCAGGAGCAGGCTGTCATCGAAGCCAAATTCGTGAGCCGAGCAGAACATGCCGTTGGACAAGACACCGCGCAGCTTCGAGCGCTTGATTTTCGTGCCGCCCGGCAGATGAGCGCCGTGGACAGCGACGGGGACGACCTGGCCGACGCGGACGTTGGTCGCAGCCGTGACGATCTGGAGTTGTTCGTCGCCCATGTCTACCTGGCAGACGACGAGTTTATCAGCATCGGGATGTTTATCGATCTGAAGGATCTTCCCGGTCTTTACTTTCTTGACTTCTGTACCCCAGTATTCCACCTGTTCGACAGGGATACCGGCAATGGTCAGTTTATCGGCAAATGCCTGCATGTCCTGGTTCATGTCGACGTCGACATAATCCTGCATCCATGTTAAAGAACTTTTCATTATTCATACCCTCCTAGAACTGGTTCAAGAACCGCATATCGTTTTCATAGAACAAGCGCAAATCATCGATGCCGTATTTCAGCATGGCAATGCGTTCGACGCCCATGCCAAAAGCAAAGCCCGTGACGACATCCGGGTCATAGCCGTTCATGCGCAGGACGCTGGGGTTGACCATGCCGCAGCCGAGGATTTCCAGCCAGCCCGTGTGGGAGCAGACCCGGCAGCCTTTGCCGCCGCACATGACACAGGAAATATCGACTTCAGCACTCGGTTCCGTAAAGGGGAAGTAGCTGGCGCGGAAACGGACTTTCGTCTGGGCGCCGAAAATATCGCGGAGGAAGTCTTCCAGCATCCCTTTGAGGTCAGAGAAGCGGATGTCCTTGTCGATGATCATGCCTTCCATCTGATGGAAGACCGGCGAATGGGTCGCATCATAGTCACAGCGATATACCTTGCCCGGCGCGATGATCTTGAACGGTTCATTGGGCTTATGGGCCTGCAGCGTCCGAGCCTGCATGCCCGACGTGTGGGTCCGCAAGAGGATATTATCTGTAATATACATGGAGTCCTGCATATCCCGGGCCGGATGGTCTTCCGGCAGGTTCAGGCACTGGAAGTTGTAATAGTCCGATTCGATATCGTTCCCTTCGACGATGGAAAAGCCCATGCGCAGGAAGGAATCTTCCATGAGGCGCAGCGTCTGATGGAGCGGATGTTCATGGCCCATGACCGGTTTGCGGCCCGGCAGGGTAATGTCGATTTTTTCCGATTCGATCTTGGCAGCCAGTTCCTGGGCCTTGACTTCTTCCATCTTGGCCTTTAACTGTTCTTCAATGGCATTGCGGGCCGTATTGACGAGCTGCCCGATTTTCGGTCGTTCTTCTTTGGAAAAATTCTTCATTTCCTTCATGATCGCTGTCAGTTCCCCTTTTTTGCCCAAGAACTTGACGCGGATATCTTGTACGTCCTGAAGATGTTCGCTCTTGGCGAGCTGTTCATTGACGGCCGCTTTAATGGCCTCGATCTTATCACTGATCATATTTTTCTTCCTCCTACTGGCGAGTACAAAAAAAATAGACTCCCGCCCCTAAAGGGGCGAAAGTCTGATTCGCGGTACCACCCTACTTGATTCTCGATTGTCCTGTAACGGGAACCCCCGTCCTGCCTACTCCGTTCAACAGGAGGCTCTAAAGTGAACGCATGGAACTTCCGGCACCGGGCTCTCAATCCATGGCCCGGATTTCCTGTAGGCGGAGTCAGTTCCATCCCCTCTTTATCATTGCCATAATATACCTCTATGGGTTTGTTATCTATTGTATCAGTAAAGTGTCTTATTTGCAATAACCAAACGCTGAATTTGGTTGGTGCCTTCATAAATCTGCATGATTTTGGCGTCGCGCATATATTTTTCGACAGGATATTCCTTGATATAGCCGTAACCACCCATGACCTGGACTGCATCGGTCGTGACCTGCATAGCCACGTCGGACGCATTGCATTTAGCAATAGCCGCTTCACGGCTGAAGTCCATGCCCTGGTCCTTCATCCAGCAGGCGCGATGGACGAGGAGGCGGGCGCCTTCGACTTTCATAGCCATATCGGCGATCATAGCCTGGACCATTTCAAAGGAAGCGATGGGTTTGCCGAACTGGACGCGGACTTTGGCGTATTCACAGCAGGCGCGGAAAGCCGCTTCGGCAATGCCGACGGAAACGGCGCCGACGAAAGGACGGGCAGCGTCCAGGGTATCCATGGCGATACGGAAGCCGTGGCCTTCCCGGCCGAGACGGTCTTCGACCGGCACGAAGCAGTCCTGGAAGATGAGTTCTGTCGTATTGGAAGCGCGGATGCCCATTTTGTTTTCAGCTTTGCCGACGGTGAAGCCCGGCGTCCCCTTGCGGACGATGAAGGCTGTCAATCCGCGGATGCCGCCGCTCTTGCGGGTGTTGGCGAAGACGACGAAGACTTCGGCCAAGGCACCGTTGGTGATGAAGCATTTCGTACCGTTAAGGATATAGCCTTTCCCATCTTCGGTCTTCATGGCACGCGTCGAAACGGAACCGGCATCGGAACCAGTCCCCGGTTCGGTCAGGGCGAAAGCAGCCAGGTTGTCATCGTTGATGATGTCGAAGTAGCGTTTCTTCTGGTCATCGTTGCCGGCAATGATGACCGGATACGAAGCCAGGGCATTGGCAGCCACCGTCGTAGCGACACCGGCACAGCCTTTGCCTAATTCTTCATAAATAGCGGCAATGGTGATGGCGTCGAGGCCAGCTCCGCCAAATTCTTCGGGAATAGCGACGCCCAGCAGGCCCTGAGCAGCCAATTTTTCGAGGAGCCCTTCATGGAGTTTCCCCGTTTCATCCATTTCTGCAGCGTAGGGGACGATTTCTTTTTCCACCAGGTCGCGGACGACTTTGATGATTTCTTTCTGTTCGTCGTTATAAGCAAAATCCATCTTGTACTAACCAACCTTCCCTATAATTACATGACTATTTTATTAATCGAGTTTCTTCAAAATATAAAAAGACGACCGCCCTTTTACAATAATATTCCCGCTGGCATCGTAGCACTCACATTCGACGACAATCGTCTTCCGGCCGTGGTGGATGACCTGGCCGATGCCGGTAATGTGCTCACCGCCTTTGACGCTGCGGATATAGTTCATATTGATTTCCAGCGTCGTCACCTGGAAGCCCAGGGTCCGGCTGGCCATGCCCATGAGGGTATCACAGAAAGCGGCCAGGACGCCGCCGGAGGCAATGCCCCGGTAATTGCAGGAGTGACGGCTGATATCAAAGCCGACTCGGACGCGGCCGACGTCGAGTTTTTCTACCGTACAGGGCATACTCTGGAAATAAGGGGTCTGGGAATAAATATTCTCAAACATCCGCTGCAGCCGTGCAGCTGCTTCAGGACTGACCGTTTTTTCTGGTTCATTCATCGCCCTGCCCTCCTTCATCGCCAAACACATAAGGGCCGGTTACAAAGAACGTCCCCTTGCCATGAGCCAAATAGCGGTCATCATTATCATAAAAATCACAGAGAGCTACCATGGTCGTGCGGCCGTTGTGGATGACCTGGGCTTCAGCCCGGATCGTCGTGTTGGCAAAAGCCGGGCGGAGGTAGTTCATGCCCAAGTCCAGCGTGAGGACGGCTTTGCCACAGACTGCGCAGGCAACCTCCATCGCCGAATCGGCCATGGAATAGAGGACGCCGCCGTACATGGTGCCATTGGGATTGTCCCATTTCGAGCCTTTATTCTCAAATGTAAGGACCGTACTCTCTGTTTCAGCCTTTTCCACATGGAAATCCATGAACAAGTCAAATGGATTTTTATGGATTTCTTCTTCCCATTGTTTATTATCCATCGATAACTCCACTCCTTGGCCAATAACATAAATACCCTTACATTTTACTATACGAACAATCATCCGTCAAACAATTTCGTGGTTCGTTTGCCGTTCGTCGTTCATCGAAGATGGCTAAAAAAATTGAATCCCCACTACAAACGATGAACGAACCACGACAAACGATATGCAAAAAGGGCTGCCGCATGAAGGCCGAAACCTCCATAGGACAACCCTTTATCCGACATGCCTGACCTGGTCTTTACCCCCACACTCGCCTGCTGGGACGTTCGCTCATAGACGTCTTGTCCCCCACTACTGGCCCTCTCGCGTTTTTTACGCGGCAGGTCTTACTTCTAGGCCGCACTATGATCAGCATCGCTTTGGATGCCTTACGTGGATCGCTTGGTCTGCGACTGACATCGACTTTCAACCACAGCACATGTCATTGGTACATTATACGGGACAGAACCGTCCATTGTCAATATCAGAACTTATAACCCATGCCGACTTGCCAGCCTTTGACATCGTCGTCGTAGTTATCGACGTCGACGCTGCTGCTGCGGTATTTGATATGGGCATCCCAGTTCGGCGTGATATCGTAGCCGACGCCGACTTCATAGGTGTTGACGTCATCGCCGACGCCGACAGAGGCAAAGCCCTGCCAGCGTTCTGCCAAAGGAAGCTGGCCTTTGAGGCCTACCTGGTAGCCATAGGACTTGGTCGTGTTATACGTTTCGGTCTTGACGTAGGACCCGCCGGCATAGGCCGACAGATACGGCGTAAAGCGGTAATTGCCGACGAGGTAGTTTTCGTTGATCTTGTTGTCATTGTCCCCTTTGGTATAGTTGTTGACGTACTGGATATCCCAATGATTGTTCAGTACATACGTGACGTCGCCACCGGTCAGACGGCTCTTGGCACTGCGGCCGCCTTCTTTCTGGTCAAAGCCATAGTTGGCGTTAGCCTTCAAGTCGCCCGGCTGGGGATCCCGGAGCGGGGCTGCCATAGCCGCCGAAGTCACGGTCAGGGCGGCCAGGGTCGCTGCAATAATAAGTTTTTTCATAACCTTCCACCTCCATAGAATTATAGGTTATCTTTTTCCATAATAACGGCTCAGGAGTTCTTCGCCGGCGGCGATGACCTGACTCATGGGAATAACCGAAATACCTTTATAATTACCTTCACGGATAATCTGTTTCATGCTCTTGCCCACTTCGTAATGGTTCGTCGATTCCAGGACGATGGCCCGGTCCGTATAGGGACCGTAGAGCTTGGGATTGCTGGGACCATACAGGGCGACCAGCGGGACGCCCTGGCTGACGGCGACGTGCATAGGGCCGCTGTCGTTGGTGATGAACAGGGAGCAGCAGCGGATAGCCGAAGCCAGTTCGCCAATGGTGAATTTCCCCGTGGCGATGATAGGATCCGATTCCATCTGGGATGTCGCTTCTTTGACCATATCTTCATCCATGGGACCGCCAAAGAAGACGCATTTGAAGCCGCGATGGGCAAAATAATCGGCAACAGCGGCAAATCGTTTGGCCGGCCAGCGTTTCTGCGGGACGGCACTGCCGATATTGAAGCCGATGAGGGCGTCGCTGTTATGGACCCCCTGGGACCGGTAAAATTCCGTCGCTGTATCATCCCAGGCCTTGCAGGTGAAGAACTGCAGGCCGTCGCTGCGATAGTCGTCGATGCCCAGCTGGGCCAGGACATTAATGTACATATCGGCTGCATGGAGATGGATACGGTCCAGGCGGGTGTAGCGGTCCATCAAGGGACGCACCAGGAAGTGGCTCATGCCGACGAACTGTTTGGCATGGATGACCGCCGCCAGGAAAGACGTCCGTTCATTAGGATGCAGATTGATGAGGATGTCGTAGTGATGCTGATGTAAATGCCGCCCGATGCGCCATAAGGCCCGGACGGAGTTGTCCTTGCCCTTCTTATCGACTGTGACTAAGTGATCGATATTGGGATTATAGCGGACGACGTCGGCCACTTTCTCATCGACGACGAGGGTGATGTCCGAGCCCTGGGCATGACGGCGCAGGACCTGCAGGAACGGGGTGATGAGGATGAGGTCGCCTAGATGCATGAGAAAGGTGACGATTATTTTTTTGTTGCGCAGATTAATCATAGTTTCACCTTCTTCAGGACGCCTTCATAGACCTGCCACAGCATGTCCGGCGTAATCTGGGCCATGCAGTCCGGATCATCGACCAGGGGCCGTTCCGGCGTCGCCTGGGACGTCGGCGACAGGACCATATGGATATAGGCGTCGTCGTTTCCGCCGTAAGGGCCGGTCCGCTGGGGACACGTCGGCCCAAAGAGGGCGATGAGTTCTTTTTTCAGGGCATTGGCAATATGCAAAGGCCCCGTATCGGCACTGATATAGAGGGTGCTCTCGGCAATGGCCGCCATGAGCTGCCGTAAATCAGTGCGGCCTGTATAATCGAAGACACGGCCCGACGAATCGTGGTCCTTCAGGGCCTTCCCTTTAGGGACGTCGTCGCCGCTGCCCAGAAGGACGGCAGCCATACCGGACGCCGTCAGGCGCTGCAGGAAGGCCTGCCAATGGAACAGAGGCCATTCCTTGACATTCCAGCGGGCCCCGGGCACGATGGCCACATAAGGACCTGTCAGGCCGTCAGCTGCCAGGCGCTGGCGCCAGGCCTGTTTTTCGCCGCAAATATCGGGCAATGGAAATTCGACGGCATCGACGCGGCCGCCGAGGACGCGGACCGTATCGAGATAGCGTTCGATGACGTGGTCGTACTTATGGGGACCTGTAAGGCCCTTGCTGACCAGGAAACTGCCTTCGCGCATTTCCCAATAGCCATAGCGTTCCCTGGCACCGCTCAAAAAGGCGACGACGGCGCTCTTGGCCAGTCCCTGGAGATCGAAGGACACGTCGAAATGAAAGGCGTGGAGTGTCCGGCGCAGTTCTTTCCAGTACGACAGGGATTTCAGGCGTTTCTTGTCGACATAGATGACCTCGTCAATATAGGGCCTGCCCGGCAGGACCGGCGCAAACTGTTCATGGACAGCCCAGACGATGCGGGCATCGGGACAATTCTGCCGCAATGCATAGAGCGTCGGCAGGGCATGGAGGACGTCGCCGAGAGAGCTCATCTTGATGACCAGTATATTCTTATATGCTTTCACGGCCCTTCCTTTCTGCGACAATGGCCCGGACGAAATCGTCCAGCCTGCCGCCGGTGAACAAATAGCCATCCATGCCGGCCCGCTGCCCACATTCCACGTCGCGGGGCATATCGCCGATCATAAAGGACTGCTTCAAATCGATATCGTAATCTTTTGCCGCCTGCAGGACCATGCCCGGTGCCGGCTTGCGCCAGCCGCTCTTCTTATCATACGCTTTGACCGGCGCCCCTTCGAGATACGGGCAGTAATAGACGGCCGTAATGATGCCGCCAGCCTTGGCCGCTTCCTGACACATCCAGTCGTGGAGGACCTTGACGTCGTCTTCCGTATAGTAGCCGCGGGCGACACCGCTCTGGTTGGTGACGACGATGATGGCATAACCCTGGCGGGTCAAATAAGCCAGGGCCTCCTTGGCCCCGTCCATCCATTCAAAGTCCTTGATGAAGCCCAAGTAGGATTTATCGACATTGAGGACGCCGTCGCGGTCGAAAAAGACGGCCTTCCTCATTCGTAATACCCGTCGCTCTTTTCCAGGATGCTGCAATATTCCTTGACGGCTTCCGGAAGCAGCGTAAAGCCGCGGTCATAGCCGGCTTCCATGAGCTTCGTCGTATCGGCCTGGGTATAGCTCTGGTACTTGCCCTTGAGGATGTCCGGGAAAGGCACGTATTCGATATGGCCTTTGCCGCAATAGTCGATGACGCCCTGGACGAATTCATTGAACGTATGACCGATGCCGGTACCGCAGTTATAGATGCCCGACAGCTCCGGATGTTCCCAGAAATAGAAGATGACATTGACGACGTCGTTGACATAGATGAAATCGCGGATCTGGCCGCCGTTTTCATATCCTGCCGTCCCTTCGAAGAGAGTGATCTTCCCTTTTTCCTGTAATTCATGATATTTCTGGAAAATGAGCGAAGCCATGCGGTCCTTATGGTTTTCCTGGGGACCGAAGACATTAAAATAGCGGAAGCCGACAATCTGGCTTTTGGCCAGGGGCAGGACGCGGCGGACGAAGCGGTCGAACTGGAGCTTGGAATAGGCATAGGGATTCAAAGCCTGTTCACACGACGGGTCTTCGCGGAAGCCATTCTTGCCGCTGCCATAGGTCGAAGCCGACGACGCATAGAGGAAGGGAATCTTGCGCTGCATGCAGTAACGCAGGAGATTCTTGCTGCCTTCGTAGTTGTTCTTCATCATATAGCGTCCGTCGTAGTTCATCGTATCCGAGCAGGCCCCTTCATGGAAGACGACGTCGATGTAGCCGCAGTCGAAGGTATCGTCGGCCATCTGTTCATCGAAGTCGGCATAGTCCATATAATCAAAGAAATCGAGGCCCTGGAGGTTGCGGCATTTGCGGCCGTCCGTCAGGTCGTCGACGATGAGGATATCGTTGATGCCCCGGTTGTTCAATTGTTTTACGATATTGCTGCCGATAAAACCGGCACCACCTGTTACAATTTTCATAGTTTCCCCTTCTTTACTAAATCAGCTATTTTTTCAATCAGTCCCGTCGTAGAATAACCATCTTCAAAAGAAATGATTTCTACGCGCTTGACCGATTCCCGGCCGATGACTTCATCGGCTTTATAATCTCCGCCCTTGACCAGGATATCCGGCCGCAGGACCTGTAATAATTCTTTCGGCGTATCTTCCTCGAAGATGACGACTTCATCGACACAGGCCAGGGCGCTGAGCAGGATCGCCCGGTCTTCCTGTTTGACCAGCGGCCGCGTTTCCCCTTTCAGCCGTTTCACAGAGGCATCGGAATTGAGGCCGACGACGAGGTGCTGGCCCAGCATGGCGGCCTGCTGCAAATAGAGGACATGGCCGCGGTGCAGGATATCGAAGCAGCCATTGGTAAAGACGACGGTATCGCCTTTCTTCTGCCACTGGCGTATCTTTGCAGCCGCTTCTTCCCGGCTCAGTGCCTGGTACGGATGCCAGTGGGTCGGCTGCCATTCCTGCCACAGCTTGAGCAATTCGTGGCGATGGATGGGATAAGTCCCGACCTTGGTGACGACGATACCGGCTGCGGCATTGGCGATCTGCAGGCTCGTGCGGATCGATAAATGACCGGCAATGGCCGACAAAAAGGCGGCGGCTACGGTATCGCCGGCACCGGATACGTCAAAGACTTCTCGTGCCGTCGCCGGATTGTTCCACACCTTGCCGTCTTTGCCGATGACGGTGATGCCCTTTTCCGACCGGGTCACCATGAGGTGGGCAAAGTCATACTGCTCATGCAGGAGTTCTGCTGCTGCCACGACGGCCTGGCCTTCATTGGCTACGGACCGGCCCAGGCAGTCGCTGAGTTCTTTCATGTTCGGCGTCACGAAGTCGGCCCCGTTGTATTTCGTCCAATCACTGCCCTTAGGGTCGACCAGGACAGGGATTCCGGCCCGGTTGGCTTCTCTGATGATGCTCTGGGCCAGGGAATCGGTGAGGACACCTTTCTTGTAGTCCGATAAGATGATGCCGTCCAGACCAGCAGCCACACAGTTGTACAGCCATTTCATGAGCTGTTCTTCTTCCGTAACGGCCAAGGGCGTCACTTCTTCAAAATCCAGGCGTACCATCTGCTGACGGGCGCCGAGGATACGCATCTTGGTCGTCGTCGCATGGTCCTGGCGCACGACCAGGCCCGAGCCGTCGATATGGGCATCTTCCAGCAGCTGGTGCAGGAGGACTGCATTTTCATCGTCGCCGATGAGGCCGGCCAAGAAGACGTGGCAGTCGAGATTAGCCAGATTCGAGGCTACGTTGGCAGCCCCGCCCAGGACGGACGTCATGTGATCGACTTTATTGACAGGCACCGGCGCTTCCGGCGAAATGCGTTCGACCTTGCCGAACACATAGCGGTCGACCATGATGTCACCGATGACGGCAATGCGCAATTCCGGCAGGACATGGTTCAAAAAATGATCGATATAATTTTCTGTCATAGTGTTCCTCGATTCCAGTCTCTTATTTCTTTTCTTTCGTTCCCATGAGGTGCTGCAGTTCGGCCATGAAACTTTCCAAATCGGCAAATTCGCGGTAGACAGAGGCAAAGCGGATATAAGCCACTTCGTCGACAGAGCGCAGTTCACCGAGGACCATTTCCCCTATTTTCTCGCTGGACACTTCCTGGGCCAGGGTATTGCGGATATTGCGTTCGACCTTGGTGACGATGTCTTCCAGCTGCTGCCGCTTGACTTCCCGCTTGTTGCAGGCCCTGAGCAGGCCGTTCAGCAGTTTGTTGCGGTCGAACAATTCATGGCGGCCATCCTTCTTGACGACGATGAGCGGCACTTCTTCGACCATTTCATACGTCGTGAAACGGCGGCCGCACTTCTGACATTCGCGGCGGCGGCGGATGGCCTTGCCGTCATCGGTAGCCCGCGAATCCGTTACTTTTGTATCTGCACATTGGCAAAAGGGGCATCTCATGTTTCTTCCTCCAACCTTGTTCTCGACGATATTTTTAAAAAAAAGCGGGTCCGCCGGGATCCGCTTTTTTCATGCTGATTATCTCATCCACGTAGGAATTTCTACGCCGCCGGCATTGTCTTTCGTATCGCCGGTTTTCGCAGCCGTACCATTGCCCTGGCCAAATGCGGGAATCGAAGACGGTTCTTTGCCAAAACCAGTAGCTACGACAGTGATGCGGATGGAATCTTCCATATCCGGATCAATGACGGAACCAAAGATGATATTGGCTTCCGGATCGACAGCTTCAGCCACTTTTTCAGCTGCTTCGTTGATTTCGTACAAGCTGATGTCCGGGCCGCCGGTAACGTTGAGCAAAATGCTCTGGGCACCGTCGATGCTCGTTTCCAGGAGGGCGCTGTGGATGGCCCCATCGACAGCTTCGACAGCACGGTTTTCGCCGGAGCCGACGCCGATACCCATGATAGCTTCGCCCTGGTCGGACATGATCGTCTTGACATCGGCGAAGTCGAGGTTGATGAGACCCGTCGTCGTAATCAAGTCGGAAATGCCCTGTACGCCCTGGCGGAGGACATCGTCAGCGACGAGGAAGGCATCCTTGAGGGGCGTCTTCTTGTCGATGATCTGGAGCAATTTATCGTTCGGGATGGTGATGATCGTATCGACTTTTTCTTTCAAGTAGTCTGCGCCTTTATCAGCGACTTCCTTACGGCGTTTCCCTTCAAAGGAGAACGGTTTGGTAACGACAGCTACCGTGAGGGCGCCCATTTCCTTGGCACATTCGGCAACGATAGGAGCTGCACCGGTACCGGTACCGCCGCCCATGCCGGCCGTGACGAAGACCATGTCCGCACCCTGCAGGGCCTTGACGATTTCTTCTTTGCTTTCCAGGGCAGCCTGTTCACCGACCTGGGGATTGGCGCCGGCACCGAGGCCGCGCGTCAATTTTTCACCGATCTGGATCTTGACATCGGCTTTCGATACTTCCAGGACCTGGTCTTCCGTATTGACCGAAATGAACTGGACGCCCTGCAAGCCGCTTTCTATCATACGGTTGACAGCGTTGTTACCGCCGCCACCGACACCTATTACTTTTATATTTGCAAACTCTGCCATATCGCATTTTCCTCCTTCAGACTCTATAACGCACACCCTGTGCAGTAGGATTCCTTATTATTTTACACTATCTTAGAAAATTTATCTACCTGTTTTTGAAAATCAAGGCCCTATGCGTCTTATTTCGTCTTGACAAGGGGCGAGCGCACATCCGTGTCGATGTATTGGACGGCCAGATGATTTTCCTGAACTTCAGCCAGCAGCGTTTCTGTCAGTTTCGCCCGTTCTGCCGGTTCATCGCCGCTGCCGAGGTGGATGGGGACGGAATCGGTCGTATAGGCGACGAGACTTTCGGGATTGCCCACGTTGATTTCTGCAATATCCTTGAGGATATCCGGCGGCAGGCTTTGGAGATAGACCATGGCCGAATGGAGCGTCGGGTCGGTCACCGTATCCCCTAAGAGCAGGTTATCGACTTTCTTGCCCGTCATGATCGGCAGGGATACGCCTTTGATCTGCGGCCCCAGTTCGATGACCCGCCCCGTCTTGTCGACATAGGCAAAGCCGTAGAGCGTCGTAATGACAGCTGCCGGCTTGCGTTCCGTCAAGGTGACGTGGATCGTCGCCGGGAACTCCCGCGTAACCGTCGCATCGGCAATGCGCAGGTCCTTCTTCAGCCGGTCTTCCACCTCGTCTGTCGACAGCTGGACGACATTGACATAGGAATAGGCCCCGCAGGCCCGGTAGACGTCTTCAAAGGACATGTTTTCATTGCCATCGACGATGATCGTCCCGAAAGAAACGGGAGCCAGCCGCAGGAACAGCCAAAGGACGAAGACGCCGAGAATCGTAAAGATGCAGCCGATCCGGCGGCGCCGGGCCCAGACTTTTTTCTGATGAGCCCGTTTCTTCTTCAGCCGCGCAGCCTGACGGGCCTTGCGGCGGCGCTTGGCTTCTTTCTTGGCAGCCAGCGCTTCCCGGTCCGGTTCGTTCAGCGGGTCGTTCTCAAGATGAGGAGGAATAAACACATCATGAGGATCGTTAGGCAGCACGACCCGTCGCTGCCCCGTATGATATGATTTCTTTCTCATTAAAACTTACCTACCGATGCTTCCAGCAAAATCTTTTCACACAAATCTTCAAAGGACAGGCCCATGGCCCGGGCGGCATCGGGGACCAGGCTGGTCGCCGTCATCCCCGGTACGGTATTGATTTCCAGGACGAAGGGGTGGCCTTCCTTGTCGGTCATGATATCGACGCGGGATACGCCGCTGCAGTGGCACAGGTGGAAGACATTCAAAGCCAGGTCCTGCATTTCCTTGGTCAGTTCCGGCGAAATCGGAGCCGGGCAGAGATGCTTTGCTACGCCCGGTGCATATTTGGAATAGAAGTCGTACTTGCCCGTGCTGGACACGATCTGGATGACCGGGAAAGCTACGTCGTCCATGACGGCTACGGTAAATTCATCACCGTCGATGAAAGCTTCAGCTACCAGGGACGCACTGTACTTGAAGGCTTCTTCCAAAGCCGGACGGAGTTCATCTTTCGTCTGGACGATGACCGTGCCGATGCTCGAACCCTGGCCGGACGACTTGATGACGACAGGCAGGTCGAAGCGCTGTTCAATATCGGAGACGATGGCATCGCGGTCCTGCGTCGCGAAGTAATAAGCGAAAGGAGCCGTGGCGATACCGGCGCCCTGGAAAGCGGCCTTGCTCATGACCTTGTTCATACCGACGGCACTGGCCATGACGCCCGGGCCGGTATAGGGGATCCCCATCATTTCGCATAAGCCCTGGATGACACCGTCTTCGCCGTAGCGGCCATGAAGGGCGTTGAAGACGATGTCGATGCCCTTTTCTGTCAAGGTCTTGGCAAATTCTTTCGGTACGAGTTCCATCATTTCGATGTGGTATCCCTTTTTCGTCAGAGCGTCAGCAATGGCAGCCCCAGTGCGGCGCGATACTTCTGCTTCTGTCGAAGGACCGCCGACGACGACGGCAATTTTTTTATCTTTCATGTCTTCCATTTCCTTATTTCTCCATTTCTTTAGCTTCAGCGAGATAGGCTTCGCCGACTTTATAAATATCTCCGGCCCCCATGGTGATGACCAGGTCGAGGGGACGGGAATTTTCCTTCAAATAAGCCACTAAATCTTCCTTATGCGGGATATAGGTGACATCCTGCCCTGTCGTTTCCTTGACCTTCCGGGCAATGAGTTCTCCCGACACGCCGGGAATGGGGTCTTCACCGGCACTGTAGACGTCGGTGATGATGAGCTTATCAGCCTTGGCAAAGGCGCTGCCATACTGGTCGAGGAGCAGTTTCGTCCGCGTATAGCGATGCGGCTGGAAGAGGCAGACCACGCGGTGCGTCCCCATATCGCGGGCTGCTGTCAGGGTCGCATTGATTTCCGTCGGATGATGGGCGTAATCATCGACGACCCAGACGTCGCCGACAAAGCCCTTGGTCTGGAAACGCCGTTTGGCACCGTGGAAATGACTCATAGCCGAAGCGATGCCTTCAAAGGGAAGGCCGCAGGCATCGGCGACGGCTGTTGTCGCCAGTGCGTTGAGGACGTTATGGCGCCCCGGTACGTTGAGGACCATGTCCCCCATTTTTTCGCCATGCTTATAGACGGAGAAATGGAGCTTGCCCTTGATGTAATGAAGGTCTTTGGCCTGATAGTCCGCCGGCTGTTCAAGGCCATACGATACATAACGCCGTTCCGTCTTCGGAGCCAGGGCCCGGATCTTATCGTTTTCAAAGCACAGGACAGCCAGGCCATCCTGGGGATCGAGCTTCTGGATGAACTGCTTGAAGGCGTCGATGACGTTGTCCAGCGAGCCATAATGGTCCATATGGTCGGCGTCGATATTGGTGACGACGGCAATATAAGGGTTCTGCTTGAGGAAAGTCCCATCGCTTTCATCGGCTTCGGCAATAACATAAGGGCCTTTCCCCAGGATGGAATTGCTATGCAGGTAATCGACTTCGCCGCCGATGACGATGGTCGGGTCCTGATGACATTCTTCGAAGACCTGGCCCAGCATGGACGACGTCGTCGTCTTGCCATGGGCACCGGCTACAGAAATCCCCTTCCCCCAGCTCATGATGTGGACCAGGGCATCGGACCGATGGATGACCGGAATCCCGCGGCGGCGCGCTTCGGCCAGTTCTACGTTAGTATCGCGGATGGCCGACGAAATGACGACGACCTGGGCATCCTTCAGATTTTCCGGACGCTGGCCGATGCAGATACGGGCCCCTTTTTTCGCGAACTGTTCCGTCACCGGCGACGCTTTGAGATCCGAACCGGATACATGATATCCTTTTTCAATGAAAACATTGGCAATTGCCCGCATTCCGGCGCCGGCAATGCCGATAAAATGAACGTTTGTAACCTCGTTCAGATTAACCATAGGTTTATTCCACACCCTTCTTTACCTGTTACCGACGACGTTTACGGGCAATGGACAGGGCCAGTTCAGCAATATCATGTGCCGCCTGGGGCTTGCCCATGGAGCGGCTGGCCTGTGCCATCGCTGCCAGCGCCTTCGGATCGTCTTTTAAATGAATGATTTCTTCCAACAATTCCCGGCCAGTCAGCATCTTGTCGAGGATCATCTTGGCCGCACCGCACATGACCAGGGCCTGGGCATTGTAGCGCTGGTGGTCTTCGGCTGCGTACGGATAGGGAATGAGGATCGACGGCACGCCGCGGACAGTCAGTTCAGCCAGCCCGACAGCCCCGGCCCGGTACACGGCCAGGTCACAAGCGGCCAAGGCTTCCGGCATGTGGTGCAGATAAGGGATGATGCGGCTTCCCTTGCCATAACGGCCGCGACATTCGATACCTGGCAGCTGTTTGACGACGCGGTCGTATTCATGGTCCCCCGTGACGTGGAGGATCTGGATATGTTCGTCGTTGCGGAAGTACTTGTGGACTTCGATCATCGCCGTATTGATGCTGCGGGCACCGCGGCTGCCGCCGGCGACGAGGAGCGTAAATTTATCCGGGTCCAGGCCCAGGGCCTTACGGCCTTCCTCCCGGGTCACCGTAAGGATATCCTTGCGGACAGGATTCCCCGTATAGACCAGGATATCTTTGCGCTTGAAACGGGCAGCTGCTTCTTCATAGCCCAGGGCTACGCGATTGACGAAGCGGCTCAAAATCGTATTGGTGACGCCAGGGATGACGTTCTGTTCCTGAATCAGTGTAGGCACACCGCTCAGGCTGGCTGCCAAAAGGACCGGGCCGCAGACGAAACCGCCCGTCCCGATGACGACGTCCGGTTTGAATTTGCGGATGATTCCTTCTGCCTTGATCAGGCTGCCTGCCGTCTTGCCCAGGGTGACGAGGTTGCGGACGGAAATCTTCCGTTCCAGTCCCCGCACATCGAGGGTAACGAAAGGCAAGCCTTCTTTAGGAATCAATGTATTTTCCAGGCCGATTTTGGAGCCGACGTAGAGAAATTCGGTAGGCTCGATGTCGGCAATCGCCCGGGCAATAGTAATCGCCGGGTAGATATGGCCGCCAGTGCCGCCTCCGGAAATAATGACTCGACGCATGTTCCTGCCTCCTGTTGATTTCAAATATCATTAAATGGCGTTGACAATGCCCTTGAAGACACGTCCGCGCTGTTCAAAATTGTCATACATATCAAAGCTGGAGCAAGCCGGCGACAACAGGACGGCCTGCGGTGCTTTGGCAATCTTGCGGGCCAGCATGATCGCCCCTTCCATACTGTAGCCAGTACGGCGGATATCCTGGATGCCCGCTTTCTTGGCAGCGGCTTCGAACCGTTCCGCTGCATCGCCGATGAGGATCAGCGTATCGACGCGTTTCGCCGCCAGAGCCATGAAGTCATCGAGCGGCGTCATCTTGTCATAGCCGCCGGCGATGAGGATGAGGTGTCCCTGGGGGAAGGCTTCCAAAGCTTTCATGGACGCATCGACGTTGGTCCCCTTCGAGTCGTTGTAATAGGTAACGCCGTGAAGGGTCCGTACTTTTTCCAAGCGGTGTTCGACGCCCTTGAAATCCTTGAGGACCTGACGGATGACATCGAGGGGCGCCCCGGCAGCATAGGTCAAGAGGATCGCAGCCAGGCAATTCTGGATATTATGCTTGCCAAAGAGGTGCAGGTCCGTTTCGGCACAGACGACGGTATCCCGGCCCTGGAGGCGCAGGATGAGCTGGCCGTCCTGATAGAATGCCCCTTCCGGGACTTCGCCGCACGTCGAGAAATAGACGACAGTCCCCGTCATGTCTCCCGCCATGGCCCGGACCCGTTCATCGTCGTAATTGAGGACGGCATAATCGCCCTTGTCCTGATTGAGGAAGATGCGTTCCTTGGCAGCGGCATAGCCTTCCATCGTATGATGGCGGTCCAGGTGGTCCGGTGTGATGTTGAGGATCGTCGCCGCTTTGGCCTTGATGCTGTGCGTAAATTCGAGCTGGAAACTGGAAAGTTCGGCGACGACGACGGCCTCCTCAGGCAGATTGTCGGCCTGAGCCGAAAGGCCATACCCGATATTGCCGCCGACGACAGTCTGCCGTCCCGTGGCCTTCATGATTTCGCCGACCAGGGTCGTCGTCGTCGTCTTGCCGTTCGTCCCGGTAATACCGATCACGTCGGCATCGGTGACCCGGCAGGCCACTTCGACTTCACTCCAAATCGGCAGGCCGCGGCGGATGGCTTCTTTCATGATTGGGATTTCCGGAGAAATGACCGGCGACGGGACGACGACATCCATGCCGTCGAGAAGATTCGTTTCCTGGCTGCCGAAGACCAGCTTGACGCCGGCCGCCTCGATATCCGGCCACGGCTGTTCGGCCGTGTCGATAGCCTTCATATCATTCAGCGTAACAGTCCCGCCATGGCCGGCCAGGACCACAGAGGCAGCGCGGCCGCTGATGCCTGCGCCGATGACTAAGAAATTTTTTCCAGAAAAATCCATGATGCTCATTACCAACACCTGCTTTATATAAAATATCGTAGTTCAATCAGAAAAGCCGCAAGCCCTTATTTGCAGGCCAATACGACGATGATGGACAGAATTGCCATGAGAGCCGAAAAGCTCCAGAATACGGTGACGACCTTGACTTCACTCCAGCCAGACAATTCAAAATGGTGGTGAATGGGGCTCATCTTGAAGACGCGGACCCCGCGGGTCTTGAAGGAGATGACCTGGATGATGACCGACAGGGCTTCAATGACGTACAAGCCGCCAGCCAGGATGAGAAGCAATTCCGTCTTGGTCAGGATGGCCATAGCAGCCAAGGCCCCACCCAGTGCCAGGGAACCCGTATCGCCCATGAACATCTTGGCCGGATGCTGGTTATAGAAGAGGAAGCCCAGGCAGGCCCCAGTCAGTGCCGTCCCAAAGATGGCAAAATGGGAATAGCCCAAAGCGACGGCGATGACGACGTAGGCCACGGACGTAATGGCGCAGGACCCGGCAGCCAGGCCGTCGAGGCCATCGGTCAGATTGACGGCATTGCTCGTGCCGACGATCATGACGAAGACGAAGAGATAGTAGAACATCCCCAGATCGACGGTGATGGAAGTAAAGGGAATCCACAAAGTCGTCGGGAAATGAAGAAAGGCATCGAGGATATAGCAGAAGACAGCTGCCATGACGAACTGGCCGGCCAGTTTCTGTTTTGCCGTAAGGCCCAGGTTGCGGTGCTTGATGGCCTTGATGCTGTCGTCGAGGAAGCCGATGACGCCATGGCCCAGGGCCAGGAACAAAGCCAGCCCTTTGCGCAGGTCCATGGGGTCGAAAATGAGGCACGATACGGTCAGCGCCGTCAGGATGAGGATGCCCCCCATAGTCGGCGTACCGGCTTTATACTTATGGCTCTGCGGCCCTTCTTCTCGTTCGGACTGGCGGGCGTGGAATTTCTTCAATTCCTTGATGACAAAAGGTCCTAAGGCCAGGCCGATGACCAAGCTGACAATAAAGCTGAAAACCAGCATTTTAAACATTCACATTACTTCCTTTCAAAATAGGGCAGTATTTTTTCCATGGCAAAGCTGCGCGATCCCTTGAGGAGGACCGTGTCGCCATCCTGGAGCAGGGCTTGCAGCTGACGGGCCGCCTGTTCATGCGTATCCGTCGTATAGACAGCCGTCATCCCTTCCGCTTGGGCCGCAGCGGCGATATCTTTCGCCAGATCGCCCATCGTAATGAGGGCGTCGAGGCCGGTCTGGGCGACGAGGCGGCCAATGGCTTCATGTTCCCGTTTCGCCCAGTCCCCCAATTCACCCATGCCGCCGAGGACGGCAATCTTGCGTCCCTTGGTCAGCAGGTCCAGCGTGCGGATGGCCTCTGCCATGGACGCAGGATTGGCGTTATATGTATCGTTGATGAAAGTATAAGGCCCGATATGCAGCAGTTCCTGACGCATAGCCATTCCGCGGTATGAGGCCAGGCCGCGCTGTATCTCTTCTATACTCAGTCCGGTCAAATGGCCGACGGCGATGGCAGCCAGGGCATTATAGACATTGTGACGGCCGATGACGGGCATGGCTGCCTCGAAGCCGCTGCCAAAGCAGTGGCAGTGGAAACGGACGCCCTGTTCATCGCAGACGATGGCATCTGCCCGGACGGCATCGTCCATCCCCGTTCCGTAGAGGACGCTGGTCCCCTGGCACAGGGCCGTCATCTGGCGGACAAAGGAATCGTCACCATTGAGGACAGCCGTTCCCTTTTCATCCAGGGCCTGGATGAGTTCGCCCTTGGCCTTGGCAATGTTTTCCTGCGATCCGAGCAGTTCGATATGGCTCTTGCCGACGTTGGTGACGACACCGATGGTCGGTTCGCCGATAGCCGCCAGTTCAGCAATCTGTCCAAGACCGCGCATGCCCATTTCTACGACGCACGCTTCATGGTCCGGCGTCAGCTGTAAGAGCGTCTTAGGCAGGCCGATTTCATTGTTGAAATTCTTTTCCGTCTGCAGGACCTTGTATTTTTCACCGAGGACCGTGGCAATCATATTGCGCGTCGACGTCTTGCCGACAGAGCCGGTGACAGCCACAACGGGGATGGAAAAGCGGCGGCGGTGGAACCGGGCCAGGTCCTGATAGGCCTTGAGCGTATCGGCGACGACGAAGAGCGGCGCCGTCAGTCCTTCATATTCCGGGCGTACTTCCGATACGACAGCACCGGCAGCGCCGGCTTCCAAGGCTTTGCCTACGAAATCGTGGCCGTTAAAAGACGTCCCTTTGAAGGCGACGAACAGCGAACCTTTGGCAATGGCCCGCGTATCCGTGCAGACCTCGTTGAAAGAAACAGGAGCCGCCGGCTTCAGGAGCCGGGCGCCTGTCGCTTGAATGATTTCTTCACTCGTAAAGACAGCCATTATTTATCTCCTCTGTGCAATGCATGGACGGCGTTGCGCGCTTCTTCGCGGTCGTCGAAATGGATGGTCCCGTCATTGAGGATCTGATACGTTTCATGGCCTTTACCGGCAATGACGATGATGTCATTGGTCTGGGCCAGTTCGACAGCGCGGTAAATGGCGTCGCGGCGGTTGACGATGACTTCATGGTGCTGGCCCGGCTTCAGACCTTCTTTGACGCCGGCTTCGACTTCTTCTACGATGGTTTCCGGATTTTCCGAACGGGGATTATCAGACGTGACGATAGGGATATCGGCCAGTTCGGCCCCGATGCGGCCCATGATGGGACGCTTGGTCTTATCGCGGTCGCCGCCGCAGCCAAAGACGGCAAGGATGCGGTTCGGTTTCATCGCCCGCGCCGTTTCCAGGGCTTTCTGCAGGCTGTCCGGCGTATGGGAATAGTCGACGACGATGGCGAAATCCTGACCGGCTTCGACGAGTTCAAAACGGCCCGGTACGGAATGGAAGGTCTGGATGGCCTTGTCGATGGTCGCTTCATCGACACCTTCGGCATGAGCCGCGCCGATGGCAGCCAGCGTATTATAGACGTTGAACAAGCCCGTAATGTTCATGTTGAGATGGACATTGACGAAGGGGCCGACGACGTCGAAAGAGGATTTCTTCAATTCGACTTTCAAGTTGGACCCTTTGAGGTCGGCATCCTTTTCGACGCCATACGTCAAGACCTTGCAGTGGCAGGCATTGAGGATATCCTTGGACCAGGGGTCGTCGATGTTGACGACAGCCGTCTTGTTTTCCTTGACGTGGTCGGCAGCGGTCAGGCTCTGGAAGAGTTTAGCCTTGGCAGCGACGTAGTTTTCCATGGTCTTGTGGAAGTCGAGATGGTCCTGGGTCAGGTTGGTGAAGACAGCCGTATCGTATTCGATGCCGGCGACGCGGTTCAGAGCCAGGGCATGGCTCGATACTTCCATGACGACATGGGTCATGCCTTTTTCCTGCATGAGGGCCAGGAAATGCTGGAGTTCGACGACATCCGGCGTCGTGTTGTGGATCGGCAGCTCTTCATCGTCGATGAGGGCATGGATCGTGCCGATGACGCCGACATGGTAGCCGGCAGCCCGCAGGATATGGGCGATGATGTGGGTCGTCGTCGTCTTGCCGTTGGTGCCGGTGACGCCGATCATGCGCATCTTCTTGCCGGGATAATCATAAAAGAAAGGAACCATGTCTTCCAGGGCATGATGAATATCCGGTACCTGGATCTGGACCGTGCTCTTGGGCAAATCCAGGTGTTTCGTCGTCAATACGGCGACGGCCCCTTTTTCGACAGCCTGGGCTGCAAAAGCGGCGCCATCGACGTGGACACCGGAAATGCAGACGAAGAGATAGCCGGCTTCAATCTGGCGTGAATCCGACGAAATACCGGTAATCACTGTATCGGCACTGCCGTTGAGATTATAAATGCCTTTGATCTGTTTGCAAAGTTCTCCTACCGTTTTGGTCATAATCATAGGTCCTCCTTGATGATTCTTTTTCTGTATTCTCTATGAACTAAATAACAATGAGGTCGTCGCACGAAGTGCGTCGACCTCTCGGTTTTAAGCAATTATCGACGTTTTCCCCTTGCGGCTTGATCCGTCTGGTTCCCGTAAAGGATCCGTGACGGCGCTACCATGCCGAGTCGCTTCGTCGCGGTCGTGTAAATTCGTTCCGGTGTTTCCAATTTGGAAATCTCGACGCGCAATTCATCGTTTTCGCGCTGTAACTGCTGCGTCTCGCGCTTCACCTCCATGAGCTCTCCGCTCTGCTGGTATGCCCAGGAGGTCAGGAGATTGGATACAATTACGATGGCCGCAATCATTCCAATCGGTATAAGGACGAATGTCGCCCCTCGCCGGATTGCGTCTACAGCAGCCGTCCGCCATAAGGGTATGCTCTTGTCACCATGTATGTTCCCGGCTTTCCTCACCAACATACGCAACACATCCATTTCCATGATCATAGCCCGGCCCCGTTATTTGCGGACACCGACGCGAAGCTTCGCACTGCGGGCCCGCGGATTCGTATCCAGTTCTTCCTGTGACGGCAGGATAGGCTGGCGCTTCACTTTCAGGATGGCATGATGATGGCACGTACAAACCGGCATGTCCGGCGGACAGATACAGTCTGTCGCCAAGAGCCTCAATGTCTGTTTGGCAATGCGGTCTTCCAGGGAATGGAAGGTGATGACGCACAGCCGGCCGCCTGGCTTCAGGCGCTGGGCAGCGTGTTCCAGGGAATCGTGAAGGATTCCCAGCTCATCGTTGACTTCAATACGGATGGCCTGGAAAGTCCGCTTGGCCGGATGGGGGCCGTCTTTACGGGCGCCGGCCGGGATGGCCTTCTTGATGACCTGGACCAGTTCCTCCGTCCGTTCCAAAGGCTTTTCCCGCCGCGCTTCGACGATAAACGCCGCAATGCGCTTGGCCCACCGTTCTTCGCCGTAGGTCTTGATGATGCGGTATAAATCAGCCTGGCTGTAGCCATTGACGATATCGTAGGCACTGCGCTTCTGGTCCCGGTCCATCCTCATATCCAGGGGCCCGTCCTGCATATAGGAAAATCCCCGTTCCGGTGTATCGAGCTGATAACTGGATACGCCCAAATCGAACATGACGCCGTCTACTTTTTCAATCCCCAATTCATCGAGTACGTCTGGCAGATAACGGAAATTCCGCTGTACCAATATGCGCCGGCAGGCAGTATCCTTCAAGCGTTCCGTCGCGGCTGAAATGGCATCCTTATCCTGGTCAAGGCCGATAAGCGTCGCCTTGGCCGACAAGCGCCCGGCCAGTGCCCGGGAATGACCGCCGCCGCCAAGTGTGCAATCGACATAAATCCCGTCAGGGTCGGTGATCAAGTTATCTATGGTTTCTTGGCGAAGCACACTGACGTGATGAAAATTCATAATTCCTCCTAAAAGTCCAAGTCCAGGGAATCGTCGAGACTTTCTGCGATTTCTTCCATGACCGGTATGGTCTTGGCGGCATAGGCTTCGTAAACGTCTTTGCTCCAGATTTCGACCTTATCCCCTGTCCCCAGGACAGTCACATCCTTGACCAGCTTGGCATAGGCCCTCAATGTCGCCGGAATCAGGATGCGGCCTTGTTTATCAAATTCTACTTCAGCAGCACTGCCGAAGACAAACCGCTTGAAGGCGCGGACGTTTTCTTTAGACGCCCGGAGTTTCTTCAAACTGCCGGCCAAACGCATCCACGCCTCCATCGTATAGACAGAAAGACAGCCTTCCAAACCGCGGGTAACGACGAACTTTGGCCCTAGTTCATCCCGAAATTTGACAGGCAAAATAACGCGACCTTTTGCGTCAATGGAATGTTCATATTCACCCATAAACATAAGGCCGCAACTCCTTTCACTTTTCACCACATTTTACCACATTTACACACGTCGTGACAACACAATGGAGAAAAAAAGAAGCTTTGCCTGAAAGTTTCTTCTTTCAGACAAAACTTCTTAGTGATTCGTGGCTCGTGGTTCGTAGTTCGAGTTGAAAGAGCGCCCCTACAGCATTTTTACGACAATGGGCTCTTTCCGCAATTTACGGAAATCGCAGCAGCGGATAAGTTCGTCCCTGCTGTAGCTGCGCCGTTCCGGCACCAGGCCGCCGGCATAGGCCAGGTGCGACAAGATGGCCTCAGCCGTCATGCCCCGTTCCCGCAGTGAGCGGATGGTGATGCCGTGCTGGCGCTTGGATAAACGGTTGCCGTATTCATCGACGAGCATGGGGACGTGGGTATATACAGGCGGTGTATATCCCAAAGTTTCCATGAGCCAAATCTGCTGGGCCGTCGATGACAGGAGGTCTTCCCCGCGCAGGACATGGGTCACGGCCATGGCTCCGTCATCGACGGAAACGGCCAGCTGGTAGGCATACATGTCATCGGCCCGGCGGACAACAAAGTCGCCGCAGCAGCGCGCCAGGTCTTCATGGAAGGTCCCGTATACGCCGTCCGTAAAGGAAATGATCCGCGCCGGTACATGGACCCGCCACGACGGCTTCTTGGTCATCTGCTGCCGCTGGGCTTCGCTCATACCGTAGCAATGGCCGTCATAAACGGTGTGCTCGCCGGCATGGGGAGCGCCGACAGCCTGCAGGCGGGCCCGGCTGCAATAGCAGGGATACAGGAGGCCGGCCTTATGGAGCTTCTCCAGGGCCGCATCATAGCGGTCATACCGTTCCTGCTGGATGTACGGGCCATAAGGACCGCCTACATCCGGGCCTTCATCCCAGTTAAGGCCCAGCCAGTGCAAATCTTCCATCAGGGCCTGGGTATAGATAGGCTTCGACCGCTGTTCGTCGATATCTTCAATCCGCAGGACCAGCGTCCCGCCGGCCTGGCGTACCTGCAGCCAGGCCAGGAGGGCCGACCAGACATTGCCTAAGTGGATATAACCCGTCGGGCTCGGCGCAAAACGTCCGCGCATAGCACTCACATCCTAATCAGGCAGCGAAACGAGGTTGGCAAACAAATCCTTCGCTTCGCGGATCTTGGCTTCACTGCCCATGACGCAGACGTTGTCGTCTTCCATGACGGCACGGATACGCGGTGCCAGGGCCCGGATATCGGCAGCCGTCGTCGCCAGGAGCTGATCCCGGCGCTGCTGGGCAATGGCTTCCGTCGTGCCCGTAAAGTACCGGCTCATGGCCTTGGCTCCGCGCAGGGACGGCGTCAGGGGTACGTCAATGCGGCTCAGCGTCCCGATGACGTATTTCGTCATTTCCCGATCCGATACATCAAAGGATTCCAGATAATCGGCCAAGGCGTCATAGGCTTCGACGCTGGAGCGGAGATTGGGGTCACGGTACGAGCAGAAGACCATGTCGCCATTGTCATAGAAGCGGGTAAAGGCGCCGTAAGCCCCGCCCTGGACGCGGATTTTCGTCCACAAATAACCGTATTGGAGAATCGTGTCGAGGACCATGAGGGAGCCGTCGTAGTCATAGCCATGGCTGCGGAAGTTGCCGCCTTTGGCTACGTACTGGACCGTCCCGCTGGTCATGATGCCTTCATTCTTCCGGGACAGGCCGAAATCGCACAAGCCCTGGGGCTTTTCGCCCTGCGGCAAGGCTTGGATCCACGCCGGTACGACGACTTTGGCCGTCTTCCAGTCTTCCTGGCTGGCCGTCACTTCCAAAGTCAGGGCCGAACGGGTAAAGATTTTTTTCATGACGGCAGACAGTTTGGCGCCGATTTCATCGGCATCGCTGCGGATGCGTCCGGCGATGTCCGTAATGAATTGGTAATAGGACAATTCCCCGGCGTCGCAGAAAGCTTCGACAGGCGAAACATAAGACAAGACGCGGTGCATGACGATCGTATGACCCCGGCGGAACGCATCCATATCCCAGCCGGCCTTCGTTTCTTCGACGAGCTCAGCCAGGCGGTCCTTATTGGTGAAAACCGTATGCAGGGATATTTCCTTCAACAAATCGACGAGTTTGTCCAGGTTCTGTGTCAAGCCCTTGGCCTTGAAGCGGAAAACAGGCATGTAATCCTTATTGTCTGTCCGGTTTGAGAAAGCCGAGACACTGTAGTCGATGCCGCCGGTATACAGGTCGATGAGCGAGGCGATTTCCCCATACGTGTGGTCTGTCGTGTCCATGTCGCCGATGAGGTCGCTGAGCAGATAGACATAGGAAATTTCTTCCCGCGTCAGGCCGTGGAGGTCGAAGTAGGCATTGACATAGGTAATGCCGTTCGTTTCATCCGGGACATAGCAGACCGTGACGCCATCCATCGTCTGTTGTTCCATGGCAATCGAATCGACCTTCTTTTCCAGGTCGTCCCGGTTCAGGGTCGGAATCGTTTCCAGGGCTTCCGGCGAATCGGGCGTAGCCTGCCGTTTCTGCAGGGCCTGGGAATCAGCTACGATGGCATCGATTTCTTCTTTCGAAAGCGAAGCCTTGTAGGCCGCCAGCTTATCGGCCAGAGCCTTGTCGTGCCGTTCCGTCAGGCCCGGTTCAGGGACTAAGGACACGAGAGCATAATAAGGATTATCCAGGATATATTTCTGGATCAGCCCTTCGAAATAACCGTTGTCGATGCCGCGGCGCAACGTTTCCAGTGCCCCTTCATAGGACAGGGCTGCCAGGGGATCCATATCGTAGAGCCACGTATCCATGCAGCGGATGCCATAGATGAGTCCCTTCGGGCGGCCGACGAAATCGGCTTCACGCAGGGCAAATTCCGTCCGGTTCAGGGCGCCTGTGAGCAAGGTCTTGTCCAGGCCGCTGCGGACCATATCGCTGAGGACCTTGCGGACGAGCGGCAGGATCTGAGCCTGTTTGTCCGGATCCGAGCCATTGACAGAAATGCCCCACAAAGGCTGCAAGATGCCATCCTGGAAATCACCGGAAATATCCTTGCCCAGTCCGGCATCGACCAGGGCCTTTTTCAGCGGAGCTGCCGGCGACTGCAAGAGGACATAAGTCAGGACTTTGAAAGCCATGGCTACGGTCGGGTCCAGGGCATCGTCGATGACATAGGTCAGGCTGTGCAGGGTCTTGTGATCCGTCTTTTCTCCCGTCGCAATGCCATAGGGATAGGTCTTGACCTGGCTGCCCGGGCAAGTCTGGCGGCCGATGGCCGAATCGACAGACTGGACATGGAACTGGCTCAGGTATTCCCCATCGATGAAGGCCAGGGTCTGGTCGATATCCATATCGCCGTAGAGGAAGAGGTAACTGTTCGACGGATGATAATATTTGGCGTGGAAGGCAGCAAAGGATTCCTGTGTCAAGTTGGGGATATCATCGGGATTGCCGCCCGATTCGACGCCATACGTCGTATCCGGGAAGAGGGCATCCATGACGTGCCGTTCCATCTGCGAATCCGGCGAAGAAAAGACGCCTTTCATTTCGTTATAAACGACACCGCGATAAGTCAGCTCACTATCGGCCGAATCGAGATGATAGTGCCAGCCTTCCTGCATGAGGACCTGTTTATCTTTGATCATGTTCGGGAAAAAGACGGCATCCAGATAGACATCCATGAGGTTCTTGAAATCGGCAGCGTTGCGGCTGGCTACGGGATACATGGTCTTGTCCGGGAACGTCATGGCATTGAGGAAGGTGTTGAGCGAACCCTTTACCAGTTCGACGAAGGGTTCCTTGAGGGGGAACTTCCGGGAGCCGCAAAGGGTAGAATGTTCGCAGATATGGGGTACGCCCGTGCTGTCAGACGGCGTCGTCCGGAAAGAAATGGAAAAGACTTTATTGTCGTCATCATTCTGGATATATAACAAGCGGGCACCGGACTGGATGTGGTGCAGCTCATAAGCCTGGCTGTGCAGTTCCGGTACGTAACGGGACCGGTCGACGGCAAAGCCATGGATAGTCTGTTTTTCTTGTAATTTCATAAAAAAATACTCCTTATCGTATATATAATGTATATGATGGGCTTGCTAAGCCTGCAAAAGCAGCTGGCTCAGAGCCGCTACGGTATCGGCCGTATACTCTGGCTGGAAGGCCTTCCGTTCCGCTTCATTGCCATACCCGTAGGTGACATAGATGACGGGCAGGCCCAGTTCGTGGGCTCCGATGACATCGAAGCGGCGGTCGCCGACCATGACGGCATCGCCTGGCTGCAGCGGGCCCAGGCCATCCAGGATACGGCGCATGACATCGGCTTTCGTATCGGTACCGCCGACGGCAGGCCCGGCAATGGCTTCCACGTAAGGCGCGATGCCGAATTTCTGGCAAATCGCTTCGGCATGGACCTGGGGTTTGGATGTAGCGACAAACGAGCGGATGCCCGCTTCTTTCATGGTCTTCAGCATGGGAACGATGCCGTCGAAAGCCCGGTTCTCGAACTTGCCGATCGTGCTGTAGCGTTCCTGGAAATAGGCATAAGTCCGGCGCGCCTTTTCCGGCGAAAAGCCATAGACTTCTTCAAAAGTCGTCAAGAGCGGCGGCCCGACGACGGTGTGCTGGTCCAGCCGGCCTTCTGTCGATTCGCCCATTTTTTCCAGGGCATAGGCAACGGAATTGATGATGCCGTCTTTAGAATCGGTCAGCGTACCGTCCAGATCGAATAAAACGTATTTATACATAATCTTCTCCTGTTAAAACTATACTTAATGTGTACCCTATCTATTTTAGCCTGCTTTGCCAATATTTGCAATCATTTGGCCGGCACAGAGACCGTGAAAAATTTCCCATTGTTGACCATTTTGGTACACTTATGGTATAATGAATTTACAATTAACAAATAATCATTTTTAACTATATCTGCTCCGCAGACTCTCAGAAAGGAAGTGCTCTCATGAAACACGTCATCCGTCCTTCTTATGATTTATATATTAACGGCCGCTGGGTCCCGTCCAGCGACGGTTCTACTTTTAAAGCCATCAATCCGGCCAACGGCGACGTCCTCTCCGTCTGTGCCGAAGCGACGCAGGACGATGTCAATGCCGCCGTCCGCGCAGCCCAGGCCGCTTTCCCGGCCTGGAAAAAAGTATCCCCCGTCAAACGGCAGGCGATTCTCCTGAAAATCGCCGACATCATCGAAAAGAATGCCGATACGCTGGCCCTCATCGAAACCTTGGACAACGGCAAGCCCATAAGGGAAACGAAAAACGTCGACATCCCGGCAGCAGCCGACCATTTCCGCTATTTCGCCGGTGTCCTCCGCAGTGAAGACGGCCGGGCATCCACGCTGAACGACCACACGCTGAGCCTGGTCATCCACGAACCGATTGGCGTCGTCGGCCAGATCATCCCCTGGAACTTCCCCTTCCTCATGGCCGCCTGGAAACTGGCCCCGGCCCTGGCTGCCGGCTGTACGATCATCCTCAAACCGTCGAGCACGACGTCCCTCAGCGTCCTGGAACTGATGCACCTCCTGGAAGGCGTCCTGCCGGACGGAGTCGTCAACGTCATCACCGGTAAAGGCTCCCGGTCGGGCCAGTACATCCTCGACCATCCGGACATCCAGAAACTGGCCTTCACAGGCTCTACGGAAATCGGCCGCGACGTCTATAAGGCAGCTCAGGAAAAACTCATCCCGGCCACCTTGGAATTAGGCGGCAAATCGGCAAACATCTTCTTCGACGACTGCGATTGGGACATGGCCATGGACGGGGCCCAGCTGGGCATCCTCTTCAACCAGGGCCAGGTCTGCTGCGCCGGTTCCCGCATCTTCGTCCAGAAAGGGATCTACGACAAATTCGTCGCTGAACTGGCAGAACGCTTCAACCGCGTCAAAGTCGGCCTGCCCTGGCTGGAAGACACGCAGATGGGCGCCCAGATCGACGGCCGTCAGGTCGAAAAGATCCTCAGCTACATCGAAATCGGCAAACAAGAAGGAGCACGCCTGGTCTGCGGCGGCGAAAAAGTCACGACAGACGGACTGGAAAAGGGCAATTTCATCAAGCCGACGATCTTTGCCGACGTCACCAACGACATGCGCATTGCCCAGGAAGAAATCTTCGGCCCTGTCGTCTGCATCCTGCCCTTTGAAACGGAAGACGAAGTCATCGCCATGGCCAATGACAGCGAATACGGCTTAGGCGGCGCCGTCTGGACGCGCGACATCAACCGGGCCCTGCGCGTAGCCAAAGGCGTCGAAACGGGCCGCATGTGGGTCAATACCTACAACGCCCTGCCGGCCGGCGCACCTTTCGGCGGCTACAAGCTTTCCGGCATCGGCCGCGAAACAGATAAGACGACCATGCGCCATTACATGCAGACCAAGAACATCTTCATCAACCTCTCAGAAAAACCGAGCGGCTTATACGAATAAATCATCGTGAAAGGACACTTCCTCTATGACAGCTAAAAAAATCATTTCTCTCCTCCTCATGCTGCTCCTGGCCTGTACGGCCGTCTACGGCTTCACCTCCGTCGACCGGCCGGGCCAGAGCCAGCCACAGGCCACGACAAGTGCCAGCACTAAGAAATAGTAATTGACAAGAACCTCCTTTCTTCCTATAATAAAGCCATTGCAGAGAAGAAAGGAGGTTTTTCCATGAAAAAGGTACTGTCGAAAAAAGAAAAAGCCCGGCGCCAGACCATCCGCCGGTCGCCGAAGATCAAACAGGCCATCCGCCGCCTCGACCCGTCGCGCATCCTGACGCTGGATCTGGAAACGACGGGCCTCACAGCCGACGCAGAAATCATCCAGCTGTCCATCATGAACGGTTGCGGCGACGTCCTCATGAACCGCTATTTCAAACCCCTCTATACGGAACGCTGGGATGAAGCGATGGAAGTCAATCACATCACGCCGGAACAGGTCGCCCAGGAAGACCCGTTCATCCTCTGGGCCGATACGGTCAGCCGCCTTTTCATGGACGCAGACCTCATCGTCGGCTACAGCACCTTCAACGACATCGCCAAGCTCCACGCTTCTGGCGTCGTCCTGCCCGACAAGGACATCTATCTCGACCTGGCCGAAGCCTTTTCCCTCATCCATTATCAGGAAACGAAGACCATTACCTATGAAAAGCTCATGAACTGCGCCGCCCATTACGGCTACCACGGCCGCAACTGGCACGACAGCCTGACCGATACGGACGCGACCCTCTTCTGTTTCCAGCACATGCTCGATGACGACCAGGCCATCTTCAAAAAACGCCGTTACCCGCAAATCAGCGGATAACGGCGTTTCGTCGTCTCAGTCAGACGCCCCGGTCATCGGGGTTCCAGATGAATTTATGGAGCTGGAGCTGCATGTGCCAGTCCGTCAGGCGGTTTTCCTTCATGAACTCGACAATGCGCCGCGGCTCGATCTTGCCGAAGACGGCGCCGACATAGACGGCACACTTCGGGCGGTACAAGCGATAGACGCCCAAAGCCTGACGCAGGTCGGCTTCATCGCCGACGACGAACTTGAGGACGTCCTGAGGCCGGAGCTTCTCGAAGTTTTCCGGCAGCATGCGGTTGGCCATGTCCGAAGACAGGCTCTTGTAATCGACAGTGAACCAGACATGATCATATTTGAAATACGGTTCGATATCCATACTGCCATTGGTCTCGATGTTGACGCTGTGCCCCTTCAGTCCTTCCAGGAGAGCGTGGATATCCTGGCACAGCGGTTCGCCGCCCGTCAAGGTGACGTTGGGATAGGAGACCTGGGCGATGATATCGGCAATATCCATATGCTGGCCTTCATTGAAGGCATAAGCCGTATCGCAGTACGAACAGCGCAGGTTGCAGCCGCAGAGGCGGATGAACGTCGCCAGCTGGCCGGCTTTCTTCCCTTCCCCGTCGATGCTGTCGAAAATCTCGTTGACACAGAGGCTATAATTCATAAGTGGCCACGTTCCCTTCACTTTCCTGGACCGTTACTTTGACACAATGGGGAACGGTGTCGCAAATCCATTTGGCGATATTTTCCGCCGTCGGATTGAAGTCGAAGACATCGTTCAGGTTCTGATGGTCCATCTTGGCGTGGACCATTTCCTTGATTTTCTTGAAATCGACGACCATGCCGTTGTGGTCCAGTGCTTCAGCCTGGCAGGTCACATAGATGATCCAGTTATGCCCATGGAGATGCTCGCACTTGCTTTCATAGTCGAGGACCAGGTGGTGGGCAGCGGACACTTCCATCCGCTTGGTTACAGTATACAAAAGGCGTTCCTCCCTTATCGCTCGGGCCAGCTATAAGCCAAGCTGGTAGATGCGGTTGGCATTGTTGAAGAAGACGTCATCCCAATACGTTTCGGGGATGAAATCTTTGACAAAGGTAATATAATCGGCGAAATTGGCCAGGGGCCAGTCGGTCCCGAACATGACCCGGTCGTAAGAACCTAGATAGTTCAGCCAGTCCCGGAGCATGGAGATATACCCCTGTTTGTCCCGCAGGAAGGTGACCATGTCGGGAATCTTACCTTCCAAAAGGCCTGACAAATCGACGGCGACGTTGTGGTTCTTTTCCAGGACGGCAATGGCATCCTGCAGGAAAGGATTGCCGATATGGCACATGACGAACTGGACGTCAGGGTATTTGACGGCCGCTTCATCGAGGGTCATGGGATGGCTGTACTTCAAAAGGGCATTGGCCGTCGCCGTCAGGCCCGTGTGGATGGCGACGGGCTTATTGTACTTCCGGGCCAATTCGTAAATCGGGTCGTAGAGTTCATCATAGACGTAGACGTGGTTATAGCCCGGATAGAGCTTGATGCCGCAGCACTGCTTGCGCTTGAGGTTCTCTTCGACCTGTTCCACCATGAGGTCCATATTGTCATAAAAAACGTTGCTGTCCAGGCCGATGCAGTAACTCATGTAATCGGGATAGTGATGGCCGGCCGGGTCCAGGGTCTTGTTGCCCATGACGACGCCGTGGACGATATTGTTATCTTGAAAGGCCTTGTGCAGACATTCTTCGGTATTGGTATAACCGGCAGCAATAGCAATCTGATTGAAGCCGATATAGTCACAGAAATGGAAATGACTGTCAATGACCCGCAATTCCTTAGCTTTCATAAGCACCTCTATTCCTGGATAGCCGTTTCCAGGGCAATGTGAATCATATCATCGAAAGACGTCTGCCGTTCTTCCGGCGTGCAGGCTTCTCCCGTCAGCAAGTGGTCGCTGACCGTAAATAATCCCAGGGCCTGGGCGCCGTATTTGGCAGCCAGCGTGTACAGACCGGCCGTTTCCATTTCGACGGCCATGATGCCATACTGGGTCAGTTTATCGTTGTCGATTTCGTCATCGTAGAAGCGGTCCACCGAGACGATGTTGCCGACCCGGGCCGGGATCCCCTGCTTGACCGACTGTTCATAAGCCTGGCGCAGGAGGGTGAAATCAGCCAGCGGCGCATAGTTGATGGAACCGCCGAAAATGTTGCGGATGATCGACGAATCCGTCGTCGCCCCCTGGGCGATGATGACGTCGCGGAGCCTGATATCTTTCCGCATGGCCCCGCAAGTACCGACGCGGATGAGTTTCTTCACGCCGTAATCGCGCATGAGTTCCGTCGCATAAATGGAAATCGACGGGATTCCCATGCCCGTCCCCTGGACCGACAGGCGGACACCCTTATAAGTCCCCGTATAGCCGAGGATGTTGCGGATATCCGTATAGCAGACGGCGTCGTCCAAAAAAGTTTCAGCAATATATTTAGCCCGCAAGGGATCGCCAGGAAGCAAGATGCGGTCGGCGATTTCACCGTCACGAGCAGCAATATGAAGACTCATGATAATTTCCTCCTTAAAATAGCATATATGTATTATACCACATGGTTTGAAAATGGCTATCTCTATGCTACAATGTATAGTAGGTATCAAAAGGAGCGGTCATCATGAATGAAAATCCCTTATCTCACATCTTGGAATATAATCTGGACCTGGGCAAAACCAAGCCCGACACGGTCCATCGCGATGAAAAGTATTGTCCGTTTTGCGACGTAGCCCATCTGAAGAATGTCATGGAAAAGCGGGGCCCTATGATCTGGCTGGAAAACGCCTATCCCGTCCTCAAGGATTCGTGGCAGACGCTGATCATCGAAAGCGATGACTGCGATGGCGAATTTTCATCGTATACGCCGGAATACGCCCTGAAGCTCATCCAGTTCGGCCTGGAAAAATGGCAGCAAGTCAAAGACATGGGGAAATTCCGGTCCGTCGTCTTCTACCGCAACCACGGCTACATGTCCGGCGGCACGATCCATCATCCCCATTCGCAGATCGTCGGCTTCAAGGACTACGACTATCACCAGGATATCAAGCCCTTCCATTTCGTCGGACCTGCCATCGTCGAGGAAGACGGCCTGACCGTCAACTTGTCCCAGCGCCCCATCATCGGTTTCTACGAAGTGAACCTCATCCTCAAGGACCGGGAAAAGCTGGGGAAATTCGTCCGCTATATGCAGCGGACGGCAGATTATTTCATGCACTCCTTTGTCAGCTTCAACGACAGTTATAATATCTTCTTCTATGACTTCCCGGCTGACGATGCCTTGTATGTCAAAATTATCCCGCGCTTCCTGACCAACCCCCTCTACGTAGGCTATATGATTCCCCAAATCGCGAACGGAGGCCATTCAGCGCGCTTCATTCATGCTTTGCAGCAGCGCTTGCATGAACTATAAGAAAGGACGGTTATTACAACTCTATGCGTTTATTTGCAATCGGTGATCTACATTTATCAGGCAATCCCCCTAAAAAGCCGATGGAAGTTTTCGGCAGCCGCTGGAAGAACCATTGGCAGCGCATCGCCGCCGACTGGAAGAGCCGTGTCAGTGACGATGACGTCGTCCTCATCGCCGGCGATACGTCTTGGGCCATGCACCTGAAGGATGCCCAGGAAGACCTGGATCAGATCCGGGCCCTGCCGGGCAGGAAAATCATAATCCGCGGCAACCATGACTACTGGTGGGAAAGTGCCGGTAAGCTGAACCGCATGGACGCCGAAAATAAGATACAGTACCTCTACGGCTCGACAGCTGTCCTGGGCGACAAGGAAATCGCCATCTGCGGCACTCATGGCTGGGTCTGCCCCGGCGATATCCATTACCAGGAAGACCGGGACGCCAAGCCGTACCGGCGGGAACTCCTGCGCGTCGAACGGACCCTGCAGGAAGCGGAAGCTTTACAGTGCCAGCATACGATTCTCCTGCTCCACTACCCGCCGGTCTGCGACCTGACCAAGCCCAGCGGCTTTACGGACCTTTTAGAAAAATACCACGTCCCGCTCTGCGTCTTCGGCCATCTCCACGGCATGCAGCCCGGGACCATGTTCCCGCGCCGTTATAACGGGACACTGCTCCAGCTCGTCTCGGCCGATTACCGGGACTGCAAGCTCTTAGAAATCAAATTCGACGGACAGGAGGCCCTGCGATGAGCCAGATAGCCAAAAAACACCTCTTAGCCGGCATCATCTTCGGCGATGCCGAAACGGGTGAATACATCTATCTCCCTGGCGGTGAAGTCGGTACAGACCATCCGCTCTGCGTCTTTGAACACGACGGACAGAAAGAAGACGTCGATCTCGACCAGGCCGGCTACCTCGTCGACCACCTGACCTTGAAAAAATGCAACCACCCTACTTTGGGCAAGCGCTCTTTTTGATGGGCATAGGGTTAAACTTTCAACTTCAAACATACAAAAAGGCTATCATACGAAGTGAATTTTCGTGTGATAGCCTTTTTTCTCTCTTACGGTCAACGACGAACGGCCTACGATGAACGACGAACTAGCTCTTCTTAAGGGTAAACCAGAAGGTGACGCCATCCGTTTCGTTGCGGACGCCGTATTGTTCGCCGTGGAGTTTCACTAAGGCAGCAACCGTTCCCAATCCCAGGCCGTGGCCGCCGAAGACGCGTTTCGGGCTGCGGGCCCGCGACGAGTCGATCTTATAGAAAGGCTCCCAGATGCGCTGCTGATATTCTTCAGCAATGTGGCTGCCTTCATTGTAGACGGAGATGCGATACCGCGTCCCCAAGTCATCGGCAAAGACGCGGATATGTCCGCCGGACCTCGTATAATCAATGGCGTTGCTCAAGAAATTGGTCACAATCGTATCGATCCGTTCCGGGTCGCCATAGACGTTCATCTCAGCTGGCAGCTCCCAATCGGCAGTGATGCCCTTATCGGCAATGGTTTTGGCAAAACGAGCCTTGCTTTCTTCGGCCAGGGCCGTGAAGTCGAAGACGGTCTGCTCCAGTTTGAAGGAGCCCGTTTCCAGGCGCGACAAGTTGAGCAGGTCCTTGACCAGTTTATCCATCTTCTGGGTTTCACTGCGGATGACGGCACAGTAGCGCTGTTGTGTCGCCTTGTCGATGTCCAGGGTGTCCAGCCCTTCGGCGTAGCCCTGGATGATAGCCAGAGGCGTCTTCAACTCATGGGAGACAGCGGATAAGAAGGATTTGCGCATATGTTCCACTTCCTTGGCCTTATCGAGCTGTTTCTGCAGTTCCGTATTGGACTGCTGCAGCGCCGTCAGTGCGACATCGAGCTGATGGGCCAAGGTATTGATGCTGTCGCCGAGTTCACCAATTTCATCGTTGAAATGCCCCTGCCAGCGCTTGGAAAAATCGAGATGGGCCATGGCCACGGCCAGATTCTTCAGTTCCAGCAGGGGCCGGGTCATGCGCTTCGTCAGGAAAAGCGTACCGATAAGGGCCAGGACCAGCCAGAGGAGGCCGCAGACGATGATGAACCGCTGGACGATATAGATATTCTCCCGCATGGGCGCGACGGACTGGCTGATGATGACATAGGTACCATCCTGGATGCGGTCGATGAGGTTGAAATGCTCAAAATCGGGCATATCCTTATACAGCTCAACCTTGCCCAGCATGTCCTCATCAGGTACCTTGCCATTGAGCAAATCCAGGAGCTCTTCTACATGCAGGGGCATCTTGAAATTGTTCTTTACCTGAGCCGCCTCATCTTCTTTCCCCGTGACGACGACATCATGGCTGGTGAGCGGCGGTTTATCCGGCGGAATAAAGACCCGCCGCCCCGGCCGGGATGAATAGACGAGCCGGCCATGGTCGACGATGAGCACATCCAAAGCATAATACTGGCTCAAATCATCGAGCTGGCTCTCGTCTGGCTTGCCTTCTTCCCGGTAGATGGTGCTGATTTTCTGGCTGGCTTCACTCATGGCTTCTTTCTTCATGAAATAATAGTAACGGTCAAAGCCGAAGCCAACGGCTGCCATGAGAGTGATAATGAAGAAAATCGTAAAAAAGCCGACATAGAGTCCAGCCTTAAACTTTAACGACCAGCGCGCTTTGCTCATTTGCCATCATAGCGGTAACCGTAGCCGCGGACCGTGCGGATATAGCGGCCTTTATCGCCCAATTTGATGCGCAGGCGGTTGATGTGCGTATCGACAGTCCGCAAATCACCATAATAATCGTAATTCCAGACCTGATTGAGGATCTGACGGCGGCTCAGGGCCTTGCCGGTATTGCTCATGAGATAATTGAGGAGCTTGTATTCCGTCGGACTGAGGTCGACGTTCTTGCCGTCGATGACGACCTGGCGGGCATCGCGGTCGATGGCGACGCCATCGTCGGCTTCATGCGTTTCCTGTTCATTCTGGGAACGGCGCAGGAGGGCTTTGATCTTGGCGACCAGGATTTTCGGGCTGAACGGCTTGGTGATGTATTCATCGGCACCGAGGTCATAGGCAAAGAGCTGGTCGATTTCTTCGCCCTTGGCCGTCAGCATCATGATGGGCACTGTCGATTCACGGCGGATTTCACGGCATACGGTCCAGCCGTCGTACCCCGGCATCATGACGTCCAGGAGGATGAGGTCCGGGTGTTCTTTATCATAAATATCCAGGGCTTCTTTGCCGTCCGACGCTTCCAGGATTTCGTAGCCTTCGGGCTTCAAGAAATCGATGACTAATTGACGCATGAGCTGTTCATCATCTGCAATGAGTATTTTTTCCATAGTTAGTTGTCCTTCTTTCTAATAGAGTCTGTATCCGGCAGCTGGTCCAGCCAGTCACCGATGGACCGGCCGCAAAGGATGAGGTCCGGTGCCAGGTCCCGCAAGGGTACCAGGACGAAAGCCCGCCGGGTCAGATAGGGATGGGGCAAAGTCAGGGTTTCCGTCCGGCACGTTTCGTCCGGGCTGTAGACGAGGTCGATATCAATAGTCCGGGCGCCCCACTTTTCGTGGCGCACGCGTCCTAACCGCCGTTCGATATCCAGACAGGCGTCAAGCAGTCCCTGTCCGGACAGTTCCGTTTCGACAGCCACGGCCCCGTTGATAAAGGCAGGCTGGTCGGTCTTTCCCCAGGGCGGTGTTTCATAGAACGGGGAAACGGCCGTCACCATTACCCCTGGCGTATCGGCCAGGAGACGGACAGCCTGGCGCAGCGTCGCCATCCGATCGCCCAGATTGGCGCCGATACTGAGATAGAATCTAGCCATGGCGCCGCCTTTCCAAGACGATGGCCGCATCATCAAAGGGTCCGCCGATGGGGGCCTGCGGCTTATGGACGGTCACGGTCAGGGCCTGGACCGGTGGGAACTCGGCCAGGATGCGGTCGGCAATGACCTGTCCCACCCGTTCGATCAAGTCGAAGGACGGCCCTTCGACGACTTCCTTGACGACGCCATAGACGGCACTGTAATCGACAGTCTGCGTCAGGTCATCGGTCTGGCCGGCCCGTCCCAAGTCCGTTTCCAGCGTCAAATCGATGTGAAAAGGCTGGCCCTGGCGCTTTTCTTCGGGCAGACAGCCATGATACCCATAAAAATGAAGTCCTGTCAGGACGATTTTATCCATCTTTTTCCTCCTCCATGAGCAGTTTCCAAGCCTGATCATAGGCGGCTGTCCCCTCTTTCAGACAGCCCGATGACGCCGTCGTTACGATATTGGAATCGATAGCCATGCGGTCGCGCATGGTCAGGCATAAATGAGTCGCTTTAACGATAATCAAGACGCCTTCTGGATCGAGGCCGCGGCAAATAGATTGGCACAATTCGTCAGTCATCCGTTCCTGGAGCTGCGGCCGGCGGGCCAGGATATCGACGGCGCGGACAAAATGGCCAAAGCCGGCAATGGTCCCCTTTTTCGGGTAATACGCCACATGGACGGCGCCGAAAAAGGGCAGCAAATGGTGTTCGCACATCGAATGGAAGCGGATGTTGCGGACGACGACCAAGCCATCGCTCTGGGTCGCAATGGGAGCCTGCCACTCGTCATCGGGATTTTCCCTGAGCCCCGAAAAAAATTCCCCAAAAGCCTGAGCGACGCGGTGCGGCGTCTTTTCCATGCCCAAAGCCTGGAGATCCAGTCCCAGGGCCTCTAAAAACTGCCGCATCGCAGCGACGGCTTTTTCATTTTCTTCCAACGTAACCAGGTCCTCCTTTATTTATAAAATGAAGTAATACGCAGCGATAAAGATAAGGCCGCCAATGATGATGAAAAAGGGACTGGCATACTGCTGCCAGATACTTTGTACGTGATCGAGATAGATTTCCTTGGGATCTGCCGGGTTATAGCGCAAATCCAGTTCGTCACCGGCCGTACAGTCCCATTCGGCATCGCCAAAGGCATACCGGGCCTGATAGGTTTTGCCATCTTTCGTCTGGAAACGGACGACGGGATAATACAGCGTCCCGCTCTTCATCTTTTTTTCTTCAAACCCGAGGAGCGTCCCTACAGCGGCGACCTTACAGCGCCGCGTCATGCCGCGGAATTTCCAGCCGTGATAGGTCCCGACGGCGATGAACAACACGCCGAGGATGGCCGGGAGATAATAAAATATTTGCAAGAACATACATACCTTCCTTTCTATTCAGGCTGATGCCCGAGGAGACGGCTGACTTCCATTCCCAGGACCGCCCCGATGATGCCGGTCACGATCTGGGGCCAGCTCATAGCAAACAACAGCATATGGCGCACAGCCGGCGGAAACGCAATACAGGCGAACAGCAGGTAGAACGAGCCATAGAGGATGGCTGCTTTCCCCAGGGCGCCGCCACAGAAGGCCCGCAGGCCATAGCGCTGCCAGCGCCAGGCCGTCCAGACGTAGAAACTATTGCCCAGGGCTACGGGAAAGACAAAGGGGAAAAAAGGCAGCATCCCCTCCAGCCAGGCAAAGATGGGCGTACAAGCGGCAACGACCAGACCGGCGCGGCGGCCGATGGTAAGGACGGCCACGATGAGGCAGGCATTGACCAGGCTGCCGACGACGAACATGCTGACTTGCGGCGGTATGGGAAGGACCAAGCGCAGGCCCTGTAAGATCAAGGTCACGGCCAGGATGAGTCCTGTCCGGGTCACTCTTTTTATATCTTCTGTCATAAAGCCTCCCCTGTCCAAGCTGGAAAAATTTGTTATAATAGGATAGGTCATTATCCTAATTATCTTTATTGTATCTTTCGAGGTGTCAGATGTCAAAACGATTCATTCATTCCATCAATTATATGCGCGGTCTCTGCATGCTCGGCGTCATCGCCATCCATGTCGGCTCCGTCGCTATCGTCAATCCGTCGCCCAACCTGGGCCTGGTGGCCATCCTGGAAATCCTGTCCCGTTTTTCCGTGCCGGCCTTTTTCTTCCTGTCGGCTTTCGGCATGTTCTACAGCCAGCCCCTGGACCAGCCTTTCGTCTATAAAGACTACCTGCGGCGCCGCCTGCGGACGGTCTTCGTCCCCTACCTGGCCTGGTCCCTGTTCTACATGGTCTACGTATCGGTCATCAGCCACAACTTCAGTGTCTTCCAGCCTTACGCCTTTTTCCGCACCTTGTGGTACGGCCTGGCCATGTATCATATTTACTTCCTGGTCATCCTCTTGTGGTTCTACTTCCTCATGCCCCTGTGGCGGCCGCTCCTGCGCTTCATGGATAAAGCACCGTGGCTGTCGTTTACTCTTCTCTTCTTCGCCAACATGGCCTTCAACTTCTATTCCAGTTATATCTGGACGGTCCATTCCGACAATCCCCTCATCCAGGACGCTTTCAACTTCCGTTTGAACTACATCGTCCTGCACTACTTGTTCATCTTCATGTTCGGCGCCTTCACGGCAGAACACTTCGGCAGCGTCACGGACTGGCTGAAAAAGCACGGCGTCCTGGTCAACGTCTTCCAGGCGGCGACGACGCTGGGCATGCTGGCCGCGTACTACGGCGTCATGCACTACCTGGGCTATGACCCCTTATCGGCAGTCTTCACCATCCATCAGCTCAGCCCCATCGGCATGGCTTATACTTTATCGACCATGCTCTTCCTCCTCTACTGGTGGGAATGTCGGCCTGTACCGCAGTGGGTCCACAAAGTCTTCTCCCTCCTGGGCGACTACTCGTACCCCATCTACCTGGTCCATCCGGTCTTCCTCAGCGCCTGCACGGGCCTGGCGGCTCACCTGCATATTTACCTGCGGGCCGTCCACATCATCGCCATCTACGTCATCGTCACAGCCTGTGCCGCCGCCTACTCATGGGTCGTCGTCGAACACAAACTGCCAAAATGGCTCAGCATCTGCGTTAAAGGCAAATAACATCGTATAAAAAGGGCTTGTCGTACGACGACAAGCCCTTTTAAGTTGTTAGTGGCTAGCAGTTAGTTGTTAGTGGATGGCTTTAAATTTAAAGGCTTTCTCTGAAAACTACAAACTCCCACACTATTTTTTCTCATCCTTTTCCTTTACTTTGGCCAATACGTCATTTGCCATGCGGGCTCTGGCCTTGATGACGGCATTGCCGTCTTTGATGGATTCCGGATAGAAGCTGCTCTTATACTTATGCTTCTTCGTCTTGGTAATCATCTTTTTCAGCTGGATCGTCTGGTCATCGATGTTGTACACATAGGTGCAGTAGTCTGTCGTTTCGCCGGATTGTTCCACCGTATCGAAGGACAGGATCTGGCGGCCCATATCGTAATAAAGCTTGGCCGAGTTCATGTCGATGGACGTATACTGGTTATATTGCCACATATTATCCGCTGCGAAGACCGATGCCGACAAGACCAGGGAAAAGCCCAGGGCCAAAAGCATTTTTTTCAATTTCACAGGTAACACCCCTTACTTCTGTTGTTTTTAGATTATTATATCATGAAACAGCCGTAAAAGGTAATAGATTTAGCGATTATCTACTTTTTCAGGATATAAATCATGCTGGGACAGGCGCTGCCAGGCCACGTCAGCCCAGGGCGTACCGGGCCGGCCGTAATTGCAGTACGGGTCGATGCTGATACCGCCGCGGGGCAGGAATTTCCCCCACACTTCGATGTATTTCGGGTCCATGACCCGGATGAGGTCGTCCATGATGATATTGACGCAGTCTTCATGGAAATCGCCGTGATTGCGGAAACTGAACAGGTAGAGCTTCAGCGACTTGCTTTCTACCATGCGTTCTCCTGGGACGTAAGAAATATAAATCGTCGCATAGTCCGGCTGGCCCGTCATGGGGCAGAGACTGGTAAATTCGGGACAATTGAACTTGACGAAATAGTCCCGGTCGGGATGCTTGTTGACAAATGTTTCCAATAAAGACGGATCGTAGTCCTGGGCATACACCGTATGCTGATTGCCCAGCTTGGTCACGCCCTGCAGTTCTTCTTTACTTCGGCTCATAGATCAAAACTCCTTTTTCAAAATATAGCGATGGCTCAGGGCCTGGATGAGCAGGACCCCGCAGATAGCCGGCGGCAGCTGACCGACAGCCAGGCTGCTGACCAGGACGGCATAAGGCAGGTTGAGCAGATACGACAGCCAGGCGCTGACGCAGAGGGTCGGCACCCACCAGATGGGCAGGGCGGCCAGCCAGGGATTATAATGACGCTGACGGACCTGGACGATGAGCCATGTCGTGACGATGCCGACAAAGCAACCACCGATCATGTCGATGAAGCCCAAGCCGCCAAAGAGAAAGTTAGCAATGAAGTTCGCAAGCCCCAAGGGTACGACCAGGAAAGGATATACAAAGGCCAATGCATAGAGCGACGTGGCGATGCGGATCTGATACGGGCCAAACGAAATGCCCTGGGTGACGTACAAGATGACGATGTACAATGCCATGACCATAGCAGCGACGGTCATGCGTTTCGTGTTCGCTAAGAAATTATACATAGGCGTTCCTCCTTTCAACTGAGAGCAAAAAAAAGACGGGGTTGCCGAAACAATCCCGTCTGCATTGCAAGATACCTTTTGTAATGCTTCCTAGTTTTGTTTACCGACAGGATGGATTGCGAACTGTCGTATGCTGTTTTGAGGCCTACCAGATGACGTGGCCTAAGACGTGGTCGATGGGAACCGGGCCGATGAAGCGGCTGTCACTGCTGTGGTTGCGATTGTCACCCATGCAGAAGACATAGCCTTCGGGAATCTTGATTTCTCCTTTGCGGCTGTATTCCATCGGTTCATTGATGTACGGTTCATCTAACGGCTCGCCGTTGCGCCATACCTTGCCGTCATGGAAAGCCAAGGTATCGCCTGGACGGCCGATGACCCGTTTGACCCAGATATTCTTGGTCTGCAAATCATGATTGAAGAAGGCCATGTAATTGTTCATTGGTTCGGCAACGTCATCTTTCCACGTACGCGGATACTGGACGCGGCTGTCGATGATGACAATATCCCCATAATTCGGGACTTCCCCCAAGACGTGATTCCACTTGGATACGATGAGGTATTCCCCATTGTGCAGGGTCGGCATCATCGATTCACCAGAAACGCGGGTCGGCTGGAAGAAGAAGATATGGATGACCATGGCAATGGCCAACGCGATGATAATGGAATAAATCCATTCGTAAACTTCATGTAGAAACGTATTCACGCTGCAACCTCCTCACTTGCGTACTCGTATATTGTAGCAAACCAGGGGTATAAAAGCAAGAGTCAGGGAAGGTCGCTTTCGCCGATGATTTCAAGGCCTTCTGCACGTAATAATTCCACCGTCACGCCGTCGCCAGCCGTCAGAGTCCGGGAAAAAGTACCGTCGTAAATCTGTCCATGTCCACAAGACGGACTTTTCTCCTTCAAGATGGCTTTCGTACAGTGGAACAGGCGTGCCCAATACAGGGCCGCTTCGGCACCGCGTTGGTACTGGGCCGTCACATCGCTGCCATTAGTAGTGACGACACGTTTGCCCTGCCGTTCAGCCGCTGGCCGCGGCGTCGCCAGGCCGCCACACTGTTCCGGACAGACGGGAATCAAATGGATATCATCCCGTCCGAGCAAATCCTGTACCTGCGGATAAACCTTCGTCTTACCATCGTAACGGCAATACTGGCCGAGCAGGCAGGCGCTGATTAGAATGTTCATAATTTCACCTTAGTCAAAGAGAGTCATTGATATTTTTAGTGAGGTGATCAGCATGAGTGTCTTTGAAACACTTTATCTAATGATAGCTTTTGCTACCTTAGTCGTGCTGGTTATTTCGGTACGTAAATAAGTAAGTACGATATCTGAAAAAAACCGTATACCAATGCGGTACACGGCCTTCTTCAACATCTTAACCTAGAGGAGAGCCGATGTGCAGCCATCGGACTAGCTCTGTTTTTAGTATAACGTGAAATCCTAAAAAAGGCAAGCACATCGCTTCCCCTAAATATGTTGAAAAACAAGCTATACCATATTATAATACAGGTTGCAACACGAATTTCAACTCATCCATTTATCGTCAAAGGAGTGTTCACACCATGGAACAAAAGAAGACGCGCAACACCGCCGACTTTCTTGTCGAATGTCTGGAAGAAGAAGGCGTCCATTATATCTTCGGCATCCCCGGCGAAGAAAACCTCGCCGTCATGGATGCCCTGGAACATTCGAAGATTGAATTTATCACCGTCCGCCACGAACAGGGCGCCGCTTTCATGGCCGACGTCTACGGCCGTCTGACCGGCAAAGCCGGCGTCTGCATGGCTACCCTCGGACCTGGGGCTACCAACCTGATCACCGGCGTCGCCGATGCCGACTGCGACGGGGCCCCGCTGGTCGCCATTTCCGGCCAGGTCGGTACCGATAAAATGCACATCACCGCCCATCAGTACCTCGACCTGCGGGCCATGTTCGAACCGATTACCCGCCGCGCCTACACCGTCGTCCGTCCGGACACGATGGCAGAAATCACCCGCCTGGCCTTCAAATATGCCGAACGGGAAAAACCAGGTGCTACCTTCATCGACTTGCCGGTCAACATCAGCAAGATGCCCGTCGCCGACGATGAAAAACCGTTACAGCATAAGACGATCCTGCCGGAAACGGCCTTGGAATCGCAAATCGAAGCAGCTGCTGCCATGATTTCCTATGCCAAGAATCCGGTCATCCTGGCCGGCAGCGGCGTCATCCGCAGCAAAGCGGCCAAGCAGCTCACGGCTTTCGCAGAAAAATTGAAGCTCCCCGTCATCAATACCATGATGGCCAAAGGCGCCATCCCCTTTGACAATAAATATTCCATGTGGACCGTCGGCATCCCCATGGACGACTATCAGACCAAGATGCTGGAAAAAGCCAGCCTGGTCATCGCCGTCGGCTATGACATCATCGAATATGCCCCGGCCAAATGGCATTTGACCAATGCCGACATCATCCACATCGACACCATGCCGGCCGATATCAACAAGAACTACCAGCCGGAAGTCGAAGTCGTCGGCAACATCCCCAACTCGTTGGAACGCATCATGGCCAAAGCCGCCCGCCTGGCTGAACCGAAACAGTTCCTCGATCTCCGTCAGAAAATGGTCGACGAACACGAAAGCTACGCTCACGACATGTCCTTCCCGGTCAAACCGCAGAAAGCCCTCATCGACTGCCGCCGCATCATGGGAAAAGACGATATCGTCATTTCCGACGTCGGTGCCAATAAAGTCTGGATTGCCCGTCATTACAACTGCTACGAACCGAACACGTGCCTCATCTCCAACGGCTTCGCCACCATGGGCATTGCCGTCCCCGGTGCCATTTCGGCCAAACTCGTCCATCCCGATAAGAAAATCCTGGCTATCACCGGCGACGCCGGTTTCCTGATGAACGTTCAGGAATTTGAAACGGCTTACCGCCTGGGCACAAATTTCGTCACCCTCATTTTCAACGACTGCAGTTATGGCCTGATCAAATGGAAACAGGACATGCAGTATGGCCATCACCAGTACGTCGACTTCACCAACCCGGACTTCGTAAAAATGGCCGAAAGCTTCCACGCCATCGGCTACCGCATCGAAAAGACCGAAGACCTCCTGCCGACACTGAAAAAAGCCTTCCAGCAGGATAAACCGGTCATCATCGACTGCCCCGTCGACTACTCAGAAAACATGAAACTCACAGAACATCTGGAAGAATTGATGAAAACGTTATAAGAAAAAGCCCCGCCGCGTATGCGTCGGGGCTTTTTCGTGGATCGTTTGACGTGGTTCGTGAGCCATGATTGCGAAATAGGCTCGCTAACGCATCGCGCAATGGGCTTCATCACGGCAAACGCCAAACGATCCACGGCAAACGTCATTTTTTAGGCATTTTTTCTGCGTTTTTCAACATATCCGTGACGGCGCTGATGATGTCGTCATCGCCTTCTTTGGCGATGTTGCCCAGGATGGCGGCGACTTCCATCGTATCGCCGTGCTGCCAGGCCAGGCAGTGAATCGTTTCCGTGAAGGGATTGCCATTGATGACCAGTGATTTGGCGATGGTCCATTCATAAAAGAGATGACCATTGGTCTTCTTCGCCGTCACTGGTGCTACGACGCGGAAGCCCTGCGGCAGGCGCCCCGGCATATTCTGATTCAGCCGGTTCATGAGTGTCCGCATATCCGGCCGGCTGCCGATATCGCGGAGGTAGGAATTTTCCCGGTTCTCCCCGTAGACAGCGGCTTTGACATCCCAAATCGTCGCCGTATAGTGCAGCAAATAGGCGTACTGGAAATCGGCATCATCTTTCTTGACGACCTGATACGTTTCCGGCTGGATCGGGAAGATTTTTTCAAACAATGCGATGACGTCATTCCCTTCATCCGCTGCCGTCAGCATGGGCTGCCGTCCGGACTGCATGTAGATATCATCGGGCACTGTGATGATGCCCCAGTTGGGGAACTTAGTCATCGTCCCTTTATCCTTGGCCAGCGATGCCGTCCCAATCGACAGGACAGCCGCTGCCATCAGCAAAATAGCTTTGATTCTCATAATTTCACTCCTCGTTTTTCTCAAACAGTAACATGTTCATTGTATCCCATGACGCTTTTTCTGTCAAAAAAGAGGAAAGTATGATATGATATAGTTATGTAAATTGCCTCAATCTATACGATTCAGGCATATTCCCATTTACTTAGGAGGTTATACCACTATGGAATTCAACATCAAAGCGAACTCGACAGCAGAAGTTTCCGAAAAATGCACAGAAAACAACACGGCCATTAAATTAGGCAGCGGCAAATCCCCGGTCTATGCCACACCGGCCCTGGTAGCCCTCATGGAAAACGCAGCCATCAACGCCTGCGATCCTCAGCTCCCGGAAGGCTATAACACCGTCGGCATTGCCATGAACGTCAAACACGTCGCAGCTACTCCGATTGGCCTGACCGTCACCGCCAAAGCTACCTTGGTCGAACAGGACCGTAAAAAACTCACCTTCAAAATCGAAGCTCACGACGAAGCCGGCCTCGTAGGCGAAGCTACCCACGACCGCTTCATCATCGAATCGGCACCGTTCCTGGCCAAAGCCGAAGCAAAAAAAGCTGCAGCTAAATAATATCTCGCAGCTCATATAAAAAGGGGTTGTCGCACATGCGACAGCCCCTTTTTTAGTTTACAGTGATGACTCTCCAATGGTCCCTAGCTGGCTTGCTGTTCAAAGATGTCCTGAGCCAGGCCCATGGGTTCATCGCGGAAGATTCGTTCGTCCATGGTCTTCAGGTCTTCGGCAATGTGCGGCACGAATTCCATCTGGTCGAGGATATCCTTTTGCAGATCCACGCCCGGTGCGATTTCCGTGAGGACCAGGCCTTTGTCGATGAGGACGAAGACGCAGCGTTCGGTAATGAACATGACCTGCTGATTATGTTTGTGAGCATAGTCAGCACTGAAAGTAATCTGGCCGACCTTATCGATGAATTTCTGGACAGCCCCTTCATGGGTGATGACCAGTTTGCCGTCGCGGATTTCTTCGCGCAGGCCTTTAGCCGTGAAGGTACCGCAGAAGACGACTTTATGCGTGTTCTGGGTGATGTTGATGAAACCGCCACAGCCGGCGATGCGGTCTTTGAACTTACTGACATTGACATCGCCTTTGGCGTTACATTCAGCCATGCCCAGGAAAGCCATGTCCAGCCCGCCGCCATCGTAAAAGTCGAACTGATACGGATGGTCGACGATTGCATCGGCGTTGGCCGATCCGCCAAAGTCAGCGCCGCTGGCCGGTACACCGCCAATCGGTCCGGCTTCGACAGTCAGTGTCAGCTGATCGCCGATACCTTCTTCATTGGCTACACTGGAGACGCCTTCCGGAATCCCGATGCCCAAGTTGACGACGGCGTTGGGTACGAGTTCCATCGCAGCCCGGCGGGCAATGACCTTACGGGCGTTGAGTGCCATCGGTGGAATCTGGGACAGAGGCATACGCATTTCACCGGTATAGGCCGGGTTCTGGACCTGACGGACCTTGGACAAGACGATGTAGTCGACGTCGATGCCCGGCAGGACGACGTGTTTCGGCGGAATCGTCCGGTTTTCGGCCAACGTTTCAACCTGGACGATGACCATGCCGCCGCTGGCTTTAGCTGCCAGGGCCATGGGCAGGAGCTCCATGCGGACTTCTTCGTTATCCGTCGATACGTTACCGTTCAAGTCGGCACAGGTCCCGTGGACGATAGCGACGTCAATGGGGAAGGGTTTGTACCACAAGTATTCTTCACCATCCAATTCCTTCACTTCTACCAGGTCTTCCTTGGTGATGCTGTTCAATTTACCGCCTTCAATGCGGGGGTCGACGAACGTATTGAGGCCAACGCGGGTGAAGAGGCCTGGCTTGCGGCCGGCAATGCTGCGGAACCACTGAGCCATCGTACCCTGCGGCAGGTTATAGCCTTCGACCTTGTTGTCCATGACCAGTTTACCCAGTTTGGGAGCCAGGTTATAATGACCGGCAATGACCCGTTTCAGCATGCCTTCATGGGCGAAATGGCTGGCACCTTTGCTCACACCGTCACCGATGCCGGCTGTATGGACCAGTGTCAGCTGCTGCGGATATCCGGTCTTGGTAAAGCGGTCTTCCAGGGCCTGCAATACCTCTTCCGGTAATGCACACTGTGCAAAACCACAAACGGCGATAGTCGAACGATTCTTAATAAGCGATGCTGCATTTTCTGCTGTAATCAGTTTTGCCATGATGACTCCCTCCTTATAGATTGCCTTGCTTATCTTCGATGAGCTCTTTTTCTTCTCATCTTCTGACTTTAGTATAGCCCTGTTTTCCCTTGAAAAATACGCACAAAGCCGTGACAAAAGATGAAAAAGTTGCCCGAAAGATGACAAACGTGACAAGGTCTTTCCTTGAAGGTGTCCCGCCGCAGCTATATAATGAATATAAAGAATATACACACATTCAATTTTACCATCAAAGGGGTCTTAGTTATGAATCCTTATGCAGAAGTCCTCAAGCAGCTGCTGCAATACACGGAGACGAAATATACGACCTTATCCCAGGCTATCGACTACGACATGTCCTATATCAGCAAATGGGTCAACGGCGCCCGCCTGCCGGCTTCGCGCCACGCCGATCGCATCCACGAAGACATGGCCCGCTTCTTTGCCGATACCGCCCAGAAACAGCACCAGGAAGACGACTTGAACCGTATCTTCTCCTTTGCCGACGACGGCCAGGATCTGGCGTTCCATCTCTACGGGCTGCTCAGCCAGGCCTATCGCCAGGCCCAGATCAAGACGGGAAAAAATGAAAACCGCGACCAAGCTATCCATTTCTATGCCGGCCGTGCGGACTGCCACACGGCCCTGCGCCAGCTCCTCCACCAATACATCGAAGGGCTCCCGTCTCAGGGGATGCTGGTCATGACCGGCCAGTTCCACGTTCTCGACCAGAATGGCATCTGGCAGATTCTGGAAGAATGTCACAATGACCACTGGTCCTGTGATGTCCACTTAGGCCTGAAAATGGATGTCTTCGCCGCCCACATGCCCCAATCCGTCAGCAGCCTCTACCAGTGCCTGGACCATCTGCTGACTTATAATTTCACCATGCATGAAATCAGTCACGAGTCGTACCGCAACATCATCGTCCTCAAAGATGCCTTCGCTTACCTCTATTACGTCGACGGCGACGATTACATCGACATGTGCCTGACCATCACCGACCCGGTCCAAGTCCGGGAAATCTATAAGAAATGCTGCGCCTATATGATGGTCCAGCCGGTCCTCATGGAACCCCGCCAAACGCTGGGCATGGAACGCTTTGGCTACCGGGACATCTTCTTTACGTCCAATAAGTACCTCTTCTTCCTGACTAATGGCCTGGAATTTCTCCTCCCCGACGAAGTCTATACGTCTCTGTGCCAGCTCGTCGACAAAGGGAAATACCCTAACGCCACTAAAGAATGGGTCCGCCGCATCCAGTACATCTGGTACCGCATCATCGAGCAGGGCCGCATGAAAATCATCATGCCCAAAAATTCTATCATCCGCTACCTGGAAACGGGCTGTTTCTACCTGACCGACATGAACTACCAAATGACGCCAGACGAAAGAAAGGCCCAGCTCAACCTCATCGTTGAAAAGATGAAGCAGAACCCGGCCATTACCTGTGGGATTCTCCTCCCGGCACCGGGAGAAAGCAGTTATACGAATTTTTCTAATCTCGCCTTTTACGGCAACTACACGTCAGCGTTCTTAAAAAAGAACACGCACCACATCCTGCCGCAGACCAAACCGATTTACTTGCTCAACAACCCTCAGCTCATCACCTGTATGCATGAGTTCTTCGACGACCTGAGCCGTTCGCCCCAGTACAAAGGCTTCTCTGCCGAAAATGTCGACGCCCTGCGGGGCCTCATCATGCCGCTCATGACAGTCCTGACAGAAGAAAACGGCGACGCCTAGTGTTCCGGCTGGGAAATACCGCGGACCGTAATCTTGAGGATTTCGACGGCCATGCCCGTCGTGTATTCTACTTCCTGCTGGATAGCCTTGCGGATGCGGCTCATGAGCTTCTTGATGTTCTGGCCATAGGCGATGGTCAGGGACAGGATGATAGCCAGGCCGTTGCGCGTTGAATTGTAATTGATGGCCACCCGCAGACGGTTGATCTTGGTGACGCCGCCATTTTGTTTCAACGCATGACGCACTAAGGCTTCCAGTACTTCGTTCGAAAAGGTCAGCTTGCCATAATAGCTGAAGACAGGCCGGACGACGGATCGTTCAAAGTTGGAAATCTGCTTGCCGTTACGGCCGTAGAAGAAGGAGCGTATCGGGTCCAGGAGATAGCCCTGGAAATGGGGCTTCAGTTCCATCGTCGGCACGGGGATGATATGCTTGCCTTCTTTCAGGCGGATAGCCCGGGCCTTGGCGATCTCGGACGGGCACGATACATCCTCGATGCGGATGAACTGCGACGCTTCCGGCAGATCCAAGGCCTGGCAGATGCGGTGGATCATGTGTTTCGACGTCCCCAGGATGAGCAGTTTCGGCGGATGGACTCTCGCCAACGCCGCCCGCATGGCTGCTGCATCTTCAGGCTTGTTGAAAATGGCCCGGCGCACGGCCTTCAGGCGGTTCGTCTCTTCCTTGGCCGACCGGCCGGCAACGATACGGTTGTGGTCGATGAGCAGGCCGTCGTCGATGATGGTCTGGATATCGTGGTCATAGGCAACGACCAGGGCATGATGGCTCTTGCCGGTACCACTGGCCCCAATAAAACCGAAAACTTCCATGAATCTCACCTGCTTTTCTTAAAGCTTATCCTTTTACATCATTCAGTAAGGCTTTTACAGCTTGGGCATCGACGGTGAAAACGCCGACCTTTTCCGGGAAGCGCCCTGTCGTGCCGTGGAAATCAGAGCCGCCGCTGACGTACCAATGACGGTCCTCGGCCAGTTTCAAAAATTCCTTATAACGGCCGCGGTTCTTGGGATGATAGACTTCGACGCCGTCAAAGTCATGGGCCAGGACCTGGTCCAGCGTCCGCTTGAGCAGTCCCGGATGGGCCAGGACGGCAATGCCCCCGGCCTGGCGGATAAGGGCGACACAGTCGTCGATGCTGCGGCGGTGATACGGCACGTAGGCTGGACCCCCGCGATAGAGGAGCTTATCAAAGACCGTCTTGACGTCCGGGAAATAGCCTTTGGCCACGAGCTGGCGGGCAATATGGGGCCGGCCGACGGTGCCGCCCTGTCGCAGCGTCGCTTCGATGGCACTGCGGTCGATATCATAACCAAGCGCCCGGCAGCGGTCGACGATTTCCAAGGCCCTGTTGAAACGCCGTTCCTTGAACTGGGCGCAGTAAGCCTGCAGCCCTTCATCAGCCGTATCAATGCCGTACCCCAGGATATGGACATCTTCGCCGTCACATTCCGAACTGATTTCAATAGCCGGGATGACGCGGACGCCTGGCGCAAAAGAATGGCTGCCATCATAGGCGGCGACGGTATCGTGGTCAGAAATGGCCATGACACTGAGCTTGGCATCGACAGCCATCCGGGTCAGCTGCTCCGGTGTATAGACACCATCGGAGCAGGTCGTGTGCATGTGTAAGTCTACGAGCATGGGAAGCCTCCCTGTAATAAATGAAGAATCGATTTGATGCCGACGCCGGTCGCCCCGATGAGGCCCGTTTCGTCGGCTTTTTCATTGAAAGCCGGACCGGCAATATCCAAGTGGATCCACGGCGTGCCGTCGTGGACGAACTGCTTGAGGAAGAGGCCTGCCGTAATCGCGCCGGCTTCGGGACCGCCGACGTTCTTCAAATCGGCTACGTCGCTTTCCAGGAGCTTTTCATATTCTTCATCAGCCGGCAGCTGCCATATCTTTTCGTGGACTCCCGTAGCGGCCTGGAAGAAATGGTTCATCCACTCCTGGTCGTTGCCGATCATGCCCGTCCGGACAGTCCCCAAAGCCGTCACGCAGGCGCCGGTCAAAGTCGCCAGGTCGATGAGGCGCGTCGCCCCTTTTTCCTGGGCATACGTCAGGGCGTCGGCCAGGATGAGCCTTCCTTCGGCATCGGTATTCTTGACTTCTACGGTCTTGCCATTATACATGGTCAGGATATCATCGACATGATAGGCCATACCAGAAGGAATATTTTCGACCAGCGGGATGACCGCCAGGACATTGACGGGATACTTGAGCAGCATCAACGCCCGCATGACGCCGACAGCTGCTGCGGCCCCAGCCATATCGTCCTTCATAAATTCCAGATTGGCATGACTTTTAAGGGACAAGCCGCCGCTGTCATAGGTGACGCCCTTGCCGACGATGCCCAGGACTTCCCGGCTGTTAGGGTCCCCCTGATAGGCGATGGACAAGAGCTGCGGCGGATTCATGCTGCCCTTGCCGACGGCGACGATGCCGCCCATATGGCGTTTTTCCAAAGTCCACTTATTGAGGTTCTCAATGAGGATATTATCGCCCTTGAGCATCCCGCCGGCGATGTCGGCGAACTTGCGCGGCGTCAAATCGTTCGACGGCATGTTGACCAGATCCCTGGCGGTATAGATGCCTTCATAGACCGAAGTATACATATAGCACATAGAATTGAATTCCTTCGGCCGCAGGCTATGGGTCAGGATATTGATATTGCCAATGGTCCGGCTCTTGGCCTGGCGTTTATAGCGGGTAAATTCATAATTGCGGTACAGCAGGCCATCGATGAGGGAACCCAGATCCATATCCAGGGTATCAGCCATGACAGCCAACTCGCTGACGCCTTCCTTCATAGCCGCTGCCATGAGGCGCCGGGCCATACGGAAATCTTCATACGTCGAATAACGGATGGGCTTCCCTTCCAGGCCGATGAGGAAATATGTCTTAGCCTGACCATCCGACAGGAAATGGAAGACATGGAGGGATGTATATGGTAACACCTCCGGATGCTGTTCAACATAAGCCCGGATGACCATGACATCATCCTTGGGCAACTGACGCAGCGTCGACAAGCGCCGATTGATGCCGACGGCAAGCGTATCCATACCGCCATTGCCATTATAAGTAATCATGCGCATCGCTCACTTTCACTCTATTTACAAATTAAGTATTTTGGGTAAAATCTCACTGCTTTCATTATACATTCGCCGTATCGCCAAAATCAAGAATCGGGAGAAATTCAACTTTCTGTAAATTTTTTTAAAAAAAAGCTTGCAATTCTCTCCGATTTAGTGTATTATACTACATGTGCTCAGGAAACAGCGAGTACGAAGAAAAAACAAAACATGGACCATTAGCTCAGCTGGCAGAGCACCTGACTCTTAATCAGGGTGTCCAGGGTTCGATCCCCTGATGGTCCACCAGAGCAAAAAAGAGGCTGTCGCATTAGGACAGCCTCTTTTTGAGTATTAAGTTTGCAGTTTGTAGTTTTTAGTGGTAGGGGACGTCCTGATAAGGCGTCCCGCTGCGAGATTCAGGTATAACCTGTTCAGAAAAAGCCCGGTAACTTATGCGTAACGTACAGCATAAGTTACCGGGCTTTTCTATCCACTATCGTTTAAAATATAATCTTATTTCACGATGACGGCCAGTACGTCGCCGGTCTTTACGTTATCGCCGGGATTGACGCGGATTTCGTGGAGCGTGCCGTCAGCAGTGGCTGTGATGTCGTTCTGCATCTTCATGGCTTCCAAGACGAGGATGATGTCGCCTCGTTTGACGGCTTTGCCAGCTTCGGCTTTAAGAGCTGAAATCTTGCCCGGCATGGGGGCTTTGACCGTAATGGCGCCATCAGGGATCGGGCCGCCTACAGCGGGAGCCGGTGTAGATGCCGGTGCAGCCGGAGCTGGTGCGGGAGCTGCCGGAGCGGGTGCCGGTGCAGATGCCGGTGCAGATGCCTGCGGAGCCGGAGTTGCCACCGGAGTGCCGCCCATTTCTTCGACTTCTACTTCATACGCTTTGCCATTGACAGTAATCTTGAATTTTTTCATATATCTTGTCCTCCTGGATCTAAATACGTTTTCAGTTAACGACTCATGCCACCCAGGCGGGCTGCCATAGCCCAATTTTCCCGATGGCGTTTATAACCGCGCTTCTGCGGACGGATAGAGCGGATAGCTGCCGGTGAATAGCCATAGGCGGCAACAGCAGCCATGATGACGGCGACGACTTCATCCGAAAGCTCCCCTTCCGGAGTGGCCTGGTTCCCGTCTGATACGACGGTCATCGGCCGGGCCGCTACGACAGCCGGCTGACGCTGGCCGACAGGGACGACGGGGTGGGTCAGTTCCTGTTTTTCCGGTTGTGTCGGTTGCGGCTGGACCGTCTTTTCAGATTTTACAGCTTCCTTCAAGTCCTGGACGGCTTCTGCCAGGTCTTTGACGCTCTGCTGGAAATCGGCGACATCCTTCATCTTATCTTCCAAGGCACGGAAGCGGGTATTATAGTACCGGCTCAGGACCAAGGTCATGGCAATCAACAGGACGATGACGGCAAATTGAATTTCTATCATACGGCAGCCTCCTTATAACGGCATGTTGCCGTGCTTCTTCGACGGCCGTTCTTCCCGTTTGCTGTAAAGCATTGCCAAGGCGCTGATGATGCGCGGCCGCGTTTCCTTCGGTTCGATGACGCAATCGATCTGGCCGTGTTCAGCAGCTTTATAAGGCGTCGAGAATTCATTGATATATTCTTGCTTCTTCTTTTCCTTTTCCGGATCGTGTTTGAAGATGATATTGGCAGCTCCATCGGGACCCATGACGGCGATTTCTGCCGACGGCCAGGCCATGACCATGTCAGCACCGAGCTGACGGCAGCACATGGCGATATAGGCCCCGCCGTATGCTTTGCGGGTGACGACAGTAATCTTGGGAACCGTCGCTTCACAATAGGCATAGAGCATCTTGGCGCCGTGGCGGATAATGCCGCCGTATTCCTGGGTCGTCCCCGGCAGGAAGCCCGGTACATCGACGAAAGTGACGACGGGGATATTGAAGCTGTCGCAGAAGCGGATGAAACGGGCCGCTTTGTCGGACGCATTGATATCCAGGCAGCCGGCGAGGAACTTCGGCTGGTTGGCGATGATGCCGACAGTCTGGCCGTCAAAGCGGGCAAAGCAGGTGATGATGTTCAGAGCATAGTTTTCCAATACCTGGAATACGTTGCCGTCGTCGACGCAGGCTTTGATGACGTCGAGCATATCGTAAGGCATGCTGCTGTTATCGGGAATGACCGAATTGAGGCTTTCATCTTCACGGTTCGGATCATCATCGGAATCGATGACCGGCGCTTCTTCCATGTTGTTGCTGGGCAGGAAGTCGAGGAGAGCCTTGATTTTTTCGATGCAGTCATCTTCATTTTCACAGGCAAAGTGAGCGACGCCGGAAATGGAGCTGTGCGTCATGGCACCGCCCAGTTCTTCTGCCGTTACTTCTTCGGCCGTGACCGACTTGATGACGGCCGGGCCCGTAAGGAACATGTCCGATGTATTCTTGACCATGAAGACGAAATCCATCAGAGCCGGGCTGTATACAGCACCGCCGGCACAAGGCCCCATGATGACGGCGATCTGCGGGATGACGCCGGATGCAGCCGTATTATTCATGAAGATGCGGCCAAACCCGGACAGGGCATCGACGCCTTCCTGGATGCGGGCACCGCCGGAATCATTGATGCCGATGACGGGAGCCCCCATCTTCAGGGCCATTTCCTGCATCTGGGCAATCTTGTGGGCATGCATTTCACCAAGGGAACCGCCTTCAACCGTAAAATCTTCGGCGTAGGCGAAGACCAGACGGCCGCGGACCGTACCGTAGCCGGTAACGACGCCATCGCCGGGGATTTCCTTTTCCTGCATGTTGAAATTCATGCAGCGATGATGAATGAACTGCCCCATTTCGGTAAAGCTGCCTTCATCAAATAATTTAGCCAGCCGTTCGCGGGCTGTCATCTTACCTTTTTTATGTTGCGAATCGATTCGCTTCTGACCGCCGCCCAGCTCGATTTTCGCGAGCTTTTCATGGAGCTGGTCAATCTTTTCCTGAACTGTAGCCATTCATATACCTCCAGTATCAAAGTATTTCATCAGGTCACATAACAATTAATTATATCATAGAATATTCAAATTTTATAGTCTTGCGCCTATACCGTTCAGTACTGGCCGCGGACGACTTCCACCTTCTTCCCGTAAAAGGCGATCCCGTATTTCCATACCGTCTGGATTCCCCGCCGGCGAAATTCCGTCACGTATTCCCGCTCTTCAATCTGCCGCAACGCCTCCTTGGCCTTATCGGCCATGTCCGCTTCACTGGCAGCTACCTTGAATTCCATGATGACGCCGGCCTTCTCTACATCCTTGGGAATAATGGCCAGGTCAAAGCGGCCGTATCCGCTTTCCCGATTCGATTCGATGATATAGTCAGATGCAAATAATGCCGTCATGCCAAGGACGAAGCCGTGGTAGAAACTTTCTTTATTGGCCGTATCATACACGCTGACCAAATCCCGGAGATATCCTCCCAACAGTTCTGAAAAGGCCTGTCCTTTGCCCGAAAGTAACTCATCGAACATGGTTTCCAGCCGGGACACGGAATAACGGCCTCGCATCTTGTCAAGGATTTCAAAACGGTAAATGTCCTGAACTTCCCGATTGGGAATCACTAATTCACAGCGTATGCCGCCAATGCCTCGTCTGCGGCTGACAGCCGTCAAATAGCCTGTCGTCAACAACATTGTATACAGCGCATCGGTATCGTGGCCAATGTCTTCATAAATGACACCCTCCCGAATCAAGGCAGTCACTTGGCACCCCTGCAACAAAGCTAGCAAATCACCTTCTGTATCAGCTGTCACGTGGCGCAGCATTTCCCGGATGATACCATTGCCCGACGTATTGACCCAATAGTCACCAACCTCACCGTGACGGAAAAAATTGATAATCGACCAGGGATTATAAATCTCTGCTCCACCAAAAAGATAGCCGTCATACCATTTTTTCAAATCGGGCAGTGCCTCCGTCATGGTCAAGTCTTCCGCCATCAGGGCCACTTCCTGCGGCGTAAATCCAATGACCTCCCGATAGGCAGCATCCATGACGGAACAGACATCGAGATTATTCAGATCACTGAAAATACTTTCTTTGGCGACCCGCAGGACCCCTGTCAGTACGGCAAAATCTAAGTCGCGATTGCCCTTCAGGACGCTGCCCAAAAACTGTTTCATAAAAGCAATGCACTCTGTATAAAAGCCGTGTTCCCCAGCCTGCTGAATGGGCGCATCGTATTCATCAATCAATAAAATGACCGGCTTGCCAAAATGCTGATGCATCATCTTGACCAACAGTGCCAGGGCCAGCTGCATTTCATTCTGCCCAGAAGCCTGCTGTTTCAGTGCCAGAAAGCGCTTGCGCAAGTCCGGATTGACAGACGGACTATCAGCTAAATAATCATGGTCAATGAACCAGTAGCTGATCCAGGAACTCAGGGATTGCAACATCTGCGGCCACGTGAGGTCCTTCAAATCCTTCAAGGACAAGAACAATACCGGATACTGTCCGCGATGGGCCATGTAATCCGCCCCGGCCCGGTCGATAGCCAGGCCGTCGAAGAGGCGGCGGCTCTGTACTTCTTTTTCAATAGAAAAGAAATACTCCAGCATACTCAGCGTCAAGGTCTTGCCGAACCGCCGGGGCCGCGTAA